>Ga0207710_10000009_pt1 | contig 485205 bp, 450 predicted proteins | sample KBSS24metaG_FD_184400 | JGI IMG/M metagenome (GOLD analysis project Ga0207710, IMG submission 184400) | Switchgrass rhizosphere microbial communities from Kellogg Biological Station, Michigan, USA - KBS S2-4 metaG (SPAdes) (version 2) | ecosystem: Host-associated > Plants > Roots >...
TAAATAAATTATTTGATTTTGACTTGCCCAATATCATTTTTTGATTTTCTGACATCTTTTTATCCATTCAATTCTTTAGCTATCTGTTCATATAAGTCTTTCGTTACATAATCCATGGCATCTGTAAAAGACACTTCATTCATTACACAATGCTCATAAAGCACATTCGTTACCACAGGATGCTGTATAAAATTTTTATGTATAATTTGGCTGTACAGACCATATGTGACTAAATCTAAATGATTTTGAAGACCATAATCGTAGTAAGCTTCTTTAAGATTTTGATGGATTTCAACTGGATGAATTTTTATTAGATCAACTTGCTCAAATTCATTTAATTGTTGAAATACATTATTAGCAATTTCAATTAGATCTAAATCTATAGATTGCTCCAGGTTCACTTTTGTTAGATTCAAGATTGATCGCGACTCATCGTAAGACTTAAAGCTAAATAGACCTTTTGGATGCAAAAAATGCCATTCTTTAAAGCCATCTAATAAGCCCTCTACATATTCTGTTTTAAAAATCTCATCTAAGTAGATCATGACTCTAGGATCGTACCAACGGAAAAGAATTTTTTTACCCTGATCAGCAATTACTAATTTAGTTTTTATCTGATCTCGTAATTCCTCAAGTGAGCGTGTTTTCGCCACGCCAAACCCATGAACAAAATAGCAATCATTCGTAATATTTTTATTTCTCGATAGATTTTGCAATAAATCTTCTTTGACCTGCTCAAATATTTTTTTATCATCAATACAAATAAAAAAGAGGTTGGATTTTGCAATTTCTTTTTTTTGCGCTAAAGGGATATATGCAATATTTTTTTTTGATAAATTATCTATTACCTCATTAAAAATAGAATCATTCAATGTAGTATCTAATAAAAAAATGATCTGACCATATTCGTTCAGAATTTGGATGCACTGTTCTTCAATTTTAGAAGTAATATCTTTCGAATAATCATCGTGTTGGATTGTATTAAAAATAGGTAAGCTCATGATAAATCTACCTTAGCTGAACCATTTTGAGCAGCTTGAGTCTGTTTAGCAGAACAGTCTGATAAATCTAATGCAGGTGGATTTATTGATGAGCTCCCCATAAATAAATGCTGCCCTGCTTTCACCTCAAGCTTACCGCCCGTAACAGGGAAAATACCTGAACTATTCAACTTAACTTGAGATCCATTTGCAGTCAGATTAATTTCAGTTGGGCTAGTAATAAAAACTGTGTCTTCGGTTGACGTAATCTGTATGCCCTTTCGAGCAATGACATCTAAACCATCCCCTTGGGCCTGAATTTCAACTTTACCTTGACCAGCAAAAATTCGAGCTCCTTCTTGGGCTGCAAATAGACTAATTTTTTGGCTCGTATGACTCACTATATTCTTTTGTGTACTGATATTAATGCTATCTCCAGCACTTTGAGTGAGCTGTCCATTTGCACCAAGGTGTATATCTTCATTACTACTTACAGCAATACTTTTTGGAGATGCCAGCAGCATCACTGCTAATTGAAACTCAGCAGCCTTTTTAGGATCTTCTTGTTTGAGAACTTCTAAGAAAGTCTGAATATTCTCAAGCATATCTAACGGGTCAGTTTGCTGATTTTTAGCCACTTCACTGAGTGCTTTGGCATTGTTAAGGCTGCCTTCGATTTGTTGCTTAGCTTCATTTGCGTCTAGATGTACGCCTTGAGCTTGATCCTGTTTGTGAGTACTAATGAGTAAGCCACTTCCCGCTCTGACTGCACCCCACTGATCAGTTCTGAGTTCGAAGCCTTCACCATGACCATCGCTTGTCGCGCTGTCTTTTGGATGGCTTAAGTTACCCAAGTTTAATTGACTGGCTGCATGGCTACTTTGTAGCTGGGCACTGATTTGATCTGTGGTGTCATCAAAACGGAGTTGGTTAAAGCCTTTGCCGTCGACTTCTTCTGAACGAATGCCGCTGAGCTTTTTAGTGTCAGGTAGTTGGCCTTTTTGGTCGAACTGGGTTGGATGGCGTTCAGCTTCGTGAATATGCCCCACCACAAATGGGCGGTCAATGTTGCCGTCAAAGAAGTCGATGACAACGATTTCACCCACGCGAGGCAAGAAGCGCGCGCCATAACCCGCACCTGCCCATGGGGTCAGTACATCAACCCAAGCTGAGTCGGTGTCATTATCATTACTTCCAGCTCCACCATCATGGCTATGGTCTTCAGCTCGAGTAAACAGGAAGCGAACTTTAATACGTCCCCATTGGTCAACATGGATACTTTCACCTTCCAACCCCACCACTCTAGCACGCTGTGGGTAAGCTGCTGGTCGGTGCTCTAGCGGATGATACTCAGGAACAGTTCTAATATTTCTACGCGACAAGATGAGCTCATTACCCTGACGCTCAGTCTGGTCATTTAGCCCTGATTGATTGTTTTGCCATTGGCTTTGCCTAAAAAGTTGATTGATTTGTTGTTGCAAATCTTTAGGCAAATTATTTTGCAGATAGAAGCTTTTCCCAATAATCAGAAAATCTTTGTCTGACCCGCTATGCGTATCTATTTCTGGATGTTCATTCAATTCAAACCAGTAACCGACTTGCGCATCACGTACTGTGGTTTGTGCATGGAAATATTTTGATTGAAATGCATAATAATCAGATAGGTTTTGATTGAGTTTTTCTAGCTGCTGGTGACCCGATGCAGTGGCTTGGTCTTCCCCATTTAAGTCTTGCATCCAAGCAGGACTGACATGCCATGCATGTTCTAGACTTAAACTCGCATTATCCTGATTAGCACTATGACTATGCTTTGACTGAACACTGCCCATGCCTTCTTCTTGACTTAAAGCATCAGCCTGCCAGCGTTGCACATGCACGGCTGTAGATTGCAAGCTTCGAGTTGGCACAAGACTTGTCATACTGTCTTGTTGTTCAACTGCGCTACTGCGGTGATAACGGATATTTCTTCGATTTAATGCTAAATATGATTCATTATTATCAATTAAACGTAACTTTTGTGATTGAATCTCATCCGAGCTATCAGTGGCAAACAACTGAGCTTCATCAATTAACCAGTTAATGCCTTCACTACGCCAAAGTCTGGTTAAAAACTCATAATCTGTTTCATTACTTTGCATGACAAAAGGTCGAACATCGTAGTCTTGGCTTAGGTTTTTTAAATCCAAAGTTAAGCTAGAAGCAAATAACGGGCTTTTGTTCTGCCATTCTGTAAATAGAATTTCAGTGATGTCCCGTATACTCTTATTCATAAACACACGGCTATTGCGGCGTTTATGCCATAGCACCGTTGGGTCTTGTAATCTCAGTTTATACAAAGTTAATGAACCATCACTCTGCCCCTGACTGGCTTCTGTAATAATTCCTGTAGTTCTAAATAATTGCCCCTGATCAGTTACTTGATCGACTGCAACCTGACAACCAATAAATTGTTTTAATGAAATATGGGCATTGGTAGAAAGACAAAATAAATCGGCAGTCAGTCCTTCATTTAGCTGATGCTGTCCTTCAATACTTTGTAAAAAGACTTGAGTATTCAACGATGGATTAGAAAACTGAACGTGAAGTACGCGTTTTTGCGAACTGATACCCAAATCTTCTAGAATTGTATGTATATGAGATAACATCTTTTTATGAAAATTTTGTCAGGATTGGCATTATTTTATAAAATACAGACACATCTGTCTATTTTATAAAGAAAAACTTAACCATATGAATACACGAATGAATGAGAATGCTATCTGTGATAAATATAAAAAGTGAATTAACAACTTACGCTATTAATTCACTTTTAAAAGTTTTTAATTTTTTGAGAATTTATAAGAAAATTGTGCCTTTAAGTTTTAAAATATACTAAATTTATATTTACTTAATTTCCTCAAAATATTCATACGTTGGTAAATCAGGTTCTAATGAATTTGTATTTCCAGCATAACTATCTAACACTAACTTAAAATTATCAGAAATAATTGCCAGAAAATAAAGATTGTTATTTATATAACAATCAAATAAAAATGAAATTTGATCCTTATTCAATTTAAAAACAGGTAAAGGCGAAATATTATAGTATTCGCCATCATCTAAAAATGTTTCATATTGACTAAAAGATACATTAAATAAAAGATCTTCATCAGAAATATTCTTAATAAAATTAATGATCTTTTTACTTATTAAAACCTTATCTTGTGTTTCTGTAGCTTCTATCAACATCTGATTTGATTTTTTTACAGACAGTATTTCATTGTAAAAATCAATACTTTCATCGACAGACAACTTGTCTGAACTATCTAAAAATTTAAATTTTAAATTAGTATCCTTAATAAAATTTGATAGATTCAGATTTTGTCTTTGTTTAATCTTAAGTGCTGTAATTCTTTTCATTCATGCGCTCCTTATCACTAGTCATGAGTAACTACTGGCCCACTTGAAATATATTTCCAAGCACCTTGATTATTAGTCCTAACTTGACCATTATCCATCATAGCTGGAGCTGCATGCCAATGCGAACATGGATGCTCTTTATCTTTAGGATGATGAGAAACTATCATAATTTTTTCTCCTTCTCCTGTTCTAACACTATACATATATTGTTCCCAATTAGGAATTACCCTTTGTTTAATTGGCGTAGAAGATGTTGGAATACCAGCTTTTCTCATAACTTCTCTTCGTGCCTCTCTAGAAGTCCTACCTTGACCACAAGTTTCTTCTTTACTCTTTTTATGTTGTGTATTTTTATTTTTGTTTCTATTATTTAGTCCTAAAGGATCAATCCAAGCCATTGAGTTTGGTGCATATGCATATACATTATGCCCCCCTAACAATCCAATTGGGTCTTTACTAATAAACCGCCCTACATATGGCAAATAATATCGATAGCGATTGTAATGCAATCCTGTCTCTTCATCAAAATACTGACCTTGGAAACGGATATTATTTGAAATAATTTCACTATTTTCGAAGAAATTAGATTTTGCTCTCTCTGCTTTACACTCACCCCAAGCTTTATATTCGGCTTTCCAAATAATTGCACCAGTATGGTCGGTCATTTCCTGCGGCGTACCTAAGTGGTCACAGTGATAGAACCATACATCATCAAATTCTTTACCCTGTTTTTCAGTTTTCCAAAGCGGGTCACGGTATATATTATAAGGTCTATCTGACCAATCTGGAGTTTGGTGGAGTTCTATCGGACTTAAATAAACTGCCTGTAACATCGGTACGAAACTGTCTTTTTCATAGATGTAATGCTTGGTCAGTTCCTCTGTGGACTCATAAGCAAGCGTATCCTCATCCCATCCATAAATAATGTTATGTTCTTGACCTGTATGATGATGTTTACTCCGCTTTTGAATACGACGACCTAAAGCATCGTAACGATAATCTGCCGTGTATTGATTGTTTCGGCTACGAATAAGACGCCCCAATACATCCCACTCAAGATTTAAATCACCTTGTAATGACTTTTGTCGAATCAGCTGTCCAAAAGCATCATATTGATATTGTTGGTCAAGATATTCCTGCACGACGTTATTAACTAAGCGGTTATAACCAAGACCTTTTTCATTAGAAATGTGCTGTGAGGATTGCTCTTTGGTACTGTTATATCGATCTAGAATATTACTTGCTGGGTCAAAATTAAAAGTCTCTTTACCAAGCTTACTGGTTGCCTCTAATAACCGTCCAACAGGATCATATTTATAGTGAATGGTTCCACGACGAGTATCCTTAATGAGCGTTAATTCACCTGTTTTATCGTAGTGATATAAGCGTTCAATCAATTGATTGGTATGCTGAATGGCATTATTTTGAGTTTTGGCCTGATAGCCTTTGTCATGCCCACTCAACATTAATTGCTGAGTTAAACGCCCAACTTCATCATAACGTTGTTGTTGACTAAGACCATTTGTATAGTGTCGTAATGTCTCTCTATGTAAATCATCACGCTCAAAACTAACAACATCTTCGCCATTTAAAGCCATGCCATAGACATGTCCACTTCCATAAGTGAGCCAATCTATTTTTTGTCCATCCGGTCGGATGGTTGTAGTTCGATTATTTAATTCATCATAGACATGTTTCCACACAGCAGTTTTCTGAGTCACCACATCTTGATGATGTTCTTTAATTAAATTGCCTGCTGCATCATAAAACCATTGCAAGTTAGTTTCGGCATTTTTAGCCTGAACTAGATTACCTAAGCCATCATAAGAAAATTCTTCTGTTTGTTTTTCTTCAAGCTCTTGTCCTTGATAACCATATCCTGCTGTACGTTGTTCTAAACGTCCCATACTGTCAAAAATAAATTGCTGAATACGGTCTTTAGGCGCAGCACGATCTTTGAAATCTTGACCATAGGCAGAAGCGACCTCAATACTACTAGTCAAACGGCCATTATATTCATCGTACGTATAAGCAGTTTCTTTGCCATCAAAATCAATTTCTTTTACTAATCGGCCCGCAACATCATAAATAAATTCATAACTTGCGCCATTTTCATTAATTAAACGTTTTAAGCGACTCAAGCGATCCCATTGATATTTTAAAGTTTGATTTAATGGGTCAATACGCTTAGTAATTAAACCAGCTGCGTCATATTCATAACGTGTCTGCTGGCCTTTAGGGTCAATATGAACTAATAAACGACCTTCTGCGTCATGAATAAAATGCTCTTCAGCACCATCAGCGTGTTTAATTTTTTCGAGCTGCCCAAAAGCATTCAGCGGTAAGCCTTTTGCTAGAGGCTGTCTTGATTCAGCAGTTAATTCCGTATAGAAATATTCAACTTTTTGCTTTAAAGCATTTTCAATAAATTTGACGCGCCCACAATCATCATAGTGCCAGTGCGTTTCTTTACCAGAACAATCCGTATAAGTAACCAAATTACCTTGATCATCATATTTGAGTGTTTTCTTACCGCCTTTAGCATCTTTAATGGAAGTTACCAATCCTATTGCATTATAGGTATAGGCTGTTTCATGCTTCAGCGGATCAATCTCTTTAATTATATTTCCTGAAGCATCGTATTCTTTAAACCAACGCCCTTGTTCAGCATCAACAAAACCGGTCAGATTATCTTTTTCGTCATATTCATAATAGAAGGTTGAGCCATCGGCCTGAACCATACTTAATACATTACCGCGTTCGTCGTAGGTATAAGATGTTTCTGTTCCATCTGTGGCAATATGCGATGTTATATTTTTTGCTTGATCTCTAAAGAACCATTCTTGCAAATTATCGGGATAAATAATTCGATAGGTATAACCCGTAATACCATAATAGTATTCAGTCACGTTACCATCGATATCCATGACTGAAGTTACGCGAATGTTTTCATCCCAATCTAATTTAGTAGCGGAACTATAATCATCGGCCCATTCTTCAATTGCTTTTGAGCTAGGTAAAACGCCATCCCACTTTAAGTTCATTCCTCTTTGAGTAAGATCAGTATAACGAGTCAACAAGTGAACTTGGTATTGATATTCATAAGAAGCAGCAAACTCATTGGTTGCTTTAATTAAATCGCCTTGCTCGTTATATTGATATGCTGATAGCTGTCTTAGAAGTTGGCCATCTTCAATCAACCAAGCTGCAACAACTTTCTGCATATCATTAATTTGCAATGCTACATGCGCCAGTGTTTGTTGTTGCTGTTTAAATATAATGTCGGATAAATAGCTATCACCATTTTCTAATTCATGGTCATAACGCAGCCCAATACTAAATCCATTTTGACGTTCAATGGAGACTAAACGAAACTCATTTTTATATTTTTGATAGAAGCGAGTTTCTGAAACACCATATGAAATTGCTCTAATTTCAGGTGAGACAACGGTATAAGTAAAAGTTTCTACTTCGTCATAGTAACTCTGTCCAACTTTTAGCTCTGGTAAGCGAACAGGACGGCCATCGCTGCCAATATACTCCCAACCCTCTTGCTCAATCGGTTCTTTAGGTTCATTTATGTTGTAACTAGAACAACGAGCAATCTTGGTTGTAAAAGGTGTAATCCACCGCGCTCCGAAAATCGATTGATCATACTGATATAAGTTCGATACGTACGTTCTCGAAAATTGCTCTATTAATAATGGATGAATTTGGGCATCTGTATGATTTAAAAACTCAGTACCCATGGCAAAAGTAATCGATCGTTTAGTCGCACCACCTTTACAGTTTTTACATGCATTCGCATTATGAGTCGCTGCATGCTCAGTATTCGCCTTTTCTAATTTATTATTTTTCTTGTCATGTTTAACTTGTGTGGTTTGAGTTGGCTTAACTTGAGCTGGTTTCTTTTTCCTAAATTTAGAAGCACTCATTCTCAATACATCAAATAGCCACCCAATTGTTTGCGGCTGCGCTACATTTCCCAAGCCTTTAATTTTAGTATTGGCAGTGATACCAATTTTATTAATCGTTGCGCCTACATTTAATATCGGCTGCTTTAGATGTGCAGGAACTAAAGAAGTAACAACTTTAGCATTGGAGTTTGCTCCTGTTTTAATAAGAGCTTTACCCAAGTTTTCGGTCATGTAAACTAAATTTTTTCCAGCTCGCGTTAAGTCACCACTTTTTATTCCCTTAATAACACCAGTAGCTTGCTGTTGAGCGCGGTTTGTATTTGAGCCTGCATTTGTAAATACTTGGCCTTTTGTTACAACTCGAACAATTCCGCCATTAATTTGTGTAGTTGCATTTTGGACCGTTTTTCCACATTCAGACAAAATTGAATTTAGCTGTTGCAAACCCGTTTTACAAAATTTTTCTATCTCTCCTGCAACCTGATCGTTTAAATGGTTAGAGATCACTACAATTACTGCTTCACCTAAAGCAGCTTTACCTACACGTTTAACTTCTTGACGGACTAGAAATAAGGCTGGCCGAGCAGAGGTACGGATTGCTGTTGTTCCCGGAATAGGTACAATCCCAATCAGGTCAATACCCATTGTCGTCCAATCCATAATATCGGCATTTTGAAAACCTTTATCGTAGATATAGCAAATGTCAGAAACCACATCGATAGCAGCCATGACATTGCCAATAATTGGAATTGTTCCCATTACACTGGCTAGCAAGTCTAATGTCACAATTTGATGAGTATGACTTTTTAACCAGTCATCTATTTTTTGTTTTGAGTGACTAACATCTTTAATAGCAACTTCTGATAATGGTTTAACAACTTCTGTTTTTCCAGACATTTTATTTCTCTACGAATTCTTTTTAAAAGGACTTTGCAAATATTGAGGAAGAGCATTAGTCACCAAGCTACCGCCATCAACAGAACTTAATTTGCTGAAGTCATTTATTTTTTGAATTGATGCAAGATCAATGTTGTTCCCTATTATTTGACCTGCTTCTGAAATGGGTAAAAAGCTTTTCACTTGATCAGTCACTAATCCCTGCGCCTCTGTTTTTAACATTGGCATTAAAGCCTTTGCCCCTTCAGATTTTATGCTTTGTGCAGTTTGAATATTTTTCATAATATTCGCAGGGTTGGTTAATTGTTTAGATAATTCACCAAGTTTGGACTGGGCTGTCTTACTCATTTGTGCAATTAATGAATCTGATTGTTCAGTATCCGCATCATTCTTATTCGGCCACTCAACTGGACGTTTAAAGTCACTTGCTGCATCCCAAGGATCACGGTGATCTGGTTCAAAGAAGACTTTTACTGCACCTGTTGCTAAGCCAGAAACTCTTGCAAATCCCTTATCATCCAACTTGCCAGTGACTTCTTTTCCTAAGTTATCAACAACCGTATAACTTCCACCTTTAACAAACTCACCATGCGCATAATCATGGATGAGCTCTAAATTTCCTGGGCTACGTTTGGGCGGAGGCGGTAGTGAAGAACTAAAATTCGCACTTCCTCCTCCCATAAATAAATGCTGCCCAGCTTTTACCTCAAACTTGCCACCAGTGACAGGGAAAATGCCTGAGCCATTAATCTTGATTTGAGATCCACCCGCCGTGATAACGATTTCTTTAGAAGCACTAATTTCAATTTTGTCTTCTGTTGAAATAATCTGAACAGCTTTACGGGCAATTAAATCTGCTCCGTCGCCTTGTGCTTGTATCTCGACTTTGCCTTTGCCTGCATAGAGTCTTGCCCCTTCTTGCGCTGCGAAAAGGCTAATTTTATTTTGGGCGTGCGCAATCAGGTTTTTTTGAGTGGTCAGGTTAATGCTGTCGCCCGCAGTTTGACTTAACTGAGCATCTGCGCTGAGATGAATGTCTTCATTACTGGCTAGAGCAATACTGTTAGGTGCGGTTAATATCATCAAGGCTTGCTTAAAAGCGGCAGCTTTGTCTTGATCTTTTTCTTCAATTTGTTCTATGAACGTTTTTAAGTTCTCAAGCACTTCCAATGGATCAGTTTGCTGGTTTTTAGCAACTTCACTGAGTGCTTTGGCGTTATTGAGGCTACCGTCGATTTGTTGTTTGGCCTCATTTGCATCAAGGTGTACACCTTGAGCTTGGTCTTGTTTGTGAGTACTAACGAGTAAGCCACTTCCAGCTCTTACTGCGCCCCATTGATCAGTTCTTAGCTCGAAACCTTCACCACGACCATCACTTTCCGCCTTGTCTTTTGGATGGCTTAAGTTACCCAAGTTGAGCTGACTGGCCGCATGGCTGCTTTGTAGCTGGGCACTGATTTGTCCTGTGGTGTCATCAAAACGTAGCTGGTTAAAACCTTTGCCATCCACTTCTTCTGAGCGAATACCGCTGAGCTTTTTAGTGTCAGGTAATTGGCCTTTCTGGTCGAACTGGGTTGGATGCCGTTCAGCTTCGTGAATACGACCCACCACAAATGGGCGGTCAATGTTGCCGTCAAAGAAGTCGATAACCACGATCTCACCGACACGTGGCAAGAAGCGTGCGCCATAACCTGCACCTGCCCACGGGGTGAGTACGTCGACCCAAGCCGAGTCGGTGTCATTGTCGTTACTTCCTGCTCCGCCATCATGACTGTGGTCGTCAGTTCGGGTAAACAAGAAACGGACTTTAATGCGTCCCCATTGGTCAACATGAATGCTTTCACCTTCCAACCCCACCACTCTAGCGCGCTGCGGGTAAGCTGCTGGTCGGTGTTCTAGCGGGCTATATTCAGGCACAGCTTTAACATTGCGTCGAACAACATTCAGCTCAGCAAAGTTGCGCTGTTCAGGGTTTTGGCTGTCGAGTTGGGTAGCCTTGAGTTTGTCTTTTGGCAACAGGCGCTCAAGTTGCTGTTGTAATTCTTTTGGTAAATTATTTTGGTTATAGTAGTGCTTGCTTAAGATTAAAAACTCTTTATCAGCGCTGTCATGTTGATCGAGTTCAGGGTGATCATTCAGTTCAAACCAGTAACCGACCTGTGCATCACGGACATTACCTGAAACGGTAAATTGTTTAGAACTCAGGTGATGGTAAGCATTGATGTGCTGGTTCAGCTGTTCGATCTGGCTATTACCAGAAGCTGTTGCTTGATCTTCACCCTTTAGGTCCTGCATCCAAGCGGGGCTAACATGCCATGCATCTTCAAGGTTTAAGCTGGCATTGTCATAGTGTTCGCTGTGCTGCTGCTTACCTTGTACGCTACCACTGCCTTCTTCTTGTTGTAGGGCATCGGCTTGCCAGCGTTGCACATGAACGGAAGTTGGCTGTAAACGGCGCTCTGCCTTAACTTGGGTAATGGTATCGAACTGTTCTGTAGCACTGCTACGTTGGTAGCGTAGGTTACGACGTTCAAGGGCTTGATAGTTTTGGTTATCGTCGATTAAAAGTAGCACTTGCGGCTGGATAGAAGCATTCGGATCAGCGACCAAAAGTTGCGATTCATCGACCAGCCAGTTAATGCCCTCGCTACGCCACAAACGGGTTAAAAAGTCATAATCGCTTTCGTTTGACTGCATCACAAATGGACGCACATCGTAGTCTTTAGTTAAGCCCGCTGTGTCGAGCGTTAGACTTGAGGCAAATAATGGACTTTTCCCCTGCCATTCTTTAAATAAAATTTCGCTAATATCGCGCACGCTTTTATTCATAAACACGCGGCTGTTGCGACGTTTATGCCAAAGTGCAGTTGGGTCTTTTAAGGTGAGGTTATAAATAGTGAGTGAGCCGTCGCTTTGCCCTTGGCTCGCTTCAGTAATAATGCCTGTAGTTCTAAAGAACTGCCCCATGTCAGTGACCTGATCGATTGCAACCTGACAGCCAATAAATTGTTTTAATGCGATGTGTGCGTTAGTCGACAGACACAGTAATTCAGCAACGCTGCCCTGATTAAGCGTATGTTCACCTTCAATGCGTTGCAAGAAGACTTGATTGTTTAATGATGGGTTGGAAAATTGCACATGAAGTACACGATTCTGTGCAACCAAACCTAAACTATCTAAAATTTGAAATATTTTATTGGACATCATTATTATAAAACTGAGTCATAATCAGCGCTATTTTATAAAAAACAGACAGAATTGTCTATTTATATAAAATTGCCTATCTTCCACAACTTATATACTTTTCAGTTTATCTAAAAGAAAGACTGGCTACTAAATAGTCTATAAATACTCTAGTTTTGGCCGGTAAATTAGAAGTACTAGCATAAAGTAATTGAATACTTTGTAGCGGTAATGAAAAGTCAGGAAATAACCGAATTAAGCGATTTTGTTGAATATCTTCATCAACTAACCATGCAGGACAAATCGCCACACCTAAAGATGAAAGAGCCATTTGATGAATTGCAGTCACCGAGTTTGATTCATACTGACTTCGAATAAAAGGTAATGAATATTGCTCCCCTAAACTGTTTTGCAAAATATATTGTGAATCTTGCCAATTTAATAAGGTGTGGCCAATCCAAGGAACATTCGCTAAATCAGATATATTTTCTATAGGATGGTCTTTTATAAACTTCGGAGTAGCCACAAGATAAATTGGATATTCTCCGATTTTTCGAGTTTTTAGAGATGAGTTTTTTAAATTCCCTAGTCGAATAACCAGATCTAATTTTTCAGTCACTAAATCATCGAGAGATGAATTAAACGAATACTGTAAACGTAAATCTGGGTAAAGCCGACAAAACTCAGGAAGTAAAGGCAGAATGAAACGTTGGCCAAATTCATTAGTAGATGAAAACCGTAAAGTGCCTGTAATGCTTGTACCTAAGTGTTGGCTTCGTTCAAATGCCTCATCAATCTGGAGTTGGATTTGTTTAAAATCCTCATAAAAATGCTGACCAATTTCAGTTAATGCAATATTACGGGTATTGCGAATTAAGAGGCTTGTATGGAGCTGCTTTTCTAATTGTTTTATATCAATACTCACCATTGATCGGCTTAAGCCTAAAATTTCAGCTGCCTTGGTAAAAGAGCCAGAATCAACGACTTGTAAAAAACTAGTAATTTGCTTGAGATTTTTTTGCACAATTCAGCCGATTGTTTGAAATTATTAAACAATGATTTTACTTCCCCTGCATCGACAATAAAAGAGCCGAATCTTACCCTGCCTGCACGGAGGTAGGTATGTCTTATCGATATAAAATAGCAACGGTGTTTTTACTTGGGTTCTTTATTGATTGCATTAACATTTTTATGTCAGCAATTGCTTTACCTAATATTGCATCATCATTTTCAGTCAGCCAATCCATGGTCGCTTGGGTAACAAATGCCTATATTCTCGGCCTCATTTTAATTATGCCCATGAGTTTATGGTTAGCCACCAAACTTGGGAACCAAAAATTATTGTGTTATTCGATGCTGTTATTTTCGATAAGCATCTGCTTTATTGGCTTTAGTGAATCGATTTATAGCTTAATTTTTTGGCGATTTATTCAAGGCGTAGCTGGAGGTTTATTAATTCCAGTCGGGCAAGCACTCGTATATGCATTATTCCCCAATCAAGAACGCCAACGCATTTCTACATTAATTATGGCAATTGCTCTGATTGCGCCAGCTTTTTCACCTGCGATTGGTGGAGTGATTATTGATTCCTTGAATTGGCGATGGGTATTCTTATCTAACCTTCCTTTTTCTTTACTTGCCTCAGCTCTGGCATGGTTATGGATTAAAAAAACACAGAATGTTTCGAGTGAAAAACCAGACATCAAAGGCTTAGTTATTTTTAATATAAGCCTTTTATCTTTATTACTCTCCTTTTCATTTTATAGTGATTACCATAACGCCCCATTCGCTATAACTAGTTTTCTAATTTCAGTGGGTATGCTTATTTTCTACATTCGACATGCGAAAAAAATTTCCCATCCTGTTCTTAATCTTCAGTTATTAAAAAATAAAAATTTACGCAATGCATTTATTGTCTATTACGCCGTTCCGGGTATTTTTACAGGTGTTAATTTACTCAATATTTTTAATTTACAGCTTAACTTCGGCTTTAATGCAAAACAAACTGGCTTATTTATGTTGCTCTATGCAATGGGTGCCCTAGTTGCAATGATCAATGGTGGCCTGCTATATCAAAGGCTGGGTAAAAAATATTTACTTGTGATTGGCATTACCCTTCATAGCCTTGGAATCTTTTTCTTATTTTTTATTTCAAACACTAGCCCCATAAGCTTTTTAGTATTCGCCTATTTAGTGATGGGTATGGGAGGCGGCTTAAGCGCCAATATTGCCCAAATTAGCTCACTGATTGATTTTTCAGGCCAAGATTTATTACAAGGTAGTGTGCTCTGGAATATTAATCGACAAGTTTCATTTAGTGTCGGTACTGTTGTTCTCATTTCGATTTATAACTTGATATCTGGCTCAAGCGATCTGCTTCGCTATCAACATACTTTTTTAATTGCAGCTTTACTCTGCTTACTTTCACTCATTCCCGTTTTAAAGGAGAAAACCCATGTCTAACCAAATGGATCAAGCCATTCAAAGTGTCATTGACCTACATGTTTTAATAGAAAATATATTTACAGGAAAAAATACAGAGCAAAGTCTGAACCCGCTTTTAGATAGCTTTGATCAAAATTTTAAGATGGTAACGGTTCAAGGTCACAGCATTGGTTTCGCCGAAGTGCATAGTTTATTTAGCCAAAATGTTGGGGAAAAACCTTCTTTAAAAATCGACATTATTAAGAGTACAGCTTTATACGAATTTGAAAATTATTGTTGGGTGCAATATCAGGAACATCAGCAAACTGATGAAACCGAAACATTACGCACTTCGACGGCCTGCATTAAAGTAGAAGGCGAAAAATGTTATTGGGTTTATTTACATGAAACTTTAGTTCCCTTATCTTCTTAACTCATCTAGAGCACCTCAAAGATGGCACCTATTTTGCTTAACAGTATTACGTTTTATGAAAATCGTAATACTGATCAAAATGGGGAGCTCTCGATATGGGTTATGTTGCAAAGGAATTTACGCGAAAGAACAAGCTGATTCTCAGTATTTGTTCTTTCGTTATTCCAATATGTCTTTGGTGTGCAATCAGTTACTTACCTTTTGTTTGGCATCCTCAAGTACAAATTACAAGCTCGGGAAGTGTTTCTTACCTACAAGTAGGAAGTCGCATTGATAAAAATGTGTTCTATCTCGAAGCACAAAATGCAGTCAATCGAAATTCTGCACCACCACAAGGTATTTTGGTCAATCCGATTTATTTACCCGCTCCCCATGAAGTCGCTAAGGCTTTGGTCACCGCCTTTACCACACCACCGGAACAACCTGATTCACCGTGGTTTCACCAAAGTTTATGGCACAGTATCAAACTGGTTTTTTCAGCCTTTTTTATCTCCTCCTTGATTGGGATTCCACTGGGTATTTTATGTGGTTTTTCTAAGCGAATATCACTCTTAACAGAACCTTTTGTTGAGTTTTTCCGTTACTTACCAGCTCCCGCCTTTGGCGCACTTGCAGTAGCAATTTTAGGGATTAATGACGCACCTAAAATTGCCATTATTGTGATTGGTACGCTATTTCAACAAATTCTGATTATTGCCAATACCACCCGAATGGTAGATCGAAGCTTAATTGAAGCTGGCTATACGCTTGGCACCAATAAGCTCAAAAGTTTATTTCATGTGGTGATTCCTGCTGCCTTACCTGATATTTACCGTGACTTACGTGTGTTACTGGGCTGGGCTTGGACCTATTTAATTGTTTCCGAGTTGATCGGTACGACCTCGGGTATTACGTGGTTTATTACCCAACAGGCACGCTATCAAAACTTTGACAATGTCTATGCGGCTATTTTGATTATTGGGGTGATTGGTCTGGTCTGTGATTGGATATTAATGAAGTTAGGTGAGCGGATGTTCACTTGGAAAGTAGGAGCAAAATAATGAACGATTCAACATTTAACGCGCATGAATACTTTCAAAAAATTTATGAACGACCTGTTATTTTAGAAGCTAAACAGCTCAGCCAAGTCTTTAAACATGGTCAAAGCGAACGCACTGTTTTAAATAAGCTCGATTTAAAAATTCATAAAAGAGAATTTATTTGTGTGATTGGTCCTTCTGGTTGCGGCAAATCGACACTAAGCCGTGTCATTGCAGGTTTAGACCCATACCATAGCGGAGAAGTTTTAGTAGACGGCGAATGCATTACTGGCCCATGCCCTGAACGTGGCATGGTGTTTCAGGGCTATACCCTTTTTCCATGGAAAACTGTAAAAGAAAACGTGATGTTTGGTCCGCAAATGCGCGGCGCTAGTCAAATGACAGCAGAGGCGCAAGCCCGTGAATGGATCAATATTATTGGTTTAGAAAAATATGAAAATCAGTATCCACATCAACTTTCTGGTGGCATGAAACAACGCGTTGCGATTGCTAGAGCACTGGTTAATCAACCTAAAATTTTACTCATGGATGAACCTTTTGGTGCGCTCGACCCACACACTCGTCAAAAAATGCAAAAACACTTAATGGATTTATGGCAAAACATTGATATCACCATTATTTTTGTGACCCATGACATGGATGAAGCTATTTTACTGGCAGACCGAATTGTGGCACTCAAAGCCAATCCGGGTGAAATTAAGGAAATTATTGAGGTTAATTTACCGCGCCCACGCTCACTCGATTTAATGAGTACCCCTGAGTTTAAACAACTTCGTTCAAGGGTTGATTATTTGGTACATGCTGAAGAAGACGAGCTTGACCCAGCTTTACAAGATTTACCAAAAATTCCACGTATGACTCAGGTCAGTACAGAAAAATAACAAAGACATTAAAAAGCCCAAGTTCAACTTGGGCTTTTTAATTGATTGGGCTTATTTGAGTTGTTCTATGAGTGTTGGATAAATCAGCCCATCTACATTTTGTTCGGTTTTATAAATCCCATTTTCGACGTTAAATTTATTGACGTGATAGGTCGAGCCATAAATTGAGTCAAAGCCTTCCGATTTAGCAAATACTTTTTTATTGGCATTGATATCTAATAGATGTGTACCGCTAACCATCAACTCATATTGTTTCGGGTCGACCCCTGATCGGTTCGCCATGATTTTAACCGCATCGGCATGGGTTGCAGGGTCATTAATATATTTAACTGTTTTGTCCCATACCTGAATGATTTTTTTCCATTCTTCTTGATGAGCCGTTAAGTGGCTCATGTTGACTGTTAAGGTGTCATAAATTAAACCCGGCTTATCTTTAGAGGTATAGATAATTTTAGAGCCTGCCACTGCTTTTAATGCCTGACCTGCAACAGGTTGCCAAACAGCGATTGCAGAAATATCTGGGCTATTAAAAACTTGAGGTAATTGGTTCGTCGCTGAATTTACCAGCTTCACCTCATTCGCTTTAATGTTATGGTCGGTTAAAGCTGTTGCTAGCAAAAGATGGTCAACCAAGCCTTTTTCGACACCGATTGACTTTCCTTTTAGGTCTTGAATGGTTTTAATGCCCTCTTTTGCAATAATGACATCATTGCCCGCAGAATAATCGGTTGCCAAAATCATCATGCCTTGAGTGCCACCTGAAGCTGTTACCAAGTTATCGCCATTGGTGACCAATACGGCATCGAGCTGATTTGCCGAAAAAGCTGAAAGCGAAGCGGAATAATCAAACCATTTAAACTCTACATTTAGCCCTGCTTCTTTTAACCAGCCTTTTTCAATAGCCACTTGCCAAGCCACCCAGCCCGGCCAATCGCTATAACCAATAGTAATTGGTTTTGTATTTGTAGCTGCCTGAGAGTCTTGTTTGGCCTCGGGCACTTTAGCTGTATTGTCACACCCACCCAATACAACTGCCGATAAAATGGATACGGATAAAAACGCTTTTTTAATCATATAGAAACTTCCCCAACATTTTTACTAACAACACTTTGAGCGGTTTGATTGAGTGACTGTATATAGGCTCGCCAGCCTCCAAAATGGCTAATATCGGTTGCATCTTGAATGGCATACGCTTCACAAATAAAGCCTTTGACCCATGTTCCATCTTTTAATTTGAGGTTGCCAATACCAAGCGGTGCAGGCACTTCAGCCACAATGGCCCCAAAATTTGCTAATGGAACATCCCAAACTTCAACTTCAATTGATGTCCCTTCTACATCACATTGCAGGCCAGGTTTTGGTGGTGTGGTATTTTTTAAGGCAAAGAGTTTATAAGTTTCTGCAGTCTGAGTTTTCTTAAGCAAAGTGGCATTGCGACTAGTGAGCTGAAAATTAAGCGGCATGCCTGTTAAGTGCGCTCCCACTACAGCAAGTTGTACTGAATGATTCGACTGGATGTTTATACTTTTTTGATAATGTTGAGTTGATTTAGCCAAACTCAGCGATGTTTCGGCTTGCCAAAGCTGTGCAAAATTAGCGAGCGCCTGATCGTGCCACGCAGGTGCAATAAAGGTTACCCCGCTTGGTAAGCCATCCTCACGGAGTACATTGGGTAAAGCCAAAGCAGAAAGATCTGCAAAATTGACAAAGTTAGTATAGGCCCCCATGTGTGCATTTTTAGTCAACGGGTCGGCTTCAACTTCGGTAATGGTATAAATGGTTGGTGCTGTCGGAACCATCAAGGCATCAAAAGGTTGTAATGCCAAATTAATTTTTTGAGCCAGAACGGCGCGGTTATATTCTGCTTGAAGTGCATCTGTTGCCTTGAATTTATCTGCCTGCGCAATAATTTGAACAATAACCGGATGCGCTTTTTCACGTGTTGTCATGCGTTCAACGGCGACTGTTCTTTCCGCTACCCAAGCATCGTTATATAGTGCGGCAGCAAGTTCATTGAATGCACTGAAATCAATAATCTCAACGTCATAGCCCAGTTTTTTTACGCGCTCGACTGCAACTAAAAAGGCTTTTTCAGATTCAAGATCGCCATAAAACTCAAGCTGAGCTGGAATAGCAATTTTCCGTTTAGAAAATTGAGTCGGTACATTGGCTGGATGTATTCGTGAATATTCGTCTGTTTCATCATAGCCCTGCATTAAATTGGCGACTGTCCAAGCATCATCAATATGCAGCGCAAAAATAGAAATGACATCAATAGTCCGACATGCAGGAATTAGACCTGTGGTAGAAAACCAGCCTTTTGTCGGTTTAAGGCCCACAATATTGTTATGGCCAGCAGGAACACGCCCTGACCCCGCCGTGTCTGTTCCTAAACTAAAAGGCACAATGCCGTTTGCAACCACTACTGACGAACCAGAGCTTGATCCACCGCTGATATATTCAGGGTTAAAACTATTTTTTACTGCGCCATATGGAGAGCGAACACCAACCAGTCCAGTTGCAAACTGATCGAGGTTGGTTTTACCAACCACAATCGCCCCTGCTTTTTTCAGCTTGGCAACTACGGCAGCATCTTGTGTAGCTAAATATTCAACTTCTTTACAGGCGGCAGTAGTGTGAAAACCAGCAACATCTATATTGTCTTTGACTGCAAATGGCACACCGTATAGAGGTAAGTCAGCAATATTCTGATCTTCTAAAACATCAATTTGCGATTGAATCTGCTCGTTCGAAGCAATTTCAATCCATGCATGGTCATCATTTTTAATTTCTGCAACATAGCCAATCAGATCTTTAAGATGGATTTTCCCATTTTGATATGCTGTTTTCCAGTCTTGGATGGTCCATAAATTTTTCAACACGCTACTCCTCATTTAGTCATTTTGCTGTATAGGCGGCATCACGGCATCCATCAGTTCTAAATGCCCTTTAATCACCCCTTTAAGCACAATAAATTGCTGGCTAATTTGTCTGAGTTCAGAACTCGCACCCTGCATTAACATGACTTGCAATATCTTTTGCTGATCAAGCTGGATATGAAGTGAACTAATCACTTGTGCTAAAAACTGTTGTTGTAAATCGACCAATTGATTATGCAGGGTCATTTGGCTAGCGTCATAAAGCAGCGTCAAGGTGCCCACCATGACTTCATTGGCCTGCGCCTGCTCTGCAATTAAGTGTTTATTAATCATGTCGACAATTGCTTGTGAGCGACTTTCATAGTTCTGCTCGACAATTTTTTGATCGAGTGCGTTAAGTGTCGTTTCAGGTACGGTAATACTGATTCGAGCCAACTTTTGTTTTGCCACAGTCTTATCCTTTTGTTTTAGGCGGCTGATTGTTTTGCTTGATATATACGCCCGCACGTACGCTGAGCAATTCCACTAAAAAGGCTTTTAAGGTTTGCTTTGGTTGAACCACGGGTTTTACATCGTTCATATCGCACCTCTAGTTTGGTATTACCAAATTCAGTTTCTGTATTACTGATAAGAGATGCAGAAAATGTGCCAGTTTTTAAGCGTCATTTTGATGGGCTTCATGGGTATTTATGAGTGATTTTTGGGCAAAAAAAAGCCCTATGCACAGGGATAGGGCTATCTCTTTTAATTCTTAGTTATGTTTCAATAAATCATTCTGATTAAAAAGCAATCCATCTTTAGGGGCCTCTATCTTTATATTATTTATTAGAGTTTTAAAATCATTAATTGCTTTATTTGTATCGTTGCCTTCCCCCTCATATGTCACTAAAACAACTCCAGCATTAGTACCGGATGAAGCACTGATAAGAAAACGTTTATCAAAGTTGGTTGTAAAAACATTAGCTTGATAATTCATACCACTACTCAATGGAATATTAATATCCTCATTAACTAATGTTACCCCTTTCATTTTTACTAGTCCTTGTTTAGGAATTTGTAAAGAAGCAACCAGATATTGCATACCTTCTTCTATACCTTTGGGATAATATATTGAAATTATAATTGCCTGTTTACTCTCCTGTTTTATTGCGATTAGCTCTTCATTTTGACCTTTGCTAATATCCCACTGATCTTTTAGATTAACTACAATATTTTTATATTTTACTTCCTGAGCGTAAGCCGGCATAAGTAAATAAAAAAATAGAAATGATAGTAATAAAATTCTCTTCATAATAATTTCCTTTTTATTCTTGAAATATAATATTGAATATAATTAATACAGTCTAATCTATTTAATAATTTAATTTTTAATCTTCAGATAAACTAATCAAACTATGAGCCCATACATATAAAGAATCTAAAACAGGCTTAAAAGATTGGCCCAATTCGGTCATTTCATAGACAACTTTGATTGGTGCTTTTTCACCATAAACGGTTCTAGAGATTAAGCCACTTTGCTCTAATTGTTTAAGTTGAAGGCTTAAAGTCATTTCTGTGATGGTTGGCATTAATTGATTGATTTCATTAAAACGTTTTGGCCCATCTTTTAGATAATACAAAATAACGCCTTTCCATTTTCCACCAACCAAATCCATAGCCATACTGATATGACATGGATAAGTTTTTCCATTCATGATGATTTCACATTTATTTTCAGTATTTGCCATTTTTAACACCACCTATCAACTTTGATAGTTATTGTACACCCATACTATAAAAATTATAGTGACTATGATTTTTATAGCTACAAGGCATTATTATGGCTTTACTTATTTTGGCCCATCCCTACTACACTCAATCAATTGCAAATAAAACGATTGTGAATGAGCTTATAAAAACCTATCCGGACCTTGAAGTCCGAGATATTTTCCAACTTTATCCAGACTACCAAATTGATGTCAGTGCTGAACAAGAAGCCTTGTTACGCCATGACACGATCATTCTGCAATATCCAATGTTCTGGTTTAATATGCCGGCAATTTTGAAATTATGGTTTGATGAAGTTTTTACTTATCAGTTTGCCTATGGCTCTCAGGGCGATAAATTAAAAGACAAAAAAGTCATTATTAGTATGACGGTCGGCCAAACAGAAGCCAACATGGTGAACGACCAAGAAAACTTAATCGATAGCTTTTTAAAAGCGGTTCAATATTCAATTCAATATACACAAATGCAGTTAAGCGCCACTTACTTGCTTTATGACGTTTCGCCTTTATCAGGTAACCCAGAGTCAAAAATTAAATTAGAAGCGGTTGAACATGGTAATAAAGTATTAAAGCATTTGACCGAAGCATAAGATTTAAAGAGAGCATCGATATTGATGCTCTCTTTTTAATTTAGGCCACAGGTGCCAAGGTAAATAGCACTTGTCCTGTTTTCACAGTTTGCCCTTTTTCAATGGTAATGGTTTCAACCTTCATGCGTTCGGGCGCAATAATTGGAATTTCAATTTTCATTGCCTCAATTACTGCAAGGGTTGCACCTTCTTCAACAATATCTCCCGATGCACATTCGATTTTCCAGATTGAGCCTGGCATGTGTGATTCGACTGCACAGCCGCCTTCAGGAATAACTACGGTTTCACCTTCATCAACAGCATCTAGGCTTTCAGAAATATATTCCTGCAAGCCCGCTTCGTGCCAACGGCGTCGTTCAGCCTCGAAATTGGCTTGTTGCATATCTTTAAAGGCTTGAATGCTGTCTTGATGTGTTTTTAAAAACGCGTTGTACTCTTTTAAGTTGAGTACACCATCTTCAATACGAAGTTTTAAACGACCCGCCTTAAAGTCGTCACGCATTTGCAGAAGTTCAGTCTCAGAAACTTCATAAAACTTAACTTGGTCAAAAAAGCGTAATAACCACGGTTTGCCATCTTCGAAGTCGGCATTTTTACGGTAACGGCTCCACATTTGAGTGGTACGGCCAACAAACTGGTAGCCGCCCGGCCCTTCCATACCGTACACACACATATAAGCCCCGCCAATGCCGACAGCATTTTCAGGTGTCCAAGTTCGTGCAGGATTATATTTTGTAGTGACTAAACGTTGGCGTGGGTCGAGTGGTGTCGCCACAGGTGCACCTAAATACACATCGCCTAAACCCATCACCAAATAGTTCGCACTATAGACCACATCTTTAACTGCTTGCTTAGAAGCTAAGCCATTAATACGGCGAATAAACTCGACGTTATCAGGGCACCACGGCGCATCTGGACGAACAATTTGTGTGTAGCGTTCGGTGGCAAGCTGAGTTTGTGAATCTTCCCAAGCTAAAGGCAAATAGACAGTCCGTGAAGGCACCTGCATATTTTGAATGTCAGGTAACTCGGCTTCTGCTTGTTGAAGTTTCTGTAAAAGTTCACGTTGATCGAGTTGAATTGAATCAAAATGAATTTGTAGTGAACGAATACCCGGTGTTAAGTCGATAATACCCTGAATGTTTTGATCTTTGACCCATTGCATAAGCGCATGAATACGGAAACGTAAATTCAGATCAAGTACTAACTCACCGTACTCCACCAACAAATAGCTATTTCCTGCTGGTCGATAGGTCACACTTGGCAAATCAGCTTCACCTTCTAAAGTGGCCAAAACTGCATCTTTTAACGTGTCGGGTTCTGCTTGAATAGCTGGATTAAAATCGATTTGAGTTGTATCGGTCGCGGTTAAGCTTTGATGATATTTTTGATCGAGTACTTTTGCTTGCGCATAACTCACAGGTACAAATTTAACTTTATCGCCTGCTTTAAGCTGCCCGATTTTCCAAAGCTCGGAATGAATCACTACCGCAGGGCAAACAAAGCCACCTAAGCTTGGACCATCCGGACCCAAAATAATTGGCATATCGCCCGTAAAATCAATTGCCCCAATCGCATAAGCGTTGTCGTGAATATTGGATGGATGTAAGCCTGCCTCACCGCCGTCTTCACGTGCCCACTCTGGTTTTGGTCCAATTAAACGAATGCCTGTACGGCTTGAGTTATAGTGAATTTCAAACTCATTGGAAAAGAACGTATCAATATCTTGTTCGGTAAAAAAATCTGGTGCGCCATGTGGGCCATACATCACAGCAATTTCCCAGTTTTGGGTAAAGCTAGGAATTTGCGCTTGAGCTAAAGCTGTGGTCGATTGAGCGGAATATTCAGTAATCGGCAGCATATCGCCAATTAATAAATTACGCCCTGCGTGCCCACCAAACTGCCCTAAAGTGAAAGTCGCCTGTGACCCTAAGTAGTCAGGAACATCGAAACCACCTTTAACGCCTATATAGCTACGGCAACCTGAACGAATGATGCCACATTTTAAAACTTGGCCTTTTTTCACGTTAATGATTTGCCACATCGGCACCAGTTCGGCATCAAGTTTTGACGGCATATCACCGCCCGTAATCACAATTTGGCTGTCACAGTGAAACTTTAAGGTCGGCCCTTGCAAGGTGCATTCAAGCCCTGCGGTATTTAGCTCATTGGCTAAAAGCTGGTTTGCTACAGTTAAACTGAGTGGATCGATTGCACCTGATGGCGGCACCCCAACATCCCAATAACCTAGTCGACCTGTTACATCTTGTATGGCGGTTTGAATACCAGACTGCAACACCTCAATTTTTTGAGTTTTCCATTCAAAGGTATTTAAAAATCGGGTGGTTTGAGTGCCTAACGCAAACACATCGCAAGCAATAATGTTTTGCAAATATTCCAAATTGGTTTCAATGCCTGCCACTTGCGTGTTAGTAAGACTAGCACTCATTGCCTGAATAGCTTGGTCCCGTGTTTCAGCGGTTACAATGATTTTGGCAATCATGGGATCATAAAAAGACGATACCGTTGAACCTGTCTCTACCCATGTTTCAACCCGTGCGTGTGGGTCAAATTCAACATGAGTGAGTAAGCCTGCACTTGGTTGGAACTGTTTAATCGGGTCTTCGGCATAAAGACGAACTTGAATAGAATGTCCTGTTGGTTCTAACTGTTCAGTCGGTGCTGACCAGTCACCACTTGCTAAGGTAACCATCCACTCGACTAAGTCGACACCAAACACTTGCTCGGTCACGCCATGTTCAACCTGCAAACGGGTGTTCACCTCTAAGAAATAAAAATCTTGGGTTTCGGTGTCCATAACAAACTCAACCGTGCCTGCCGAGCGGTAGTTCACCGACTGCATGAGTTGAATAGCGATTTTTTGCAGGTAGTCACGTTGCTGTTCATTTAAGTGTGGTGCGGGTGTTTCTTCAATCACCTTTTGATTACGACGTTGCACCGAACAATCACGCTCACCCAACGCTAAAACTTGCCCTTGTCCATCACCAAAAATTTGTACTTCGATGTGGCGTGCATGCTGTACAAATTTCTCTAAATACAATCCCGCATCTTTAAAATTGACCTGTGCTAAATAAGACACAGTTTGATAGGCATCTTTTAATTCTGTTTCGTTCCAGACCAGACGCATACCAATACCACCGCCACCCGCGGTACTTTTCAGCATGACTGGATAACCAATACGGGCCGCTTCGGTTAAAGCTTCAGCTTCATCGGCAAGTAATGAACTGCCCGGAAGTAAAGGTACATTGCTTTTAATAGCAAGTTCACGTGCAGTATGTTTTAAACCAAAGTCGAGCATTTGGCTTGAAGTTGGCCCAATAAACGCGATACCTTGGCTTTCACACAAATCACAGAACTCGGCATTTTCAGACAAAAAACCATAACCGGGGTGAATGGCTTCTGCTCCCGACTGTTTTGCAACTTCAAGGATTTTTTCAATATTTAAATAGCTTTGATGCGCAGGTGCAGGACCAATCAGAAAAGCTTCATCGGCCAAAGTCACGTGTAAAGAATCACGATCGGCTTCAGAGTAAACTGCCACTGAAGCGATCCCGAGTTTTTTTAGGGTGCGAATTACGCGACAGGCAATTGCACCGCGGTTAGCAATTAGAACTTTTTTAAACATGCTTACACCCCTTCCACTTCACGGACAACCAGCTGAATTTTGGTTGGGTTATAAGCATTACACGGGTTGTTCAGCTGCGGACAATTTGAAATTAAAACAATTAAATCTATTTCTGCCCGAACTTCGACATATTTACCCGGCCCTGAAATTCCATCATCGAATCTGAGCTGACCGTCTGGCGTTACTGGTACATTCATAAAAAAGTTAATGTTCGGACCAATGTGACGGACATTTAAACCATGCTTTTTTGCAATTGGGTGTTTAGCCAAAGCATACATAAAGTTGTTACGGCAACTATGCATTGGGTAGGTTTCATGTGCATAGCGAACTGTATTACTTTCACATGAACAGGCACCGCCAATGGTGTCATGGCGACCACAGTTATCATCATGAATAACCGCAATTGGACGGCCCAAGTTACTATAGAGTTTGGTGCCCTTTTCTAAATAAATCTGTTGGTTGATAGCCAAGGTATCCATTGCGCTATAACGCTCATTCGGATTTTCCGTACTCATAAATAAAGTATCGACCGCTTGGTTTCCCTCCAGATCAATAATTCTAAAATATTGGCCCTTTTTAACCTCGCACATCCACGCTTCGCCCGCAGGACAAACTTCATTTAAAACTGCTTTTTCAAATGATTGTAAAACTGTCATGATGCTTCTCCTGATTTAAATATTGCTAAGCGCGTAGTAGCGGGCTGTGTTTTGAAACGCACGCTGATTTTGCGAACACGCATCACGACAAATATCGCTGTCTGTTAGTGAATTGGCTTTAAATAAACTAAGTTGAATATCGGCAGGTTGATAGCTTGTGCTAATGTCTAAACCATGCGGCGCAGCAGATAAAAATACTAAGCAGTCCATTTCAAAACGCAGTTCAATGATTTGATCGGTATTATCAGAACTGACATAAGACAAAGCGCCGTTTTCATCTGGCACAACTTTAGAAAATAGGTTAACCGCAGCACTCAGGTCTTGGCTGGCAAGCCCGTATTTACACATTTCAATGAGTAAGCTGTCCAAGCCATTTTGGTACATATCATTGCGGGCATCTTGAAATGTGCGATTGCCAAATTGCTTTTCAATTTGCTCAGGTCGGCTTGGGCCACAAAGTGCATCGTTCCAGCCATGATCATCATGAACAATAGAAGCCATCACACGGCCTAGGTCTGAATAGAGCACATTTGAAGCTTTTAAATAGGCGGTGTGTTGCCCTTTTAAACTGTCGGGTATGTTAAAACGTTCAAGCACATCGGCGGCATTTACACAAAACAAAGAAACGTTTGCCTGAGCGCCAAGCGATGTAAATCTAAGAATGGTTCCTTTTTGAATACGACCCGACCAGTGATGTCCTCCGGGTAAAAGTTCGGTCCAAATCGCCTGATTGTTATGATAACTTGCAGTGTTCATAGCTACTCCTGTCGGATAGTTTTAGACTTCCTCCCGGGCTTTTATCCCTCCGTGTAGTTCGCTAGGAACCGTGAACTCTCGGTCCAGTCATACATGAAGTATCGGAACCCTAGATCACTTTTGATTGTTTATGACTATGCAAAGGACATGCCAGCTTAGTATTACGATTTTGGTTAAAAGTAATACTAAACTTGAGCTGTTTGGGTGCGGTATAAGTCCAAAAATAAAAAACTGCACTCAAAATTGTGCATCTTGAAAATAAAAAAGCCCCTTTCATTAAGAGGCTTAAAACTAAATTATAAGATTGAGAATCTTAAGGAAGCAGAATTACCTTACGGCAGTCCTCTTCTCTTTCATTAAAAATGCGATATCCTTCTGCGGCATCTTCTAATTTCATTCGATGGGTAATGATGGTTTCAGGTGATAATTCGCCACGCTCAATCAATTCTAAGAGTTGCGGTAAATATTGATGCACATGGGTTTGTCCCATTTTAAAAGTCAGTCCTTTATCAAAAGCATCGCCAAATAAGAAACCATGGATTGGGCCTGCATATACTCCCGGTACGCTGACCACACCTCCACGGCGAACCGCGGCAATACATTGACGCAGTGCTGCACCACTTGAACCTTCTAGTTTTAAATTGGTCAGGACTGTTTCAATCACACTGCCTTTTGCCTCGAAACCAATCGCATCAATCACAGCATCGACACCGCGATAATTGTCGGTATGTTGAATAATAAATTCGGCCGCATCGACTTCATCGAAATTAACTGGAATAGCGCCGTATGTTGCCGTTGCATAGTTCAATCGGTAGTCATTGTGATCGACCATAAATATCTTTTCAGCACCGAGCATCTTGGCACAAGCCGCACTTAACAGTCCGACTGGACCAGCACCATAAATTGCAACGGTTGAGCCACGTTTCACTTGGGCATTGGTCACGGCTTGCCAAGCAGTGGGTAAAATATCAGTCAAGAAAAGTACTTTTTCATCTGACAGTGAAGTTGGCACTTTAAAAGGACCTTTATTGGCTTTTGGCACACGTACATATTCCGCTTGCCCGCCCGGTACACCGCCGTAAAGATGGCTATAGCCAAACAAAGCCGCACCTGGTGGAATCTGCTTTTTATTAATAATTGCGCCGCGCCCTATATTGGTGGTTTCGCAGGCAGCGGTCAGGTCTAGTTGGCAAAAGAAACATTCACCACAGGCAATCACAAAAGGAACAATGACTCGATCACCCTTTTTCACTGCGGTGACGGCTGGACCGACTTCTTCAACCACGCCCATAAATTCGTGCCCAAAGATATCGCCCTGTTCGGTTCTAGGGATTTTACCTCGATATAAATGTAAATCAGATCCACATATCGCTGTGGCAGTCACACGTAAAATAATGTCATCTGGTTCTTGAATAATAGGGTCTGCTACTGTTTCTACTCGAACATCTTCTGCACCGTGGTAAGTTAGAGCGCGCATATTGTTATTCCTCTATTTTCTATCATGTCCTTTGATTATGAGGAGGCTTTCTTTACGGTTTGCAACGATTCTTACTTTTCACGTAAGGCATATAGTTCAAATGCAACGCGACAGAGATTTCAGTAACATTTAATGAATGTAGGATGGTTTCAGCTAGACATGTTTTTGTTATTTACCCCAACAAAAAAAGCCAATCATCCCTGCAATAAAATGATTGGCCCTATCGTAAAATTAGGTTTAAATTAATCTAACTTAAGTTGCTGTCTGAGCTTTAAGATATCGACCAGACCTTTGTCTCTGGTTTGATATAAATCGATATCTTTATATTGGGTTAAAAGCTGATTGGTTTCTGCTTCTAACAACTCTGTTGTTTCATCTGAATGTTGAAATGCTTGCATATCGTTCCACCACTCTGTCATCGGTGGGCCTAAATGATGAATTGCCTCTTTAAAACCCTTTTGGTTTGCAAGCTGCATATTAATGTAGGGACCAAATAGCGCCCACCTTAAACCTGGGCCACTGGTAATCGCGACATCAACATCTTCGGCAGAGCACACGCCTTGTTCAACCAATGAAAAAGCTTCTCGCCATAGTGCAGCCTGCAAACGGTTTGCGACAAGCCCTTTTACTTCTTTATTTAAAACAATTGGATTTTTGCCCAGCTGTTTATAAAACTCAGAAGCCTGTTTTAAAATTTGAGGATCAGTCAAATTACCGCCAACGATCTCGACCAAAGGTAAGAGATGCGGTGGATTAAAAGGATGACCTAATAAAATACGTTCAGGATGTTGCGCCTCTTTTTGAAAATCAGACACTTTTAAGCCAGATGAGCTTGAAGCAATAATTGTATGTTCAGGGCAATATGCTGTGATTTCTTGATATAGCTCTTGTTTTATATCGAGACGTTCAGGGGCATTTTCTTGAATGAAATCTACGTCTGAGACTGCATCTTTTAAATTATTAAAAATTTCCAGATGAAGCAGCACATCTGGTTGAGTATGAGCGTGTTCAGCGTTTTGATCTAAAGCCAATAGATCATTTAAATTTGCAGATATTCTATTTTTAAAGACCGCTTCATCGATCGGATACGGGTCGTAAACCTTAATTTTAAATCCTTTATATAAAAATAAGGCCGTCCAACTCGCACCTATTACACCAGCTCCAACAACACCAACCGTTTTAATGACTTCCATATTTTCCTCGTAAAAATGTTGTTTTATTCGAAATTTCTTTACTCAATTGAATGCTAAATAAACATAGCAGATTCAACCAATCAATAAATTTAATTGTTTATATTTTATATAATTTGTCCTATATTCCTTAGCTTGAAAATTGATTCCTTTCATTAGTACAACTTAATCCTTTACCATTTTTTAACCGTTATTTACTGAATTTTATGTCAAAAAATCTAGCAACATTGATTGGTTTAAGTGCCATTCTCATGTGGGCATCTCTGGTGGGCTTAATGAAACAAGTCAGTGCCGCCATTGGGCCTGAGCTAGGTGTTACGTTTATTTATTCTTTAAGTACGCTACTGTTGCTTGCCATTTTCAAAGTCCCAGACTTTAAGCAGATTTCTAAAAAATACTTAATATTTGGCACAATTCTATTTGTCGCTTATGAGGTGTGTTTTTCATTTGCAATTGCTTACTCTCAGACAGCACGACAAGCAATTGAAATTAGTATTGTTAACTATCTATGGCCGAGTTTAACGGTTTTGGCTTTCGTGATTTTTAAGGAGTTAAAGTTTAATTTTCTTATTATTCTCGGCTTACTTATTTCAATTTCTGGCATTATTTTTATCCAAACTGGAAGCGATGATTTTAGTCTAAATAGTATTGTCGATAATTTCCACAGCAACCCACTCAGCTATATTTTGGCATTTACAGGTGCCATCATCTGGGCTTTTTACTGTGTAATCACCAAAAAAATGAGTAATGGGCAAAATCCAATTTCCATTTTCTTTGTTGGCGTCGCGCTCACTCTATGGCTCAAGCTGCTTGTCTCGGGGCAATTTGCCATTCCTTCAATGGATATTCCAGCTCTCATCACCCTTTTAGTGGCATCCGCTGCCATGGGTTTTGGTTATGCTGCTTGGAACATTGGCATCATTCATGGAAACATTACCATGCTTGTGGTGGCCTCTTATTTCACCCCGATTATCTCGTCTATTTTGGCTATGTTTGTTTTACAAACTCAACTTTCAGTGAGCTTTTGGCAAGGAACAGCAATGGTGACGGCTGGTTCCTTTATTTGCTGGGTTTCAACGAACTGGTCTGTGATTCAACCCTTCTTTAAAAAATTAAGAAAAGACCAAAAAGTATTGTAGATTGATCGCAATGCTTTTTTCGGACTTACGATAACTCCGACGAAGAAGAATTCCCCCATTACCCAAAGCATGCTAATATCCAAATTCTGACAATCGTCCATGTCAAAATAATTTATAGAGGGAATAAGATGTTAAAAACTCAAAAAATCAACATCGTACAAGAATTTGATGCACCCGTAGACAAAGTCTTTGCAACCTTAAGTGAGCATGAAAACTTAAGCAAACTTTTCGCTCCTGCTAAAGTGACTCGTATTAGCAACGGAAAAGACGCCCGCAATGGTGTTGGTTCTGCACGTAAAATGTCTATTCCACTCACCCCTTCATTTGTAGAAACAAATTTAGTCTACAAAGAAAATGAACTTATCGAGTACGCAATTACGAGTGGCATTAGCCCAATTAAGGGTCACCGTGGTGTAATGAAGTTCACTGACTTGGGAAATAACCGTACTCGTTTAGATTACACCATTAGCTTTAAAGGTCGCGTTCCTTTTATTGGCCCGATTATTAAGGCAGCCCTACAAAATGGCGTGAGTCGTGGGCTTAAAAAACTCAAGTTTTAATTATCAATTAAAACCGTAAAAGGCCCGCTTAAGGGCTTTTTATTTGGCCACAAAAACAAAAGCCGACTCGTTAAAGTCAGCTGAATACTACAGTTTGAGAAAATTGCTTAAATCGTTGTTGTTCGTGGCAATCTTCTATCTATTTTCTTTTTCTAAAATTAATTTAACCCTTAATTATGACTATTTGATTAAAAAGAAATCAAAAACCTAAAACTAAAAGCAAAATAAATCACCATTTATAAAACTAGTGCAATTCAAATCACATTTAACAAAGATAATGTATATCAACTAGATCTTTAGAAACTTTCTAAAGTTTAGTATGCTAAAAATAACTTACTAATTAATAGAAAATAATCAATCCAATGGAACATCAGAGTTTGTTAAAGGAATTAAATTCACTTATTGAATATTATTCCAAAAGAACAGATTGTCCGCCTACCCGAATTCGCATAGGTTACAGAGCCTATGCAAAACTCATGCAGAATCCGAAATTTGCTGATGAAGTGACAAACTCTGCTTTAGATCCAAACAAACGTAAATACAAAAAGATGAAAATCAAAGTCACTAAAGATGATGATCAACTTGAACTCGAATAAATAAAGGCTGCACTAATTAATATGCTTGATAATAATTTTCTTTAAAAACTACATAGACTTATCATTTTTAATGTCTCCTGGTAGTGCCAATCTTGGCTCACAATAACTCGGTATATTTTTATTCGATTTCAATTTTTCTTGATCTATAGCCAAGCCTCCTAATAGCAATGATTTACCTAATTTGTATTGTTCTTTTGACTTACTATCTTTAAGCCCGGCAATATTATTTTGATCATCAAATATGATTTCATAGTTCTTAGGCACCACTAAGGTATGAATAATTTCTTTATCATTGCTTTTCACTAGAATGGATAAACAGCTGTTGTACAAGACTAATTTACCAGACCATATTGCTTCTAACTGATATAAATCTTTATCAAACTTTAAATCTTTTGAAAGAATAAAAAACTGCTTATAAGATTTTTTCGTATTTGCTTCATGAGTAATCTTATTAACTGAAACTTGGTCAGGCGTAATAAGTATTGAGTTAACATTTTTTTCTTCAGCAGAACATCCGTATAGAAATGGCATACATAATGGAAAAATAGAAAGTAATATTCTCTTCATAGATTAAATCCTTATAAATAACATAATATTGTTTGTAAAATATTTATTAGCATATTGGCAATTGAGGAAATTTATCATTTGATATATTTCCAAACTTGCCCATATAAAATACAACTAAAGGATACACAGCAGAATAGTATCTTTATCAAGAAATCCTATTAGCCACCCAACTATAAAAGAACTCCCCCTTGAGCTGGGTTCCACTCAGCGATTTAATTTTAAATTTGGATTGTCATGCCGAGTCAGAAGACTACTTGTATAAAATAGTATAATCACCTGTTTACTATTAACTTTAGCTATAGAGGGAAGTTAATATTGTTAACAAACTTAAATTGTAAAATATGCAACTAAAAGTTTGGCAGAACGAAGCTCGACAGAAGGATAAATAAATTTTAAATATACAAACACATATATTATAAATTACATTTTTTAACACTTGGTCAAATTTTATCCACTATTTTAAATAAGAGTAATAACAAACCTAATTAATTTCATAAAACAGGAAAAAAATATGAAACTTATTGTTACTACCCTAGCAAGCTTTATAGCAATCTGCTCTTTTCAAACTACTGCTGCTACCATCGATAATGAATTAACTGCTCAAGCAAATGAATATATAAAAGATCATAGAGTTAGCTTAAGTGAAGCAAAAAAACGACTAGTTATTCAAAATTCAAAAGAACCTTTAATAAATCAGATTAAACAACAATATAGTTCACGCTTAGCAGGTATTTATATTGAACATGACCCTACTTATAAAATTATTGTTCGTTTAAAGGGCGGACAACCCATACAGAGTTTTACAGGGAAAGTACGAGGAAATTTTGGTTCTTTTACCAATACAGATTTAGATATACCAGTAGAATTTCAAACAGGAGCTAATGAAACTCTCGCTGAAGGTTTAACTAGATTAAAAACTAATATTCCAAATTTAAAAAAAGCTTTTTCCTGATCTTCAAGCGACTTGGTACGATGAAAAAAATGGTGAAATTGGCTTATTAGTTTATACTGATGGAAAGACTAGTAAATCTACCTTAGAACAAAAATTAAATACTATCTCAAGCCAAAACAAAGGTTTACCTTTTAGAATTGAATATACAAGTCAAAAAGTAACAGATGCTGCGAGTATTCGTGGGGGTGCTTTAGTTTCCTCATCAACATCTTATTGCACATCAGGTTTTGGTATAAAAAATAGTGCGGGCACTAGATATATGACCACAGCTGGACATTGTGATGACGCTCTCCAAGATAATGCCAGTGGTGCAGCTCTTACCTTTGTAAGTGAGAGACGCAATGCATCTCAAGATATACAATGGCATTCAGTTTCATCAGCTCATACAATAACACCCGAGTTTTATGCTGACTCTCAAACCACTCCCCGTGTATTAACAGGTAGAAGAACAAGAACCAATACAACACAAGGTGATAATGTTTGCCATCAAGGCAGAACAACTGGATATAGTTGTGGCTACGTAGCACAAATAAACTATGCCCCCACCTATGATAATGCCTGTAATGGACAAACCTGTAACCCTGTTTGGGTTCGAGTCAAAGGAACAGCATCAGGTACTGGGAATGGTACGTTAAAGTGTTATCGAGGTGATAGTGGTGGTCCCGTCTTTGCTTCCCAGACCGCATTCGGCTTATTAAAAGGGACCTCCGCTTCGGGCACTGGATCTGGACAATGTAATGAATACTATTACATGTCTACTGACGAACTTTATAATTTAGGCTTTTCATTAGTATATTAAATATGAATAAACGAAATATTTTAATCACTCTTCAAACTGGATTGGTCATCTTGTTTAATGGATGTACTAATCCCCCTCAGCCTCAAAACAAGGTTATTGTACCGAAACTTGCATACACTGGCGGTGCTGATAATGCGAGTTATAGTGAGGCACAAATCAAAATCGAGGGCTCTTGTATTTATTTAATGCATGCGAATGAAAGAATTCTCCCTATTTTTGCAACTAAAGATGCTCATTGGGATAGCAATAAGCATCTTTTAATTGTTGACTCAAAAGAATATAAAGATGGAGACACCATTGCCTATGGTAGTGGGCAAGCTTATCCTATAAATTTAAATGATTATAATTGGCTCGTTAAACCAGATAGCACTTGTGATTTAAGTAAGGGAATTATTATCAATCAACTATAAAATCTATTAGTGAATAAGAATAAAAGCCCAATTACAGGCTTTTATTCTTTTAGAATGTGTTGGAATTTATCGCTAAGACAGCATTATTAAAAAATACTCGAGTAGCTTGTCTCGCTCATCTACACTGTTTTTGCTTAAAAGCTGAACCATTGCCCCATCAATCACAAACAAAAACATGTGGGCGTCTTTCATTGAAGCCGTAGTTTTAACGGTTAAAAGCAGCTTATAAACTTCGTTTATTAGCCAAGTTCTATATTCAATCACCACGCTATAGGCTTGTGGGTAGAGCTTTTCAATTTCAAAAATTGCTTTAAAGGGTAAATGATAAAAGCCATCTTGATTAAATAAATCTTTTGCTACGTGAAGCACGCGCAGTACTCTAAATGAAGATTCTAAATTTTTCATGTATACCGCTTAAAATAATTTTTTGTTGTATCTAAAAGAGATAGAAATGCCGTCACTCTTAAAATGAGTGCTAAAAACAGGCATGCAAAACCGACACAAGAGGTGTGCTTGCCTATCTCGGTTTTATTGTTGCTATGATTTTTAGTCGTAACGATTTAAGGTCGTAGAATACCTACAAACGATTAAAGCGTTTTAAAGACCAGTTAGGCAGTATGGGCAGAGAGAGTTTGGCAAAAGCCAAAAATTGAGAAGAATTAGTACGCATAGCGGACTCCTTTGGCTATAAAGAAGTTTCACCGCATTACTGCTAAATAATGGTGGCGAAACGAAAGAGGGTTAGCAGACTGGAGCCAAAGAATCCAGCACACCCGAAGGTGTCCCCCTCCCGTTCCGCCGCAGAGGGGGCACGCAGGGATTTCCACAAAAAAGTTAGACTTTTTCGTGTACTTTGGCTGATGGTCTGCTAAAACCAACTGGCAATGTAGGCCAGCCCGCAAAGGATAGTATTCGCTTTTGTTGGCGTCAAGCGTAGGACATGACAATCGTATTAAAGTAGAGCGGTTGGGGAAATTAAAAAGCCATTACAGTGTGAGTAATGTAATGGCTTGAGTTGAATAGATTTATATTTAAAGTCTAATTACATGTAGTGTCTTCTGGACTTACAACTTTAGCACTTAAAATATTTTTCTTTTTAGATATGAAGACTAACTCAGAGAAATTTTTATTAGACTCTAAGTTAACCTCATATACCTTTTTATCTTCAAAAACTAAAGATGGAATAGATAAGCAATCCTCTAATTTAATAGGAAATTTCGCGACTTTACCTTGGTAAGTTTTATCATAAATACTTTTAAACTCTTGGGTTGACTTATATTCACCAACAAAGACAATGAAATAGTTATCTGGTCCAAGATATGTATGTTCATTATCAGTATAGATACATACATCGTTATTTTTAACAATAGCTTTTAGCTTATGACTAATAGATTGAGCACATCCAACATTCATTAAAACAGTACAGATTAAAGCTAGAGATAGTTTTGTTTTATGCATATATCTTTGCCAGCTTCCCAATATTTGAGAGAAGGTAGTGAATCTTCTTGTCGACCTTTTTACTTTCAACATTTAAATCTTTACGCTGCCCTTCGCAAGCTGACAAACCTCATAAGAGAGGTAGGCTTATAATATATCTAAGTTTTCTCATTATTCAAAATTCATATTTATAGGCCAGAACCGCTTTGTCGCACAAAGATTTCTATAAAGCCTTATTCAACATATAATTCTCAATAGCTATTCTTAACGATAAACCCTTATATCTTTACGTGTGATCGCAGGCTTTATTCAAAGCTGATAAATTATCTGACTTTACCTAAGCAGTGAGATGCCATTTTCGCCCATTGAGCATCTGTAAGTAGTATCTATTCATAATGAAATTATAAACAAAATCGTCTTATTTAGCCAACACTCAATAGACCTTAGCTACTGAATTAAAAGGTTTTTCTTAATTTAAAATGGCATTATAGCACAAACATTCAAATGCTGTGTTTACCTTATCAAAACCATTGGCATGTAATTTGCTTTACAAAAATCGATAGTTTTCTAAGCAAAGCTAATAAAAAAGATAGATTTAAGATAAGGACAAAATTATGCCTAAAACTATTTCACTTCAAGCCCTGCCATATCAGTGGCCTTTTAACGGTGAAGTCTCTTTAGATAAGCTAGCTTTTATTGTAATTGATATGCAGCATGACTTTTGTGGTCTAGGAGGATATGTAGATCAAATGGGCTATGATCTTTCTCTCACCCAAGCTCCAATTGAACCAATTAAAAAGACTCTCAATGCCTTGAGACAGCACCCTGAAGTACTCATTATTCATACTCGAGAAGGTCACCGCCCTGAATTAGTAGACTTACCTGCTAATAAATACTGGCGTAGCAAACAAATTGGAGCTCCTATTGGTGAGTCAGGCCCCTGTGGAAAAATCTTAATCCGCGGAGAAATGGGTTGGCAAATTATTCCTGAATTAGAACCAATTAATGGTGAAATCGTGATTGATAAACCTGGCAAGGGTTCTTTTTATGCCACCGATTTAGAACACATTCTACATACTTGTGGTCGTACACATTTAATTTTAACTGGAATCACCACAGATGTATGTGTACATACCACCATGCGTGAAGCAAATGATCGTGGTTTTGAATGTCTGATACTAACCGATTGTACAGCAGCAACAATGCCAGCACATAAAGAAGCTGCTATTAGTATGATCAACATGCAAGGTGGTATTTTTGGTGCAACCACAAATTCCAAAGAATTGTTATATGCCCTTTCTCAAATAAGTGAATAGCAGAATCTACAAACTCAGTTTTTCTACTTATTATGAGATAAATTATGAAACAGAAAATATCAGGTCACATTCAAGAATTTGAACATCAAGCAGTTCCTGAAGAAAATCGACACTCCCTAATGTCTGTAACTTTAGTATGGCTAGGCTTTCCTTTAGTCGTAACAGGAGCTTTTTTAGGTGGGCAATTAACTCAGGCACTCGGCTTTAAAATGGCAGTACTGGCAATAATATTAGGTAATTTTATATTATTTGGTTATGTCGGTGCACTAAGCAGAATAGCAGCAAGAACAGGAAAGTCTTTTTCATTACTATCCCATCATGTTTTTGGGATAAATTCTTCAAAATTAATCTCTATTTTCTTATCAACACTGGTAGTAGGTTGGTTTGCTGTTCAAACTGGACTCGCGGGTCAAGGTTTACATGATATGTTAGGCTGGCCAGCTTCTGTAAGTAGTCTAATTGCTGGTTTCATTTTTGTTACCCTAACTTTAATAGGGGTTCGTGTACTAAGTATTATTGGTCTCATATCTGTCCCCCTATTTCTTATATTTGGTACCATAGCCATTATTTTTACCCTCAACAACAATAGTTGGGATCAGGTTGTAAACTATACTGGAAATTCATCTTCCAATTATTTGAATTTGGGAATAGCCGTAACTCTTGTTATCTCCTTATTTATTGACTCAGGTACATTGACAGCAGATTTTACTCGCTGGGCAAAAAATCCTAAACACGCATTAATTGCTACAGCTAGCGCTTTTCCAATAGCAAATGCAGGTTCCATGATCTTAGGTGCGATTGTGGTTGCAGGCGATATATCCACTGATGGTAATTTTGTTGCTGTAGTTGCAAATCAGGCCCCATGGTTAGTTTTATTTGCAGCGCTGTTCTTTCTAATCAACTGTGCCTCAGTCACAATGCATTGTCTATACAATGCTGCTACTGGTTGGAGTGCAGTGACTAATTGGCACTATATTACGATGGTCACCATTTTAGGTGTAATTGGTAGTTTAATCGCCACAGCTGGAATATGGGATCATTTAATCAAATGGCTTAGTTTACTGGGCATTGTAGTTCCCGGTATTGGCGGAGTCATGATTGCTCATTTTTGGCGCAATGGTTTAGATGCAGTTGCTAATCCATATGCCGCATTGAGTGCTTGGGGTAGCGCTATTATACTTGCCACTATTTTTCAATTTTGGGCTCCGCAATACTCAGTTGCTGTGATTGCCATGTTAAGTAGTGCAATGGTATTTTTCCTTATAGAAACACTAAATAGCAGCAGCAGATCAACGAAAAGCAACTGATGTTAAATACTAGCTTTTAGCTAGAAATTTCATGTCTTGCAACATACCTCCTCCCTAATCCATCAACTTTTTACGTCGATACAATCCACAATTTCCAGAAAATAACGCTGCCAACAAACAAGTAATAATCGCATACGTGGCAACATTCATTCCAAATAGCTCAATGGCTAAAATAATAGAGGTCAACGGCGCCTTACTCGCCCCTGAAAACAGACTCACCAAACCTAAGCCTGCAAGTAATGAAATTGGTAAGTTTAAAACCGCCCCTAAAGCATTACCTAATGTCGCACCCACATAAAACAACGGCGTAATCTCACCCCCTTTAAAGCCCGAACCTAAAGTAATTGCAGTAAAAACGGTCTTGTTAAAAAAGTCGTAGAACTCAATCGGCACATAAAAAGATGAAATGATTTTATCTGTACCCAAACCGTTGTATTGCTGATGCGCGGTGAACAAAGTAAGTAGCATAATAACAATACCACCCACCATGGTTCTTAATGGCAAATAGCGAAAGTACTTATAAAAGAGATCACTCGCCAAATGAATTGCAGCAATAAAGAATCGTGCAACCAGACCAAAAACCAACCCTGCCGCAATTAAGTTCATGAGCGTGCCAAAATGAATGGCTGGAAACTCACTAATCACATAAAAAATATGCGGATGAACAATATCGAATAGTTCAGGGATGGTCGAAGCAATGAGAGCCGACACAAAACATGGAAAAATAGCTGAGTATCGTAAGTTACCTAAAGCAGTAATTTCCAAACCATAAATTGCACCTGCCAGAGGTAAACCAAACACCCCTGCAAAACCAGCGCCAATACTGGCGATTAAGCATATTTTTCGGTTGTCTTCCGAGATTTTTAATATATGGCTTAAGTGGTCAATTAAGGCACCTGAAAGCTGAACCGCTGGTGCCTCACGCCCCGCCGAACCTCCAAATAACTGCGTTAAAATTGAGGTGATAAAAATGATGGGACTCATTCGTTTGGGAATAAACGACTTCGGCTGGTGAATTTCATCAAGGAGTAAATGGGTTCCCCGCTCAATGGGCGACCCATACTTTTTAATGAGGTAACCAATGCCAAAACCCACAAAAGGCAAAAAGTAGATGAGCCAGTGATGCAGACTTCTGACTTTGTTTGAAATATCAAAAGCGACAAAAATTAAAGTCGAAGCCAGCCCCGCTACGACTCCAATCACAATCGATATGACGAGCCAATAGACACTGTATTTTAGAATTTGATCATATTCAGATGAAGGTAGAATTTTCATTCGCTTTCTTCAATTCGCCTTTGAGTGAGTGCCAAATTCTCAATTTTTTTATGCAGCCAGCTCATTAAGTGAGAAATGCTTAAACTGGGCTAAAAATTAAAGCCCGCATAGGCGAGCTTTCAATACAGTGATTCATTTTTATATCACTAAACTGTGATAAATATCTCACAACCTGTTCTAGCTTTCAAGTTGAAAATGGTTACCGAATACTGTAAAAATAGCTGACTGAGTTAATAAATAAGCATTCGATTTGACCCGATCAAACTAAAAACAAAATCAGGTCAAATCATTTATTCAAAACTTAATTAATACTACCAATCACCGTTTCTGCATGGCAGGTTGCACCCCTCTCTGCACTAAGCTGAATAACGCCACTGCGGTGTGCTAACACCTGCACTTCCATTTTCATTGCTTCCATAATGGCAACCACTTGGCCTTCAGTGACTTGCTCACCATTTTCGACTTTCCAAGCGCTAATGACACCATTAATTGGAGCAAGTAAATGCTCGGCACTTACTTCTGGCTCGGCTGTTTGCGCTTGAACGGCGGTTGCTGGGCCTTGTGCAAACATGCCCGCAGGTAAACCTAAACGGTGTAACTTGCCATCAATTTCAATGTAGCTCAGCAGCATCGGTTGTTGATGGTTTGGAATGCCACGTTTGGTTGGCTTTAACTCTTGTTTAAAGTCATTTTCGATCCAACGCGTATGTACATTAAACTCATCTGTAAAGTCAGGTTCATTGAGTACCGCGCGGTGAAAATCTAGAACTGATGCCACGCCTTCAATTTTAAATTGCTTCAAAGCACGTTTAGCTCGGGCAATTGCAACTTCACGAGTTGGACCAGTCACAATCAGTTTTGCCATGAGAGAGTCAAAGTGACTAGACACTAAAGAGCCAGTGCGAACTCCTGTGTCGACTCGTACACCGTTACCAAACGGCGCTTCAAATAAACTCAACACACCAAAGGCTGGAATGAAACCACGTGCTGGGTCTTCGGCATTAATACGAAACTCAATGGCGTGGCCTTGGGCTTTTGGTGTTTCTTTAATAGAAAGCACTTCACCTTGTGCCACACGAATTTGCTCTACCACCAAATCGACTTTTGAGGTTTCTTCGGTCACTGGATGCTCAACTTGCAAACGCGTGTTTACTTCTAAGAATGAAAGCTTGCCGTCACGACTCAGTAAATATTCAACTGTACCCGCACCTACATAGTTTGCAGCCTGACAAATGTTTTTTGCCGAGGTTAAAATTTGCTGGTAAATCTCATCGCTAACAAATGGCGCTGGCGCTTCTTCGACTAACTTTTGGTTACGGCGTTGCAACGAGCAATCACGTGTGCCCAGTACCACAATATTGCCATGTTGGTCGGCTATGACTTGTGCCTCTACATGGCGCGGTTTATCGAGATATTGCTCGACAAAACACTCACCACGGCCAAAAGCAGCTTTTGCCTCTCGTACTGCTGACTCATAAAGCTCTTGAACTTCTTCAAGTTTCCACGCAACTTTTAAGCCGCGGCCACCGCCACCAAATGCAGCTTTAATGGCAATTGGTAAACCATATTGTTTGGCAAACGCTAAAGCTTCATCACCATTATTGAGCGGGTCTTGTGTACCCTGAACTAATGGTGCGCCTACCGAAGCGGCAATTTTACGTGCTTCGATTTTATCGCCTAATTTTTCAATGGCACTTGGTGATGGCCCTACCCATTTTAAGCCCGCATCAATCACAGCTTGAGCAAACTCAGCACGTTCAGATAAAAAGCCATAACCCGGATGCACCATGGTCGCTTTCGATTTCTTTGCAACTTCAATAATCGCAGGAATATTTAAATAGGTTTCACTGGCAGTCGCACCAGCCAAGCCCCATGCTTCATCTGCAAGTTCGACATGCATGCTGCCAATATCGTCATCTGCATATAATGCGACTGATGAAATGCCCATGTCACGGCAAGCATGAATAATACGAACGGCAATTTCACCACGGTTAGCAATCAATAATTTTTCTGTATTCATCATTCATTCTCAAAATCTGTAAATTCGGCAATTTTTTTAAATTTGATGCGGCAACCTGCCGGAATCTGTGCCACCAAATCCCAATGGTGTTTAGCAACAGAGCCAATGACCGGATATCCGCCCGTTAAAGGGTGATCATTCATAAACAAAACGGGCTGCCCGCTCGGTGGAATCTGCAAAGCACCAATGCATGTACCTTCACTTTCCAACTCGTAGGTAATTTTGCGAGTTAAAGACTGTTCACCTGAGAGTCTTAGCCCGACGCGGTTGCTTTCATTGGTTACCAGCCATTCTTGCTGACAGAGCAATTCAATGCTGTCTTGTTCGAACCAGTCTGTGCGCGGCCCCATCACAATATCCAACTCAACGACTTCACCAGCTTGTGGCAAGTCGCTTTTACCCACTTCATTTACGCTAATGTTAGCTGTCTTCATCTGTCCTTGATAAATCGTATCTCCAAGCTTTAAAGGCTCTGGCCCTAACACCGCCAAGCTGTCAAACGAGGCACTATTTAAAACAGGTTCAACGTCTATACCACCACGAACTGCCAGATAGTTTCTTAAGCCTGCCGTCGGTGGCTGAATTTGAAATTCATCACCTTCATCCAGATCAATCGGTTGATAGCTTGCAAAGTCTGCGGTTTGCCCGTCGGCAAATTTCACACGAATGTTTGAAATGGCCCCAGCCACCGCAATAACGCCCGCATGTTGCATTTTGGCTTTTAGGCCACCATTTAAAACTTCAATGACAGGTGTATCGGTTGGGTTACCCACAATACGGTTAGCGCTATGCATGGCCGACACATCCATTGCACCTGCAACCCCAACACCAATATTGGTCTGGTTTAATCGCCCTTCATCTTGAATGAGCATCTGTAAACTTGGCGCAGTAATTGTAAATAGCGGCACCGATTGTTTAGGCTCAACTGTACGGGTAATTTGCTGCGGTACATTTACGGTTGTAGGTTGATGCGTAACATCTTCAAAATGTACAGTCATGCCCGGTAACAGCAATGCAGGATTTTTACGCTCTAAATCCCACATTTTTTCCGATGTGATTCCAATCAGCTGCCAGCCACCCGGACTGTCTTTTGGGTAAATACCAGAGTATTTTCCAGCCAAGCCCAAAGAGCCTAACGATATTTTTTTACGTGGAACTGTTAAACGTGGAATATCGGTAAAAGGCTTATCGGGACTGCTCATATAAGCAAAGCCCGGCGCAAAACCAATAAAAGCAACATTCCAGATACTTTGGTGATGTTTTCTAATCACATCGGCCACAGACAGCCCTTGCAACTCTGCAACTTGAGTAAGGTCTTCACCGTCGTAACGAATCGGCACAATCACTTCTTGGCTGCTACGCTCAAACCCTGAATCAATCTTGAGGCTCTGAATTGAAGCAACCAGCGTTTTAAAATTGGTTTCGATCTCGTTGAAAAAAACTAAAATTGTTTTTGCAGCAGGGACTAAGTCTTCAATTCCATTCAATTGCGTATTTTGCAATTTATTGTACAACGCCAAAGTTTCCTCTAAGCTCGCAAGCTCAATCAGAAAACAATCGGCGTTTACCGATAAAAAACGCATTTGCTTATCCTTTTAATTCTTCTTTAGTCCAAATTAGCCCATCCAAGCGCGGTCAGGAATGTCGGTAATAAACATGTAACCCGGTGCATGACTAATGGCAAAAGGAATTTTCGAGTTCATGACTGCCGCTTGTGGTGTTACGCCACAAGCCCAAAACACCGGAATTTCACCCGCTTCAATGCGAGAAGCATCCCCAAAGTCAGGCTTATTTACATCCTGAATTCCTAAGCCTTCAGGGTGCCCAATATGTACAGGCGCACCATGAACACTTGGCATACGTGCGGTAATTTTTACCGCTTCACTAATTTGATGCGATGGAATTGGTCGCATAGAAACAACCATATTTCCTGAAATACGCCCTGCTGGCTGGCACTGAATATTGCTCAAATACATCGGCACATTGGTATTGTCATGAATATGGCGAACTTCAATGCCCGCTTCTTGCAAAGCTGTTTCAAACGAAAAACTACAGCCAATTAAGAAAGTCACCAAATCAGGATGCGCGTTATAAATCTCGCTCGCATCGGTCACTTCATCGACCATTTCACCATCTTTCCAAATGCGATAACGCGGAAAATCAGTTCGAATGTCTGAGTCTGCCGCAAGCTTGGTCGCATAGATGCTTTCTTCAAGCACATCAAGCACTGGACAACTTTGCGGGTTACGATGTGCATAGAGTAAAAAGTCATACGCCCACTCTTTTGGCACCGAAATCATGTTGACCTGAGTCATGCCAGCAGCCATGCCTGCCGTTGGTTTATCAAAACCTGCACGGATTTTTAAACGCGCATCTAAAGCGGCTTCAAGCTGAGCTGGGTCGACTTTAATATCCTTATACATTGCGCTCTTCCTTATGCTTTGTTTACAAACGGGCGAATTTCAATATTGTTTTTTACAAGCTCGGCTTTAATGGCTGCCGACATTTCTAAGGCACCATCGGTGTCACCATGTAAGCAAATGGTGTCGGCTTGAATTGGGGTAAATACGCCGTCAATTGACTCAACTCCACCATTTTTAAGCATTGAAACTACGCGGCTCGCAACAAAGGCCGAGTCGTGCAAAACCGCCCCTTCTAGACGGCGAGACACCAGTGAGCCGTCGCTGTTATAAGCACGGTCTGCAAATGCTTCAGACACGACTTTTAAACCAGCCGCACGCGCCTGCTCGACTAAGTTCGATCCCGCTAAAGCCACTAAAACCAGTTCAGGGTTATACATTTTAATGGCATCAATGACGGCTGCTGCCTGAACTTGGTCATGTGCAATGGTGTTATAAAGTGCGCCATGCGGTTTAACGTATTGCACTTTTGAGCCTGCTACTTTCGCCAAACCATCGAGTGCAGAAATTTGGTAAAGCACGTCTGCAATGAGCTCATCACGTGACAAATCCATATTACGGCGGCCAAAGCCTACAAGGTCTGGATAAGACACGTGAGCACCAATGGTCACACCCAGCTCAACAGCTTTACGAACCGTTTTTAAAATGCCGAGCGGATCGCCAGCATGGAAGCCACAAGCAATATTGGCACTGGTCACGACAGGTAAAATCTGGTCATCATTACCCATTTTCCATGACCCAAAACTTTCACCCAAATCACTATTTAAATCTACAAACATGGCATCATTCCTTCATCACTTAACAAAGTCTGGCTTAAAGCTTCGTCAAATAGTTAAACACTGTCGTAAACGACATATAGCCCATCCACCACGTCAACAGACATGTCAATCCGCCAATAATAATTAACCATTTTGGATAGTTATAATTGCCCATTAAATCTTTACGGCACGCGGCAACATATATAAAAATTGTAAGACCAATTGGCAGCACCAAACCGTTAAAGCCACCCACAAAAATGAGTAGACCAGCCGGAGTCGCACCCAATAACACATAAAGTAATAAAGCTAATGCGATAAAAGTAATGGTCGTATAGTTGGTTTGTTTTGGTGTTAAGTTCTTTTTAAATGCGGTAAAGAATGAAACAGAAGTATATGCTGCGCCAATGGTGCTACTAATGCCCGCTGCCCAGAAAATTAAACCAAATAATTTATAACCAAATGTGCCTGCGGCATATTGAAATGCTTGAGCTGCCGGATTGGCGTCATGGCTGGCTAAATCAATTGTTGCACCACTCACCACTACACCTAAGAATGCTAAAAACAGCACATAACGCATGATACCGACAACAATAATGCCCTTGGTTGCAGCTTTAGCAACTTCATCAATATTTTCAGGGCCAACCGCACCTTTATCGAGTAAACGATGTGCACCCGCGTAGCAGATATAACCACCGACTGTACCACCTACAATAGTGGTAATGATTGCAAAGTCGATCTGGTCTGGAGCGAAGGTTTGATGTACCGCTTGCCCAACAGGTGGCATCACAATTGCCGCAACAATAATAATCAGGATAATTTTAAGCAATCCCAACACGATCATGCTTTTATCCATGGCAAGCGTGGCTTTTCTTGAGGCAAAAATCAAAATGGCTAATGCACCACTTAAAATGCCGCCCCATTTTGTATCGAGGCCAAAAAGTGCATTTAAACCTAAAGCAGCACCTGCAATGTTGCCGACACTAAAGAAAAAACCACCCAAAATCACAAGAAACGCCAGTAAATAACCACTCCCCGGCAATGCTTTATTGGCAATATCCGATGCACGCATTTGAGTGAGTGTGACCACTCGCCAAATGTTTTGTTGAACAACATAATCAATCAGAATGGAAACTAAAATTGCAAAACCAAATGCCGCACCTAACTTGACTGTAAATACAGCGGTTTGGGTTAAAAAGCCGGGACCCATTGCAGAGGTCGCCATCATAAAGATCGAGGCAACAATGGCCCATTGGCGATCTGACAAAAAAGAAGATTTCAGTAAAGACATATTAATGCGTTCCTCATCCATTTGAGCTTAACAACGCTATTTTCAGGTGAACCAAGAACATCATTTTCTCAAACAATATTCTTTAATCCTTTTAAATGACAAAGATTCCCTGTTCCCCAATCAACACAATCGGTGATCAAATCTTGTATTTAAGATAAAAACATAGCTAATCCCTACGAACAATAAGACTTTTTACATAAATTAAAAATTATAAGTTTTTGATTTTTATTTTTTTTTAAATTATTTATAAACAAAGATAATATTTACTTATCGATGTAGATAAGCTGCTTTTATGGTTTCACATACAAAACAGCTTTTTAAACAATAAAAATAGTGAAAAAGAAATATTCGAAAACAGCTTAGTTTTTTATTTGCTCATTGAGTCTTTTCATGGCACTTTCCGAGACCTTCACTGCAACATCAGTCAATTTTTCTTTCAAGGCAACATCATTCCCTTGAATGTAGATAGAAGTGAAATGAAAGGTCTTTAACTGAATGGGCGTATTTAATATTTCTAGTCGTCCATCAGTAATTTCTTTTAACGCCGTTAAGGTCGGCACGACAGCAATACCTAAGCCCTGTTCGGCTAAACGCAATAATGTTGCGAGTGAATAACTGGTAATTGAAAGTGGTTCATCAATCCCTTGTTCTTTCATTCTGGCTTTCAATTCTTTGTAGGGATAGGTAATTTTGGGGTAGGTTAAAATGGTATGAGACATTAACGTTTTAAATGACATCTGTGCAACTACGCCTTTAAATGAAGGCGATGCTAAAAAGCTAAGTTCAAAGTCACATAGGGCCTGCTCAATACATTCAAAAGCTAACGTTGGCCCAAGCAAAAAAGCCATGTCCAAGTCACCTGTCCGAACGCCTTCTTGTAAGTTAGGCGTCAGGTCCACCACAATTTCGACTGAAATTTTCGGGAATTCTTGTTGAACTTTTTCGATGTATTCAACCAGCCATGTATAAACAATTGTTTCGGAAACACCTAAACGAATGGTGCCAGTCAGATGCTGGTTTTCGGTAAGCTCTGCGACAAGGTCGGTTTCCAACCGCATAAACTTTTCAGCATATTTAAATAGTGTGATGCCTTTATGGGTCAGTTTAAATTTTCGCAAACTTCGGTCTAAAACTTTAAAACCTAATTCATTTTCAAGAGATGTGATTTTTTGAGATATCGCAGGTTGGGTTGTTTGCAACTTAATTGCAGCTTTATTGAAGCTATTTAAAGTTACAACCCAATAAAAAGCTTCCAGATTCTTTAAATTCACGTTATATCCCACATTAGAAATCCCTCTACTTTTATAGTATGAAAGGTATTTCCATAATTAAGCTAGCAACATAGACAACTTTTTAATCAAGTTACCCCTTATCAGCACAACAAATATTCATTTAATCATTTGAAATAAAATAAAATATTTATTTTTAATCAATGATTGCACCAGCAGTCATATTTACAACTGTTGCAGTCATTGAATTGGCATGATCCGATGCAAGAAAAGCGACAGTTTCAGCAACTTGAGAAAGTGTCGGTAACCGTTTTAACATGGTGCTCTGAGCAGCACCCTCTAACCATTGATCTATAGTTAACCCCATTGCTTTTGCTTTAGTTTCAAACAATTCACGGGTGTAAGAACCCGCATGAACAGCATCAATAATTGCATGTGAGCGAACACCCACTACCCGTATATTTTTAGGGCCTAACTCACTGGCAAGTGCTTTGATAAAAGACTCTATTCCAGCACAACCGACAATATGCCCCAAGTGCCCCGGTATAGCCAGCCGGGCTGAAGGTGCCACAATCGAAATAATTGTGCCGCCACGTGTACCGCCCATATAGGGAACCACCGCCTTAGCGATATTAAACTGTGCCATAAGAAATGGATTTATTCCCTGCATTAACTCGTTAAGGTTTAAATCCAAAAGTTCTTTGCCCTGATCATGCATAAAACTCGTTGCATTGATGACTAAATCCAGACTATCCGTATTTTGAGCAATTTGAGTGACTGCCGCGCTTGTTGCCTGACTGTCGAGCACATCAACACTAACCGTATGTACCATTCCAGATTTTTGGAGTTGTACCGCGATGTGTTGAAGTTTGTCTAGATTTCTTGCGCATAAATAGACATGCGCCCCTTCACGAATTAAAACCTGTGCAATCGCAGTGCCAATTGCTCCACTGCCTCCAAAAACTAACGCTACTTTTCCATTGAGCAACATACGGCATCCTCTTCTTATTGTGCGCCATCATTAAGTTATGGCACACAATCAAATATGATGCAATTTTATACAACGCAAAGCTTATTTAGATCATTAAAGCCTGTGTGCATTGAGTTGATTCTATAACGTGGACTATTTCACTTGAACAAAAATAATATCCAGATCCTTTTTAGGTACAAACTTGGTTTTGGTCATTTGAAATTGAGTTGGACTAATTTTGTTGACTTTACCATCCCAACAAAATGAAACCAGTTCGTCTTTATCGCGCTCAATTGTTAACTTAAAATTTTCAATTGGCTTTGCCCAATTGGCACCCGTTGTCAAAATATAGCCCAAGGCACTAAACGGAGAATTTTGCGCTCTGGCTTTTTTTAGGCCCTGTTTAAATTGATTGTCCATACAAAATTGCTGGTTATATTCATCTGGATATAAAGCAACAGAGCCGCCTACCAAAGGTTTATATTCATGTTGAATTTTAGTTTGGCGATTGGCTTTAAAAGTTTGCTTCCAACTATAAATCACTTGAGATGACCACGGAATCTCATCGTCTTTTTTAAAATTAGCTAAGATTTTTTGTATTTGTGGTTTTTTACATTTCTTTAGCTTATCTGCATAATATTCATACTCATAGTTATTACGCAGCCACGGGTTTAACATCTCTGTTTCACTAAAACCACATTGCTTAAACTCTTCCGTTGCATCAATCAGGGGCGATTTTTCATCTTTTTGAATAAACGTTCTAACATGCATATCCGGTTTTATATTTTTACCATCCACCACAATCTTAAAGCTTTTTAAAAGCTTTTCTGTGTGTGCAAAGTCAGATTCAAAGAAATTATCAATACGCGGTAACGGAAATAAAATGGTTTCAGTAACATCTTTATTGCTTAGGTTTTTATAAAGATAATCGACCTTAATCAGCTTTTTGCTAATAAATAAATCTTCGCTTTGCATGGCAATTTGTGAGTTTTTAAGATATTGAATTCCGCCTGTACCGACGTAACCCGTAGAATCATTCGCTAGACTGTAGGTCGATAGTGGAATCAAAACAGCCAAGGCCATTGTTAGTTTTTTCATTTTAAAGCGCTCTATGTCATTTTCTAATTATGGAATGTCTATCTGAGGTAAATCATAGCTGTTAAAGCGGAAAAGGTTAATCTTTTCCTTTATGAAGGATGGGCAATATTGTCATCTATTTATATATTTCACTCACAAAAAACCGTCCAAAGACGGTTCATTCATTCATTTAAAATCTTTTAAATTTTAATGAAAATTTAGCTTTTGCCTTATCATCTTTTTTTGCACACTAATTTTTCCAATAAAATTGGTGAGCCATAAAATGCATTCGTCCCGATGTTCAAAATGTGGAATCAAACTTAAATCAATTTTTATATCTCTATCCGCCAAAGGCAAACTCAAGCAATATTCAAAATCGATAGAGTTATATTTTAACTTTAAATCTTTTTCTTCGGCTTGCTTTTTGATTTCGGCCATAATTCGATTAAGGTTAACAATCAAGTTGCTGGAAACTTGGTTGTTCTCATAAATACGTTCATATACGTTCTCGGCAACGTCTATGTATTTTATTAAATCTGCATTTTCATTCATGTCATTCATATTCTCCTTTTTTTAAAGATTATGAACAGCTAAATGTTTAATTGGGTTAATTGACACACTGCTTGTGTGAAAACTGTATATTTATCTTTACCAAAAGATATAGATAAGACATTGTTATTTATTAAAATTCTATAGTTATTTTCATATTTATATACATTTGAAACAAAAAAAACCGCCCCAGAAGGCGGTCGCTGAAGTTAAACCAGCAGTATATAGAAGCATGGTGGACCGACGCTTCTATATTCTTTTATGAAGCAGTTTTATTGGTTTTAATAAAATCTTCAGATTTAAAATAATTAATAATCATGTCTGCATGCTCTTCTCTTGAAGAGGCTACATTTACAGGAAATGCATCTTTCGACATTTTAAAACCTGGTGGAAGAAATTGCGAAATTGGGGGTAATTTAGGTTTTCCCCCTTCTGTGATTCGCTCTATAAAACCAGCCAACCAAAGAAGATATTCTCCCTCATTTGCAAATTTTGGCATGACACTTAGATCAATTTGAACTTTGCACTCACTTAATGGCTTGGTTAAGTTCTCCTCAAAGTCTATATAGTTGAACTTGAGTTTAAACTCAGTTCCCTTGATAGCTTTTCTAATCTGACTAATTAAGCAGTTAAGATTCTGAGTAATGTCATCAGTGAATAAGCTATCTTTTTTAATATTTTTATAAACCTTTTCGGCTACAGCTAGATACTTTGGCATTAACCTCTCTCTCCGTACTATTGTTATAAAGTTCTGATCTATGAATGTTTTCTGACTTTGATTATGCTTAAAGTAATGTAATTAAAGGTAACCTTATTAGAGTGGTTTGTAAGTAGTTAGATGTTTGCGTAAATTGCACCATAAAAACACTTAAAAAAATTATGGTTTTGATAACTTATCCGCAAAAATGAATGGTTGAATAGAGATAATTTGAAATATTTACTTTCATATTATTTTGACCATTTGGTAAAATTAATATGTTTTCATCTGTTTATCGCGTCGAACCAAACCAAGAACAGCTCGACGTACTCTTATTTCCTCTTCAGAGAAAGGCAAATGTGCCATGAGGTCATGAATTGAGAGAGAATTATTTTCTATCAAGAAGCAGTCTTGTTCTGTTGTCCAATGGGAAGTGGTGGATGGGGTTTGTTTTAGATAGCGTTTCATATTTCCTAGATGGTTTGTTTGCACATATAAAAAGCCTGCATTTAGAGCAAGCCTGCACTTTAGATTTTGTGGTGAGCCTTATTATAGCAGTCTGTAGATAATATGTTCAGTTGATCTTGTCGCTTATCTTCATAATCCCTAATAAAAAAGCCCACACACTGCGGGCTTCCTACTCATTATTTTGCGGCATTCACCCCAACAATAAACTGACTACAATGAGAGCCTTCAGAAGCGTTACCTAATTGTTTTTCGGAGAATTTGAATTTGGATGCAACAGATTCATAATCTTTTTTAAGGCTTTGGCCTGTTAACTCACCGAGCTCTTTTACTTGTTCAGGTTTCAAGATGCCATGTTCAACCGCTTGGTTTACCATTACACATGCGGTGGTCATGGCGTCATAACGCGCGGCAGTTTTAGAATAACCTAGAGCGCCGATTACTCCACCAATAATTAAACCAATAATGACCGCTACAGTTACATGCATTTTATTCATTTTTTAAATACCTAAAAATCTAACTAAATGAGGAACACTTTAAGAGTTTGTGTTCAAGTCCAATTAGGATAGTCGTATTTACACGTTATAAAAAGTTAGAATCTGTCACAGTTATTGATAGATTAAGATATTTCTAAACTTTTAACGTAAAAATGGTTTTGTTAGAAATACAAATCCCACAGAGAAAAAAGCATTATCGTGATGAGACATTTGATTGCCATAACTTGCATTTAATTGGGCAAATTCCTGATAGACCATGTATCTAAAACCAGCTTGGTAAAAAGAGTCATTTCGGTCGTTGCCATATACTTCAGCAGTAAATGTTAATGGAGTATTAAGTTGTGTCTCGGTTCCAATTCCCCATGTGGTCTGGTTTCTATGCGTAGCATTTTCACGTAACCAGCCAATATTGGTATGGATTAAAAATTTATCATCAAATGTAGAAAGACTTAAAGGAACGTTGACCGTCCAATCTTTTTTTGAAGAATCTTTAGTATTGATTTGAGTGCCAAAAGAAAAGCCGATTCCCCAATCATTAGTTTCTAAGGGTTTTAATAAGGTTTTACCTTGAAAAGTTGCATAGCTAGCTTGTTCAGTATCATCGTTTACTCTTCCCATCCCTACCGAAAATTCAAAATTCCCACCAAAATTACAAGCTGGCATGGCCCAATATTCTTTGTTGTCAGGATTATGCTGCATCCAAGTTTCTAGTTGGCAAATTTTTGGAGAAACCAGAGAAGCATCGTCAACAACCATTGGCCGTCCACTATGGCTAGCGTTAGATAATGCGAATAAACAGAAACCAGAAATAAGTGAGCGTTTCTTTAAAGTAAATAACACTGGCATCACTCCCATAAGTTATGGAGCACATGCAAGTACTGCAACCCGTCATGAATAAATCATGGGTTAATAATAGAAATGAAAAGATGAAAATAAAAAAACCTCTTCTTGCATCCACAAAAAGAGGTCTGTCAGGACTTCAGTGGATACTTAGACTATTACCGATCGACTACCGTCACTCGAGCAAGTACTCACATTGAAGCTCCTAAAAATTAGTTGGGCGGATTCTAAAATTACCTTGGTTAAATATCAAGTTAAAATTTAGTGACAAGCACAGCCTTAGATTGGCTCTTGAACCCAAATAATAAGGCTCTTTTATCGTTGATAATTTAGTTTATAAACCGAACATTTGGTTGGAATAATAAATAAATGACCACAATGAATATGGGAAAAACAAGTAATTCATCTTTCTTGTCTTTTCTCAAAAGACCACCATTTTTTGTTATAACGAACTCTATTTTGAGGTCCTATCTCAAGTCTGTTTCCATAAGAATTATATATTTTTACTACATTATTATCATGATCTAACTCAGCAAGCAGATCACAGGTATCTTTACTTTTTATATCAATAGCTTTAATCATTATTGATTTCATCATTACTCCTTTTTTTACTTATTATTCAGATCCATTTAGTCTGGCCTGACGAATATCAGTTAATTCTGCATGGAGCTTATTATATTCTTCACGTGTGATATGGCCTGTCGCTAACAATGTACGTAATGTGCCATAAAGAAAGCCTATATCATATCCAAAAGCGTAATCACTAACTTTATCTTCTTTAGATGAATTTCTAATATCTTCAACACCTTGAGTTAACCAATCTAATGCATCTTGTGTAGAGTATTCCATAATTCATAAATCTTTATTAACTAACGTAAATATTAATAATGATCTATCTAATAAAGCAAATATAATTATTAAAAAATCTCTAGTTATACAATTAGATGATTGCCCCCAACGAATACTCATCGTAGTAATTTTCTTATCCCCCGCTACCCAAACCCCAATAAAAAATACTCAAGCAACCGCTCTCTTTCATCTGGTTTGTTAGGGTCTAAAAGTTGAACCATCGCACCATCAATCACAAACAAAAACATGTGTGCATCTTGTTTTGAAGCATTTTCATTCGTTGTTAAAAGCAAGCTATAGATTTCATTAATGAACCAGTTCCGATATTGAATTACGGTCTGATAGGCCTTTGGATGTGTTTTCGAAATTTCAAAAATAGCTTTAAACGGCAAATGATAAAGCCCTTCTAAGTCGGCATGTAAAAAGTAAATCTTGCGCAGTTTTTCAAGTAACGTTAAGTCTTTTTGAATATAGATGATTGAAATCACCTCTTGTTTCAGGCCATCTTTTTGAAATGTTAGGCTCATTTCAATCAGCCTTTCTTTTGAGTGAAAGTAATTATAAAAAGTCGCTTTAGGAATTTTTGCCGACTCGATAATTCGGTCTACTCCCACGTTATGAAAGCCATATTTATTAAAGAGAAATCTTGAAGTGTGAAGCGCACTTAAAGCACGAAATGGAAGATCTGAATGTGGCATAGTTTTTACCGTTATAAAATAAATTCTTGTTGTATATAAATGAGATAAAAAAGGCATAACAAAGCCGTAAAGACTGTGCGTGGCACATCTCAAGTTTTATTGTTGATTAAGTTTTTGGTCGTGACGATTTAAAGTCCGATATACCTAGTGGCGATCAAACTGCTCTAAATGTTTAAATGGTGGCAGAACGAAAGAGGGTTAGCAGACTGGTTTCGACTCCAGCACACCCGAGGGTGTCCCTCTCCCGTCCTACCGCAACGGGAGGGAACGAGGAGATGCTCACACAAAACTATTCCTCAGAAGAAATAATCCTGATGTGGTCGAAAAAACGGTCTGCTAAAACCGACTGGCGATGTAGGCCAGCATGCGAAGGATAATATTCCGACCTCTTTCAGTCAAGCACACAAAATGACATTTGTTTTAAAATAGAACATTAAAAAGTAAGGATAAATAATTAAAATTTATTATTAAATTGAGGTTTATAAATAGGTGCTTTCCCTACTTAGAGTAACGGTAAAATTAATTAGCGAATATAAAGTGGATCTTCCTCAACAAAAAATACCTCACCTGATGAAGGTAGAATCCATTGATAAGTTCCATCTATTTTCTTCATTTTTTCTTTTAAAATATTGTATATCGCTACAAGATTATGTTTTTCATCATATTCGCCCATATAGCCAAGTTCCTTTTCATCATGAAACTCTCTAAACATTTTATGCATTTTTACAGTTCTAAGTTCCATATCGTTTCTCCTTTTTATTATCACTACAATTATTATGATCTTTTTTTATTTCCAATACTAAAAAAAATGTACCAAAATATATCTTACAAAAATATCAACTCAATATTTATTTGTCATTTAATATTTATCAAATCTAAACTTTTCCATATCATATGGTATGTCTAACTTCACACTCCATTGGCCTAATTCTTCGCTAATTATAACCGCATCAACTTCAAAAGCATCTCTTTCACTAAAACCTTTTATTTTTAAAAAATTAACAAAACTAGAGGAGTTTATTTTATTAAGATATCCTACTCTTAGAGTATCTATATATACTGCAATTTTATTTGTTTCTTTCTCGAGGCATATTACAGCATTTTTAAAGACCTTTATTCTACCACCATTTTGATTACCGACTAAAGTTATCAATTCTTCTTGATATAAAATTACAATTATTTCATGTTCAAAAAAGTTTTTATTCTCTGTAAATATTTTCCCAGCTATTTTCAGGGTGCTTTCGGGAAGTTCTAGATTAACTTTAGAAAAAACCTTAAATAAAATATAAGCAAAAATAAATAAAATAAAAATTATTATAATAAAATACATATTAAAAAAATTCCTTCTAATTTTATAAATTGGTAAAAAGAATAATTACTCTTTCTACCAACAAATATTTTAAGAAAAAATATAATTTATTATATTATGATTTCTTCTCATTTTTATCATTTTCATTCAATTTTTCTACATCATTTTGATTAGGAGTTTTAGGCTCAAACTCTTTACCATCTTGCTGTTGCTGTTGTTGCTCTTTTGATTTGTCTTGATCACTTTTAACTTGGTCTTGAGACATTAGAGTCTCTCCTATTTAATGGTGTGTAGATGATTATCTAACACTTAGTTAACATAGTCTCTTTACCTTTATTTAGATATAACGCAAGTGTATCTGAATGTAATATCATTGTTTATTATCATAATATAATATATGTATTTCAAAACCCCTAAGAAATAAACATATAATATCTATTAATCCTTATTCTTTATTTAAATTTTCCTATTTAAATCAACATATCAGATATTTTCTAAAAAACTATTTCTATATTAAAATATATAAAGGAACATATCTCTACATACCACTCCCATAACTACCGCAATGTAACTCAGTTAAAGGTATACCATCAAACTTCACTACTCTTATTAAGAAGATTAAAATGTCTGATTTTAAAGACTTTTCAAAAAAAGCAACTCAAAACTCAAATGACTCCAGTCCAAAACCAAATGAGGATAAAATTGAAAAACCAGCCCAACAACCTGAATCAGGAAATTCTTCATCAACTAAAAACAATGAAGAAAAAAATAAAGAAAAAGATTAAATTTAATCAATATTAAAGAAGTCTATTTTTTGGACTTCTTTAATATTAATTTTTTCAAAAAAAATCACTTCCAAATTTATAATCCAATTAATTTTTAAATTTAGTTAAATCTTTTGAATTAAAATCCGGATCAATATGTGTTTGTATTAACAACACAAGTTCTTCATTTACTTGTCGAATTAACTGTGCTTGCAAGCGACCATCTTCAATCTCATCAATTAACCGAATAATAATATCCCTTAGCCACTCGCACTCTATTTCTTTCTCTGCATTTTTTTTGGTGAGATAATTCAAAAGTTTATCTTTTTCAATCGATTGATCTCCCATATAAATACCTACAATCTTAACTAAATGCCTTTCTTTAGATTACAGGATAAAAGAACTGATTCATGAATAATTATGTATAGATAAATTTCAAAGAAATAAATCTATACATATTTAAATTTTATTTTAATTAAGAAGATAACTTTAAAAATCAACCATCTTTTAGAAAATGGAGTCTTCCATCTAAATGAAAACACTCTTTATTATATTGAGAACCATGATCAGAATAATAGGTTCAAATCACCCTACCTCTACGGGAAAGAGCGAGTTGATCACACAAAATATTCCTCAGAAGAAATAATCTTGATGTGGTCTAACGACTGGCAATGTAGGCCAACACGCAAATGGTAATACCCAGCTCTCTCTTTCAGTCAAGCACATGAAATGACAATCGCATTTAAATAACTCATTGGAAAATAACGATAAAAAATTAAAATCATTGTTAAAGTGAGGTTTATAAAATATATATACCAGAAAGTAAAAGCTTAAAAGATGAATAATACTAATAACTATCTAATAAATATTTTAGATGAGCTTTTATATTTTCCCACTCTCCTGCAACAACACTATACATCACTGTATCTCGTATAGTTCCATCTTTTCTAACAGCATTTCCCCTAATGACTCCATCTTTTTGTATACCTAGTCTTTCTATAGCCTTTTGGCTTTTGAAGTTAAAGATATCGGCCCGTAACCCCACTGTATTAGCTTTCAGAATTTCGAAAGCATAGTTGAATAAAAGATACTTACAAGTTGTATTTATATGTGTTCTTTGGCACTCAGGTTTATACCAAGTATTCCCTATTTCTAACCTTTTAGCAGTATGGATAATATCGTGATAACTGGTAGTTCCAATTAACTTATTGGAACTACTCTCTAAAACAGCAAAAGGATACCGGATACCCTTATCTTTTTGATTCAATGCTTTTTCTATATATGAATTCATATCAGTAAAATGAGGAGTAGATGTAGTTCTTATTTTTCCAAAGTCACCGTTCTTACAAATTACAGTTAATTCTTCTAGATGCTCAAATGTTAAAGGAACTAATGTCACATCATTTTTATTTAATACAATATTTTGCTTTAATAAATCAAAACTCATGAAGTATATCCCTCCTATAACTAATAACTGCAATCATATATTTTCCTATATTTAATCTATATGAATTTTTAATAAAGTTTTGTGAGTTCCTTCTCTGTGAGTAAGTATATAGATCAAATTTACTTTATTGACATTACTGTACTCAGCCATAATCACACTATGTCAATTTCTTAGTATGATGATGGCATAACATTCTTAAAATCTTTAAGTATTTTAGGTAAATTAAGTAGTCAATTACATTATCAATCTGCGTTTTTCATAATGGAATATATAGTTTTTAACTAAACCCATATTTTTTAGCCCGCCAAACTACAATAAATGTAATAAATAACAATATTAAGAGGACTAGAGGAAAAGTGCTCACTCCGAAATTACTGAGTAAGAAGCCACCAATAATTCCCCCACCAGCAATCGCTATATTCCAGACAGTGACTAACATCGATTGAGCAATATCAGCCATATTGGTTGTAGTCTTCGCTAATGCAGTTTGAAACAATGTCGCAGCACCACCAAACGCGATCCCCCAAACTCCCATTGCCACATAAACGGGAACCGTGTGATTACCCATGACCGCCAGTAAAAGGGCTGAAAACCCAAATAATATTATGCTAGAGAGTGTTAATAGGCGTGAGTATTGGTCAATCAACATTCCTGTAATAAAGATACCTATTAATGATGCACAACCGAATATGAGTAGAATAATGTCCGTATGTTCAACTAAATCAGCAATTGATAAAAACGGAGCTATATAGGTATATAAAATATTATGTGCCAGAACAAAGCTTAAAACAGTAAATAATATAGGCCTGACCCCAGGCAAAATGAACACTTGATTTAAAGATATACGTTTAACCCTAGGCTGTCCCTCAAAGTCAGGTAATGTTAGGAACCCCCACACAACTAAAATAATTGCAAAAATACTCATAATACCAAAAGCCATTCGCCAGCCGAAGAGTTGTCCAAGGTAAGTACCTGCTGGTACTCCTAACGATAAAGCTAATGGAGTTCCTAACATTGCTATCGCTATCGCACGCCCTTTTAAGTGTTCTGGCGCCATTCGTGTTGCATATCCAGCAAGCAAGGCCCAAAGTAAGCCTGCTGAAACACCTGCCAAAAATCGAGCAACCATTGTTAAAAGATAACTAGTTGATAGCGTTGTAATTAAATTTGTGAGAGCAAAACCCGCTAGAGCAATTAATAACAAGGGCTTACGTCGAACACTTTGGGTAGCATTCGTTAAGGGAATGGCTGTTAATAAAGACCCAATTGCATATATCGTGATTGTTTGTCCCGCTAAGGATTCAGATATATTTAAGCCCAAAGCTAATTGAGGTAATAACCCCGCAGGTAAAGCTTCTGTCAAGATCGTAACAAACGCTCCCATAGCGAGGATGAGTAAGGGAACGATAGGCAACCGATCATTTGAATGTGATCTGCTCATTCGACAACTCCTATCGCTTTATAAACTGCATCACGCAGGTCTGTGACAAACTTTCCAGACATGCCTTCATAAAGTGTATTTGTAAATGCGATCACACTCAGATTATGTTTTTTATCGACAAACCATGAATGACCGTAGGCTCCTCCCCAGCGCCATGTTCCCTCTGACTCTGGTGATAGTGCTTGCTGAGCGTTTCTGAGTACTGAAAATCCGAGACCAAAACCAAAGCCCGGCGCATTTGGTAACTCATAACCACCCGTTTGATCTCTTGTCATTTCATCAATTAATTCAGTGGGTAAAAATAATGAGTCTTCGTGACGAAGAGCTTCTAATAAGTTAAAAAAGTCCTCAACGGTTCCGGCCATTCCTGCGCCACCTGAGAAAAATGCTTGCGAATTAAAAATACGGCGAGGACTAAAATTAATTCCGATACAACCTTCAAATGGTGAAACAACCTCTTCTTCTAATAAAACATGAGGTTCAGGAATATCACTCACATAAGCAGTTGCTACATGTTGGTTACCTGATACAGCGAAACCAGTCTTGTTCATTTTCAATCGATCAGTGACTAATTCTTTAACTGCTTGATCTAAAGGCTTGCCATATACTTTTTCAATTAATGCGCCTAATACATCTGTTGCCAAAGAATATCCCCACCCTTTCCCTGGCTCATAGAGTAAAGGTACGGTAGCAATTCGACGTACGTTTTCTTCTAGACTAATAGTGGATGAATCCATGCCATCAGATACACCTGCCTGTGAATATGCACCGCCGTTATCTGGTTCAAAAAACCGATAGCCCAAGCCTGCCGTATGACTAAGGAGTTGGCGTAGAGTAATTGGAATAAACTTTCCATTTTCTAATTTAGGCTGGAAATATGGCAATTGGTGATGAATCGACTCATCTAAATTCAGTTTATTTTGAGCAACTAAAACTAAAGCAGCTGTTGAAACAATGACCTTACTCACTGACGCTAAGCGAAAGACTGTGTCGATGGTCATGGATATTGATCGCTCTCGATCAGATAGTCCTAATGCTTCACGGTGTATAACTTTCCCATGTTGAGCCACAATAACCGCAGCACCTACTAACTGATTATTATCTATAGCCTTTTGAACAACATTTTGAACTAAGCCTAAAGAGGTCGATGGTGTGGTAGCACTTGATTCAGACGCTTTGGAATTCATATTAAAAACTTCTTTTCATATTCGAGATTTATATACTAGGAAGACTCCTATTAAAGAAAAAGTCGGTTATAGTTCCTTGTTATACGGAAGTTTTGTTCCGTAATAAGGAGAAAAGAATGGATAGCCTGAATGGGTTTACCGTATTCGTTAAAATCGCTGAGACTGGAAGTATTGTTGCAGCGGGGCGTTCATTAGGAATTTCAGCTTCTGCCGTTGGTAAGAGCTTGATTCGCCTTGAAGAAAAGATTGGTGTGCGACTCTTTCATCGTAATACACGTAGCATTAATTTGACTGCTGAAGGAATATTATTTTTAGAGCGTAGTCGACGCATATTGGCTGAAATCGAAGCAGCAGAAATGGAATTATCGCAAGCGATAAAGTCTCCACAAGGGCGACTACGTGTGAGTTTACCCTTAGTTAGTTCGCTGGTATTACCTGTACTGGGTGACTTTATGCAGGAATATCCAGAAATAGAATTAGATCTGGATTTTACAGACCGATTGGTAGATGTAATTGAAGAAGGATTTGATGCTGTTGTTCGTACAGGTACTCCAACAGATTCACGCTTAAAAGCCTTGAAACTGGGGACTTTTAGACAATTACTTGTCGCCTCTCCAGCGTATTTGATTCAACGCGGAACTCCGATAGTACCTGCTGATTTATTAGAACACTCTTGTTTACATTATCGATTTTCTCATAGCGGTAAGCTTGAGAAATGGCCCTTAAAAACAACTGAAAACGAACCGGACCTACAACTTCCGATATCGATGATTTGTAATAATATTGAGACACGAGTTTGTTTTGCGCTGAAAGGTCGAGGAATTGCTTGTTTGCCAGACTTTTCTGTCAAAGAATTATTGCGTACCAATCAACTAGTTCAAGTATTACCCGAGTTTACAGATAGAACAGGCGTATTTAATGTTCTTTGGCCAGCAAGTAAGCATCCGTCCCCGAAAGTTCGAGCATTTGTTAATTTCTTGTCTCAACGTATGTTTGAAAAATAAAAAGCACGTTAAAATTTGGTTTATAAAATATTTACATAAAGCTAAATGGCTATTATTGGTGAGAGTTTATTCATTATTTAACACTAATATGAATAATATATTTTTGATAACAATTAAATTTAATTGATTTATATAAGGATTATTATGAGTCTGCTTGAAGTGAGCATTTCTACTCAAAGGCTTAATCTAAAACCATTTACGGCAGAAGATGCAGATGAAATTTACAATTGTATTACGCCTACCCTAACGCGCTATATGGCTTGGGACCCTCAACCAAGACATGCGTTTGATGAAACTTGGAATGCTTGGTTAAAAAACTTTAAAGCTGGTTCTGAAATTATATTTGTTATAAGAGAGGTACATTCTCAAATATTTATAGGTCTTGTTGGCCTACATCGTATGCAGACTCCTCATCCAGAGCTAGGCATATGGATACGCGAGGATTATCATTTTCATGGTTATGGAAGAGAAGCTGTATCAGCAGTCGCTAAGTGGGCAGTCAACTTTATTAAACCAGACTATTTTATTTATCCAGTTGCTGAAGCTAACGTTCCAAGTCGAAAAATCGCAGAATCTTTGGGAGGCAAAGTAATTTCAAAATCTACAGGCCCCAAATATGAATTTGTAACCTATGAGATTCCTGTTAGCCTTTAATGCTATAAAAATTATATAAACATATATTAATCAAAAAACTATCAATTTCTTAAAAGATACAACTTGCAAAAAACCACCTGTGGCAATATTTTAGAGTAATTACTCTAAAATAAGGTCTAATAATGAAAACTATAAGAATTGGTTCGTATCACTGGATGCAAGCTACAAATGGTCAGCTCAGCTTCAAAGAGAAAATTAAATTAATTCAAAAAATTATGTTACCGAGCATTATGGCATCTATAAAAATAAATTACTTTCGGTTCAAAGCTTCTAACGATTTTGATATGGATCAGATCGTAATACCAGATACTCAAATGGTTAAAGTCGCACTTGATGAACTAGAAGCAAAAGCAAACATATCTATCTACAATCATTCATGGCGGACCTACTTCTGGGGAGTTGCTCTAGGTAATATACAAAAACAGCAATTTGACCATGAATCACTTTTAATAGCCTCACTTTTTCATGATATTGGCTTAACTGAGCAACATATTCATAGTAAAGGTTGTAACTGTTTTACCTATGAAAGCGCTAAACAATTTGAACAAAAGGCTAAAGAACATAGCTTTGATGAGAAGAAAAGTGAAGTAATTAAAGACGCTATCTGCTTACATATGAACGGCTATATAGATCATTCTGACCCAGCAGAAATTACTCTTTTACAGCAAGGCGCATCCTGTGATGTGATTAGTGACGGTCTATATAAACTCCCCTTATCTTTTAGAAATGAAATTTTAGAAAAATACCCTAGAAAACAATTTAATAAAGAATTTATTGAGCTTATTGATCTAGAGAGAAAAAGTGTTCCAAATTCACGAACTGCTTTATTAAATCATGTGGGTTTACCGATCATGATTAAGTCAAATCTTTATAAAGAGTAAATTCTTATTAGACATATTAAACGAAAAAAATCTCTTAACACTTGGTTTGAAATTTCAGTTAACAACTGTTTAATAGTGCTTCGCTTGAGTATGCCTTACCATAGCTAAAAGATATAAGCTTGAAGGCATCCGCTACAATGAATGACTCAGTTAAGTGGTTAGAAACTTTAAATAAAATTACTGGTATTGCTCAAACAGGTTTGCATTATTCAAAAGATGTTTATGACAAAGAACGATATCAGCAACTTTTAGAACATATTGAGCAATTATTAGAGTTAAAAGAACTCAATACCGAAAATTTTATTAATAATGTTCTTCAAGATGTAGGTTATGCCACTCCGAAACTAGATGTTAGAGCAGTTGTTTTTAAAGAAAATAAATTATTATTAGCAAAAGAAATTGGAGATGGACGATGGTCTGTTCCGGGTGGATGGGCTGACGTAGGTTACTCAGCATCCGAAAATGCTGAAAAAGAAGTTCTGGAAGAAACAGGTTTACGAGTTAAGGCCATTAAACTATTAGCTTTAACAGATAGAACCAAGCATCCACACCCTCCAATGTTTTTACATGTGTATAAGGCTTTCTTCTGGTGCGAAATTATTGATGGTGAACTTACACCAAGTATTGAAACACCCGAAGTTGGTTTCTTTGGTAGAGATGAGTTGCCGCCTATTTCTACAGCACGGGTAACAGAAGAACAAATACAGCAATCTTTTGATTATTTAGAGTCAATACCAGACATTACTAAGTTTGATTGATTAAAAAAACTCAATTTAAGGCAGATATCTTATATTTAGAGTTCTGCCACTACACAACCATAGAAAAAATCTTGTCATATAGAACTATCTCTGTATGAGGTAGTTCTATATTGATAAAGTTTAAGTATTTTCTTTAAGAAAACTGAGCAAATGATCCGCAAAAACTTCAGGTTGCTCTTCAGGAATAAAATGTCCACAATTTTCAATCTTAATGCCTTGAACAATATTCTTAGAAAAGTTTTTTAATGGCGTAGCCATATCAGGTATGGAACCTTGATCAGAGCTGACTGCTAATAAAGGCATTGATAATTTGGCATTTTGCATATGCCGTTTATTCTGAAGAGCCGACTGGTCTACGGAACAATAGAACTGCATTGCCGCTCTAAAGCTTCCAGACTTAGAGAAAATTCTTAGATATTCTTCCATATCTTTTTCTTCAAAAATAAAAGGATTTGCTGCTTTCTTCCTTAAAAACCAATCTAAATATATAGCTTCTTTACCTTGAATTAGATTTTCAGCAAGGTCAGGAACCATATGAAATGAGAAGTGCCAAGTTTTCCATGCCTTATCAAGAGTTACAGGTAATGCTTCAGGAAGTGTTACTCCCGGAATACCTGCATCTAACAAACATAAGGACTGGACTGTTTCTGGAAAATTATTAGCAAAAGAAAACGCTACCCATGCACCAATATCATGACCTACAAGATGAAATCTTTTAATTTCTAATGAATCTAAGAATTTTTTGAGTCTCAAGGAAATGCTATTAGTATCATAACCATCAACAGGATAGTCAGTATCTCCCTGTCCGGGAAGATCAACAGCAATTACTGAGTAACCTTCAGCAAGAAGAGGGATTACCTTACGCCATGCATAACTACTTTGTGGAAATCCAGCCAACAAAAGAATTGTATCTGAACTAGAGTTATTCACAGTAGTTAAGTAGTGATAGCGTATCCCATCAGCAAGAGCAAAATTACGATTTAATATATTCATAGCCACTCTCCAAAGTTTATTTAGGAAATAACCATTTCCTAAATTATCAAATTTTTTAAGCAAACAATTTCATAATTAATGAAATTATTGAATCATTAGGACATGTAGATGATGTTTTTCCTGCGACTCTAATTCCTAACACCAGACAAAGTAATAGTGAAGCAGCTTGATCAACATTCAACTCCTGATTAATAGAGCCGTCAGCTTTACCCTCTTCAATCAGTTTTTTGATATTTGATAAATTTTTATTTAAAGCAAATTCTATTGCTCTAGTTAATTCATGATTTAGTACTTCGATTTCAATCGCACTACCAACAACAAGACATCCCTTTTTACCTTCTAATTCTTTAACAGAATCAATATAAAAATTTAATAAATTCTGAATCTTTTCATACCCCGTACTTACATGGCTTAAATATTCATTTAATTCCTTTCTCCGTAGCAGAAGATAACGATTAAATACCTGATAAAAAAGATTATGTTTATCACCAAATGCCTTATAAATACTACCCACTGTTAAATTCATAGCTTTACTTAGGTCAGATATACTTGTTGCATGGAATCCCTGACAACGGAATACATCCATTGCTTTATCTAAGGCATTATCAAGATCAAATTCTCTTGGCCTTCCTCTACTCGTATTTTCTACATTCACTGATTAGTCGCCACATAGGAAACAAACATTTCCTATATAGTAGAGTAAGTTCAAATCAAAAACCATAAAATTGGAAATTAATTTTTTCAAATAATGGCAATCTATGTATCTTAAAGTAATAGAGACAAAGTATTTTGCCGTGTCTTCCAATATTAACTACTCTCTTAATTTTATTGATTGGAAAAATAATTTAAGCTTAAAAACTATGGTATTCCCATCTACATAGCTTTTACGAGTTTATTAATTAAAAAACATGATTAATTTCATAAATTTAAGGTGGATTTATGCTTTCTAATTTTGGCATTATAAATTTTTGGACTTATTTGTTGGGTGTAACGTTAATAATACTCGCTCCCGGTCCTGAAACCATGTTCGTCATTAAGACAAGTATTAAAAGCGGAGTAAGAAAAGGGTTCTCGGCAATTCTATCCATTGTTCTGAGTGATATATTATTAGTATTCATGGCTTGGTGTGGTCTTGCGGCTGTGATTAGCTCTACTCCCTTTTTATTTAACACAATAAAATATGCTGGGGCCGCATATCTCTTTTATTTAGGTGTGCAAACACTTTATTCTCTTATAAAGCCAAAAGTAAAAAAAGAAATAGAAGAAACGGAATCAAAAGATAATGGCGGGATAATAGGACAAGGAATGCTGGTAACTCTCCTCAATCCGAAAACACTTCTATTTCATATTTCCTTTTTTTCCCAATTCATTAATATTCATGCCCCACATATATGGATGGCCTTTATAACACTCACTACCATAATGCTTACAATTACATTGATTTATCTTAGTTTTTTAGTATTTTGCGGTGCGTACTTAGTTAGCCGTTTGAAAGGAAATAGACTACTTTCCATTTTGGGAAATATGTTTATTGGTTTTTTCTTTATAGGCTTTGCAGCAAAACTATTATATTCAAGCTATTGATATAGTTGCTACTCCATCTTAAAGCAAAGTTCTCTTAGCTCTTTGCAAGACTAATTTCATCATATTTGGAATTCTTTCGAAGCACTACAAATCAAAAAACCACAAATAAATCAATCACCTACAACATATTGCTCTAGATTTTTTAATACGAAATGAATCACCTGAGAAAGCTCTTCTTGTGAATATCCATCTCTTGCTTGAACAGATAACCCGTGCAGAACAAGTGCGTAGTATTGCCCTAAGGTTTTAGGGTCAGCCTCTGCAACCAATTGACCATCTGATTTTGCCTGAACAAATCGATCGACTAGACTTTGGCCGCGTGCAATACGCTGTGCTTTCATCCAGTCTAAAACAGCTTGGTTTTCTTCACCTAGCACACTCGCTGAGGACACGACCATGCACCCATAGGAATGGTTGGTTTGAGTGTAAAGCGCTAGCGCATCTTGAAATAATTGGTTGATTGCATCCTTAATATTTTTTTGCTTTAAAGCGTTTAGCGCGAAATTACCTTCGTTTTTTTCATAGTGATTTACGGCCTCTCTAAATAAAGCCTCTTTTGAGCCAAATGCTTTATAAATTCGAGCTGAGGCAATCCCCAAAACTTCAACTAAATCTGACATTGATGTGCCTTCATAGCCATGAAGCCAGAAAAAATCTCTCGCTTTTACGAGGGCTTCTTCTCGATCAAACTCTCTTGGTCTACCAGCCATAATGACCCTTCATCAAATTTAGTACGTCTTTTCATTATTATTCGAAAAAAATATTTTCACAAATAAATCAATGAGATTTATTCAAAATACTTTCGTTTTGTTTTGATTTTCAAATAAAAAGTTGTTTTTATCCAAAATTAAGCCTATTGTTTGTCGATCGACAACTAATTAGGTTTTGTTATGAAAACCATCAAAGGTCCAAGTATTCATCTTGCTCAATTTAGCGATGACATTTTCCCTTTTAACCGTCTAGAAGATATTGCTGCTTGGGTAGCAAACCAAGGCTTTGAAGCGGTACAACTACCTGCTTGGGATAAGCGTTTATTTGATGTCAATTTGGCAGCAGAAAGCCAAGATTATTGTGATGAAATATTAGGTGCTTTAAAAAATCATGGCTTAAAAATTAGTGAGTTAACAACACATATCTTTGGGCAGTTAATGGCTGTGCATCCTGCTTATGACTCAATGTGCGATAACTTTGCCCCATCTCATTTACATGGTAATTCAGCAGCTAGAACTGAGTGGGCAAAACAACAAATGCTCGCTTCAATTCAAGCCTCTGCTCGCTTAGGCCTTAAAGATATGGGGACATTTTCAGGCTCTTTGGCATGGCCTTACGTGTTTCCGTTTCCTCAAAGACCATCAGGGCTCATCGAAACGGCTTTTGATGAATTAGCCCGACGCTGGCTTCCTATTTTGAATGCTTGTGATGAACAAGATGTAAACCTTTGCTACGAAATTCACCCCGGTGAAGATTTGCATGACGGCATTACATTTGAAATGTTTTTAGAGCGAACTCATAACCATCCACGTTGCCATATTCTTTTTGATCCAAGCCATTTTGTTTTGCAGCAACTGAACTATCTGGAATATATCGATATCTATAAAGATTTCATTCGCATGTTCCATGTTAAAGATGCTGAATTTAATCCAACAGGTCGCCAAGGAATGTACAGCGGCTATCAAAGCTGGGGAAATCGAGCTGCTCGATTCCGTTCTACGGGTGATGGTCAAGTTGACTTTAAAGCCATTTTTTCAAAGTTAGCGCATTACGACTACGAAGGATGGGCAACATTAGAGTGGGAATGCTGTCTTAAAAATAAGGATGATGGCGCACGCGAAGGTGCCGAGTTCATTAAGCAAAATATTATTCATGTCACCGATAAAGTGTTTGATGACTTTGCTGCTGCCCCTGTGAACCAGACTCAAATTAATCAGTTATTAGGTATTTAAAATCAACATGAAAACTCACCTATTAAATGAAAACTCGCATAATGAATTCCGTCATTCTTACATTCACATCGAGAGTAAAAAACTACATTACGTCAGCTTAGGTAAAGGTCCAGTTGTATTACTGATTCCGGGCTGGCCACAAACATGGTACGCATGGCACAAAGTGATGATTGAACTAGCGCAAAAAGGTTATCAAGCCATCGCTGTTGATTTACCCGGAACAGGAAATTCAGCTCCACTGGATGGAAGTTACGATACGGGGCGTATCGCTAAAATTTTATCAATGCTCATGACTGAACTTAAATATCCAACTTATTCGGTTGTGGGTCATGATATTGGTATGTGGGTTGCCTATGCGCTTGCATCTGACTTTCCTGAGTCAGTGACTCGTCTTGCGGTAACAGAAGCTGTGATTCCTGGTTTGGCCCCCGCACCTCCTATTTTTGTTGAGCCGAGTGAAAATATCTTTCTTTGGCATTTCATGTTTAACCAAACACTAGATTTACCCGAAGCCTTAATCACAGGCCGCGAAGATACTTATTTAAATTATATGTTTGATAAATGGTCGTGGCACAAAGATAAAGTTGCGATTGAAACTTATATTGAAGCCTATGAAATTCCGGGTCGTTTAACGGCGGGTTTTAATTATTACCGCTCTATTCCAGAGACTATACGTCAAAATAAAATGAGAGAACGTAAAAGCTTAGAAATGCCAGTTTTAGCCATAGGCGCTGAACATGCTACGGGTAATGCGCCTTATGAAACTATGAAAAAGGTTTCACCACATTTAACCAGTGCGATTGTAAAAGACTGCGGTCATTTCATTATGGAAGAACAGTCAGAAATATTTAGTTCTCTCATTTTAGATTTTTTACAGCAGGAAGAACGTTATGCCTCTACTTGCTGAAATTGAAAGTTGGCTTAAATCTAGGCCAGCCCCACAAAATGTAAACTCGTTGCAAGAGCTGAGGGAACAAGTCAATAAAGACATTATCGATCAGCAAGGCATTCAGCATGATGCAAGCTATCAACAAAGTTTTTATGTTGAGGTTTCAGATGGCACCAAAATTGAAGTCCGCGTTTATATTCCCTATTACTTAAAAAATACTGAGCAACGACCCGCTTTAGTTTTTGCGCATGGCGGAGGTTGGTGCCTCGGGAGTTTAGACGCATGGGACCGCACTTGTCGGTTATTAGCAGAATCCATTCAACATGTTGTGTTTTCTGTGGACTATCGATTGGCTCCGGAGTTTAAGTTTCCAACTCCTTTAAATGATTTTTTTACGGCATTTCGCTATATCCATGAGAATGCTTCACTATTTGGAATTGATCAGAACCGCATGGCCGTAGGTGGAGATAGTGCGGGCGCAAATATAGCTGCCGCGACATGTCTATTGGCAAAACTACACCCAGAAATTAAATTGAGTCATCAACTTCTTTTCTACCCAGCTTTAGATGCCACGATGAGTAGTAATTCTTATCGCCAATACGCTGAAGGTTATGGTTTGGAGTCATCCACCATGGTTTATTGCTGGGATCAATATGTACAGCATGAAAGTGAAAAACAGAATGAACTTGTAAGCCCTTTACTGGCTCAGTCTTTAGATGGACTACCAGATGCAACCATTTTTATTTGTGAATATGATCCCGTTCGTGATGATGGTGAAAGATATGCTCAAAAACTGTGGGATGCAGGTATTCAAGTAAACTTTCATTTGTTAGACGGAATGATTCATGGCGCTATTCACATGCTGGCAATCAGTCCCGAAAAGGTAAAATCGATCTATCATAAAGTTCGTATGTAGATAGACTTATTTCCATTATTCAAACAGATTGCGTAGCTGGGCCACTCTTCAACATTGTTTCATGGAGTGGCCCAACTTTCTTCTAACTATGAATATGGGTTATCCAAATTCCACTTATAACACCGTAAATTTAACGCTATTATTTTGATAAATTGGCGTAATATCCTTGCCATTGAGTGTCACTTTCTTGTAGCTGCCTTGGACTTTTTTAGCTGATAACACCGTATATGTTCCTGCTGCTAAATTATCTTTAGTAACGAGCTGCAATGTTCCATTTAGGGTAGCTGTATTTGCCACCTGAACTGCTGGAAGTACATTCGATTTGAACGTGATATTGAATATTGTTCCTGCAAGCTGGGTTAAATTACCCGCAATATTGATCGTTTTAGCTGAGTTGGCTTTTAATAGGCTATTTTCATGCATATAAATATCGCCTTGACCAGCACTATGCTCAGACAATATTTCTAAACCACCCTGTTTTAAATCAATACCGCCAGTAAATGAGTTATTTCCTGTCAGTGCTAAAGTTCCCGTGCCAAGTTTAGTGAGCTTACCAGCACCACTAATATCATTACTCCACTGATCATATTGGTTAAAGCCCCCTAAGCTTGCATCCATGGTCAGATTTACGTCACCATCAAAACTGCCATAACCAGCGCCCGCTCTAAATAGGTTTAAGCGACCATAGCCTTCAACGTCATCCATGACTGGATAACCCGAAGCAAGTGCAGTCGATTTCAAAACCACACGGCGCTGATCGGCAGTTAAATAAGGAAGTCGAGTTTCCAATAAAACCTCTGCGCCTTTAGGCACCGTAGCTATTTTTGTTTTATCGCCAATTTGGCTAAAACCATAGGTCATCCAGTGATTAACCTGCAGTTTTAATTTTTCAAGATCGGCAAAGCGGTCATTCGCGTCATAAGGTGTTTTGGCCAAACTATAAAATGATTCAAAGGTTGGGCTATTGGTCTCTTTCATGAGCTGTGTTTGAGCTTGTAGATAAGCTTCTTTTCGTTGCTCTACAGTCATGGCATTTAAGTTGGCAACATCTGCGGCAATCGACTGAAGTCGTCCGCCAATCACGTCCATCGCTGAATGCATACCCGCAATAATACGTGAATCACCAAGGTCCATACCACGAGCAACCAGTTCCTGATAACGCTGAGGCACTAAATAAGCCATCGCAATTGCATTTCGGCCTGCTTCGGCAGTATGACCACTTGGAAAACCGCCGTCCGTTGCAGATGTACTACTTTTTGCAGGCTCTAAACTTGGCACGACAATGACTTCTGAACTCCAACGCCATGGACGAGCATATTTATAAAAACGTTTTGCTGACTCAGTAGAAGAGTTATTTCCCATCGCTTGAATAAACTCAACGACTTTACCAAAGTTAGCATTTCCATCGGCCGTGGTCAGTCCACTATTATTTCCTTTATCATCATATTTTACTTGTGTGGCATCGGCTGGTACTGAATTGATTGTGGTAGTCTGTCCAGTGAGTTTTCGCCACGGATCGGTTAATGCTCCCATCCCTGTCGTGACGCTATAATTTTTTCCACGTCGATCATCTAAATAAGCGCGAACGGCTTCTTCTTCTGTACGTTTATGCGTAGTCTGAATTGAATAATTAATATTGTAGTTCAATACATCTGCATTCTTTTTTGTGCCGTCTGTACTGTCACCTGGTAAACCTGTCCAGTTCGATTCGACTACCGCAGGAAAACCGTCTCTCGCTTCGGCAGATTGACCCGCATCTACAAATAAACTCGATGGCGTCCATACGTCTAAAAATCCACTCAGCACACGTACACCGGCATTGGTTTCAACCGTAGCATAACGTGCATCCCCACGCTGGTTGGTCATCCATGAATCTACAATGGTAGTGATATTTGATGGGACTGGAGCGGTATCTTCATATCCTAACCCTTTCGGAGCTGCGGGTATTTCTTGATTTTCAGTAGATTCATCAGATGTGTTGCTGTCATTACACCCCGTAAAAAAGACCGAACAAGATATAAGAGAAAGTAAAAGTGTATTTATTTTAAAGCTAGACATGATGTGACCCGTTTAATAAATATCCGTATCTTTCACTATGAATGTTTAGCTGTTATTACTTATCACCTATTAATTTAAATTTATTCTAAATAATTTTTTACCTCTAAACATGTTAAGCAGTCCTTTTGTTGCCTATTGATTGAAATGTGGCAATTGCTTTAGAAAATCATTTAATGGCATTGGAGGCCCCCATAAATAGCCTTGAAACTCAGTACATCCATTATTTTTAAAAGCGTTAAACTGCTCCGTAGTTTCAATTCCTTCGACTAAAACTTCAAGGTTCAAATCTAGACCAATTTTAATAATGCCAGTGACCAATTTATTACCGCGCTTATCATCCAAAGCCGCTTGTACAAAGCTACGATCAATCTTAATTTGCTTAATGGGCATTTTCTGTAAATAGCTTAAAGATGAATAGCCTGTACCAAAATCATCTAAAGAAATCCGTATCCCATTTTTTGACAAGTAATGCATTTTTTCGATCAAGCTGGCGCTATTATTTAAAGCAATACTTTCAGTGATTTCTAATATAAGCTGAGCTGGATTAACTTCATATTTTTGAGCCATGGCAATTACAGTCTGCTCAAAGTTTGGTTGCATGAAATGATCAGCACTAATATTGATTGAAAGCGTAAGATCTTTGGTCTCTTCTTTTTTAGTCCAGTCTTGTAAAACTTTACAGGCTTGAACTAACACCCACTCCCCAATCTCAGGCATTAACCCCAAAGTTTCTGCTAATGGAATAAAATCTTTTGTAGGTATATATCCAAGCACAGGATGATGCCACCTTAACAGAGCTTCCGCGCCAATCAGCGTTTCAGAAGAATTGATTTGTGGTTGATAAAAAAGCTCAAATTGTTCTTTAGCAAGCGCCAAACGTAAGTCTTGCGCCATGGTATTTTCTATTTGTATTTCTAACTGCATCGTATAAATCGAGATGCAGATCATAAGCGTAGCAACACAAGTTGCAATCCAGCCACCATGATCGCGAATATTTTCCGATAGAGGTATGGCATTCTCTAGAGTAAAAGAGCTACCACTAAAAAATATAAAGCACACAATCGACAATACAATTAAAACGATCTGTAGAAAACTTGGGTCTCGGCGGTAATTTAAATATCCTAGTATTGCTCCAGCGGGTAAAAACAGATGCGCCACACGCGGCCGATCTGGGGTAGCGACATCAAAAAGCAGGCAAAAAACAACCGGAAAAACCAGCAAGACAGCTTGAGACAACAGAATACCGGCTGAGATTCGGCGTATACAAATTAAAAAGAGACTAAATAAAGATATAAATGTGAAAAAAATATCCATATAAACAATAGTCCACATTTGGGCAAACGCGAAATATATGGTCCAAAACAGGCAAAACATAAGGCAAATAAAGATATTTGCTTTCGCTGCAATGGTAAGTTGCTGGTCCTTTACAGCATGGTAATTCTTCTTTTGTTTTTTTAAGTAAGAGGAAGCTATCATAAGTAAATCAACCGTAAAAATTTAACAAAGCACTACCTTTGCCATTCATGCTCTATTCCAAAAATTACCCATAAAACTTAATTTACTATGACGTTGTTATTTATCTAATATTTTTGATTTTAAAGTACAGTTTACTCTTTGCAATAAAGTCTATTTTTGAATAAAAAGATGTTGCTTTTCAAAGGTCCTATAATTTTAAAGTTTCACCCTCTAACGATACATGCCTCTGTTGCTCAGGCACAAGCGTTAAATCGTGAAAAATAAGCGCATTAAAATTTTTTGAATATATAATTTTCATTATTGATATTAATAATAAATACCATTTAGCCACAACCAATAGCTATTCCGGTGATCCGACTAATTCTCGAATGGGTGTGAAATATGTGGTTCTGGAGTGAGGTTAAACCAGCTTAATAAATTGGAATCGAATATTTCCTACCAAGCTCAGGCTATAATATTAGACATACCCTATTATTTTATTTAATTCTCATATGAAGAATACGATTTCTGACAGCAAGCAAATTAGACGAGTTTCTAGCTTCTCTGAGCTGGTAAATGCTAATTTTCAAGGAGAGACCAATGCTCTTTGCTGGAACAGAAATTTGGTGGGTGACTTTAAAGAAATTGTGGATAAACTTGAGTTAAAAGAAAATATTACAGAAGTTTCCGTTCAAGACCTTTTAGCGCTACAACTTTCTGAAAAAGGTCATTTGGCAAGAAAAACTATTTTAGAAGATATCCAGCAGTTAGCTGATTTCGGTGCATCACCAGTACTTAATTTGCTTAAAAATTACGAACGTGATGAAGAGCTAGATTTCATTTCAACAGATGTATATTCATTTCATGTTGATCGCTCCCCGATTGAAACAGACACTTTCTTATGTACTTACTATGGCGCTGCTAGCGATATTGTGCCCAACAATCAGGTTGAACAAAAAGTTTTAATCCCAGAAATCAGAGAAAAGCTCAAAGAATTACATGACGGGCCAGAAGCTGAATTTGAAGCCTTTTTGGCAGAGTATTTTTTTGATTTGCATTATCAGCCTAAACCCGATGCCCAACCTGTAAATTTAGGTACGGGACATATTTGGCGTTTGGCAGTAGATCATCCCACTCAAAAGGTTTTGCCTTGTGTTCATCGAGCGCCTGTTGAAAAAGATGGTGAGTATCGGTTGCTATTGATTTGTTAAGTATTTTAAAGGCTTAAAGTTGGATGATTAAATCCAATCTAATCCGTTAAAAACAAGTATGAAATAATGAAAACATCAATAGATGAGAAAAGAAAAAATTTCCGTGACCCTCATTAGGCCCCCTGTTATGGACACAAGCATCATACTTTCAAGTGACCGTATTCGGTTACGCCTTTTAACGATTGAAGATTCAAAAGATTTAGTCGCCGCTGCTTCAGACGGAGAACTATGGAATCTCCCTTTCACTGTCGTACCTTCAGCAGAGACAATAGATGAATATATTCACCATGCACTCGAAGGTTACCAAGCTGGCACGGTTCTTCCCTTTACAGTTGAAGATATCGCTACAGGAAAAATCATTGGGTCTACGAGATTTTGGAAAATAGACAGAAAGAATTTAAAGTTGGAAATTGGAAGTACTTGGTACTCAAAATCTTGGCAGCGAACATATGCTAATACAGAGGCAAAATATTTACTTCTTCAATATGCCTTTGAGGAATTAAATTGCGTTAGAGTCCAGCTTACAACCGATGTACTTAATGAAAAATCACAGAATGCGATTTTAAGACTAGGCGCCCAGAAAGAAGGTATTGTTAGAAATGAGAGAATTATGCCTGATGGAAGAAAAAGGAATTCTGTCAGATTTAGTATCATTGATGAAGAATGGCCAAAAATAAAAGAGAATCTTATTAAAAAGTTAAAGGGTTATTAATCGTAAAAATCTTATCGTGCCATAATTGAAGGCTATTATAAGTGCTCAAACTTCCCCCTTAAGTTTAAGTTTACTTGTAGTCGACTTAGTAGGTTCAGTTTGCCACTCCCAATCTATAAAACTGAATTGCCCAACAACATTTTATTTCCAATGATTAATATATAACATTCACACGGACCCAATCTTCATACTTTGTTGCCTGAACATTCGTACTTGATGTAATTGCCCCATGAATCGGAATATTTTCTTTCCCCCCCGTTGCGATTCTTGAATGTAGTTTATCTGCCGCCCCTCCCCAAATTTGAGTATGGCCAGCATCTTGATACAGTACATATGCAACCGATGCGTTACTTGCAGCAGATTTCAGTTCAAAGTTATTGTCTGAAGTTACCGCCACTTGATACGGTGTATTTTGGGTACATTGAACCAATATATCCGTTCTTGCATCAGCAACTGGCTGAGAGCGTACCACGGAACCAAAATCTAAATTTCCTTGTGTGGAAACTGCACACGTTTCTATAATGGTTAAACTGACCTTCAATGATGTAGATGTATTTCCAGCATCTGCACTATTTATTATCAGCATTCCCATAAGAGAAAATAAAGTATATTTAAGGACTTTCATTTCTTCTCCTTATATTTTCGTTCTAATGTCTCTTCATCTTTTATATTGTTATTTCTCTGTTCTGGTTAAAGAAACAGCTTCAGGATATTTAAGTTATAAAACTTAATATTCCACACTGTCAACAACTACTAAACGCATGATTTGGATGTTATTTTTATAATTTGTGACGTATTACACGCAATCTAAATAATTTAGAAATTAGTTGATGTTTTTATTTCTCTTCAGTCCATATTTTGTCATCATTTATTACACTCTATGTTGGTCTACTCAGCGCATAATTCTAAAAATTGTTAATCATCTAATAATCAGCCTTTGAGAATATATTTAATAATTCTGTCCATTATCGCAATTGCATAAAAAAATCGATCAAAATAATATGATATGAAATAGATTATAACTTTACATATTGTTTAGCATGTAAATTCAATACTAAAAAGATTGTGAAGTTAAATTTAAAATGAATAATTTTGGTATTAAAGCCATCCGCTTTTAATTAGAGAAACTCTTGATATGAAAAAATATTTACTCTTACTTTTACTTAGCTTCTATTCGATTCATTCATTTGCTTCAGACAAACTACATGGCAGTGTTTGGAAAACAATTGATGATGCAACGAATCAACCGAGAGCACTCGTAAAATTCAACGAAGATAAGAATGGTAATTTATCGGCGAATATTGAAAAAATACTTGTTCCGAGTGAAGCTAATAAATGTACGATGTGCGAAGGTACCTATAAAAATAAATCTTTAATTGGCTTAACCATCGTCAAAAATTTAAAAAGTGTCGGTCAAAATAAATATGACAAAGGATCTATCCTCGACCCACAGTCAGATAAGACCTATAAATTTAGTGTAACCGTATCACCAGATGGAGAAAAACTTATTGCTCGTGGATACATTGGTATCTCTGCAATTGGCCGAAACCAAACGTGGTATCGAATTAAATAAGCTTCTAGATCACTTTAATATTAACTACACTCATGCCACAGCCACCTAGCTGGCTTTTAGCATGAGTGAATCGTTTAACCTTTCTCTTGTAATCTTTTTGGTGTAGCCCATATCAATAGTGCAATACACACAACACATAAGCTTGCAATAATATATAGAGCGGGTGTTGTGCTACCTGTTATGTCTTTAATATGACCAACCATAATAGGACTAACAATTCCCCCCATTTGCCCTAATGTATTAATGAGCGCTGTACCACCAGCAGCCCCCGCCCCAGCTCCAACCAAGACTTTGGGTGGTAAATTCCAAAAAGATGGAATGGCAGCCACAATACCAGCTCCTAATAATGCAAGCGAAATCACCACAACAACTGGGTTCGCATCAAAGAAACCGGCAGTAAAGAAACCGATAGCTCCTAAAGAAAGTAACCCGGCAGTAAATTTTAAACGTTCCCCAGATTTATCTGCTAAACGTCCAACAATCACCATCGTAATTGCTCCCATGAGGTATGGAATGGCACTAAGAAAACCAATCATTTGAGTATCATCAATGCCTGAGCTTTTTATTAACTGCGGCCCCCAGAAATTTAGACCATAAGATGCAATCTGAATCAGAAAATAGATAAGACCTAAAATTAATAAACCTGGTGTTTTAATGGCAGCCCACAATGAATGGGACGCTTTTTCTGGTTGTTTAGGCTCAACTAAACGTTTCAAATGAGCTTTTTCTGAGGTTGATAACCACTGTGCATCATCAATACGATCTTTTAAATAAGTAAGAACACAAAGACCCAGTAAAACGCAAGGCACGCCACCGACTAAAAATAACCAATGCCAGCCACGCATGTTCATCACACCATCAAGTGATGACAACAACACCCCTGAAATTGGTCCTCCAAAGATGCCTGAAAAAGCAGAAGCAAGGAAGAATAACGAAATAATTCGACCACGATAGGTTTGGGGAAACCAAAGCGTCATGTAATACAGCACACCCGGTGCAAAGCCTGCCTCCATTGCACCAATCAAGAAACGTAATACGTAAAATTGCCACTCAGTAGTCACAAACACCATTAAGGCAGTTGCAACACCCCAAGAAACCATGATGCGTGCAATCCATTTTCTCGCACCAAATTTATGTAGCAATAAATTACTGGGTACTTCAAATATTACATAACCAATTACAAACAAACTGGCACCGAGGCCATAGGCTGTATTACTTAGGGATAAATCAGCTTGTAACTGGAACTTGGCAAAACTGATGTTGATACGATCAAAAAAGGCAAATAAGTAACACACCATAATTAATGGCATGATTTTCCATGCTACTTTTTTTATTAATTGCTTTTCGGCAATTGCTTCAGCCGATAATTCCATGCTTTGCTTTAAACTCATTTATTTTCTCCTGAAAATGAGCCTCAAGACACGTCCCATCAAGTTTTTAAAGACGAGTTGACCAGAGACGATACGAATATCATCTTATTTCCAACTATCTTGAATGACGTATCTTAATTAAGTGATTTGATATAATCCGGTATCGGATGTAAGTCCGTATTTCGACCCGCTTTGGCAAGTTGACTTGGCGTGTCATGTCCTAAAAGTGCTGGTAAGGTTCTGGAAAGTTGAATGAGAGCATTCAAATCAATAGTGGTCGGTATTCCCATTTCTTCACACATATTGACCAAATCTTCAGTACAGATATTTCCCGACGCCCCCGGTGCAAATGGACACCCACCTAAGCCCCCTAATGCAGCATCAAACCGTCTTGCTCCAGCCTCGTAAGCTGCAAGCACATTAGATAACCCCAATCCACGTGTATTATGAAAATGTAGGGTCAACTGCTCAGGCGAAATTAACGATAAAACGTGAGAGACAATTCTTTTTACTTGCACGGGGTTCGCCATACCAGTGGTATCCGCCAATGTAATATTATGAATACCCAACTCTAAATAATGTTCAACCAAGCTAAACACTTCTTTTTCACTAATCTTGCCTTCAAATGGACAACCAAATGTTGTTGCTACAGTTCCGTTAAACTGTGTTTTGCCGTCTAGTTGTTCCACAATTTCGGTAAATCCTGCAAACGATTGAGCTTTAGTCATTCGCATATTGGCAAGGTTATGAGTTTGGCTAGCTGAAAGGACAAGATTCAACTCATTTGCATTGGCTTCAACTGCCCGAAGCGCACCTTTTAAATTTGGAATTAAGCCAACATAAATAATATCTTTATGGCGCGTAATTCCAGTAAAAACCTCACCACCATCTCGCAAATTCGGAATCGCTTTGGGCGAGACAAAAGACCCTGCTTCAATTCGAGAGAAACCCATGGTCGACAACTGATTAATTAAATCAATCTTCTTATCGGTGGGCACCCAAGTCGGCTCAATTTGCAAACCATCTCGTGGAGAGACTTCTTGTATGACAAGTAAGTCGGAAAATGCTGTCATTGCACTACTCCTGATACACGCAGGCTTTCAATATCTTCAGCTTGATAGCCATATTGTTTTAAAACAGATTCGGTATGTTCACCCAACTCGGGACCACGCCATTTGACCTGCCCTGGTGTTTCAGAAAGCTTAGGAACAATACCCGGCATTTTCACCACTTGACCATCGGGCAACTCGGTTGAAAGCAACATATCGCGTGCATTGAAATGCGGATCATTGACCATATCGGCTACAGAATAAATTCGGCCAGATGGAACCTCAGCCTGTTCAAGCTGTTGCAAAACTTCATCAATTGAATGCTGTCGACTCCATGATTCAATTGCAGCATCTAGCAAATCACTTTGTTGCGCACGTCCATCGTTGTGTTCAAATTCAGGTCGATTCGCCAAATCTTCGCGACCAATCACATGCATTAAGCGCTTAAAAATTGGGTCACTGTTTCCCGCAATCACCACAAAAGCATTGTCCTTCGTTCGATAGGTATTTGAAGGTGCAATACCCGGCAAAGAACCTCCTGAACGCTCCCGAATAAAACCATGCAAGTCGTATTCTGGGACAACACTTTCCATAATATTGAAGACACTCTCTGCAAGTGACACGTCAACAATCTGTCCATTACCATTATTGGTTTTGATATTCACAATCGACATTAAAGCGCCAATCACTGCATGTAATGAAGCAAGTGAGTCACCCAAACTCACCCCAACGCGTGCAGGTGCAGAATCTTGTGAACCTGTGGTATAGCGAATTCCACCCATTGCCTCACCAATTGCTCCAAAGCCGGGTTTATCTTTATATGGACCAGATTGCCCATAACCAGATATGCGAACAAAAGTTAGTTTAGGGTTAATTGATTTTAAGATTTCCCAATCTAGCCCTAATTTTTCAAGGGCACCGGGACGCATGTTTTCGACCAGAATGTCAGTGTCGACAATCATCTTTTTGATTAAAGCAATTGCTTCTGGTGACTTAAGATTAAGCGCTAAAGATTTCTTATTACGTGACTGTAAATACCACCACAAAGACGTTCCGTGATGTAACTTACGCCATTTACGAAGTGGATCACCTTTGCCAATAGGCTCAATTTTTATGACTTCCGCACCGAACTCAGCAAGAATGCGTGTTGCAAAAGGAGCTGCAATTAGGGTACCTATTTCAAGGACTTTTATTTTCTCAAGGGCTAGGCTCATAACAATCCATATTATATCTACTTCCGATAGAGTTAAATTTATGGCGCAATGAGCAGTAATACAATTCTTAAAAGATCAACAAGCCTTCGTGGTTTGCGAAACCTATAAAATTTATTCAGATGTAATTTCTTTGTGCGGATGCATAAAATATTCTTTCAAAAGCAAAGTTACTGGATTTAAAAACTCATCATGCTTGGACACCAGATATAGGTCTCTTTTTGCCCAATCATCGGTTAACTCTACACTTGCCAGCCCTAAGGGTTTACCAAAGATTTCAAAAACCTTATGAGGCAAAATCCCAATTCCCATACCCGCCTGTACCATACGGCAAACAGCATCAAAACTCGTCACCAATATCCTGAGTTTGAGCTGCTTTCCTAAGGCTTCAGACTTTTGCTGCAAAATTCGGTTAATCGCACTTTGGGTATGCAATCCAATAAAGTCGTAATCTAATGCATCTTCAAAAGAAATAATTTTCTGTTCACTTAAATATTGCTGGTTTTGTATAACCACGACCAGCCGATCACTACGATAATGATAATAATCCAAATCTTCTGACAAATTCTCAGCAACGCAGATCCCTAAGTCCGCAATTTTATTACTTACATTTTGAATAATTTCTATACTTGGACGTTCTTCAAGCTCAATCTTAATTTGAGGGTTTTCAATAATAAAGGGATGCAGACTTTCGGGCAAAAATTGAATGATAGTTGATAAATTTGCCTGTAATCGTACAAAACCTTTAATGCCTATTTTGTATTCTTCTAACTCAACCGAAGCTTTATAAACCGAATCTAAAATGGTTCTGCAATGATAAAGAAGACTTTCACCAGCAGGTGTAATTTGCATGCCTTTACCATCACGAATAAACAGTTTGGTTCCAATCAAATGCTCCAAATCAGTCAAACGTTTACTTGCAGCAGACAGGGCAATCATATTTTTTTCAGCGGCCTTGCTCAGAGATTTTTCATCGCAGACTGTTTGAAATATCTTTAAAGTCACTAAATCTAATTTTCGGATAATATTTTCAATATGCACTACAGATAGCCCATCTTATAACCTGAACTCATAACACTATAATAAACATATAGAATTATAAAAATTTTATATTTTTCGCCTATGCTTCTGATAAATAAAACATTATCAAAAACTTAAACTCACCAAGTTAAAATCAAATCTAAATTAATTTACTGAGTATTAAAAGCTGATCATGGAATAACATCATAAAACTAACACAATTCAGCTTATACATATGCTTATCCCAAACATGAGCTTAGATGTCTAACAAAAGTCATTAGAAATCATATTCCAGCAGCTTTCTCTCTCATCTACCCCATCTGAGCTTAAAAGCTGAATGATTGCGCCTTCAATCATATATAAAAACAGTTTGGCGTCTTGAAAAGTTGCATCAGTTTTGAGTGCTCTAAGTTGGCTATAGATTTCATTGATGAGCCACGTTCGATATTTAATTGCGACTTGATAGGCTTTTGGATAGCTCAGTTTTGTCTCAAAAATGGCTTTAAATAATAGGTAGTAAAGCCCCTCTACATCGGTGTGTAAGAAATAAAGTTTCTTGAGTTTATTCCTAGCGCTTGCGTGGCTGGTGTACTCAGCAATTGAAACCACTTTTTCTTTTAAACGTTCTTTTTGCACAATCAAACAGATTTCAACAAACCGCTCCTTAGAGTGAAAATAATTATAAAAAGTCGCTTTTGGAATCTTTGACTCTTTCAGAATTCTATCCACCCCAACTGTATGAAACCCGTAATGGTGAAATAAATTAATCGACTTATTAATGACTTGTACAGCACGTGTAGAGAGAACTAAATTTTGCATCGTTTTACCGTTATAAATTCTTGTTGTTTCTAAGTGAGATACTTTTTTGGGAGAAAAAAAGGCACAGCAAAGCCGTAAAGACTGTGCTTAGCACATCTCAAGTTTGTTTTTGCTAAGTTTTAAGTAAAAATGACTCTAAGCCTGAAAACCTTATGGCAATCAAGCTGCTTTAAATTTTTAAGCTGTGTCGTTATAGCTTTTGGCATTGAGAGCCAAGAAATAATGGATGTGCAAAGCCAACTCCTTTTTATTGGGAGTTCTGCCAACATTAAAATTATGGTGGCAGAACGAGAAAGGGTTAGCAGACTGGTGAAAGATATAACCAGCACACCCGAAGGTGTCCCTCTCCCGTCCTACCGCTACGGGAGGAGACGAGGAGTTTACGCATAAGACTATCCCTCAGACGGAATATCTCTGATGCGATCTTTCATCACGGTCTGCTAAAACCGACTGGCAATGTGGCCAGCAGGCAAAGGATAAGCTTCACATTTATTGCAGTCAAGCACACAAAATGCCATTTGTTTTAAATTAAATCATTAGAAAAGCAAGGCTAAATAATGAGGGAGTTATTGTTAAGTGAGGGTTGTAGAGGGAGGATAAAAAAACAGCCTTGAGAGGCTGTTTAGAAATAGTATGAATTTTTAAAATTATAAAATGATTACTTATTTACCAACCTTTATTTCTTTCATTTCTGTAATTCTACCACTTTATTAATTTAAACCTTAATATATTGTTTAATCAAGATGATCTATATAAAATAGATCATCTCAATAATAGTTACAAATTCACAGCAAAATAAACTATTTCCCTCTGCTTATTTTTAAATAAGATGGAGTAGATTTTAGATCTTCTTCACCTAGCATATTTCTTATATTTTCCCTCAAACTATCAATTAAATTTGTAAATACTGCAGTTTGGTTAGAAGACATATTATTAACATATTGATTTACTAAATCTGACTGTTCTTGCGAACCATATAAATGAATTATTGCTATTGCATCTTCAATCTCTGCACTTTTATCTTCAATTTCCGTACCATTTTGATTAATTAAGGCACCATTTATCCCAACTCTTATAAAAATTTTATAACAATTAGATAAAGCTTCTATACGGGCTAGCCGACGCGAACTTTTTAAGTCTCTTTTTGAAGTGAAGTAATGAGCAACTATCCATCCCAGTACAGCAGTTAAAATTGTAAAGAAAACCTTAATATATTCCATTAAAGTAAAACCTGATACTGATGGTACTGATGGTACTGATGGTACTGATGGTACTGATGGTACTGATGGTACTGATGGTACTGATGGTAAACTAGAATTTAAAAAATTAAATGCTGGAAATACTAAGGCCATTGATGCACCCGCAAGAATAATTACTCCCACATAGAACCAATGTGCTTTTGACGTTAAAATATCTAGATATAATCTAGATATTGATTTAGCGGAATAAACTCCTAAAAAAAACAAAGGTAATAAGACTATCATACCATCTAAAAAATAAATAAAATTTTCCCAGCATGCATGTTGATTATAATTGAATACTAAAAGTGTCTTAACAACAAAACTAGCACAGAGAAATAAAACACCTAAAGATACAAAGCCATGTAGCAAGCCAATAACTGCCGTATCTTTTTCATTTTGATCAAAACTCTTCATTTCATTAAATTTCACGAATTAAAATTAAATGAGAATAATACATATTTTAAGAAAATTAATCTAATTTTCTATATTTATACTTAATTATTTACAATATATTGGAATCCTTGAGTTAAAAACTAATGGATATATTTAAAATTAAAATAAAGTAAGAGTGGCATGCTAAAATACCTTTTTATGTAGTACCTATTTAAAATATAGTTATTTTAATAAAAGCAGCATACTGATGATAGGCTGCTTTTATTTGGGCATATGAGGTTATGTCTCATAAAGTAGTTAAATCTAAAAATTAATTACCTATGACAGATGATCTATTTCGATCACTGAGTTGACCAACCCCTGCTTCCATGAGCTTACTAGCTAATTCATTCCGTCCATTTTTCATAGACCATTTCATTTCTTCATCCGTAATAACTATTGCGACTAGAAATTCCATTTTCCCATTTGGAAGCTTTGTACCAAGAGGTAGAGGTTTTTGGGCTTTGGTGATTAAGACATTAATTTTATCATTATCATTTTCTCCAACTGGTATGGCTTCTACAGTCAATCCATTATACTTTTCAACTCTTTTCAGAAAGCCAGCATCATTTAACAATTCAGCTTGTACTGCCCATTGTAAAAACCAAAGTGGCCATTCAGCATTTTTATCTTTAGTCGTTAATATTAATTCATATCCATAACCTGCTGCACCAGAGAGAGCCGCGGTTTGTGTTTTTGATTTTATATTTGCTGAACTTGAAACAACTCGCCCTAAATGGTCTTTCTCAACTTTTACATCCGAAACAGTTGCTTGAGCTGGCATATCAGGATTTGTAAGTCCAAACGTAGAATAAACAGTAATATCTTTGCCAATTTTATCAGCTGGAATTACATATAAACCACCACCAGGCCAAACACCAGCCATGTGAGCTATTTTTAGAATATCATCAGGTAACTTACCTATATTTTCTTCATAATATTGAGTTCTAGTGTTATACACATTTTGCCAAACAGCTTCTTGATCTTGTTGAGCGCAGCTTACTGTAGAAAGTGATGTTAAGCCTACAAGACCTATTAACTTCTTTAATTTATCAAGCATTTAAAAATTTCTTTTAGCATTTTTAGTTTTATTATTTTATTAGTCAATGTTAGATAAAGCAAAAAGAATCTATTTAATATAATGAAATTTATAGAAAACCATAAAGGGGGAAATTAAAAATAATATAATAGTTGTAAACTATTTTTAGGGATTTGGCATAAGCTTCTATGTTAGTTTTATATTTTCTTAAAATCGCGGAGCATAAATTTTAATGAATCAACTAGAATTAATTCTAAAAACCTTTCATGAATATGAACTTAAGGAAGGTTTAGATGATTTATTCTATTTATCGGGTAACTTTCTCAAAGAAATTTATCCAACGATTATGCTCAAATATGACCAAGATACAGCATTCTTCATGGCTTTAAAAAGCTTGTTAGACAGTGGTGATATTTCTCTATTTTATAATCTAAACTTTGAAGACCCATCTAGAGATGGCGAATTGCTAACTGGATCAGCAGAAGAACAAATTAAGCAGTTAAAACAAGTCTGGATCGGCAGTGACGCTATCAATAAGATGGATGAGGAAAATAATTACATAGGATGGTACTTCTTAATACAGTGCCCTTATGCATTAGCTCACAAAATTTATGATAAAGATGGAAACTTCGAGAGTTGGTTCTGTACTGGCTAGTTATATTTAAGTCTCTAACCAGCAAACAACCACATATCACGGTGCAAGTCTGTAACAGGTAGAAATAAATAAAGCGACTCTATTATTCAAACCGTCTGTTATCACAACTTCATAATGCGCGAATTTTTTACTACTTCCGACCTTCGTTGCCGTTGCAAATAACACCTTATCTTTCGCACCGCTCATATAGCGAATATCAGCCTGTAAGCCAGTATATGGCGCATCCCCTGCATTACAAGCCATCGCAAAAGCAATATCGGCTAAAGAAAATATGACACCACCATGCACACCGCCCAATGCATTCATGTGTTCGTCTTTCACATTAAGCTGGCAACGCGCTTCATCAAAACTGCGATGCAGCACTTGTACACCTAATAGCTCTGCGAATTGATCAACCGCAGTGGTTTCCATTTTTTGCACAAACGTCTCCTTACCCGTGCGAGTATTCCTTAATTGTTATGAACTCATATGTATTGAAATTGAGTTATGAATAGCCGTTAAACACTATCTTGTTTAATCTGATAGTTTGAAGAACTAAAGTCTTTATAGGTCAGGCGGTCATCTAACTCTGAGCTTAAAGGCTGAACTTCTTGCATTGAATTTAAGCATCGCTGTGCAAGCTCAATGTATTCTTGCGTGCCTCTGGTTTTCCACTTTTTTTCTTGTTCTGATAAATCACGTGCAACCTTGGCAGGACTGCCCATTGCCAGTACATTTGCCGGAATAATATCTTTAGTTTTGACCAGACTATTTGCACCAATAATGGTGTTTTCACCAATTTCGGCATAGTCCAAAATTACGCTGTTCATGCCGACCAAAACATTTTTTCCAATGCGGCAACCATGTAAAGTTGTGCCATGCCCAATGTGTCCCATTTCCTCAACTAAAGTCACACTTTGCGGAAAACCATGTACGGTGCAGCTATCTTGTATATTGGCATTTTGCTTAATATGAATACGTCCAAAATCAGCACGCAATGAAGCAAATGGCCCTACATATACGCCCGCTTCAATAATCACATCACCAATTAAAACTGCGGTTGGATGTACAAAAGCCTCTGGGCTGACCACAGGAATAACACCGTCAATACTATAACAAGGCATGATTTAACCTCTCATTTGTTGCCACCAAACCTCCGAAACGGCGCCAATAATGTGCTGTGGCATTTGGCATTGGTCCTTCTGCTGTTGCAGCAACAGACAAGAAGTATTCATCGGCAGGTTCAAATACTTTTTTATAAATATTCATTGATAAAGTTCGTGCACTAATCGCGGGCCAGTCAGTTGGCAACAACTCAAGCGGCAATGCAGGGTCTTTCAATAAAATCCGTCGATAATAATGAATCAGCAAAGTTCGAATTTGAAAGGCCTGAACAGGTTCGAGTTGTTCGTTTTCCTGCATCAGCAACACGCCAATTTCTCTAAAAATATCGAGAAATTGTAGATATCTTTGGCGTAATTCATCGATTGGCCAGTTGGTTCTGAGCATACGACCAATGGTATCGATCGAATTATTAAAGAGCTGCAAGGTTTCGGCTTTAAATACCACCACTTGCTCACTCATATTTAAGTCAACCAACAACCGTTGCAGTTCAATACGGTTACACCCCGGATAAGCCATTAAGTTTGTCGAAATATTGGCAAACCCTAACCATTCAAGTTCTTTCTTTAGCAACGCTTTATTTTCAGTGTCGAGGCTAGACATCAGAATAAGATCCCAATAATGGTCCCACTCTTTCATCTGGTCGTTATAAATACGTTGCTCGGCTTGCAAATAAGTCGAACGGCTTGAATCGGTAATTCGATAAAAACTGGTTCTGCCGATTTTGTCCGAACATAACCAATCATTCTTAACTAAACGAAAAACAGAGGTTCTCACAGCACGGTCATTAAAACCAAATAGCTCTAATAACTGAATCAGGCTTGCAAGACTAATGTTTCCACCCCGATGAAGTACTGAATCTCCAAAAATTGTCGAAATAAGCGAAGTTCCACTTAAGGTTTCATTCTTTACAACAGAATCAATTATTTGCTGTATTTTTGCACTCATACTCATGTCTTGGCGTTTAGTTTCAGGGTATAGATTCTATACCCTGAATGATCTTGATGTTAAGCAATCTGACGCATATCGATTACCCGCTTTGCCTTACCTTCCGAACGAGGTAAGGTCGCTTCTGTAACAACCTCTACAGTAACGCTAATCCCAATCATGGTTTTAATGCGTTTCATCAACTCCTGAGCAAGTTGATTGGCCTGTATAGTACAGTTATGACACATCTCTGTACGAATATGCAAAGTATCCATATGTCCTTTTTTAGTCACCAAAATTTCATAATTTGGAACTAAATTTGGGACTTGCAAAATTTGCTCTTCAATTTGAGTCGGGAAAACATTCACGCCGCGAATAATCAGCATGTCGTCACTACGGCCCACAATTTTATCCATTTTACGCATTGCCAGATTTTCTCCAGCGAGCAAACGGGTTAAATCGCGGGTACGGTAACGAATAATCGGCAAACCTTCTTTGGTAATCGTGGTAAAGACTAATTCGCCAAGTTCACCATCTTTACAGACTTCACCTGTTTCAGGGTTAATAATTTCTGGGTAGAAATGATCTTCCCAAATCGTTAGCCCTTCGCCCTCGCCTAAGCACTGCATCGCAACGCCCGGCCCCATCACCTCAGACAAGCCATAAATATCGAGTGCTTTAATATTGAGGCGTTCTTCGATTTCACGGCGCAGTTCGTTGGTCCATGGCTCGGCACCAAAAATACCTACTTTTAAAGACGTATTACGTGCAGTACCAAATTGTTGCTCGAGCTTTTCAATAATGCTCACGCAATATGATGGCGTAACCATAATTGCAGTCGGTTTAAAGTCTTGAATAAGCTGAACTTGCTTTTCAGTTTGGCCGCCAGACATAGGAATAACCGTTGCACCTAAGCGCTCGGCACCATAATGTGCACCTAGACCACCTGTAAACAGCCCATAGCCATAAGCCACCTGAACCATATCTTTAGCAGTTAAACCTGCCATGCGTAAGCAACGCGCAACAATGTCCGACCAAGTATTAATATCTTTTTGGGTATAACCCACCACGGTCGGTTTACCTGTTGTGCCTGATGATGCATGTAAACGCACAATCTGCTCTTGCGGTACGGCAAACATACCAAACGGATAGTTGTCTCTTAAATCCTGTTTGGTGGTAAATGGAAACTTTGCCAGATCGTCTAAAGTGACGAAGTCATCAGGATGTACACCTGCCTCATCGAACTTTTTCTTATAGACCGGACTATTTTCATATACAAAAGTCAGGGTTTGCTTTAACCGTTTAGTTTGCAGCTCTCTAAGCTCTGCAAGTGTTAATTGTTCAACATTATCCGTTGTAAGGCTGTCCATCGCCTATCTCCTCATTATGTAATTTTTAAAACCGTCTGAATTAATTTAAATTTTCCAAAATCAGTGCGACGCCTTGTCCAACTCCTACACACATTGTGCACAGTGCATAGCGTCCACCTCGTTTTTTTAGCTCACGTGTTGCCGTAATCACCAAACGTGTACCGCTCATTCCTAACGGATGTCCTAACGCAATCGCACCACCATTTGGATTCACGCGTTCGTCGTCATCTTTTAGACCAAGCTCACGCATACAAGCTAAAGATTGGGCTGCGAATGCTTCATTTAGCTCAATCACATCCATCTGATCTAGCGTTAAACCTGTTTGCTTTAAAATTTTCTGCACAGCCGGAACAGGACCTATACCCATATATTTGGGTTCAACACCTGCACTTGCAATGCCAATCACGCGTGCTAAAGGTTTTAAACCATGTGTATCTGCAAATTCACGGTTGGTAATTAACACACATGCTGCACCATCATTTACACCAGAGGCATTTCCGGCAGTCACCGAGCCGCCTTCTTTTTTAAAAGGCGCTTTTAGTTTTGCGAGTGCTTCAAGTGTCGTTTCACGCGGATGTTCATCGCGATTCACCACAACCACGTTTTTCTTACGGTCTGTAATCTCGACAGGCAAAATCTCATCGTTAAAGAAACCATTTTGTTGGGCAGCAGCGGTTTTTTGTTGGCTACGTAATGCAAAAGCATCTTGGTCTTCACGACTAATTTGATATTTTTCAGCTACATTTTCGGCAGTTTCCGGCATGCTGTCGGTGCCATATTGCGCTTTAAGCTGCTTATTTACAAAGCGCCAGCCAATGGTGGTGTCATAAATTTCAGGTGTACGGCTAAAAGCTTCGGTTGGTTTAGCTTGTACAAATGGCGCACGGCTCATCGACTCAACACCACCTGCCAACACAAACTGCGCTTCACCTGCTTTAATTGAGCGTGCCGCAAGCCCTACTGCATCTAAGCCAGAAGCACATAAACGATTGACCGTCATCGCCGGAACTGTATCAGGTAAGCCTGCCAAGAGTGTTGCCATACGTGCAACGTTACGATTGTCTTCACCTGCTTGGTTGGCACATCCTAAAAACACTTCGTCTACCGTATTCCACGGTAAGTTCGGGTGTTTATCTTTTAAATATTTGATGGGTAATGCAGCTAAATCATCTGCACGTACAGCACTTAAGGTACCTGCATATCGTCCAATTGGGGTACGAATAAAATCGCAAATTAAAACGTCTTCCATGTTGACTCCTGATTATGCAAATTCGGTCATATCACGTGAATATTGAGTAGCAATGTTTTGAGTTTTCGCTACATATTGCTTGAGGTAGATACTCGCGCGATATTTTTCCTCTCCATACAGTGCATATAAGTTATTTAAGGTTTGGAGCACATAAGCACCGCCCATTTGTGTCAACCACTGGTAAGGACCTTTAGGATAATTCACTCCATATTTCATGGCATTATCAATATCTTCCAGACTCGCAACACCATGTAAACTTGCTTCGCAGGCTTCATTAATGAGTAAAGCGATGGTACGTAAAGTTAACAGTGCCGGATGGTCTTTAATCCACATCACACTCATACCAAACTGCGCAAAGTAAGCTTCAACTTTAGCCAGATCACTTGCTTCACAAAGCTCGTTATGACTGAGTACTAGAGCCTGCGCCTGTTCAAAATCATGATGCCAATCCATTAAAACCACTTTACGGCTTAGGTAATGAATATTGGCTGATTCACCTTGGCTTAAACGCAAGTCGATATCATCAATTTGAAGAATATTGTCATCACTTGCAGATCCGCTTTTTAAACCTAAACGCGTTAAAAAAGCAGGTAGCTGAGACCAAGCACCTTTTAGCTGAACATGTGCATCAACTGGTTTGACAGTCACAGCTTGAGGCTGAAATGTCTCGTACTGATTTTTTTCGTTATAACTATAAAAGCCTTGTTTTGACTTACGGCCCCAAGCTCCAGCATCGACTAATTCTTTTTGAATTAGGCTTGGGCGGTAGCGCGGCTCATAAAAGAACTCTTGATACACGCTTTGCGTCACCGAAAAGTTAACATCTTGCCCAATGAGGTCTGTGAGTTCACACGGCCCCATCGCAAAACCACCACATTGCTTTAACGCATAATCTAGCTGGTCGTAGCTGGTGACTTGTTCTTGCAGTGCTCTAAAGCCTTCTGCATAAAACGGACGTGCAATTCGGTTCACAATAAAACCAGGAGTCGACTTGGTGAGTACGGGAATTTTTTTCCAGCTCAACATCAAGTTTTTTAAAGCCAAACATAAGCTGTTTGGTGTTTTTAAGCCTTGTACAATTTCGACCAGTTTCATGACTGGCGCAGGGTTAAAAAAGTGTAAACCCACTACGCGCTCAGGGTGAGCAATGCCCGCCGAAATTGCAGTCACTGAAATTGAAGAGGTATTGCTTGCAAAAATCGTTTGCGCACTACAAATTTCAGCGAGTTGCTTAAATAAAGACTGTTTAACTTCTTTTTTCTCAACGACTGCTTCAATAACCAAGTCGGCATCACGTAGTGCTTCAATTTGATTAACCACAGTTAAACGCGCTAAGGCTTCTTCAGCTTGCTGTTGTGTGAGCTTGCTCTTTTCAACCAGCTTTTTAAACGTCTGCCCCAAGCCGTGAGCGGCTTGTTGCGCTTTTTGAGCGTCTAGATCATATAAAATGGCCGAGTGCCCATTTACGATGGCTAACTGAGCAATGCCGATGCCCATGGTGCCAGAACCAATTACGGCAATTCGGGCGCGAGATAAGTCTAAATCTGTCATGCTTAGCGCCCTTTAAAATTTGGTTCACGTTTATTCATAAAGGCTTGTACACCTTCACGATAATCTTCTGAACGACCCGCAATGCGTTGAAAATCTCGCTCTAACAGCATTTGCTCATCAAAGGTGTTATTGCTTGATTGATGAATGGCTTTTTTAATGAGAGATAAACCAAATGTAGGCTGTTTCGCTAAACGTTCAGCGAGTTCAGTCACTTTTGTTTTAAGCTCAGCGTCTTCAACCACATCCCAAATCATGCCCCATTCTTTTGCGGTTTCTGCTGGGAGCTTGTCACCTAACAAAGTCAGACCCATAGCACGCGCATGGCCTACAGCACGTGGTAAAAACCATGTGCCCGCAGAGTCTGGAACCAAACCTAGGCGGCAAAATGCTTGTACAAAGTTTGCCGATTTCGCTGCAATCACCAAATCACACGCCAGTGCAATATTTGCCCCTGCACCTGCTGCCACACCATTTACGGCGCAAATAACAGGCTTTGGCATATTTACAATCGTTTTAATAAGCGGGTTATAGTAAGTTTCAATGGAATATCCTAAATCTGGAGCTTCAGCATTTGGGTCTACTACACGATCACCTAAATCTTGCCCTGCACAAAAGCCGCGACCTTCGCCACTAATCACAACACAACGAACATCTGGATTTTTAGTCCACAGGTTTAAAACCTCAGCCACTTCACGGTGCATATCAACGTTAAAGCTATTCAGTGCTTTTGGGCGGTTAAATGTTAGGTAGCCAACACCATTTTTTTCTTCAGCAATAATATTTTGATAGTCCATCACTCACCTCTAAACACTGGCTTTCTTTTCTCAAAAAAAGCATTAATCCCTTCGTTTCGATCTTTTGTAGCCGCCAGCCAGACAAAGTTTTGACGTTCAAACTTGAGTCCCTGACTTAAAGTCGTTTCATGAATACTTTTAATTGATTGTTTAATCACGCGAATCGCTAAAGGTGCTTGTTTGGCAATCTTGGCAGCAAGTTGAACCGCATATTCAACGGTTAATTCGGTCGGCACCACTTGACTGCAAATACCATGTTGCTCTGCCTGTTTTGCCGAAATCATCTCACCTGTCATCGCCCAGCGCATGGTGAGTTGTTGTCCAACCAAACGCGCTAAACGCTGTGTTCCGCCTGCACCCGGCAACATACCAAGGCCAATTTCAGGTAAAGCAAAACGGGCATTTTCACCGCAAATCACCATATCCGAATGTAAAACCAGCTCAAACCCAGCACCTAAGGCATAGCCATTGACTGCGGTAATGAGCGGCTTACTAAAAGCATCAATTTTTTGCCAAAGCTTCGGGCGAATATCGAGTTGCAAAGTCACGGCGTCCATTGCAGCCAACTCACTAAGATCGGCCCCAGCCGCAAAGCATTGAGCGTTACCCGTTAAAACCACTGCTTTTACTTGAGCATTGTGTTCAGCCTCTTCAAGCAACTCGCATAAACACTGCAATGTTGCATTGTTTAAAGCATTTCTTTTTTCCGGACGGTTTAGCGTTAATAACAAAACACCGTCAGTTGCTGTGCTGGCTTTGATTAACTCTTGCATGACAGCCTCTACTCATCAAAACTCAAACGAACATTTGGGCCTTTTGGTAAGGTTTGACAGCTAAGCACATAGCCCTTTTCAACTTCATCTTTTTCAAGACTATAGTTAAGGAACATATCGACTTCACCAGAAACAACTTTACAACGACAGGTCGCGCACACCCCACCTTTACAGGCATACGGCAAGTCAGCACCCGCACGTAAAGCCGCATCCAGAATACTTTCATCATCCTGAGCCACAGAAACAATCAGTTCACGACCATCTAAAATAATGTTTACTTTTTCTTCTTTACGATTTGCATCAGCTTCAGCGCTACGTTTACGAGCCTGACCTGTATGGAAACGTTCGGTGTGGATTTTTTCTTTTGCAATACCGTAGTTTGGCAAAGTGCTTTCTACGGCATTCATCATTTCGTCTGGACCACAGGCAAAAACATGGTCAAAACTCGTTTCAAGCACATCAAAATCAAAAAGCTGTTTAAGCTTTTCTTCATCAATACGACCGTTCATTAGTTCACTATCGTTGAACTCACGAGAAAAGATATTGATGAGCTGAAAACGTTCTTTAAACTGATCTTTCAAATCCATAATTTGCTCAGCAAACATGGTTTGTTTCCATGAGCGATTGCCATAGAGCAACGTAAATTTAGCTTCAGGTTGTTCAAACAACACTTGCTTAACAATTGATAAAATTGGGGTAATACCACTACCCGCAGCAACGCCTAAATAGTTTTGTCCGCCAACCTTAGCTGCTTTTTGAAAAAACACACCTTGTGGTGGCATCACTTCAAGCACATCGCCTACTTTTAAATGGTCATTTGCCCAGTTTGAAAATTGTCCTTGATCAATTTTTTTAACCGCAATACTGATGTCTTCTTTTGCCGCATAGCTACAAATTGAATAACAACGGCGGATTTCACCAGCTTCAGTTAAATGGCGAATGGTTAAATGTTGACCCGGTTGAAATTGAAATTGTTCTTGTTGTTCAGGTACAACGTCAAATGCAATACAAATTGCCTGATCGGTTTGAGGCGTAATACTTTTTACTTTTAATGGTACAAATTGGCTCATGGCTGATTTCCTTATCTAAAGACTTAAATACATTTGAAGTAATCAAAAGGCTCAAGACAGTCCTGACATTTATAAAGTGCTTTACAGGCGGTAGAACTAAACTCTGTTAACAGTCGGGTGTGTCTGCTTTTACAACGTGGGCACTCGACACCATCTTTTAAGTGAACGTGAGTACCACATTGATGTGCCAACCCTTCTGGTGGTGCAATGCCATAAACTTGAAGTTTCTTTTTCCCTGCTTCAGACATCCAGTCGGTGGTCCATGCTTCTGATAAATCGACCATGACTTTGACTGGTGTCAAAGCTTCTGCGGTAAATGCCTCAGCAATTTGTGCTTTCAACATATCTGTTGCTGGACAACCGCTATATGTCGGAGTTAAACGAACAATAATTTCTTGTTGATCGTTAATTTCTACACCGCGAATCATGCCCAAATCCACAACAGATAAAACCGGAATTTCAGGGTCACTGACCGTTTGTAGAACATCCCAACATTGGTCGATGCAATGACGAATCATTTGCATGGCTCACCTCCTTGTCTTACCAAGACATTCCTGGATAAGTTCTCTGAATACTTTGCATTTCAGCCAACAAATAACCTAAATGCTCGGTATGCAATCCTTGTTTTGCACCACGGCGATAAGCACCGTTCACAACAACATTTAATTTAAAGCGCTTAAGCTCATCTGCAATGGTTTGGTTCCATTGTTCTTTTTCATTTGAAAAATCTGGAATCACGCCTTGTGCAACTAATGCTTGTTCGTCTGCATTGAGTTCAAATAATTCAGCGGTAAAGCGCCATAAATTATTTAATCCGTCTTGTACACGTTGATGAGCTTCATCTGTGCTTAAACTTAAACGTTCCATCCAACTTGTAGAAAAACGAATGTGATACTTCACTTCTTTTAAAGATTTCACAGCAAGCGCACTTAACTCAGGAAGTGAGCTCTGCGTTAAAGCAGTAAATAAATGAAGATGGTAATGGTCCATCAACCATTGGCGTACAATCGTTTGTGCAAAATCACCATTGGGTTGTTCACACAATAATAAGTTTAAAAATTCACGCTCTGTACGGAAATAAGCAAGCTGATCTTCATCACGTTGGTTTTCATCATATTGGCCTGCCAAAGTCAGAAAGTTTCTTGCCTGACCTAACAAATCCAAACCGATATTTGCTAAAGCAATATCAATTTCAAGCTCAGGTGCGTGCCCACACCATTCAGCCAAACGCTGAGATAAAACCAGTTGACTGTCGCCAATATGTAATAAGAATTTAGATAAAACTGAATGATTCATTTTCCAACCCCTTACATATGCTCAATGCCATCTGGAATATGGTAAAAAGTCGGATGACGGTAAACCTTATCTAGAGCAGGATCGAAAAATTCAGCTTTTTCATCAGGTTGTGAAGACTTAATGAGTTCAGAACGAATCACCCAAATGCTAATTCCTTCATTACGACGTGTATAAACATCACGTGCATGTTGAAGTGCGATTTCATCATCTGGTGCTCTTAAGCTGCCTACATGACGGTGGCTTAAACCTTGTTTGCTACGGACAAATACTTCGTAGAGCGACCAGTTGTTTTTATCTTCCATTTTGATTTCCTCAAATTTTTCCATAAATCTTGTTAAGCCACTTTGTTCGCTTCAAGCTGCTGTTTTTTCGCATAGACCACTGCTGCATCACGAACCCATTTGCCGTTTTCCCATGCTTTACGGCGTGCTTCGATACGCTCGTGATTACATGGTCCACGTCCAGCAATCACTTCATTAAATTCGTGCCAGTCGATCTCGCCAAACTCGTAGTGACCTGTTTCTTCATTCAGTTTTAAATCTGGATCTGGTACTTCCAAGCCAAGCTGCAAAATTTGCGGTACGGTGTTATCAACAAACTTTTGACGTAACTCATCGTTACTAAAACGTTTGATTTTCCACGCCATGCTTTGCGCGCTGTTTGGAGAATGCTCATCACTTGGGCCAAACATCATGAGTGCTGGCCACCAGTAGCGATTTACCGCATCTTGTGCCATCTGTTTTTGTTCTGGTGTACCGCCTGCTAAAGCCATCATGGCTTCAAAACCTTGGCGTTGGTGGAAACTTTCTTCTTTACAAATACGCACCATTGCACGTGCATATGGCCCGTAAGAGGTACGGCAAAGCGCAACTTGGTTCACAATGGCTGCCCCATCGACAAGCCAACCAATTGCAGCGACATCTGCCCAAGTCAAAGTTGGGTAGTTAAAGATTGATGAGTATTTCATTTTCCCATCAATTAATTTTTCCATCATGTCATCACGGTCAGCACCTAAGGTTTCTGCTGCGCTATACAAATACAAACCATGACCCGCTTCATCTTGTACCTTCGCCAATAAAACTGCTTTACGTTTTAAAGTTGGCGCACGAGTAATCCAGTTCCCTTCAGGCAGCATACCTACAATTTCAGAATGGCCATGTTGCCCGATTTGACGAATCAATGTTTTGCGATAGGCATCAGGCATTTGATCCTTAGCCTCGATCGTAATTTCATTGGCAATATTTTGTTCAAATTTCTGGTAGTTGTTTTCCATTCTTTTATTCCCTGTAGGTATCACCCTTAAATCTATTTTTCGATACACCAAAAGCAAAGTCAACCTATTTTTTAGTATCAAATTAAATCCATATACCAAAATCAAACTAAACAATTGAAATAAATAAATATTACTAAAATTTAAAAAACTTTTTTACTTTTAAAAATCAAAATAAAGTTGACTTTTAGACAAATTAATCTGAAATTATGAATCATATTTTTGCAATTTTTATAATTGATGTATCACATAAAAAAGGAGTTTGGTCATGCTTGAACAAGCACACCTAGAAGGAACCTCAACTGACACAGATTTTCAGCAGTCTGAGCATCAACTGTCTCATCTTGCTTCTTATGTCTATGGAACATGGCATTCGACCAGTGAAGAACTGCGCCCTGTTTATCATGCCATTACAGGTGAACCGATTTATGCCGTAAGTAGTCATGGCATTGATATGAAACGTGTTGTTCAATATGCCAAACAAAATGGTTCAGAACTGGCTAACTGGACGTTTCACCAACGTGCAAATGCGTTAAAACAAATTGCCCAATATTTACTTGAGCACAAGGAAGAGTTCTATAAGCTTGCTTATGCAACAGGTGCAACTCGTAAAGATGCATGGATTGATATTGAAGGTGGCATCCAGACATTATTTGCTTATTCGAGTCTGGTTCGTCGTGAACTCAATGATGAAAAAATTATTACCGAAGATAGTTGGATTCAATTATCTAAAAATGGAACTTTCGGTGCTAAGCACATTTTAAGTCCTAAAGTGGGTGTTGCCGTTCACATCAACGCATTTAACTTCCCAATTTGGGGAATGCTTGAAAAGATTGCACCAACTCTACTTGCTGGCGTGCCATGTATTGTTAAACCTGCAACCGATGGTGCCCAATTAACTCAAGCTGTTGTAAAAGCCATTGAAGAAGCACATGTATTACCAAAAGGTTCACTACAACTGATTTGCGGTCAGACTTATGACTTGTTAGAACAGTTAGGCCCACAAGACTGTGTCACATTTACGGGTTCTGCCTACACAGGACAAAAACTGCGTAACCACCCTCACCTTAATAAATATTCGATTCCATTTAGCATGGAAGCCGACTCGGTAAACAGTGCAATTTTAAGCCCTGAAGCAAATGAAGAAACTGTCGATTTATTTGTGCGTGAAGTCTTCCGTGAAATGACTACAAAAGCAGGCCAAAAATGTACTGCAATTCGTCGTGCATTCGTTCCTGAAAACTTGTTAGCGACTGTGCAAGAGAAGCTGACTGCCAAACTTGCTAAAGTTGTGGTGGGTGACCCTCAAAAAGAAGAAACTACAATGGGCGCTTTAGCGAGCATTAAACAAAAACATGACGTTGCAGAAAAAGTTGCTGAACTCAGTAAAGATGCAAAGGTTGTTTTTGGTGGCAGCGATGCATTTACATTTAATGCAGATCATCCTGAAAAAGGTGCTTTTTTCGCTCCAACTTTATTACTCTGCGAACAGCCTTTACAAGCAACACATGTTCATACCACAGAAGCTTTCGGCCCTGTATGTACACTCATGCCATATCAAAGCATTGAAGAATTGGCTGACCTCGTGTCACGTGGTGAAGGTAGCTTAGTGGCTTCAGTCGTTAAAAATAACGATGAGAATATTGAACAGATTATTCAAAAAATTGCGCCTTGGCATGGTCGTGTCCATGTACTCGATGCAGAATCGGCAAAAGAAAGTACAGGACATGGTTCTCCACTTCCACATTTAGTACACGGTGGACCTGGTCGTGCAGGTGGCGGTGAAGAGTTAGGTGGTATTCGCGCCGTTAAACACTACATGCAGCGCACTGCAATTCAAGGTTCTCCAAATAGCTTGACGCAAATTACCCACTCATGGACTGCTGGCTCTAAAGTCAATGAAGACCGTGTTCATCCATTTAAAAAGTCGTTTGATGAATTAGTGATTGGTGAACGTTTATTAACGGCGCGTCGCACCGTAAGCGAAGCAGATATTGTTAACTTTGCTGGTTTAAGCGGTGACTACTTCTACGCGCATACCGACAAAATTGCAGCTGCCGAGTCTTTCTTCGGAGAGCGCGTTGCACACGGCTACTTCATTGTGTCTGCCGCAGCAGGTCTATTTGTAGATGCAGCGCAAGGTCCGGTTATTGCCAATTACGGTATGGACAACCTACGCTTTGTTGAACCAGTTAAAATTGGTGATTCAATTCAAGTTGAATTGACCTGTAAACAGAAAACACCAAAGCCACAAAAAGACCCGTCTCAGCCTGCACATGGTGTTGTGATATGGGATATTAAAGTTAAAAACCAACGCGGTGAACTTGTCGCAACTTATGACATTTTGACTTTAGTTGCTCGTGATTTATAAATAGAACTCAAACTGATGGATAGCCAATTTATCCATCAGTTTTTTATCTTACATAGGCATTAAACTTACACCACAAGAAATAATGTAGTCTTCAAGTTAGTGATGAATCAAAAGCCAAAATCTTTTTAATCATCACTATTTTAATGGACTGGAAAAAGTGACTTTAGAATTATCTCGGATGAACACGTTTAGCCAGTTTCTTTTGCAGAATAATAACGAGAATTGGGAACCCTGCTGCGGAAATTGCACATATCACCAGTAACTTGTTTATATTTTGTGGTGCCATACCATGATCATTTAATAGAAAAGCGGACAGGAAAAATGCAATGGTTGTAACCAGATACATGATTGATGTCTGTAATGAAGAGAATCCAGCTCGTTGCCTATCATCAGGAAACTGAATCGAAACCACCGAAGATGACACCAAACGACTGTAAGATGCGCCGAGAAATAAAGTAATAAATAACGGCGCATGCTGATAGCCTAGAATTGGTATCAGCAAACTCAATATAAAGACGATGGTTGAACCTGTAGCCAGCATCAAAGCAGAAAAACGGGAGGTTAACGCCCCTGTGATTTTTGTAGACAGATAACCTATAACGCCCCCGCTAAAGAAGAGCCAAGGCAATAGATCTTGTGAAGCGCCCAACTGCTGTGTCATTAATGGTGCTAAAATAGGAATGACCAGCATAGGACTAAACTGTACAAGCGCATTACCCGAGGCGAACAATAAAGTATCCGCATTGAGAGACAATGCATGGAGCGTGCCTAAAGAGACTTGATCTTTGGATATGATGGATACAATCAATGGCAGTGCCAACACACACAAGGCACTTATGAGCCACAAAGCCACATGCCAGCCATAATGTGTGCACAGAAATAATATCGTGGGCATTCCTACAATGCTTACTATCGAAAATGACGCAATCACCGTCGCCAACATTTTCCCCCTTAAGTTAGGTGGTGCGTTGTTTATCAATATACTTATACCTACACCCATGGTCGTACCGCCAACTAATCCTGCGCAGAATCGTAGTGCAAGCAGAAGACTAAAACTGGATGTGCATGTAGTCAAAAGTGTCAGTAGGCCCAATAGCGCCATATTGGCAATTAAAAAATATTTCTTGTTGAAATGATCAATCCAGTAAAAAGCAATAATTCCCGAAAGAACAGCACCAAGTGTATACATCCCAGACACATAACCTGAGAATGATACAGGCACTGCGAACTCTGTTGCCATAAAAACAAAAATAGGATTGAACACCATATATTCCAGTGCATTGGCGAACTGGACAAAAGCAATCACAATCGCTATCCGCATGAGGGCTTTATGATCAAATGTTTGTGTGCCTAAAGGCATAGCAAGCAACCTATGGATGAAAGACATCCAAGTTTAACTACTATCAATAGTGTTTATTATATGGTAAAAATGGCATTTATTATTATCAAATATAGGATAATTAATGCGTCCGGCTCTGGATTTTAATACCCTGAAAGTGTTTATTGCGGTGGTTGAAAAAGAAAGTTTTGTTGGGGCATCGAAACTCCTTGAAATGCCAACATCAAATGTTAGTCGCTGTATTTCGCAGTTAGAAGAAAAACTGGATCTTCAACTGATTGAGCGTAGCACCCGCCATATGAAACTCACTCAGGCGGGGCAGCTACTCTATACCCGAGCGAAGCCACTACTGGAGGCACTTGAGCAAACTGAAACAGAATTAACGTTGCGACAAATGCAACTCAAAGGCCCATTACGGATCTGTATTCCCAATGAAATAGGTCCTGCATTGCTGGGTTCTGTTATTGCCGATTTCGCCTTTCAGTACCCGGACCTAGAGATCAGCTGTGTCACAAATTTGTCAGGTTTCGAATCTCTACGAGATGATCTGGATTTAGCTATCATTATTACCCGAGGTCAGATGGATAACAGTGACTATATCGCCCGTCATCTGGTAACCATCCCTTGCACTATTGTTGCAGCCCCCTCGGTCATTCAGCGTTATGGCACTCCTACTCATATCCAGCAATTTGAAGAGTTACCCTGTATTACAACGGTAAGTGCACTTAAAGGTGCTCCATGGCAGTTTGTCAATAAAAAGGGAGAATTCGAGACAATCAAGGTTAAAGGGCATTATCGGGTAAACAGCGGAGAGATGGCAGGACAAGCTGCGATATCAGGTGTCGGTTTTGCAATTCTATCCAAACAAGCCTGCCAACCCTATATTAGCGATGGACGTTTAATCGAGATTGAGTTCGAACAATCGGCAGCTCCATTGCAAATGTTTGCACTTTATTCAGATCGCCGTTACTTACCTGCTAAAACAAGAGCGCTCATTGATTTCATGCAGCAGAAATTAAATGATAGTTTAAGCTGATAAGGCCATTTTCTTTTTGCTGTTTATTTCCGCGCTCATTTTAGCAATCCTTTTTGCCAATCAGTCTCAATTTGTTAAGATGGCAACCGTGAAAAATTAAGTTAATTTCACACACTGTTAACCCAATATTGACACTAAAAAAGGTACACTTAAAGGTATACTTTTTTCTTAGATTAAGTCAGATTTACACAGAAATTGTTAGAATTGGTTGGACAACCAAACTTTCAAAGTTAACTTATTTATTATTGATTTTTTAAGGGTTTAATACGCATGAATAGCGCTGAAATCATGGCTGACTTATCTTCTCATACACCTATGATGCAGCAATATCTGAAAGTCAAAACGGACTATCAACATGCGTTGCTGTTCTACCGTATGGGTGACTTTTATGAACTCTTCTTTGAAGATGCTCATTTAGCAGCCAAACTTTTAGGTATTACCTTAACTCATCGTGGTAAAGCCAGTGGACGACCTATTCCAATGGCAGGTGTTCCCTATCACTCGGCAGAAGGTTATCTTGCACGTCTTGTTAAAGCTGGGCGTACTGTAGCCATTTGCGAACAAGTTGGGGAAGTGACAGGTAAAGGTCCGGTTGATCGTAAAGTTGTTCGTATTCTTACTCCGGGTACTTTAACTGATGATGCATTACTCAGCAGCTATCAATCATCTAATTTAGTTTCATTATGCATTCATCAAAACCAGATTGGTTTCGCTTTACTAGACTTAAGCGCAGGCATTTTTAAAGTTCAACAGCAAGATTACAAGCCAGAACAACTGCCGATTGAACTTGCACGTTTAATGCCGAGTGAAATTTTGATTGATGAAGACTTGGTCGACACTCATATTATTGAGCAAATAAAAAAACACTTAGATTGCCCCGTGACTAAACGTCCAAATGTAGACTTCAATCTAAATAATGCGCAAAAAACTTTATGTGATCAGTTCACGGTATCAACGCTTTCAGGTTTTGGTTTAGACCCATTGCCTTTAGCCAAAGCTGCTGCCGCTGCACTCATTCACTATGCAAAAGAAACACAAAAAACTGCATTACCACATATTCGTTCAATTCAACTTGAACAAAGCACAGACTTTATTGCGCTTGACCCAATCACGCGCCGTAACCTAGAAATTATTGAACCATTATTTGAACATGGAACATCATTATTCCAACTGGTAAATGACTGCCAAACTGCAATGGGTGGCCGCCTATTAAGCCGCACACTCATGCAACCAGTTCGTGATACAGCCTTGCTCGATGCTCGTTTAGATGCGATTGAGCAACTCATTCAGGGATATCACGAAAGCCCTGTCCGTTTAGTGCTTAAAGAAATTGGCGATATTGAGCGTGTGCTTAGCCGCGTTGCTCTAGGCAGTGCGCGACCACGTGATTTAGTTCAGCTTCGTCATGCATGTGCGCAAATTCCAGCTTTAAGAACAGCATTAACTCCAGTCATTCAAGCGAAAAAATCAAAACTATTAGTTCAACTTGATCAAGAACTTGGAGATTTTAAAGCACTTCATCAACATTTGATGGCAGCTATTGTTGAAAACCCACCGGTATTACTTCGTGATGGCAATGTAATTGCAGAAGGTTATGATGCTGACCTCGATGAATTACGCCAAATTCGTGATCATGCAGGCCAATTCCTTATTGATTTAGAAATTAAAGAACGCGAACGCACAGGCATTAACACCCTTAAAATCGGTTATAACCGTGTAAGTGGTTACTACATTGAACTGACTCGTGCTCAAGCAGAACAAGCGCCAGCCGACTATATCCGTCGTCAGACTTTAAAAAATGCTGAACGCTACATTACCCCTGAACTAAAAAGTTTTGAAGATAAAGTACTGTCGAGTGAGTCGCGCGCATTAGCACGTGAAAAAGCATTATTCGAAGCTTTACTTGAAAATCTTCGCGAAAATATCGCTCATCTGCAAATGATGAGTTCAGCAATTGCTCAAATTGATGTGGTGGCAAACTTTGCTCATCAAGCACGCTTAAACAATTGGGCACGTCCTGAATTTACCCCAGAAACAGGCATTAAAATTCAGGCTGGTCGTCATCCTGTTGTTGAAGCATTAAATAAAGCACCATTTACACCCAATGATACTTTCCTTGATGCACAGCATCGTATGGCAATCATTACTGGTCCAAACATGGGCGGTAAATCAACCTTCATGCGTCAAACGGCATTAATTAGTTTATTGGCGTACTGTGGCAGTTATATTCCAGCCAAAGCAGCCAAACTCGGTCCAATTGACCGAATTTTTACCCGTATTGGTTCAGCCGATGATTTATCTACAGGCAAATCTACCTTTATGGTTGAGATGACGGAAACTTCACAGATTCTGCACCATGCCACCAATCAATCACTTGTTTTGATGGATGAAGTTGGCCGTGGAACCAGTACTTATGATGGTTTGTCTTTAGCATGGGCTTGTGTTGTTGATTTAACGAAGCGCGTAAAATGTTTATGTCTTTTTGCCACTCACTATTTTGAGTTGACTGAACTTGGTAGTGAAGCAGGAATTGATAACTATCACGTGACAGCACAAGAACTTAACGGCAATCTGATTTTATTGCATAAGGTTCAACAAGGCCCTGCCAGTCAAAGTCATGGCCTACAGGTCGCAAAATTAGCGGGTATTCCTGCCAATGTCATTAAAGAAGCTCAAAAGCGTTTGCGTATTTTAGAGAAACAGCAGCAGCAACACCTACAAACCAGCTTTCAAAATGATTTGTTTGCTCCACCAGATGCGAATACTGGTTCGCAGATCATAGAAAAAGTGGTTGAGATAGAGGTTTCATCCCCTGCTCTAGATTTACTTAAGCAAATTGAAGTCGATAATTTATCGCCTCGTCAGGCGCTTGAACAACTCTACGAGCTGAAAGCTGCACTAAAATCATAATAAATCACATCCGAATAAGCAGGCTTCGGTCTGCTTATTCACATCGGAGAATAATATTTATATGATCTTAAGATCTTTGCAACGTTCAGAAATTGATCTTATTTGGCAGCAGATTAGCCGCCGTGAATTAATTACTCAAAACTACATACAAAAACAACAACATCTAGACTTAGTTGATTGTTTTTTTGATGTGCAACATTGGGACTCATATCATTTAGAAAATGACCCGCCTAAACTCAAACAACTTTATGATCAAGGTTCCATATTTGTCGGTGCATTTGATGCCTCTGAAAAACTCGTTGGTGTAAGTGTGGTCTCAAATCAACTTATAGCGGATTACCCCCAAGCGAAATTACTCCACTATTTCTATGTCGATGCAGATCATCAAGGTCAAGGCATTGGTGCCACACTTATGCAAGCTGCAAAAGAATCAGCCAAGCAACTCAGTGCGCACCAACTATATATTTCAGCGACCCCAAGTCGGCGTACTGTAGACTTCTATATGAAGCATGGTGCACAACCCTTAAGTGCCCCAGATCAACAACTTTGGCAACTCGAACCTGAAGATATCCATTTACTTTGCCCCTTTAGCTCTAAATATTTAAGTGATTTCCACTGAAAAAACAGGAAATCAAAATTTATAAAAGAAAAAATGAGCAGTTAAGGCATTTAATAGAATAGATGCGTTGACTTAAATGACATCTAAATATTTAAACAAAATATTTTTTAAGTAATTGTTTTATAAAATATATTATTATTTTAATTTTATAGATTAGCACATCTGAAGGATAGAGGATCTGTTTAATTATCAACGTATTAACTTATCTTCATATGCATGAATAAAGAATATCAATAAAAGCAATTGTTTGTTTACCCCTTTTTTGCCTAAAATAAGCTATTCGAAATGAAACCATATTTTTTAGGTAGCTGTCGCCATGACCTTTGTTGTCACTGAAAATTGTATTAAATGTAAATACCAAGATTGCGTAGAAGTTTGTCCTGTAGACTGTTTTTACGAAGGTCCGAATTTCCTAGTGATCAATCCGGATGAATGTATTGACTGTGCATTATGTGAACCAGAGTGCCCGGCAAATGCAATTTTCTCTGAAGACGAGTTACCAGAAGGTCAGGAAGTATTTATTGAATTAAATGCTGATCTTTCTCAAAAATGGCCTAACATTACTCAAATTGGTGATCAACCAGCTGACCGTGAAGAATGGAACGGCAAACCTGATAAATTACAATATCTTGAAAAGTAATTTCAAAAAAAGATCAGCAACTGCTGATCTTTTTTATACCCTATTCAAACATTTCATTGCAATTTCCTCGTAATTTGTGCACTGTTTTGCATTAAAATAGCCGCAATATTTATAAGTGCTTAATTTTTCTTATGCGGAAGTTTTTGCAGAGTATGGTGCCCTTATGCATAATCCCAGCGGTTATGGTAGGTTGTGTCAGCTCTCCCCAACACACAACAACAGGCAAAACCTCTCCAAGTGGTAAACGAATCTTTATTCCACAAGAGCGCGTTATTATCGAGCGCCCGATTCCCCCTAAAGTTGAGCCTACATCTTATCGGAGTTGGTTAAGTTCTAGTGAAAATTACGAACGTGTTCGTGAGTACGAAAAATTCTTAACCCGAAATAATGTCGCGGGCATTGTGCCAAGTTTTGAATTATTACGTTCAGCACGCGATTGGCAAAAATGTGGACGTTCTGAATATGCCGTGCCTAACCGCGAACTTTGGGGAAATTCTTTATCGACCCTACGCGTATTTAAATATTTAGTTGCATCAAAAGTTTTAACCGACTTTGAAGTAACCTCGGTTTATCGAGATTTACCTTTAAATGAATGTGCTGGTGGCGCAAGCTCTTCTAAACATTTATTTAACTCGGCAATTGATTTCCGTATTGGTCCTGAGTTTCCACAAGCTCAAGATTATGCTTTTATCGAAAATACCAAGTTTAAACTCTGTCAATTCTGGGCTCAGCATGGTCAAAGCTTAAATATGGGTATTGGTTTATATAGCTCGGGACAAATTCATATTGACACTCAAGGCTACCGTACTTGGGGACCCGATTTAACTCGAAGCAGTTCGATGTGTAATTTTTAAATTAAAAAAACTCCTTTCAATCGAAAGGAGTTTTTACTTAAGCCCATCACAAGCGTTTAGCTAAAGAGATAAGTTTTGAGCGCGTTTTAAAACCATGCTTTTTATAAAAATTTTCACAAATAGAATGCCTTAACGTGTGCAGAACAATAGTTTCTATTTTATTTTCCCTACATTTTTCTTCTATATGCTTTAAAAGCTGAGTACCTATTCCCTGGCCTTGATATTGAGGGTGTATAAAAAAATCATCTAGATAATAACGAATTCCTTGTATGGTCGGATGAATATGCCCCATTCCAACTCCAATTAATTTGTTTTCCCCTTTTACGCAAAAGCCAAAAGAACATGAAGATTGAAAATAACTCTCAAAATATTTTCTCATTGGTTCTAAATCATCAAATTGCTCATTCCATGGCTCATGACTAAAAGCTGAACAATAAACTTCCATAGCTTCTTCAAAATCTACATTTGCGAAAGCACCAAACGTAATATCCATCTTATTTATACATTCCTAACTAAACATTTATAAAATAAGCAAGAAATGAGCCTTTTATGCTCATTTTTTAAAGTAGCTGAGCGGCTTATAAAAAGTAATTTGCTTATTCAATAATCAACCAAAAATTCTTGAACCGAAGGTTTTTGCACTCTAGACATAAACGTTTAAAATACCCCTAACAACATATAGGTAAATTTGATTATGCAGCAGATGTGGACAGACATTGACGAATATATCGATTCACATTTAATTCCTGAAGACCCACGACTCGACTATGCATTAAAAAATACCGATGAACATGGCTTCTCAAATCATCTTGCAGTCGCTCCTAATCAAGGAATGTTCTTGCAGATGCTTATTCAAATGAATAAATGCAAACGAGTTTTAGAAATTGGAACCTTTGCTGCATACAGTACCATTTGGTTAGGCCGTGCTTTACCTGAAGATGGTTATTTACTGACGATAGAAGGTCGTGATACTCATGCAGAAATGGCACAAAAAAATATCGACCATGCCAATCTTCCAGTAAAAGTTGATCTTAAAGCTGGCCGTGCCGCAGATATTCTTTCTGCAATTGATCCTGAATCTATCGAGCCTTTTGACTTTATTTTCATAGATGCAGATAAACAGGGATATCCAGAATATTTAGAATTGAGCCTGAAATTCTCAAGATCAGGTACGATTATTGTGCTGGATAATGTAATTCGCGCAGGTGATATTTTAAATCCAGACAATAAAAAACCAAGTATTGAAGGCATCCGTGAAATGTTTAAAGCCCTCGAAAACCACCCACAAATATTGTCTTGCACTGCATTACAAACAGTGGGTTCAAAGGGTCATGATGGCTTCGCAATTGCAATTGTGAAATAACGGTTAAAAAATCGTCTTTTTTATTTTTTTATTTATAATCAATTAATTACTTTTATTACTGTTGCTTTTCCATATAGTTATCCACAAGATTTGCGGATAACTATATGGAAATCTTATTATTTAGCCACAAGCAATGGCACAGTCGCGTTTCGGAATATGGTTGTCGCGATACTTCCTAAGAAGAATTGATGAATCTTGCTATGACTAAATGCCCCTAGCACAATAATTTGAATACCGTGTTCTTGTTGGTACTCTAAAATATTTTGTGCAACATCACCATAGCGATATACAGTCACAACATCTAGACCCGCTTGTTTAAGGTAATGCTCAGGTTCATTTAAAATTTCTGGATGATCACCGACATATACCAAATGACATTGCAGTGTTCGCAATAAATCACTTTGCGCAATGCGACGCATCATTTTTTGGCAGGTTGGTGAATATTCATAGGCAAAGATAAACCGTGTCGGTATTTTAAAGTTTTCACCAATGGTTAAAACAGTACAGTTGGCTCCGCGAATAAAGTTTTCAACATTACTCCCAATTGGTTTATGTTTTTCAGCAGCTCTTTCCCCGACTCGACCTAAAATGACGATGTCATTTTCATGTAGAAGATTAAAACTTTGCTCTAAAAAATCACCTTTTTCTTGAATTTTTGAACTGGTAATACCATGTTTTTCTTGAATAAGATCAGAAATATGACGGAGTAAATTATTGCTATAGTCTAAAGCGAGTTCACTTTGTTTTTGTTCCAGCTCAGCTAACTCTTTTAGCAGCATTGCATTGCTTTCAAAGCCAATTACCCCACTAATTTCACCAAGATGATAACTTGCAGGGTAATAGTCTAGAATTTGTAATAATACAAGTTCTCGTCCGGTTGCTTTAGCAACCCATGCTGCTGCATCGGCAATAGCATTAATACACGGTGATGAGTCAATACACGCAATAACACGGTTCATATCAGCCTCTCTTCTTCAGGTCTATTGCCTTGGAGATTATTATTAAAACTTAGCTTTAACTTAACATAGATAAAAATGGGTATGTTAAGGTTTATGTATAAAAATCAACTTTTTTGTTTAAAGATCAAACATTTTATTACATTGTTGAGACTGCATTATTCTCTTAAGCGAATAAATTTTGCGGGGTTGCCACCGACAATATGGTACGGTTCCACATCTTTCGTCACCATACTATTCATCCCGACCACAGCATGTTTACCTATTTTAATCCCATCTTTAATACCAACATGTGCCCCTAACCAAACGTCCTGTTCAATTTCAATTCCTTTAGAAGTGACAGGTTGCTGGTAAAGTGGGCGGTCTAACTGCATCCCATGATCAAATGCATATAAATGACAATATGCAGCAATACGAACCTGATCATGCAACTTTATGCCGGCTCGTCCTCCATCTAAAATGCAATGATGATTTATCGCAACCTCATTACCAATTTCAAGCGGGCCATGCAGGCTACAATCTGCTGCAATAAAACAATTATCACCAATAATAATTTTTCGTCCCGGCTCAGCAAAAATATGAGCTAAAGGCGAGATAAAACAATTTTCCCCAATCTCAACGGTTTCCATATCCATCAAATAAGCTTGATATTCTTTTTGCCATTCTTCGGCCCAAGCACGATTTTTAGGTTTTAAAGTCCAATATAACCATGGCATATAGTTTAAGCGGTGCTTATGTTGCTCACGATATTTGAGTAAGGAATCAGTCATCAGTTAATTCCTCTTCAATTTTTAACTCTTCACGACCACGTGTTACATCTCTGAGCTTTAAAGCAAGTGGCTCAATTTGATGTATTTGTAGCCTTGCTTCAATATCTACGCCAGTGGCAGTATAGGTTTCCTGATATTCAATTTGTTGCTGAGTCAGCTCATATTGAAATATGGCCCACTCATTAAAGTGACAAGAAAAGTAAATCGTTTTTTTTGCAATGAGTTCAATACGTTCAGCCAAAAGCAAACATTGCCCAGCACAGCCTCCATATGCTCTAACAAGGCCACCTGTTCCAAGTTTTATTCCACCATACCAGCGGTTAACCATTACAATAATATTGGTCAGGTCATTCCCTTCAATGGTCGCCAAGATTGGACGCCCTGCTGTTCCTGACGGTTCACCATCATCGTTAAAGCGCACGTTGTGGCCAATTTTCCATGCCCAACATTGGTGAGTTGTAGAGATATCTTTATTGATTTCTAAAAATTCTTTAACTTGCTGTTCATTTTCTACTGGCGCAGCAATAGCCTGAAATCTGCTTTTTTTAATTTCTTCTTCAAATGTAATCTGTGATGCAATCGTAAAAGCCATAAACTAAATAAAGCATAATAAAAATCAAATTATAGCGTGAATTTAATAGAATCAAACCCATAAAAAAAGCCCCGAAATTCGGGGCTTTTTTATTATCTTTCTCGTAACGCTTCTTTGGCTTTATTAAATGGTTTAAGCAAGTAATCCAGTACTGTTTTTTCCCCAGTACGAATATCTACCGTTGCCACCATACCCGGTGTAATCCCAAATGCTTTACCTTCTTTATTATAAAGCTTGTCGGAATCAGTGCGGATATAAACACGATAATAGAATTGGTCTTGTTTCACTTCATCACGAATCGTGTCTGGTGAAATAACCGTAACCTTACCTTTTAAGCCACCATAAATTGAGTAGTCATAGGCAGTAATTTTAACCAGTGCTTCTTGTCCCGGTCGAATAAAAGCAATGTCACGCGGTAAAATACGCGCTTCAATGAGCAATTGTTCGTCAATCGGTACAATAGTCATCAATTTACCGTTTTGCGGAATAACACCCCCATGGGTTGTGACCGCAATTTCTTTTACCACACCACGTACCGGTGCTTTAAACACGGCACGATCTAAGCTGTCACTACGACCAAGTACGATTTGTTGTTGCGTTTCACTATCGGTATTTGCTTTAGATAACTCTTCACGCGCTTTCACATAATACTGGTTCTGTGCATCATTCATTTTATTTTGCAAATCATTTGCTTCACGACGTAAACGTAAAACTTCAACCTCACTTGCCGCGCCCTTGGCAACCAAAGGTTCCGTCATTGCCAGTTCTTGTTGCACCAGTTGTAAAGCTTGTTTTAAACCCGCAAGTGTTTGCTCAAGATCTGCCCGACGTGAACGATATAGCGCCGTTTCTTCATGTACAAGTTTTGGTTCTTTCATCACGATTTCAGGAAAAGCCAATGGCGTACCATTGACTTCCGCACGTAAGCGCGCTGCTGTTGCCTGAGCAGAGATGAGTAAAGATCGAGATTCACCAACATTAGACGCAAACCGGGTTGGATCTAATTGTGCAAGGATTTCGCCTTTTTGAACAATATCGCCTTCTTGTACATTCAGCTTGGTTAAAATACCGCCTTCTAAAGACTGGATGACCTGCTCTTTAGACGATGGAATAACTTTACCCGTACCGGTAGACACTTCTTCAAGTTTAAATACCCATGCCCAGATAAAGAAAATAACTAAGCCAATCCCCACAATCCAGATCACTAAACTGGCACGTGGTAATGGTGGCTCACTATAAGAGACATTCATTGAACGGGTGAGTTCTTGTTCTTTTTGTTGTTCGCTCATGAATTACCCCCTTGCACTTGTTTTTGTTGAGCTGTTGATTGATTAAGGACCTGATCTCTTGGACCATCCATCACGATTTTGCCGTCATTCACAACAATAATACGGTCCACCAGTTCTAAGACAGCGCGGCGGTGAGTCGCAACCACCAAGGTGCGATGTGCTAGCCATCCTTTTAAATGATCAATCAATTGCTTCTCTGCTACATCATCAATAGAGGCTGTTGGTTCATCGAGCAATAAAATGTTAGGTTGACGAATCAATAAACGGGCCAATAACAATGCCTGTTTCTGACCACCTGAGAAACCAACACCACCTTCTAAAATCAGGTGATCGAGTCCTTCTTTTTTCTCTTGAACAAAAGGTAATGCACCCGTCACCACCAAAGCTCGAAGAATATCTTCATCCGTTGCAAGCGGTGCACCCAAAGTGAGGTTCTCACGAATCGTACCGTAGAAAATATGTGCGTTCTGGTTGAGTAAACCCATATCACGACGTACATCAGATGGGTCAATTAAAGACAGATCCAGACCATCTAAATGCACTGCACCCTGAGTTGGAACTTGCATTCCTGAGAGAAGCTGAAGCAAGGTCGATTTACCTGCACCATTGCGCCCCAGAATTGCAATTTTTTCACCAGCACGAATTTTTAAATGACGGATTGCCAAGCTTGGTTTCGGGTCTTCTTCGCCATATTGGAACAGGACATTTTTAAGTTCGTAATCGCCATTTAAAGCAGCTTTATGTACCAGATGTGAACGGTCAGCCTGATCGATCGGGCGTTGCATGAGTTCATCCAGACTCTGTTTAGCCACTTTCGCCTGCTGTAAACGACCTAAAACACCAGTAATTTGTGCAATCGGCCCCAACATTCGTGAAGATAAAATTGAACAAGCCACTAACGCACCGGTAGTCATTTCACCGTCCATTACAGCAAAACATCCCACTAAAACCACAATCGCATAGGTCAAGCCCTGAAGCATTTGCGTCCATGCCATTAAAGTACCGACAATTTTACGCTGTCTCATACCAATATCGGCTGAGACTTCATTCATGTGGTTCCACTGGTTTTGGAAACGCGATTCCGCACGCAATAGCTTGATATCTTCAATACCCTGTACCGCTTCAACCAGAATAGCATTACGGATTGAAGATTCTCTCATGCCTTCTTGTGCGAGTTGAGCGAGCTTTTTCTGTGCCAGAATACCCGGCAGAAGCATAAGCGGCACAACCAGTAACATTACCCAAAACAACTTCCCACCAATAATCGCAAAGATGGTCAGGAACAAGAAAAAGAACGGGAAATCGGCAATTGCACTAATGGTGGTAGAAGTCACCAGTTCACGAACCCCTTCGAGCTCACGAATCTGGGAAATAAAACTACCTGTAGACTTGGAGCGGTCTTTATTTTTGATGCGTAATGCATGACCAAATACACGGTCAGAAACACGTAAGTCAGCACGTTTACCAATAATGTCGGATAAATACACCCGTGATATACGTAAAGTAAACTCAAAAAGAGCAGCAATCAGCACACCACCAGCCAGTACCCATAAAGTTGGAACAGACTGTGATGGAACAACGCGGTCATAGACTTGCATTGAGAAAATAATGGTCGCCAGTGCCAGTACATTGGCAATGAGTGAGGCAAACATAATATCAACGTAGCGTTTCCAGTCTCTTAGAACAATTGACCAGAACCAGCTTGCTTCATAGGGTTTGATATATTCGTCAATACGTGCATCGGGAATCGAGCTTTCAGGACGCAGAATATAGACATTCTTAATTGTATTTTTTAAGAGGTCTAGGCTTAAATTTTGAGAAAGGCCATGATCTCCACTCAACTGGATACTGACATTTCCTTGCGTATCAGCTTTATCAATAACACCGACCTGTCCGTCGTTAAACTCGACCATAACAGGTAGGCGCCACGGATTCAGCACATCTAAAGAAAACGGTACTTTACGTAAATTGAGACCAACCTGACGTGTAATGAGCTGTAAAACATCATCAAGGTTTTGATTCTGGTTCCAGTCAAGTTGTAAACGGATTCTTTCTTCTGAAGGCTCAATTCGATAATGTTTAGCAATCGTTAAGATCGACTGCAACCAGGGCTGGTAGTTTATTTTTGTCATCATGGTTGTACTTCGAACCCCTGAATTGAAATATTATTTAAGCCATAGGCTTGGCGGGAACGTCCTGTTGCCGAAATGTACTGAACAATACTGTTATAGATATCATAACGTGCAGATTCGAGTTCTGAATTAGCACTATGAATGGCCTGCTCTGCATTTAATAAATCGACCAGTGAACGTGTCCCGAGCTTGTACTGCTCTTGATAAAGTTCACGTGTACGAACCGTGGTGGCTTGACGATTGGTCAACACTTGCATTTGACGTTGTTTATTTTCAATTTGCTCACGGCTAGTTCTAATCTGGTCCAGAACATCCATATAAACTGAATTGACCTTAGACTTTGCAGCTTCTTCTGCATAACTCGCCATTTTTACCTGAGAAGAAACTGCTCCACCTTGATAAAACTGACTGCTAGCTTCAAGCATGACGGAACTATATAAGCCGTCGTCTTTATCATTGTTTGGGTTTCGACCATTAATGGCCTGACTCAAAGAACCTTTAACTGACAAGGTTGGATAACGTGTTAAACGGGTCTGTTCTTTTTGAGCTTTGGCAACTTCAACACTCGCTTGGGCCGCGATCATTTTTGGAATGGTATTGAATTCAGGTTCACCATATAAATCGGACACTTTCACCAGATCATCTGAAATAATCCAACCAGTTCGAGATACATCGGCACCTAGCAATGTTCTTAAATGTTGTTGGTACTGACGTAATAAAGATTGCTGAGCAATCAAACCAGACTGGGCAGCTTGCAAATAAGACTGGGCTTGAATTGGGTCAGCTTGGCTACTAATACCAGCATTTGCACGTAAATTCGCAATATCCTGAATACGTTGAATACCTGCAATTTGCTGCTCGGCAATTTTATTTAATTGAAGGTAGCGTTGAATATTAACAATGGTTTGCGCTACATCAAGTGCAATATCATCAATGCTGACCAGCACATTGGCCTGCTCGACTTGAACCTTGGCTTGCTCAACATCTACACCTGATTTAACTTTACCAAAATCATAGAGCATCTGAGTTGCATTTAAGGTCAATAACTGCCGACCACGCTCACCACTACTTAAGTCACCTGTAGTAATTCCACCTGAAAGCTGGGGATAATAACCCGCCTTGGCATAATCAATACCTGCATTTTGACCAGCTAAAGTGGAAATGGCTTGAGAAATATCAGGGTTACGCTGGATTGCGATTTTCACCGCTTCCTGCAAAGTCATTTGCCTTGATGGCAAATTTGAATAAGATCCAGCCGATCTATCATTGAGTTGAACAGTCGGAAACTCCTGAACTCTAGAACGATCTAGCTTAAAATTACTCAGCTCTTGCATCTTGGCAACTTTAAATTCATCACTACTTTTAGGGGCAAAAAGTTGTGATAAGTTGTCTTTTAGGGTGTGATATTGCTCACTGGGTTTAGCAGCATATATCACCACAGGTACATGCAATGAAGTTAAAAGCATCAACCCTTTCAGGAAAGCCGGCTTTTTACATGTCCTTGTTACTCTTCTCTGGTTATATCCAATCATGCTTGTCTTGTTGATCTTGTTTGTTATCGTTTAAAAGCTTTTACATTCTACATATTTTTTTGCATAAAGAAGCATAATTGCAGGAATAATTCACACATTATATTTTTATCAAGTGAATGCGCTAATTTATTGTTTTTAATATATAAATATAAAAAAACTAAAAAGAGGCCTTGACCTCTTTTTAGACAAATAGATTAACTATTTTATTTAAACTGTAAAATCGTCACCTAAGTAGACTTTACGGACTTGTTCGTTGTCCAGAATTTCTTGTGGTGTGCCTTCTGCAATTACAGCCCCTTCACTCACAATATATGCACGTTCACAAATTGCCAGAGTTTCACGTACGTTATGGTCGGTAATGAGTACACCAATACCACGATCTTTCAAAGTCTGGATAATATCTTTAATATCTCCAACCGAGATTGGGTCAACGCCGGCAAATGGTTCATCAAGTAACATAAATTTAGGATCGGCAGCCAATGCACGTGCAATTTCAGCACGGCGGCGTTCACCACCAGACACACTCATTCCCAATGAATCTTTAATATGACTGATTTTAAAGTCATTTAATAACTCAGTAAGACGTTGCTGGCGCTGTTGTTTATTTAAGTCTTTGCGTGTTTCTAAAATGGACATAATATTTTCAGCAATTGTTAGCTTTCTAAAAATAGAAGCTTCTTGCGGAAGATATCCGATTCCCTTACGTGCCCGTTCATGCATTGCCAAATCAGACATATCAAGATCATCAAGGTGAATTTCACCTTTGTCCATACGCACTAGCCCTACAACCATATAGAAGCTTGTGGTTTTTCCTGCACCGTTAGGGCCAAGCAAACCAACAATCTGTCCACTTTGCATACTAAAAGATACGTCTTTGACGACCCAACGCTTACTATAGTTTTTTCCTAAGTGCTTAATACACAAAGTTTGGGGTTGTTGAAGAGCTTGTTGCATTATTCACGCGCTCCTGGAAAGCTTTTTGAACTTGATGGTGGAATAATAATTTGAACACGATTTGACGATGAGCCTTGTGCTTCAACATCACCTTTGTTCATACTATATTTCAATGAGTTACCACGAATACTAGAACCATCTTGATATAAATATGCACCACCATTCAATGTAATAATGCCTGTATCTGCATTATAAACAATGGTCTGTCCTTCACCACGTGCCACACCTTTATCAGCACTTATTTGTTGCTGAAACTTAGATGGTCTACCCTTGGCAGTAATGGTTTGAATTTCACGCTTAGAGTTTAGCGTAGCAACAATTGAATCAGCTTGAAGCTTCATTGTGCCTTGCTCAATCACAACATTGCCCGTATAAGTCGTCAAACCGGTTTTTTCGTTGTAAGTTGCACGGTCTGCTACTAATGAAATTTGTTGATTACGGTCAGACGGTAACGCAAAAGTCGAAGCAGATGATAAAGCAACGAATGTAATGACCGCAGCTTGTTTTAGGAAAGCTGAAGAACGTTTTAAATTAAGACTTTGGTACATACTTTCCTCGAATATTAAAAAATTCGTACTGACCGTTATTCAAATTGGCTTTTAATCCTTTGCTAACAAAATCACCTTGCGGAGATTGAACAACCACTTGATGATTTGTTTCAATTTCTCTGGTTTTTGGATAACCCGTTAACTCATCGGTCTGGAATTCAATTTTTCCTTGTGGAGCCAGTTTAGTGGCGACCACATCACCCGATAAGATAACTTTACTATTATCATCATAACCATTTGCCTGTTTCGCAAAGAACGTCGCATCAACTTTGCCATCTTTATACATAGATGCTTTAAGTTGATCCAACTTTGATGTTTTTTGTTGCATATCCTGTTCAAGCTGACGAACTTCAGCACGAATATACAAATTGCCTTGATCATCAGTTTGAGTCAAATGGACGCCCTGCGCCGAATATGTCATATTCTTCGCCGAAGCAATGTCTAGTTTTTTTGCTTTGCCACTATAGTAGTAATAACCACCACTTATAGCAGCAATAACTACAGCAACAATAGATAAAACTCTGGTATCCATGAGCAGGAATAGCCTACCTTTTTAAGTAATCTTATTATTAATGCGGTACTGCAAGATATTTTTCAAGAAGTTCTTGGTAAATGCCTTTTGCGATCAGTAACATATCACAGACTTCACGTACAGCACCACGTCCGCCCATCGACTGGGTAACTAAATGAGCACGGCGACGCACTTCTTCATGACCATTTGGTACAGTGACACTCATTCCTGCTATTGCAAAAGCAGATAAATCAGGCCAGTCATCGCCCATATATAAACAATCAGAAGGCAGAATATTAAACTGAGCACAAGCTTCGCGCAGCGCAGAACCTTTGTCTTCACGGCCTTGAAAAACGAGATCTACACCTAGATCAGACATACGCTTTTCAACAATATTACTTTTTCGGCCTGTAATAATGATGATTTTCATGCCTGCTTGCTGCGCAAGTTTCATGCCTAAACCATCACGAATATCAAACGATTTAATCTCATCGCCACTATTCGTTAAAGTTACAAAGCCGTCACTCAAAATACCATCCACATCCAGAACCAATGCCTGTAAATGACGTGCTTGTTCTAACAATGCATAAGATGCCATTGATTAATTTACCCCTGCCTGAATAAGGTCATGCATACTAATTACACCAATCACTTTATTTTGGTCATCCACCACAACAAATTGACTAATTTTTTTCAGGTTGAGCTGTTGAAGAGCTTCTACCGCACGTGCTTCTTGAGAAATAGTTGACGGTTTTTTTGTCATTACTTCAGAAACAGGTAAATTCACATCAAAACCTTGCTGTCTATCAATTAAACGGCGCAAGTCACCATCGGTGAAAATGCCAAGCAAATGTTCTTGTTCATCAACAATTGTCGTCAAGCCCAAACGCTTATTAGAAATTTCGTAAAGCACTTGATTCATTGGCGTATTTGGTGAAACTTTTGGCAACTCATCGCCTGTGTGCATAAGATGCTTTACATGTAAAAGTAAGCGTTTACCCAATGCTCCAGCAGGATGCGAGCGGGCAAAATCATCTGCGGTAAAACCACGCGCTTCAAGTAAAGCAACAGCCAGCGCATCACCTAATACTAAAGTTGCTGTCGTGCTCGATGTCGGAGCTAAACCTAATGGGCACGCTTCGTCAGACTCACCTAAAGTTAAAGCGATATCTGCATTTTGAGGCATTGGCCCTTTATCAGTACGGCTAATGGTAATTAGAGGTACACCAAGATGTTTGATGAGTGGCATCAACATCATGATTTCATCACTTTTTCCAGAATTGGAAATCGCAATTAAAACATCACCGCGAACCAGCATACCCAAATCACCATGCCCAGCTTCGCCCGGATGCATAAAGAAAGATGGTGTGCCAGTTGAAGCAAAAGTCGCAGCCATTTTACGGCCAATATGCCCTGACTTGCCCATGCCAGTAATCACAACACGGCCTTTACACTGTAACAATATTTCACAGGCCTGATTAAAACTGTCATTAATTTGTGTTGCTAACACATCTATGGCTTGCTGCTCAATACGCAAGGTTGCTAATGCGCTGCTTTGAAAATCTGTAGGATTGGGCATACGAGTTTGACTCAAAATAATTGATCTGATCTCTTGTGAAGATCGGTGATTTTAATCAAAAGATTTGGGGGCATTCTAACATAACTCAATCACCTACACGTTTTTAAATGTATAAGATTTCACAAGCTTATAAAATTCTTGTATAAAACTTTGTGAAAAATGATGCATCAGTTATGATGTAACACTGTTTTTGTTGAGTGTTTGAAAACCCTTATGCAACCGTTTGTTTTATATAACTCTGAGCAACGAAAAAAAGTTGAATTTGTACCTCGCAAAGAAGGTCACATCGATATGTACGTCTGCGGAATGACCGTATACGATTACTGCCATATCGGGCATGCTCGAGTTATGGTTGCATTTGACTACATTATACGTTTCTTGCGTAGTCAAGGCTGGAATGTTCGCTATATTCGTAACATTACCGATATTGACGACAAAATCATCAAACGCGCAAATGAGAATGGTGAAACGATTCAACAACTCACTACTCGTTTCATTGATGCAATGAATGAAGATGCAGCAAATTTAGGCTGTGCTGCACCTGATGAAGCACCTAAAGCGACTGAATATATTGACCAGATGCAAAACATGATTGGTAATTTAGTTAATAAAGGCTCTGCTTACCCTGCTGCAAATGGTGATGTTTATTTTGAAGTCACTAAATTTGAAAAATATGGTCGCCTCTCTGGTCGTAAGCTTGATGATATGCAAGCTGGCGCAAGTGAGCGTGTTGACGTAGAAGTTGAAAAGAAACATCCGTTTGACTTTGTACTTTGGAAACACGCCAAAGAAAATGAACCATCTTGGGCATCTCCTTGGGGTAATGGCCGTCCGGGCTGGCATATTGAATGTTCAGCGATGTCGACTTGCTGCCTAGGCAATCACTTTGATATTCATGGTGGTGGTTCAGATTTAATGTTCCCACACCATGAAAATGAAATCGCGCAAAGTGAAGCGTCAACTGGTGAGCAATATGTAAACTACTGGATGCATGTTGGTTTCATTAACGTTGATGGTGAAAAGATGTCTAAGTCTTTAGGCAACTTCTTTACGATTCGTGACGTGATGGAGAAATTCCACCCTGAAGTGATTCGCTACTTTATTGTGTCTTCACACTATCGTAGTCCTGTGAACTTCTCTGATTTGGCACTTAAAGAAGCAAAAACTTCTTTAACTCGTTTCTACCATTCATTTAAAGCCTATCAACAAATGTATGGTCAAACGACAACTGAGACACTTGATCAAAGCTTTGTTGAACGTTTTAACAATGCAATGTGTGATGATTTCAACACTGCCGAAACAATGGCTGTGCTGTTTGAACTGAACAAAGAATTGAACCGTGCTGTAAAAGAAGAACAAGCTGATCAAGCGACTGTGCTTTATTCGACATTACGTCACCTCACCAACATTTTAGGTTTGGTACAACACAATGTAGATGATTTCTTAAAATCAGATATTGGACAAGAAGCGCTTACTTTGTCTGATGCTGAAATTGAAGATTTTATTCAACAACGTGTTGATGCGAAAAAAGCCAAAGACTTTGCTAAGGCAGATGGTATTCGTCAGTCTTTGCTCGACCAAGGTGTTGTATTAGAAGATACGCGTCAAGGTACAGTTTGGCGTCGTGCTGATTAAATGTTCAATTAAATCACAAGAGTGTTGACACTTTAGTGAAACACTCTATAATGTGCTCACATTGCGGGAATAGCTCAGTTGGTAGAGCATAACCTTGCCAAGGTTGGGGTCGCGAGTTCGAGTCTCGTTTCCCGCTCCAAAATTTAAAAACCACTTAATTCCAAAGAATTAGGTGGTTTTTTTTATTGCCTGACTATTATGCCCTTTTAATTTTTAAATTACTGATCAGAATATAAAAGATATGAAAAATATGATGTAGGTCACACTTTCTAAATAATTAATCTCTAATTTTTATCAAAAGATAAATTTTTTCAACACTAAGATAAAAATAGAAAAGGTAAAGATGATGGAAAATAAATTTGATATAACCGTTCTGGATGCCAGTTCATCAGGATTAGTAGAATCAATTCCTGAGACTATAGATATCTCACCACTTATAGGTGTAGGTGTTATGGTTTTCGATGAAAGCGATAAAGTATTACTAGGTTTACGTATAAAAGCAGGAGAAGAAACCTCTTGGTGTTTCCCTGGTGGAAAGATCGAAGCTGGTGAAACCTTTGAGCAATCAGCAGCAAGAGAAGTTTTCGAAGAAACTTGTTTAAAATTGGATATAGCGAATATCCAGCCTTTTACCGTACTTATCGATCAGGCTTCACCACGTATTAACACGACTATAGGCCTATCTTTTAAATTAACTGATAGTAGTTTGAAAGAACAAATAATTGTAACCGAGCCTGATATTTTCGAACGTTGGAACTGGTTCTCTTTATCAGATTTACCTTCTAATTTATTCCCTGCATCTGAAGCAATGATAAATGCTTGGGAAGAAGAAAGACTTCTTGATCAGTGGATTTCATACCCTATCAAAATGACTTCTAGTCAAAACAATATCTAAGTCTCTAGTTCTATATACGGTGTTTTAGATTAATTAAGATTACTTGTCAGATTTAGGAGCTCAACTTTTATATCAGTAAGATATTATTAATAGTGGCTTCTATAGGCTTACTTACTGCATGTAATCAACAAGTACAAAGTAAGCAGTTTAGCTCAGTGAAAATTCCGAGTTATCAATTCAATGGTATTTCCGCTTCTGCACGCTTAACGGGACCATTACAACTAAAAGATGAGTGTCTATATGTGAATGATGTTTTAGTCGTCTTTCCCGATCGATCTACAGAATGGGATGCTAAAAATTAAGCCTTAACTTATAAAGGTAAAAAGATTGCCATAGGTGAAGAATTATATCTTGCAGGTAGCTCTAGTCAATACGGATTAGATCACCATCAAGTTAAAAATTTAAGCCCGTCATGTGATCATAAAAGTATTTGGTTCGATGGATAACTAATCAGTTTATTCAAAGGCAGCAGCGGCAGTCGAGACGGAAGAATTAAAATGGGGCTTTATGCCCCTTTATTCATTAGTAGGAATAATGTTTACAATTACTTAATCATAAGATATATATTTTAATTATCTCATCATAATTTCTTATTTAATAAGAAAAAGATCGAATAAAAACTCATTTATTTTTGGCTAATTAGACGTAAATATCACGGGGGTGAAAATGTCTTATTTTAAAAATACTACAGTAAATATAGTAGGCAACAATAAACTCAGATCTCCTCAAATAGAAGCCTATCTAAAAATCCAAGATTATTTTGAAGAAAACCCTAAAGGTGAAGCATTAGTAGTATTGCCAACAGGAACAGGTAAATCTGGTCTAATATCTATAGCCCCTTTTGGAATTTGCAATGGACGTGTATTAATTATTACTCCTGGTTTAGTTACAAAAGACAGTATTAGCAAAACTCAGGAATCATTAAGAGATAATTTTTGGATTAACTTCGATATCATTTTTGGAGTAAATAATTTACCCATAGTTAGTGAGTTTACTTCTGATATATCTGATGAGCATCTTCTTAGCAGTAATATAATTTATTCGAATATTCAGAAAGTTATTAGCCAATCAGAAAATTGCTTAAAAAATAGAGTTTCACCTGACTTTTTTGATATGGTTATCATTGATGAATCTCATCACTCTGCTGCCAATAGTTGGGAGGAAATACTTGCCTATTTCAGCTCTGCAAAAAAACTGCATGTCACAGGAACTCCTTTTAGAGGAGATGGTCAAGACATTCCAGGTGAAAGAATTCATGAAACGCCATTATCAGAGGTAATGCGTGATCGATACGTAAAATATCTAAAAAAAGAAACAGTAAATGCTCATCATTTATATTTTAGTACACCAGAATTTCCTAATGAAAAACTAACTGTTGAACAGGTTTTACGTTTTAAAGATTCTGAGTGGATACAAAAATGTGTAGCTTTATCAAAAGATTGTTCCATGGATGTAATAAATCAAAGTATTGCAAAACTTAAAGAGTTAAAAGAATTATCACCTGATGTTCCGCATAAAATACTAGCTGTCGGCTGCAGTATTCAACATGCAATAGACTTAGAAAAATGGTATGAAGAATCTGGCTTCAAAACCATTCTCATCCATAGTAATATGGAAAAAAATATTCAAAAAGCAAAATTTAGTTCTATTGAAAATAATGAATGTGATGTAGTCGTATCTGTAAATATGCTAATGGAAGGTTATGACCATAAGTATTTGACGATATTATCAATTTTCAGACCATATAAAAGTTTAAATGCTTTTGCTCAGGTAATTGGGCGTGTTTTACGAGCAATTCCTGAGGAAGAAATTCGTGCTTTCGAAATAGATAATAACGCCACTGTTATCTACCATGAAGAAACTGGATTAAATGATTTGTGGCAAGAATTTCAAAAAGAGGTAGATCGGGCAAAAAATGAACGTATTAAAGATTATTCTCTCAAAGAACTGACTACTGATTATCAACGTAAAGCTCAATCATTAGGTGAAGTAGGCTCAGATTCTGCATTTATAAGTGATCAAGATTCATTCTTACCAGATATAGACTTCAATGAATTATTTGAAAATAAAAGAAAAGAAGTAAATCAAAAAGTTCAAGAAACACTCAAAAAGTTTTCAGCTATTGATGGTGTAGATGATGATATTTTAAAAAGCTTAGAACAAAAGTTAATAGATAAAGAAAGCAAAGCTATTTCCGATGATTTTATTGATCCAGAACTAGTACTAAAAAGACCAACTGTTGCTCGAGAGCAATTACGAAAATTAATTAAGAAAAAAGCCGAGGATGAGGTTACTAACCTCTTGGTAGACAAAGGTTATGATCCTAAAGGAATAGAGTTGGCGCCTTCCTTCTCTAGACATGCACCAATAATTAAACCAGGAATTGCTAATGATGGAGCGCTAGTGATGTATATTAATTTTAAGCTATATGATAAATTTGGCTCCGTTGCGAATAGGGATAACCAAACCCTAATTAAATCATTGAAGGTAATTCCTTCCCTCATCGATGAAGTAAGGAAAATGATATGAACCAAGTTATTAAAGAAATTACAGATTCTCTAATCAACCTCTATATGTTTAAGGGAATTCAGCCTTCAGAATTAGCAGATTCAATTTTTGAAGATTGCTACTTGGGTATGACTACTAAGAAAAGTGCTGACAATATTGAAGTAGTTATTTCATTTACCGAAACCTGTGAAATCACTAGTAAAATGTATACCCATCATATGAAGTACATTTACAACAAAGAGTGTTTTCTCTTAAAAATCGAAGAAGCTATCAATTCAAAGGGCTATAAATCTATATGGGATAGAACCTCCTTAGTTAAGTACAAAATTGAAGCTTTGAGCGAGAAGCTTAAAGAGTTGGCTTATAAAGAAGCTCAAATTAAAGAAATTTTAAATACTATTCCTCCAAAATTTAAACAAGAAATTCAAACTGAACTAAGATTAGTAAGTTAAAAAAAGCCCATCTTTCTGATGGGCCTTTTCTTTAATATCTACTAACAATTTTAAAAATTATTCAAAACACTTCAGTTAACCATTTCCCACTAATTCCCTCAAATATTTTTAGCCAAGTCTTTTGCTAAACATTGTTCATGCCAAGTCGTTTGAAAATTTTCGACGGCTTTTGACTTAATGAGAGGGTCTTCAAATAGCTTTGAAGAATATGCAGATTTGATAAGCTCTTGATAAAGTTGTTTTGCTTCTTGCTCTTCAAGATGATTGGCGATGTCATGTAACTCTTTAGCTGGCACTTCATGCTGTCTCGCATCCATCACTCCACTTGCTGCTTTTTTTACAGTTTCGCAGTAATGAAGTTGCATTACTTCTGACGCCGCATAACATGGAATAGAAATTGCGCCGATAAAGAGGAATATAAATCTCATAGTCTCACCTTAATTTGACGCGCAAGGGTATCAACTAATCTCTCAAAATTTAAGTTAAAAAAGGTTACTTTTTCTTTTCTCTTCTTTTACAAATGCAAAAAGACTAGGCGTTGCCGCTTATTTCATTTGACCTTTTGCACTTGGGTATCTGAAGCATTAAACACTTTTCCATCTTCAGTGACTGGCGCCATAAATGGAATTTTCTGACCTGTATTTTTATCAATTAACAGAGAATGGCGCTCACCACTTTCAAATAGGTTGTGCTCTCCCCACTGCCTTAGAGCCACTACAACTGGGAACAAACTCTCCCCTTTAGCGGTCAACACATATTCTTGATAAGCCGTACCATCTGAAGCATCTTGCATTTCAAGGACACCAGCATCTACTAATTTTTTTAGTCGATCAGAAAGAATATTTCGCGCAACGCCTAAGCTCCGCTGAAAATCTCCAAAACGGCGCATTCCATCAAAAGCATCACGCACAATAAGAAGTGACCACCGATCTCCTATGACATTCACGCAACGCGCAACAGGACAAGGTTCATCTTTTAGAGATGTAGAGTTCGCCATTAATTTTCCTTATGGGTGATTTGGAATAAGATACCTAGTTGCATTTTAAAACTAGTGAGTCTAACATTCAAGTAGTTGCATTTTAAAATCAGTTTAGAATATGAAGCCTTCTCACACCACCGTACTGCCGACAAGACAGAACAATGCAAAAGTTCCAGAGATGTCTCGGAGCTTGATATTGCTATTTGCCATTGCGAGTGGTGCAAGCGTAGCCAATGTCTATTATGCACAACCCCTGCTCGATATATTGGCTAGGGACTTTAATATTAGTCACGCCGCTATTGGCGGTGTCATTACAGCCACTCAAATTGGTTGTGCACTGGCCCTCATGTTTCTGGTGCCATTGGGCGACATCATTAACCGTCGTCGTTTAATGGCTATTCAACTCATAGCATTGATATCTGCATTGGTAGTGGTTGGATTAGCACAGTCGGTAATTGTATTGCTGGCAGGAATGCTTGCAGTGGGTTTACTCGGCACAGCAATGACACAAGGGCTTATTGCCTATGCTGCGAGTGCTGCGGCGCCACATGAACAAGGCCATGTAGTAGGTACTGCACAGAGTGGTGTATTCATTGGCTTACTGCTTGCCCGAGTATTTTCAGGGGGAATTAGCGATGTAGCTGGTTGGCGGGGCGTATACTTTTGCGCGGCCGTCATCATGCTCATGATTGCATTACCACTGTGGAGAAGACTTCCTCATTTAAAAGTGCAGCCCAATACAATGCGCTACCCGCAACTTCTGGCCTCTATGTTAAAACTACTTCGCCAAGAAAAAGTACTACAAGTGCGCGGTGTCTTAGCTTTACTCATGTTTGCGGCATTTAATATTTTTTGGAGTGCGTTGGTATTACCGTTAAGTGAACCGCCATATCGTTTTTCACATACAATTATTGGGTCTTTTGGGCTCGTCGGGGTTGTGGGCGCGCTGGCCGCCGCCCGTGCTGGAAAATGGGCCGACCGCGGATATGCTCAGCGTACAAGTGCAGCAGCTCTCTTCATATTATTGATTGCGTGGGGGCCACTTTCACTCATGGCGTACTCGCTCTGGGCACTGGTGATTGGCATCGTATTGCTAGACTTAGGTGGACAGGCTCTACATGTGAGCAACCAGAGCATGATTTTCCGTACTCGTCCAGAAGCGCATAGCAGGCTTGTTGGCCTATACATGCTATTTTATGCAATTGGTAGTGGACTAGGTGCAATTAGCACAACGGCTACCTACGCCTATGCAGGATGGTTTGGCGTGTGTGCTTTAGGTGCAGGTGTTAGTCTATTGGCGCTATTATTTTGGTGGATGACACGTAAAGTCTCTTAAATAGTAATAACGCCTACTATCAAATAAAAAAACCACATCACTCAAGAGAATAATGTGGTTTTTAATGAGCGGTTAATTTAATGAGACGACTGAGCTGATTTCGGTTTAAAGACCATTAAACACACAACAATAAAAGCCAATAAGACAAAAGATGCGGTAAATCTGCTTAACTCTAATCCACCATGTGCGATAGGTTTATCAAGAAAATCACCTAATACCGCGCCTAGAGGTCTGGTAAGAACAAAGGCCAACCAAAATAATAAGGTTCTTGAAATTTTGGTATAGAAATAGCAGATTGCTAACACCAATAGTAAGGTACCAAAAATCAAAGCAGCGCTGGTGTACCCTAATCCTTGAGTATCTGCAGTCCAGTCTCCTAAGGCTGTCCCCAGTGTTTGAGAGAACATGATGGTTAACCAATAGAAAGCTTCACTTTTTGCAGATTGAACACTTTTTACTGAAATTGTGCCGCAACTTAAATACCAGACAAACAAAGATAAGCCTAATAAAATAAGTAATATTAAGCTTCCTCCTGCGTAGCCCACACCTAAAGTTCGATCAACAAAATCTGCAATTGTTGTTCCTAACGTCGTAGTGGCAATAATGGTCGCCCAGTAAAAAAATGAATTATATTTTTTAGCTTTAATTTGCAGTCCTACAAAAACTGCAAAGATCACTGCAAAAATTGCAGTACTAATTACATATCCCAAATTTAGGGACATAGATAACGCATCTCCAGCAGTTTCACCTAGCGTTGTGGCTGCAATTTTAATTATCCAAAATAGTAAAGTGACTTCTGGAACTTTACTCAAGGTTTTAGATAAATTCTCATGACTAATCACTGTATGTTCTCCCAACATACGTATTTATTAGCCCCTATCTAAAAGACTCTGCCTTAAGATAAAATTAAGGTTAAAAATAAATTACAAAGCTATTTTTGATATGGCGAGGCTTGCCACCACAAGTAGACAAGAGACAACAATGAGAGCAAAGGAACAGGATTGAAAAATTTCTTATGTTCGTTCAGCAGATAGTTTTGCCTTAAATGATTAAGATCTATCTAATCGTAAGATGAAATCTTCTCTAACAATCTAAATGTTGATATGTAACTTTAGTCCATTACTATCAAAATATATGGAAGGCCCTAAAGGAATAAAATTGGGTATTAAGAAAAAATTGATATGCACAGTTGTATGTATCCTTTTTGCAGGATGTCAGCAGCAAGAAGCAAGCGAAAATACAAGTGCTGTGAAACTCCCCGTTTATCAATCAAATGGCGTATCTGCATCGGCACGCCTAAAAGGAATATTGCAACTAAAACAAGAATGCCTTTATGTGAACGATATACTTATTATCTTTCCTGAACACACTGCTCAATGGGATTCTGAAAAAGGAACTTTAAGTTATAAAGGTAAGCATATTGCTTTAGGCAGGGAATTAGATATTGCTGGGGGTTTTGGCAATTTTGAGCAAGATAACCTACGTATTAAACATTTGAGTCCAATGTGTGATCATCAAAACATCTGGTTTGCTGGATAATCTACAGTGAAGGGGCCAAATTCTTATCCCCTTCAATACGTGACTCTTAAACTGAGCGAGTCAACTATTATTAGACTTATATATTTTCCTGACAGGCAACCAGAAATATATATAAACCAAGAGAATGGCCCAACCTAAAAATACATCTCCAATTAAATGTGGAGATTCATGTGTCATCACCAACCCCATAACAAACATTGCGCCGAAATGAGCAATATTTGCAAACATGGTAAATTCAAAAAACATATAGTTTTTTAGAGGTTCATTGGCGGCTTTGAGCAGGAACCAGCCCCATACAATATATATGGCTGATATCATCAACTCGTAATGCTCACCTCCACCATGCAAATCTCCCCAGCGGACTAATCGAACCAGAAATTTACCCCATTCGAACTGAAGTAAAATTGCAGAAATATTTAAAAAGATGAAAAGTGCCGCTCCTACAAAAAATAGAAGAAAACCAATTCCCATCAATTTTGCAACTAGACTAAATCTAGATATTTTTATCTGATGAGTTGCCGACATAACTTAGATCCTCATTGATATAAAACGTTAATTTATAGTTTTAAGACGCACGTAATCGACGAGTTTTGAAAATACCTAATCCTTTATCTTTGATATCTAAAATAAGAGATTTAAACCCATTTTCATTGGGAATTGGAGAATGCCCTCGCCCCAATCTATGCATTTGACGTGTATACCAAGTGATTTCCAATGCCCCCAAGTTATCAATAAATTTAAAACCTGTAGTTAAAGGTTTAACTTGGTTAATCGTTTCAAGCCCACTTAATAAACGTTTTGACGCCAACGGTTCAATTGCAAAAATTCGTCCAAGGCCAACAAAATCTAAATCATTATTTAATAAAGCGCTTTCGATCCCTTGCAGACTTCTAAAGCCCCCAGTCACCATAAGTGGCACTTTACTAAGTTCACGAACTTTTTTAGCAAAATCTAAAAAGTAGGCTTCACGAGAGATGGTTGATTCTTTAGGTTTACCGAGCTGCATGATCGGTTTTTCATAGGTTCCGCCAGAAATCTCGATTAAGTCAATTCCTACTTCATCTAGTGCTTGAATGGTTGCCAAAGATTCTTCTTCGGTAAAACCACCTCTTTGAAAATCGGCTGAGTTTAATTTAATGCTTACTGGATAGTCCTGCCCGACTCGATTTCGAATTTCTTTATAAACCTCAAGGACAAATCTACGTCGATTTTCTATGTTTCCGCCCCACTGATCTGTACGGCGATTATGATGCGGGGACAAAAACTGACTAATTAAATAACCATGTGCACCATGTAACTGAACCCCTGTAAACCCTGCTTTCTTGGCAATCTCAGCAGTATTTGCATAGCGTTGAATAAGATCTTCGATTTCAACCTGAGTCAGCTCTCGCGGTGTAGCAAAAACGGCTGCCATTTTAGGGCCAAAAGGTACAGCCGAAGGTGAAACAGTTTCTTTATTTAACCCTCGAATTGCTTGTTTACCAGGGTGGTTTATTTGCATCCAGACTTCACTGCCACCAGATTTAGCAACCTCTGCCCATTCTTTAATTAAGGCGAAATCTTTTTCATCTTCAATAATGACATTGCCTGGTTCGCCAAGTGCTCTAGAGTCGATCATGACGTTACCGGTAATCAAAACTCCGACGCCCGATTGTGACCAAGTCCGATATAACTGAATCAGCTCTTTACTTGGTCGTCCATCGGGATGCGCCAGCCCTTCACTTAAAGCAGATTTAATCAGCCTATTCTTTAGTGTAAGGGTATTTTTTGATACAAATGGTGCTGCTAGTTTTAATTCGTTTCCCATTTTAAACCTCCGACTTAATCATTTTATGCGCTTATTTTTTGAATATATTTACGAATAGGCATTGCAACTAAATCTGGATGGCTTGCAATTCCCCAATGACCTAACGGAATATCAGTCCGTGTAAAAGACGAATTCACCCAACGGTCTTGTTTATCTACGATATGCTGAGGCACAAAGCGATCTTTAGTCATTGATAAAACATGTATAGGCACCGAGGTATAACGCTTTTGTGCATTGAGTAATGGCTTGAATAAATTTAGGCGATAAAATCCTAAACCACGTATTCCATTTTTAAGTTGGTTAGGATGACGTGCAATCTTCTTTCCTTCGAGTTGAGAAACGAGTTGCGGCCAAGCTTTAGCTAAAACCAAATACCAGCTTAATTCTGGAAGAAATGGAAGGTTAAAAAAGAGCATGTAACTTGAGGAAATCATTTGCTTGATAGCAGCCAACATTTTCGCAGGCTCTTTACTGTTCAGATTTTCTTTAAACCACATGCCAGCATGGTCAATACTCGGTGCTAAAGCCGTATAGCTTTTGATGTAATCTTTTAATTTGTCATCAAGAACAGCAGCCCACCCTTGTAATGCCCCTAAATCATGTCCAATTAGGTGTACAGGTTGATTAGGACTTGTTTGTTGAATAACTTCCTTTAAGTCAGAAACGAGATAATCCATGTGATACCCTGCTTCAGATAAGGGTTTTCCGGAAAGCCCTGTTCCCCGAACATCATAAGTGACAATATGAAAATCTGATTTTAACAAAGAGGCTAGCTCATCCCAGATTTGCGCCTCATCTGGATAACCATGAATGAAAACCAAAGTTTCCTGCTCTTCTGATGAATGTCCCCACTCATATACCGATAGAGTGACATCCGCAGCCTGAATATATCTTTGTTGTTTTTCAATATTTGTATTCATTTTAGCTCACCAATCCTTTTTGTATTTCTTCATAAAGTTTGACTGCTGGTGAACGGTTTATATAATCCAATGCAAGCTCAGTTGAACCTTCATAGTAAGGATGGTATGCAGGTTTAAAAAAGTTCTTAGCGATAGTCATAAACCAGACAGGACTTGGTACTAACTCTTGGGAGCTTGCTTTAAACCATTGTTGCCAAAAACCTAGACGGCTTAAGCTTTGCTGCGATTTAGGCAAACTACGATCTACCGCTGCAAGCTCTTGGGTGCCTTTAACCATTAAATAAGTAAAAATTGGTGCCACCACACTCATGATTGCAGCACGTAGTGCATAGTTACCACCTAAGTGCTCAAATAAATCATAAGCAACTGTTCTATGTTCAACTTCTTCTGCACAGTGCCAAGTAAATAAATCACTTACTGCTGGATCACAGCCTTTTTCTTCCCAATCCGCTTTGGTCAAAACATATTGGCCTAATGCACAAGTGTAATGTTCAGCAGCAGCGACAATGCCTACACGGAACAATAACCAAGACTTTTGCATGCGCTTTGGCAGCGCTTTTCCAAATGGCTTGTCTGCAAGCATATAATCAAAGAGCTCAATTACCCGCTCATATTGTTTTTCAATATCAATGCCATAGCGCTGTATATATTTTTCAATCGATTCTTTGTGCGCTTGAGCATGAATTGCTTCTTGACGAATAAAAGTTTCTACATCTTTTTTTAACTTTTCATCGGTTACAAAAGGCAGTGCCTTATTAAAAATACGGCAGAAAAAGTATTCACCTCTCACCAAAGTAAAACTGAAATGATTTACAGCATGACTTCCGATTGGAGATTGTGGCATCCAGTGTAATGGTGATTCATTCCACTCAAAAGCGACACGGCGTGGAAATAAAGGCCATAAAGTTTTTGATGCCATATCTTTGAATGTGTTTGGTTGCATGTTCTTTTTCTCTTCATCAAGATAACTACACACTAAGTTCTAAAATAGAACTTGTTAATATCTTTAAAGGACAATTCCCATGTCAGAATGGTCAAATACTTAATTCAATTTTAAAAATAAGCGATCAAAGTTAAGGCTATAAAAGAAACTGATTAAAAAAAAGCCCTCATAATGAAGGCTTTTTCCGAAGCAAATTTTTACATCTAATATCTTATTTAGGTTTCAGTTGGGCTAATTTCGATCGTTAATCTTTGCAAATCATGACCAGAAGGTGCCTGATAAACTCGTAAGCCAAATTCAGGAAGAATCGCAATTAAATGATCAAAAATATCTGACTGAATTGCTTCATAGGCAACCCATGCAGTGGTATTTGAAAATGCATAGATTTCAAGAGGCAAACCTTGGCTGGTTGGCTGTAATTGGCGAACCATAATGGTTTGGTTTTGAGCAATGCCCTTGTGCTGGCGTAAATAAAATTCTACATAGGCCCTAAAGGTTCCAATATTGGTTAAACGGCGCTTGTTATAACGAGATTGATTGCCTAAATGCTTATTAAACTCGTCAATTTCAGATTGTTTTGCATCAAGATATTGGTCTAATAATAAAAACTCTTTTAACTTTTGTTGCTCGTCATCACTCATGAAATGAACACTACTTTGATCGAGAAAAAGTGAACGCTTCATTCGACGGCAACCTGAATTACTCATCCCCCGCCAGTTTTTAAACGTATCGGTAACGAGCTTATTGGTTGGAATGGTGGTATAGGTTTTATCAAAGTTTTGCACAGTTACTGTATGTAATGAAATATCAATCACATCACCATCTGCATTCAATGAAGGCATTTCAATCCAGTCACCAATACGCACCATGTCATAAGACGCGATTTGTACGCTGGCAACCAAAGACAAAATCGTATTTTGGAAAACCAGCATTAATACTGCTGCCATCGCACCAAAGCCAGCAAGTAAAGTGAACACATCCTTTTTAAGGAATGTTCCCAAAATCATCAGACCACAGACGACAAATAAAATGAGTTTAACAAGTTGTAAGTAACCTTTAATCGGCTTATTTCTAGATTTTGGATTACGCTGATAAATCAGATTAAAGATATTTAACACTTCGCTGACTGTGCGTGCGAGTGTAAGAAAAATAAATGCTTGTGCCCCCATCTCTACAAAAGTAATAAACTTCTGAGTTAAATGAGGAACAGTTGCAATCCCATTCATAATCACAACAGCAGGAACAATATTTGCAAATTTCTTTATGACACTATGCTGAGCAAAAATTGATTGATTAGGTGATTTGAGTTTTGTGACTAAGTGACGAACGCCCCGAACAATAATTCGTTTAGCAATAAAGTTTGCCAAAGCTGCAAATAAAATCAAAATAATGAGTGAAACCAACATCTCTAGCCAAGGATAATGGCTTAACTCAACCCGAATATCGCGAAAAAAATTTAAAAAATCCAAAATCATATGCCTTAAAACTTTATTTTCAATAATTTTAAGGGTTAAGACATTTGATAATAAGACTTGTTTACATATGTAGTCATAAATACAACAACTAAGTTATATATCCTGTCTAATTTTTATTATTGCTCCTATCAAACTTGTATACGCGCCTGATTTATTTGTCGCAGTAACTCAATCGCTTACTTATGCTGAGTAGATAGAGTTATCGGGTTAACTTAGAATAATTTACAAAATAAGTCGTTGTGGTTCTAACAAGTGAAATTTACTGATTTTTTGACTTTTATTGGAGTGGTCTGGTTCACCTTATTCTTTATATATATTGCATGGACTTTTTTTCTGAAAAGTCTGGTTTATAAGTTTCTTATTTATAAAAGAGGAATCATTACTTCGGCTGAGATTTTATATTTTCAGGACACTCTCGTTAAGGTGCAATATCGGCCTTTATGTCATATAAAACTAAAATTTGAAGCCGAACAAGGACAAATCATTACTGAAAATTTAAAAGTGATCATTGCTAAAAAAGATCACGATAAATACAAGGTAGGTCACCTCATCAATATCCAATATGACCCGAAAAATTTAAAGAATATTTCTATTTTAGGAGAGCTTATGCTTTAAGTTTTTAGAGATGATTTAAAAAATAAGATAAACCTTGAGGTGCGCGTCCATTTAAACGACTGCTTGTTGTCACTCGAACCAGATTACTCCAAGTAATCTTATAAGACAGACTTTTAATCTTTTCGATGAGAGAAACATCTTCATGACAAGATATAGGCTCGAAGCCCCCTACCAAAAGATAGACCTCTGCACTAAAACTTAGATTTGCTCCATGAATATGCTGATGGTTCATTCGATCCTGATAGTGAGCCAAATATTTCTGCTGTCTGGCTACGGATAGATGACTAAAGTCATCTAGCGTCACGGTACCGCAAATTGCATCGGTCGGTTGATGCTGAATTTGATGTAATAGCCAATCTGGACTCACAACACTATCTGCATCAGTACAGGCAATCCATGTGACTCCACGCTCAATTAAATGACGAATACCTAAATCCCTCGCCTTGCCGACACAGGCATAGTTACATTCAATCCAATTGATTTGATGACTTTGTACAATAAATCGCGACTGATCTGTACAATTATCCAGCACCACAATTGCTTCGACTTCATAACCGTGAACATTATCCATGGCAACCTGAATAGATTGCAGACAGGCAGATAGATAGTGCTCTTCATTATGAGCGGGAATGACGACACCTATTTTCATCTTAATTTTTCCTGCTGCGCTAAAGAGAAATTGTTCGCCGTCCAAAGATCAATCATAAAATCTGGATCATTTAAGCTGAGATAATGATGAAATGGAAAATGTTGCTGAAAACTTTGATGAACTTGATCTGCATCTAACTCAAAATCTTGTATTTCGTGTCGCCAATGACAACAAAGAATTTCGCCATCGTCATTTAAACTCTGCTTTAGCTTTTCAATGAACTGATGCAATTCGTCTACCGACAAGTAATAGGCCATCTCACTAATTAAAATCAGATCGAATTTTTGAACTAAAAAGTCTTCTGGCATTTTTCTATTTTCGACCACCACATGCTCAAACTTTTGTAGGCGCTCGGAAGCTAATTGAACAGCACACTCAGAAACATCTATACACAACAAATAGTCAGCTCTTTGAGCTAAATGAACACTTAAATGCCCATTGGAACAGCCCACTTCTAACACTTTTGGGTAGTGGGGTCTTGTGAGCAGCGCGAGACAAATTTGTCTTTTACGAGCTTCATACCAATGAGAGTCATAGCCCCATGGATCACTGTTATGACGATATAAATCTTCAAAGTACATGCGAGAATGAATCACTCAAATAGACCTCATATGGCATTAATAAACGATCAATTGTAGAGGGAGATAAAACTGCCATATTCCCCGTAGTTTCGTCTGGTTCAAGTTGTGTTTTAAATTGCATCATGGCTTGATGTTTTTTAGTTATCTGTTCTTCGGTTAAGCTGTACGCTTTTGCCCTATTCCAATCAATTCGCGAGTCTAAAGGCTTAGCCCAATGCCAGGCCCAAATTAATACGTGGAAACATGGTAGTTGCTGAGCTTTTGCATAAGCTTGCACAGTTTTACCCACCGCTTCATGGTCCGGATGACCATCAAATGCATAACTACAAATTAAAATATCATCGGCGCTTACCACCTGGGCTAAACCTTGCCAGAGTTGGTCAGTTTGCAGATGGATCTGCCCGTCCTGTAAATCGAGTGCAATGTGCTCAGCAGACTCTGCCACGCCTAAACAATTTAAGGCAGCCAAGCTTTCTTGCGGACGAAGAATATTGAGCTGATCTGGGGAATATTTCGTAGAGTTAGGATGACTTTGTGTGCCGTTACTCACAGCTAAAATTAGAATCTTACAATTCAGTTCGATAAGTTGCTGCATTAATCCGCCACAACCTAGCACCTCATCATCGGGATGTGGAGCGACAATGACGACCCTTTTGGAACGGAATAACTCAAGATTTAAAGAGGCTAAAGGATGTTCTTTAAATACCTTTAACCATTGCTCTTTGGCCGTACCTTCACCAAAAATAACGCGGTCTTCGACTAAAGGATGTTTTAAAGTTCCCATAAGCTTTGCTCCGATAAACAGAGTTCTGCAATATTTTCATAATCAAATGCCGCATGACTTTGTCTGATAAACACAGGCAAATCTGCCATGAGCTGAGCAAATGTTGCCTCCTCACAAAAAGGACGTGCACCTAATGCTTTCCCAACTCGTTCAATAACGCTCAGACAGCATTGTTCTGTTTGGGCACGTAATATGCGAATTTCTCTCTCATGGCTTAATAAGGGCTGCTTATCAATTTGCTCTGCGACATATTTAAAATACTGTTTGGTAATCTCTAATTGCTGAGCTAACTCACCTAAATACATTTTTTTAAATGCGTTTGGATTCGCCTGACAACTTTCTTGTAAAAAACCAGCTAAACGTACAGCGGCACCATACCAACAAGCGGCGACACCAGCCGCACCATGCCAAAACCCTGAACGCTCTAAATAAGCATTAGGCTGTCCTATCAATTTAACTGGCGTATTTTCAAAACTTACTCTTGCAGTCTGTGTCACATGCATTCCTACTGCATGCCAGTGGCTCAAATCTTTAGTAATTGAAGGATGACTTAAGTCAACAATGCAAAGCTGTGCCTGCCCTTGCTTGTCTTTATAACTCATTAAAGCTTTTTGAATAAAAGCTGCACCAGAGCACCAAGGCTTAATTCCACTACAAAAATCATTATTTATTTGCAATGGGGCTGGTCCGCCGTCTGCGGCCCAAACAGCCCAAGTTTGGTCATCTATTTCTTGTTGATAACCCAATTCATTTAAAATGCTTAAAGCATCACAATGAGATTCAAATAATTTAGCTAAACTTAAATCAACCCCAGCAATCTGAGCAAAAAGTTGCCAACGTTGATAGGTCTGGCCCGAAGCTGGATAAGGCAATTTTTTGGCTAAATTTACCAATTGATAGAGTAAATTTATACGAAGCTTACTTTTATCTTCAGCTAAGGCAGATTCAAACTCGCTCAAGATACTTAATATCGTCATGTTTATAGGTATTTTGATATTCATTCACGATTAATTATTTACAAGTATTAGATTAACCCTATCTGAACCCCTCTGTTTAAATAAACACATAAATTGTAATAAAAAGATAAATATTATTAGATTTATATCTAATTATTTCATTGTTATTCAAATGCACCTATTAAGTGAACTTATAAACCGATCATGTAAGGATTATTAAAAACCCAACATTTAGCCCATTATTTCAAGTAACTTAGTTTCTACCGTTTTTCTATTTGTAAAGAAGAGGTCCAAAATGAGTACTTTAAATATTAATGATATTCAAAAACACGCAGATGTTATTGCTTCATGTGGTACTAAAGTAGGAACTGTCGACCATCTAGATGGTGAAAATCAATTAAAGTTGACTCGAGATGAAAGCGGCCAACATCACCTTATTCCTACTGGTTGGATTGGGGAAGTGAAAGAAAACCAAGTCATACTCAATAAAAACTCAGAAGAAGTGAAAGATCAGTGGCAAGCGATCTAGCTTCTCGGCAGCGTAAATTACTTGCTGTGAACTTTATAATAAAGTGTTTCAGCTTATAAAAAATAAATGAATAAGCTTAAGTCATTTAAAACTTAAATGATAAAGACAAAGGCTCCTTTTAACGAAGGAGCCTTTTTTATTGAGTCGAGCCTAAAAAGTTCTAGCTTAGATCGCTTTTTATCTGAACAAACCATTCAAAGGAGATTTTTGTCCTTTATGCACATGGTGATTAACTTTACTCAATGCTAAAAATGACCCATTCGCATTAAATAAACAACTATGAATAGGGTGACGTATATGATCACAGGGAATCATCAGCTTAAAGCGAGAAAGGTACATTTCGATTTTACGGAGTCATCTGTCTGTTGGATGCCGAATGATCCGCTATGCTCACATGTAGCCAATGGGATTAATATGCTTTTGCCTGCTGGTGAGTTTTGGTTTTGCCGAGTGTTTAATAAAACCCTTCCCTTGATTACCGATGAAACATTAAAACAAGAAGTGATTGGCTTTGTTCGTCAAGAAGCAGCGCATGCACGTGCCCATGAAAAAGCTCAAGATTTTCTACGTGAAAATGGCTATGACATTCAAGACCCGCTCAACCGTGCCCATTTTGTTTTTAACATTTTATTGGGCGACAAGCCTCTCGGTATACCCTTTTTAAAAGGCGAAAAGCTTGATGAATATTGGTTACTTTTTCGAGTAGGTGTTATTGCTGCAATCGAACACTTTACGGGAACCATTGGCCAGTGGACGCTCGATAGCAAGTCATGGGATCAAGCCGACCCTGCAATGGCAGATTTGTTCCGCTGGCATTTGGCTGAAGAAGTTGAACACCGTTGTGTTGCCTACGACTTATTTGAGCACCTCTTAACAAACAAGTTTGGTTTTTATGTGTCACGCCAAGTGATTATGGCAGCTGTTTTCCCACTGTTTGTGTATTTCCTTGCTGACTTTGCCCGTAGTTTAGGTAAGCAAGATTTAGAACACGAAGACATTCAAAAATTGATGCGCCGTGGCTACCTCAAAATTATTCGTGAATTTGAAAAAACTGCGACTCGCTCAGATAACCTACCGACTATTAAATATTTATGGAAAGCGACTTTACGATGGGTTTCTCCAAAATTTAACCCGCTTCATGAGGGAGATACCGAACAAGCTTTAGCTTATATGGCTCGTTCGCCTGCTGTTCAGTATTTTGAGCAAATGACACACTCTGCGAAACCAGCAACCTTAAGTTAAAAATTACCAAATAAAAGCCCCGTAATTGGGGCTTTTATTGATTTGTACGTTCTAAGCCATTAAGCAAAATTTAAAAAGAAATAATCTAACAACCGATCTCTTTCATCTACGCTATTGGTACTTAAAAGCTGGACCATTGCCCCATCAATCATAAATAAAAACATGTAAGCGTCTTGGATTGTGGCAGTAGATTTTAAAGTTAAAAGTAACTTATAGATTTCATTAATAAACCAGTTTCTATAATCAACCACAACTTTATAGGCAACTGGATAGCGCTTTTCGATTTCAAAAATTGATTTAAATGGCAATCGATAAAGTCCTTCTAAACTGGCATGTAGATGGTAAATTTGTTTGAGTTTATCGAAAACCATAAGTTCATGATATGAATTGATAATTGAGAAGACCTCTTCTTTTAGCCCATCTTTTTGAAAAGTCAGACACATCTCGATGAGCCTTTCTTTTGAATGAAAGTCATTATAAAAAGTAGCCTTGGCAACTTTGGCTTCCGCAATAATTTGGTCAACCCCGACCTTATGAAAGCCATATTGATTAAATAAGTCTTTTGCTACGTGAAGCACGTTGAGTGCTCTAAATGAAGATTCTAAATTTGGCATAGTTATACCGTTTAAATAATTTTTTGTTGTATATAAAAGAGATAGAAATGCCGTCACTCTTAAAATGAGTGTTAAAAACAAGCATGCAAAAGCGGCACAAACATGTGCCTAAGCTATCTCAGGTTTTATTGTTGCTATGATTTTTTAGTCGTAACGAGCTAAGGTTTAAAAAACCTAGAGTCGGTTAAACCGTTTTAAAGACCAGTTAGGCGGTATAGATACAGAGAGTTTGGCAAAGGCCAATAAATGAGAAGAAATAGTACGCATAGCGGACTCCTTGTGTGTAAAGAAGTTCTACCAGATCACTGTCAAATGATTATGGTGGTAGAACGAGAGAAGGTTGACAGACTGACACACAAGAATCAGCACGCACAAGGCGTCCCTCCCTCGCCCTACCGCTACGAAGGGGGACGAACGAGTTCGCCACCAAAAAGAGAACTTTTTGATGTCTTGTGTGTTAAATCGATCTGTCAAAATCGACTGGCGATGTAGGCCAGCACGCAAAGCATAATCGGAGGGGTTTAGAGTGTCAATGTGATATTGGATAGAAAATAATTGAATAAATATTATTTTTCATTGGATTAGAATATTTAATTCTTTCATTAGAAATTCATTATTTAGTAAAAATAATAATAGAACAAAAGAGGGTTAGCAGACTGGGCATATAGAACCAGCACGCACAAGGCGTCCCTCCTTCGTTCTATCGCAGAGAATAATAAGAGAGATTTTAAGTGTCAATGTGATATTAGGTAGATTATTAAAGTTTATTTTCTAGTTTAATTGGCGAATTATATATGGCGATACACCGATAAAATGAATAATTAAATCCATCTTATCGGCTTGCTACAAGAGGTTTTTTTTAAAATCTTATTTTATTTTCTAATATAGTTTGGAAACTCTTTTAAAACCGTACTACATAATTGGCCTTTCATATCTCCTCTCTTGCGTGCTTCAAATTGGTCCATACCTAATCTCATAACTTCTCTACCGTATTTATCACCTAGTTCATGTTTAGTACATTTGTCAGATTCATGAACTAATTCTTGTGAAGTATAGTGATAATTACAATCAAGTTGAGCACGGCTTAAAAAACCATGTAGTTGTACTGTTCTCTCGCAAGTTGTTCGCTGTATATAAGTTTTAGGCTCTTGTTCAGCATAAACTGATGTTCCTACCAATAAAGTGAAAGCTGTTACTAAAAAATTACGCATTATTTCCCCGATAAAATTATTAAAAGTATTAGTGGCAATGTTGCGGGCGTATTAAATAATAATTATTTATAAGTGTCTATTAATAAAAAGGAAATTAAATAAATCCTCTTCTCTTTTGAATACTTAATCACCTTACAAAAATTGTGTGATTAAGTTTTATCAAATAACTGATATTAAATTCGTTTTATCATCTTCTTTAATATAAGCCAAGCTATACAAGAAAAGGATTCTAGTGATATTTAATTCATTTCTTATCTACTAAAACCCTTACTCATTACATCACTTTAAAACCCTAATTTCTTAAAGACAAAATATCCCACATGGCTTTCAAAGCTACCGTCATTTTGAATTTTGAAATACTTCTTAACGAGGTCAGACGAACCTTCCTGCAAATAGCGTAAAGTTTTAATTTGATCTTCAGGGGTTTTCATACGCTGCACCCAACTATCAAAATCTAAATTAAGCGTTTGCTTATCTAGACCAACCAAGTCAAAGCCTGCATCTTCAATGAAATAAACCCACTCTTTCACACTATAGTTTCGTACATGACTTGGGTCTCGAATAGTTTCGATCGTCTGTAAAAACGTATCTAATATCGGCGAGCTAGAACTAATAATATCTACAAAAATAACAATACCATCAGGCTTAAGAACGCGGTTCACCTCTTTCATAGCACTCGGAACATGCTGCCAATGGTGAGCAGAATATCGGCTAATCACCACATCAAACTGATGATCACTAAAAGGCATATCTTCGGCAATGCCCTGCTGCACAAAGATGTTTTTTAACTTGCGCTGGCTAGCGGCCTTAGAGACTGTGTCTAACATTTCATGAGATAAATCGTATGCAAAGACAAGATCAGCATGTGGAGCAACATTATAAGAGACATGACCACCACCACAGCCTAAATCTAGGACTACAGCCTTTTCATATTTCTGAATTTCATTAATAAATTTATTAAATTCAATTCCTTCAGAATGAGCTTGGCTATTCAAATAGTCTAAAGATTTATTTTGATATTGTTTTTGGTTTATATCGTGCTGGGTGATCATAACCTTGCTTCCTACTTTGCAATGAAATCACCATAAAGGAAAAGTTAGATAAAAAATAATGATTAGTTTTTCTGTTATTTATAAAATAAAGTTATTATTTAAGTCAGCTCTGATACACAGTAATCACAAAATTCGAAAATCCTCAAATCAAATAGATAGCTATACTGCGTGTATCTAAAAATTTTATAAAAATAGAAAATGCCAAAAGCCATTTTATTCGATTTAGACCAGACTCTACTTGACCGAAACACATCACTTATAAAATTTATTGAGTGGCAAGTGAACTTCTTTCAACTGGTGCCACATCAAAATAAACAAGCTTTTATAACCAGATTTATTGAATTAGATAACAATGGAAATGTTTGGAAAGACTTAGTTTATTCTCAATTAGTTAAAGATTTTAATATAAAAAACTTTAGTGTTGAGACGTTACTTGAATCGTATATTAATGACTTTAATAAGTTTTCCTCTCCATTTGAAAGAGTTCCTGAAACCATTCAAAATCTTTATTACAAAGGATATAAATTAGGCTTGGTTTCTAATGGAAAATCTCCTTTTCAAGAAAATAACTTTTATGCGCTTGGACTTAGAGAATTTTTTTCTACAATCATTGTGTCAGAGGCTCTAGGCATACGGAAACCAGATTCACGAATATTTGAGTATGCATGTAAGGAGCTCGACTGTATTCCTAATGAATGTATCTTTGTGGGAGACAACCCTAAAGCCGATATAGAAGGTGCTAAAAAGGTCGGAATGCGGACTATCTTTTTTCATCCAGATCCATCTATTCACTGCCCTTTGGCCGATGAAAAAATTCATTATTATGATCAGCTAGAAACAGCAATTAATAAATTAGAACATTTTATTCTTTAGCAATGGATGCCTATTCTCTGATGAAATTCGCAAAGAGCACTGTTTAGTCACCCTTACTGAAACAGTGCTCTTTGCTCCATCACAACCCTTATCCAGAGAGGTTCGATGCATAGAACTAGTGTATTTAGCTTTAGCTCAAAATGTTTCCTGTATTTTTTGGTTTTTTTAAATGATGGCAGCATAAAAATAAAGTATATTTAATTTTATCAGAAGATTCTTCTTTGGTTTATATTTTGAACAGAACAGAATACACACTAGATCGCATAGATCGGAAAATTTTATCTGCCTTACGTAGTAATGGCCGTTTAACCGTTGCTCAATTGGCTGAAGAAGTCGGTCTTTCATCTTCACCATGCTGGACACGGCTAAAACGTCTGGAAACTTTAGAAATTATTGAAGGCTATACCGTAAACGTAAACCCAAAAGCGATTGGTATTCATGAAGTGTTTTTTATCGAAATTACTTTAGAACGCCATGACGATGAAATGCTAGAAAATTTCAGTGAAGCATTAGCTGACATACCCGAAGTCGTTGAAGCTCATCTGGTTACAGGTGATTATGATTATTTGGTGAAAGTAGCAGTAAAAGATGCTGACCATTACGAACGTTTTTTACGGAAAAAACTCTATTCGATTAAAGGTATTCGACACACCCGTTCAACCTTTGCTCTGCGCCCGCTTAAATCTGCCAATACAGCCGATTTAATGTTAATTGAATAAAAGCGTTAAATACCTACATATAACTTGTTAATATATTGATTTTTAAATTCTTATTAGAATAAGCAACGCAAAATATAACAGAACAGCACTCTGTTATATTTTTTTTAAAAAATTCTGTATCTATGATTACAGCCTCCTCATCTCCATAATAAAATTAATCTGAATTGGAGGCATCGCCATGAACATTTTGAAGAAAAAAAATAAGGCCAGTTTTGTATTCTTTATTATTACTCTCTACTCTTTTATTGGGTTTGGCTTAGGTTTCATTATTTGGGAATACTTTTTAAAGGCCTAGTTTGCTAAAAAGAGTTAACTAACCTCAGAAATAATTTCTGAAGTAATTTCTTTGCTGCGATGATATGCGGCCTTCATGGCTAAGCGTATATCATCAGACACATTGCCTAATTCAAACATTCGTAAAGCAGATTCGGTAATCCCGTTTGCTAAAGTGACCTTTCCACATAAATCAGCCGGTGGAACATTGGTTTTACGAATCATTTCGACTGCACCAGTAGCAGCCTGAAGTGCTAAATCTGAGGCAAATTGTTTGTCGAGGCCTAATGAGACGCCCGTCTTAATCATGCTATCTAAAATATAAAAAAAGTAAGCTGGCCCAGAGCCAGATAATGCAATAATTGCGTCAGTTTGTGTTTCAGAAGCTGCCCAAAAAGTCTGGCCTGTTGCAGTGTACAGTGTTTCGACCAGATCTTTATCAATTTGGTCCATTTGCTCAGAAGCAATAAGAACATGAGTGCCCGTATGAGTAAGTACAGGAGGGTTTGAAATCACCCGAACAATTTTTTTTGAGCCAGTAATCGTTGCCAGTCTTGCAATATCAATCCCAGCCATCATAGAAATAACGATTTTACGTGCCAAGTGTTTTTTAAATGGTTCAAGCGTTTCTTTTAAGTTTTTAGGCTCCAGTAATAAAATAACAATATCTGCTTTTTTTAAACTACTTTCTTTTTGCTTTAACATATTTTCATTGTTAATTTTTTTCTCTTCAATCAAATGTATTTTTTCTTTTTCAAATCCTTTTACAACCAAACCTCCAATTAAAGCTAACGCCAAATTACTACTACCAACAAAACAAATATTAGGTTGTACTGCATTTAACATTTAAAATGTTTTCCTTTTTTAAGGCAGACTATAACAATAAATATTATCTATAATTTAATTATGAACGTTGAAATAATGAATAACCGTTTTGAATAAAGAACCCACTCAAATAACCTGTATTTGAGTGGGCTTTGTTTTATTTGCGCAATAAATAAAACAACTTTAGCTTAAGCCTAATGTATTACTATATTTATTATATTCCATACAAAAATTGTTAAAAGTATGTAATTAGTATTATAAAATTGTACATTACTTTAATGGGTAATTATAAACATGAAGCCATAAACTTTTCTTAACGAAAAAAATAGCGGCATGGAAGATAGTAGGTTTCGATGAAGCAACAGCTCATACTTTCAATCAATCGAAAAAGATTGAGAGCCGAAAAAACACAACTCTATCTATTCATTAAAAATGTAACTAATTCGTTTCTATTTTCTTATTTAAAATTCGCTCTGCTTTTCTTGTAGCTTGGTCTAAGTCTAAGTCATTAGAAACCCAAAAACTAAAAATTTTTCCAAATAAATGAAAGTGTTGCTTACTATATTCAGAGTTATTATCGGAATAGTGATCTTCCACTTTGAAATAATTTTTATCGTTTTCTATTTTTTGACCATCAAAAATACCGCCAATACAAATATCCATATTAATACCAAAAAATTAGTGAATCATATTATAACATAGAAAGTAAAAAGTAATTTTATAGATTGTTTTTATACCCACCTATTTCAAAAATCATTTTATTTAAAACTTATAAAAAACCCACTCAGCAAAAGTGGGTTCTTACAACTATTAAAAAAACATTTCTTACAGTTAAATATATTTAATTAATATATTTAAAAATATTCATGCATTTCATTTAATTAGTTATTTTGAAGAATCACAATATTTGAGGCTTGCGGGCCTTTTTTACCCTGTACTACGGTAAACTCAACACGTTGACCTTCCATTAAAACTTTAAAACCTTGTGTTTGAATATCAGTAAAATGAGCAAAAATATCTTTACCTTCATCAGTCACAATAAAACCAAAACCTTTAGTTTCATTGAACCATTTTACTGTACCAGTAGTAGTAGACATATGTTAATCCTAACTCTTAAAATATTATAACTTATTATTGGTGAAACCAATTTATTAACTAAAAAATAGACGTCAAAACTTAAAAATCTGAACAAACCGAAGGATTATAAATAAAACTGCGCAAATAGAAATTTATGATGACAAGAATATTTTGTTAGTTATTCTCGATAATACACGCTTCAGAAGCATTTGCAATCGATATTCAAAACAATTCAAACAAGAAAGTTTCTGTGCTTTTAGGCATCCCTATTTCATATTGATTTCACTAGAATTTCTTTCATTTAAATTCAAATTTTGTTTCATTTTAATGGAAAGAAGTGACTTTTCTACTACGCATAAGCCACCTCAATAGAATTTCTGTTCACCCACAGGACGTGTCTTAAAACGTCGATGAAACCACATGTATTGTGTAGGCGCGATCCGAATTTGATTCTCAATAATTTTATTGACTCTTTCAGCATCACTCACTTCACACCCACTCGGAAAATTCTCTAATTTAGGTTCTACGAGTACATGATATTGAGGATTTCTGATATCACCACTTCTGTAAAAGTATAAAGGCACTGCTGCTGCTTTTGAAATATCCATAAGTCTGCGATGAGCTGTCACAGTCGCCGCTTGTATACCAAAAAATGACGCCATTACACCTTGCTTTAAACCGAAGTCCTGATCTGGGCTATACCATATGGCGTGACCATGTTTAAGGTTTTGTATAAGCCCACGCATGTTGTCTCGAGCAATCTGGTTTTTATACACTCTTGCACGGCTACGATGAATCAGAAAATCTAAAAAGGGGTTGTTTTGAGGTCGGTAAACCACGTCCATATTAAAAAATAAAGTACAAGCCGCTCCACCTGCATCTAAAAGCGTACTATGAGTACCTAATAAAAGTACGCCATTTTCCTGATTATTGGTTAAATTCTCTAGCCCATCTATATGTACACGACTTTTAAACCAGTTGGGGCTGTACCAAGCATTTAATGCTTCAAATACCCCAATTAGAGTATCCGCAAAAACCTGTTTGGCTTTCATCTCAATTTGCATAGGTGTTTTTTCAGGAAAGCAGACTTCTAAATTACGTAGTGTTGTTTTTCTTCTTGAACCTAAAGATTTCCATGCTATTTTTGAAAGAAGATCAGCGAGACGCCATTGAATAGCCCAAGGTAGCATCGCGAATAACATCAAAATAAAAGCTAAAAACCATAACCCCCAATATTTAAACGATAAAAAGGAAAATTGAAATTCGCCAGATTTAAACTGCCGTTCTTTTTTCGTCATACTGTATATTTCTAGAGGTATAGACTTAGCATATTAGCATGCCCTTTTGTTGGGGTTGTATGTTTATGTTGCTTTCTGTTTTAAGCTTTTTATCTACCTTTTCTATTTATATAAATACATATTTTATTTCGAAACTTTCAAGTTTTAATATTTAATCTATTTATTTTTAAATATACATAACCTTCTGTATACATATATTATATTCTCATTTAAAGTAATCGCATAATCTTGTCTCAATTGATAAATAGGATATATCAGCGTGAGCGGTCTTTTAGTTTTTATAACAATTGCGTTTCTTACCCTCCTAAGCCCCGGACCTGGCGTTTTATTTACTGTCACAAATTCAATCAATTATGGTGTTAGAACCGCTTTATTCGGTATTAGCGGCTTAATTATTGGTATGTTTGTAATTGCTGTAATTTCCGCGAGTGGTGTAGGTCTTATTATTACGAGTAACCCTACTATTTTTACGGTTTTAAAATTTATTGGTGCATTTTATTTAATGTATCTAGGATATAAAAACTTCAGTAAAAAATCGCCATCGCAAGATTTAATCACTGATCAGCAAGGCGATAAAAATGTAAGTAAATCCAAACTATTTTATCAGGGCTTACTCGCATCTTTGCTTAACCCTAAAACAATCGTATTTTTCATTGCTCTTTTTCCTCAATTTATTGATATAAAGAAAGAAATTTTAACTCAGTTTTTAGTTCTATCTTTAACCTTTTGTTTTATTGGGTTCTTAATTCATTTGGTCTATGCAAATTTCTCTTCAATTTTTAAAGAAAAGATGTTGGCTGGAAATAATTTTTCGATACTCAATAAAATCAGTGGAGCTATTTTCTTTCTTCTTGCCGTTTTACTCATTTCACAATAAATCATTAATTTAAGAATTATGCTTTAAAAGCCTTAACTCATGTTTAGACTTTTAAAGCATTTCGATTATTCAGCATATTTTTATCTAATTACAACTTTTATAACGACACTCTGTTTAAGATCCACCCAAAAAAGAAGTCTTCATAATTTGGGTTCTTCTCTGTAATTTCGATGTAGTGCTGCCCTTGCATAATATTTAAAACGCGGACTAATACCATTTCTCCGTCTTTATGACGCTTGTTTAAATACGTTGTAAGAGCTTGCAAAGTGAGAGGTCCATACTGGCCATCTAACACAAGATTTGGCCAGCCCTCCTCACCCTGCTTATTCAGCAGATTTAAAGCGCGTTGTAGCAAAGGCTTTGCAAAGTTGACTCCACAATTTATAGCCGTATCAAATAACTCTTCTGCAATAGCAGGGCTAATTTGATTGATCTGGTCAAATTGGGGTTCAAACCAATATTGTTGTTTATAAATATATTTGGCCACAGCTAAAGGTAAATCTCGCATATCACCTTCATAGCCTTGTGATCGAGCGACTGCCTCTGTAATGCCAAATTTGGTGGCATGCCCATGGTCTGATGGATGATTAATATATCCACCTTCTTTGTTTATGATTGTTTCTAAGTACTGGTCAATATTCATTTTATTTTATCCATATGATTGAAACTGTTTTTAGCTATTTTGCAGATCATCTTTCGCTTTTTTTAAGTCTTTCATGACTTCCACAATCGTTTTACCTTCTTGTTTATTGATGAAGTTAAATATCCATCTCACAATCGCCCAACCCGGCAATCCGCAAATGAAGAAGAATCCACATAGTGTGATCATTCCCCAAATATCCGATACCCATTCATGTAAATTCCATTTCATGATAATAAATGAGCCACCAGTTAAGCTTGAAACGACCGTGCATATCAGTCCAACAATCCATTCTTGTGGTGAGCGAGGGAAACGCATCATCAACACGACTGCCACAACTAAGCTGACTGCTAAAGCCACCATAATTGCAATGCTATAAAAATCTAAAAATGTGGCTAATCCACTCGTTGGAACTCTTTTCATAATCTTGTCCTGCTTTAAAGGGAAAAACTTGAAAACTCGCCATTCTTACTCGCTTGTTGTTTTTCAAGTTTTATAAATACCCTTAGTTTTCTTTATTACATTCAATAAAAAACACTAACGCTTTTTTAACCGCGCTAAATCGCAAGACGAACTTATCCTTGACCCCATATTTCAGGGGTCCAAGAAAGAATGTTTGTATGCTAAAGCCTGTTAGTGTGCACTGTTTAAGGCTTGTTCAATCAACTCAATCACGGTGATTGCACCTATCGCTTTTTGCATCGAGACTTGATCATCGAATTCGAATGCATCATCTTCAAGCTCACTTGCAATTTGCTTTGCCTCTTCAAGCGCCCTTTTTATTTTTTGTACCTTGTATTTATTTACGTCTTTTGCAATTGTCGGGACATATCCTCCACGTTTTGCATTTTTAAGTTGTTTAGCTCTGTTCTGCATTGCTGTAGTCATGCACTATCTCCAACTCACACGTTTAATAAGGCATCTTTATCGTTTGTTATTCTTGAAGTTTTGATCCATTCTTTGAGCAATATAGCTAAGCTATGACTACAAATGTGTGTTCAAAACGTTTCATCTGGTACAACAAACCTAAAGAACTAAACGGTATGCATTTAACGCATTAATTTAAAAGTAGATATTCCTTTTTCTAAAATTGTAAAAAAGTATGAAAGCTCTTAAATTTAAGCCTTTTTCGAACTTTAATTTTTTGACCAAAAAGTTCAAATAAGACTTTGCCGTATATCGGAAACTTTTGTTACGACTCACAATCTTTGTTAAATTCTTCATGTTCTTGATACCCTTTATCGACGAACATTAAGCCTGATCCACGGAATCGGGCTTTTTTTTATTCCAATTTTTGTTTTGATAGCCTATCTGCAAATAATAATTGAGCTATCTCCCTTCTATTCTGCCTCCTCTAGAAACAAAATAAATTTAACTTTCATCTCAACACTTTGATAATTCAATAAATAGCGGTTCAAATACGATTTGAAACTTTATCTATTCATTTGAAGATATAACTGATATTATAACTATAGTTATTATTAGTCAATAACTATAGTTGTTTTACTCGATATAACTTTAGTTATATATTTGTTATAAGTTTGCTGGTGTGACCATTATGGCTCTTAAAGACCGTTTAAAAGACTCTAGAATTAAAGCCAAGAAAACTCAGGCGGAAGTTGCTGAAGCTGTAAAAATGTCTCAGCCTGCCTACCAAGCTTTAGAGTCAGGGAAAAATTTGAAATCTGCATTTCTTCCACTCATTGCCCAATTTTTAGGTGTGGATGGGTATTGGTTAACAACTGGAAATACAGAAGATTCTTTTAGAGAAAGTGATGTATTTAGCCCTACTGTTGTGAGTGCAGAATCCACTGATCAATATGTCTGGATTGAAGTCGTAGAGGCTAGTTTCTCTTGTGGTACAGGTGAATCTATTGAGTTTCACTTCGATGCAATTAATGGAAAAATTCCTTTTCCAGCCTCATTTTTTAAAGAAAAACGGGTTGCTCAAGAATGTATGCGTATTATCAAAGCTAAAGGCGATAGTATGACAGACTACATTAAAGATGGAGATTTAGTCGGTATTGATATCTCTCAGACTGAAGTGATTGATGGCGAGATTTATGCAGTTTACTTTGCAGGCGAAGGAATGATTAAGCAAATTTTTAAAGAAGCAGACGGTTCTTTAATTTTGCATAGTTTAAATGAAAAATTTAGAGACCGACGTGTAACCGAAGAAAATGGAAAGAACTTTAAAGTCATGGGCCGTCAATTCTGGCGAGCAGGTTAATGACGTTATAAATATAATTAAAATAATAATTCTATTGCTTTGATATTTTTTTCATTTTTATAACTTTAATTGTTTATAACCCATATAGATATAAAAAAACCTATCTCTTTTAAAGGAGATAGGTTTTTTGCTTTAGAACCAAACATTTTTATCAACAATACGCAGTTAAACGATAAAGCTGATTAAAGCCAGCATAGAAGCTTTTACCATCTTGGTTCAATTCGATTTCTTCACCAGATTGAAGTTGAATTTTTTTACCAACTTCAACCCAACGATAACCATCTTGAGAGTTTTGCTTACGCACATGAGGAACAATCCTCACATTAATCTCGTTGCCGTTTACGGCTGTGGCAATTAGCCACTCATTTACTATATTCACAATCATTCACTCATCACTGAGCTCATGTGATTTAACGGTATTTAATTAGAACGCTAGATTTAAGGTATGGACAGTCAGTCTAGAATTTAATATTTAGCTTTATATTGGGTTATTTATAAGCTAATGCTTTTCATAATTTTCGCATTATGAAAAGTGGTACATCACAGAGCATAATATTTTGGTTGCGGGGGTCGGATTTGAACCAACGACCTTCGGGTTATGAGCCCGACGAGCTACCAGACTGCTCCACCCCGCAATTGGAAGTAAGCTTTATACGCTCATATATTTTATAAAGCAAACCTTATTTTTTAATCTGTTGTAATTAATCAGTTTTATCTTTTTTTAATTCATTTTATCTTTTCCAGTAGCTTGATATAAGCAAGCTTAGTTTCAAATTAAACTTTTGAATTGTTGTATTTATTTTAAACAGAACCCTAAATTCATAGACATCAATTGCCTTGGCTGGGTTGCTTTTATACTATCTAGTTTAGTCCTCTAGTTTTTATTTCGTATGTCTGAACCTCAGTTTTCCCTTAGTGAATATCTCAGCACAGTTCAGGAAGTCATACGCCTAGCTTTTGATGAGCCAGTTTGGGTAAAAGCAGAGATTCGAAATTTAAATATTAAAGGCGGTCACTACTATTTAGAACTTGCAGAAAAAGATGCAGATACTGATAAAGTCATTGCAAGTTGTAAAGCCACCATCTGGAAATTTTCGGCAAATAAAATTGTTCTAAAGTTTGAACGTGAAACGGGTATTGAGATTTCAAGTGACCTCAATGTTCTCATCAAAATTCGAGCACGTTTTGATCCTCAATACGGATTTTCAGTCAACATTGAAGAGATTGACTCAAGTTTTACCTTAGGTGAAATTGCTAAACGCTATCTGCAAATTATTGAACGACTCACACAAGAAGGTTTAATTCACAAGAATAAACTCCTCCCTACTCCTTTTGATATTCAAAATGTTTTAGTGATTGCCCCTCAAAATGCTGCGGGCCTTGGTGACTTTAAAAAAGATGCCGATGCGCTAGAAAGAAATGGTGTTTGCCATTTTGTGTATCACACCGCTACTTTTCAAGGGAACACAGCCGCAACCAGCTTGATAGAGTCTTTAGGTACAGGTTTAAGGCAATGGGCCAGCACATTTAACTTTCCACCCGACTTGATTGTAATTATTCGTGGTGGTGGATCTGTGAATGATTTGGCGTATTTGAATGATTATGAACTTGCAGCCCTGCTCTGCAAACGCACTGTACCGATTTGGGTCGGTATTGGTCATGAAAAAGACCGTACAATTCTTGATGAAATTGCGCATCGTTCATTCGACACGCCCAGTAAAGTGATTGCTGGTATTCGTAACCATATTGTTGAACGCGTACAAGCAGCAATCGATAGTCTGCAAACTATTAAGCTCCTTTCGCAGCATCAAATCACGACCTATCAAAGCAAGAATGATCAGCTACTTCATCAGATTAAATCTTCGGCACAAGGTCAACTTAACTCGGCACATGGTCTGCTTGACCAGTTGAAAGAACGTATTCAGTTTAGTTCACAACAACAAGTTAAATTTTCATTAGCCCAAATCGAATCGCTAATGAAAGAAATCCTTTTACAAAATCCAAAACAGGTTCAAGCCAAAGGCTATGCAATAGTTAGATCAGAAGGGAAAGCAATTCGCTCTATCCATCAAATTTCAAACCCTGCCATTGCGATTGAAATGCAAGATGGTGTGATTGAAGCCAACATTACACAGGTAATTCCAAATGAAAAATAAAGAGCTAACGTTTAAGGACGGCCATGACATTTTGAAGAAAAATGCCGAATTACTTGAATCTCAAGAAAGCCCCGATATTGATAATTTAATGAAGATTGTTGAAGAATCGATTACTGCTTACAAAGCTTGTAAATCACGCATTGAATCTGTTCAGCAAGCTTTAGATGAAACATTTAAAGAATAAAGTGCAATAGAAAAAGCCCATTCCTACTTCTCATTGAAGGAATGGGCTTAGTGAAAACCACTTAGTCCTGAATGTAAAAGTGTGGATTAGGTCACACTTTTACAAAAAGCATGGTCCCACAACTATTTGGGATCTTCAATATTTTAATTGTGTCTATTACGTTAGTTTGACTTTATTTTCAGCCCTTTTTAACTAAAAGTGCTTCGATGAAAATCATAGTAGACGCAAATTCTACTTTTGATTATTTTCAAACCTGCTTTAAAGGTTATTCATCACTGAATGGTCCAATCAATTGATAAATTTTCCCATCTTTAGGATTTTCATATAGCAAATCCATATTGGGTAAAATAATGTCATCATCAATTTCAATATGTTCAACACTTTTATGAAGCTCAAGAGCGTGATCATTCATAGGCCGAACTTTTGCCAAAGCAATTGATTCTTTGTCAAACTGGTCCTTAATAATTACTTTTAATCTTGTCATAAAAATCTCCTGAAAATTAAATTTTTAATATAAATAATGGGTTAAGTTTAAAATGAGCTAATCGCAGAATAGCCGATTGGCATAGCAAAAAAAGTTAAAATAAATGCAGCCGTACGTTGTAAATTACGTTGGTTTAACCAAGTCACTTTGTTTGAAATTAATACAGTTCCAAAAGCAATCCATAAAAATGCAATGGGTGTAATTAAGGATAAAAAAATAGCAATATGAATAAAATATACGTGAAGCACTTCCCATGCTGCATGTGGAAAAATAGCAGTAGCAAAGAGTAAAGCTTTAGGATTTAAAAGTGTGGCAACAAATAAAGCCTTAGGCGTAATCAGTGGATTATCTAATTTAATGTCGTTTGTTGATGTTATCCAAAGTTTAAATGCAAGGTAGAGAATAAAAGTTGCACTTATTAACTTTAATACTGCTGGAAGCCACGGAATAAAATGTGAAACTGACTCAAGCAAAATACCCCATGACGTAATTGCAATGAGATAACCCATTACTTCAGCAGGAATAAGTTTAAGAGACTGCTTCACCCCTGCCTGGATTCCAGCTGAGGCTAACAATGTATTTGTTGGGCCTGGAGTCAACAAAATGGTGACCACAAGTCCAATGAACATAAATGACACCATAGGCAACGAACTCTTTAATTATGCTAGGCGAAATATGTCAAAAAGAAGCATCTATTGTCGATAAAATCGTTGTAACAAGAAATATTAAAATTATATTATTTTCATTTAAAACAATTCATTAAGTTAAACTGACCTTAAATTCACTTACGATTTCGATAATTTTCAATATGCAAAATTTATCACACAAATATAAAATAAAGAGATATAAATCTTGATGCCTACTCATAAAATTTAAGTACTTTTTACTCAAAAATCGAGCGTTATAGGGCCAAAATTTTTTGTATTTCTAAGACATTTTAGCTTAACAAATAATAGCTTTGGTCTTTACTTGAAATTTTAAAATTGAACAATATATAAGCAATTAGAAATCGTGATTTTACTGAATATGATGTTCTGCTCCCCATCAATTCATTGATCGCCGCTTTCATCAAATATGTCAGATGATGGAGGATGCATGATGAATGCTTATGTTCGCCCTCATCCAGATGGTTTTAAATCTTATTTAGGTAAAAATCAGAAAACCGGCCTCTATGCTGTGCGGCTTGGTTGGACAGTTTATGAAACGAATGGCAATGGTTCGGTCCTATACATTGTCAAAAATGAAGATAAGATTCCATTGGATGTAGAAAAGTTTAAAACTGATCGTCCCAAAATTTATGCTGCTCTTCTTCACGAAGTACAGTTTCAACGCAAGAAACAACTCGCGATTGAGCTCCAGCAATCAAATATCCCTTCTTATGACCGTAAAGCCTATAAAAAACGCCGTGGATTATAGGCTCTTAAACATATCTATTTATAGTAGACATATAGAAAAAGCACCCTCGGGTGCTTTTTCTTTTAACGACCAGTTGTAATTAATACGAACATACTCAGTATTAATGTGCTTAGTGATCGTTTGCAATGGATGTGGACTTCATGCTCAGCTCCGTGAGCGTATTGATTAACGTTTTCCATTTCGTGTCCTTCAAAGTTCACAGTCCTAATTTGCCTAATATTCAAACAATAAGAAATTAGCCAAAAGTATTATATGCAATGAAATTTAACTCAATCCTTAAATTTAATTACCACCTCTTATCATCAAGAAATTAGAGCTTTTAAGCTAAAAACTGCATGTAACATTCTACTACGAGGTTAATTATGTATTGGCGATTTGTAGCCCTTTCATCTCAAACAGCCATCGCTTAAACATGATCTTCTAAAATAGAAAATATAACGATATTCCATTTTTTAATAATAGTCTTCGACAGGAGAACTCTTATGGAAGTTCAATCAGAAACAAACTCTTCTTTATTTTGTCATACCTCTACCTCAATTCAAGCCTGTATTGAATGCATGATCGCTTGTAAGACTTGTGCAGCCGCATGTTTGCAAGAGGAACATGTTCATATGATGCGAGAATGTATTAAACATTGCATGACATGTGTAGAAACCTGCCAACTTTGTACGTCTCTAGAGTTAAGAAATTCTGAACTGGCTGAATCGGCAATGCAATTGTGCGCCAATGCCTGTCAACTTTGTGCAGCAGAATGCAGCAAACATGATCATGAACACTGCCAGATTTGTGCTAAAGCATGTTTAGCTTGTGCTCAAGCTTGTTTGGCCTATCGAGCATAATAAATTTTTGCACTCATAAAGCCTACGCAATCTTTTAGATCGTAGGCTGATGAAAATTTAATAAATAACAGTGAATTAGATATTTTTTTATTTAAACTGAGTTAATCATGACTTTTTTATAGGCATAAAAAAAAACCCGCATCTTGGGGAAGAATGCAGGCTCTTAGATCTCCCACAACGACCATGAGTTCATTATTAAACTTGAACTTTAAACCGTTAAGTAAATGTACCTATAAATAAATCAAATTGCAATACAGAATAGTCTGTATGTTTAAAAATTTTTATTATTTCTACATCTTTTTATTTGCTTAAGAACAAATGGTAAAAAAATGGCGTCATAAAAAACTTTATTTTTGACGTGCTAATCCCATAAATAGCTTTTTACAGGCATTAAAAAAGCCCGTTTCACGGGCTTTTCTGCAACGGTGAGCAATCTAAGATTTGTGTCTGTCCATCTCTTAAATGCTCTTTGCTAGCTATATGTAAGGTCTTATCGTATCTTTTGCCCTGTCCCAAGTTTCCCTGTGGATCGAGGAGATATTACGATTACCTTAAGTACAGTTATAGCACATTATTTATTCATGGCTAGTCTTGTTCACGTTTTTTTACAAATGAATAAAATACGATCTAACCTTAATATTTAAGAGTTTTCTACCCCATTTTTATATTGGCGAGCACTATCGCAAATTGGATACCACTTCACTTTTGAAGTGACAAAAGCATGAGAGCTAACTTGGGCAGATATTTCTTCATTAATGAGCCCTACTCTTAAACGCACTACTTCAGGCTTATTTAAACGTTCACTCCAAATTGGAGACCCACAGGTTTTACAGAACACTCTCTTTTTATTAGGCGATGCAAAATAAGCTTGTAACAGGTTTTCCCCCTGAACAATATTCAAATCACTTTTTTGTACTTGAGTGATAGCAGCAAAAGCAGCACCTTGAGCTTTTTGGCACTGTGTGCAATGACAAACCATGATGGATTCTAATTCGGCATTTACTTCTAATTGAACACCATTACAAAGACAAGAAGCTGTATAAGCCATGATTTTTCCTTTTTTTTATTTTAATGACACTTAGCTTACACCCACACCTTTTTCAATGTGATCTAAGATGGCACAAGAAGCTTGCTGGTTACCGCAGCAATCATCGGCTGAAGCCTGCAAAATATTGACCATTTCTTGTAAATGAGCAATTTTTTGTTTTAACTCGGCAATGTGTTTTACGGTTAGGGCTTTCACCTCTGCACTCTGCCGATCTGTATTTTTCCAAAGCGAAATCAGTTCTTTCATCTGTTCAGATGAAAAACCTAACTCTCGAGCATGCTTTAAAAAGTTTAAAGTTTTAAGGTCTGTTTCTGAATAAATGCGATAGCCAGAAGCAGAACGCTGAGCTGCTTCAAGTAAACCGATTTCTTCGTAGTAGCGAATCATTTTCGCCGAAATGCCCGAATGTTTGGATGCCTGACCGATATTCATCTCACACCTCAAATATTAAATTTGATTTAAGACCTGCTGTCATGATCTTAAACCAAAAGTTGATTTTCAGCACGCTTACTGCACAGGTGCATGAAAACGTTTTAAACGTAGCGCATTTCCTAAAACAAAGACCGAAGAAAGTGCCATCGCGCCTGCTGCAAACATAGGTGAAAGTAACACACCAAATGCTGGATATAAGGCACCTGCTGCAATGGGAATAAGTGCAACGTTATATACAAACGCCCAGAACAGGTTTTGGCGTATGTTTCGCATGGTTGCTTTACTTAGCGCAATTGCATTCGGTACGCCTTTTAAGCTGCCTGACATCAGCACAACATCAGCCGCTTCAATGGCAACATCTGTTCCTGTACCAATGGCTAAGCCAACATCTGCTTGCGCCAAGGCTGGTGCATCGTTAATGCCATCACCAACAAAGGCCAATCGACCATATTGTTTTTGCAGTTGGCGAACTGTGTCCACTTTGCCTTCAGGTAAAACCTCTGCCACAACTTCATCAATATTTAACTTTTTAGCAATCGCTTGCGCCGTATGACGATTGTCTCCTGTAATCATGGCAACCTTGAGACCTAATTGATGCAAGGCCTCAATCGCAGCATAGGTTGTTTCTTTAATTGGGTCTGTCACAGCAATAATTGCAGCAAGTTTTTGATCGACGGCGACATATATCGGTGTTTTGCCTTCTTCACCTAACTGAGCAGCAATCGCTTGGAATGAGTTAGTGTCTAAACCAAGTTGGTGCATATAACGGTCTGCGCCAATTTGTACTTTTTGGCCTGATACTTCAGCCTCAATACCTGAACCGGTAATCGAGTTAAATGCTGTTACAGGTAATAAAGTTAGCCCCTCAGCTTGTGCTGCTTGAACAATAGCGAGAGCAATTGGGTGTTCAGACTTGGCTTCGACTGAGGCAACTAAAGTTAGTACTTGCTCACGCTCAAAACCTGATTGCACATTAAAGTCAGTCAGTTTCGGTTTGCCTTCGGTAAGTGTGCCCGTTTTATCAACGGCAACTACCTTCGCTTCTTGTAAAAGCTGTAATGCTTCACCTTTACGGAACAGAACCCCTAACTCAGCACCACGTCCCGTACCGACCATAATAGAAGTTGGTGTTGCAAGTCCCATCGCACAAGGGCACGCAATAATCAGTACCGCAACAGCATTCACCAAACCAAAAGTGAGCGCAGGTTCTGGCCCAAAAATAAACCAAACCAAGAATGTTATTGCTGCAATTAACATTACTACAGGCACAAACCACATGGTGACTTTATCGACCAAACCCTGAATCGGAAGTTTAGAACCTTGGGCTTGCTCAACCATACGGATAATTTGTGAAAGCACCGACGAAGCACCAACGGCGGTTGCCCGAATGTTTAGAGTACCGTTCTGGTTGACCGTACCGCCAACCACCTGATGCCCTACTATTTTTTCAACAGGAACAGGCTCACCCGTAATCATAGATTCATCAATGTAGCTGTGTCCTTCAACTACTTCTCCATCGACAGGCACACGCTCACCCGGACGAATTTCTAAAATGCTTCCACTGACCACTTCGGCAACAGCAACTTCCACCACTTGACCCTCACGCTGAATACGAGCTGTTTTGGGCTGCATTCCAACTAAATGTTGAATAGCTTGCGAGGTTCGTCCTTTAGCTTTGGCTTCGAAATATCGTCCAAGCAAAATTAAACTGACAATAACGGCAGCCGCTTCAAAGTAAACATTGACCGTGCCTTGCGGTAATACATGCGGCATAAAGGTTGCCACGACCGAGAAGCTATAGGCAGCTAAGGTTCCAACAGCGACCAGCGAGTTCATATCTGGTGCTAAACGCCATAAAGCTGGAATACCTTTTTGGTAAAAACGGCGACCAGGGAAAACGAGTACTAATGTTGTCAAAACAAACTGTAAAAACCAGCTATTATATTGACCAATCGTGTGCATGACCCACATGTGAAAAGCTGGAATTAGATGTGAACCCATTTCCAAAATAAACACAGGTAAAGCCAACACAATCGAAATGATCAAATCTTTTTTAAGCTGATCTAAATCTGACGCTTTTTTATCGAGTTGCTCATCTTGATTTTTTTCAGATGCTTTAGCATCGTAACCTGCTTTTTTAACAGCACGAATGAGGTCTTCAACATTGACTGAATTATCTGCCTGCACCCAAGCCTGCTCTGTTGCTAAGTTGACAGTTGCTTCTTGAACGCCGTCTACTTTTTTAAGGGCTTTTTCAACACGTGCAACACAAGATGCACAGGTCATACCCTCAATAGACAACTCCACAGGTGCAGCTTTTGGAACATCGTAACCCGCACGTTCAACTGCTTTAACCAATGCATCGCGCTGAATTGGTTTGTTTGAATATACAACGGCTTTTTCTGTTGCCAAATTAACGTTGGCAATTTCTACATTTTCAACTTTTTTGAGTGCCTTTTCGACACGACCTACACAGGAGGCACAGGTCATACCTTCAATTGGAAGTGTTTCACTATATGCTGGCAATTTTGTGTTTTTTGAGTCCATCAAACACCTCTGCAAATTTGCAAAATTTAATATTCTGTATTGAGCATACAGATTCCCATCATGGGAAGGTCAAGCATATTTTTTTTAAAAATTGGTCTTGACCTTACAATCATGACAAGGTTTAGACTCAGTGTTATCCAAACAAACATCTCGTTCTTGATGGAGTATGAATATGAAATTACTTATTGAAAATATGACTTGTGGTGGCTGTGCTCGTGGCGTGACTGCGACGATTCAAGATATCGACCCAAATGCAAAAGTAGATGTAGATTTAGCGACAAAAATCGTGACTGTTGAAAGCAGTGAAAGCATCGATAAAATTACCGAAGCGCTTGAAGAAGATGGTTTTCCAGCTCAAGTGCAGTAAAATACCAATATTTTGCATAGCTTCAGCTTTTGAGGCTATGCCCTGCCTTTATTTAAAAATCGATACCGTCTGAATCATCTATCGGATTCTGATCGAGCGTGAAAACGGTGCGTTTATATGGAATACCTTCAAGATCATAAACCTGATAAATACAATCAAATAAAAGCTGTAAGTCTTCACTTCGGTCCATTGCACGAGCAGTAATGAAAATCGGGCTGACTGCACCGTTATCTAAAATCGGAATGTAGTTTAAATGAGGAAAGCGAATGGTATCAGCACTGGCAGGAATAATACACAAACCTTCACCCGCAGCCACCAAGCCCAAAGCCAGCTGAATTTCCCGTATTTCATGCATATTTTTTGGAACCAAACTATGCTCGGCAAAGATATTCAAAAGCTGGGTCGAAAAATTGGGTTTCGGCGAAGTAGGATACATAAACATCTTTTCATCAATGAGATCAGCCAGATATACCCCTTCAGTACGCTGAGCAATTGGATGACTCGTATGTGCAGCAACCACCAAGCGTTCTTTACGTAGCAAAATACGCCTCACCGCAGGATCACTAATTCTTAAACGTCCAAATCCAACATCAATACGTCCTTCTTTTAATGCCTGTAGTTGCTCAGTCGTACTTAACTCCATCAATTGAATATTCAAATGAGGTTGTTGTTGCCGAAATAAATAAATGATTCGCGGCAGTAAACCATAGAGTAAAGACCCAACAAAACCGATAGTCACACTACGTTCAATGAGACCAATACGTTTAGTCATACTTTTTATTTCTTCAGCATTCGACAAAAGTTTAAGGGCGTGCTGATAAAAGAAATGTCCGGCTGGGGTTGTCTGTAAAGGACGGCTTCCTCGCTCAAACAGTTGAATTCCAAGCTCACTTTCCAAATTTTGAATCTGTCGACTCAAAGGTGGTTGAGCAATAAATAGTTTTTCCGCGGCTTTTGTAAAGCTCTGCTCTTCAACAACAGCCACAAAATACCGTAAATGTCTTAGTTCCATAAGGCTTCCATACCTTTAAGATATAAAAAAATGCAAATTCAGTCTTAGACACAGTTTAACCATTCTTTTAAGGTATATACAAGCAACAAACCCATGAAGTGATGAATTGCTTTGTGAAAAGCCTTATTGCCAATATTGAAGCGATTCATCTTCATCAATTCACGGTTAAACACCCAGCGCACTCACGCGCTTCATTGACAATATTAGGATATCAAGACCTTGTAGATCGTAGCTAAGGTCTTGGTGACTTCCACACTTTTGGAAAGTCGGAGAACGGACATGCCACGTATTCCTGTAATCAATACCAGCCATCTTGACCGTATTGATGAATTACTTGTAGATAATATCGAAACAGGTGAGTTTAAACTTCATCGCTCAGTGTTTACTGACGAAGCCCTATTTGACCTCGAAATGAAATACATCTTCGAAGGTAATTGGGTTTACTTAGCACACGAAAGCCAAATTCCAAATAATAATGACTACTACACCACTCACCTTGGTCGTCAGCCGGTCATTATTGCCCGTAACCGTAACGGCGAACTCAATGCCATGATCAATGCGTGTTCACACCGCGGAGCACAACTTTGCCGTCACAAGCGTGGTAACAAAGCAACGTATACCTGCCCTTTCCACGGCTGGACGTTTAACAACTCAGGTAAACTTCTAAAAGTTAAAGACCCAACTGAAGCTGGTTACTCTGACTGTTTTAATCAAGAAGGCTCACATGACCTTAAAAAAGTGGCTCATTTTGAGAGCTACAAAGGCTTCTTATTTGGTAGCTTAAATCCCGATGTTCCTTCACTTGAAGAATTCTTGGGTGAAACCACCAAAATCATCGACATGATTGTTGACCAGTCTGAACATGGTCTCGAAGTTTTACGTGGTTCATCAACCTACACTTACGAAGGTAACTGGAAACTCACTGCTGAAAATGGTGCCGATGGTTACCACGTTTCTGCTGTTCACTGGAACTATGCAGCAACGACTCAACACCGTAAAGAAACTCAAGCTGCCGACAACATTCGTGCCATGAGTGCAGGTTCTTGGGGTAAACAAGGCGGTGGCTCGTATGGTTTTGAAAATGGCCACATGTTGCTTTGGACACAATGGGCAAACCCAGAAGACCGTCCAAACTTCCCGAAAGCAGACGAATACACCGAAAAATACGGTGAAGCGATGTCGAAATGGATGATTGAGCGTTCGCGGAACCTTTGTCTCTATCCAAATGTTTATTTGATGGATCAGTTCGGTTCGCAAATTCGTGTACTTCGCCCACTTTCGGTTAATAGAACCGAAGTCACCATTTACTGTATCGCGCCTAAAGGCGAAGCACCAGAAGCTCGCGCACGTCGTATCCGTCAATATGAAGATTTCTTCAATGCCTCAGGCATGGCAACACCTGACGATTTAGAAGAATTCCGTGCTTGTCAGGCAGGCTACGCAGGTATTGCACTTGAATGGAATGACATGTGCCGTGGTTCAAAACATTGGATTTATGGACCAGACGATGCAGCGAACGAAATTGGTTTAAAACCAATGTTAAGTGGTATCAAAACTGAAGATGAAGGTCTTTATCTTGCCCAACATCAATATTGGTTACACACCATGAAACACGCGATTGCATCAGAGAAAGAAATTGCTGGTCAGGGAGAAACAGCATGAGCACTCAAGACAAAGCAACTTTAGAAAATATTGCTCAGTTTCTCTATCGTGAAGCTCGCTTTTTAGATGATGAACAATGGGAAGATTGGATTGAATGCTATTCACCCGAAGCTTCTTTCTGGATGCCAGCTTGGGATGACGACGATAGATTAACTGAAGACCCACAATCTGAAATTTCACTCATTTATTACCCTGACCGTCAAGGTTTAGAAGACCGCGTGTTCCGTATTAAAACTGAGCGCTCGTCTGCAACCATGCCGGACACACGTACAAGCCACAATATTGCCAATGTTGAAGTCGTTGAACGCGACGGAGACAAAGTCACTGTTCGCTTTAACTGGAATACTTTGAGTTTCCGTTACAAGACAAATTACAGCTATTTCGGTATGTCACGTTATGTGATCGATTTTTCAGGTGATCAACCCAAAATCTTGAGCAAGTATGTCGTTTTGAAAAATGACTACATCAATCAGGTTATTGATATTTACCATCTTTAAGACATACCCCCCCTCAGTTAAACGGACTGTTAGCTTAGGGTAAAAGTTTCAAATATTTTGTAGGATACATGCTATGTCAAACCACAATGTTGCACTTCAATTTGAAGATGGTGTTACACGTTTCATTAACGTAGCTCAGGGCGAAACCCTATCTGACGCAGCCTATCGCCAAAAAATTAATATTCCTTTGGATTGCCGTGATGGAGCATGTGGAACTTGCCGCGCATTTTGCGAATCCGGTCGTTATGACATGCCAGAAGAAACCTATATTGAAGATGCGTTAACCCCTGAAGACGCTGAGCAAGGTTATATTCTTGCTTGCCAATGTCGCCCAACTTCAGATGCCGTATTTCAAATTCAAGCATCATCAGATGTTTGCAAAACAGCAATTCATAGCTTCCAAGGTACATTAGCCCGCGTTGAAAACTTATCAGACTCAACCATCACATTTGATATTCAACTTGATGAAGGCCAACCAGACATTCACTTCCTTGCAGGTCAATATGTGAATGTTGCTATTCCTGAAATTGGCGAAACACGTTCATATTCATTTAGCTCAAAACCGGGTAACCGCTTAACGGGCTTTGTGGTCCGTAACGTACCGAACGGCAAAATGAGTGAGTTCTTAAGTAAGAATGCTAAAGCTGGCGACAAAATGACTTTTACTGGTCCATTCGGTAGCTTCTATTTACGTAATGTAGCTCGCCCAGTGCTGATGCTAGCAGGCGGTACTGGCATTGCCCCATTTATGTCGATGTTACAAGTGCTTGAAGAAAAAGGTTCAGAACAGCCTGTTCGTTTAGTCTTTGGTGTAACCAATGACTTTGATTTGGTTGCTCTAGAAAAACTCAATGAATTGCAGGCAAAATTCCCGTGGTTTGAATATCGAACTGTAGTTGCAAGTCCTGAAAGTCAGCATGAACGCAAAGGCTATGTAACGGGTCATATTGAAAGTGAATGGTTAAACGGTGGCGATGTCGATGTTTATCTATGTGGACCGGTGCCAATGGTAGAAGCTGTTCGTGGCTGGTTAGAAACTGAAAATATCAAACCTGCTAGTTTCTTGTTTGAAAAATTCTCTGCAAACTAACTCAAGGTGGAGAAGTTATCTATGTCAAACCGTCAAAGATTTACCGATAAAGTCGTGATTGTTACGGGTAGTGCTCAAGGCATTGGTCGTGGCGTGGCATTACAAGTCGCAGCTGAAGGCGGCCAAGTCATCATGGCTGACCGCTCTGAATATGTTGAAGAAGTTCTCAAAGAAATTCAGAGTGCAGGCGGTGATGCTGTCACGATTAATGCTGACCTTGAAACCTATGCCGGTGCGCAAGCGGTTGTTGCAACAGCCATTGAACACTATGGTCGGGTAGATATCCTGATTAATAACGTAGGCGGCGCGATCTGGATGAAACCTTTTGAAGAGTTTTCCGAAGAAGAGATCATTAAAGAAGTGAATCGCTCATTGTTCCCAACTTTATGGTGCTGCCGCGCTGTGTTGCCCGCCATGATTAAGCAACAATCGGGCGTTATTGTAAATGTATCTTCAATTGCAACCCGTGGTATTAATCGTATTCCCTATTCTGCATCTAAGGGCGGTGTAAATGCTCTAACAGCATCGCTTGCTTTTGAACATGCCAAAGATGGGATTCGAGTCAATGCCGTTGCTACCGGTGGAACCGAAGCACCGCCTCGCAAAGTACCTCGTAATGCCAATCCGTTAAGTCAAAATGAAAAAGAGTGGATGCAGCAAGTGGTTGATCAAACAATTGATCGAACATTTATGGGCCGTTATGGCACAATTCAAGAACAAGTGAATGCAATTTTATTTCTTGCATCAGACGAAGCATCGTATATGACTGGCTCGGTTATTTCAGTCGGAGGTGGAGATCAGGGTTAACCCTGATCTTTTTCCATGATTGGGTAAATAACATGATTTGCATGGAGGCAATCACACATGGCAACCCTGTTCAAGACATTAAAAAATGACTGGTCTATATCAGCAACAGTTGCTGGCTTTCTTGCAGTTTTAATTTCTTACTCAGGTCCACTGATTATTTTTTTCCAAGCTGCTCAGCGCGCCCATGTGTCAACCGATATGATGGTGTCATGGATTTGGGGAATTTCCATTGGTGCCGCCGTTTCAGGTATTTATCTTTCAATTAAATATAAAACTCCTGTCATAACCGCATGGTCAGCACCGGGCACTGCCCTATTAGTTACCCTATTTCCAAACGTCTCGTTGAATGAAGCAATAGCTGCATATATTACTGCTGCCATCGTTATTTTTTTAATTGGCGTTACAGGTTACTTCGACAAGTTACTGAAGTGGATTCCACAAGACGTCGCTGCGGGCATGATGGCGGGTATTCTTTTTCAATTCGGTATTGGTCTATTTACCGCGTCTGATAGCATGCCTTTTATTGTTTTTAGCATGCTCATTGTCTTTTTAATTGCCAAACGTTTAATGCCGCGCTACACCATGATTTGGGTGTTAGCTGCTGGAGTTTTATTAAGCCTCATTTTAGGCAAAATGAATCCGGTTGATGTGAGTTTTAGTTTAGCTATTCCGCAGTGGATTAGCCCAGAATGGACATGGAACTCAACATTGAACCTCGCCGTCCCTCTCATTTTAGTCAGTCTAACTGGCCAATTTTTACCGGGTATGGCAATTATGAAACTCAGCGGTTACGACACGCCAGCCAAACCCATTATTACTGTCACCAGTATTGCCTCTTTAGCTGTTGCTTGCGTCGGTGGTATTACGATTGTGCTTGCCTCAATTACCGCTGCTTTATGTATGGGCAAAGATGCACATGAACTTAAAGAAAAACGCTATATCGCGGGCATCGCCAACGGAATTTTTTATATTTTAGGAGGCTTATTTGCTGGCAGTATTGTCATGCTATTTAGCTTACTTCCTAAAGAACTGGTCGCAGCACTAGCAGGTTTAGCGTTGCTTGGAGCGATTGCCACCAACATTTCTGTTGCCATGAAAAATGATAGTCAACGTGATGCTGCACTTATTACCTTTTTAGCAACAGCATCAGGTATGCATTTTCTTGGATTAAGCTCCGTTTTTTGGGGCATTTGCATTGGTGTAATCGCCCATTTCATTCTCACACCACGCTCAACACCAACTACAAATTGATTTTTTATCTAAGCGCCCGCCACTAAAATAAAACCTCAATCGCCAAATCAAAATGCAAATAATTTGCTAAGTCTGATTTGGCGTTTTTTATTTAATATAAATTAAATTTCATTTTTAAGATCAATTTCCAAAATAATTAAATAATAGACTTTAGTATTTTGTTTTTATATTCTCACTTCAACTCATAATATAAATTTAGCTATATTTTTAGCTGTGATTCTCATCAATAAAATCTATAAAAAAACATCTATAAAATCCTTAAAATTCTCATAATACAATATTTAACCCCATTTTAAAGACACAACAAAGCCTACTAAAAAAATAAAAACAAATACATATTTTTCAAACAATTAAATCAATAAAAACGCAATACCTTAAAGACATAAAGATATATCAATTAGGTTTTTGACTCTAATCCAATAACAAAATAGTTTATTAAAAAATAACGCGATGCTTCACAAATTGGAGGTGAAGAAAATGGATACGAGCAAGGTTAATATTAACGAGTTAATTGATAAAGCCAGTTTTACATCTTTTCATTGGAAAGTTTTAATCTGGTGCTTACTTATTATTATTTTTGATGGATATGATTTAGTTATTTACGGGGTTGCTCTTCCTCTCTTAATGCAACAATGGTCATTAACTGCAGTAGAAGCTGGTTTACTCGCCAGTGCTGCTCTATTCGGGATGATGTTTGGTGCCATGATTTTCGGCACACTTTCAGACAAATTAGGGCGTAAAAAAACCATCCTGATTTGTGTCACCTTATTTAGTGGATTTACCTTTATTGGTGCCTTTGCCAAAGGACCAACTGAGTTTGCTATTTTACGCTTTATTGCAGGTCTTGGGATTGGTGGCGTTATGCCAAACGTCGTTGCGCTTATGACCGAATACGCACCCAAAAAAATCCGCAGTACATTAGTTGCAATTATGTTTAGTGGCTATGCAATTGGTGGCATGACATCTGCTCTACTCGGCGCATGGCTCGTTAAAGATATGGGCTGGCAAATCATGTTTTTAATTGCGGGTGTTCCCCTATTATTACTTCCGCTGATCTGGAAATTTTTGCCAGAGTCTCTCACCTTTTTAGTGAAATCTAACCATAGCGAGCAGGCAAAAAGTATTGTTTGTAAAATTGCGCCAGAAACGCAGGTAAACGCCAATACACAACTGGTGTTAAACGAAAGCACCACAACAGATGCACCTGTCCGTGCGCTTTTCCAACAAGGCCGTACCTTCAGCACATTTATGTTCTGGATTGCTTTTTTTATGTGCTTACTCATGGTGTATGCCTTAGGAAGCTGGTTACCTAAACTCATGCTGCAAGCGGGCTATTCGTTAGGTGCAAGCATGTTATTCCTGTTTGCACTTAATATTGGCGGCATGGTCGGTGCAATTGGTGGCGGTGCTTTAGCAGACAAATTCCATTTAAAACCTGTTATTACAATCATGTTTATTGTGGGTTCAGCAGCTTTAATTCTACTTGGCATTAATAGTCCGCAATTTATTTTATATAGCCTGATTGCAATTGCTGGTGCTGCCACAATTGGCTCACAAATCTTACTCTACACTTTTGTTGCACAGTTCTATCCGACAGCACTTCGTTCAACTGGCATGGGCTGGGCATCTGGAATTGGCCGTATTGGTGCGATTATTGGACCAGTTTTAACAGGAGCCCTACTCACACTTGAGCTTCCTCACCAAATGAATTTCTTAGCGATTGCAATTCCGGGTGTGATTGCTGCACTTGCAATATTTATGGTCAATCTCAAAGCCTCTGTTGCTGCACAGACTCCATCAACTTTTAACCCTCAAAACACGCTTACTCAGCAGTAAATATACATGCGCCGAGGACTGGCGCATCTTTTTGGAAATGGATTATGGAATTATTACACCGCTTTAAGCCATGTGCTTTAACTTTTGCGACCTTAGTGTTGATGTGTGGCAATTCATTCGCTGCAAATCCAAATCAGCAGCCCGAAGATGAATGGAAATTCACGCTAAAGAATGCCTATATCAACCGTAATTTTGACAACGATGCCCTAAAAGATACAGGCAGTTGGTCTCAGGCAGCATCTTTATTTTATAAGTCGAAAATGCATGACACCCCGCTGCAAATTGCAGACAAACCAATCACCATTGGTGCCGATGCTTCTGTTCAATATGCCGTGCGCTTAAGTTCAGACAAACACGTTGCGGACACGGTATTGCCTTTTAATAAAGAAACGCAATCTCAAGCCTCCGACTTTTTAAAATACGGCGCCACTTTAAAACTGGGCTACGACAAAACCCTTTTAAGTGTCGGTGAACTCTGGCTAGATTTACCCGTAACGGCTGTGGATGCGAGCCGACAATTGCTTGCCTCTTATTGGGGAACCAATCTTAAGTCGCAACTTTCAGATCAGCTCTATGCTGAAATTGGTCGGGTTGAAAAAGTGTCACCGCGAAATGAAGAAGACTTTAAAAAGTTTTCATTCACGGCAAATGGAATGACTAAAGAATCTGATGGTTTGAACTATATTGACTTACGCTATCAATTTACACCGTCACTCAAGGGCGAATATTACTTTGGTAATCTAGAAGATCTCTACAACAAACACTATGTTGGGCTTGAGCATAATTGGAAACAACCTAATTTCTCTCTTACTTCTAAGTTTAAATACTTCAATGCAAAAGATGACGGCAATACTTTTGATATTGATGCGCAGAACATTGGAGTACTAGAAACCGTAAAAGTAAAAAACCATACCTTTGGTTTAGGTTACCAGCAAATTATGGGTGAATCGGCTTACCCATTACCGGATGGTTTCTTACCAGAAACTTATTTCATAAACTGGAACGCAACAGGATTTTTTAAAGAAGATGAAAAGTCTTACCATGTGATGTATGGCTACGACTTTAAAGACTATGTACCGGGCCTAAATGCAATGGTGAAATATGTTTACGGCCATGATTTTAAAGCAGCCAATGGTGAAAAAAACCATGAAACCGAATCGAATGTGATTTTAAATTATGCGTTTCAGCAGCCATTCTTAAAAGGCGTTGCTCTGCAATATATTCGCATTGATTACACCGTTAAGCATGGCAATGACTTTGGTGAAGACCGCTTGTTTGTAAACTACACTAAAAAGTTTTAATTACTTTTGATTTAATCTAAGCGGGCCAATTTTGGTCCGCTTTTTTATATTATTTCGCTCATAAAAAAACGCTCTTACGAGCGTTTTTAATTAACCTTGCAACTTAAGCAACATGCTTTTGTACAACAATCGAACCTACTGAATAACCAGCACCAAAAGATGAAATCACACCATATTCACCATCATCCACTTCATGGCCTGTACGGTGTAAAGCAATAATAACGCCTGCTGAAGAAGTATTTGCAAACTCATCCAGAATAATTGGGGCACGGCTTAAATCTGCCTCTTTACCAGCCACATATTTCAAGATTAGTTCATTCATGTTGGCATTGGCTTGGTGTAACCAGAAGCGCTTAATATCGTTTGCAGTTAACTGCATTTTTTCCAACTGTGCATTAATGATTTTTGCTACGAGCGGACAAACATCTTTAAAGACTTTGCGGCCATCTTGACGGAATAACTTGTCATCGACTACTGCATCTTCGCTACGGTTTAAGAAACCAAAGTTATTGCGAATGTTGTTTGAAAATTGAGTAAATAAATGAATATCTAAAATTTCAAAACCAGTCTTAGTCGTAGTTTCTTCAATAATAGAAGCCGTTGCAACATCACCAAAAATGAAGTGACAATCACGGTTACGGTAGTCTAGGTGACCAGATGTAATCTCAACGTTCACCAATAAAACACGGCGAGCACCTGAACGAATTGCATCAGCTGCTTGTTTCAAACCAAAAGTAGCAGCTGAACATGCAACGTTCATGTCGTAGGCATAACCTTGAATACCGAGTGCCGACTGAATTTCAATCGCTACAGCTGGATAAGCACGCTGCATGTTTGAACATGCCAAAATTACAACATCGATATCTTCAGCAGTTACACCTGCATTTTCCATTGCCTGTTTCGCAGCAATAACACCCCACTCTGCTTGAAGTGAAAGTTCATCATTTGAACGTTCAGACAAACGAGGACGCAAACGATTTGGATCAAGAATACCCGATTTTTCGATTACATAACGACTTTTAATACCAGACGCTTTTTCAATAAATTCAGCGCTTGAACCACGTAATTCTTCAAGTTCACCCGCTGCAATTTTCTCTGCATTCTCTTGGTTATATTGTTCCACATAAGCATTTAAACTGACGGCCAGTTCTTCATTAGAAATGGTTTCTGTTGGGTGAAATAGCCCAGTACCTGTGATACGAATGCCCATGTAAAACTCCTAAAAAAATGAATAAGGTCTGTTAATCTTTCATTTATAAATTGCGTTGTAAGCTAAACAACAACATAAACAGACCCCGATCTATCTTAACTGATTCCCAAACGATCCCATAACTTTTGCAGTCGAGTTGGCGAAATAGGCATCTTGGTTTTCATCGGTTGAGAAAATAAAGAAATGCGAAATTCTTCCAACATCAAATACAATTCTTTGATTTTTGGATCGTTTTTGAATTTAAACACCTTGTCCATCCATGGATCGACATCATCAATAGCGGCATGATCTCGCTGTAGATTATTTGGCAATCGATCTAAACGCAATAGCAGCGCTTTTAAATATCGTGGATATTCCTGCCAAAGATCGACTGGTTGGCAATAAACAAAATTACCAAGTGACATTAAATCGAGCTGATCTTCAATATCATCAACGCTACGGCCAAATATGTCTCGGTCGAGTACTAATAACTGACGGCGAATTTGCTGCCATTGAATATAAATATCACTTAATTGCTCAAGTGCTTGCTGACCATGACTCAAAAATTGCTTTTTGACCTGCTCGAGCAGTTTATTAAATTCATCTGCATTAATTGGCAAAGTTGTAATTGCCATTTGCAACGTTGCATAGACCAACATCTGCTCAAGCTTAGCTTTATCACCCAAAGGGGAATATGCCAAAGCAAGCGGTTTTGAAATCTGCTTTTTCAACTGACGAACCAAGTCGCCAAGCTGCATATGGACCAGACGGATAATCCCTTCACGATGCTGCTTAATAGCTTCAGCCTGATCATTAAAAGTCTGAATAACAACGCCTGAGTCATCTTTAGCTTCAATTTCAGCAAAAGCTTTTGTAGGTACCAAAGCCTGATATTGTTTCACAACAACACCCGTAACTTTATGTGAAGCCTCAAAAGTAAAATTCTCAGGGAAGTTTTTAAACTCACCTTTTTGCTGTTTCACTGGACGATGCGTTTCTACACGGCAACGCGCTTTTAATTCAGGTAAATCACGGCCTTTTGCAATCAACTTACCTTTTTCATCAATAACCTTAATGAAAGGCACCAAATATGGGTCAATGCGTTCAAACGAGAAATCTTTATCTGTAATTTGCTCACCACGTAAGGCAAAAGCTAAATAACTAAAGATATGTTCACGTAAATGTACAGCATCAATGCCTTGCATGAGCTTACGAGCAGTATCAGGAATAGGCACTACATTACGACGCTTATCTTTCGGTAAAGCTTTAAGTAAAGCCTCAATTAAATCTTGGCGCCAACCCGGAATTCCCCATGACCAAATATTTTCATCAACCTGAGGTAGTGCCTGAACAGGAATCTGAACAGTTGCACCATCTTCGTCATGGCTCGGGTCAAAATGATATGTCGTTGCTAAACGTAGCTGCCCATTGTGTAAATGATCTGGGAATTGCTGCGTTGTTGGTCGGTCATTGAGCCAAAGCGCATCATCCTCAACAAATAAATAACGTGGATTATTTGCTTCTACCGTCGCTCGCCAGTCTTCAAAACTACGACGGCTTGCAATTTCTTCGGGAATTTTAGATGCATAAAACTGATAAATCGTTTCTTCATCCACCACTAAATCACGACGACGCAATTTATCTTCAACTCGCTCAACTTCTTCAAGTTTAAGCAAGTTGTGTTTTAAAAATGGTGGGATTGTACCCAAATTACCTGTGGTTAATGCATCGCGTAAGAAGATCTCATGTGCGGCAGGCTGATCAACTTTTTCAAAATTAATTAACCGTTTTGGTTCAATGATTAAACCAAATAAGGAAATTTGTGCATATGCATTTACGATTCCAGCTTTCTTAGACCAATGCGGCTCAAAATAGTGATATTTCAATAAATCACGTGCAGCAAGCAAAATCCATTCAGGGTCAATTTTGGCTAAAGTACGTAAGTACACTTGAGAGGTTTCGACCATCTCAAAAGCCATCACCCAAGAGGTATTGGTTTTGTGCAACGTACTTGCAGGGAAAACTTTAGCCTTTTGCTGACGCACAGCCATAAAGGTGTTGCGTTCATCTGTTTTATTGGCAATGAAAGAAAGTAACCCTGTCAGCAACGCACGATGCAAATTTTCATAATTTGCATCTTTTTCATTAAAGCTAAGTTTTAAACCTTCTGCTAATTCAACCAATTGCTGATGCGTTTGTTTCCATTCACGTAAACGTAACCAACTTAAAAAATTCTGCTTGGCAAACTGACGTCGTTTATTTTCAGACATCCCTGCTTCACCTTTAGGATTTAAAGTATCCCAAAGTTTTAAATAAAACAGAAAATCTGAATCTGCTTCTTTGAACAAAGCATGTTTCTGGTCAGCCTGCATCTGTTTATCGGCTGGACGTTCACGAGGGTCTTGAACTGCTAAAGCACTCACCACAATCAAAATTTCTTTGAGCACACCAAAATGAGCACCGCCAACAATCATACGAGCGAGTCGTGGGTCAATCGGCATACGTGCCATCATTTGGCCGACTTTAGTCAGCTCATTTTTCTTCTCGTTGAGTGCCCCTAACTCAATAAGCAACTTACGGCCATCATTTACAAGACGGAAATCTGGTGGCTCAATAAAATCAAAGTTTTCTAGCTCACCCAAACCTAAACTGTGCATTTGCAAAATAACAGAAGCCAAGTTGGTTCGTTTAATTTCAGGCTCAGTAAATTCGGGGCGGCTTACGAAATCTTCTTCGCTATATAAACGAATACACACACCCGCAGCAATACGACCACAACGCCCTTTACGCTGATTGGCAGCAGCTTGAGAGATTGCCTCAATCGGTAAACGTTGCACACGTGAACGGTAGTTATAACGAGAAATACGAGCAAAACCACTATCAATCACATAACGAATATTTGGAACTGTAAGTGCGGTTTCGGCCACGTTCGTCGCAATAATAATACGACGACCTTTACCACCCGGACTGAAAATCTTTTGTTGTTCAGAAACAGCTAATCGTGCGTATAGAGGAAGAATTTCGGTATGTCTTGGCCCGTACTTTTGCAAGGTTTCCTGTAATTCTCGAATTTCTTGCTCTGTACTTGAGAAAATTAAAATATCGGCATGTTCAGGATGGCCTTTTGCTTCGGCATCGGCAAAACACTCTTCAACTGCTTGTACAACTGCTCGAGGTAAGTTTTCTTCGAAATCATCAAACTCATCGTCATCACTTCCGCCAATATTCATCTCTGAAATTGGGCGATAAAGCACTTCGACAGGATAACTACGCCCTTCCACTTCAAAAATAGGCGCATCATTAAAGTAATTACTAAAACGATTTACATCTAAAGTTGCCGAAGTCACGATAACTTTTAAGTCTGGGCGTTTTGGCAGTAATTGCTTTAAATAACCCATAATAAAATCGATATTGAGTGAGCGTTCATGCGCTTCATCAATAATGATCGTGTCGTATTTAGATAAAAAACGGTCATTGCCTAATTCGGCAAGTAAAATACCATCGGTCATTAACCGTACAATTGAATCTTGTGAACCTTGTTCATTAAAACGGATTTTAAAACCAATCGATTCGCCAAGCTTTTCGCCAACTTCTTCTGCGATACGCTGCGACACACTACGGGCAGCTAAACGGCGTGGCTGTGTATGACCAATCATACCTGTTAAGCCACGACCTGCTAACATTGCAATTTGAGGAAGCTGAGTGGTTTTACCTGAACCTGTTTCACCCGCGACAATAATGACCTGATGCTTTTGAATCGCATCAATTAAACGGTCTGCATATTGAGAAACAGGTAATTCCTGATTCAGTTTAATTTTAGGGAGACGTTCAAATCGCTGCCTTACTTTGGCATTAGATTGTTCAAATAATTTTTCAATCTCTGCTGTATTGGCTTTTTTGTCTTTACGTAAACGATTTAAACGGTGACGATCTCTTGCCATCACCCACTGATCTACATTTAAACCATTCTGCACAGACAAACTTTCCTGAAAATACAACAATCCGCTATTTTACGCTCTAATGACCATAAGGTAAAACACTTGGTTTTTTATATATTTTTATTTTTTTAAAATTTTACCCTTGAATTTTGACTAAGTAGGCTTCATGTTGTTAGGCAAGTTTCTTTTACGATAACTGTCATTTGATTTACATGTTTTTGCAGTCAAATCGAATACTGTGTTTGGGGACTTAAAAATCGTAAATTTATCACTTATTCAATTTTCCGATTTTAGTCATGTAAAAATACTATTTCCCCAATAAAGAATTTTTATTTATTCTACATCTCGTAAACAAGTTTAAATATAAACCTCAATCATGGAGACAATGATGAGCTTGATTAATACTGAAGTTAAACCATTCCAAGCAACTGCTTACCACAACGGCCAATTTGTTGAAGTTAACGAAACTAACCTTAAAGGTAAGTGGTCTGTTGTATTCTTCTATCCAGCTGACTTCACTTTCGTTTGCCCAACTGAACTTGGTGACTTAGCAGACAACTACGCTGAATTCCAAAAGCTTGGTGTTGAAATTTATGCTGTATCTACTGATACACACTTCACTCACAAAGCTTGGCACGACACTTCTGAAGAAATCAAAAAAATCCAATATCCATTAGTTGGTGACCCAACTTGGACTCTTTCTAAAAACTTCGACGTTCTTATCGAATCTGAAGGTTTAGCTGATCGTGGTACTTTCGTTATCGATCCAGAAGGTAAAATCCAAATCGTTGAACTCAACGCTGGTGGTATCGGTCGTGACGCTTCTGAACTTCTTCGTAAAGTAAAAGCTGCTCAATACGTACACGCTCACCCAGGTGAAGTTTGCCCAGCTAAATGGAAAGAAGGCGACGCTACTCTTGCTCCATCTATCGACTTAGTTGGTAAAATCTAATCTCTTATTAGATTTTAAAAACTTAAAGAACCATCCCTCATCAGATGGTTCTTTTGTTTTGAATAAGCACATCACATTTTCTACTGATACTTTTACAATTATGCCCTTCCCCATTAGATAAAGTTTGAGTAATGTCAAATCAATAACTGGCGTTTTTTGAGCTTTAGCAATATGAAATAAAGGGGAAAATTTATGGCGAATACAGCGGCCGTCACTTCATGGAAATACAATGCAACCTCGCGTCATTTAAAAATATTTTATAGCGATGGTTCAGGCGAACTTTATCACCCTGTGCCTGAATTTATTTATGACAATTTACTACGCTCGACAGATAAAGCCGCTTTTGTACACAAATATTTAGAATTCGATTTACATTTTACGCGCTTATCTTTAGTGAATGCTTTATAGCAGAAACAAAAAAGGCCTGAGTTGAACAGGCCTTTATCAACGTATAACTTATATTTTCAAATGATTTATCTTGCCACCACCATACATAAACCAGCGCCTACCGGCAAAATACTGCTCATAAAGTTTTCATCTTTTTTAATTAAAGCTAAGAATGAACTGACTTCAGCCGCATGTGAAATCACATTATCAATAATGAGTACGCCACCTTTTGGCTTCAGCAAACGTTTTAAATCTGGCCAATAACTCTCGTAAGCAGGACGCTCGGCATCTAACAGAATAAAATCGAAAGTTTCCTGGGCTTCTTTTAAATAATCGACTGCATCTCCTACCCAAAAATCAACCAATTCATCTAATGCCAGTTCAGTCGCATGACGTTTCGCTTCGGCACTACGATTGGCATCGATTTCAAGCGTCGTTACTTTTCCGTGAGTTGCTTGTGCAGCCTCAGCAAGCCATAAAGTGGAATAACCTGTTGAAGTACCGATTTCTAAAATTGATTTAGCTTGCTGCATTCGAATAAATTGCGACAGTAGTTTTGCAGACTCCGCCTCAATATTTCGATAGCGTAGCAAGCGATCTGACTGCTGGGCATCATGTCGTTTAAAGGTGTCATATAAATCTGCAACTCTTTGTAAGAAAAAAGTATTTGGCATATCTTCACCTTTTAAAATCGTTATTTTATATGACAGCCGTTTGAGTTAAGTGCTTTGAATTAACTTGAACCGCGGCACGATACTTCCGTCAGTTATTTGAACCGTTTCAGTAAACATATCTAGCGGACGCACCCATGTTGAATAGTCACCATACAAACACTGATAAACGACTAGTTCCTCTTCAGTCTCACTGTGTTTTGCCACAGAAAAAACTTGATAGAGATTACCTTTATAATGCTGATAAATGCCGCGTTGCAATGACATGAAAGTACCTTTTAATGTTATGACATAAAATCTTTACAGCCATATAACATATATAAATTTTTAAATACTTTCACTTTAAAAGATAAAAAAGAGTAATAAAGGCTACCTAAAGACAAATTACACTTTAACTTCTTGATATTATTTATAAGTGCTAAGCAACATTCAAAAAACCGATTAAATCTATAAAAACATACTGTTTCATCTATTTTGTGTTTTAACGTACTATGCATCTATTGAAAGAATTTGGATGCATTGGAGTAAAAACAGATGTTAGATCAAAACATTAAAACTCAATTAAAAACTTATTTAGAACGTTTAGAAAGTCCAATCGAATTAGTGGCTGCTTTAGATCAATCAGATAAAGCGGCTCAAATTAAAGAGTTAGTGACAGAAATTGCTGAACTTTCTGACAAAGTGACTGCCCGTTTTGACGGCAACAATACACGTCGTCCAAGCTTTGGTGTCGCTAAAGCAGGTGAACAGCCTCGTGTATTCTTTGCTGGCTTACCAATGGGCCATGAGTTTACATCTTTGATCTTGGTGCTGTTACAAGTCTCTGGGTATGCACCTAAAGTTTCTGATGAAGTGCTCAACCAGATTAAAGGCTTAAACCTCAAAGCCAACTTTGATGTGTTTGTATCATTAAGCTGTCATAACTGTCCGGATGTGGTGCAGGCGCTTAACCTGATTGCCATTTATAACCCGAACACAACTGCAACCATGATTGATGGGTCATTCTTCCAAGATGAAGTGGAACAGCGCAAAATCATGGCTGTACCAATGGTGTTTCAAGACAACGAACACATTGGCCAAGGTCGTATGACCCTTGAAGAAATTGTGGCAAAACTCGACACCAACTCAGCTGAAAAAGATGCAGCAGCGCTGAATGCCAAAGATGTCTTTGATGTATTGGTGATTGGTGGTGGTCCTGCGGGTGCAACGGCTGCAATCTATGCGGCACGTAAAGGCATTAACACAGGTATCGTGGCTGAACGCTTTGGCGGTCAGGTGATGGATACCATGGACATTGAAAACTTCACGTCTGTGCAAAAGACTCAAGGTCCTAAGTTTGCTGCCGAGATGGAAGCGCATGTTCGTGAATACGATGTTGATATCATGAATTTGCAACGTGTCAGCAAAATCACGGGGGCAAACCAAACGATAAATGGTCTGGTTGAAGTTGAGCTTGAAAATGGTGCAAAACTTGAATCGAAAACTGTGATCCTTTCAACAGGTGCACGTTGGAGAGAAATGAATGTACCGGGTGAGCAAGAATACCGTACCCGTGGTGTTGCGTACTGCCCACACTGTGATGGTCCATTGTTCAAAGGTAAACGTGTTGCTGTGATTGGTGGCGGTAACTCAGGTGTTGAAGCTGCAATTGACCTTGCTGGGATTGTTGAGCATGTGACTTTAGTTGAGTTCGATACTAAACTTCGTGCTGACCAAGTTCTGCAAAACAAACTGCATAGCTTGCCAAACACCACTGTGATTATGAATGCGCTAAGTACAGAAGTGTTAGGTGATGGCTCACAAGTGACTGGTCTTAAATATAAAGACCGTGCGACTGATGAAGAGCATGTTGTAGAGCTTGCGGGCATCTTTGTACAGATTGGTTTATTGCCAAACACTGACTTCTTAAAAGACAGTGAAGTTGAGTTAACCAACCGTGGCGAGATCATTGTGAATGACCGTAACGAGACTAATGTGAAAGGTGTATTTGCTGCGGGTGACTGTACGACTGTGCCTTACAAGCAAATCATTATTGCGACAGGTGAAGGCGCTAAAGCATCACTCTCGGCATTTGATTACATCATTCGTTCTGGACAGTAAAAAAAACAGGTTAAACCATTATTATTTAACTCAAGCCTAGCATTACAAAATGCTAGGCTTTTTTAATATTAGAGTTACAACTCTTTAACAATTTTCGATCTTTATTAATCAGTTAGTTTATGTTTATATTTTAGACATCCATAATTTTGGATGCCATGAATTAGAAGGAAAAACACAATGAATAAATTACTTGTTGCTTTAGGTCTTGCTGCGACCGTTGCCCTTGTTGGATGTAATAAAGATAAAGCTCCAGAAACAGGTGCGACTACAGGTGAACATTTAGAAAATGCAGCTCAACAAGCAACTGCAGATATCAAATCTGCGGGTGACAAAGCTGCAAGCGATATTGCTACTGCAACTGATAATGCTACTGCAAAAATCGATGCTGCAACTGATCATGCTGCTGATGCAACCGCTGAAGCTGCTGCAAAAACTGAAGCGACTGCCCGTAAGGCAACTGCTGATACAGCTCAAGCTGTTGAAAATACCGCTGCTGAAGTGAAAAAAGATGCTCAACACTAATCTCTAGAATTAAAAAAGCCCCTGTTTAAACAGGGGCTTTTTTTAAATTTAAAAATCACTTATGAGATTAAACCTTCATCACGCATCGCAATTTGTACAGATTGACGTTCTGCAACTTTATTACGTAGCGCAATAATATGCTTGTATGGCGTTAAGTCATGTTCAATTGAGTTTGACCAATTTGTTAAAACAAATAGATAAGCATCTGCTGGGCCAAAATTATCATTTACCAAATAATCATAATCTGATTCAGCCAAATAATTATCGATATATTTTAAAAGACGATCAATTTCTGCGTAAGCTTTAGTTTTTTCATCAGTTGTTAACGGTGCCCCAAAGAATACGGCATAAGCATCATGTAATTCAGAGTTCAAATATCCCAACCACTCTAATACTTTCGCACGGCCCATCCCTGATGGAGGAATTAAATCCTGCTTAGGGTCATGCTGAGCAAGAAACGGTAAAATCGCCACGTTTTCAGTTAACATTAAACCTGGATTAATTTCTAAAGCAGGTACATATCCTTTTGGATTAATCTCGTAATAATCTGCGCCTTTTTCTGTTTTATGTGTTTTTAAATTTACCCGTTCTAAGTCAAAATCAACATTAATTTCATTTAAAATAATATGTGCAGCTAAAGAACATGCGCCTGGCGAATAATATAATTTCATATCTGATCCTTCTTATCTCATATTAACGTTTTAAATTGCTTCTAGAAAACCTGCAAGGTTTGCCCAATTCTTTAATTGTAAAAAAGCGTAAACTTATAAAATACTTACACCATCTAATATTCTTCAAAAAGTCATTCCTTGCAAGTTGTCTTGCGTGACGATTGTTTAAAATATGATAAAACACATTTGCGTCACGCAATTTTTCCGTTAATTACGCTTAAAAAGTTGGCTAAGCCAATTCATTAGTTCAGTTAAGAAATCAAAAATCCCATTTTTCTTATCATCTTCAGGGTGACTTGAGTCTTTTCCATTTAAATCTAGATCGACAATTACAGGGTCATGATCTGAAGAACGATAAGCATCTTCACCATAGAACAATGCTTTTTGTTCATCGGTTTTATATTCTTCGTTGTAGTCTAGAACTGTTGGCTCATCTGCATTGATATGCCATGCGAAGGTACGCACTACTTTTGGATATAAAGCAGCATCTGCAATTGCATGGTCTAAGTTACCTGCCCCACCATTACCGTTAGCATCACTCGCAACGCCGTATACATAACTATATGCCTGAGTACCCTGACCTACCTTAGCGTCATTAAGTAAAACTTTATAGTTCGCTTTTTCAAATGACAAAATTGGTTCTTCTTTCGCATAACTATTCATATCCCCTACAAGTAAAGCATTTTGCTTAGGCACTTGAGTTGGATTTTTCGCGAGCCATTGCACAATTTGGTCAACGGCTTTCACACGAGTCGGGTTCCAACAACCTTGACCATCTTTCTGGTCTGCATCACTTGAGTTAGCATCAACTCCGCTACAGCTTTTCGATTTCAAGTGGTTTGGAATAACAGTAAACGTTTTATTGCCACGAACGGCTTGGAAACTTTGCGCCAAAGTTGTTCGGTTCTTGTCGCCTAAATCAAGCACAACAGGTTTATTTAAAGGCTTAACACGTTTGCTGTTATAAATAATAGCAACTGCGATTGCATCACCACCTAAACGATCTAAGTTTTCAGGAACCACATATTTCCAATCGCTACCTAAAGCTTTGGTCAAATTGGCAATTGCACTGTTAGGCCCATAACCATTGTTGGTAATTTCCATCAAACCATAGACATCGGCATCAATGGCTTTTAATGCACTCACAATTTTACGATGCTGCTTATCGAACTCAGCTTGGGTTGTCGCACCACGCTCTGTTGGGAAACCCGTTGCGCCATTGTCATAGTTCAAAACATTAAATGAAGCTACACGAATATGATTCGCATTTTTAGTAAGGACGCTTTGACGCGGGTTTGTTTGAGTAATAACTTCAGGCTGATTACGTCCAAGCACAGGTTGTACACGCCAACCATTAAAACGGTATTCTAAAATACCTTCAGCATTTTTAAGTTGATAACCCGAACGTAGCGTATTGGCAGCACTAAAATTGCTTGGTAGCCACGGTGTACGGTTTTGATTGTTATAACCATCATCAAAAATAATTTTCGATAATAAATTTTTCTGAGCTAGAGCTTTAGCTTCTGGCGACAAGGCTGGATATAAATTAGTTGGGATATATAAGCGGCCTAAACTTAGCGAAAGTTCACCATAGCGACCATAATTGTAGTTCTCACTCACCGTTAAAGTCTGAGGTAGTTTGACCAACATACCTTGATAACGCTGCGGTGAATTAATTGAGCCACCGGTTAAACTAGCAAATGGAAGTTCGAGGTTAATCGGCTGAACCTGATTTGCCATATTGCTATTACAGGTTTGAATATCTTGTTGTAATTGATCTATCTGTAGCTGATTTTGATAAGACGTTAAACGACCACGTAAAATAACTTCATCACCAACTTGCCCACCTTTGACAGTACTGCTATTTGGAATATAAACAAAAATAGCATTGCTGACATTTGCACGTGCTTTCGTATCTGATGTCTGAACATAAAAACCAGAGAAACCATTGGCATAACGATAGTCAGCTGTAATCACACCACGTACAGTATAAGTCTGGTCTTGAGCTGCTGTCGATAAATCAGCAATCGCTGTATCTGAACTTGAACAACTGACTGTTTCCACAGGGGGCTGAGTTGTAGAACCAGATAAATTTGAAAAGTCATTTCGGTTTGTCCAAGCCGACCATGAATGGTCCAAATCAAATACTGCGGTTGCATCAACACTTAAAGCTGGGTTTTCTGTTTCAATACGCTTAAAACTATTTCCCAAGCTTGAAACGGCTGTTCCCCATCCAGCTTCCGGTCGCTCACCAATACGCCCAAAACGGTCTACAGGTGTGCCTTTGTATACAAGCACAATGGCATCATCCCCATTAAAAGATAACGCAGCGACCTGATTTACTTTACTACCAAGCTCAGTTTGCAACTCTGAGCGCCCCACTAAAAACTTCTGCTTACTGGTTAATGACCCTTGTAAACGGAAAGTCGCTGTTTTTGCGGTTCCACCATTATTAAATTGTTGAATTTCATAGTCGGCTAAATTAACTGTAGTGCCGTCTGGATTATAAATTTCCAAACCTTTGCGGTTACTACTGCCGTCAACATATTGACTAAACATGAGCTGTGCTTGTGCCCAAGGACTATAGGTAAAAGCACCCAGTGCCCCTAATAGCACAGAAAGTGTGCGTAATTGAAAAGTTTTCATGAGTAAATATGTTCATTTGAAATTTATATAGATTCTTAGATTAAATATTGAACATGACATCTACATGAAGAAAAACACCGAAACATTTGACTTGACCACATGAAGACTTAAAATACCGCATTTGAATTTCAATATTGCCAAGGTTATGTCGATCGATCAGTTAGAAACGCAAATTGCAGACTTAGACAATTTGCCTGAACACCGTGAAATTGTGACGTTTATGCGTCGTTCAGCACCCCTTAATACGTCTCAACGCACGGCATTAGAACAACATCGCGATTTAATTTTGGAATATCCTGTTGGTGACTTACGCCAACACTTCGAACATCCAGAACGTCCTTTAACTGTTGAAATCGGTTTTGGTATGGGTCGTTCATTAGTGCTTATGGCAAAAGCAAACCCTGAACGTAACTATGTGGGTATTGAAGTCCACGTACCTGGTATTGCTCAGTGTCTTTATGAAGCAGGTATGGCGGAACTTAAAAACTTACGTGTACTTGATGCAGACGCGATTCAGGTTTTACGTGAAATGCCAGACAACAGCATTAACTGCGTACAACTTTACTTCCCAGACCCTTGGCAAAAGAAACGTCATTTTAAACGCCGTTTTGTTATTCATGAACGTATGCAATTGGTTGAACAGAAACTTGAGCTTGGTGGCACATTCCACGCAGCAACAGACTGGGAACCGTATGCTGAATGGATGCTTGATGTATTAGATAACCGTCCAGATCTTGAGAACTTGGCGGGTAAAGGCAACAGTTACCCTCGTCCAGATTGGCGTCCAGTGACTAAGTTCGAACGCCGTGGCATCGAGTCAGGTCATAAAATTAATGACTTTATCTTTAAGAAGATTAAGTAAATAATAAAAAAGGCTTAGTCATAAACTAGGCCTTTTCTTTTTATATAAAAAGAAAATAAATATATATCTTATCTACAGTATTACTTCTTTCTAATTAATAATTGCCAATCTAAGCGAATCTAGCTATTTATAGAGACTCGTACTTGCCATACTAAAAATACTAAGGACAACCACATGTTAAAAATTTTAGGGCGCGATAACTCCATTAATGTTCGCAAAGTCTTATGGCTGTGTGAAGAATTAAATATTGAATATGAAAGAGAAGATTGGGGACGAGGCTTTCGTTCAGCACAATCACCTGAATATTTACAATTAAATCCAAACGGTCAAATACCTGTGGTTTTAGATGGCGATTTAGTCCTTTGGCAATCCAACAGTATTATCCGTTATTTAGCAAATGCTTACGATAAAGAGCAGCAGCTTTACCCTACTCAAGCAAAAGAAAGATTCTTTGTTGATCAGTGGATTGATTGGCAAGCGATCGAGCTGAATAACAGCTGGACCTATACGATTATGTCTCTCTTGAGACACTCACCAGATCATCAAGATCCAAATTTATTACAACAAGGTATTGATGACTGGAATCATCATATGCAGATTCTTGATCAACAACTCGCAAAAACTCAGGCTTATGTTGCAGGCTCACAATTTAGCTTAGCCGATATTCCAATTGGGCTGTCTGTACAACGTTGGAAAGCCACTCCTTTTGACCATCCAACGCTTAAGCATGTCGATCAATATTTTGAACTGTTAAATCAACGTGCGGGTTTCTTAAAATGGGGCAATAACGGCGAACCTTAATTTTGAATAAGCCTTAGTCCGAGTGATGGCGCTTTACGATGCCATCACTTAAAAGTTGATACACCTGTTTTAAATCATCCCGCTCTGCTTGAGCTAATAAATCTTGATGCATTGCTAAGATGTTTTGATCGCCTCGCATTGCAGGCCCTGTTTGCATTTGCTTTGGATCATTTTCAGTGGCTTTTTTTGCTGTTTCCACAATTAAAGGATAAAGCAAACTAAAGTCGACCTGCTCTTTATCTACAATCTGCTTTGCCATGTCAAAACAATAATTACTAAAATTACAGGCAAACACTGCTGCCAAATGTAAAGTTAAACGTTGTTTTGAGCTGTATTGATACACTCGATTACTTAGGCTATTTGCTAAATCTAAAAGTAATCCATGATCAACATCTGCGACCGCTTCAACAAATAAAGGTGTTACAGACCAATCGACTTCTCTTTCAAAGCTAAATGTTTGTAATGGGTAAAACACCCCTGCTTTGTTGTGCACATGACTGATGACTTCAATATCAGTACTACCCGATGTGTGAACAATAAGTGTGTCAGGAAAGAATTCATGAACCTGTTTTGCAAGCTCTGCAATTGCGCTATCTGAAACTGCCAGAATAATTAAGTCAGTCGGTTGAAATTCTTGAAGGGTTTGGCATGCTTTTGCTTGGATCTTCTCTGCAAATTTTTGGGTTTTCTCTAAATCACGAGCATAGACTTGTACAATTGTATGGCCTTGGGCCAATAATCCCTGTACCAAATGAAAGGCAACTCGCCCACTTCCTACCAAACTGATTTTCATATCAACTCAACAATATTTGTCTTTACAAAAAAAGCTTCTCAAAATGAGAAGCTTTTTTCAAATTAGAATTAAATAAAATCAATCATTTTTAATCAATCAATTGATTATTGAGCGACTGAAAACTCGATACGACGGTTTTTAAAGCGACCTTCTTCTGTCGTGTTTTCTGCAACTGGTTGGTCGGAACCATGGCCTTCTGCAACTAATTTAGAAGCATCGACTCCTTTAGATTTTAAATAGTCGACTACAGCTTGAGCACGGCGTTGCGACAAAGCTTTATTTGCTGCTGCATTACCAGTCGAGTCTGTGTGACCGCCCACATTTAATTTGACGCTAGTCACTTTATTTAAAAGCGTTGCAGCTTGATCAAGAATAGCCTTGTTATCCGCAGGGATATCGCTTGAACCACTCGCAAAATTAATAATTTGTAAATTAAGTGCTTTTACTAAAGCATTTACATCGACATTATTCGGGTCAATTGAACCTAGAGCAGTTTGCGAAGCAGTTAAGCTATTACTAACAGATTGCTCAGCTGTTGCTGGTGCTTCGCCTACAACCTCAGTATGCGGCACTAATGCTTTTACTTTTGCAGTTAATGCTGCTAACGCTGCTGCATCACCTGCTTTCAAAGTAATTTTGTCACCGACCCATTCTAAAGATGCATTCGGCACACCTTTTAATGCACCTAACACACCAGCAAGTGCGTCTTTATCTGTAAATGAAGCGGCATGGGTTTGGCTTGTATCAACGTCACAGTCTTTAGTTGCTGAAAAAACTTGTTTCACTTGAGTTTGTAAAGTTGCCAAGAAGCCTTGATCACCAATGCCTGCCTGACACTGACTCACTGCAGCTTTATCATCAGTGCTTAAAGTTAAACTAGCTGGCGCCGCTGCAGCTTCCACACCACTTGCAGCTGTTGGTTCTGGCGCAGGTACGGCCTCTTTATGCTGGCAAGAACGCCATAACCAAGCAATGATAAGACCCAAAATAATGAGGGCAATAATAGGTAAAAACCCACGAGACTTACCTGTATTTTCAGTTGCTGCGGCAAGCGGAGGTGCGGTTGGTGTAGTAACTGAAGAAAAGCCTGCACCAAGACCGAGTGGAGCTAATAGACCCACTGCCCATGCTGGTAAATATGAACGAATGGTATCTGCATGCTGGCGCAAATAATTCACAATACTTTGCTGATCATTTCCGGCAACATCTGAAATTGCATTAAGGCTGGGTTTAATGGCGCTGTTGAGTGTACTTTCAATTTCATTATTTGGTGCTGTACCACTTAAATGGGTAAGCACGGTATTCTTAATTTGGTCATTATGAGAAAAAAGGTCTGATAAAGAAGGAGCCAAACTGTTTTTCAATTGTCCGATAAGATCAGGTTTAGCAGCTAATAATGAAAGTAAAATTGGATAAAACTTAGATAAAGCATTCGATTTTTCGCCTAGGTATCCATCCTGTTCATCTAATAATATTGAAGATACTTTTTCTTTAAGCAATTCTATAGGGTTTATCGACATTGGTTATTCTCCCGAATCTTATACGTCGTAACCAGCAACTTTTGATTATTCAAATACTTCTCTTTGCTGATAGTTTTTTATTCTAATCTTCCTTCAACCTTTTGTTGTTTTTTATATAATTTATATACAATTTTCCATCTAGTATTTACAAAACAGGCAGATCATATTGATCTGCCTGTTTATATTTTAAAATTACTTTAACTCATCGTCTGATTATTTAGCAAAGGTCTGAAGCACTTTACCCGTCAAGGTTTGACCCAACAATGGGGTATTTTTTCCTTGCGATAAAATTGTGTCTTTGCTTACTGTCCAGCTTAATTCAGGATCGACTAATACCCATCCAGCTTCACCTTCCCAACGTGAGGTCATATTCGCAACCTGTGCTGGCACGCTAGTCACTTTAGCAACCCATTCTAAAGGTTCAAATAAACCCTCATTAATGAGTTGAATGCCTAAAGACACATAAGTATCAAAAGCGGTAATGCCCGGCTGAGTTTCAGCAAATGGCGCCATTTTTGCCGAACTGCTTAAAGGTTCATGGTGCGTACAAATTGCATCAATTACGCCTTCTTTTAATCCTTGACGTAAAATTTCTTTATCTTGCTCAGAACGCAATGGTGGGCGAACGTGGGCAAGTGAATTGAAACCGTCTATTAAGTGTTCAGTTAAATGTAACTGGTGCATTGCAACATCGGCAGTCACAGGCAAGCCTTTTGCTTTTGCTGCACGGATTAATTCAACCGATGCACCACAAGACAACAAACCAAAGTGAGCTTTTACACCGGTTGCTTCAATCATAAGCAAATATTTTGCAATCGCTACAGTTTCAGCAAGCGCCGGAATCATCGGCAAACCTTGACGAGAAGCAATAAAACCTTCGTGTGTACATCCATCTTTAGCAATTTGTGGTTCTTCGGCATAGAACACAACCGTTAAGCCAAGACCCGCTGCATATTCCAAAGTACGAATAACGACATCATCATTTTCAAAAGCAGCGTTGGCATTTGAAACAGCAGTACAACCACCCTTTTTAAGACCGGCCATATTTGCTGGTTGCTTACCATTTAAGCCTTGGGTTTGCGCACCAATAATATGCATATGAATGCCGCCATCAAGCCATGCCTTTTCAATCAAGCCATGAATAAGCGCACCATTGTCTTGTACAATCGGTTTTGAGTCTGGTGGAGTAATGACGTGCAAAATGCCATTGGCACGTGCCGCCTTACCTTCAGATTTAAGTGTACCATGTTGCTGTTGACCCGGTTCACGCAAACGTGCGCACAAATCAACCATGGTTGGCATTAACCATTTGCCTTGACCATCAATGGTTTGTTCAACTTGTTCTACTGGGGCAACCAGCTTGCCATTTTGAATATATACAGTTTGTACGCTATCTGTTTTCTGGATCGGGTCTAACACACGTACATTTTCAATTTTTACAATACTCATGTGATCCATTCCTTACAACGTAATCGCTTCAATTAAACCTTGCTCTTGGAGCTGGCCTTGCATTGACAACGCCAACACAGCCATACGAACTGCAATACCGTTGGTTACTTGTTTCAAAATAACCGACTGGTCTCCGTCTGCAACACTTGAGTCAATTTCTACACCACGATTCATTGGTCCCGGATGCATCACGATACAATCAGGTTTAGCCAAACCAAGACGCTCTTTGTTTAAACCATACATTCTGTAGAATTCAGACTGCGAAGATAATGCTGGAGAGTCAATACGCTCATTTTGAATACGTAGAGCAATAATCACATCACAATCTGCGATCCCAGCATCCATATTATTAAACAAGCGAACGTGTTCGCCATATTCTGAAAAGCCCACTGGCAATAAGGTATTCGGTGCAATCACACGAATATCCTTACATCCTAATGTTTGTAATGCTGCAACATCCGAACGTGCTACACGAGAGTGTTTAATGTCACCAATAATGGCAACACTCAACTCTTCAAACGGTTTTTTTGTTTCACGGCGAATTGTAAGCATATCAAGCATCGCTTGCGTTGGATGGGCATGACGTCCATCTCCTGCATTAATAATTGCGACCTTTGGACATACATCTTTAGCAATGAAATGTGCAGCACCCGACGATGAATGACGCACAACAAAAATATCGGCAGCCATTGCTTCAAGGTTCCAGAGCGTATCTCGTAGCGTTTCACCTTTTGATGTACTTGAACGTGCAATATCAATATTCAATACATTGGCAGACAAGCGTTTTGCTGCTGCTTCAAAAGTAGTACGAGTACGGGTGGAGTTTTCAAAGAAAAGATTCATAACCGTCAATCCCTCTAAGAGCGGACGGTTAATTAAATTATTATTATCATCTAAAAAGCTTTGTGCGGTATCTAAAATCTTAGTGAGGTTTTCTTTTGAAAGTCCCTCAATCGTTAAAAAATGTTTTAAATTTCCGTCCTGATTGAGCTGAACCTGGCTCGGCTGATGCAACGCTGCAATATGCATAATGGATTCCTATGGGTCGAATCGCGAAAACGTGCATAGTGTAGCTGAATTCCGCTCTTTTCGCAGAAGAACTTTACAGAATAAGACCCTAAATTGACCAAAATTTAAGGTCTTATTCGAGATTACCTTAAGGCACCAATGTAATGATGTGGAACTTGGGCCCGATAAATGTCTTCGGCGGTGATTTCTGGCTCTTCATCGACCTTAACAACAGCAAGCGTTTCTTTTTGAGAAGGTTCTGGCAGTGTGTCAACCAGCGATTTTAATCGCTCAACACATCGTTTTAATTCATCATCCTCTGTTTCTAATGCCACCGTAATTACATATTTTGCATAATCTTTATTTTGAATAACGTACATTGCATCTATTACCCGCCCAGTTACCCGACGCATACGTACATATATTTGTGTGGCCACCGAGAAAGCATCTGCATTAGCAATAAAACCATTCCCCAACATGTCTTTCATTTATAGCATCCCCATCCATTAAAATTATAAAAATGGTTAAAAACTGACTTTGTCTATTAAATAAATAACCATCAATAATCTTGATCTAGCAAAATACATACCAATTTCAAGGTATTACTCTTTAAAAATCAGTTTTTTGGTTGCTAAATGATAGGTTGCAATAATTTAAAAACCTTTAGACATCAAAATACGTTAAACTTTGCATCGTTAATATTTATATGTTTTGGTCAATCGAGTTTATGAATACCTCTTTACGTTTAAACCACTATTGGATTACTTGTGCTGATGGTTTAGAACCCCTCTTACAAGAAGAAATAGAACAACTTGGCACCAAAGTGACAGAACGTAAAGCAGGACGTTTAATCATTGAAGGGACGCTTGAACAAGCTTACCGCATTTGTATGTGGTCGCGTCTCGCTTCTCGTGTTTTACTTCCTATTCATACTTATGAACTTGATTTTACGCATGATGCACGTGATGTCGCAGAAGAACTCTACGAAGGTGCAATGAGCTTTGACTGGTCACTTGTTTTTGCACCACAAAGTACCTTTGCAATTCGCTTACATGCCGAACGTGAAATCATGGTCAATTCGCAATTTGCCACACTGCGTGTAAAAGATGGCGTTGTTGATTCCTTTATGGAAGCTGTAGGTCGCCGTCCTAGCATTGACACCAAACAACCAGAAATTACGATCTATGCTTTGGCAGGTAAAACTGAACATACCTACTGCCTAGATTTATCAGGTGATTCGCTCCATAAACGTGGTTACCGCCGTTACATGACGGATGCACCAATTAAAGAAAACCTTGCTGCTGCAATTTTACAAAAAGCTCAGCTCAAACAGCGCAATCCAGAAATTGTACTTGACCCAATGTGTGGTTCGGGCACATTTATCATTGAAGCATTAATGATTTTAACTGACCGTGCACCTGGACTTGTTCGCCGTTTTGGATTTAATGGCTGGCATGGTCATGACCGCGACCTTTGGCTTTCACTTAAAGCAGAAGCAGCAGAACGTCACGAAAAAGCACTTCAATTACCTTTACCTAAATTTTATGCCTACGATGCAGACTGGGAAGCGATTAAAGCAACCCGTGAAAATATTATTGCGGCAGGCTTTGAAAATTTATTAGGTCAGATTCAAATTGAAGAGCGTACTTTAGCTGACTGGCCAGATTTTGCTGCTGAAGGCAAAACTGCATTTATTGTCACTAACCCGCCTTATGGTGAACGTTTAGGTGAAAAAGCTTCAAACCGTTCTCTATACTTAGGTTTATCAGCCCTTTTACAAAAACATTTCCCAAATCAATATGCAGCAGTTATTGCAGCTCAAATTGAACAATCTGATGTTTTAGCATTTGAAGCGCCTGAAACTTTACGCTTAATGAATGGTAAATTACCAATTTATATTCGTTTCGGTGTAATCAAACCTGAAAAAGTAACTCAACCATTTTTAGCAACTTGGCAAGCTCAACCTATTGAAATGGAAGAAGCTCAAGACTTTGCTAACCGTTTGCAAAAAAATATGACTGCCTTGAAAAAATGGGCAACCAAAGAAAATGTTTATTGCTTACGTTTGTATGATGCAGACTTACCTGACTTTAATGTCGCTGTTGATTTATATGGTGACCGTTTACACGTTCAGGAATACGCTCCACCAAAAACAATTGATCCAGAAAAAGCTAAAAAACGTTTTAATTTAGCGCTTGCTGCAATTCGTGCTGTTACTGGCTTAAACCGTGATGCCATCTTTATTAAGACACGCGCACGCCAAACGGGTACAACTCAATATACAAAGCAAAGTACAGCTTCAAAACGCTTTATCGTTCAAGAAGGTAAAGCTAAAATTTTAGTTAACCTGACCGATTACCTAGACACAGGTTTATTCCTTGACCATCGTCAAATGCGTTTACGTATTGCTCAAGAAGCACGTGGTAAACACTTCTTGAACTTATATAGTTATACGTCTACTGCGAGCTTACATGCTGCACTTGGCGGTGCCGCAAGTACGACAAGTGTGGATTTATCTAACACTTACTTAAACTGGTCAAAAGAAAACTTCGTACTCAATGGTTTAACTGTAGATCATGCAGATGAACAGCACATGTTCTTCGCTAGTGACTGTTTTGAGTGGTTAAAAGAAGGTCATGAACAATACGACCTTATTTTTATTGACCCACCGACATTCTCAAACTCGAAAAAGTTCTATGGTACATTCGATGTACAACGTGACCACATCTCACTCATTAAACGTGCAATGAACCGTTTACACAGTGAAGGCACGCTCTACTTCTCGAATAACTATCGCGGTTTTGAAATGGACGAAGAAATTGAAGCTATTTTTCAGGTTGAAGAAATCACTTCTGAAACCATCGGCCTTGATTTTAAACGTAATCAAAAAATCCACCGTGCATGGAAAATTCAGCACCCTGCTCTAGATCAATATTAATAAGACTAGAGGTTATTATTACTTCACGGTAATAATAACCTCGCCATGAACATTTTTTGATTCAAAATCGTATTTGGTAAATCGGTCTGCTCTTTCTGGTAATGCCATCATTTCTAATTTCTTCTTTTCTTTACTATCAATAACATGATTTTGTTTTTGTTCTTGATACGGAGAAAGTACGCTAGTTCTAAGCGCATCCCATCGAACTTGCTGTAAATAATTATCTCCTAACGCTTGACGTACTTGTTGTTGTTCTATCGCAGGTTTTTTGGCATCGTCCTGAGCTTTGGCAATAATCACGGGTAAAGATGCGGTTATCGCCCCTGTTTGAGTTGCAAGCGCACTTTCCGACATTGGTTGTGCCGCCCATGTGTTTGATAATAATATAGATACACCGCTCAAAATTCCCAGCATATACCCTTGTTTATTGTTCATTTCCATAATCCTAAAATTGTTATTGTTTGTTATATCAAACAAAATTAACAATTTTTTACGCATGTCGCAATGTTATAAATAAACTTCCCGACCATTAACATTGATCATTTTAAAAACTGATTTTTTTCGCAGGCATTTTGTGAATATTCAAGTAGTTTTATAGATTTTTATCTCAGGCTTGAACGGCCCCCTTAAATCACTTACTGTAATTTTATAATTTATCTGTAAATTGATTTTATTTATAAATAAACACCATTCGAGGTGAAATAATGCTTCAGCACTGCTGCCAATTATTAGAAAATCGTCAACTCAAAATTGCTTTTATTGAAAGTGCCAGTTCCGGTTATTTAACCAGTCAATTTTCCATTCATAAAAATAGTGGTGCAGATATTTTACTTGGTGGTTTAGTGAGTTACGACCCCAGCATTAAAATTAGTATTTTAAACGTTAATCAAAAGTTAATAGAAACTTACACGGCAGAGTCACCACAAGTTACAGAGGAAATGTGCAGACTGGGACAAACGTTATTTCAACAAGCCGATCTTATTGTAAGTTGTACGGGTCTATTAAAATCTGGCGGAAGTGAGACCCCAGAAAAACCTGTAGGTACTTTTTTTATCTGCATTCATTATCAAGAACGTATTTATCATTACCATTATTTTTTATCTGGCCATCCCGAACAAAAATTAAAGACATTAACTCAGAAAGTTTCAGACACCTTAGTTGCCTTACTCACATCAACAACACAAACAGCCTCACCATAAAAAAAAGAGAATATGTATCCATATTCTCTTTTCGGTTTTAGCAGAAAAGCTTAGCTGAGTTTCATTTTATCGAAGATTAAGTGACCATTTTCGCCTTTAACTAAAATGGTATCACCTGCGACAAAATCACCCGACAAGATTTTTTGAGCTAATGTGTTTTCAATCTGTTGTTGAATCGCACGTTTTAATGGACGCGCGCCATATACAGGATCAAAACCAGCATCAATCAATAAATCAAAAGCAGTATCATCTACAGTTAAACTCATATCACGATCGACCAGACGCGAACGTAAGCGATCCAACTGAATATCAGCAATGCCTCGAATCTGTGCTTTTTTGAGTGAATGGAAAATCACAAGCTCATCAATCCGGTTAATAAATTCCGGACGGAAATGCTGACTTACCGCATTCATTACAATGGTACGTACTTCATCGTCTGTTGCACCCTCACCTAGCTCACGTACATCTTGTGAACCCAAGTTCGAAGTCATCACAATCACAGTGTTTTTAAAGTCTACTACTCGGCCTTGTGAGTCTGTTAAACGCCCATCATCCAACACTTGTAGCAAGATATTGAATACATCTGGATGCGCTTTTTCAACCTCATCAAATAACACCACACTATATGGCTTACGGCGAACAGCTTCAGTTAAAACACCACCTTCTTCATAACCCACATAACCCGGAGGCGCACCTACCAAACGGCTAACCGAATGTTTCTCCATGAATTCACTCATGTCGATACGAATCATGGCGTCATCACTGTCAAACAAGAAGTTCGCCAGTGCTTTTGTTAACTCGGTTTTACCAACACCTGTTGGACCTAAGAACAAGAATGAACCACTTGGTCGATTCGGATCAGACAAACCTGCACGCGAACGACGAACCGCATTCGATACAGCAACAACAGCTTCATCTTGCCCTACAACGCGGTCATGTAAAAAACCTTCCATATTGAGTAGTTTTTCACGCTCGCCTTGCAACATTTTCGTAACCGGAATTCCTGTTGCAGCACTAACAACCTCAGCAATTTCATTTTCAGTTACTTTAGTACGAATAAGTTTTGGCTCTTCGCTCTCTTCTGTAACTTCATCTTGCTCAAGTTGTTTTTGGAGCTCGGGAATGACACCATACTGTAAACGTGCTGCCTCAGCTAAATCACCCTCACGCTGAGCTTTCTCAAAAGCAATACGCGCTTTATCAAGTTCAACTTGAGCTTGTTTAGTGCCTTCTACAAGAGTCTTCTCAGATTTCCAGATCTCTTCAAGATCGTTGTATTCTTTCTGAACTTCAGCAATCTGTTTTTCAAGATGAGTAACTTCGGCTTTACTGCCGACATCTTCATCTTTTTTCACAGCTTCCAATTGCATTTTCAACTGGATTAAACGGCGATCAAGCTTATCAAGCGCCTCTGGTTTAGAGTCAATTTCCATCTTAATCCGAGAAGCAGCTTCATCAATCAAATCAATTGCCTTGTCCGGTAATTGACGATCGGTGATGTAACGATGAGACATTTTTGCCGCTGCAATAATCGCCGAGTCTAAAATCTGTACACCATGGTGAGTGGCATATTTCTCTTTTAGACCACGTAAAATTGCAATGGTATCTTCTACACTTGGCTCATCAACCAACACTTTTTGGAAACGACGCTCTAAAGCTGCATCTTTTTCAATGTATTGACGATATTCATCTAATGTAGTCGCACCCACACAGCGCAACTCACCACGCGCCAATGCAGGTTTTAACATATTACCTGCATCCATTGCGCCATCACCCTTACCTGCGCCTACAAGCGTGTGTAGCTCGTCAATAAACAGGATGATTTCGCCTTCGTGTTTTGCCAAATCTTTTAAAACAGCTTTTAAACGTTCTTCAAACTCACCACGATATTTAGCGCCAGCAAGTAATGAACCTAAATCTAATGATAAAACACGTTTGCTTTTTAAGCCTTCTGGTACTTCACCATTGACAATACGCTGTGCCAAACCCTCAACAATAGCGGTTTTACCAACACCCGGCTCACCAATGAGTACAGGGTTGTTTTTTGTACGACGTGATAAAACCTGAATGGTACGGCGGATTTCATCATCACGCCCAATCACCGGGTCAAGTTTTCCAGATAAGGCACGCTCAGTTAAATCAATCGTATATTTATTAAGTGAGTCACGTTGATCTTCGTGATTATTACTCATGACTTTATCACTACCTCGAATATGTTCAATTACTTTACGTAGGCTGTCGGGAGTTACACCTACGGCACTTAAAATATTTTTAGTTTCGCCTGTTTCTGCTAAGCCTAATAGCACCCAGTCAGTTGATAAAAATTCATCACCCGCTTTTTGCGCATATCGATCTGCCAGATTAAGCGCTTTAACGGCTTCAGGGTTTAAATTGACATCCCCAGTTGGATTCGCAATGGTCGGAGCATCTTTTATAGCTTGCTCAAGCTTTTGTTTAAGTTCAGGTAACCGTGCACCTGCTTGTTGCAACAAACTAATATTTGATGGCTCTTCTAACAGGGTAGACAAAATATGAATACCCGCAATCGCGGTATGGTCTTTACCCATCGCTAAAGATTGAGCATCTGAAAGGGCTTGCTGCAAGCGGTTTGTAAATTTTTCAAAACGCATTCTTGTTATTCCTCACAACAAATTTGTACTTGTCTAATAGATGGGAACATTTTTTCGGATTTCAAATAAATTTTTATATATTTTTCATAAAGTTATTAAAATAACAATGAGTAAAACTCCATTATAATATGGGATTGTTTTGTATATATTTCAAGTACAGTTCAGCTACATTTTATTAAAATACTTGAATATTTAGCTACATGCTTATTCATGCTACGCTTTTCACAAACTCTTCATTGAGAATTTATTGATTAAGCTTTAGTTTATCTTGTTAGTTTACTACCCGTTTTGAAATGAAAAATGCACTTTAAACACATTCTATTAACAACAACTTGTCTTTTTACTTCGGTACTGGCAATCGCTCAACTCCCACAAGACTCAAGAAGACCCGGAGGGATCGCAGTTCTCCCATTAACTAGCGATATTACTCAGGTCACTTTTCAACAAAAGCCTGTTTTAATTAGTCAGGAAAGTCAGCAGCGTTATGCTGTTGTAGGTATTCCGTTATCTACTCCACTTGGTACTGTACAACTTAATACGAACAAAACCCCAATTCAAATAGAAGTTAAATCCTATCCTTACGCTGAGCAACGGATTAAAGTCACTAATCAAGATTATGTGAATCCTAACCAGAGTCAATTAGACCGCTACGCTCAAGAAGCAAAAGAACAAAATGATGTGTATAGCTCATTCACACAGAGTTCATGGCAAGCCCTACCAGCATTTATACGTCCAACTTCGGGTAAGTTTACTAATTCTTTTGGTCGAAAACGCTTCTTTAATGGTGAAGAACGCGCGCCCCACTCAGGTTTAGATATTCCTGCGCCAATAGGACAAAAAGTTGTTGCACCAGCAGATGGTGTTGTAATTCAAACCGGATCTTATTTTTTTAATGGTCAAACCGTGTTGATTGATCATGGCCAAGGCCTAGTCAGCATGTTCTGCCATTTAAGCGCAATTAAAGTAGAGAAAGGCCAACATATCCGCCAAGGAGAAACTTTAGGCTTAGTGGGCAAAACTGGACGTGTGACAGGCCCTCACCTGCATTGGGGCATGAGCCTTAATAATGCTCGGGTAGATCCTCAGCTTTTTCTAAATACAGCTCGTTAATTTAAAGCTTTACGAAAATACTTTGGTGCTTCGATATAACCTTCTCTTAGGTAAAACTGATGTGCCAAAGGTCTTTGTACTCCAGAATGAAGTTCCATTCGATCACAACCACGGCGCTTGGCTTGTTGCTCAGCTTCTTGAACAAGCAAATGCCCTATTCCCTTGCTACGTATATTCTCATCAACGCACAGATAGCATATTTTGGCAAAGTCACCTTGTAAGGCAATTTGCGGAATAAAATAAAGGGATAAAAAGCCACACACTTTATCTTCCTCTTCAGCAACCAAAATTTGTGAGTTAGCGTCATTATGCAGTATTTCAAATTTTTCTTGAATTAGAGCGAGTGACTGTGGGTAGCCCATCTGTTTAAGTAAATCGCATATGGCCTGAGTATCTTCCCATTTAGCAGTACGAATATTCATTTCATTCCTCCTCTTATTTTTTAGTTATTTTTGACAATAAAAAAGCCAACTCTCATGTCAGCTTCTTTTAATTTTTCGCTATCAAAAAACTGTCTTATTCCGCTTCAATAATTTCAAAGTCATGGGTAATTTCTACACCACCATCGGAAAGCATTTTACTCGCTGAACAATATTTTTCGGCAGATAATTCAACCGCTTTTGCAACTTGTTTTTCTTTCACAGCTTTACCCGTTACCACGAAGTGTAAGTGGATTTTAGTAAAAACAGCCGGAATTGCGTCAGCGCGCTCAGCTTTTAAATTACATACAACATTCGTCACATCTTGACGAGATTTCTTTAAAATGGTCACAATATCAAACGAAGCACACCCACCAAGTCCCATTAATAGCAACTCCATAGGACGTGGACCACGGTTTTCACCACCATACTCAGGTGAGCCATCCATGATGACACTATGCCCGCTATCCGATTTCGCTTCAAAAGCAACATTCTCTAGCCAATGTACACTTGTTTGCATTGCAACTACCTAAAAAAAATTATAAATTTAAGCAGGGTCTGTTGACATTTCATCTATGGATTGCGTTAGAGCTAAAAATTAATCCAAATAAGACGCAAAACCCAGACAATGGCAATCCTTTGTCCAGTTTTGTTATATAGTTTGTGAAATTTCAGCCATAATCTGAGTTGCCATTTAAGCAGCGCAGGCACAGCGCAAGACCATGTTATTTTGTACGTTCCGTTGTTAAGATCTATTTATTTAGAATGGCTAAATTTCATAGCTCTTGCTTGGTAACGTCTAAAAGAATTGTCTTATGTCGCAACCATCTGTGAAATGTCAACAGACCCTTGTTTTGTACACTAACATAAAATGAGTTGATAAGGAATTTCATCTCTTCTGTGTAATAGCTCATCTCGGGCTTGTGTGAATTGTTTACCCTATTCGGAACATATTAAGCATGACTTCAAATTTTTCACAACTCAGCACAGATGCTTTATCCCCGGGGCAACTACCTGAATCCGTTAAAGCATTGTTAAAACGTGCTCACATCAACAGATATCCAAAACGAACCACAATTGTTGATGCCGGAACAGAATCGAAATCTTTATATTTAATTTTAAAAGGCTCAGTTTCAATTATTTTACGCGAAGATGATGAACGTGAAATTGTTGTTGCATACTTGAATCCGGGCGACTTCTTTGGGGAAATGGGGCTTTTCGAACCGAACCCTCAACGTACAGCTGAAGTTCGTACGCGTGATGTCTGTGAAATTGCAGAAATTTCTTATGACAACTTCCACGAACTTAGCAAACAATATCCAGACTTAAGTTATGCTGTTTTTGCACAACTTGTTCGCCGTCTAAAAAATACGACTCGTAAAATGACAGATCTTGCATTTATTGATGTGTCTGGGCGTATTGCGCGTTGTCTAATCGACCTATCTTCACAACCAGAAGCAATGATTTTGCCAAACGGTCGTCAAATTCGTATTACTCGTCAAGAAATTGGCCGTATTGTGGGATGTTCACGTGAGATGGTTGGCCGTGTACTTAAGACCTTAGAAGATCAAGGCATGATCCAGACAGATGGTAAAGCTATTCTTATTTTTGATGTTTCATTAGAAGAGGCACCCGCTTCTGATGAAGACTATGATGATGAAGAATAATATTTACTAAATTTTTAATCAAAAGCAAACTTCGGTTTGCTTTTTTTATATGCAACAATGAGTTAATACACAAAACTTACAAACTATTCTAATTTTATGATTTAAGTTGAATACATATTCTCCGTTAGGCTAACTCAAAATTTCCAAGGATTCCGCTGTATGCAATTTAACCCACTTAGTCGCACAGGCCTCAAGCTTCCAGAAATTTGTTTAGGCACCATGACATTTGGTGAGCAAAACTCCCAGCAAGAAGCATTTGAACAACTCAATTATGCTTTGGCACACGGTTTATATTTTTGGGATACGGCAGAGATGTATTCGGTTCCGCCAAAACCTGAAACTTACGGTGCAACAGAAACGATCATTGGCAATTGGTTTGCTCAAAATGGTCAACGTGACAAAGTCTTTCTCGCCTCTAAAATTGCCGGACCTGGCTTTGGAGGAACACACATCCGAGAAGGCCATACGCGCTTCAACAGCGATCATATTGCGAAAGCCCTAGATGGCTCACTCAAACGTCTCCAAACCGACTATATCGACCTTTATCAGCTTCATTGGCCTGAACGTCATACCAACTTTTTTGGTACGCTCGCTTATGGTAACCAACAAGCACAAAATGATTACGACACAACGCCTCTAGAAGAAACATTACTTGCTCTACAAGAAGAGATTAACCGAGGGCGCATTCGCTATATTGGTTTATCGAATGAAACGCCGTGGGGCACTATGAAGTTTTTACATTTAGCCGAAAAGTTAGGTGTCAGTAAGTTCGTAAGCGTTCAAAATCCATATAGTCTACTCAACCGTACTTATGAAGTAGGTATGTCAGAAATTGCTAAATATGAAGATGTTGGCTTACTTGCGTACTCTCCTCTTGCTTTTGGCTATCTTTCTGGCAAGTTTAGAAATGGCGCTCGTCCTGCTAATGCTCGTGTCACATTATTTCCACGTTTTAGCCGCTATAGCAACCCTCAAAGCGAGTGGGCAACTGAACAATATGCACAGCTAGCTGAGAAACATGGGCTAAGCTTAACTCAAATGGCATTAGCATTTATCAAACAACAATTCTTTGTGACGAGTACCATTATTGGAGCAACCAACCTAGATCAACTTAAAGAAAATATTCAAGCATTTGAAATTGAGTTATCTAGCGAAGTTTTACAAGGTATTGAAGCTATCCACACCCAACACCCCAACCCTGCACCATAAACAAAAAAACGGATGCTTAAGCATCCGTTTTCTTTATCTATAAAATTTTATATCTTATTTACGGCTATTATAAACTGCCATTGCCGCAGGCAAGTTTTTACGCATATCGCCAATACGCTGAGAATTAGATGGGTGAGTAGACAAGAATGATGAACCACCGCCACCTTCAAGCTTATTCATTTTTTCCCAAAGTGTAATCGCTGCATTTGGATTATAGCCTGCACGCGCCATTAGCATTAAGCCACCTTGGTCAGCACGACTTTCCAAGCTACGAGAATATGGTAAACCCACACCCACTTGTGAACCTAGCTGAGCCGCAGCCGACCCTAATTGACCCACATTACCGCCATTAATCTGACTTAAGCCAATATTTAATGCTAAATCAGTTAAAGCTTGAGCACCAATTTTACTTTTCGCATGCTCTTCCAAGGCGTGAGTCATTTCATGCCCCATAACAGCTGCAATTTCAGCATCAGTGAGGTTCAATTTATTGACAATACCTGTGTAAAACACGACTTTACCACCTGGTGCTACATAAGCATTAATGGTATCAGACTTCAACACTGCCAACTGCCAGCTAAAAGGCTGACCAGTCTGGTTCATCTGGTTAGCATAAGGTTTTAAACGGTTAAAAACAGCATTAATACGGCTATAGGTACTTGAACTTGTATCTAATGTCCCTTTACCACGCGCTTCCTGCACCATTTTACTAAAACCCTGAGCAGATTGAGCATTTAAGGTTGCTGTATCTGCACCCGCCATGTCCGCTACTGTTGCACAGCCAGAAATGGTCATCACACTTGCTGCACACAAGCTTAAAAAGAGTTTTTTATTCATAACACGGATCACCTAAATCGATAAAAAGCTGTTTATTCTTTTGCACTTATTATAAGAAATCTCGCTTATGCTTTGAACCTCTCATTTCTCCATGATCATAGTATTTATGTAACGATCAAGTAGATAAAGTCATCAAATAAATCCAGAAAATCAAACATATTATATTTAAGCCAAGATAAACATAACTTAATACCTTAACCTTCTCTTCAAGATTAGGACTTTCTCTTTTCCAGAGTAAATAACTATTTTGTATAAAGACCACAGGGATTAACACACATGCGAACAATACTGACAAGCTCATAAAAGCAGTCATAAAGAAATCTTCATGATATGTTTGTCCATAAATGACCAACATAGCCAGCGTTGGAGAACCACCAATAGCAAATAAAAACGAATAGAAAATTGTTTTTGAAATAGTCGGTTGCAGCTTCATCCTGAGCCCATCATCCCTCATCTATATATATAACGTTTTAATCTGAATCAAACAAAACGGAAACTGCACTTTAGTCGGGTATAAAAAAGCCCCCTTTTAGGAGGCCTTTTTAATCTTTGCTAATTAAGCAGAGAATGGATGACGTAAAACAATTGTTTCTGCACGGTCTGGACCAGTTGAAACGATATCAATCGGACATTCGATTAATTGTTCAATACGCTTCACATAAGCCAAAGCGTTTGCTGGTAATTGATCAATACTGGTTAAACCAACAGTCGACTCACTCCAACCTGGCATAGTTTCATAGATTGGTTTCAAGCACTCAAAAGAAACCGCATCAGAAGAACCTACACAGCCTGAATCTGTATTTTCATAACCCACACAGATTTTCACTTCTTCTAAACCATCTAAAACATCAAGTTTAGTTAAGCAAATACCAGAAAGTGAGTTTACATCTACAGAACGGCGAAGGATTTCAGCATCGAACCAACCACAACGACGTTGACGACCAGTAGAAGCACCAAACTCATGACCTACTGTACCAAGGTGTTTACCCACTGGGTCACCAGCATCAGCTGCTGCATCGTAAACCAATTCAGTTGGGAATGGCCCAGCACCTACACGTGTTGTATAAGCCTTAGTGATACCTAATACATAATCAAGATGTAAAGGTCCCATACCTGAACCAGAGCTTACGCCACCAGCAGTTGTATTTGAACTTGTAACATATGGATAAGTACCGTGGTCAATATCTAGAAGTGAGCCTTGAGCTCCTTCAAACATTACAGCCTTACCTTCTTTGCGATAGTCATGCAACACTTTAGTAACATCAACTACTAATGGAGCAAGAACTTCACGCCATTGGTTGCAAAGAGCCAATACATCTTCAAATTTCACAGCTTCTACACCGTAGAATTGAGTTAATTGGAAGTTATGTAACTCAAGCATCTCAGACAGTTTTTCTTCTAATGCTGCACCGCCACGAACAAGGTCAGCAACACGCACTGCACGGCGAGCTACTTTATCTTCATAAGCAGGACCAATACCACGACCTGTAGTACCGATTTTAGCGTTACCACGTTTCTTTTCACGTGCCTGATCAAGTGCAATGTGGTTAGGCAAAATAAGTGGACAGTTTGGAGAAATACGTAAGCGTTCCTTAACTGGAACACCTTCAGCTTCCAAAATTCCCATTTCTTCAATTAATGCTGCTGGTGAAAGCACCACGCCATTACCAATTAAGCATAATACGTTTTCACGTAAAATACCTGATGGAATGAGGTGCAATACAGTCTTTTTACCACCTACGACAAGAGTATGACCTGCGTTATGTCCGCCTTGATAACGTACTACCGCAGCCGCTTGATCTGTGAGCAGGTCGACGATTTTACCTTTACCTTCGTCGCCCCATTGGGTACCAAGTACCACAACATTCTTGCCCATAATAGCCTCATTACATCATGCTGTTAAAATTAGAAACCATCAGTAAATACTGTTGGCGTTTAAATCTTTTCAATATTCCATTGCCCATTTTGCGACACGAGTTGATGTGTGGCATAAGGAATAGAAGTTAAATCATCATTACCTAACAATTGCACTACACGTACACCCTGAGCACGTGCATTTGAAATTGCTTTGAGTAAATCTTGTTCAGTACCTTTTGGAGCAACTACAGTTTCGATTTCAGCGAACTGATTTGCACCTAAAGCATATAAATCACAACTAAAGCCAGTAGCAGGACGTGCGCGACCAAAATGCTCACCAATTCCGTCATAACGACCACCCTGTGCTAAAGGTGCAGCACGGTTCGGACCATATACTGCATACATTAAACCAGTGTGATAGTGATAACTACGTAACTCTACAACATCAATTCCGACATTCAGATTTGGCCAAAGGTCTTTAATTTGTGTAAGAGTAGTTTTAAGCGCATCTAATGCCGACTTAAATTCCACATCTTGCAAGATACTGGCACTTAAATTTGCTTGTAATGCTTCTAAGTCACTTGAATAACGTCCAAGTGCGTAAAAGTCTGAACCCATATTTAAGTTTTGAGTAAATTCAGCTAATTCAGGTAATGCTTTTCTTTGATAAAGATCAGATAGTTCATGCTCTTCATTTTTAGAAAGCCCAGCATATTTAACTAAACTACGGAACAGACCTACATGGCCTAAGTCCAAATGTGCGCCTTGTAATGTATAGGCATTTTCAATTAGCCCTAGCATTACATCAACCATTTCGACATCAGCTTCAATGCTATCGTGGCCATATAACTCTGCACCTAATTGTAAAGGTGCACGAGTGGCATTGAAATTTTGTGGTTTAGTATGTAGTACAGTGCCTGCATAGCAGTAGCGTGCAACGCCTTCAACTGGTCTTACATGTGCATCAATACGTGCAACTTGTGGCGTCATATCAGCACGAACACCGAGTAAACGGCCTGAGAGCTGATCAATAACCTTAAAAGTTACTAAATCTAAGTCTTGATTTGATTCTGATAATGAAGACAACGATTCGATGTATTCGATAAATGGTGTATATACCAATTGATAACCTCGCACCGCGAGGAAATCTAAAGCTTCACGGCGAAGTTTTTCAATGACTTGTGCCTGTTCCGGCAATACATCTGCTACCCCGTCAGGCAGCAACCATGTCTCTGAAATGGTCATATTTCAAGCCTAAAATCTGATCAACGTGGAACGACCCCACATAAAAAAATCGGGAACACACCCGATTTCTCTTAGTGTAGCATGATACTTTCTGCCATGCACCTGACAATTTGCATAAATCTTTCTTAATAAACTCTAAAGTCAAAAAGAAGATTTAAACAATTAATAATAATATTCAATACTTTACTCAGCTTTGCTTATATCATAGTCAAAAGTTCTTCGACCAAAGAATGGACCAATAACTGAACTATCACCTGGTTGCCAGTTAACTAAATTTAGCTTTTGAATAGCTTGAGCTGCTTGAGTATTAAAAGCAAAGCAACCTTTTTCAAGATTTGCGATTTTTAACTTTTGTCTGAAAGCAATTAATGAATGCACCTCATTAAGTGGGTTATCTTCTATAGAATACAGATGAGACTTCTCATAAGCTAAATTTCTATCAGCATCCCACCGACTACTTGATATAAAATTAATAAAAAAAGCAGACTGGTTATTATTATTTCCCAATGTGCTTTGAATATCACCAGTTTCTACGTTTTCTAAAACAGTTAAGTTATAGCCGTACCACTGCGAATTTAGAAGACTAAAATACTTTTTATCTAAACCTAAGTTATTATATCTTTCGATAATTTTCTGCTTTTTCTCACTAAATGATGGATTTGAATCAAAACCAGATATATCTGAAATATAAGATTGATTCCATTGAGTCTCTTTTAAACGATAACAATAACTATTTTTTGGAAACCTAACATTTTTATAGTTTTGGTAAAATTCAATTAAATTTTTATCAAGTTGATTATGAAGACCTGTTTCTAGATTTTTATTTTCTTTATAGCCCGGCAATACACGATCAAAGATATTTTCACCATCTAACTTCACAATTTCAAACTTTAAAGTTTTTCTCAATTCAGGGGTTAATTCATAAGTCCAACTGCTCGGTGTTAACCTTTTCACAATATTAGTTTGTAACGCCCCTTTATTTAAAATTTTCTTTTCAGTTAAAACCTCAGTTTCTAACGGCTGGTTATGTGACTTTGCAAAAAATATTTCATTATTTTTAATTGGATATTGAGTAATTTCAAAAAAATCACTATAGATACCTGAAGAAATATCAGAAGATTGATAATAAACTTGGTAAATTTTGTCTTCTTTTTCTAAATTATTTTCAGCTTGACCATTGGTATTTTGATCTGAGCTTTCACCACCACAAGCAGTTAAAATAATAGTAGATGTAAAAATTAAAAAAACACTTATTCTTTTTGAATTAAATTTCATATGAACTCTATAATTAAAATTTTAATGTTTGCGAATCATACAAATAGATATAATTTTACACAACACTAATATTTATAATTTTCATTATTTTTAACTTTTTTGTACTTCAAATTAATAATTATAAAAGGATGTTTATTTAACATCCTTTATTACTTAAATTCAATTTTAGAAAGAATCACACAAATCTAATAATCGATTTGCATAGCCCCATTCATTATCGTACCAAGCAAAAACTTTAGCTTGATGCCCAACGACCATAGTCTGAGTTAAATCAACGATAAGTGAATAAGGTGAATGGTTAAAATCACTAGAAACTAACGGCTCATCCGTTACTGCCATAATTTCTGCATAGTCTGTTTGAGATGCTTTAATTAGCAATTCATTAATATGATGCACAGTAATTGGAGATTGCGCGATAAAAGTTAAGTCAATTGCAGCTACATTAATGGTAGGTACTCGGATTGAATAACCATCGATACGGTCTTCCATTTTAGGCATAACACGTTTTAATGCACCGAGTGCACTAGATGTGGTCGGAATAATATTTTGCCCTGAAGCTCTAGCGCGGCGCAAATCACGATGTGCGTGATCGAGTACAGATTGGTCGGCCGTTACTGCATGAATTTCAGTCATAAGTGCAGTTTCAATGCCAAAAGCATCATCAATGATTTTCACTAATGGAACCAAAGCCTGCGTAGTACATGAAACGCTTGATATGATCTGATCAGTCACTTTCACTTCATGATGGTTCACACCATAAACAATGGCTGCATCGACATGGTCAAAAGGTGCTGCCCCAATAATCACCCGCTTCGCCCCTGCTTGTAGATGACGCGTTGCATCAGCGTGAGAACGGAACAGTCCTGTACACTCAAGTACCACATCAATATCTAAACTAGACCATGGTAAAAATTCGGGTTGTTTCTGCTTTAAAACCTCAACTTTTAGCGCTCGTTGATTTGACTGAATATTCAAAAAAACTTTTTCATTTTCAATGAATATTTCCACATTTCCCTTAAAACGACCATGTGTTGAGTCATATTTAAATAAATGCACTAATGTTCGCACATCTGCTATGTCGTTAATCGCCACGATTTCAAATTGAAATTGTTTTGAGCTCTCAAACCAGGCACGTAAAACATTACGTCCAATTCGGCCAAACCCATTAATGGCGATACGTTGCATGACCTATCCTTATCTACAAAACTACAGGCTAAAGAAGGCATATAGTAAAGCACCTCACGACCAGTTGAATATAGATTTTTAGCCAAATCACAGTTTTGTAAGATATTCCTTTTAAAATCGTTGGTTCGGTGGGGTTTTTCCGCTACAATTTAGCGTTTTTAAAAAATAAGCCCCGTATCACATGCTAAGGTTTGGCATAAAACAAACAAGCATTGATACATTTAGCCAAATTCGAAAATATGGAGTGACTTGGTTGTGAGTACTCGTTTAATGACATCTGCTGAAATTCGTGAAGCATTTTTGCGCTACTTTGAGACGCAAGGGCATACACGTGTCGCGTCGAGTTCTCTTGTTCCTGCCAACGACCCAACTTTATTATTTACAAATGCTGGGATGAACCAGTTTAAAGACTGCTTCTTAGGTCTTGAAAAGCGTGACTATGTACGTGCAACGACATCACAAAAATGTGTACGTGCTGGTGGTAAACACAATGACTTAGACAACGTTGGTTACACTGCTCGTCACCATACATTCTTTGAAATGTTAGGTAATTTCTCATTTGGTGATTATTTCAAGCGTGATGCACTTAAATTCGCTTGGGAATTTTTGACTAGCGATGAATGGTTAGCTCTCCCTAAAGACCGTTTATATGCGACCGTTTATCACACCGATGATGAAGCTTATGACATCTGGAATAAAGAAATTGGTTTAGCGCCTGAACGTATTATCCGTATTGGTGATAATAAAGGCGAAAAATACGCATCTGATAACTTCTGGGCAATGGGTGATACTGGCCCATGTGGTCCATGTTCTGAAATTTTCTTTGATCATGGTGATCACATTTGGGGTGGTTTACCAGGCACGCCTGAAGAAGATGGCGACCGTTTCATTGAAATCTGGAACAACGTTTTCATGCAGTTCAATCGTACTGCTGATGGCGTGCTTCACCCACTCCCTGCTCCATCTGTTGATACAGGTATGGGCTTAGAGCGTATCTCTGCTGTATTGCAACATGTCAACTCAAACTATGACATTGACCTGTTCCAACACTTATTAAAAGCTGCTGCAAACATTATTGGTATTGAAGACGAAGGTCAGCCTTCTTTACGTGTAGTTGCAGACCATGCACGTTCATGCTGTTTCTTAATTGCTGATGGTGTTAACCCAAGCAATGAAGGTCGTGGTTATGTACTACGCCGTATTATCCGCCGCGCTGTGCGTCACGGTAATAAGCTTGGTGCAACTGGTACATTCTTCTACAAAATGTTGCAACCTTTAATCGAAGTTATGGGTGAGGCTTATCCTGAACTTGCAGCTCGTAAAGATGTAATTGAAGCAACTTTAGTTCGTGAAGAAGAACAGTTTGCTAAAACACTTGAACAAGGTTTAAAACTACTTGAAGGTGAACTTGCTCAATTAAAAGACAAGACTATTCCTGGTGCGACAGTCTTCAAACTTTACGACACTTACGGCTTCCCAACAGACTTAACTGCTGATATTGCACGTGAACGTGACTTTATTATTGACGAAGCTGGTTTTGAAGTAGAAATGGCTGCTCAGCGTCAACGTGCTCGTGATGCTGGTAAATTCGCTATTGACTATAACAGCATTGTACAAGTTGAAGGCGAAACTCAATTTGACGGTTACATCAACACTACTGGTCAAGGCCAAATTGTAGCGATCTACAAAGATGGCGTACAAGTTGATGAAGTTTCTGAAGGTGACGAAGCACTTATCGTTTTAAACCAGACTCCTTTCTATGCAGAAAGTGGTGGTCAGATTGGTGATACAGGTATCTTCAAAAATGAAACTGGTATTTTTGAAGTTCAAGATACCAAAAAGTCAGGCGGTGCCTTTGTTCATCAAGGTATTGTGACCGTTGGTAACCTTAAAGCTGATCAAAATGTAGAAGCGATTGTTAAAGCGGATATCCGTGAAGCTACTGCGCGCAACCACTCGGCAACTCACCTATTACATGCTGCTCTACGTCAAATCTTAGGTTCACACGTACAACAAAAAGGTTCTTTAGTTGCAAGTGATATCTTACGTTTTGACTTTGCTAATGACCAACCTGTAACTTTTGAACAGTTACAGCAAGTTGAGCGTTTGGTGAATGCAGAAATTATTGCAAATACAGCGGTAACCACTGAACTCCTTGACATCGAAGCGGCAAAAGCTAAAGGTGCCATGATGTTATTCGGTGAAAAATACGGTAATGAAGTTCGTGTTCTAGCTATGGGTTCAGTGATTGATGAGAAAAACTTCTCGATTGAACTTTGTGGCGGTATTCACGTTAAGCGCACAGGTGATATTGGTTTATTTAAAATCACTTCTGAAGGCGGTGTAGCTGCTGGAGTACGTCGTATTGAAGCGGTTACAGGTACTAAAGCTTTAGATGTCGTACAAAAAACTGATGCTGATATCCAACACATTAATAGCTTATTAAAAGCACAGAAAGACCAAACTGTTGAGCGTGTACAGGCTAATGTAGAACTTGTTTCTGCATTACAAAAGCAGATTGAACAGCTCAATCAGAAATTGGCAAACTTCCAAGCGTCAGAATTGATTGATCAGGTACAAACGATTTCTGGTCGTCAAACGCTTATTACCACTGTTCAAGGTGTAGATGCAAAATCACTTCGCAACTTACATGACAGTGTTAAATCAAAATTAGAGAATGCAGTTATTGTGTTAGCTGGTGTAGAGGGTGACAAAGTTAGCCTACTTGCTTCAGTTGCATCACAATACACTGCAAATCTAAAAGCAGGTGACATCATCAAGCATCTAGCAACCGAGCTAGGTGGTAAAGGTGGTGGTAAACCTGACTTAGCACAAGGTGGCGCGCCACTTAACGAGAAGTTTGGACAAGTTATTGCTGCATTACCTGCATGGCTTGAACAAAAATAAGACTTCACTTTTTGTGTAACTGACCCTGAAAAGCCTCTCAGGGTCATGGCTTATATGGAAAAACTATGGCATTAATCGTTCAAAAATATGGCGGTACTTCTATGGGTACCCCCGAGCGCATTTTAAATGTTGCTCGTCGTGTGAAGCGTTGGCATGATCACGGTCACAAGGTTGTTGTGGTCGTATCTGCAATGAGTGGTGAAACAAACCGCTTACTAGCTCTCGCTAAAGCCATTACCGAAACACCTGACCCACGCGAGTTAGACCAAATGGTTTCAACCGGTGAACAGGTGACGATTTCCATGTTAGCTATGGCACTTAATTCGATTGGTGTGGAAGCTAAATCCTATACCGGACGTCAAGTCGGTATTAAAACTGACAGTGCATTTACCAAGGCGCGTATTGAGTATATTGATACAGATGTCATGACCAATGACCTAGATGCAGGCCGTGTTATTGTTGTTGCGGGTTTCCAAGGCTTTGATGCTAACGGAAATATCACAACTTTAGGCCGTGGTGGTTCAGATACTTCTGGTGTTGCTCTTGCTGCTGCTCTAAAAGCAGATGAATGCCAAATTTACACTGATGTAGATGGTGTTTACACCACTGACCCGCGTGTTGCTCCTAAAGCTAAAAAAATTGACCGTATTTCTTTTGAAGAAATGCTAGAAATGGCTTCATTAGGTTCAAAAGTTTTACAAATTCGCTCAGTAGAATTTGCCGGAAAATATCAAGTTCCTTTGCGTGTATTATCAAGTTTTGATAATGATAACGACGGCGTGTTTGACGACGAATTTAAAGAAAATGTAGGTACACTCATTACTACTGAGGCGGAAGAGACTATGGAACAGCCAATTATTGCAGGTATTGCTTTTAACCGTGATGAAGCAAAATTAACGATTTTAGGTGTGCCTGATGAACCAGGTATTGCTTCTAAAATCTTATCACCAGTAAGTGATGCCAATATCGAAGTCGATATGATAGTGCAAAATGTTGAAGAAGATGGCACAACAGATTTCACTTTCACTGTAAACCGTGTTGATTTAGCTAAAGCTGAAAAAATCTTAAACGAAACTGCTAAAAATATTGGCGCACGTGAAGTTTCAACACGTGATGACATCGTTAAAGTGTCTATCGTGGGTGTAGGTATGCGTTCACATGCAGGTGTAGCGAGCAAAATGTTCACTGCCCTTGCTGATGAAGGCATCAACATTCTGATGATTTCAACTTCTGAAATTAAAGTATCTGTCATTATTGACGAGAAATACCTTGAACTTGCTGTTCGTTGTCTACATACCGCTTTTGGTTTAGATCGTGAACATGGTGAAAGCAGCGCCCGCGCTTAATTTTACCAAACGGTCAAAAAAGCATTAAAAAATGTTTACTTGTCCGACAATAATCAAAGAAAACACAGAGCCGCTATAGTTTTTTTTATAGCGGCTCTGTTATATTAAACGGAAAGTTTTTTGGCAGTGATTATCAAAATATGACTTTGTTCTCATATTTCTGTTAGAATCTGACTGAAAACTGAGGTTGAGCTTTTATTTGGGTACCAATATTGCAGTTTTAAGCGTTTAGCAAGGAGATAAACATGCTGATTCTGACCCGCCGTGTCGGGGAAACATTAATGATTGGGGATCAAGTCAGTGTTACTGTGCTTGGCGTCAAAGGAAACCAGGTTCGTATTGGTGTGAATGCACCAAAAGAGGTTTCTGTTCATCGCGAAGAAATTTATCAACGTATTCAACATGAACGTGCAATGCATGAACACCTTCAGCACCTTGATCAAGATTATCAAGTTTCTTTTGAAGATGATAATTATGCACAGAAAAACTTCAATCGTTAACATGAAGTTATTCTCTCCCTAATTAAAGCGACTTTATAGTCGCTTTAAATTTTTTAGGAAGTTGTATTTATAGGCCTAGAGCACGTTTAACAGGTGCGTAACTACGGCGGTGCTGATCAATTACACCATGCGCTGCAATCGCTTCAAAATGCGCTTTAGTTGGATATCCTTTATGTTTGGCAAAACCAAATAATGGATATTGTTGATCTAATTCTTGCATTTGTCGATCACGCGTAACTTTTGCCAGAATACTCGCTGCACTGATTTCAGCATGAGTCGCATCTCCCCCTACTATAGCTTCGCAAGGAATAATGATTCCTTTTGGAATTTGATTCCCATCGACAATCACTTTTTGTGGTTGAGCTTTTAAACCCTCAACTGCGCGTTGCATCGCCAAAAATGTTGCTTGTAAAATATTTAATTCATCAATTTCAGCGTGCGTTGCTTCTGCAATTGACCAAGCTAAGGCTTTTTCTTGTATTTCAATAAACAACTTTTCACGTTTCTTTTCAGTTAATTTTTTAGAATCATTTAATCCCTCAATTGGATTATTCGGATCTAAAATAACAGCCGCTGCCACAACGGAACCTACTAATGGGCCACGTCCCGCCTCATCTACACCAGCAATAAACATTTACTCTTCACCCTTAAACAAAAGAGGCTGATCAATAATAATCAGCCTTCTTTAATACAAAAATCATTAATTACTTTTGTAAAGCTTCTGCCACACACTCATTTACAGTTTTTGAAACCACTTGATTTACAATTGTAGCACGTGCATTTACATCAAATGCAGCCGCTGCCAACTCAACCGCAGTAACGCTGTTTGGTGCCTTTTCGCTCACACAACCACAAACATTAGTTTGAATGCTATCACGTTGCTCAGCAGTCATAAGCTTTGTTGCTGTTTTCCAAGCTGCAACATTATTAATCTCTGTAATACATTTCGCATTTACAGCAACTTTTAATGCAGCAACACCCAACTGCTGAGTTGTCGTTTGTGCAGAATTAGCGCCTGTACCCGTACCTGTAGTCGTTGCACATGCTGTTAAAGCTAAAACAACTGGCGCTAGAGCGAGCATCAATTTTTTCATCATTTTTTCCTTTGATTGAACGTTGGCAGCGCGTATTGTGCCTAAACTCGACTTTATAAGAAACAAATAATTTGATGCATTTATGCAATCTTTTTCCCCAGCATAACTCAGCTCATCAAATGCATTTTTTCTTAAACGTTCTGTTTTTAGCACGCTCCGTTACATTTAAAACATTTCTCAAAATCAGTGCTTTCCCATAAAATTGAAAATCAAAACGACAAAAAAATAGGTTTTTTATGCCTGCTGTTTCATCTCCGTATTACACCCGTACCGCACAAGTCTTGCATTGGGTGATGGCAATCATTTTCATCGCAGCATGGGCTATTGGTTTCTATAGTGGAAATTTTTTAAGTTATGACGTTGATGGTCCCTTTAAAGGCGATGTCATTACGCTGCACAAGAATATTGCGACCACCATTATCTTTTTGGTGATTATCCGGATTTTATGGCGCTATACACATCCAGCTCCAAAATTACCTGACACCATGTCTCCAATGATGAAAACTTTGGCACATGTTGGTCATCTATTGCTTTATGTGATTTTGGTTGCTTTACCTGTCACTGGTTGTTTATTTAGCTGGAGTGCTGGTCACCCTGCCCCTGTTTTATATTTATTTGAAATTCCGCGCTTAGTACAAGATAACCCAGAGCTTTTAGCTGTTGTTAAACCTTTACATGTTTATATTTCTTGGTTTGCTGGCTTGCTTATTGTTGGGCATATACTAGCAGCTTTAAAACATCACTTTGTTGATAAAGACAATATTTTAAATAGTATGACCAAACAACCTAAATAAAACGTATGTAAAAAAAAAACCGCCTGAGATAGGCGGTTTTTTTATTTAGATTTTTTGGATTTCTGCAATCCACTTTTGTTTTTCTTCATCTGAAATGAAAGAGGCTTCAAAAGAGTTAATTGCGAGTTGCTTCAACTCATCATTGTTTAAATCTAAAGCTTGCTGGATGGCAAAGAAATTATCATTCATATATCCACCGAAATATGAAGGATCATCTGAGTTAACCGTCACGTGTACGCCTTTTTGCAATAGACGACGGATATTATGATCTTTCATATCCTTAACAACACATAGCTTTAAGTTGCTTAAAGGACAAACCGTTAAAGGCATTTTTTCATTAATTAAACGCGCCATTAATTGTTCGTCTTCTTCAGAACGTACACCATGATCAATACGGTTCACTTTGAGTAGATCTAAAGCTTCCCATACATATTCAGGTGGACCTTCTTCGCCAGCGTGGGCAACGATTAAGAAACCTTCTTCACGCGCCTTAGCAAAAACACGTTCAAACTTAGCTGGCGGATGCCCCACTTCACTTGAATCGAGGCCTACAGCAATAATGTCTTGCTTAAAGGGTAAAGCCTGCTCAAGCGTTTCAAATGCAGCTTCTTCACTTAAATGGCGTAAGAAGCACATAATCAGTTGAGAGCTGATACCAAACTTAGCTTTAGCATCTGCACACGCACGCTTTAAACCGCTAATCACTGTTGAGAATGCAACACCACGATCAGTGTGGGTTTGCGGGTCGAAGAACATTTCTGTATGAACCACACGATCTTCTGCACACTTCTCAAAATAAGCCCATGCTAAATCGTAAAAGTCTTGTTCATGTACAAGAACATTTGCACCAGCATAATAAATATCTAAAAAAGATTGAAGATTGTGAAAGTTATAAGCTTGCTTTACTTCTTCAACAGATTTGTAAGGAATCTGAATCTGATTACGCTGTGCAATTGCAAACATTAATTCAGGTTCAAATGTTCCTTCAATATGCACATGCAATTCGGCTTTTGGTAAAACCTTAATCAGCTCGACTTGATTCATATTAACTCCACGTCTAAAGAAAAAAGGGTGTGGTAAAAATCACACCCTTCTATAATTTTCTTCTTATTAAAAACTATGACTAAGACAGCTCAAGAAGAAAATTATAAAAAATCATATTAACCGCCAAACGCGATAAATTTAAACACCCAAAGTGCAGCAATAATCCATACCATGTATGGAACAGTTTTTGCCTTACCTGTGAATAATTTAACTAATGCATAGCTAATAAAGCCCATTGCAATACCATCGGCAATTGAATAGGTAAATGGCATAAATACAATAGTTAAAAATGCAGGAACTGCTTCAGTAATATCATCCCAGTCAATGTGCGTGATCCCTTGGATCATCAACACACCAATGAACAATAAAGCTGGTGCTGTTGCAAAACCTGGTACAGATTGAGCAAGAGGTGCTAAAAATAAACAGCAAATAAATAAAACTGCGACCACAACAGCAGTTAAACCAGTACGTCCACCTGCTGCTACACCTGAAGCTGATTCAATATATGGCGTAGTTGAAGATGTACCTAATGCTGCACCTGCCACAATTGCAGTAGAGTCAGCAAATAATGCTTTTTTCAAACGTGGTAATTTACCATCTTGCAAAAGACCAGCACGGTGTGAAACGCCAACCAAAGTACCCGTACTATCAAACAAGTCGACAATAAAGAATACAAAAATGACGCCGACCATACTTGCAGTAAATAGACCTTTAAAGTCCATTTGCATAAATGTTGGTGCAATTGAAGGAATTTGTCCAACAACGCCCTTAAATTCGTTTAGACCTAAAGCAGTAGCAATTGCAGTCACGACCAAAATACTAATGATGATTGCGCCGCGAACTTTTAACTGGTGTAGAACCACAATCATTAAAAATCCGAATAACGCCAATAACACTGTTGGTTGTTTGATATCACCCAAACCAACTAATGTCGCTTGATTATCAACAATGATTCCAGCATTTTTTAGTGCAATCAGTGCGAGAAATAAACCAATACCCCCACCAATCGCGAATTTAAGCGACATTGGAATCGCATTGACAATAGCCTCTCGAATTTTAAAGAAACTAATTGCAAGAAAGACAAGGCCTGAAACAAAAACAGCAGCTAAAGCTGTTTGCCATGGCACGCCCATACCCATACAAACTGAATAGGTGAAATAAGCGTTTAACCCCATACCCGGGGCCAGCGCGATTGGATAGTTAGCAATGATACCCATCACTAAACAACCGATTGCTGCTGCCAAACAGGTCGCAACGAATACGGCGCCATGATCCATGCCGGTTTCAGATAAAATGAGTGGATTAACAATAATGATGTAACACATCGTTAGGAATGTAGTTACACCAGCAAGAACTTCTGTTCGGAAAGTGGTTTTATTGTCGCTTAACTTAAATAAACGCTCTAACCAGCCTACCGAAGAATTGGGCGCCGCCATAAGTAGCCTCTATACAAAATCTGAGCTGTGGAATATTTACTTCTATGTAGATAGCTGAACAATATTGTTTTTCTGTTCAGGGTTCTAAACAAGAATCTCAAATAAAAGAAGCAACAAATATGCCATTCATTTGATTTCGAGTTTCGTCCATAGCCAATAACCTCAGCCCCTCTTTAAACACAAAAAAGCTGCATAACCCCTATGCAGCTTTTTTACTATACGTTCAATAAGTTTAACAGATTCAACAGAAACATGATCATAATTTATGAAAAGATATGACCAATGACAGTGTAAAAAGTCAAAAATTTATGGGATGAGATTTCTAGAAAATAATTTTTTTCTCGCCTATATATTCTTGCATATTATAGGAAGCCAAGTTGCTGTGGTGAGCATGATTAGGATTACGTTCGATACTTTGTAAATTTCTTTCTGCTTCATGAATGATTCTCATCAATTCGTCATGTTTTTTACTTTGATTGTCTAAATAGGCCCAGTAACCCAATACAAAGACAATACTCACACACAACATTATTAATACTTTATTGATCATTATTATTATCTCTATGTTTTTAATGTTAATGATCTTAACAAAAAAATATTGCTTTGTGAATATTTTCACATTTATTTACAAAAACACACCCCCACTCAAATATTTGAAAAAAAAGGTGATTTTCAATATATCCTTGTGATTATTGATAAATATCAAACTTTTCCATTGAAAAGTCACTTTATTTTAATATCTGACTTGTTTAGTTGTTTTTAATATTAGCTTTTTATACGTTTTAATTATTAAGTTCATTTAAATATACAGTGTGGACAAATGAGTATATGGGTTGAAATATTCATGTACTTTCTAGGCTTAAAATAGGATAAAAAGGTTCTATTTTTCTTTAAAGCGTTTTGTTTTTAATTTTTTAGGTAGGTACTCATTTCTCCATTGCATCTTTAGCCTTAAAGTTAAAGTCTCCAATTTTGGGTAAAAGTGTTTTCATCTCATTTAAGAAAGAATCATTTTCTATTTCAGCCTCCCTGTCATTCCTGCATCTCACTTAGCAAAAAGCTTTATCATTGATCGTTCTATAAATCGTACCAAGCTTTCTATTTTCAGGGCTTTATTACGATAAACGCTACGATAAACTACGCTCAGATAGAAAATTAAATCAGGAGAATACATCATGTTTGATATGCGTTTATCTCACGAGCGTGGTGCAGCACATCATGGTTGGTTACAATCAAAACATAGCTTTTCATTCGCTAACTATTGGGATCCTAAACAAGTTGGTTTTTCTGATCTACTTGTAATTAACGATGATAACGTTGCTCCATCTAAAGGCTTTGGTACTCACCCTCACCGCAATATGGAAATTATTTCCTATGTGCTTGAAGGTGCATTAGAGCATAAAGACTCAATGGGTACAGGCTCTGTGATTGTGCCGGGTGACATTCAGCTAATGAGTGCAGGTCATGGTGTTGCTCATAGTGAATTTAACCATTCAGCTCAAGAAGGCGTTCATTTTTTACAAATTTGGGTTGTTCCAAATGAAGTGAATACAGATCCGGGCTATCAACAAGTTCATATTGATGAAGCAGACAAACGCGGTAAATTGCATTTGATCATTTCACCAAAAGGTGGCGAGAAAACTTTATCAATCAAACAAGATATCAATATTTATTCTGGTCTTTTTGATGGTGAAGAAACTGCTGAATTTGTGATTCCTGATGGTCGATATGTTTACCTACACGTTGCTAAAGGTCGTGTTGATGTAAATGGTAAAACCTTTAACACTGGTGATGCTGCACGTATTCGTGAAGGTGGAAGTTTATCGTTTACTAATGGCGATAATGCTGAAATTTTAATTTTTGATATGCGTCCGGAAGAAGTTCCAACCATGCCATAATCAAATCAAGCCCCTACATAATTGTTTATGTAGGGGCTTATTATATTTAAATTGGAGAAATTCTAACGCGTTTCAATGCTCTTCTGAGCGTGCCATCTCTATATTGATATAACTCATGATCATGGTGGTTAGCCCCTGTACCATTTCATCAAAACTAATATACGGATTTGGCAAAATAAGGTGCCGCGCAACATTAAAAATACCACTATTAATACAGATATATGTAATTACAGCCAAATTATTGATTTTTAGGTATTTAGGATTATGCATCATATATTTCATGATGACCTCCATTAAAGCCTGCTCAATTTTTGGAATGTATTTATCGTATTGCAATTCCCCTGCATAACGCAAAACCGTCAAATAACGATCATTATTTTTCTTTAATAAATCACTAAAGGTATAAAAAATCATTTCAATGACAGGCTCCAACTCCAACTGTAAAATAGTCGGCGTAAGCTCTGTAATCATGTCCAGAATTTCCCGAACAAAAAAATGGTTCATTGCATCATAAATTTCTTCTTTATTTTTGAAATATTCGTATAAAGATCCGACACTCACCCCTGCAATTTCTGCAATATGGCGTGTTGTGGTACCACTTGGCCCATGAAGTGCGACCGCAATAAAACCCGCTTCAATAATCGTGTCGACAGTGACTTTGGCTCGGGTTTGGCGAGGTTTACGCGTAGTCATACGATCTAATCAACAATCCGAACATAAAGTCAGATTAGCATGTAATTTGAGACGGTTGAAATAAAAAAACAAAATCCGAATAGTTGTCAAACTTCATTAAAATAAAGCTAAAAAATAGCGCTCATCAAGAACATTTAAACGCTATCTCAATCATCAGTCTTTTGTTCACAACATAAATTAAATTAATATTTTTCAAATATATATAATTTTAAAAATCAACTTCCATATTATAAAAAACGTGTACGCTTTCTACTGGTATGTTTAAAAATTTACCCGAATTGAATCCGAACATAAAGTCAGATTAATATGAAAAAATTAAAGAAGAGTCTTTATTCGACGCTGGTCTTTATCGACTCTCCTTTCCGTTATTCAGCCAAATAATCAAACAAATAACGGAGCAACAACACCGTAGTCAATGCAGAGAATCATCTGTTTTTGAAAATGGAATTTATAGTGCTTTGTTGATCATTGAGTTTATTGATTTTCATCAAAATGCACCACTACTTTGTCTCAGGGTGTCGCCATGATCTCGACCACAGTAAAAAAATCACTGAACAAACTTAAATTTCACCGTGAAATTGAGTTACCAGATTTTGCTAGCAAAAGTACCATTCCAATCCGTCATTTAAATATTGGTTTTGATGGTAAGGAAATTGATGTCAGATTTTATATGGACAATCAATTTGCTACCTTGTTTTTTGCCACACTTTCGGTCTTTTTAACCTATGGTGAAGATCTGGTGATTGAAACCGCTCGCCACCACCGCGATTTTATTAAAGATCCAATATTAAAGCAGCGAGTTACTTCGTTAATTGGCCAAGAAGCCATTCATTCTAAATTACATAATGAATATAACGATGCGCTTCAAGAAGCCGAATACCCTGTTGCGCTATATCGTTTTCTTGGCTCGAACTTCTTTAAATATGTTTTCTTAAAATTCCCACAACCACTTAAATTATCAATGATGGCGGGTATTGAACATTTTACCGCGGTACTTGCTGAATACATGATGAAGCATGAAAAGAATTTCTATTATTCAGATGATGCAAAGAGCCGTGCTTTATGGATGTGGCATATGCTTGAAGAATCTGAGCATAAAGACATTGCCTATGATGTCTATCAACTCTTAAATGGCAGCTATCCATTACGTGCTTCTGGTTTCATCCTTGCTTTAATTACCATTTTAGGACTCATCCCTGCAACGACCTTATTTGTACCTGTTTTAAGAAAGCCACAAGAAATGCTGACATTAAAATTCTGGAAAGATGCTCGTCGTGGTGTAGGTTTAATCTTTGGTCCTAAAGATGGTGTTTTCGGAAGTACGATTGGTCAAATTCTTGATTACTTACGTCCAGACTTCCATCCAAATGACCATGATACAACTGAATATCTTGAGTATTACAAAAAGAAATTACTCACCGAAGGCGGCGCAATTGCTCCTTACTTTGTTAAAGAATTCACCCCACCTGTACGCGTGTCTTAATCGTCCTGTATTTCCAGCTATCGCGCTGTTAGCTGGTATCTCTCAAAGCTATTTATGGATGAATCATGATTTTATTTGGCAAAAAGAAAGTTAAACCAAGCCAAAAAGCTTATGCCGTAGTGACGGGTGCAGGCAGTGGGATTGGTCGAAGTTTTGCAATTGAACTCGCAAAACGTGGTGGCAGCGTAGTGTGTGCGGACATTAATTTGGAAGCTGCTGAAGAAACCGTAAAACTTCTTGAACGAGAAGGTGCAAAAGCTTTTGCTATACGCTGTGATGTGGGTAATGCTGAACAAGTTACACATCTGGCTGAAAACGCTGAAATTTTAATGCAGCACCCTGTAACCCTACTCATTAATAATGCTGGTGTAGGCTTGGGTGGTAAGTTTGACGAGCTGAGCCTTGAAGACTGGAACTGGGTCATGAATATTAACCTTTGGGGTGTAATTCATGGTTGTCATGCATTCGTTCCAAAGTTTAAAAAGTTAGGTTACGGTGCAATTATTAATGTGGCTTCTGCAGCATCGTATACGGCTGCACCAGAAATGACCGCTTATAACGTGACTAAAGCGGGTGTACGTGCGCTTTCAGAAACACTTTCTGCCGAACTGCGTAAGTTTAATATTAAAGTGAATGTACTCTGCCCTACATTGGTACCCACCAATATCATTAAAAATGGTCGGATTCCGGGTCGCTATTCAAAGCTTGCAGACCATGCACTCATGAACTATGCCCTCACCACAAGTGATGATGTAGCCAAATTAACTCTTAATCGCCTTGATCAGGATGAGTTGTATACTATTCCTCAAATTGATGCGAAGTTGTTCTGGCTAATGAAACGTGCATCTCCAAGCTTGTATACCAAGTTCCTTGGTACATCGTACAAATTATTTAAATAAGAAATTTATAGGTAGTACACATATGACTGCTCAAATGAAAACAAATGCTTCAGCAAAAAAAGCTGTCAATTCACCCAACCATATTTTCGACACCTTTATTGTAGGTGCTGGTATTTCAGGTATCGCTGCTGCTATTCGCCTAGATCAAGTTGGTTATGCCAATTATAAGATTATTGAAAAAGCTGGCCGTGTTGGTGGAACATGGCGTGAAAACACCTATCCTGGCTGTGGTTGTGATGTACCTTCGGCTCTTTATTCGTATTCATTTGCACCAAGTGCAAAATGGAGCCATTTATTTGCGCGCCAACCAGAAATCTTAAGTTATTTAGAAGATGTGAGTAACGAGTTTAATGTTACGTCTAAAATCGAGTTTAATAGCGAACTGCTAAATGCCGCATGGGATGACTCACGTCATGTATGGGTACTTGATACTAGTACTGGTCAATATTTATCTAAAACCGTTATTTTTGCTACAGGTCCAATTACCGAAGCTCAAATTCCACGCATGGAAGGTTTAGAGACATTTAAAGGCGAAATGTTCCATTCAGCTAAATGGAACCACGATTATGATTTGACAGGTAAACGCATTGCGGTGATTGGTACTGGTGCATCTGCCATTCAGTTTGTCCCACAAATTCAACCAAAAGCGAAAGAGCTGTTTGTATTCCAACGTACAGCACCTTGGGTACTACCGAAACCAGATACTGACTTGAGCGAATTTAGTAAATCAGTGATTGCTAAATATCCGTCTATTCAGGCGAGCTGGCGTAAAAGTGTAGCGTTAACGCTGAATGCGATTAACTTTGGTTTACGTAATCCACTTGCATTAAAACCAGTCAATGTATTGGGTAGGCAATTACTTAAATTGCAAATTAATGACCCTGTGTTACGTAAAAATGTAACGCCAAACTTTGATATTGGCTGTAAACGTATTTTGTTTGCCAACAATTACTACCCTGCACTACAAGCGCCAAACACCACGCTTATCCCTCATGGCTTAGTGAAAGTTGAAGGCAATACTGTTGTTGCTGCCAATGGTGAACGCCACGAAATTGATGTGATTATTTGGGGTACTGGTTTTGAGGTATCTCACCCACCAATTGGTAAACGTGTCCACAATGAAAAAGGTCAATGTTTACAAGACATATGGAAAAGTAGTTCACCAGAGGCTTACTTAGGGACCAACATTGAAAATGTACCAAATGCATTTTTAGTTTTAGGGCCGAACGTGCTGGTGTATGACTCTTTCATTGGTTTGGCAGAAGCACAGCTCGACTATATCGTAGATGGCTTATTGAAAATTAAAAACAAAGGAATTAGCAAATTAAATGTGAAACCAGATGTGATTAAAAAGCATAACGATTTAGTGCAAAAGCACTTACAAACAACGGTATTTAATAGCGGCGGCTGTAAGAGTTACTACCTTGATGCCAACGGTCGTAACTTTGCTGCATGGCCTTGGTCACTGAAAAAACTTAAACAGCGTTTGAAAAAAGTAGATTTGAAAGATTATGAAGTGACATATCAAACGACAAAAACTCATTAATTTGTAATTTTGATCAAATCCGTTGTAAGAAATAGGCAGTGTATTTTAGGTTTTCATGAAATACACTGCCTTCTTCGTTGAATATCTTCAAGAAATAAAAAAACAGGATAAAGATGAAAGAAGGTCAATCAAGTCGTACTGCTGAAGCTGCTGCTGCCTTACGAGCCAATCATTATCAAAACACCAAGAATCCAGTATTTTCAGACCCTTATGCTTTTGAGCTGACCAGTAAAGGCTGGAAAAAACTGCTCTCTAACTCACTTATTGTTAAAGTTATCAATTCTGCAGTTTTAAACCGCACTTTAGGTTTACTTACTGGGCAAGTGGTCGGACGCTCTCGTTATGCCGAAGATTTACTTGATCAGGCCGTTCAACACAATATTCAACAATATGTTTTGGTCGGTGCTGGTCTAGACTCATTTGTACTACGCGAGTCGCGTCATTATCCAACTTTAAAAATCTTTGAAGTTGATCATCCCGATACTCAAGCTGCCAAACAAGCCAAGCTAAAAAAGTTAGGAAATATTCCTGCTACCGTTGAATTTGTTGCTATTAACTTTGAAAAAGAGTCTATTTCAGAAGCTCTGACCAGAAGTGTCTATGATTCATCTGCTCCTGCATTTTTCTCATGGCTTGGAACGACTCATTATTTAAACCCGCAAACAACCTTGCAGACTTTAAAAAGTATTGCTGAATTTGCAGCAAACGGTAGTGAGGTGGTACTCGACTATTCAACTGATTTTCAGGAGTTAACTGGTATTGAGCGACTTGGAAGTATGGGCGTTGCACAATTTACCCATTTACTGAAAGAGCCTTTATTAGGTCAATTTAAACCTACTGATTTACATCATGCCGTGGAGCAGATGGGTTTTGAAGTGGTCGAAGACTTATCAGGTGAAGAAATTACTGAGCGTTATTTTAATGCGCGATCAGATGAGATTCGTCACACCTCAGCAACGCGTTTGTTGCATTTGCTTTTGAATAAATAAAATCTATTTTATTATTTATCACTTAAACGCATCGCATGAGGTGTTTTGCCATACCATCTTTTATAAGCATGAATAAAACTGGCAGGTTCTGCATAACCCAACCATTCTGCAATTTGCTCAACCGAAGCCTTAGGCACAGCCAAATATTGCTCTGCTAAAACTTGCCTAACTTCTTCCCGAATCTGAATAAACGTCATCTCTTCTTGCGCTAAATGACGGCGTAAAGTGCGAGCATTTAAATGCAACCGATCAGCAACGATTTCCATAGATGGCATTTCACCTCGCACATTCATCAATTGCTGCTGCACCAACGCTGTAAATTTCTTTTGTGATCGGCGTTTCTCTAATATTTGCCGACATTGCTCTTCGGCTGTGTGCAAAATCAAATCATTCGCCATAAGTAGCTTTTGGTCTACTTTATGGGGGTCAAGAATGACATAGCTTTTAGGCGCACCAAACTCCGGCAAAATTCCAAACAAATCGATATAGGGTTGTACATCAGTTTTAGGCTGGAAAGCGAAAGCTAAATATTGGCAAAAGTTATCTTGTACGAGGTCGCGTTGCACGGTAATAAGAGCGGCAGCATCGCGTTCAATAATAAATTGCCTAACCGAAGATGGAATTCCTTCCTCTTCAATCTCAATTCGAATACCTTCATCTGTATCTGAAACTAGAAATCGGGTAAAGGCAAAAGTAAGTGAAAAATAGGTTAAAGCTAAATCAAGTGCTTCACGAATGCTGGCACTACTCATCAGTGCCATGCCTAATGGCCCAAATGTTGTGAAATGATAACGTGTGCCTACTTCTAAACCCAAAGTAGGCCGATCTGCAAACCGCTCAACTAAGTTCTGAATAACCTGCAATTCTTGTTGACCTGAAACCACCATATTTGGGTCAAGCAACTGCTGTTGACTCAATCCTGTTCCATCTAAAATGGTCTGATAAGAAGCACCTGCTTCTACTGCAAAATCAGCCATGAGTCGGACACTATGTACACTGCGTTCAAATGCCCATGCGTACGTCACTGTACTTTCCAAAATGTCCTCGAATCACAATATTTTGTCCTCATCCATCCTCTAAATCAAGCAAATAAACGTCTATTCTGCATACAGGAAATTGCGATTCTTTCGCCCACTGTTTTTAAGGATTTAGAGCAGCCTATGTTTAATTCGTCGACTAATTCAAATAAAAATGTACGCATCGCCATTATTGGCACTGGCTTTGGTGGTCTAGGACTTGCCATTCGTCTCAAACAAGCAGGTTTTGAACAATTTACCCTCTTTGAAAAGGCTGCCGATGTCGGTGGTGTCTGGCGTGATAATACATATCCAGGTGCTGCATGTGATGTGCCTTCTCATCTTTATTCTTTTTCTTTTGAACAAGAGCTAGGTTGGAAAAACCGTTACGGCACATCTCAAGAGATTTATCAATATTTACGCCACTGTGCCGATAAATATGACATTCGCCCGCATGTTCAATTTAATACTGAAATTGCCAGTGCCGAATTTGATGCCCTGCAAGGTGTATGGCACATTCAAAATACCACGGGTGAACAGTTTGAAGCTGAATTTCTAGTCGGTGCTGTAGGCCAACTCAACCGCCCTGCCTATCCAAAACTTAAAGGCATTGAAAACTTTAAAGGTAAGGCTTTTCACTCCGCGCGTTGGGATCATGACTATGACTTAACTGGCAAACGTGTTGCGGTGATTGGTACAGGTGCAAGCGCGATTCAGTTCGTACCCGAAATTGCAAAACAAGTAGCGCATCTAGATGTTTACCAACGTTCTGCACCTTACGTGATTCCAAAACCAGATCGGGTTTACCAATCTTTAGAGAAAAAGGCTTTCCGTAAACTGCCAATTTTGCAAAGTCTGGACCGTGCATTGCAATATGGAAACCATGAAATTCGCTTGCTGGCCTTTACTACTTCACTTAACGAAATGCCTTTGGTGGAATATTTATTCCAGCGTCACATCCGTAAAGTCGTTAAAGATGGGAAGTTGCGCCACCGCTTAATGCCGGATTATCCAATTGGTTGTAAACGTATTTTAATCTCTAACCATTGGTATGAAACGCTGACTCAACCTCACGTCGATGTGATTAATACGGGCATTCAAGAAATTACCGAAAACGGTATTTTAGATACTGAAGGAAATCTGCGTGAAATCGATACCATTATTTATGGTACAGGCTTTGCCGCAACAGAATTTATGGCACCAATGCAGATTACAGGTCTTGATGGTCGTACCTTAAAAGATACATGGAAAGATGGTGCAGAAGCTTATCTCGGTTTAACTGTGAGCGGCTTTCCAAACTTCTTTATGCTCTATGGTCCAAACACCAATCTTGGGCACAACTCAATTGTGTATATGATTGAAAGTCAGGTGAATTATATTTTAGATGCCATTCAAACAACCCTACAAAACAAACTTTTGTTCACAAATGTTCGTGCAGAAGTTCAACATGAGTTTAATCAAAGCATTCAAGAAAAAATGAAAAAAACTGTCTGGGCACAAGGCTGTACCAGTTGGTATCAGACTGCTGATGGCAAAAATACCAATAACTGGCCAGGTTTTACTCTTGAATATCGACAACGTACTCGTCGCTTCGATGTTGAAAACTACACGCAGGTTTCGGCTATTTCTTAAACAAGCTTCACCATAGGAAATGAGAAAAATAAACGGAGAATTTTATGAAGTCTTTTAAAAATAAAGTTGCAGCTGTGACAGGTGCGGGTTCTGGTATTGGACAAGCACTTGCCATTGCACTCGCAAAACAAGGCTGCCATCTGGCGCTTTCCGATATTAGTGAAGCTGGATTAGCCAAAACGGTCGAGCTGTTGGCACCCTATTCGGTCAAAGTGACTACTCAAAAAGTTGATGTTGCTAAACGCGATGAAGTTGCAACTTGGGCAAAAGCTGTTGTAGATGAGCATGGCCAAGTTAACCTGATTTTTAATAATGCTGGTGTTGCAATAGGTAGTACGGCTGAAGGTGTGAGCTATGAAGATCTTGAATGGCTGATTGGTATTAATTTTTGGGGTGTGGTTTATGGTACCAAAGAGTTTCTACCTTACTTAAAGCAAAGTGGTGATGGGCATATTATTAATATTTCGAGTATGTTTGGCTTAACAGCTCAACCGACCCAAAGTGCTTATAACGCCAGTAAATTTGCCGTTCGTGGGTTTACCGAATCATTGCGCCAAGAACTTGATCTACAAAATGCTGGTGTGAGCGCGACTTGTGTGCATCCGGGTGGTATTCGTACCAATATTGCTAAAGCTGCCCGTATGAATAATAGCGTCCAGTCTTTAGGCATGGACCCTTTAAAAAGTCAGGATGCTTTCGATAAATTACTTCGTACTCCTGCTGACGAGGCAGCTCAACAAATTTTAGAAGCTGTTCGTAAAGACCGTCGTCGCTTACTGATCGGAGCCGATGCGAAAGCTGTTGATGTGATCCAGCGTATTCTTCCACAAGGCTATCAAAAGATTTTTGCAACTGCGACTGCCTTGCAAACTCGTCTACTCAACAAATCAGCAAAATAAAAATAGTGGTCAGCATGCTCTTCATTTTAAGAGATGCTGACTGTCATTACAGGCTTAGTATGAATCCTTATTATGAAGCAGCTTCTTGCATGGACTATTCGTACCACGCTACGTCCAGCTTTATCCCCTAAAACACCACTAAAGCTTCAGCGTTTTTGTAGCGATGCAGCCAGTGCGATTGTGCTTGGGCCACGTGGCTATAAAACAAAAAAGCAAACCATTGCTCAAGTACCAACAGTTCATATTCAGCCAAAAACCCCTCAATCAGGGCTTGGTATTTTGTATTTACATGGTGGCGGCTATGTGGTGGGTAGCTCAAAAAGTCACACTAAGCTTGCTGCTCAAATCGGACATGCAGCTCAGGCACAAGTCTGGTTAGCTGAATATCGCCTAGCTCCAGAGCACACAAGCCCTGCTGCTATTGAAGATGTCATTGCCGTCTATAAAGCTTTACTTGCTCAAGGACAAGACCCGAAAAAACTCGTGATTGTGGGCGATTCTGCTGGCGGTGGACTAAGTTTAAGTACTGCAATTGCAATACGAAATGCAGGATTACCATTACCAGCAGCATTGGTCTTACTTTCTCCATGGGTTGATTTAAGCCTCTCTGGAAGCACGATGAAAACCCACGCAGCTCAAGATGCGATGCTCTCACCCGAATGGTTAGCTTGGTGTGCAAAAAACTATTGTGGCCAAAAATCGGCAACAGATCCTACCTGTTCTCCACTCTATGCCGACTTAACTGGACTACCACCTGTTCTGATTCATGTTGGAACTGAAGAAGTCTTGCTAGATGATGCAAAACGGCTTGCTAAAAAAACCGAAAAGTATGGTATTCCGACGAATTTGAAGGTTTATGACCGGGTCGGACATGTTTTTCAGTTTCACGCGGGTATACTAAATGAATCTAATGACTCGATTGAGCGCATTGGGCAATTCATTGATAAACATACACAGTCAATATAAAAATATCGCCAGAGAGGAGTCCTCGGCATGACAACAAACAATTATGACTATGATTACCTCATTATTGGTTCAGGCTTTGGTGGTAGTGTTTCCGCTTGCCGTCTAACCGAGAAAGGCTACTCTGTTGCTGTAATGGAAATGGGGCGTCGCTGGAAAGCCGAGGATTTTGCGAAAAACAATTGGAATTCCCGCCGTTGGATTTGGCGTCCGGGCATGAAGCTTTTCGGTTATTTCAATATGCGTTTTTTCCGTCATGTCACCATCATTTGCGGTAATGCTGTAGGCGGTGGCTCAATTACCTACGCCAATACCCTACTCGTTCCACCTGAACATATTTGGGATGAAGGTACATGGGCAGATGCTGCGGACTGGAAAAGTGAAATGCCACAGCACTATGCAGAAGCAGAACGTATGCTTGGAGTGACGGATAATAAAATTTTTGGTCCTGCCGATCATATGCTTAAAAAAATGGGCGACGCAGTGGGTGTTGGGCATACGTTTAAACCGACTCGCGTTGCAACGTTCTTCCCACCCGAAGGTGAACAAGGTGGCAAGACCTACCCTGACCCGTACTTTAACGGCGAAGGTCCAGACCGTGGAACCTGTACCGCATGTGGCGGCTGTATGACAGGTTGCAAACACAACGCAAAAAATACCTTAGATAAAAATTATTTGTACTTTGCCGAAAAAAATGGCGCCAAGGTTTATGAAGAAACCAAAGTCGTTGACGTTAAACCGCTCAATGGTAAAGCAGATGGCAGCGATGGCTATGAAGTCACTACCGAATGCTCAAGCTCATGGTTCAATAAACAACGCCGTACATGGCGAGTACGCAACGTCATTTTCTCGGCATCTTCTTTGGGCACCCAAGAGATGTTGTTCCGCTTAAAACAGTCGGGTTCTCTGCCAAATATTTCCGATGATTTGGGTAATCGAGTGCGTACCAATGCTGAGTCGATTTTAGGGGTTCGTTTCTTTGATAAAGATGTCGATATGAGCAAAGGCGTTGCAATTGGCTCAAGTATTTATATTGACCACGACACTCATATTGAAGCTACCCGCTACCAAAGTGGTTCCGATGCGATGGGCCTCATGTGTACTTACATGGCAAAAGGTAAACCAGGTTGGACACGTATTTTTTATTGGTTATGGGTACTTATTAGCCATCCACTTATATTTTTACGCATGAGTAATCCTGTTGGTTTTGCACGACAAACCTTAATTTTCTTAGTGATGCAAACTGCTGATGCTTCAATTAACATGCGCCTGAAACGCAACTGGTTTTGGCCTTTTGGTAAGGTGTTATCGAGTGAAGGTAAAAAGCTACCGGTTTATATTCCACAGGCCAATGTCTTTACCGAGAAGGTTGCCAAAATGTTTAATGGCCACCCCATCACAACCATTACCGAGATTTTATTTAATGTACCTTTTACAGCGCACTGTATGGGTGGCTGTGCTATTGCATCAAGCCCAGAGCAAGGTGTAGTGGATGGAAAAAATCACGTTTTTAACTATAAAAACTTATATGTTGTAGATGGTTCAATGTTAGGTGCCAATTTGGGCGTTAACCCAAGTTTAACCATTACTGCACTCGCTGAACGTGCAATGTCTTATATTCCTGCCAAACACACTTTGGATGAACATCAAGATAATACAATTGATGCAGAAACCGTAGAGATCACGAAAGTGCCTGCTTAAAATATAGATTTGTTTTATAAAAAAAGCCTATTTAAAAATAGGCTTTTTTTATGTCGCTTTTTAAATTACATCGCTACGGCTTTAGCACGAGCTGCATGTAATTTTTTATAGCTTTCGATTAAACGTAAATGGCGATCAAGTCCTTCTAGTTTCATGCTTGTTGGTGTTAAACCATAGAAACGAACGCTACCATCAACAGAACCTAATACTGCATCCATTCGTGTGTCACCAAACATACGACGGAAATTCGTAAGGTAATCTTCAAGCTCTAGTTCTTCATCTAGCATGACTTCAAGCACCACGTTCATGCACTGATAGAACAAGCCGCGTTCAACTGTGTTGGTGTTATATTGCAAGTAAGTTTCGACGAGTTCTTTTGCTTCTTCAAATTGCTGTAAAGCCACATAAATCAGCAATTTCAACTCTAAAATTGTGAGCTGTCCCCAAACTGTATTGTCATCAAATTCGATGCCAATGAGGGTAGTGATTTCAGTGTAATCATCTAGCTCGCATTCTTCTAAACGCTCAACCAATGCTTCAAGCTGCTCATCATCCAAACGATGGAGATTTAGAATATCTTCACGGAATGAAAGTGCCTTATTGGTATTGTCCCAAATCAAATCTTCAACGAGATAAATTTCTGAATAATCTGGCACTAAAATACGGCAAGCAGTCGCACCTAGGTGCTCATAGACTGCCATATACACTTCTTTGCCCATCTCTTCGAGAATACCGAACAATGTTGCAGCTTCGTCCGCATTCGACTCTTCGCCTTCTCCAGAAAAATCCCATTCAACAAAGTCATAGTCAGATTTAGAGCTAAAGAAACGCCAAGATACCAAACCGCTTGAATCAATAAAGTGCTCAACAAAGTTGTTTGGTTCAGTAACCGCATTACTTTGGAAAGTCGGTTGTGGTAAATCATTTAAGCCTTCAAAACTACGGCCTTGAAGTAATTCAGTCAGACTACGTTCTAACGCAACTTCAAAACTTGGATGTGCACCGAAAGATGCAAACACCCCACCCGTACGTGGGTTCATTAAAGTCACACACATCACAGGGAACTGACCACCTAACGATGCATCTTTAACGAGAACAGGAAAGCCTTGCTCTTCTAAGCCTTTAATACCAGCAACAATACTTGGGTATTTTGTTAATACTTCTTCAGGTACATCTGGAAGTGCAATTTCACCTTCTAAAATTTCACGTTTTACAGCACGTTCAAAAATTTCTGACAAGCATTGAACTTGGGCTTCTTCCAAAGTGTTGCCTGCACTCATACCATTACTTAGATACAAGTTTTCAATCAAATTTGATGGGAAATACACAACTTCACCGTCAGACTGACGCACAAAAGGTAGCGAGCAAATGCCACGCTCTACGTTGCCTGAGTTGGTGTCATATAAATGTGTGCCAACTAACTCATCGTCTGGGTTATAAATCTCAAGACAATATTCATCTAAGATTTCTTTAGGTAATTCACCATTTGGACCCGGTTTAAACCACTTTTCATCTGGATAATGCACAAATTCAGCATTAGCAATTTCTTCACCCCAGAACTGGTCGTTATAGAAGAAGTTACAGTTTAAACGCTCAATAAACTCGCCTAATGCAGACGCTAAAGCACTTTCTTTAGTTGCACCTTTACCATTGGTAAAACACATCGGAGACTGTGCATCACGAATGTGTAGTGACCATACATTTGGCACGATATTACGCCAAGATGCAATTTCGATCTTCATACCCAAATTTGCCAAAATGGCAGACATATTGGCAATGGTTTCTTCTAATGGCAGGTCTTTACCTTGAATAAAAGTATGGCTTTCTGAAGTTAAACTTGGCAATAACAATGCTTGCGCATCTGCATCAATGCTTTCAACTTCTTCAATAATAAATTCGGGACCTGTTTGAATGACTTTTTTAACAGTACAACGGTCGATTGAACGTAAAATCCCTTGGCGATCTTTCTCTGAAATATCGGCTGGTAATTCAATTTGAATTTTAAATGTTTGTTTATAGCGGTTTTCAGGATCAACAATATTATTTTGCGATAAACGAATATTATCGGTTGGGATATCTCGAGCGGCACAATACACTTTTACAAAGTACGCTGCACACAATGCTGATGATGCTAAAAAATAATCAAATGGGCCCGGTGCCGAACCGTCACCCTTGTAGCGAATTGGTTGATCGGCAATTACCGTAAAGTCATCGAACTTAGCTTCCTGTCGAAGATTGTCGAGATAATTAACCTTGATTTCCATGCTGGCACCTAAATATTTTTATGTGTCAGCACAGACACATAAAATTCTAAATATTAAAAAATAAGCCGAATCACAGCGAAGAAATTGACTTAAAAAAATGAGAGATTAAAGCCATGTGTTTAATGAACGACTCAATTGGCTTTAATAAGATTGGCGGTATTATAGAGTGATTTTGTGCAGTTGATAACTAAAGTTAAAACATTGATCATCACAATGTTTTAACTTGTCTTAAATTTAGTTAAATATTAATCATTAAAATTTAAAGGTGTAATCGACATTTAACCGTGTTTCATTTGTCGAATGAAAGGTCATATTAGTCGGCATATCGTTGCGATAATGAGAAAAGCGAGCACGCATTCCCAAACCTTTTAACTTACCTTCAGGAATTTTATAGCCCAAATCAAATTCCATCGACTCTTCTTTAAAACGCTGATCGCCGTATTGCAACAAATCAATATCTTCGCCTTTTGCATAGCGGGTCATAAAGCGTAATCCGTTTAATGAAACATCACCTATCCGCGCATTTTTAAAGTCATATTCGTAACGAATCGAGTAGACTTTTTCATCTTTATTCGAATAGTCCGAACTCATAAAATCAAGCACGACCGGACTTTCTGTTCCAGACAAAAACGGCAGACCAGTCGAGCCAAACGACTGCATATAGCCCAAAGAAACCGTATGGTTTTGATAGTTCAAACCAAATAGGCCGCTCACATGTCGGTTATCGACCTCTCCTATTTTTTTATTTCCAGCTTCCTCACTATTAAAAAAACGTACATCACTTAAAAAGTTAAGCTGATCATTTAAAGGCTGCTTTCCGTTAAAACCCAAAAATTGTTGCTGGTAAATATCTTTGAGTTCAGCATGATAAGCACGTAAACGATAGTCCTTTAACTGATAGCTTCCACCTAATGTATAAAAAGAATCAGTTGTTGCCGCTCTGTCGAAACGACGGTTGATATTGTCCGTTCCAACATCGGTATAACGAATCGAATCACGTTGACGTACTTCATCAACATAAAAGCCTTCGAGTTGAAGATTTGGAATTTCATTTGAAACAAAGCGAATACCCCGATAAGTCTGCGGGAACAAACGCGCTGGCGATGAAAATATAGTCGGTAATTGCGGAACTAAATCGCCCACAAAAAGCTCATTTTTTCTAAATTTAGCCTTCCCAGTAATGCCTATTTTTCCATAATAATCATCACGCGAGTTATCAGTATTCACTGGTAATAAGCCACTCCGCGCATAGTCATCAGCGCGGCTTCCCATCAGGTTAAAACCTGCCATTGCCAGTACATCAACACCGAACCCAACTGTCCCTTCGGTATAACCAGACTGTCCTTTAAAAATTAAACCCTGCGCCCAATCTCTGCCTGCGGTATAGGGATATGGGTCTTTTTTATAGTCTCGGTCAAAGTAAAAATTACGCAGTGTCAGCTCAGCTTTACTGTCTGCAATAAACTCGGCATGCACAACTTGACTAAATAACGGGCACAAACATACCCCCACCCATAATGGTGTCTTTTTCATTTTTTATCTCAACTATTTATTTTTTAATAACTTAAGGTGCTGTTTTAAGTGAATAGCTTGGTTCTTTCTTATTTCGGTAAAAAGCACTGCCCAAACTCAGAATTAAGAAAATAGCTAAAATAAAGACCACACCGTAATAGGCATAAAGCGTTGCTGGAGCAATACCTTTATCTAGAAAAACACCTGCAACTGTTGGCGATAAAATTGCCCCAATACGACCAAAACCAATCGCATAGCCCACGCCACGACTACGAATTTCGGCATCGTAAATTGTTGGAGAAATCGAATATAAACCTGCCACACAGCCATTAATGAGTGTGCCGAGTAATAAGCCGACTATGAGAGCAATACTCACTTGAGCCGAGACTGCAACAAATAGGAAAACACATGCAGACGTTAGTCCTAGAAATAAGCTTAAGGCATAGAAAATTTTCATGCGTGATGCCAATAAACCAATAATGGCTGCACCGAAAATCCCACCAATACTAATTAAAATGCCGGTACTTACCCCTTGTTGTGGTGACATCCCCATTGAAATAAGAATTTTTGGTGTCCAGCTCATGACAAAGTAAAAGCCAAACATCACTAAAAAGAATGCAAACCAAAGACAAAGTGTTTGAAATCCCTGTTGTCCTGCAAATAATTTGCCCAGTTCACTACCATTTTGTGTGTTGATTTTTTCATAACGTGGCATAACTGGCAGGTGGTTAAGCCCCATACGACTTACCGTTGTGTTAATCCGTTCGAGTGCCTGATTTGGTCGTTTTGCAAGTAAATAATCTAAAGATTCTGGTAATAACCATGCGCTGATGAGTAGCATTGCAATGGTAGTAACCCCACCTGCTAAAAAGATTGAGCGCCAACCTAAATGTTCAATCAAAGCCAGTGATAGCACTCCACCGAGTGTTGCACCAATTCCATAACCTGTAGACATTAAGCTCACTGCGAGACTACGCCAACGAGCATTGGCATATTCACTTGCCAACACATTACTGCTGGCAAGAATCCCACCTACCCCAATTCCGGTAATAAACCGAAGTGCTGCTAACATGCCGTGGCTTTGTACTAAAGCACAGCCCAACATGCTAAGACCTGCAATCACAAGACAAATCAAGATGAGTAAACGACGACCGATTTTATCGGCTAAAGGCGCGAGAAAAATGGAACCAGCAGCCATTCCAAAAAGGCCCGAACTGAGCAACAAGCCTATTTGTGCCCCTGAAAGTGACCATTCTGCTGACACCGATGGCGCGGTAAAAGCCATCACCATCACGTCAAAACCATCAATAATATTGAGACAAATACAGATCAAAATGACGAACCATTGGTAGCGGGTCATGTTGTTTTGATTGATCTCACTTAGAACGTCTCTTTCCATTTGTGTATCTCCCAATGTGGATAAGAGATACACACGACATTGCCGATAAGAGCGATTGGGTGGTTATGCATATCCGTATCCATAATGACCTAGAGGAATATTTGTTTTGGAGCATCCTGCTCTTTTTCTATACTGAATATTTGGATCCAAAAAATCAACTAAAATTATAAATGGATTATTAAAAATTATATAAACACATAAATTATATAAGTATAAAATTATTAAAAACATAAAATTAGAATGCTTTAATATTTTTATGGATCCATACTAAAAAATCTATTATGATCGATTTCATAGCATTTTTTAGACAAAATTAATCACTTACCAATAAGGATTCAACTCAATGAAAAGATTTAACTTCCACCCTCAACAAAATAACAGTTAAACTTATAAAAATTTATAATCATAAAATATTTTAACTATAAAAACAATTATTTAAAAATAAATTATTTTTATTTTATTGACTTTTTTATAAGCTTAGCTGACATTATTCCATTTAAGAAGTTTTGATAATTGCATGATGCATACACACAAAAGGATTATTGTTATGAAACTCAAAAGAGTAAGCCAGCTTACATTAGGGCTTTTTTTTGCCAGTCAATTGTTTTATACAACGCAAGCAGCACCTCCAAAAAAACAACAACCACCTAACATCATGATTATTTTGGCCGATGACCTTGGCTTTTCAGATATTGGTGCTTATGGTGGCGAAATTAAAACCCCTCATATTGATAGCCTGTTAAAGCAGGGAAAAATGCTTTTTAATTTTCATGCTTCATCAATGTGTTCACCTACTCGTGCACAGCTTATGACAGGTGCAGATAACCACTTGGTGGGTTTAGGTGCAATGTATGAAACTTCGAAACGACAAGAACAATTGGTTGGAGCAAATAGCCCGCGTGCACTCCTCAAAATCGATGGATATTCAGGCCATTTAACGCAGAACGCTTACACACTCGCAGAAATTTTAAAGACTAAAGATTATTACACCTTCATGGTCGGTAAATGGCACTTAGGCTTTACCGCCGAGCAAAACCCAAAAGCCCGTGGTTTTGATCAATCTTTTGCTCTACTCGATGGCTTCGATTTACACTTTAAAGACCAACCTAAAAACTATCCGCGTAACACCCAATACACTGAAAATGGTCAAAAGACCACTTTGCCTGACAACTACTACTCAACCGACTTTTTTACACAAAAAGCTTTTGAGTACTTAGATAAAAATAAAGCACAAAAACCATTTTTTGCCTACCTAGCCTATACCGCTCCACACTGGCCGATACAGGCACCTGCTCATTATAGAGACTTATACAAAGGTAAATACGATCAAGGCTACGATGCAATTCGCAAACAACGCTTTGAACGTCAAAAGAAATTAGGATTAATTCCTGCAAATGCAGAATATCCAGTCGAGCGTGGCAATCAAGCTTTAGGGACCAAAAGCTGGAATGAACTCACCCCACAAGAGCACAAATATGAAGCGCGTAAAATGGAAGTTTATGCTGGCATGGTCACTCAGTTAGACGATCGCGTGGGTGATGTCATTCAGTATCTTAAAAAGCATCATTTATATGACAACACTTTGATTGTGTTTATGTCAGATAACGGTGCAGAAGGTGGTGATCATAATTTCCCAATGGGTGATGCCGACAATCGCTATGAAAATATAGGCAATGCCAGCTCATATGTTTATATGGGACCACGCTGGGCCGAAGTGAGCAACACACCATTCACTCACTGGAAGTCAGCTGCTTCAGAAGGCGGAGTGCGAGTTCCATTTATTGTTAAATCGCCTGTGCAGATTTCTAAAGAACATGGAATGAACAATAACTTCGCGACAGTCAGAGATATATTTCCCACTGTTATGGAGCTAGCAGGCATTCAAAATAGTCAAATCTATCCAGCCACAAGCACCAAAATTAAACCATCAGGTTTTAGCTTAATTCCTGCTTTTAAAGATAATACTGCCCGCATTCGACCTGTTAATTATTATGACTTCAAAGAATTACATGGCAGCCGCTACGCTAAAAATGATGAATGGAAACTCGTTGAAAACTCACCTTCTAAATTTAAAAGCCACGGTTGGGAACTCTACAACTTAAAAACAGATTTTAATGAGCAACATAATGTTTACACAGAACATCCAGAGATCGTCAAAGTCTTAAACAATAAATATCTAAGATATGCCGATGAAAATGGTGTCATAGATTTTGAGCAATACAACAAAAAGTAGGGAAAACCAGATGAAACAGATCATGATGCTTTCATCGTTCCTCTTACTTTGTGCATGTCAAAAAACCACACCTCAACTAGAACAGACCACCTTTCCCGATTTAGGCACTCAAGCTAAATGTGCTTCTTATTCGGGCCTTCCTTCGGGTTGGCCTAAAAACCAAGAAGCAGGTATGGTCAAGCTCCCGCAAGGAAAAATTGTTTTAGGCACCACACAAGGTTATGAAGATGAACGCCCATTAAACTTACAAGCAACCTCAGTTCCCGCTTTTTTAATTGATGCGACTGAAGTCACCAATGCTCAATTTCAAGAGTTTGTTAAACAAACGGGTTATGTCACCGATGCAGAGAAGCAAGGCGGCGCAGCTATGTTTGTACAACCTGAGCATCCAGTTGAAGAATTACAATGGTGGAAATTTGAAAAAGGTGCCAATTGGAAACACCCATGGGGCTTAAATAACCCAAAACAACCCGCTCCTCACGAGCCTGTTCGCATGGTGACATGGAATGATGCCTACGCTTATGCAAACTGGCTAGGTCACGACTTACCGACCGAGCTTGAATGGGAATATGCAGCCAAAGGTTTTCAGCAGAATTCCGATATTGGCCCCACCCACAAAGGCCATATTGTAGCCAACTTCTGGCAAGGTGAATTTCCTTATAAAAATATTCAGGAAGATGGCTTTAAGGATATTGCCCCTGTTGGTTGTTTTAGTAAAAACCCATTTGGTTTATACGACTTGATTGGCAATGTATGGGAATGGACGCAAACACCCTACACAGGTCCAAGAGATCACCATATGGGAGATCCCTCGAAATATCGGCAAAGTCACGAACAGATTTTGCAATACACGATTAAAGGTGGGTCTTATTTATGCGCAACCAATTATTGCGCGCGTTATCGTGCTGCCGCGAGGCATCCACAGGAACTCGACCTTGCCACCAGTCATGTCGGATTTAGAACAGTAAAACGCTTTTAAACGGATTTAAAAATGAAAGATATTTTTATTTATGGGATTTTCTTCTCAGGGACAGCCCTTGCCTGCTGTTTAGCGCACAGTGCAGTAGACGTTGATTGTCAAAATACACTTACACTAAAAACATTCAACTTCGACAGACAATATGAAAATGGGACCAGCCCCGATACTCATAGCTTGAGTCAAGGCTTGATTTATCGTGGTGACTGGACAACAAAACTTAATGAGGTTCAGCTACACCTCAACCCCAGCATTCAATATGCTTATCGCCTAAGTAGCGACCAACACACCAATGATATGGTCATACCCTTTGACACCAACACTCAAAAACAAGCGCAAGACTACGTTAAATATGGCTTAGGTGCAGGCGTTGAATATCAAAACTTTCGCATAAATATAGGTGAAATCACGCCTGATTCACCATTAACGCCACAAGTGGATACACATCAATTACGCGTAAACTATAAAGGCTTGGAATTAAAATATAAGACACCACAACAAAATTTTGAGCTGGGTTTGATTAACCGTTATTCGCCAAAAAATGAGGAGGACTACCACAAACTCGCCATCTCAAAACATGAAACTGACGGACTTTATTTCTTTCAATGGGACGGCAAAACGCCTCAATATAATTGGAAATTTTATAATGGTTATTTAACAGATCTCATCAATCAAAGTTACTTTGCTTTTGATTATCAATGGACAAAACAGCACACCACAAAATTGCGTGTGTTTCGCCACGACGACGTCGGCAAATCAAAGCTTGGTGAATATGACAACACATCTATAGGCGCCATGCATTTTATCAAACATGGAAACTTTACAACCGGAATTGGCTACCAAGAAAACTTTGGCAAAGATGGCATTCCAAAACTCGACAATATGCCGATCCCGCATATGGTGAACTGGACCTTAGGCGCGTTTACCAAAGCAGATGAAAAGTCTTATCATTTCGTTGCTTCATATGACTTTAAAGACTACATCAAGGGTCTAAAAGTGACTTATAAATATATTTATGGCGACTCTTTTCAAACCATGAAACAAAATGATTTTGAGCAAGAAAGTGATGTGCTGGTTCAGTATGATCTCAATGCTTGGATTAAAAATCTTAAATTCCTGTTCTTAAATATTAACTACGATACCAAACATGGAAAAAGCCTGGATGAACAGCGCATGATGCTTCACTACACCATTAATTTCTAAATCTATACACTTCCTTAATGGCTTTAACCACAGCCATTATGGATCCAAATTAAGCCAATCAAAATTTCATTCATAAAATCAAAAAGAAATACAGAATTCTTCGACACCTTTTAAAAAAATAAGAAACTATCAAAATAAATGAACAATATTTTTTAAAAAATATACTGCTTATCAATTGACCATTATTTTTATTTATTATAAATTGGATCCAATAAGTGATAAGGAGTCGTCACAATGTTTATTAAAAATGCTTGGTATGTTGCCTGCCGCCCAGAAGAAATCCAAGACAAACCATTAGGTCGCACCATCTGTGGTGAAAAAATTGTTTTTTATCGTGGCAAAGAAAACCAAGTTGCAGCCGTTGAAGATTTTTGTCCTCATCGCGGCGCCCCACTCTCACTTGGCTATGTCGAAGATGGCAACCTCGTGTGTGGTTATCATGGGCTAGTGATGGGTTGTGACGGAAAAACCGTTTCAATGCCGGCCCAACGTGTAAATGGCTTCCCTTGCAACAAAGCATATGCAGTTGTTGAAAAGTTCGGTTTTATTTGGATATGGCCAGGCGAGAAAGCTTTAGCAGATGAAGCAAAACTGCCAACTTTAGAATGGGCAGATCATCCTGAATGGAGCTATGGCGGAGGCCTGTTTCACATTCAGTGTGACTATCGCTTGATGGTCGACAATTTGATGGATTTAACTCATGAGACCTATGTTCACTCAAGCAGCATCGGACAAAAAGAGATTGATGAATCATTACCTGTCACTAAAGTTGACGGCGACCATGTGATTACCGAACGTTATATGGAAAATGTGATCGCACCTCCATTTTGGCAAATGGCTCTTCGTGGCAATCATTTAGCAGATGATGTGCCTGTTGACCGTTGGCAACGATGTCACTTCTTTGCGCCAAGTAATGTCCACATTGAAGTGGGTGTTGCACATGCGGGACATGGTGGTTATCACGCACCAAATGACAAAAAAGTTTCCTCAATTGTGGTCGATTTTATTACACCAGAAACCGAAACCTCACACTGGTATTTCTGGGGAATGGCACGTAACTTCCAGCCAGATAATGCAGAACTCACCGATCAAATTCGTGAGGGCCAAGGCAAAATCTTTACTGAAGATTTAGAAATGCTTGAGCAACAGCAGCAAAATATTTTAAACAATCCACATCGCAAGTTACTAATGCTCAACATCGATGCAGGCGGTGTACAGTCTCGCAAAGTGATTGAGCGACTGCTTGCTGAAGAAAATAAAACACCTCCTGAAACATCCATACAGAAGTTTCCAAACATTCGGATTATTTAAAGGAGTATGAACATGGATGTTATTATTCAAAAAATTCACCAGCTCACTCCAACCATTCGTGCTTTTGAGTTGGTCTCGGCAAATGGTACGGTGCTGCCGAGTTTTGAAGCAGGTGCTCATATTGACGTGCATCTTAAAAACGGTCTAACACGCCAATATTCACTTTCAAACTGCTGCACTGAAAAGCATCGCTATGTGATTGGTGTTTTACATGATGCCAATTCACGCGGCGGTTCACGCTGTATCCACACTGAATATCGTGAAGGCGACCACTTAAAAATTGGTGAACCGCGTAATTTATTTGAAATTCACTCTCAAACAAAACAGGCGGTTTTATTTGCTGGCGGTATTGGTATTACCCCTATTTTGTCGATGGCGTATCGGCTTAAGTCGGCCAATATTCCTTTTGAATTACATTACTTTGTTCGTAGCCATGAAATGATTGCTTTCTATGGTAATTTAACCGAGCATTTTGGTGATCAAGTCCATTTTCATATTCAAGATCAACCAGACACAGAATGTAATATGGCAGAGGTTTTAGGTCAGAGTTCACCAGATAAACACTTATATGTATGCGGTCCGACAGGATTTATGCAGTTTGTCATGAGCTCGGCTGAACAAGCAGATTGGCATAGCGAACAGTTACATCAAGAACATTTTGTCGCGCAAAAAGTAGATACGTCTAATGATGAAGCTTTTACAATTGAAGTTAAAGGTACGGGCCGCCGAATTGAAGTATTGCCAGAGCAGACTGCTACTGAGGCATTAATTGCAAATGGTTTTGATATTCCTGTTTCATGTGAACAAGGCATTTGTGGCACGTGTATTACACGCGTTGTAGAAGGTACGCCAGATCATCGAGATCTGTTTATGACCGATGAAGAACATGCTTTGAACGACCAATTTACACCCTGCTGTTCTCGTGCAAAAACTAAAAATCTTGTGATTGAGCTTTAATACTCAAGTTCCTTTATTCAAAAATAAAGGAACTTATTTCAGCTTAAGCGCTTAAAACATTTCTGAGCGTTTCACCCAAAATCACCACACTGCTGTGCTCACGCATTAAAGTTTCTGCACGGCCTGCCTGACGATGCACCAACGCATCGAAAATCGAACAATGCTGTAAATGCGCATAATGCAGACGGCGATATTCTGACAAAGCTTGGTTCTGGTCATAGGTAATGGCTTGAGCAGAAGCCATCGGTAATTGGTTGTTTTTCGCTAAAGCTTGAATGAGCGCAACGTTTTGCGCGCCTTCAATAATCGTGTCATGAAAAATGACGTTAAAATGGTGATAACGTTCCAGTTCAGTGTCGCCAAACTCATCTTTATCATTAAATAGTTTTTCGGTTTCTTGAATGCAATGTTGAAGGGTCTTTTTCTGCTCATCGCTCAAACCTTGTTCTGCCAAAGTTTTCGCAGCCAAGCCTTCAAGCACACCTCGTACTTCGAGCGCATCATGAACCAGTTGTTCTGAAATTTCACGAACCGTATAACCACGGGTTGGGTTTTTAATGAGGAGGCCTTCTTGCTCAAGCAACCGAAATGCAATACGAACAGGCTGTCTTGAAACGCCAAGTAACTCGGCAGTGGGAATTTCGGCAATTCTGGCACCGCCTTCAAACTCCCCTGAAATAATCATTTTTCTTAGTTTAAGTAAAACCTGTTGTCCTGAAGACATTTGCTGCCACACATCACCAAAAACGTCACTTCGATGCTAGCAAGTTCATTTGCAAAATGAAATAAATTTTCTGTTTGAATCAGTGCTTAAGCATTTTTGTAGGCTTAAAAAATAATTTCCAAGCCATATTTACCTAAAGGCCTTTCAGATTATTCACCATAATATCGAGATTATTGCGAATTAAATAAGCTAAATTGATATCAATGCCTTCCAGCATTTTCTCTTCAATCTTTAAAACAACTTCATTGCATTTATTGAGTTTTTCCACACCGCTTTCGGTCAGTGTAATTAAAATACGGCGGCCATGCGTAGGGTCTGGTTTTTTCTCAATCCAACCATTGACCAATAAATCTTGCAGAATTTTATTAGCAGATTGCGGCTTAATAAAAGAGCGTTCAGCAAGCTTGGCATTAGATAAATTACTTTTTGAGGCTAACACGGACAGTGCAGTAAATTGCGGCAAGGTAATTTCAAGATCTTTTAAATGTTCTGATAAATGTTTACTAATAATCCGGTCAACACGAGCAATCATGTAACTTAACTTAGGCTCATCTTCTACTTTTTTTTGAACTAAATTCGAACGTACCATAACCTTTCAATCATCATAAGAAAATCTGTAATGAAAGTATGAGGCTATAACCCCATACTTTCGTTAAAACTTAGCGAGCACTTGAGCTTTGTACTAAATGTACAGGCTGTTTAGGTTTTTTGACAAGAAGTAATGCAGAGATCGCTGCAATTAAAATCACTGGAATACTTGAACCGATCACAATGGTCGAGCTTTGACCAAGCGAGAGTAAAAAACCAGCCATTAAAGGCCCTGCAAAAGAACCAATACGTCCAATTGCAACCGCCGCGCCTACTCCAGTTCCACGCATTTCGGTTGGATAATACATAGCAGCCAGACCATACAAAGCTGATTGTCCACCCACAATAAATAAACCACAACCCACTGCCGAAAGCGCAAGTAAAGCAACGGTTGGAGAAATTGCTAAACAGCAAAGCGAGAATAAAATACCTAGATAAATGAGCTTAATGACAAAACTCATGCGTAATTTATCAAGCAATACACCCATTAAGATTGAACCTAAAATTCCACCAACGTTGTAGCCCATCTGTACATAGTTTGCTTGCAGTTTAGATAGGCCTTGCGCGCCCATCAGTAACGGTAACCAGTTCAACAAGAAATACAACACCACTAAGGTACAGAAAAAACTTACCCAAAGTTGAATGGTCGACATACGGCGTTCTTTAGCAAATAAAACCTCAAAGAATGGTGTCGTTTTTTGGGCCTGCACTCTACGTTGCAGGTAATCATTTGATTCAGGTAAAAAGCGAATAATCATTGGAATGAGTAAAATAGGCGCAATACCACCAATGTAGAAAATATGACGCCACTCTGCATCGCCTGCCAACGACATGGCAACCACAGAAGTGAGTAATCCACCAAAAGGAATACCACTATACATGACACTTACTGCTTTGCCTTTGTGCTGGTCAGGTACAGCTTCAGAGGCAAGTGTAATCATCATTGGAAGTGCCCCGCCCATTCCCAAACCAGTACAAAAACGAATGAGCAATAACAAACTAAAGTTGGCAGCATAGGCCGTTAGCAAAGACATAATTCCAAAAAGCAGAATACTAAAAATCAGAATTTTCTTACGCCCAACAATATCTGCAAATCTACCGCCTAATATTGCACCCGGTAGTGTTCCTAAAATTGCAGCACTAAATGCCCACGCCATCTGGGCATTGTCTAACATAAACTCTGCCCGCATTCGTGGAGCGGCTACCCCCATCGATTGAAGATCAAAGCCCTCAAAAATTGCTATGGCAAAGCACAGTAGCAACGTGATTTTTGCCCTTGCGGACTGTCCTAATATTTTTTCCATTGTGTTATCCCTTATTGACTAGTCGTTCCATTTAGCCCTTTGTGTATTATTGTTTAAACACACCAAAAATATCAGTTAAACTTACTAAAAAATCAACATATTTTTATATTAAATTATTTATAAAATTAATTATTAGTTAAAATACAATGTATTATAAAATATTTATGAAATTTTATAAAAAAGACTTGAATATAAGTTTAACTGATATTAAATTAAATCTCAGAACATCACAAAATCATTCAAGGAGTATGAAGATGACTTATGAAAATCGCTGGGAAACCGTAGATGTTAAAGTTGAAGATGGAATTGCATGGGTTACCCTAAACCGCCCAGAAAAGAAAAATGCCATGAGTCCTACACTCAATCGTGAAATGATTGATGTACTTGAAGCCATAGAACTTGATCAAGATGCACGTGTTTTAGTGTTGACCGGTGCAGGTGATTCTTGGACAGCAGGAATGGACTTGAAAGAATATTTCCGCGAAGTCGACACTCAACCTGAAATTTATCAAGAACGTATTCGCCGCGACTCATGCCGTTGGCAGTGGCAACTTCTTCGTATGTATTCAAAACCCACCATTGCAATGGTTAACGGCTGGTGTTTCGGAGGCGGTTTCTCACCATTAGTGGCGTGTGATCTAGCAATCGCAGCAGATGAAGCAACCTTTGGCTTATCTGAAATTAACTGGGGGATCCCACCGGGTAACCTTGTAAGTAAAGCAATGGCAGATACTGTTGGTCACCGTGCTTCTTTGTACTACATCATGACGGGTAAAACCTTTAGTGGTAAAGAAGCCGAAACGATGGGTCTTGTGAATAAAAGCGTACCGCTTGAACAGTTAAAAGCCGAAGTCACTGAGCTTGCAAACTGTCTACTTGAGAAAAACCCTGTGGTTCTTCGTACAGCTAAAAATGGCTTTAAGCGTTGTCGTGAACTGACATGGGATCAAAACGAAGACTATTTATATGCCAAGCTTGATCAATGTATCCATCGTGATACAGAAAATGGTCGCCAAGAAGGTTTGAAACAATTTTTAGATGAAAAATCAATTAAACCGGGTTTACAGAGCTATAAACGTACTGGTTAACTTTTGATTCTCTAATGGCAATGTAAGGACACAGCCCATGCAAAATGTACAGTTACTTATTCACGGTCAATCTGTTGATGCATCTAATCAGGCAACTTTTGAGCGTATTAGCCCTATTGATGGATCAGTGGCAACAAAAGCTGCTGCTGCAACATTGGAAGATGTTGATCGTGCAATCGACTCGGCACAACAAGCTTTCAAAGTATGGTCGAAACTCTCGCCTACCGAACGCCGTTTACGCTTATTAAAAGCAGCCGATTTAATGGATCAAAAGACCGAGCAATTCATTGAAACTGGAATGCAAGAGACAGGTTCAACTGCTACATGGTATGGGTTTAACGTTCACCTTGCTGCCAACATGTTACGTGAAGCAGCAGCCATGACCACACAAATTGACGGAAGCCTCATTCCGTCAGATGTGCCGGGCAATCTTGCGATGGGTGTACGGGTTCCTTGCGGTGTGATTGTAGGGATCGCCCCTTGGAACGCCCCTGTCATCTTGGCAACGCGTGCGCTTGCCATGCCTTTGGCTTGTGGCAACACCGTTGTTTTAAAAGCATCGGAAGCCTGCCCAGCAACGCATCGTCTAATTGGTGAAGTATTATATGAAGCAGGTCTTGGCGAAGGTGTGGTAAATGTAATTACTCATGCAGCCGAAGATGCACCACAAATTGTTGAGCGTTTAGTGTCTCATCCAGCCGTTAAACGCATTAATTTTACGGGTTCAACCAAAGTCGGAAAAATTATTGCCGAGACTGCGGCTAAATATTTAAAACCTGTTTTACTCGAACTTGGTGGCAAAGCCCCTGTCGTGGTTTTAAATGAAGCTGACATTAATGAAGCTGTAAATGCGGTCGCTTTTGGAGCGTTCTTTAATCAGGGGCAGATTTGTATGTCGACCGAACGTGTTTTGGTTCAAGACAAAATTGCCGACCAGTTTATTGAAAAGCTCGTTGAGAAAACCCGCTCTATTCAGGCAGGTAATCCAACTTCAAAAGACAACGTACTCGGCGTTCTAGAAAGTCGCCGTGCTGCAAACCGTATTCAGCATTTGCTGGAAGATGCCCAAAACAAAGGTGCTGACTTACCTTTAGGCATTCATATTGAAGACACCACCATGCAACCGACACTGGTGCTCAATATTAAACCTGACATGCTGCTTTACCGCGAAGAATCATTTGGACCTGTATGTACAGTTCAACGTTTTTCAAGCATTGAAGAAGGCGTAGCACTGGCAAATGACAGCGAGTTCGGCCTTTCTTCGGCAGTGTTTAGCCAAAATATTTCACAAGCATTAGAAGTCGCTAAACAGATTGATTCAGGTATTTGTCACATTAACGGCGCAACCGTACATGATGAAGCTCAAATGCCATTTGGTGGAACAAAATCGAGTGGATACGGACGATTTGGTAGTAAAGTCTCTGTTGCCGAATTTACCGAACTACGCTGGATCACCATTCAGACCCAATCACGTCATTACCCGATTTAATCGGGCTAATACGGACAACAACATATTAAATAAAAATTGCATGATGCAAAAAAATAAAGCGCAGTGATGCGCTTTCCATGGAGTGAAAGAAATGCAAATGAATGCCACTCAATCACAAGACCGCGAACGGTTCGTAAAATTAGGGCAACATGATATTCATTATCACCATAAAGATGACACGCTCTATATCAGCCCAAAAGAGCAATTAAAACCGTATCCACAAAAACTAACAGATCGGTTAATTCATTTTGCACAAACCAAACCAGACCATATTTTTGCAGCAAAACGTAATGCTCAAGGTGAATGGGTCAAACTAAGTTATACAGAAGTTTTACAACGTGCATGGCACATTGCTCAGGCATTACATGAACGCAACTTAAGCCAAGAAAGACCACTCGTCATTTTAAGTGGTAATGATCTCGAACATTTAACACTCTCTATGGGTGCTATGCTGGCGGGTGTGCCTTTTTCGGCAATTTCACCAGCCTACTCTCTGATTTCGCAAGACTTTGGCAAACTCAAGCATGTGTTTGAAGTGCTAACCCCAGGCATGGTTTATGCGAGCGATGGACAAGCCTTTGCCAAAGCCATTCAGGCATGTATTACATTCGACATTGAAGTGGTGACCAACAAGGGTCTTGTGGGCAATCAGATCTGCACGTCTTTTCAGTCACTCTTAGATACACCAGTTTCAAATGTTCAAGAGTTTTACCAAACCCTTGATGAAAACCAAATTGCCAAATTCTTATTTACGTCAGGTTCAACCAAATTGCCTAAAGCTGTGCCGACCACGCATTTAATGTTGTGTGTTAATCAGCAAATGCTATTGCAGACTTTCCCTGAGTTTGAAGAAACGCCGCCAGTTCTACTCGACTGGCTGTCTTGGCACCACACGTTTGGGGGCAGTCACAATGTCGGCATTGCGCTTTATAACGGCGGCACCATTTACATTGATGATGGCAAACCCGTTGCAGGAAAATTTGACGAAACCATTCGTAATCTCAAAGAAATTTCTCCAACCGTTTATTTAAATGTGCCAAAAGGCTGGGAAGAACTCACTGAAGCTTTAGAAAAAGATGAAGAATTAAGAGACCGTTTTTTTGCCAAAGTTAAAATTTTATTCTTTGCAGGTGCTGCACTTTCAGAAGCGGGCTGGAACAGACTCGATAAAATTGCTCAGCAACATTGCGGAGAAAAAATTCGCATCATGAGCGGATTAGGCATGACCGAAACTGCTCCCTCTTGTGCTTTTACAACTGGCCCACGTGTGATGGCTGGCTTTATTGGTTATCCTGCTCCGGGATGCGAAATTAAGCTGGTACCATGTGGCGACAAACTTGAGTTTTGTGTTCGTGGCAAACATGTCATGAAGGGTTATTGGCGCTTAAAGGCAGACCAGCAAAGTACTGTGTTTGATGATGAAGGCTTTTTCCACACGGGCGATGCGGTACGTTTAGTCGATATCAATGATCCGACTAAAGGTCTGATGTATGACGGACGAATTGCAGAAGACTTTAAACTCAATACGGGTACTTTTGTAAATGTCGGCACAATACGCAATAAAGTACTGATTCAAGGTAATTTACTGGTTCAAGATGTTTGTATTACAGGTTCAAACCTAAATGCGGTTGGCTTTCTGATTTTTCCAAAATTAGAAGCGTGTGCTCAATATGCAGGCCTTAAGCTTGGTGAACATTCTGCAACAGAGATATTACAGCATCCTAAAGTTCAGCAATGGTTCCGTCAATTTTTAACGACCTTTAATAAAGATGCAACTGGTAGTTCAAATACAGTCTCAATGCTTTATTTAATGATCGAGCCACCTCAACTCGATGCAGGCGAAGTGACCGATAAAGGCAACCTCAATCAAAGCAATATTACCAAGCGTCGTGCGGCCTTAATTGATGAGCTTTATCAAAAGCAGGCCGAAAACCCACTCATTATTCGGGTACCCACCTTAAAGCAATAAGCAATTGAAATAAAAAAGGAAGCTCAAACTTCGGTTTGGGCCTTAGCCTCACTTTTGCCTAAAAAAAGGTTCAACATGCCACACGATACAGAATTTGAACTATTTCGAGACAGCTACCGCAGGTTCTTAAAAGAACAGGTTGCTCCGTATTATGAACAGTGGGAACACGATGGCCTCATCCCACGTGATCTATGGCTCCGTCTTGGGGAAAATGGCTTTTTGTGTGTCGATGTTCCCGAAGAATACGGGGGTTATGGTGCTCCAGTTCATTATTCGCTCATGCTGGTTCAAGAAACTGCTCAAGCTGGCTTTGCATCTTTAGCTGTTGCCATTGGTGGGCAAAATGAATTGGTTTCTCCTTATCTGCAAAATATTGGAACCGAAGAGCAAAAGCGCTATTGGTTACCCAAAATGGTGACAGGTGAAGTCGTCACTGCAATTGCTATGACTGAAGCGAATGCTGGTTCAGACTTACAAGCCATACGTACTCAAGCCATTTTAGAAAATGACCACTATCGTGTGAATGGTTCAAAAACATTTATATCAAATGGCTTGCATGCCGACCTGATCGTTCTGGTTGCGAAAACTGATCCGCAAGCTAAAGCAAAAGGTATTTCGATTCTTCTAGTTGATGCTGCTTTAGACGGTGTTAAAAAAGGCCGCTCTTTACAAAAAATTGGACTCCATGCTCAAGATACGGCCGAACTATTTTTTGATGATGTCTGTGTGCCTGCAACTCAGCGTTTAGGTGAAGAAGGACAAGGCTTTGCTTATTTAATGCAAGAGTTACCTCGTGAACGTTTAAGCATTTCCATGATGGCTTTGGGGTCCATTTTAGGCGCCATCGAAATCACCAAAGATTATGTGATGCAACGTAAAGCTTTTGGGCAACCCTTACGTCAAATGCAAAACACACGGTTTGTGCTGGCAAATGCGCAAATCAAAGCTAAAGCTGCACAAGCTTTTGTAGACCAATGTGCTGCGTTATATCAGCAACACCTTTTAAGCGTAACTCAAGTTGCAGCATTGAAATGCTTTATCACCGATGTCCAATGTGAAGTGATTGACCAATTACTTCAGCTTTTTGGCGGCTACGGTTACATGCAGGAATACCCGATTTCACGCTTTTTTGTAGATGCGCGGGTACAAAAAATTTATGGGGGAACCAATGAAATTATGAAAGAAATCGTAGCCCGAGAACTGCTCGGAAAATAATTCGATTTAAAAACCAAACAAGACAGACAGAACAATCATGCCTTGTTTAAAACAAAAAAATGTTATTTCAGGAAGAAATGCTATGTCGAAATTATGGATGTACTCTACCCTTATGCTCTCAGGCTCAGTCTGGGCTGGCAATTTTATTGACAACAGCTCAGTAGAACTCACCACACGAAATTTCTATTTTGACCGCGACTACCAAGAGCAATCTGCTTATCCTGCTGCCAAGGACTGGACACAAGGTTTTATTCTTAAAGCCAATTCAGGTTATACCGAAGGGACAGTCGGTTTTGGGCTGGATGTGCTTGCAACGGCGGGTTTTAAACTCGATGCCGACGCAGAGCATGGCGGTACAGGAAACTTACCTAGAGACACGCGTACCAATGAACCTACTGACTCTTATGGCGAAATTGGAGTCACAGCAAAAGCGAAAATGAGCCAGACCGAGCTACGCATAGGTATGCTCATGCCGATGAACCCAGTTTTAGTGGCTTCACCTGCTCGTTTGCTTCCTCAAACCTATCGAGGAATTTCACTGACCAGCAAAGATATTAAAGACTTCGACTTACAAGCGGCCTACCTCGATAAAGTGAATCATCGTGATTCAACTAACTATGAAAAAATTAAAATTTCAGGCGTAAATGGACGTTTTAAAAGTGCCGAAACTGATGGGCTTTATTATTTAGGTGGAAACTATCAGTTTAACCCTGCACTCAAATTCACTGCTTTTTACATGGATGTTGATGATCTTTATAACCAGACCATGGTCGGCGCATTACACCAACACAAAATTAATGACACCACTAATTTTAGCTCACAATTACGTTACTACCGCAGCCGAGATGATGGACAATCAAAAGCAGGCTTAGTCGATAATGACCTTTACCATGCGCATTTCGAACTCAAACATCAAAACCATAAGTTTATTTTTGGAACCTTTCAGCATCACGGTGACACCGCCTTTCCGTATTTGACCGGAGGTGAAACGGGTCTACTCATTGATACATGGCCAGGTGAATTTTTAAATCCAAAAGAAAAAGCCTATAGCTTCCGTTATGAATATGACTTTAAAGATTATGTACCGGGTTTACGTTTCATGACTCGTTACACCACAGGTCACAACATTTATGCCCCCAACTTAGGTGGCACCAATCTAAAAGAACGCGAAACCGACTTTGATTTAGGCTACACCGTTCAAAATGGCTGGTTAAAAAATTTGGGGCTACGTGCGCGTTATGCCATTTATGACAACAACATGCTCTCTACAGCCAACATCAAACCTGTAAACGAAACTCGCATTAACATTGATTACACATGGAAATTTAAATAATTCAAAACAAGAGGTTCTGTCACACCTAGAACCTCTTTTTATTTCGGGAAATTCATCATGAAGAAAGTTGTAACTCTACTCTGCGGATTTAGTCTTATTGCTCTGACCCATGCCGAAACGCAATATAGCCCGCCACCTATTCAGCTTGAGCCTTTAGCAAAATTTAGTGTTGATCTGAATGCACCTGTTTGGGAGTTAGGTACCACCAGTGACGCAGGTAAACGCCGAATTATTCCGATTACAGGTGGGACATTTGAAGGGAAATCACTTAAGGGCCGCATTTTAAATAATGGCGCAGATTGGCAAATTGTCGACAGTAAAGGACTGGCAATTATTGATACACGATATTTGTTAGAAACCGATGACGGTGCACTTATTTATCTTCAAACCAAAGGTTACCGGCATGGTTCGGCAGAAACGCTAAAACAACTTGCCCAAGGCAAAGATGTCGACCCGAAAAATTACTATTTCAAAATTACCATGCAGTTTGAAACCAGCTCACCTAAATATGCATGGCTTAACCAAACCGTTGCAGTAGGTAGTGCAATGCGCTTGGGCAAAGCAGTGATTTATGATGCCTATACCCTGAAATAATAATTTTTATAACACTTACAAAAAGGATGGACCCTTCATTATGGATCAAAAAACTTTAGAACATTTACCGCCCATCCATCACCATTTGGGTGGACACAATATTCATTGGAATGACAAAAACACTGAACTCACCATCAACTACACAGCCCTAGAAAGCTTTACCAACCCACGTGGCACCGTTGAAGGCGGCATGATCTGCGCCATGCTTGACGACGTAATGGGACTTTTTGCATATCTCGCCAATAGCCATAAACCAGCCACCACTATCAACTTAACGATGGATTTTTTAAGACCCTGTGCTGTGGGCGAAGTCATTACAAAATGTCGATTCATTAAACAAGGCAAAACCATACTGAATCTCGAAAGCGAAGCTTGGCAAAACAACAAGATGATTGCACGAAGCACAGCTAACTTTCTGGTTTTAGATTAATTGCAACCATTCATTCAATAAGGATATGAATAATGAATTACACCAACAATAAACGAATTTTGACCCACTCCGCTTTAGTACTTGCCATGCTTGGTTCTTTGGCAGGCTGTGGAAGTGATAATGATGAAACAACGATTCCCTCAACAACCAAACCACCGCAGTTATCTCCTGCTGTGGGCGTAAAAATGACAGGAAGCTGTACGGACTTACTTGGATTTCAATACAACAATACCGTCATTAGCTCAGCCACCCTTCAAGAGGCAGGCACATTGACTGTAGCCAACAAGCCGATTGGTGCTCATTGTTTAGTCAAAGGCTATATGAACCAACGTATAAGCCCAGTCGATGGACAAACCTATCAAATTGGTTTTGAAATGCGCTTACCTGTTGATTGGAACGGCCGTTTTCTCTATCAAGGCAATGGTGGAACCGATGGTAACTTAGTGCCTGCAACAGGTCAGGTTGGCAGCGGCGGTCCGCTCACCAATGCCCTACATGACGGTTTTGCTGTTATTTCGTCCGATGCAGGACATAACGCTTCACAAAATCCAATGTTTGGTTTAGACCCTCAAGCCAGAATCAACTACGGATATGGTGCTATTACCCAGCTCACGCCTATGGCAAAAAACCTGATTAAAACAGCATATGGTAAATTGCCAGACCGCTCTTATGCAGGTGGTACTTCAAATGGTGGCCGCCATGCCATGATTGCCGCAACCCGTTTGGGCGACCAATATGATGGAATTTTAGCAAGCACACCGGGTTTTCATTTACCTCGTGCAGCCGCGGCTCAACTCTACACAGCGCAGCAGCTTCGTCGTGTTGCAACAGATGAAAATGATCTAAGTACCGCCCTTACCCTTTCAGAGCGAAAAGTATTAGCAAAAGCGATTTTAGACCGATGCGATGCTCTAGACGGTGTTGCAGATGGACTGGTTCAAGATGTTGAAACTTGCCGTAAAGCTTTTGATATTCACCAACATGTACCCGTTTGCTCAAGCACCAGAGATGGCACCTGTTTAAGTACCGAACAAATTGATGTATTAGCAAACATTTACCGCGGCCCTGTAAATTCTGCTGGACAAGCGCTCTATGCAACCCAGCCTTTCGACCCCGGTTTAGTAGGGAGTAATTGGGCAAGCTGGAAATTTGAATCTTCAGTTGGAACAGCGCGTGACCCAGTTGCTGTCGGAATTCTTTTTCAAGTTCCACCAGACCCAACTGTGACTCAAAACTCTAGACAATTTGCCTTTAACTATAATTTTGATACTGATTATCCAAAATTATCGGCGACCAATAATGTATACACCGAAAGCTCGATGTCATTCATGATGCCACCTGATGAATTGAATCTGGATAAACTCCGTAATCACGGTGGAAAAATGATTGTAGTACAAGGCACAGCAGACGGCGTTTTCTCTGTAGATGACACCCAAAATTGGTACGATCAACTACTACAACACTATAAAAATGATGCAAAAGGTACAGCAACTGAGTTTGCACGTTTCTTTAGAGTTCCGGGCATGAACCATACCCGTGATGGCATTGCAACTGACCAATTTGATGCACTGACTGCTTTAGTCAACTGGGTGGAATATGGGCAAGCACCTGACAAAATCATTGCGACGGCACGTGGTGCAGGTAACCCAAGTGGTCAAGTGAATACGGAACTTCCACAAGACTGGGCACCAGATCGTAGCCGTCCACTTTGTCCTTACCCACTGATTGCTCGTTACAATGGTCAAGGTGATAGCGAAAAAGCTGAAAACTTTAGCTGTAAATAACACCCTATAAAATTAAAAGAGAGCTTAAATAAGCTCTCTTTTTTATCTTAGTCTTAGCTCAAGCTTTACTGCTTAAACTTTTTAATACTTTTAGACAAATGAGCACGCATCATTTGTCGAGCCAACAAACCATCCTGATCGACAATTGCGTTATAAATATTGACATGATCATGGTGAACCGCTTTTAAATATTCTTCACGGTTTTCGGGGCTTTGCTCAATCGATTTTAGGCGTGCACGCGGAATAATTTTTTCACCCAGATACTTTAGAAAATCAACGAAATATTGATTTTCAGAAGCTTCAGCAATCGCAATATGGAAATCATAGTCAGCTTTTACCGTACCATCATTTGCATCTGATGAAATATGACGCTCAAAGTCTTCAAGTGCAGCTTTCATTTTATCGATGTGGATTTGCTTACGGCGCTCAGAGGCTAAAAAAACAGCTTCAGACTCAAGGCTAATCCGAAGCTCAAGTAAAGAAACAATATCGTTAATGGTTTCTAAACTGGCATTAGACAGCAAAAAATTCTGTTCAACCGTCTGCTCTTTTACAAAAGTACCAATTCCGTGACGAGTTTCGACGAACCCTAAAGAACGCAACTCAGTGATTGCTTCACGAATAACAGAACGGCTTACTTCAAAAGTTTCAATTAATTCAAGTTCGGTCGGGATTTTCTCTCCGACTTGGAAGTCTCCAGACTGAATTTTTTCGATCAGTTGTTCTACAATAATCTGGCTTAGTTTTTTTGTTGATCTAGGTTTAATCGCACTAGACATAATCTGAAGAACTCATGAAATGTTGAAAAAATTAGAAAATTCATTTTACTATAATCTTACACGTTAGTCATATTCGGTTTTTATACCTCTAAGTTATTAAAATTAAATTATTTTATCTTACTTATCAAACACTCTAACATATTTAAAAAGTAAGCAACTTGCACTTATTTATATATTTAACAATTCGTTGAATCAGTTAAAAAATATGCAGCCCAATAGCTTTAATTGAGCTGCACAATTTTTAAATTTGGGCCTGACTTAACTGCCCATTGACCAGACGAGTAATCTGTAGCGGATTACTATCTTTTAATGCATCGGGTAATAAAACTTGTGGCGTATTTTGGAAACATATTGGACGCAAGAAGCGCTCAATTGCTCCCGTACCTACCGAAGTTCCGCGTGCATCACTGGTTGCAGGAAATGGACCACCATGCACCATAGCATCAGACACTTCTACTCCTGTCGGGAAGCCGTTAAACAATACACGGCCAGCTTTACCTGTGAGCAAATGAAGAAGCTCACCAGCTTCGGACAATTCATTTTCATCCCCAATAATCGTTGCCGTGAGCTGTCCACCTAAAGCCTCAATCCCTTTTAATAAAGTCGCTTCATCTTCTACGCCAATCACAATCGACATTGGTCCGAAAACTTCATGTTGTAGTTTTGGGTTACCTGACAATAAAACAGATTGGTCCGCTTTAAATAGATGTGCTTTTGCTTGAGAAACTAGCTCAGCTTCTTGACCTGTAGCAACTACTTCAAAACCAGCTTCACTGTTTAAAGCATCGATACCTTGACGGTAACTTTTTAAAGTCCCTTCATTCAGCATAACCTGAGGCACAGCTTTTTGCGTGCTTTCAGCTAAAGCTGCTACGAAACTGTCAAATTCAGGACCTTGCACGCCTAAAATTAGACCTGGTTTTGTACAGAACTGACCACATCCCATATTAAAAGAGGCAACAGTATCTTGAGCGATTTGTTCACCGCGTGAATGAAGCGCTTGAGATAAAACTACTACAGGGTTCACACTCGACATTTCAGCGAAGAATGGAATTGGCTGAGGACGGCTCTGTGCAAGGTTATAAAGCGCCATTCCGCCTTCAAGAGAACCTGTAAATCCAGCTGCTTGAATGAGCGGATGTTCTACCAAGTTTGCGCCAATACGAGCGCCAAAAATCATGTTAAATGTGCCTTTAGGCATATCGCAAACTTCAATTGCTTTTTCAATGGCTTCTGCAACAAGCTCAGCAGTTGCCATATGGCCAGAGTGTGCTTTAAAAACAACCGGACACCCTGCTGCTAAAGCAGCTACGGTATCACCACCGGCAGTTGAAAATGCAAGTGGGAAATTACTCGCACCAAACACGGCAACTGGTCCTACTCCTACTTTGTATTGACGCAGATCAACACGCGCTAAAGGCTTACGTTCTGGCAATGCCAAATCAATACGAGCACCATAAAAATCGCCGCGGCGTAAAAGTTCAGCAAACAGTCGAAGCTGACCAGTAACACGGCCTGTCTCCCCTTGAAGACGAGCAAGTGGCAAGCCTGTTTCAAGTGAAGCGACTTCTTGCAGGTTCGCACCTAATGCTTCAATTTGGCGAGCAATTTCTTCAAGAAAAGAGGCACGCTGCTCTTGAGATGTTTGGCTATAAACTAAAAAAGCGTTATGCGCAGCTTGAGCAGCCTGATCCACTTCTTCAAGGGTCGCCTGACTAAATACATAACCTGTTGGCTGATAGTCTTTTGCAGCTACACTTTCTAGGGCTGGCGCATTTGCAGCAACGCGTTGACCATTAATAAACTGCCGACCGTTATTTTTACTCATTTTAAAGCTCCAATGCCTAAACAGTTAAAATTATTGCGGACCGAGTGTCGCAATGAGCGCAGCCAAATCTTCATAGTCTGCTTGAGTTAAATCACTTAATGGTGGACGCACTGGACCTGCATCGTGCCCAACAATTTTGGCACCTGCTTTAATCATGCTTACCGCATAACCTGATTTACGGTCGCGAATTTTAATCAGTGGCAAGAAGAAATCTTTAATTAAACGATTTGTTGTTTCAAAGTCATCACTGCGAAGCGCGTTATAAAACTCCATTGCCGTCTTTGGAATAAAGTTAAATACAGCTGATGAATAAACTGGGCAACCTAAGGCTTTATATGGCGCTGCAAAAACTTCTGCTGTTGGCAAACCACCTAAATATGACAAACGATCACCCATCGTTTGAGTTACTGCTGTCATCATATCGATTTGGCCTGAGCTATCTTTAAAGCCGATTAAGTTCGGGCACATCTCAGTCAACTTTTGAATTGAATCGAGATTTAATCTTGAAACGCTACGGTTATAAAAAATTACGCCAAAGTCTACTGAGTTACATACTTGTTTGACGTGTTCGATCAAGCCTTCTTGGCTTGCTTCAGTTAAGTAATGCGGCATTAACAAAATACCGTGTGCACCTAAGCGCTCTGCTTCTTTTGCCTGTTCAATCGCCTGACGTGTCGGACCACCTGCCCCAGCAATAATCGGTACGCTGCCTTTACAAGTATCAACTGCTGTTTTAATTACTTCAGAATATTCATTTCCAGTTAATGAGAAAAACTCGCCTGTACCGCCTGCAGCAAATAAAGCACTAGCGCCATAAGGTGCCAACCATTCAAGACGTTTTGCATAAGAAGATTTATTAAAGTCCCCATTTTGGTCAAAGTCAGTAACCGGAAAAGAAAGAAGGCCATCAGAAACAATGTTTTTTAACTCAAGAGCATCCATTAGAAAATATCCATACATGTTTATGTTGTCAGACATCTTACATCATAAGTTTTATTTTTATCAATATCTTTTTCCTCTGAAAATCTAAAAATTTTAAAAAGATTAAAACTCTATGGAAAAACAAACATAACTATTTGTTTTATAGAGTATGTTAAAAAAAATTATTAATTTAATGGTTAATCGTTAGGTATAAAAAAGCTGCCCATATGAGCAGCAAAGAATTAGGACAATTCAAAAAGCAAATTGTCTAAAGATATAGCTAAGAAATTAGCGAACCAAACATGGCTTTTTGTTATTAAACGACCAATTTGGTATTAAAAATTGCATCGCATCAGCATCATTACGAGCACCTAAACCTTTTAATTTATAAAGTTCATGGGCTTGTTTAATTCGATCCCAATCCAGCTCAACACCAAGACCCGGTGCAGTAGGTACTTGAATTTTACCACCTTTAATTTCAAGCGGTGCTTTGGTGAGTTGATCTGTACCTTCTTGCCAAATCCAGTGTGTATCAATTGCTGTTACCTTACCTACCGCGGCGGCAGCAACATGGGTAAACATAGCAAGTGAAATATCAAAGTGATTATTTGAATGCGAACCCCACGTTAAGTTATACATATTGCAGAGCTGTGAAACTCGAACCGAGCCTTCCAATGTCCAAAAATGCGGATCAGCTAAAGGAATATCAACGGCTTGCAGTTGAATACTATGCGACATTTCTCGCCAGTCGGTAGCAATCATATTGGTCGCAGTGGGTAAGCCTGTTGCACGTTTAAACTCGGCCATAATTTCACGGCTTGAATAACCTTGTTCTGCACCGCACGGGTCTTCTGCATAGGCCAACACACCTTTTAGATGTTTACCTAAAGCAATTGCTTCGTCTAAAAACCATGCTCCGTTTGGATCAAGCGTCACACGCGCTTCTGGAAAACGGCGCGCGATTGCTGTGACTGCTTCAGCTTCCTGTTCACCCTGTAACACGCCACCTTTTAACTTAAAGTCTTTAAACCCATAGCGGTCATAAGACGCTTCTGCTAAACGCTGTACTGACTCAGGTGTTAATGCCTTTTCATGACGAACTTTATACCAGTCATGGTTCAGGTGTGGTGAGGTCGCATAATCAAGAGATGTCTGTTTGCGATCACCCACAAAAAATAAATACCCTAAAACTTCAACTTCACTTCGTTGCTGACCTTCGCCAAGTAAGCTTGCGACATTCACATTTAAATGCTTACCAAGCAAATCTAGTAATGCAGATTCATAGGCAGTGACTACATGAATTGTGGTACGTAAATCAAAGGTTTGATTGCCTCGCCCCCCACTGTCGCGGTCAGCAAAAGTCTGCTGAATTTTTTTTAGTAAGTTTTTATATTCACCAATCGGTTGCCCTTCTACTAGCGCTTTAGCATCATTTAAAGTCGCTAAAATTTTTTCACCGCCAGGAATTTCTCCAACGCCAATATTTCCAGAATTATCCTCGATAATGAGTATGTTACGAGTGAAATAAGGTCCATGGGCACCACTCAAATTGAGCAGCATACTGTCATGTCCAGCAACAGGAATTGCTCGAATTGATTTAACGATAGGTGTAGAGGTCGCCATTAAAATACTCCTTGGCATACTGGTGTTATTTTCACCCTCAAAACTTATAAGACATCAGACAACTTGTCAATATAAACTGGCATAAAAATTATTTTTCGACCCTACTTGCCAAAATAATATTTTTAATCATATGATGTCATACATCTAAAGACGCGGTTTAGAGCTAGGACTGTAGAACAGAGACAAAAACTTGTTTTCTTCTCTATTCTATCGATGAATTTGACATGACGTCACCTATTTCACGGATATGCAAATAGGTCGATTATTAAAAGAGTTTGTATATGGATAATTTGCAAACAAATCTTGCTGCTGTAAGCCAGCAAAGAGCGAAGCATAATAAAACCCGCTATTATATTTTAGCGATGATTTTCTTAGTCACTTCATTAAATTACGGTGATCGAGCCACGCTTTCGATGGCTGCCTCCCCAATGTCTCAAGAGCTTGGATTAAGCTCAGTGACCATGGGATATATCTTCTCTGCATTTGGCTGGGCTTATGTTATCGGCCAAATTCCGGGCGGGTGGTTACTCGATAAATTCGGGGCTCGAAAAGTTTATTTCTGGAGCATTATGCTCTGGTCATTTTTCACGATTCTCTTAGGTTTTGTAGATATTTTAGGTTCTATTCCTCTTACTATCGCCTCATTATTCATTTTACGTTTCTTGGTTGGATTGTCTGAAAGCCCTGCATTTCCCGGCAACAGCCAGATTGTAGCAGCTTGGTTCCCCACCAAAGAACGTGGGACTGCCGCCGCCATATTTAACTCAGCCCAATATTTTGCAACTGTAATATTTGCACCATTCATGGGATGGCTCGTTGCCCATGTTCACTGGCAATCGGTCTTTTGGATTATGGGTGGACTAGGTATTGTGATTGCTTTTATCTGGTTAAAAGTTATCTATAGCCCAGAAAAGCACCCAACGATTAATTCAAATGAGTTCAAATATATACAAGCAGGCGGTGCTATTACCAACATGGGTGAAAATCAGCTTAAAGTTGCTGATGAAAACAATAAGATGAATTTTAAAAATATTAAGAAGCTGCTCTCATCTCGTATGCTTTTAGGTATTTTTATCGCGCAGTACTGTATTACCTGTTTAACCTATTTCTTTATTACTTGGTTCCCTGTTTACCTTGTTAAAGAACGCCACATGTCAATTTTAGAAGCTGGTTTTGCAGCTGTATTACCGGCGCTTTGCGGATTTATTGGCGGCGTATTAGGCGGTGTGATTTCCGATAAACTCATTAAGATGAATAAATCTTTAACCTTTTCACGTAAATTCCCCATTATTTTTGGCATGCTGCTCTCAACCAGTATTGTGGTTTGTAATTATGTCGACTCACAAACTGCCATCTTATTCTTCATGTCACTCGCCTTTTTTGGTAAAGGTTTTGGTGCATTAGGTTGGGCAGTCATGTCGGATGTCGCGCCAAAAGAAATGGTTGGTTTGTCTGGTGGGCTATTTAATACCTTCGGCAATACGGCAGGCATTGTTATCCCTATTGTGATTGGCTATATCATTAATTCAACAGGTTCTTTCAACGGTGCACTGGTTTTTGTAGGTGTACATGCCCTCATTGCAATTATTTGCTACCTCTGTATGGTCGGCAAAATCCAACGCTTTGAGTTAAAACCCACTTCTTAAAATGCTGCGCTATAACGCTTGAATCAATTAAGCGTTATAGCCTTCTTCAAATGTATAAAAGGAATGATCATGCTGAAGCCTATCCTGATAAAAATTACTCCCCTTGATAATGTCGCAATTGTCGTAAATGATGGTGGCTTACAACAATCTGCCTATATTGAAGAATATCAACTGACCTTGGTCGATGATGTACCACAAGGGCATAAAGTTTTATTAGAAAAATTAAACCAAGGTGATGCAATCATTCGTTACGGCGAAACAATTGGCTATGCAAATAAAGATTTACCAGCAGGTTCGTGGGTAAATGAAGCAGTTACCCAAATGCCAGAGGCACCTGAGCTAGATGATCTTGATTTAGCAACTCGCCCTGATCCAAAGCTACCTCCTTTAACCGGATATACATTTAAAGGTTATAAAAATAAGGATGGAAGCGTTGGCACAAAGAATATTTTAGGCATTACCACTAGCGTGAACTGCGTAGAAGGTATTGTTGATTATGTCGTTAAAATTATTGAACGTGATTTACTTCCTAAATATCCAAATGTAGATGGTGTTGTTGGATTAAACCATCTATACGGCTGTGGGGTGGCAATTGATGCACCTGCTGCAATCATTCCTATTCGTACAATTCACAATCTTGCACTCAACCCTAATTTTGGTGGAGAAATGATGGTCGTGAGTCTGGGCTGTGAAAAAATGCAACCAGAAAGACTCTTAAATATTCCTAAAGAGAACAAACACATTGCCCTCGCCAATGAAGACATTATTCAGCTTCAAGATGAACGCCATAATGGTTTTGAAAGTATGGTGGACCATATTTTAACCGTGGCAGAACAACATCTGGAAAAATTAAACCAACGCACACGTGAAGAAGTTCCTGTTTCTTCGTTAGTTGTAGGAATGCAATGTGGTGGTAGTGATGCATTTTCAGGAGTCACCTCTAACCCTGCCGTTGGTTTCGCAGCTGACCTGATTGTGCAATGTGGCGGTACAGTCATGTTTTCGGAAGTTACGGAAGTACGCGATGGTATTCACCTGCTTACTCCACGTGCAGCAAATGAACAAGTTGCCAAAGATTTAATTCGGGAAATGAAATGGTACGATGACTATTTAGCAGCAGGCCAAGTAGACCGAAGCGCCAACACCACACCGGGTAATAAAAAAGGTGGGCTGAATAACATTGTAGAAAAAGCAATGGGATCAATCGCAAAATCGGGCCGCTCACCGATTGTAGAAGTTCTCGCACCGGGCCAAAGACCCACTAAAAAAGGGTTAATTTTTGCGGCAACACCTTCGAGTGATTTTATCTGTGGTACGCAGCAAATGGCATCTGGTATTACCGTTCAAGTATTTACCACAGGCCGTGGTACGCCCTATGGGCTGGCAGCAGTGCCCGTCATTAAAATGGCAAGCCGAAATAACATTGCAAACCGTTGGTATGACTTGATTGATATCAGTGCTGGCGATATTGCCATTGGAAAGAAAACCATTGAAGAAGTGGGTTGGGAACTTTTTGAACTGATTTTACAAGTGGCTAGTGGTGAAAAACAAACGTGGTCGGATCGTTGGGGTATTCATAACTCACTCGCTGTATTTAACCCAGCACCAGTGACCTAATAAGATTTAAAAGATGAGGCATATCACCTCATCTTTTTTCACATTTCCCATATTAATTACGACACATTTCACCAAAGCCAACCAGCACTGCTAAACTAATACTGAAATTTAAGAACCCATTTCTCTATGCAAAATCAGACTGCTTCAAACCTCCCCTCAACTCAACTTGGAAAAGCCCTGCTTTGTCTTATGACATCAGCATTATTATTTTCCATTATGGGGGTGTGCATTCGTTTTGCTTCACAAACAGTCGACAATGCAACAGTCGTGTTTTTTAGAAATGCAGTAGGCTTATTTATTTTTATTCCGATGCTCTTTAAGCAAGGGCTAGACTTTGTTAAGACTGACAAACTCTGGATGCACACTTGGCGAAGTCTGGTGGGGCTTGCTGCAATGTATGGCTTTTTCTATGCCATTGCGAACTTAAAGCTCTCAAATGCCATGGTTTTTAGTTATTCGTCCCCTATCTTTATTCCACTGATTGCATGGCTTTTTTTAAAAGAAAAAATTACCAAATCGATGATTTTTGCCGCGGTTATTGGACTCATTGGGGTTTTATTTGTCGCTAAACCTGACCAAGGTTTATTTAACGCACTATCTTTTATTGGCTTGGGCGCATGCTTTTTATCAGCAATGGCTTTCGTCACGGTAAGGGCTTTAACCAGTACAGAGCCACCTGAGCGTATCGTTTTTTATTTCTGTATTTTTGGTAGTTTAATTTCATCTATTCCGATGTTCTGGCATTGGCGTATTTTCACTTGGCACGAATTAAGCCTGCTCATTGCCGCAGGACTTTTAGCAAACATTAGCCAACTTTTTATGTCCTATGCCTATAGCTTAGCGCCAGCAGGACAAATTGGCCCAATGAATTACATTGCCATTATTTTTGCAGGGATTTGGGGTTTTATTTTTTGGCATGAGTTACCGGATCTATTCAGCATTATCGGCATATTTATTATTTTATTTGCCATCTTACTTTGCAATCCATTTTTGCAGAAAAAGTTACTTTCTCGATTTAAGTAGCAGACACAGTTAATTTTAATTTAGGTACTGTATTCGATACTCATTTGGTGAAATGCCTGTCCAGTGACGATAGGCTTTTCTAAAATTAGAAGTATCTGAAAAACCAATTCTCTCAGCAATTTCGTCTATGGTTAAAGTTGTTTCTCGCAAGTATTCATCCGCAAGACGACGCCGAGTCTCATCTAATAACTCTTGATAAGTCAGACTAAAACCCGCCAAGCGCCGATGTAAGGTACGCTTTGACATATGTAAGCGTTCAGCCATTTCTTGGGCCGATGGAAAAAGCCCTGTTCCATCCAACAATATTAAACGGATTGTTTTCACCAACTCAGGTTCTTCAAGTTCAGCTGCACCTAACATCCGCTCACAAAACGACTTACACATATCAGCGGTAATCGGGTTGGCATTTGGGCAAGGTACTTCTAACCATTTTAAATCAAAGTGCCACTGCATTACTCCAGCATTAAACTGAACGGGACAATGAAAAACTTTTTCATATTCTTCTGCATAGTCGGGCGCTGGATAAGGCAACAAAAGTTTTTTCGCTTGAAATGGTCCTTCAAGCACTCGTTCAATTAAAGTTTGCATTGAGCTAAACCAAAACTCGCACACCAAAGGCAAAAGCTTACCAAGTGCAATAATGTCCTGCCCTTCAAAAACAGCAGCATCATCTCGAATATAAAAAGACTTCTTTAAAATAGGCCCTGCAAGCTTAATGTGTCGAATGCCCAGCTCTACTGCTTGTCTAAAATTACGCGAAGAATATAACGCGTAGCCATACACCCCAAAATCTGACAGCCGCTGCTTTTGCCCTGCACGTAAACCAATGAGCGGATCATGAGATAGCTTTTGAATATTGTGAAATAGCTGAATTTTTTGAAGTTGAGAAATATATAAAGAGGATTGATTCATCGCATCTGGTGAAATATTTGTACCAGATAGAACATCTGACATTGAATGGCCTTGCAAGCTCATTTCATCAAATAAACTGGTCAAACCTAGCAAATATGTATTCGAACCTAAGGATGTATTATCATAATTTCCTTCAATAACACTATTTGCATTTTTATAAAGATTTTTAGGCATTTAATTCACACCATCCCTAGAGTGACATGCATAATGGCACTAAACTACCACTTGTTGTCTCAATTTAACATCGACCCTACAGCGCTTCAAGCATAAAGTATGATAAGCAAAAGTATGGAAGGAACAATAATGGAAAGCTCCACTTTAAAAGAATATAACGGCTCTGCCACCGAACATATGGAACTTATTTTTTCCAAACAACGCGCCAATTTTGAGGCAGATCCATACCCAAGTCTTGAGGCACGCCGCACAAAACTGCATCAACTTAAAAAACAAATTATTCGTTATCAAGATGCTTTAGCTGCCGCGATTAATGCTGACTTTAGTTCAAGATCACTTGATGAATCTAAACTATTAGACCTGCTTGGCTCTGTGTTAGAAGCCGATCATGCGATTCATCATTTACGCCGCTGGATGCGTCCAAGTAAACGCCGTACCGAGCTTTTATTTTTATCAAACCGTTTAAGTGTGCAATACCAACCTAAAGGCGTGGTTGCTGTGATTGTGCCTTGGAACTTTCCCGTTTATTTAGCACTTGGCCCACTCATTGCTGCATTAGCTGCGGGCAACAGAGTCATGATTAAATTGTCTGAAATTACACCAAACACGAATGCGATGCTACGACGCATGCTTGCCGAAGTCTTCAATGAAGATGAAGTGGCCGTTTTTGGTGAAGAAATTACAGACCCAGCAAGATTTACCTCTTTACCGTTTAACCATATTGTATTTACTGGCTCTCCTGCCATTGGCAAAGTCGTCATGCGAGCTGCTGCTGAAAATCTAACACCTGTTACACTCGAATTAGGTGGTAAATCACCTGCAATTGTGGGTCGCAACTACCCACTTGCCGATGCTGCAAAACGTATTACACATGGTAAAGCGACAAACAGTGGTCAAATTTGTGTAGCACCTGACTATGCATTGGTTCCCAAAGAAAGTATTGATGAATTTGTAGATGCTGCGAAATCAAGCTTTATAAAAATGTTTGGTCAAAACATCACAAACAATGAGAATTACACATCGATTGTAAATGATCGTCATTTAAAACGTATTCAAGATATTTTAACCGATGCACAAGAGAAAGGTGCGCGGATCATTCCTTGCGACACTTACAGCTTTGACCAACAAGGTCGCCGAATGCCTGTACAAATTGTACTGAATTGCACTCCCGACATGCGCATAATGAAAGAAGAACTTTTTGGCCCTATTTTACCTGTGGTGGCTTATGATTCTTTAGATGATGCGATTACCTATGTGAAATCGGACGAACGACCTTTAGCACTTTATTGCTTTACACATAGCTCAGTAGAACGTGATCGTATTTTACGTGAAACTCACTCAGGTGGTGTGACTATCAACGATTGGGGTTGGCATGTAGTTAACCATGATGCTCCTTTCGGTGGTATCGGCAACTCAGGCATGGGGTCATATCATGGTGAAGAAGGCTTCCGTGAACTTTCTCATGCAAAAACTGTATTTACACGCCATCGGTTTTTCCCGACGCAGCTTTTCCACCCTCCTTATGGGACATTTTTGCAAAAGCTAGCGATTCGCTTTTTCTTAAAAAAAGGCGATCCAAATATTAAATAAAGAGTATAAAAAGCCTCGTAATGAGGCTTTTTGTTACCCTTTGTTTTCTTATAAAGAGTCATATTCAACCCAATTTCACATAATTTTGTTTAAATATTTCATATTTAGATTAGAATATATTTATAGATAAAATTATATTTAAATTAGAAATGAAGAACTCTCATAAAATGTTTTTAGTAATTTTTATAAGTCTAATTAATTGCTTTGGATTTGAAAGAATTTCTTACGCTCAAATACCGGAAGAACTACTCTACAAAGCCCCCAAAGAAGTAGATATAAGTCATCTTGCTACTATTAAGGGCTTTCAAAAAAACAGCCCTATTTTAAAGTTAATCAAAGCTCGTATCTATATAACGTATATCGACGGTAAAGCAACTTTGAATGACTCAAACAATTGGGATAAGAATTACCTTATTACTTCAGGTTTTCATAAAATTAAAATTATTTCAGATGCCCAAAAAGTATTTTCTTATGGAATGCTAACTTTTGAAGCAAAAAACCAACAGGTCTATCAGATTAAAAATAATCAAGCAGAGAAGAAAAAAGGTGATGATCTCGTCTTCTGGATAGAAAATATAAATACAGGTGAAATTGTTACATCTAAAGAATCTTTTAATACTTATACCAATCAAAGCCAGCCAATCTACACTCCTGTCATACTTAATAAATAAAGGTGAAAACACTTGTTTAATTCAAATAAAATTATTTCCATTAGTATATTTTCATTACTATTAACAGGTTGTATAAGTACACCCCCAAATCTCACTCCAATCGAATACTATGTTCCGCCAGAGACTTCGATGCATACAGCTACAATCGTTGGCAATGTATATGATCGTAAATATGTAGCAGACATAGTCGCTTTTGTATTTGCTGTAGATAAACAGAAAGTAACTGATGGCTACCATAAATTAAAGCAACCTTTAATGCTCCAAGCTGGCGAGCATGATTTACAAATTTGGTGTGGTCGTGGGGCTTTTAACTATACAAACTTGATAAAAGTAAATATTGAAGCTAACAAGATCTATCAGGTCGGCTATGAATTAAACCCAAACAATAGAAAAGGCTGTGCATTTTGGATTATTAATTTAGAAACAAAAAAGGCAGTTACAGAGTTAGTTGATGGAGTAGATTTATGGCGAGCTAACCCAATTACTTATAGACCAATTCAGAATTTTTTAGAACCACGCCCTAGTATGAGTAATAGCTATACTGTTCCTATTACTGTAATCAATAAAATGGGACATAATTAAAAAAGCCTGAATTATCAGGCTTTTTTAATATTAACTAAAATATCAACGTTTAAGTATTTTTTCTTTTCGGAGACCAATCTTTCCACTCACCATCAAAAGGAGTAAAAATATCAAATTCTCTCATAAACTCCCAAGGCTCAGGATATTCAAATAAAGGCTCTACAGGCAACCATTCTTTAGGTATCCAAGGAGTATCTATATTTAACTGATATCCATTCCTCCATGCCAATTTGGTATAAATTACAGCATGAGTAGCAATAAAATGCTCAGTAAAAGTAAATGCAAATTCAAAATTACGAACTTTTGCAATTTTTGGACTAGTTAACTCAGTCAAAACATTTTCCATTTCGGTTTTATCGCCATTGGCTAATGCAAGATAAAAACGATGGTCAATTAAATACTTTTTATCCTTTTTTAAATCAGTTTGTAAAATGATTTCACAACGTTGACGTAATTTATCCCACTCATGATTAAGAGCTAAAATTAACTGATACCCATGAAAATCGGGCTTACGCGGATTATCACGGTCTTTAATTGAGCTTTGTCGATCATACGATACTCGGTGCTGACTATACCAAGAAATGATTTCCTCATTATCTGATAATAATGCTGAGAAATGCTCATATACCGGAAACCACCCAATAGGATCAAATTGAATTACCATGCGATTCAACTTAGCAGCAATATAACACCATTGCTTAAAACTAATTAAGTCTTTATCACGAAACCAAGATACAATTGCATTCGCCTCGCAATAACTTCGTAACCGTCTAATACAAAATGGTATATTACCCTTTTGATTTGTAACATAATCCACAAATTCAATAATATCTTCATTAAATTCAGCATGCTGACTTACATGTGCTAAAGCATTTCTATACGCTTCAGTAGAATTTATCTTTTCATTTGCCATAGATATCTCTCAATTATTTTTTAGTCGTTGGTTCAATACGGACTAACATCAATTTTTCTGCATTCTTATCAACATAAGCTGCGCCCTTCACTAAAGATCCATTTTTTTGGGCAGCTACAACAGCTTTATATGCTTCACTATTCTTATCTAATCTATTAAGAACGACATCATCCCATTCACCAGACATCTGCATTTTTCCACCAGCGGCATTAGGATCTAATTTCACACCTTTTGGTCCTAACTGTTTACTATCTACGATCATTGTTAAATTCGTATTTCCCTGAGCATCTTTAAATATAATGACATGATCATAGCCATTATTACTTCCATACTTCCCGCCAGATAAAACTTTACCGCCTTGTTCTTTAACAACATTTTCAAACAATGCTTCTGTCTTAACTCCTAGGGGATCACCATTTTTAGCTATTTGTTTGACTTGACCTCGAGTTACCACACTAAGATCTAAATCGATTGCATTTTTATCTAATTTACGATTACTAATTACACCATATTTTGTTTCTTTTACAATATTCTGGTATATCAGATCACAACACGTAGAATTGTGTACCCACACCCCGAGCTTACCGACATGATAGGTATGATAATCTTTAACTTCAATGTTATAAACTGTATCGAGTTTTGCTAACAACTTTTGGCTAATAACGTTTAATTCATTATTACTTCTATCTAATAAAGTCATTCCTTCAGAAAGAACTGATGCTTTCTGCCAACCAATATTTTTTACCCAAAATGGGTGTTCTTCAGTTGTTTTGAAAGTTTCTCTTTCCCCTAATGCATTTTGAACAACAACCTCAAAAATTGGTTGATTATGTGTAATCTTTTTTGCAATTACAGGCTTATAACCGTATTCCAGCGTAAGATCATTTCTAGACCATACCAATTCATTGCCATTAAATTCTTCAATAGGTTTGAGACCGTTTTGGGTTTCAATTAATGTACCAGCTACAAAGCAAGTTGTTCCATTTACACAATTAGCAATTGTTGGCTTATTAATCAATACCCTTTGCTCTTGTACAGCTTGTTTTGCTGTTGTTCTAATGCTATTCGTAACACTGGCCATAGATAACATGCCATAAATCATTTCGGCTTGGGAGGTACTTAATCCTGTTGTAGCACTAATAACCTGAGCACCAATTGTATCTACAGATTTACCAGACCAAGCTTGCTTAGCTCCTGTCATTACTAAGTCAGCAGATGAAACAAATCCCCCTAACGCAACTAAACAGCCAACACCCGTAACACAAGTTGAGCCTAAAGCAGTAGAACCAGCTAATCCCACGCCTCCACCAACAACCATTACTGCCCCACCAGCACGAGTAGTAATCTGATATTTACCATTTAACTCCCTAAAGTTAGAATCCACAGCATCTTGAGTTCTATCAGTATAGGTATATTCAAAAAGCTTCTGATTTGTAGTTAAGCTACCCATAATAGGCGTTCTAAATGTTTGTTTAGTTAGATAATCCCTTTCCACTTTGAAATCAGCAGAATTACCTGCATCCTGTATTGCTTTTAAATATGCATACTCTGTTGTTCCTTCATACCCTTCAGCACATCGTACTAATGCACATGCTGCAATATTATAGCGTGCTTCCTTATTAGCATTACCTGCCGCTAACATTTTAATTTTGATTATTTCATTTTGATATAATTGTCTATTATTTAAAATTGCAACTTCTGCTGAACTCGCAGCTGTAGTTGGATCATATCCAGTTAAAGTAGCCACAGAGCTCGCAACTAATTTTGAAACATCACGTACTTTTTGCTGATAGTTCTGGATATCGGCATCACTATTAAAACTCTTAATATCAATTGATTTGTCCATCTGTTCAGCGACAATTTCACCTACTGCAGCTCCTATCGCTCCAGCCTCACATTCAGACTTACTTATTGATGCTGCTACGCATCCCGCTGCGGCATGTGCTACTTTGTGAAGCACATAATCCATATCTAATTCACTGCTTTCAAGTGTCTTAATTTGCCCAGATAAAGATGCTTGTAGTGCCATAGCAGTATTAGCAAGGATAGCATTTCCTAGATTCTCGCTTAGACTTCCACCGTTAATTGCGGTATTTACTAGTGAACTAGCTCCAGCATTTACGATTCCTTGAGTTGTTCTGCCAACAATTTCTTTCATAAATTCGCCTTGTTTTGTCATTTTAGACAAATCAGACATCAATTCAGTATTGCTTAACTGGCTCAAGACTCCTGCTGTAACAACAGATGTTGCTAAACTCTTAATTGAATCTTTACTTCCTAAATCTTTAAGTGTCTTACCAATATTTCCACCATTATTAATTAAACTAATACTTGCTTGAGTTGCTAAACTTGTAACGGCTGCATTTGCCATAGCGCCAAGGGTAGATGGAACAATTGCTCCAGCCGCAGTTGTTGTGATACCAGCAGAGCCAATCATACTTGCGCCCAAACCAACTGTAGTCCCACTTGCTGCTGTTCCACCAGCAGCACCCGCCGCTGCAGCAGTTCCTGAGCCCATCGTAAGAATTGTCACAATAATAACAATAATTGCAGCGCCAGCAGCGGTAAGACCTTGCTGCTTATAGTCCCAGTCTTTTTGCGTTAATAAAACTGTTTGCCAATCTACATCTTTTCGGTTTACTAATTCTTTTAAATATTCATTTCCTGGTTTCTTAGATAAATCAAGAATCGCATCACGTAGCTCTACCTTGTTAACATCTTTTTCACTAATTGGAATTTGTACACTCAAACCACCTGCCGCTTTAAAGGTAGGTAAAACTGGCCCATTAAAACTTGGTAATTGAGCAGTTTCAGTAATTGAGCCTTTATCTTGCATTGACTGCCAAACTACAGAATTTTTTTCTTTTTTCACCAACTCTGTAATAGAGGTTTTAGCAGCAATTAACTCCAATGTTCCTCCTGTTTTTATTGTTATATCTTTTAAATAATCAAATTCAGTTCCTACCAATCGTGTTCCCCCAACAGATTGCGTTCCGATATAATCTGCTGTTAAGGTTGCAGGTAATTCACTAACTTGAGTTCGTGTTGTATTTGTTTTAGACGTGTTATATTTAATACCAGCAAATGATGATTTTTTTGTAATATCAGCATTACTACTAGAACTCTCCTCTACTGTATAGAAATTAAGATTACCACCAGAGTTAATCGAAATTTTTCCGCCCTCAGCAGCAAATCGCCCAGAATAAATATCAATATTATTATCTGGGGTTTTAGCATCTACAGACGGATCTAGTTTTTTCGTCTCAATAGAAATATTTTTTCCAGAAATATCAACTGATGCCGCATTTGTTTCATTATTTTCAGAAACAGTCGTAATATATTTTTTCTTTAAACCACCCCATGATTTTTTCTTTTCAGTAGTTGTTGAGCGGTCATAACTTTGCTCAATGGCTGCATCAAATAAAATACTTTTATTTGATTCTATTTTCACATCACCATTTTTTGAAGTAATACCTGTAGCTTGTAAAACCAAATTATCATCTTTGGTTTTACCTACAGTTCTGATATTAACCCCTTTATCACCATTAATAATAGTAGGGCTGACTAATGTTCGGAAACTATAGTTATCATCATTTTCACTGCCTTTATCATAAAAGTCAGCATGACCATCAATAATAATACTTGCATTTAATATTCTTGGCTGTGGATTAGTATTTGTAGTGGTTGTAGATTCATACTGTTCGGCTAAAACACCACTTGCCTCCAAATTAACTTGGCCCAATTGAGAAGAAATATTACCTCCACTTATAGATAATCCTTTAGCAGAAGTAATATTAATATTTCCTGATTTTGAATTTAATTTAGCTTCAGTATGTTCTGAACCATTTACACCTTTAGTTAATAATTCTTTTGATTTTATTTCTGATTGCTTATCAGACTCAAGTTTAGAGATTAATTTCTCCAAATCTTTAACTTTTTCGCTTTCATTTAAATTTTTATATTTTTTTATTTCTGCTTTATAAGAATTTAGTAAAGTCCCTAAAGAACCTACTGAAGGTAAAAAACCTACTATATCATTATTAATCACCATAGCATAAGTATCACTCGCTCCCTCTGATGAAAATGATTGTATATAAGCATTTTCATAGAAAAAGATATTACTTACATCTACATTCGATAAAGCACCAGCACTATATTCTCCATTTGAACCATCAAACAAATATGACATAGCTGCTTCAAGACTATTTTTTGTTTTTTTTATGTTATCAAGTAGTGTTTTTCTTTCCTGAAATTCTTTACTGTTAGATAGAGTATTTATACTTTTATCAATCTCCTTAATATTGTTTTCGATATTAAGTATATTTTTTGAATCAGCAGAAATATTTTTTAATGTATTTTTTACCCCATCAATCAGCACATCATCTTTACTTGAAATGATCTTAATATCTTTTTGTGCTGTTAACTGTGAACCTTGAATATCAACTTTAGCACCTTCTAAATTAATACCACCATTTGCTGTATCTAACTTAACAACCTGTTCCGATCCATTACCGGTTGTTCCACCATAGCCTTTTAAAGTTAAAGTGCCTGTTTTAGAAACAAGTTCAATATCACCTACCGCCTTTAAGCTATAAACTTTGGGATCAATCGTTAAGTTAGAGTTTGTTTGAATAGTTAAGTCACCATTCAGGCTATTTAACTTTGTATCATTCTTGAGTAAATCACTTCCGACTGCATTCAAGTTCAATCCAGTCTGACCTAGAATAAAACCGCCCGCCTCTAATAAAACAGCTCCACCTGTTAAATTTGTATTTTGTAATACTTGGTTTCCTGTAGCCGTTACAGAGGTGACACCCTTAGATGTTAAGTTTGTTACTTTATCTGCAATCCATTTAGTGGCTGGCGTATACTCAGCATTGCTATAAACCGTACGGCCAGAGCTTACCGCCAGATGCTGGTCTGATGTAGCATTCACGCCCTGTAAAGTCAGTAAATCTTTTGCATAGAGTTCTGTATTACCTTTTGACGTTAATACGCTGTCGATAATTGTGCTCATGCCTGCTTTACTATTGATCGCAAGTTTACCAACCGTAGAGCCTAGATCTGTATTTTGGATTTTAATATCGGATTTGTTATTTTCTATCGAAACAGTTTGTCCCTTTAGAACATTATTTACCGTTTTAAATCGGCCCGTATCTCCAGTAACAACTACATCACTATTAGCCTTTAGATTGATTTCATTATTACTCGAAACTAATATATCACCCTGACTCGCATTAACTTGTACTGATTGCAAGTTAACAGTGCCATCACCAATCGAGCCAAGCGTTACCCCTTTTAAACCACTAATAACGGACTGATCAGTCGTTAGTTCATCTTTATCAGCTGAAGGCATCGCCTTGCTTGTCTGGGTCGAGTTTAAATTTATATTTTTATTCGCGAGTATAGAAATCTTTCCAGCCGAAGATGTGGCCTTTAAGCTATTTGCAGTAACTCCACCAGCAAGTGCGGTTAGATTAATATCACCTTGAGCCTTGAGTGCCTGACTTAAAACAAGATCAGCAATTTCAGAACTCACATCAATATTTTTCTGTGAAGTCAGTGCACTATTGAGTGTTATTTGATTGGCATGGAGTTGAATGCTGTCTTTATTGGAAATTTCTTTTGCTGTAACGGTTAAATTATTGGCTGCATCAAGTTGAACCATGCCTGTAATAAGCGGAAGTACCTTGTCAGCATTGTTCCAGACCAGATCACGTCCACTGTAGGCTTTAATGTTTTTAACTCTGGTTGCAGCGTTTTCAAGTGAAAAACCAAGATTTTTTAGATTTAGATCTCCTGAACTATAAAGGTTTAAATCTTTACCTCCATAAATCGTTCCACCTTGGAGATCAATCAGGTTTTGGGTATTAGCCGAATTTGCTTGCAAATTGATTGAACCTAAAGATGCCTGTATATGGTTTTCCGTAAGAGATAACTTACCGTTACTTAAAACATTTAAATCTTGGGCAGCAATCAGTTTTGCGCCTTTGGCTGCAACCAAGTCTTTTTGTACCTGTATGGTTGCTGTACCACGGTTACTTTTGAGTTCCGATCCCGCTGCAAGATTGATATTCGCTGCATCAATATAGACATCTCCACCTTGTGAGTCATCCATAATGCGCGTATCAGTAGCCAGATTGATATTGCCTTTGGCATTAACGATTAAAGGTGAAGAAGCCAAGCTACCGTTATTAATAATAATTTCTTTAGCATTTACATTCAGGTTATTACCTGAATCGATATTTAACATGCTATTACTGTTAATACTGCCTGATGAGTTGATATCGGCAGCTGCGCCAGTACCCGTTGTTTGTATGTTCACTAAACCCTGGGTTTTACTGGTTGAACTGATTGTGCCACTGTGTTCAATTTTTCCGGCACTGGTAATCACCAGATTGTTGACCGCCTGAATAGTCCCTGCGTTAGTCACGCCCAAACCTTTTTCAGTTCCCATCAAGTAAATATTATTGGCATACATCCCACCCAGCGCTTTAACATCTACCGCCAATGTCGGTGCGGTTCCAGTACCAGTTTTAGCAGTAACATCCTGTAAATCTGCACTGACATTATTCGCCCCAGCAATGACCTGAATATCATTTTTGGCACGCAGTTCAGCACTAAGTTCTAGTGCACGGGCATAGAGGTCCACATAATTTGCATCGTTATTATTTCCACCTAGTCCAAATTTAGAATTAGGGTTTGCTGTAACCGTAATTTTTCCTTGGTCAACCGTAAACTGCTTGATACTGCCATCAGCATTTAACTGAGGTTTACCTGTGGTAAAAATTGCCTTGTTGGCATTAATAAAGCCACCACCTTTAATACTAATACCAGACGGGTTGGCAATAATCACATCTGCCATTTGCCCTGCAACTTCCAAGTTCCCTTCAAAGCGTGAAGCGGCTGATGAATTTACTTCATTTAAAATAACTCGCGCTTCACCTGTAGCTAAAAATGGGTTGGCAGCAACATTTCCTACTGTTTGTGTCGAAGCCCCTTGGCGGCTGTTATTCAGGACGGCACCTTCAGCCAGTACATCAAACTGTTTATAAATATTATGGGATATCCCATTTTTGGGAGTTTGAATATTAACGACAGGAACAACTGTACCAGCCGAGTTCTTACCAGCACCAATCACTGCTCTATTCGCAGCATTTGCTGCACTATCCGCCACAATACCCGCATAGACAGGTGCTAAAGGCATCCACAAACTTATACTGGCAACCAATGCTTTCACTTGCCAGAGTTGGTGAAATGCCTGAGATTCAGTGTTATTAATATTGCTCTGGGTACTTGCTTCACTTTGGCCTGATGCCTTGGTTTGGCTTCGTACATTTTCGGCCACCGCCACAAACATTTGACGTGCTTTACTATAAATAATGCGATAACTATTCTTGTTCATGAATTAAGTCTTTTCTAAAGTAAATTAATAAGAAAGGTTGATACTAAAACCGGTAACCCAGTCTTTTTTTATGCTGTCAGGTGCAATTAGACCTCGACCTGTAAAGGCATCCAGATAAAAACTATTTTGATAAGTGCGTAGCCCTAAAACACTCCCGAGTAAATAACGCTGACCCGGTATGCTATTACGCCCATTAACCCAGCCCTGATCGACCGCCATGTAAAACTGGGTATTGGGGATTGGCGCATTCAAGCTGATTTCTTGTTGTACATACTGCCCGTTATCTCCAGAAAGCATGAGCTCACCATCAAAACCCCGCACGCTATAGCGCCCACCAATATAAAAGCGGTCATTCGGTACTAAAATTTTCGGTGCATATTGTCCACGCCAGTTAAGGCGGTACTGGGCAGGTTTTTCGAGCAAAAGGAATGGTGTGGTAAAACGCAGATCGGCACTTAAAAGTGGTGCACGCGAGTAACCTTCAACGGGAAGATGTTTTCCCTCAATATTGGTAATATTTTCTTCTGGTGCAGTTCGGGCACCTATCCCCATCCCACGACGATAATCGATGCTACCGTCTAATACCGCATTTCCTAAATATTGACGGTGTTGAACGCCTAAATTCCAGCCTGAGGTTTTACGGTGTAAGACATTAATCTCAACATCATTTAGAAAACTCTGACTTTCTTTATGATAAATCTTCCCATAGATACTGGTTTTATGTTGTCCACTACGACTAATCACACGAGATAGATTTAGGTTGGCTTGTTGGCTATTACCATGATAAATCACTGGATAGTCAGATTCAGGTGCTACAGTCCCTTGTCTATATTGATAATCGTTATAGCTAAAACCTAAATCATAATAACCAATAGGTAACTGATAACTAATAAAGTAACTTCGGTTTAAGCTTTCATGAAAGTCATCTAATGAGTGACTCACGTTTAACGATAAAATATCATTTAAATGAAATAGGTTATTCACGCCTAACCCGATATTTCCCATATAGGTACCGGTGTCCTGATTACCTGAGTCATCTACACTTAAATTGAAATTAACTTTTTGTAGTGGTTGAAGTTTAAGTATTAAATCGCTATAGCCCGTTAATTCTTTATCCTGAGAACTTGCCGGGGCAATTTGCATGTCTACTACATAGACACGTTTTAGGTTTTCCAGACCCTGATCAAGTCTTTTTAGATTTACAATGTCACCCGCTTTAAATGGCAACCCTGTCTTGAGCTGTAATGACGAGATTTTCCCTTCTTGAATTATGATTTTATTCAAGCGACCAACTTGTACACTCAGGTTTAAATTACCCTGATTTAAGTCTTGCGGACTCACGACAATTTGACTGGTAATAAAACCCTTTTTTAAAAGTTCATTTTGGGCATAGTTCACGATGTTATGTAAACTTTGGGTTCCAATACACTTTCCTAAAACACTCTGCGGATGCTTTTTTATAGCCTTAACCACAAAATTAAATTGCTGTAAATCAGCATCAGACTGACCCGTTAAGGGAACCAGACTAATTTTTTTAACCGCTACACATGGACTCTCCTCAACAACCAGATGTTTAAAGTCCTGTAATGGCTTTGTATTTTGATAAGGAGTTTGCTGTGCAAGCTGGTCTTGTATTTGTTGGTTAAGCTCTTTTAAACGTTGATCTTGAAGAACCTGACTGGGTAAAGATACATCTTCAATGGCATAGACATATTGGTGAAAACCCGCAAAGAGAATAAGGGAAGAAGTTATAAATTTTTTAGTTAACATCTTTTAGACAGAATTGTACGTATAATCACACTATTTTACATAAACACAATATATATCTCAATATTTAAGAGAATAAAAAAAGCTAGGCACTCACCTAGCTTTAATATAAAAACAACTATAATCGAATTAAATATAATCAACCTTTTGAGCTTTTAAAATATCAAGCTGCAACATCTTTTTCTTTTTATATCTATAGGCAACAAACAAACCAATAAACCAGATTGGTGAGCATTCAAGTGCAATTAAAGTGTCATGATCTAAAGCTAAAATGACAATAGTGAAAACTAAAAACAGCATCGTAAACCATGCCATAAATAAGCCGCCCGGCATTTTATATTGAGATTGAATATGTAATTCAGGGAATTTTTTACGATAGGAAATATAAGAAAGCACAATCAACATGAATGTAAAAATACATAAAATTGAAGTGAGCGCCGAAATAATTGTAAATGCAGTCATGACGTTTGGAACAATAAATAAAATAGAAGTTCCCACCGTCACACAAGCCATTGAAAACACAAGTCCTCTAATTGGAACTTTTCTTTTAGACAGCTTACTAAAGCTTTTAGGTGCATCATTATCTAACGCGAGACCATATAACATACGACTGGTCGCGAAAATACCACTATTTGCCGAAGATAAAGCCGAAGTTGCTACAACAAAATTGATTAAACCTGCTGCAATTGGTAACCCAACCAAGGTAAACATTTCAACAAACGGACTCTTTTCTGGTGAAACCTTAGCCCAAGATGTGACGGCAATGATACAAACCAATGCGCCTACGTAGAACAATAAAATACGTAAAGGAATCGAATTAATTGCTTTTGGAAGTGACTTATGCGGGTCTTTAGTTTCAGCAGCAGTTGTACCAACAAGTTCAATACCCACAAATGCAAATATGGCAATTTGGAAGCCTGCCAAGAAACCGGTTACACCATATGGGAACATAGACTGAGTTTCAAACAAATGGCTAACCGATGCTTTAACACCATTTGGAGAAGTAAATCCGGTACTAATTAAATAAATACCAGCCAAAATAAACAGAATAATTGCAGTAATTTTGATGAGTGAGAACCAAAACTCAAGTTCACCAAATAGCCGAACAGCTACAAAGTTGAGTATGGTTAAGACTGCCAGTGAAGTAAATGCGGGAATCCAGACAGGTAAATCTGGATACCAAAACTGCATGTACCCTCCGATTACAATCACATCGGCAATCGCAGTAATAATCCAATTACACCAGTAGGACCAACCCAGGAAAAATCCTGCCCACGGACCGAGATAAGCCGTTGCAAAATCTGCGAATGTTTTAAAATTAGTATTCGCCAGCAGCAACTCACCCATTGCCCGCATTACGAAGAAAAAGAAGAAACCAATAATTAAATAGGTTAATACAATTGAAGTACCTGAAATGCTTAATGTTTTACCGGAACCCATAAATAATCCAGTACCAATTGCACCGCCAATCGCAATCATCTGAATATGACGATTGGTTAATGAGCGCTGCAATTTCTCTTCTTCTTGCTCAGTCATATGTTGACTACCAAGAAGATCTCCTTCCAGGAACTGCTTTCCGTTATTCTTACTCATGTAATATTTACTCCAATTTATAGCAACCGTCGTAAATGCTTTAATAATAAATAAATTATATGATTATTAACTTAGTCCATTAAACCATTCTAAAAATATTATTAAACCACTTAAAACCTTATAAATTCCTTTTTAAAAGCTATTACCTATAACAATAAAAATTAATCATAAATTCTTTCCTTCATTATTATATTAGCCCGCTTTTCTCAATATAATTTCAATAAATATTTAAAATATATAAGTTAATTAAATATTTTATTTACTTACTTTTTATATAGAAAAACAGGCTATTTAATCCCAGCTCAGCGAGCAAGATTGTATTTATCCATATACCCATCTTGCGCTAGCGATAATATAGTATTCCTTCTTAAATTTGGTGAAATGTATAGTAATTTCCGCTTAATTAACAGCCATTCGAAAATCTTCAGTTGCTTTGAGTTTATTGGCCACTTCTGGACTCGAAACCTGTTTAACGTGAACACTTAGCACACGAACTAAAGAGCCATTTTCGACATTCAATTGTTTTGCTTGTTCTTTCGTTAACTGCAATATGTTCTGATGAGGCTGGCTATACACAAGAATGGCGCGATAATTTTCATAGTCATCATTAGCCACAATGTAAGACTCATCCCCTACAATGATATTTTCAGACTGTTCGACTTGAACTGTTACAGACTGACTTTCTTTAATCGCCCGTAAATTTTCGATATCCGCTTGCAGCGTTGCGCCCCCATCAAAAATATCGACATAGCCTTTATAGCGTAGACCCTCTTCAAGCAAGAGGTTATAGGCTGGTCGAGTATTCGGATGCACAATGCCAATCGCGGCTTTAGCATCGTCAGGTAACATATCGACATAGAGTGGATGTCTTGGCATCAGCTCAGCAATAAAAGCCTTTTGCCCTACACCACTTAAATAATCGGCCTTGGTAAATTCAATATTAAAAAACTTATGGCCTACCGCATTCCAAAATGGTGATTGCCCATTTGCATCGGAATAGCCCCGCATTTCAGCAACAATCGTTTCTTCAAAGTATTGACGAAATGCAGACAGGAACAAGAAACGAACTTTAGATAAAAATTTGCCATTTTTATTTAAGCGGTAATCAGGGTCTAAAAATAAAGTGCAAAGCTCGCTACAGTTAGTGTGGTCATTACTCAAATACAAAGTGGGTAAAGCTTTATAAACACTTAGTGGTTCCGATGCATGAACTTGTGTTCCCACATGGAAGTTGTACCAAGGCTCTTTTAAACCAAGCGCCACTTCAATGCCGCAGACACCCACGACTTTGTTGAGTTCAGTATCTTCTAAAACAAATAAGTAAACCTGATCCGCCTTTGGCAATTCGCCCGCCACTGTTTTACATGCTCGTTCAATACGCGCAGCAAGTTTTTCCATATTTGGCTGTAAAGATGTCAAACCAAAACCTGCTTTTTGAGCTAAGAGGTAAAGGTCATTAACGTCTTTAGGTTCGATGTAGCGAATAATCATCATGCTGCTTGTTCATCCTTTTGCATTTCTACAAAGCGAGCAAGCGCACGTTCAAAGCGTTTTAAGCCTTCATCGATATCAGCAAATGGAATAATTAAAGACGGTGTAAAACGTACAACATTTGGACCAGCAATCAAACTCAATAAACCTTCTTCACCCGCAAGATTATTAATATCTTTTGCTTTACCAGCAAATTTGTCTTTTAAGGCACAGCCTATGAGTAAACCTTCACCGCGAATCTTCTCAAAGATTTCATATTTTTCATTTAATTTATTTAAAGCTTTTTTATAGTAATCGTGACGCTCTTTAACTCCGTTAAGCACATCTGGTGTATTAATAAATTCGAATACTGCACCCGCAACTGCACTTGCTAACGGGTTACCACCGTAAGTCGTGCCATGTGTACCGACTGAAAAATGTGGGGCAAATTTATCTGTTGTTAACATTGCACCGACTGGGAAACCACCGCCTAGTGCTTTTGCAGTCGTTAACACATCTGGAATAACACCAGAGTTAATGTAGGCATACAGTGCACCTGTACGACCAACACCAGTTTGCACTTCATCAAAAATAAGTAAGGCACCGAACTCATCACATAGTGCACGTAAACCTTTTAAAAATTCGATATCGGCAGGAATAACACCGCCTTCACCTTGTATTGGTTCAACAATAACTGCACATGTTTGCTCATTAATCACCGCTTTTGCTGCGTCTAAATCATTAAAGGCAACATGGTTAATGCCGTTTGGAAGCGGTGCAAAGTCTTGTGAATATTTAGGCTGACCGCCTGCTGAAACGGTAAATAAAGTACGTCCATGAAAAGCATTGTTAAATGCCACAATACCGCTTTTGCCAGCAACAGCACTGTCTAGACCGACTTTACGCGCTAGTTTTAATGCAGCTTCATTGGCTTCTGCACCTGAGTTACAGAAGAAAACCTTGTCTGCAAATGTATTTTCGGTGAGTTGTTTTGCAAGGCGTAGAACGGGTTCATTTGTATAACCATTGCCTACATGCCAAAGTTTTGTTGCTTGTTCTGTTAAAGCATTTACTGCCACTGGATGCGCATGACCTAATGCGTTTACTGCAATCCCGCCTGCAAAATCAATATATTCTTTATTTTCTTGATCCCAGATACGTGAACCTTCGCCACGTACCGGAATGAAATTTGCCGGTGCAAAAACTGGAACCATCCACTCATTAAAGTCACTACGAGAAACTGCAAAATTATTCATCTTATCTAGTCCATTAAATTAAAATTATGAGGGTTAGCTGATGACCCTATTATTCAAAATCAAATTGATTCACAAAATTTGTAATTCAGTCAAAAATGAATTATTTTTTACCAATTTGATAATTGACAATTACAATATGGATAACATTGATCAAATTATTTTAGGTTTACTTAAAGATAACGCACGGATGTCTGTTACCGAGTTAGCCGAAAAAGTTCACGTTTCACGTGCCACGGTCAAAAAGAGAATCGAATATTTAGAGTCTTCGGGCATCATTACTGGATATACGGTACGCTTTAAACCCAATGCAGAACGAAACGTTATTCGTGCATGGATGAGTATTATGGTTGAAGGCACTAAAGCACAATCTGTGATTAAAGAACTACGTCTAGAAAGTGCTGTTGAATGTTTGCATAAAACCAATGGCAAATGGGACATTCTGGTCGAGCTACGCTCTGACACCTTAGAAAACTTCGATAAAGTTTTAGAAAGAATTAGAAATATTTCAGGTATTTATAACAGTGAAACCAGCATCCTGCTTGCGAGTCATAAGACCTGATAACTCACTTTAATTTTAAATAATAAGAACAAAAATTGATGAGCTAAGCATAAGGTTTGGCTCATCCAGCTACTCTCGATTAGAAAATTATTCTCTTGTCTTTCGTTAAATCTACTAAATTAGTACGACAATGAATCTCTCCTAAAAAATTTCAATAAATTTTTTATTTTTTTTAAATAATCAAATCAAAAACTTAAAATCAAATTTTGTTAAAACCCAAACTTTTTTTGCTCACTCCCCTCATCAAAGTATTTGACAGGAAAATTAAAACATAATACATATAGTCTTATATGTTATATGTTAAAAACCTAAGGACAAGGTATAAAAAATGGCTAAAACTCAACTCAAACACTTTATTAACGGCGAATATGTTGCTAGCAAAGGAACTGATTACTTCGATTTGGTAAGCCCGGTGACTGGTGAAGTTTATGCACAATCACCGAATGCAACTGAGGCAGAGGTCGATGCAGCTTATGCTGCTGCAAAAGAAGCATTTAAAATTTGGGGACGCAGCACACCTTCAACCCGTCAAAAAGCATTACTGAATTTGGCAGATGCAATTGAAGCAAATGCTGAACGTTTGATTGAAGCTCAAAGCCGTAATACGGGTCAGTTAAAACACTTAATTGCATCTGAAGAAGTAGGTGCATCAGCAGATCAAGTTCGCTTCTTTGCAGGCGCTGCCCGTTTACTCAATGGCACAGCTTCAGGTGAATATTTACAAGGTTTAACATCTTCTATTCGCAGAGAACCTGTCGGTGTTGTTGGTCAAGTAACACCTTGGAACTATCCACTCATGATGGCTGTCTGGAAAATTGCTCCTGCTCTGGCTGCTGGTAACACTGTGGTACTAAAACCAAGTGACACCACACCAGAAAGTACGCTTTTACTTGCAGAAATTGCTGCACCATTTTTCCCTAAAGGTGCATTTAACGTGGTGTTAGGACAAGCTCAGGTCGGTTCAAAAGTTGTATCGCATAAAACACCTGCATTAGTTTCTATTACAGGTTCGGTCCGTGCAGGCTTACAAGTTGCCGCTTCTGCCGCAGCAAATTTAGCCAAAGCACATCTTGAGCTTGGTGGTAAAGCGCCGGTGGTGGTTTTTGAAGATGCCGATATCGATAAAGCAGTTGAAATGATTGCATTAACCGGCTATTTCAACGCAGGGCAAGACTGTACTGCTGCCACACGCGTGATTGTGTCTGAAGCCGTTCATGATGAATTTTTAGCTAAACTCATTGAAGCTGCAAAAAATACACGTTTTGGTGAACCAGATGATCAAGATGCACTTTATGGTCCACTTAACAATGCCAATCAATTAAAGAATGTTAAAGCGTTTATCGACAATTTACCTGCTCACGCCAAAGTTGAAACAGGTGGAAAACAAGCGGACCGTCCGGGCTTCTATTTTGAACCAACTGTGATTAGTGGTTTAAAACAACACGACGAAGCAATTCAAAATGAAATTTTCGGACCTGTGATTACTGTTCAAAAATTCACAGATGAAAATGACGCTATTGAAAAAGCCAACGATATTGAATATGGCTTAGCTTCAAGTGTTTGGACCAAAGACCATGCTCGTGCAACTCGTCTGTCTCGTGAACTCGATTTCGGTACAGTTTGGATTAACACCCACATTCCGCTTACCGCAGAAATGCCACACGGCGGCTTCAAAAAATCAGGTTATGGTAAAGATTTATCGGGCTATGGTTTTGAAGAATATACCCGTGTTAAGCATGTAATGAGTTCAAATGAAGAATAAAAAATAAATTTGAAAGGAGTTCAAAATGAATAAGCAAGAAATGAAAGACTTTGTGAGTAAAGCACACCACGAGCTATTTAATTTACACGACACCACTGCTCTGGACCGTTATTTTTCGGAAGACTTTATAGAACATTCTCCGTTGGTTGCAAATGGCATTTCAGGTCTTCGCCAACTAGTAGAAGAATGTCCCGACATGCAACATGAAGCCGTACGTGTATTGGCAGATGGCGACTTGGTTGCAATTCATGGCCGTTTTCAAGGCTTAGATGAAAATCCATTAGTGGGCTTTGATATTTACCGCGTCAAAGATGGAAAAATTGTAGAACATTGGGATGGTCTTGTTGCAGAAGCAGCGCCGAATGTGAGCGGTAGAACACAATTAGATGGCCCAACCGAAATCGTGACGCATCATGACCCAGAGGAAAATCGTGAGATTGTGACCTCTTTCTTTAAGAAGTCATTAATTGATGGAAATTACGAGGCTTTTCAAGAATACACCCATGGCGATCAGTTTATTCAACATAGCCCTGACATTGGAGATGGCGTTAAGGCAGTGATTGATTTTTTGAACAATATCCGTAATGAAGGACAAGGTTTGGTATACTCCAAAACTCATCGCTCCATTGCTGATGGTCAATTTGTGTTGACACATTCCGAAGGAAGTATTGCTGGAAATCGACATGCCTATTTTGAACTCTGGCGTGTAGATAATGGCAAAATTGTTGAACTTTGGGATGCAATACCAGCTGTGCCTGAAGATGAACAGGCAGTCCATCGTTATGGCGTGTTTTAATTATTATTCATCCGTTTCATTAAGCTAAGTCTCTGACTTAGCTTTTAGAGAATTCGCCATGTCAGCATATACAATAATTTTTGCACCTATCGCTCAGGCAACTCGATCGGAACAAGTTGTAGAACGCTTGGAAAATGCAATTATCTCTGGATTGCTCAAAAGCAATGAACAACTCCCTAACGAGGCGGATTTAGCTCGCTTAATGGGTGTGTCACCTATTACCGTTCGTGAAGCTTTAAATACTTTACGCGTAAAAGGTCTCATTGATACAAAGCGCGGACGAAACGGCGGAAGTTTTGTTTGTGAATTGCCTTCCGACTTACTCTTAAACAAACATCCTTTGCGTCAAGCTTCTAATGAGTATCTGGCTGATCTAGGCGAGTTTCATAGTGCAATTTTAAGTCATAGTGCGTATTTAGCAGCTCAAAGAACCACTGAATACGAACTTAACAAAATAAAAGAACTGATTGAACAATTTGAACAAGCAGTTGAAGCCGACACACGTGCTCAACTTGATTTACGCTGTTTGTTAACCCTCACTTCTTTTGCACAATCAGCACGACTGGCAAATCAGGAATTAACGATACAAGCCGAATGGGCACCGCTCATTGCAGTACTTTACCAAGATGATCAGTTCCATCAAACGGTCGTCGCTCAATACCACCAACTTTTATCATCTTTTGTTCAAGGCAATGAAGATGATGCTGTTATTCAAGCACGAAAAATAATTTCGATGCTAACAGACCAAATGCTTCGATATAAGTTATCTAGCGAATAAAAACTATAAAGTAGAGCACTTATAAAGTATCGAGTTAGAAATATGGAATTTTAGGAGTTATAGGAATGACCCAACATCTAGATATAGAAGAGCTTCAAAATTTGTTAAAGACGGTGGTTGACGAAACGACAGCCATTACAGAAAAGCTGGCAACTAAAGCGAGCAAAATTCTTTCAAAACATGAACCTGAAAAAACGAAAGACGTTAAGCTTTCAGGTTCAGAACGTGCAGCTTTGCAAAAAGAAATTAAAAATGCACTAAATGAAAGCCATTATAGTCAAGGAATAGGCTTCGCAAGTTATAGCCCAGCAACGCAAGATGAACAAGATTATTGGACACTTGAATGGTGGTATAAAAAAGAAGACCAGTTACAGCAAGCAAAGCTTGAAAACTACCAAAATGCGCAACGTTTTTTAGATTTTCGCTCATTTGAGTGGTTCCACAAACCAGCTCAAAATAAAAGCCCATGCATACATGGCCCCTACGTCGATTATATTTGTAATGGCGCTTACACCATCACCCTTGCTCATCCAGTCATGATTCGTGATCAATTTATTGGTGTGATTGCCACCGATATTTTAGTTTCGGCACTAGAAAAGCTTCTCATGCCTAAGCTGAAGAATATTAAACAAAAAGCCGTTGTGCTCAACGATTCCTCTCGAGTCATTACTTCAAATGACGTCACCATTAGAACAGGCACCTTATTTAAGGAACAAACTGCTCAACAATTTACTTCACGCCCGTGCCAGTCGTTTCAATTGGTCGTTCTCTAAAGTGAAGTAAACAACATGAGTAAGTGACTTAACGTTTAGTGTGCGCCCAAGGCGAAATAGCACTTTAAGCCCTTAGTTTTGTTCAAAATTTCTTCAAATAGACTCGTTTATTCAGGTCATGGGGAACTTTTGGCCTAAAAATAGCATCGCTTTTCCGGATGAAAAGCAAAACAACGAAATTTGAGGTTGAAATGACATGGAAAATAAAACGTCTTCCTTAAAAAAACTGTCTCTTTGGCAAGTCACGATTATTGGCATTGCCTACATGACACCCATGACGGTATTTGATACTTTCGGCATTGTCTCTGGAATTACCAATGGACATGTGCCACTGGCATATTTACTCGCCCTTGGCGCGATGTTACTCACCGCTTGGAGCTATGCAAGATTTAGCCGGAGTTCAGAAAAATCAGGTTCAGCATATAGTTATACTGCCGAAAGCCTAGGTCCTAAAAGTGGATTTTTTGTCGGTTGGTGTTCCCTACTTGACTATTTGTTGTTACCGCTCATAAATGTTTTGCTTGCCGCAATTTATCTCACTGCCCTCATTCCAAGTCTGCCTTATTGGTTTTGGGTCATGGTGTCGGCTGGTCTCATCACTTTAGTGAATTGTTTTCGCATTCGCTTACTTGCCAACTTAAGCCTACTGTTTGTGTTTGCCCCCATCATACTCATGGTCATTTTTGTCTATTTAGTGATTCAAGGTATTGGCTCTACTCAAGGCTATGAGCATGTGCTTACTTTGGCCCCACTCTGGCATGAGCATCAATCCATCCTACCGCTTGTTGCTGGCGCTTCTGTTCTGTGTTTTTCATTTTTAGGTTTTGATGCGGTCACGACACTTTCAAATGAAACCAAACAACCCACCAAAAATATTCCTCGCGCAGTCATGTTAACGACACTTGTTGGCGGGTTCATTTTCTTTACGGCTGCTTGGTTTATTCAGCTTTATTTTCCAAATAATCTACGTTTTCATCATCCGTCAGAAGCGCTTCCTGAAATTGTGCTTTATGTCGGCGGTGCTTTTTTTCAATCCGTATTCTTATGCGGGCAAATTATGAACACTGTCGCATCAGGTCTTGCCTCTCATGCCAGTGCTTCGCGTTTACTGTATATAATGGGCACCGACAATATTTTTCCCAAAAAGTATTTTGGGACAATTCATATTTCTTTAGGTACACCATTTTTTTCGGTTTTATTTGTTGGTCTTATTTCGATGTCTGCGGTTTTTCTAGATTTAGCACAAGTTGTAAGTCTCATCAGCTTTGGTGCTCTAGTCGCTTTTACAGCCGTAAATTTCTCGGTTTTTATGAAATTTTATATTAAAGATAAGCAGCGCTCAGGGTTTAAAAATAAATTTTTAAATCTATTTTTACCGCTTATATCAGTCATCAGCATTATTTGCCTCTGGCTTAACCTTGACTCATCTTCATTAACTTTCGGATGTTTCTGGTTATCTTTGGGTATTCTCCTATTTATTTATAAAACGATTAAAAAACAAAGTATTGCGATTAGTAATGCTTATTAATTTTTAAGGAACTTAAACATGAACATTATTTCTAAACCTCAGCTTTTAAAAGATGTGGAATATAAACCGAGCAAATCTCTACAAGTGGGCAAAGAGTGGAGCTGGTTAAATCCAAAACATGCAAAATTTGACACAACAAATGAAGAAGGTGCAGCGGTAGATAATCCAGCGAACTACTATGAAAGCTCACTTTCTGATTGGCATACATTTGACAGTTTACAAGCTGATATTGAATGTGATGTGGTAGTTATTGGCGGTGGTTTATTAGGTTCATCAAGTGCATTACATTTAGCTGAACAAGGCGTAGAAACAGTCATATTAGAAAAAAATCGAGTTGGTAGTGCAGCTTCTGGCAGAAATGGCGGACAACTTACCCCCGGTTTAGCTCGCTGGGAAGCTCAAGAAATGGCCGATCGCTTAAGCTATGAAGATGCAAAAAAACTGTGGCATTTTACCTCTACTGAAGCCATGCAACTTATTGATGACATCTCGGAAAAATACCAGCTCAACTTTGACCGAAAACATGGTCACATTACCGCCGCCGTTCATGAAGGGCATTTAGTTGGCTTAACACAAGGCGCCGATGCACGAAAATATTTAGGTGAAGACCACACCCGCATTGTGGGCAAACATGAACTCATGGACTATATTAAGTCTGATTATTATACAGGCGGTTTAATTGATGAGTTGGGTGGACAAATCCATCCTTTAGCTTTAAACCGTGGCTTAATTTATGGCTTTTGCCAAAATGGCGGAACCGTTTATGAACAAACAGAAGTCATTTCAATAGAAGAAAAAGCAGATGGTATTTATGTTCAAACTGCAAATGCTGTCGTAAAAGCTAAAAAGTCTGTGGTATTAGCAGTACACCATGCCTCGTTTAAACTTTTATCAGAACAAAGCAATACTACTATTCCGTTTTACACCTATGTTGCGACGACTGCCCCACTAGAGCTTGATACAAAAGAGCTTCTACCATTTGGGCATCCTGTTTATGACACTCAGTTCCAGATTGATTACTACCGCCCTGTGTTTAACAACCGTTTACTGTTTGGAGGCCAAGGCACTGGAACATGTTGGGGACCAGAGAAAACTTTAAATTATTTAGAGCATCGAATTAATACGGTTTTCCCGCAAATTAAAAATCTAGAGATGGATTTTGTCTGGAGTGGAACGACTGATTTAACTGTAAATGGCGCTGTCGATAGCCGTAAGTTTGGTAATAAATTCCCAATTTACGCTGTTCACGGTTGGAGTGGTCACGGCGTTGCTCAGACGGTACGCATTGGTAAAGCCATCGCAAGTGATTTTGTTGGGCAATCTAACGACTTTGAAATGTTATCTAAAATTGATCATCAAAATATTATGTTTGGTCGTACCCTTGCACCCGTTGTCATTCCGCTCGCAAAAAGCATGTATGGCATCGGCGCAATGATTAACCCGGGCAAAATGGTGTCTTTCTAATTTATAAAATAACCAATTTCAAAAAAAGGATTCGTATAGCTTTGTACGGATCCTTTTTATTTAGCTGAGTAAAATCCTTTTCAAACTAGGTTATCCCTAGCCAATCTATTACAATAGCGCCAGCTTTTTTATTCAGCGCATATATTTTGAGCAACTCATCTTCCCAATTAAAACGTGGACTTAAAAATCGTCATATCCAGTTAATCGCTATGGGTGGCGCTGTCGGGACAGGTTTATTTTTAGGCTCTGCACAAGTCATCCAGTCTGCTGGTCCTTCTATTATTTTAGGTTATGCCATTGTTGGTTTGGTTGCATTTTTAATTATGCGCCAAATGGGTGAAATGATTGTAGAAGAGCCGGTGGTCGGATCCTTTAGTTACTTTGCACAAAAATATTGGGGAAGATTCCCCGGTTTTTTATCGGGCTGGAACTATTGGGTTGTCTACATTTTAGTCGCGATGACCGAGCTGACAGCCGTTGCCAAATATGTGCATTACTGGTGGCCGCATATTCCTGCATGGATATCAGCCTTATTTTTCTTTGTTCTAGTTACTTGTTTGAACTTAGGCAACGTTAAATTTTATGGTGAATCTGAGTTTTGGTTAGCCATTATTAAAGTCGCTGCTGTCATTTCCATGATCGTATTTGGCTTATATTTATTGCTTACAGCGGGTAGCGACTCTACAGCTAGCATTTCAAACCTATGGCAGCATGGCGGATTTTTCCCGCATGGGTTTTCGGGTTTGTTTTATATGCTCGCCTTTTTAATGTTTGCATTTGGTGGCATTGAACTGATTGGAATGACCGCCGCTGAAGCTGAAAATCCCGAAAAAAGTATTCCTCAAGCGATTAACCAAGTCATCTTTCGAATTTTGATTTTTTATGTCGCTTCGCTTGCGATTATTATGTCACTCATTCCTTGGAATCAGCTTGACTTAGGTGGGTTAGATAAAAGCCCCTTTGTGATGATTTTTAGTCAGCTTGGTATCGGTTGGGCAGCTCATTTACTGAATTTTATTATTTTAACTGCTGCGCTGTCTGTCTATAACAGTGGTATGTATGCCAATAGCCGCATGCTTTATGGGCTGGCAGTACAAGGCAATGCACCTAAAGTTTTTGCAAAGCTCAGCGCACAAGGCGTACCTAAACCTGCTGTAATCTTTTCTTCTATTCTAATTTTTGGTTGTGTATTACTTAACTATTTCATACCAGAAGAAGCTTTAAGCTATCTCATGTATATGGCTGTTGCAGCTTTGGTTTTAAACTGGGCGATTATTAGCTTTACCCATTTGAAGTTTAAACGTGCGATGAAACTTGAAGGTAAAGTTGCCAAATTCCCAGCGCTGTTCTCACCTTTGAGTAACTATGTCGTTTTAATTTTCATTGGCATGATTTTATATATTATGTGGACTCAAGGCTTTGAAAAATCTGTGATTTTAATTCCAATATGGATTGCTTTAATGCTTGGACTATATAAAGTTTTAAGATTAAAAAAATCACTCTAATCTTCCAAGCAGGCTTATTCAAACAGGATAAGCCTTTCATCATTGAATAGCTCATGCCTTCCTAAGTAACTTCAGAAAATCTACTCAAAAATCCATTCACATTTTATTCATCATTATTAAATTGCTCTCTACCAAATACATTGATATGTAAGCCTTAGTCATTCTAAACATTGGTATTTAATGAGATAATTATTAAAGTACAAGTGTTTACATGATCTATAAATATTTGTGTCAATGTTCAGCTAAAATCAAAGCAGACCAGTTTATCTTTGCGATCACTCAATAGGAAAAAGACACTTCATTGTAAGCATGTTCTTTACCCACTTTACTGATTTAGCGCCCTCAACTGTGTCACTCAATGATGAAAGACAGGAAATTTTATGGAAAAAGCTCTGCAATGTCCTAAGTGTGGTTCTACAGAAGTTGAAGCACGTGACCATGACAAATTACTTAGAACAACTGGCGGTGTTTTACTCACAGCTGCTGGCACAACAGCAGGCACTGTAGGCGGTGCTGCAACTGGCGCTTCCGTTGGTGCAGCCATCGGTACAATTGCTGGCCCTTTAGGTGTGATTGTTGGTGGAACTGTAGGAACTTTTGTTGGTGCAATTAGTGCAGGAATTACTGGCGGTGTAGTTGGTAATATTTTTGGGAAAAAAGCAGGTGTCATGATCGACAAAAACATTTTTCAGGACTACCGCTGCTTAAAATGCAAATACCGTTTTAAGTTAAAGAAGTAATATTTCTCTAAGTTAAGCTCAGGTTTAATTTACTCTCAAAATTAAAAGGAAGGAAAGTACATAATGTTTGATATCTTTCCTTACTTTTATTTCACATCTGGTGTGTGACAAGTTACTCAATTCTAATTTTTGAACTTGTTGGTAAAAGTAAAAAATTCACTTAATACGATATTGGAATGTATTTTTAACATTTGGCACACTGGTCGGTTTACCATCAAGCAATCTAGGCTGATATTTAAAATTTAATGCCGCCTGAATTGAAGGGCGAACAAACATGGGGTGACAATCCCCTTGTTCTTTTGGATTCTCGACTCGTCCTTTTTCATTCACGCTATACACTACAGTACAATCCCCTTCGAGTTTACGATCCAAAGCTTGTTCAGGATATGCAGGTGCTTTTTTTGAGACAGGTTGATAATTTTTAACATCAAATAACTCTGTACTAGGTTGTGCTTTTGGCTCTGTTGGCTTCGCTGTAGTCGTCTGAGTTATCGGTTCTTGCTTGGGCTGAGTGTCTGCTATTTGCTCAGTTTCTACGTGGGTAGTTTTCTTTTCCAAAGTGAGCTGCTGCGCTTTTTGGGTTGCTACGGGTGCGGTTTTTTCACTCTGTGAGTTCACAATTTTCTTGGTGACTTTAGGCTGAGCTTGGATAGGCTCCTCAACTCGTTTTTTTTGAATCGGTTTGTCTGAAACTTTTTTTTCAACGATCGGTGTAGGTGTTTTAGGCTGTGGTAATTCTTTAATTGGCGGTGGTATTTGAATAAATTGCAGCTGAATCGTTTTCGGCTTAGGTTCTACAAGAGTTTCTTGCATTTCAACTGTGCATAGCCATCCGATTACGCCAATATGCAACACCGCCGTGACCGACAAAGCTAACCCCTGATCACGAAAACTCATTTTGGATGCTTCGATCCTCATGATTGTGGTTCCTCTGTCACTAAGCCCAAGTTACTTACACCACTTTTTTGCAAAGCTGCAATCGCTTGCGCAACCAGTTGATAGTCAGCATTTTTATCTGCACGTATATAAAACTGTAGGCTTTTATCTTTTTGAATTATTGGAATTAACTTTTGTTGCATACTCGCTAAGTCGATCGCCTGATCTGTCACTTTTTCAGTATTCACTTCTGACCCAATGTTCCAGTAATACTGACCGTTAGCCTGAATGGATAAAGTCACAATACGCTGCTGTTGTGACGCAGGCATGACATTCGCATCCACTTTAGGTAAATCAATATGGATACCTTGTGTCAACATCGGTGCCGTCACCATAAAAATCACCAAAAGCACCAACATGACATCAATGTAGGGAACTACATTCATTTCCGCATTGAGCTTTCTTTTTTGAGAACGCTTAATCATGGTTTTGCTCCCTACTGCGAAGCTCGTTCAGTGTGCCCCAGCAAACGATAAATACGCGTTTGTAACTCATTGGCAAAACCATAATAACGATTAGAAAGTTTATCAGCGCGGGCTGAAAAACGGTTATAAGCCACCACAGCAGGAATAGCAGCAAATAAGCCAATTGCAGTCGCGATTAGCGCCTCTGCAATACCAGGTGCCACCGTATTTACGGTCGCTTGCTCAACACCAGACAGTCCAATAAAAGCATTCATAATCCCCCAGACTGTTCCAAATAAACCAATATAAGGGCTGACTGAACCTACGGTTGCAAGGAAAGTAAGATTCTGCTGAAGCTTTTCTTCTTCTTCACTAATGCTACTGAGCAAACGACGCTCTATACCATCAATTACATCAGCTACGGTAAGTTGCTCATCTGTCATGAGTTGATGATACTCATCGACTCCATGTTGAAAGATAGTTACGACCCCTTTTTGCTGTTCAGGCTGTCGATATTCTTGCTGTAAAAGATTTAAATCTTTTTGCTGTCTAAACTTCTTTAAAAAGCTGTTCCAGAGCTGTTCTTGTCCACGTAATAAAAGGCCATGACGCACAATTAAATACCAACTCACAACCGACAATAAAACTAAAATTAACATCACCACTTTCACCAACACACTGGCATTACTAATCAGCATCCAAACTGACATTTGATCCATTGTTGTTTGCATGACGTACTCCAATTTCTTTTAATTGCTGCAGCGTGCAGCACATATTTTTTAAACGACTGTTATTGAATATTTAATCTAAGTGCAAGGCTTGGGCGATTTTTTCCCACGGTACATATTTAAAGTTTTGATTGGCCTCAGGCATGCGTTTACGTCCATCTTGAACAACCACTATGCCTTGCTTCCACTTACCGCCAAAATTTTTAGAACTAACCTCAAGTCCATCTGTTTCTGATACAGCATCAATTCCTTTTTCAGTATTGATGCCTATACGAAATACGCCTCGAACCCTATAAGGTGCAGCCGCATCAAGTACTACGAAGCTGTCATTACCCTGACTCGAAACCACTAAATAACTTTTATCTTTGCCTTGATAAAGCCCCATACCTTCTATGTCGGCATGCATCACGTCGCCCACGGCAATCACTTGCTGCATTGGAAGCTGTGTTTTCGGATTAAGGTCTTTTACCCATACGGCAGCTCCTTCTTCACCCAAAAATATGCGACCTGTCACATCATCTACTACACAGCCTTCGGGTTGTGTTTTGACTGAAAAACGTTGGACTTCCTGTGCCTGTAGTTTCTGCTGTGCTGCCGTAATATGGTACTGAATGAAGGTGCCATTTTTATCGTTTGGAATGGCATAGATCTCGCCTTGATTATCGCGATACATACAAATGCCATAGATTTCATCTAAAGTGGTTGGCAGCTCTCCAAGCGGAGAAACTTTGCCAGTTTGAGGATGAATTGCAAAAATATGCAGACTGTTATGATCTCGATTAGATGCCACGGCCAGATCGATTGTTTGATTTCCCCATTTAAAACCAGTACGTACATCAACATTATTCAGACGCCCAACAGCCAAGTACTGTACGGCTTTACCTTGCAAATCACTGACCTGCAAGCCGCCTTGTTTGTCAGTTGCTAAAATACGTGACTGATTAGGTTGTGTCGTGTTATGCCAAATTGCCGGATCATCGGCTGCATCACCTGTGCTTGGGACACTTTCTGTCTGTACTTCAGCAGGAATGGTAATGATATTTTCTGTCTTCGCTAATACTTGCGTTTGCCATTCGAGTTGTGCCGTTTTAATGGTTTTATCATCTAAAATCAGCAAAGATTTATCGGTTAAATTTCCACGAATACTCAGGCTTTTCGCTTCTTTCACATGATCAAATTGTAATGGTTCTAAAGCCGTCCAATGCTTACCCTGTTTTTTATAACGGTAAAGCAAAGGTTTTTCTTCATCGATTACGGCAACTTGATCATCAACTATAGCTATTGCAGATGGTATACCTTGAATAGAACCAAAAGGCTGTATCAGGTCAACAGCTTGGCGCACCATGTCAGCTTCAGAATGTGCAGGATAGGCCCAAACGCCAATATTCTCCTCATTAATGAGCAGCTCTGCGGTTGCATCATTGACTCGACACATATTACTAGCGGGAGGAAAACTTAAACGGCGCACCAACTTCGGTTGAGCTATAGCTTTTTCATGATTAGCCACCAACCATTGCTCACCAATACCCTCCTCACCTACCAAAAAGGCAAAGCTCAGACCTTGCGAATCGGTATAAAGACAAACATCCTCTGACTTAAACGAACGTTTTGGAATAAATATCGGTTTTTCCCAAACTTTACTTTTTAAGTCCATGCTCATCAGTTGAATTTGCTGTTCTTGCAAATTCGATGCAGCAATCAATAGACGTTCAGTACCAATACGATAATCAAAACGTCCAAATTGCCCCTGAATTTGATGCACTACATTTTGCTGGTCATCCAAAAATTGTAGCCCCTTATTTTTACTACTCAATAAGGTATTTACTTGAGGCCATGTACTTAAATTAAGCCATTGCACATCTTCAGTTTTGGCATCCTGAATATCAATTTCTTGCAGGTGCAATTTAGCTGGCATAGGTTGGTCAACCTGTGCCTCTGCCAAACTCAATGACTGACTGCTTTGTGTTGATTGAAGAACACGGTGTTGACTACATGCCGTTAGTAGTAATAAACAACTCGTCAAAGCTGTCAGTTTAAAAGTTAAAAAATTCATAGAAATACTCAAAATTTGGCAAAATCCTCAAGTTTTCCCCACTCAGAGAAAACTCAAGTACTAAAATTCAATTCGGCTTAAAAATGTGTATAGGTCAGGGCCAATTTGTAAGCAGGACCATATTCTTCGTATTGGGCGTTATAGGCTTTAGTGCCTGCATAGTTGTAGTAGTGCTCGCCCGTGATGTTTTGCACATCAAATTTTAATTGTAAGTTTTTAGATAAATTCACATGACTACTAAAATCAAGGAATACTTGGTCATCGGTATAAATGTCTTTTTCGGGCGTATCAATATTGCTGAGCTCATAGAGATAACTCGATTTATAGTTTGCAGAAAGACGGGCACCAAAGCGTTCATTTTCCCAACCAATCATCGCATTGCCTACAATGTCAGATTGACTTGGTAAATGAATGCGACGGCTCAGCAGTTCACCATCTTGCATTGAATCAATATCTGCTTCTGACTTACTAAATGTTGTATTAAAACCGACTAGCAATCCATTCCATGGTGCAGCGAGATGGTCAAACTTTTGTGAATATGCAAACTCCATTCCATATAACTTGGCACGATTACCATTTTTATAAGTAATCGCTTCATCAAAGTCAGCCCACTGCCCCGTCCCAGCAATATTGGTATTATAAATAAATTGATCGATATCTTTATAAAATGCATAGAACCCGACCATACTTGCTTTGCCGAAGTACTTTTCGACACCTAAGTCAAAGTTTGAAGATTCCAACGGATTAAGCATGGGATTACCAAATTCTGCTTCATCACCATCGATATAGACACCCGGTGCAGTTTGTGCAAAGTTTGGACGAACAACGCTATTTGTCCATGCTGCCCGAAGGTAAGTATTGTCAGCCAATTGATAACGAAAAAGTAAACTTGGCAACCAGTGATCGTAGTCATTTTTATATTTGGTTTCAGTAACTACATCCTCATTAAACTCAAAACCTTGTGCTTCAAATTGAGTGTTTTCATAACGTAAACCCGCAATCACACGCAATCGATCAAAATCAATGGTATTCATGAAATAAGCTGCTTGAATATCTTCATTTGACTTAAAATCGTTAATGATTGAACTATCAGCAACCACATAATCATTTGGATTTAATCCACTGATTTTATTATTGATGGCACCTTCATTAATGGTGGGACCAAATTGGCCAAGTTCATAATGACTGTTTGCGTTAAAGTCTGAATTTGAGGTACTTAAATCTTCATATTCCCACTCATCAGTATTGTTGGTTTTTTCACGTTGACTGATCTTGCCACCAAACTTAAATGATGCAGCATAGTTGCCCCACAGGTAGTCTTTGAGAAAATCTAATTTTCCATTGTATTCTTTATCGGTAGTTTTAGATTTTTCCCACGACACCGAGTCCAACTCGTAATTTGCAGCCTCGTAAAAGTCTTGGTCTGCTGTAATGACAGGTTTTTTCGTGCTGTTAAAACCTACATTACTAAAATCACCTTTGTATTTTGCACCAGAAATTCCACCCGGATTTTCTTCCGATGCTTCGCTATAACCTAGTTGACCTTCAACGGTCCAACTACCAAAACCTTGCTTACCACCCAAAACAAAGGACTGAATTTCTTGTGTTTCCACACGGCTTTTTAAAGAGCGCGTCGCTTCTGCATCACCACGTTGTCCTTCAAATTGTGGATCAGCAAATTCAACCGCTGCTTCCTGCCGAGATTCGGTATCTTTAAATCGGCTATATAAAGTTCTTAAATAGTATTCGCCTGTGTCATTGGGGCGATAATCAAAATTCAGCCCCGCCCCAATACGTTCACGTTCGATATCATATTGACGCATTGCTGTTTCTTCGAGTGCATTGCCATCCCAAGCTCCACCTGTTTCAACGTTATCTGAGCCAAATTTCCGATTTTGATAACTCAGTGCCAATGCGACTCCAAGGTTGTCTTGACCATTACCTACACTAAAACGATTACTGACCGCACCCGATGCTTTAGGGCTATATTTTTCACGTTTTTCATCATAGCTTCCCTCAATGGTTCCTGTATAAAACAATCCATCATGATCGAAAGCAGATAGACTTTCGACCTGTACAGTCCCGCCTAATGAGTTGGCATCCATATCTGGTGTGAGGGTTTTCACTACAGTCAACGATTGCACCAACTCTGAAGGCAAAACATCAAGTGCTACCCCTCGGCGGTCACTTTCTGGAGCTGGAACTAAAGTGCCATTAATCGTCACAGAATTTAAGTCGGGACCTAGGCCACGAATTGAAACAAAACGCCCTTCGCCTTGGTCACGCTCTGTAGAAACACCCGGTATACGTTGCAATGCTTCTGCGGCATTGTCATCAGGTAACTGGCCAATCCCATCCGCATGCACCACACTACTAATCTGGTCAGCGCGTTTTTGTTCTTTAAGCGCGTTATCCATACTTGCGGCTTGCCCAATAACCTGTACATATTCCACAGTGTTGTCTTGAGCATGCACATACGTCATGCTCAACATCGAAAGAACTAAAGTGCTGAGCTGAAAGCCTGCACCCTTATATTTCATTAAACGGCTATGACTATTTTGCATTGTGTTATCCCCCTCAAGCCAAAGTGGCATGGTTTGAACGCACAATAGAAATTGAATATGAACGTCACGTGACACTCATTTTTTAGCTCATCTATTTCCGCCATTTTTCACTATTTTTCAGCAAAAAATGAGCTGATTTGACCTGCTCATCACAAATATTCAGCATTTTTAAATACCGTTATGACGTGAAAAGATATCAATTTCATCGCTCTAGAAATCAAAAGATGAAAAATAGTCTGAGCTCTTTTGACCCTTACAGTTGCCATCAAACTGTCATTTAAACCTGCTTAGCTTGATCCCAAATAATTCATCTTAAAATGCCATGCCTAAATATCTTGCTTGTTACCGCTGGGCTTTATTGTTTTTAGGTACAGCCTGTGGTCTATGTGTTTGGCTATTTATTCTGCTTGGAAATACCAAGTCTTTTGCCGAATGGAACTGGGTTGATATTTTAGGTGAAGGCGGCGCAACTGTTTTTATTGGCATCTGGATTTTCTTCATTATTAAAAGCCGACCATTAGGGCGCGTTACCAACTACATTTTTTATGGTCTATGCTTTATTTTTTTTCACATGTGGATGGACTCTTTAGATGAATTTATTCGTCTACCAAAAGAAATTGTTTGGGATGCATGGTTAGAGTCTATTCCTTTTCCTATTGGGCTATATCTGCTCACGATGGGAATTTATTTCTGGCATCAAGAAGAACTTGCCATTTCGAAACATATGCAAAAACGCGAACGTATTTATCGCGATCACCGTTTATTTGATGCACTCACCCCACTGGCAGATGCAAATTATTTTAAGGCTCAGCTTAAATCGGCAATGGAACAAAGAACAGATGAGCTAGAAAACATGTCTGTTGTTCTACTCGACATGCATAACTTTAATCAGGTCAATCAAATTTACGGTTTTAATGAAGGCACATCTGTCTTACAGCACATTTCACAATTAATCAGTTTAAATTTAAGACCACATGATCTGCTCTGTCGTTTTGCAGGTGATCGTTTCATTATGCTCTTGCCGAAAACCAACGTACAACAAGCCGAAAAAATTGCTCTACAACTTGAACGTATGATTATGGTCAGTGCCTATTATCACCGTGATTTGTCGGTACACATTCCTTTAAAAGCACTCACTGCTTACTGTTCAGTAGAACAACATGAAACCACACAACAGTTATTAAGCGCCTTAAATCAACAATTAGTTCACCTAAAACAGCACTCCTTAGACAAGCGGGTCACTGTATGAGTTTTGAATGCGACTACAACTATATTCCTGCACACCATCAATTATCTATTTTAATTGATCTAACCGAGAGTCACGACGTCGATCATCACGCGTTGCTAAGTGGTAGTAGCCTTTTTTTGGAAGATATTTTGTCGGGGCAAAAACTGATTAACCAACAACAACTTCAACACGTTTTAAAAAATGCCGAGCTATGTTTTCGCAATCAAGATATAAGCTTTTTATTTGGTCAACGTAGTTTAACCACACCATTTAATGATGCAATTAAATCTATGCTCTATGCATCTACTTTAAATGAAGCCTTGAACCGTTATTTAACCTTTTCTGCATCGGTTTCACCATGGCTATGCCCACGTGTGATGTACAGCCAAAGCCAAATTCATATTTACTGGCTAGATGAAAACAAAGTTGAAAATCGCTTTTTAATTGAAAGTGCAATGAGTTCTCTACAAGCCTTTAGCCGCCAACTTTATCAAACCAAGTTGCCATGGAAATATGAGTTCAATTTTTCTGAGCCAGATTATATTGAACAATATTGGACACATTTAGGGAGTGCATTAGAATTTAATCGTCCTATGAATATGATGAGTTTGCCCTGTGATTTCATACATAAACAACTCCCCAATGCCTCCTCTACCCTTGCAGCCATCTGTCATCAACACGCACTTGAACAAACCGCTTCTCACAACATTCAGCAAAGTTTTTTACTCTGCTTATATCAATATCTAATGCAGAATATTCAAAATAATATTCAGCTTGAACAAACCGCAGAATATTTTCAAATGAGTTCTGCGAGTTTAAAAAGAAAGCTAAAAAAGCATCAGACCCACTTTCAAGCCCAACTCGATCAAAGTCGTTTGCATACAGCCATGATTTTATATCGCGTACATGGTTTTAAAACTGAACAAATTTCTCAATATCTACAAATTAATGATGCCACCAATTTTCGACGTGCCTTTAAGCGTTGGAGTGGCTTAACTGTGCAAGCTGCTCAGTCTTAACAGCGCCCACTCCATCTTTAAGTAAAATTATTTAGCCCAAAGAAATTAAAAAATAATCTAACAACTTTTCTCTTTCACCTGCCTTTTCAGGATCTAAAAGCTGAACCATCGCTCCGTCAATCACAAACAAAAACATGTAGGCATCTTGTTTTGAAGCCTTTAAGTTGATTGTTAAAAGTAAATTATAGATTTCATTAATGAGCCAGTTTCGATATTCGATCACAACCTGATAAGCCTTGGGATGTGTTTTTGCAATCTCAAAAATAGCTTTAAATGGCAAATGGTAAAGGCCGTCTAAGTCGGTATGTAAAAGATAAATTTCCTTGAGTTTATCGATTGTTGTTGGATAGTCGTATGAATAGATAATTGAAAGCACCTCTTCTTTTAATCCATCTTTTTGAAAGGTTAAACTCAACTCAATGAGGCGTTCTTTGGAGTGAAAGTAATTATAAAAAGTCGCTTTGGGCACTTTTGCTACTTCAATAATTCGGTCTACCCCGACTTTGTGAAAGCCATAGTTATTAAAAAGATAACGAGATGTATGAAGCACACTTAAAGCACGAAAAGGGAGATCTGAATGAGGCATAGTTTTACCGTTATAAAAAATTTTTGTTGTATATAAATGAGATAAAAATGCCTTCGCTCTTTTTGAGCAAATAAAAGGCATAGCAAAGCCATACAGACTGTGCTTGGCACATCTCAAGTTTTATTGTTGATGCAAGTTTTTTAGTCGTGACGATTTAAAGTCTGATAAGCCTAATGGCAATCAAACTCGTTAAAGAAAACTAAGTTGTGTTGTTATAGCTTTTGGCAATGGCTGCCAAGAAATTAAGAATATGCAAAGCCAACTCCTTATTATTGGGAGTTCTGCCAAAACATTAAAATTATGGTGGCAGAACGAAAGGGGGTTCGCAGACTGGAAACAAAGGAACCAGCACACCCGAGGGTGTCCCCCTTCCGCCCTACCGTAGAGAAAAAGGGGGCGAACGAGTTCCCGACACACAAAATAAGAATTTTGCATATCGACTTTGTTTTCACGGTCTGCGACAACCGACTGGCAATGTAGGCCAGCATGCGAAGAATAGTATTCCACCCTCTTGTAGTCAAGCACACAAAATGACATTTGTTTTAAATTAGATCATTAAAAAGTAAGGGTAAATAATGAGTGAGTTATTGTTAAATGAGGGTTTATAAAGTTATAGAAATTCAGAAAATTTAGGGATTTATAGGCTTTTTGATTTGGGTCTACGCAAACATTTTGTATAAGGTGTATATTATTAATTCTAGAATATCTTTAAAATATAGGTCTTTGAATGTATCAAGAATATAAGCGACTTTTGAAAATTAGAAAGTACTTTGTTATTTTTACACTCTTTGGAAATCCTTTTTTCTTGTTTTGTATCTTTCAGCTTCTCACCTACTTTAACGTTAATATTTCAGTGACTACACTTGTTTTGATTATAATAGCTTTATTACTCATGTTTTTTAGTAGCTTTTTTTTCCTGTCTAAAGATATTTGTCCTTGGTGTAAAGAGAGTTTTTTTACTGAAGGTTTTGGAACGGATGGAATAAGCCTTGTATTTAGAAGAAACTGTAAGCATTGCGGAATGCCTAAAAAGGTAAGAAATTCTTCATATTAAAATCTTATTTTATATAAAATGAGGCACCCTACTGATGATAAACTATTTGTGTAAGGTATATTATATGAATGCTAAAAAGTGAATAATATAAAATGGATGATGCAGAAAAATTTCAGTTCAAACTAGAATTATCATTAAACTTAAAATCTGCTAAAGACATTAAAAATTGGGCTATAGATAGATTAGATAAAAATCCAGCAGACTCATTAGCTTTGGACATTTGTTTTTTCTCTAAAGATGAAGAAGTCTTAGATTATTTTAATAATATTAGCATTTCCCAGACTAACTTAGAGCCTACTCTGAAGGAAAAAATTCTTTATGATGTGTTAAAAAAATGGCTAGAAAAACCCCCATCTATCGGATATTCAATAGAATTAATTTCTAATTTATTTGCGATCTTACTAAAAATATCTAAATATACTGAAGATGAAGATTTATACGATTTCATAAATTATTATGATGATGAGTTATATCTAGCTTCAGAAGGTATTTCTAAATTAGACTTAAAAGAAGTATGGCCCACTTTCTTAAATGATCTTGAGAATTGGCTTTCATAAAAATTTGAGCTTATTTCATAGAATGACTACTCTCAGAAATTAACCTCCCTTAAGGAGGCTGCGTCGTATTTTTCTAATAATTTTTTAATTCATGTTTTAAATCATTTAGTAGCTGTTCTATCTCTGGAGTTATGCCATTGTTTAAAGGAGTATAAAAAATACCTATTAATACCTCATCATCTTTTAAAGTAGGCAACAATTCATTCATGAAGTCATCTAAAGAAAATAGCTCAGCTTCATATCCTACCCATTCATTCTCGGCACATAACTCGGCATACTCTTTCGCAGGCCACACTGGAAATACTTTTTGATTATCCTCTGTTCCCGCTAACGCCCATCCATCCTTATATAAGCCCCAAACTTCTTGCGTATCGGCAATCACTTTTATGAAATGCTTATATCTTTTAGAACCTTCTAATGCAATTACTGCATCTATTTGCTTTTGACTCAGCTTCACAACACATGCCTATAAGTTATTGGAATCAATTATCATGATAATCTTATTGTTTTCAATAAAATACTCACCTACTTTTAATGAATTTTCTTCTATTAAAATTTGATTGATTTTAATTCTTTTATACTATAATCCAATCTTTAAAAATAGAAATGAAACTTGCTAAAACCTATGTCGAATATAATTAAAAAGCTATTTTTCTTATGGACAAAAGATGAAAGTAATACAAAAAATCGAAAATATGTTCAATTTGCAATGCTCATTTGTTTTCTATCAGGTTTTATTTCATTAGATGGTTATCTTGACTATAAGGCAATCTCAGGAGATCTCCCTCCTCATCGCCCAACAATTGGAATAAAAGGAATTTTCACGACACATAGCTCAAAAGGAATAACGCATATTAAACTTTCAGGGGATGTGATATATCCAAATACAGCTATAACTTATGATAACGTGCCATATATATTTTATAAACGAGAAGAATTAAGTGTTACTGGCTCTTCGATATATCACTTCATAAAGGAGCATCCTAATGAAACGGTTTTCGTATATGGTTTCCTACTAGAGAATGGAAATGGAAATTTTTATCCAATCAGAATTACAAATCTCCAAGGTATAATTTACACCTCAAATTTGATTAATAATTTACTCTCTGAACGTGAATATAATTTAAAAATATTAAATTATAAAATTTTCTTTTTTTCTCTAAGTATCATAGTCCTCATCTATTTAAGTTTTAAAGCAATTCGAGAAGATTATTAGTAAATTATAAAATCAGATTATTTTATTAATATAGCTATTAACTCTTACTATTTAAGTTATATAACATAATCACATACAATATTCTAAATAAAAAAGCTAAGCTCGATTACCGTAACTTAGCTTTTGAAAATAATTTTAATTAAAAAATTACTTATTTGATGTCTGTAAACTCAGAAACAGGTTTGTTAACTTCAACTTTTGTACCTGCAAATTTTTCGCTCACAAACTTTTGTACTTTAGGTAAGTGGTAAAGTTCACCCAACTTAGTATAAATCGGGTCATTTTTATTCGCTTCAGCAACACCTAATAAGTTCACATAAAGCTTTGTAGACTGGTCAATAGGTTCACGGAAAATAGAATCTTTCAGAACGTTTAAACCACCTTCAAGTGCCAATGTATTACCTAAAACAATTGCATCTACATCGTTTTTAACACGAACTGCTGTAGTCATTTGAATTGGTTTTAATTTCAAATTTTTAGGATTTTCAGCGATGTCATTGGTCGTCCCTTTTACAGGGTCAAAGTCTGGTTTAAGTTTAATTAATTTAGCAGACTGTAATAACGTTAAAGCACGCGCTTCGTTAGCAGTATCATTTGGAATCGCGATTGTAGCGCCTTGCGGGAACTCATCAACAGTTTTAACTTTATTTGCATAAAGACCCATTGGTTCCAAGTAAGTTGTCGCAACAGCAGCAACTTTAGCTGTATTTGAAGCATTGTAAGCTGCTAAATAGTTAAATGACTGGAACGCATTTACGTCTTGCTCACCACTTGCTACAGATGTATTTAACACAACGTAGTCAGTCAGGTTAGTCACTTCGAGTTTAATACCCGCTTCTTTAGTTTCAGGAAGCGTTGCAACATATTTCCACACGTCAGTATCTGAACCTGTTGAAACAAGTTTAATCGTGCGAACTGACTCAGTTTTGTCTTTAGCTGGTGCTGTACTTTCAGTTTGTGCAGGTTGTTTATTACATGCAGTCAATGTGAGTACAGATGCGCTGAACAAGACACTAAATAATTTTTTCATAGATACATCCTAAAATAGGAAACGCCTACTACAAAAGAGTGAGACATTCCCAACCATTGGGTCGAAATGCAATATTTGGCTGGAAGTAATTTCCAGATATATAAGGGTTTAGAAGCCTGAATTCAGCCTTATTTCTTCCTTGATCTTGCTCGCTGAACAATAGAATTATGTTTTGAATCAGTTTCTAAATATTGGCTCATCATATATCAATAAGTGAATATTCTACAAATAACTTGTTCAATTCTGATATATAGACACCTTCACACTAAGATATTGAAAATAAAAAATATATTATATAAATAAAGCAATTTTGATTAAAATATATACTTATTTGATTTATATGAAATTTTCCGGAGTCGTTATGAATATTTAAGCTAAATCTTACTGTAATTTATATTTTTTGCATATAAAAGTCCCCACTTTCATCAGGGCTTTTTGAGTTTAGTGAATGCGAAGAGATCAGAACGCACTACAATACTTTTCAATAGATTTTATTAATTCTAAGTAAAGTGAATAGCATGAAATAAATGATATAGAAAAATTTCAGTTTAAATTAGAGTTATTATTAAATTTAAAATGCAATAAAGCATCAATACAACTTAAATCCTAACAAGCATGCTTCACACGATAAGCTTTTTACTCGAACCAACTCAATAAGAATATAGTGGTAAAAATTGTTGTTTGCTTTTCATTCTATTCCTTTCAATTTATAAAAAATATATAATATTCTCAATAGCTTTCTAATTATCTATTACTTTCAATCATGATCATTTAGTTTCAATAAAGAGAATAAAATGCAAGAACAAGCTTTACCCTCATCTCCTCAAGATTTGAATGAGGATCAAAATATTACGCCCCCACCAATTTCACAATCAGGAATTTATCATTTTAAGTTTCATGGTAAAGCCTCAGAATATTTTGGAATCTGGATCGTTAATATTCTTTTGACTATTATTACTTTAAGCTTATATGCACCTTGGGCTAAAGTTCGTCGCTTACGCTATTTCTATGGCAATACAGAATTTTTTGAACGCCGCTTTGATTTTACAGGGATTCCAACCAAGATTTTGATTGGACGTTTAATTGCATTAGGAATTTACGCAGTATTTGCAATTTCATCACAGTATTCAATGATTGCGACTGTGGTTGGACTAGTTGCACTATATACAGCAATACCTTGGCTAATTCGCGCTACTTTGCGTTTTACTGCACGAAATAGTAAGTTTGGTAACGCACGCTTTTATTTTGGTGGAACCATAAAAGAATCTTATAAAGTATTTCTTTTAAGTATATTGGTATATATTTTCACATTAGGAATCTTTACGCCTGTAGCTATTTGGCTATATAAAAAATATTATCTTAACAACTTATATGCTGGACAATTAAATTTTAAATTAAACGCGAAATGGTCTGCATATATGGCTGCAGTTTATATACCAGTTTTTATTGCGCTTGGTATAATTGCTATTTTTTCAATCATTTACTTCGCTATTGCAGGAACAATTTCTGGGTTCTCACCGAACGCTGTAGTCTTCGGAATGTTTATGGTATATGCATTTATTGGATTATTTATTTATCCATTAATTGCTGCACGTCTTTTTATTACGACATGGAACAATACGACAGTTGGAAACAGTCAATTTAAAACAGACTGTAATCAATGGCGTTTTGCATGGATTGTAGCTTCAAACTGGATTGTAAAAATCTTAACCATAGGTTTAATGTCTGCTTGGGCTGCGGTTCGTATTCACAAATATCAGATTGAATCGATGAGTTTAATTTTATTAGATGATCCAGATCAAATGATGAATCTAGCTCAGCAAGAACAAAGTGCTTTAGCTGAAGAAATCAGTGATATTTTTGATATTGACATCTCTCTATAATAATCTGAGTTTAATAATTTATGTCCCAAGCAGTAGATATCATTTTCTATGATGGCATAGTGTCTAAACCCCACCGTGCTCAGATTTCAGCTCAATCTAAATCTGAAGTTCTCATTCGGTATGGTGAGCAATTAGAACAACAGCGTCATTATCAATATACTGATATGAAATTGATTGGTGCGCTGGGACAATTACACCCATTGATTGAATTATCTGATGATGCACGAATTGAATTTCATAGTGCATTACCTGAATGGTTTAATTACACAACTAAAAAGGTTCAACATTCGATCTGGAAACTTGAACGCTCTCCGAGTCTTATTCTTTTTAGTGTAATTTTTGTGATTACTTTCGCGATCAGTCTAGTGAAATGGGGTGTTCCAGCCACATCCCATTATCTTGCTTTTCAATTACCCGAGAATACTTTAAAGAAACTAGGTGATGAAGCCGAGAATTATTTATTAAATAATTGGACTGCACCCAGCCAATTAGCACAAACCCAAAAAGACCAAATTACTAAACAATATTTGAATACTATTGCTGAAAACAGACCAGCCAAATTAGTCTTCCGTAAAGGCGATCAATTAGGGGCTAATGCTGTAGCGCTACCTAATAATACGATTATCATCACAGATGAACTGATCAAAATGGCACATAATAATCAGGAAATCTTAGGCGTCTTAGCCCATGAACAAGGGCATTTGATTTATCGTCATAGTTTACAACAAGGGTTAACTAGTTTAGGCCTAAGTATATTATACATTGCAATGACAGGAGATAATTCAGACTTATTTACGTCATTACCTGCTGCTATGATTGGTGCAAATTACTCACGTAAATTTGAGTCCGAAGCCGATCTATATGCTTTACAACTAATGGATAGGAAGCATATAGAAGTCTCGCACTTCGCAAATTTCTTACAACGTTTAAGCGATACAACAGAAGAAGGTATCGATAAAAAAAATCAGTCTAACCCGCCAACTTCTCAAGAAGAATCTTCAGCTAATAAACTATCTACAGCTGTTCTTGATACTTTATCATCTCATCCTGCAACTGAAGAGCGTATTCGAATGGTTCATGATTTTGAGAAAAAACAACATGCTAAAGATTAAATAGTAGAAAACGAGGATTCAGTCCCAAGACACGATGAAATATAAAATTAAGCTGAAATCTAAATCAGCTTAACTCAATCCAAGTTTTCATGTGGGTTTCTAACTACTAAAACTTTTTTTTAAAGGCGCACAAAATAATTTATAGGTTCACGGGCTCTATCTAGAAAATTTATGGTCTTTAGGAAGTGGAGCATCACATGGTTGATCCGTCTTTACATTGACCATTTTCACAGGCCCATCGTTGTAGATTGTTACCTTACAGCCTTTTACAACGTATTCCTGTTGAATGCCACCGTACATTTCATCCTCAGAAACAGCAGATGCAACATCACACGCCTCGTCAGCACGGCATATAGCCTCTTCCCCACCAGCCTCTACAGCTTCTGCTCCAGCAGCTTCCATTGCGTCTACAGCACTCTCTTGCACTTCAGCATCTACAGCCTGTATTTTTGCTGCATATGTATTTGAAAGATTCATCATAAGAAAAATTGCAAGAAAGAACTTACTACTGTGATTTATTAAATTCATGAATTATCCATATCTCTTAATTTAAATTCAGCGTATACCGAAATCGATTTTACTTTGCAAGTTAGGGATGCAAAGGGGTAGTATTATAAGGAACTATTCTACCCATAATTATACATATAGCAGCAATAGTTGACCCGAAAGAATTCTTCAAACAATTACAAGATATTGACCATATATGAGGGTGCGATTAACTACAAAATATAAAATTAAGCTGAAGTCTAAATCTGTCCAACTCAATCCAAATTTTTATATAGGTTTCTAAGCATTAAAACATTATAAAAAAAGCCCCTGCTTTTAACAGGGGCTTTTCGAATTTGGTGAAGCAGTGAAGTTCTAATTCAAACTAAGTATTGATGACATAGCTTTGTGCAATTCATTGTCCGCCGATTCAACTTTGTCGCTTTGCCAAGCAATATAGCCATCTGGCCTGATCAATATGCAAGCATTTTCATCATTAGTCCAAGAACGAGAAAGTTCTCCATAAGAGTCTTCAATGTCTCTTTTTGGACCTACCTGTATAACGTTAATATCCAAGTTGAGCCGGTTATTAAGTTTGTCTACTGCACACTTCCATTTGTCACCTTGTAACCAACAGAAAAGCGTAAACTTTCCATTTCCGATTAAGTCTAAGGTTGATATTTTTTTATGATTTTTGACTAACCATGTATGAGGGAGTTTATGACCAGAAGTAAATGAAGGATAATAATAAAGATCTTCATCTCTACAAGAATCTATTTTATTTTCAATATTGTACGCTGTTTCAATAATTGCAGATGAATGATACCGTACATTAGTTTCTACGCCTAAAGCAGCAAATTCATAAGCTTTATATTCAATCGCAGATCTTAAATCACGGCGTTTAACAGCACCTTTTTCATTACCTTCGCTTAAGGCATTTATGCTTCCTTGCATCGTCTCTGTACTGTACTTTCCATCTAACTCTAAAGCAGAAAATATTGTAGAGAACTCTCTAACACTTTGATTTGCCCGTTTAACAATTCGCTCACCAACAGGTGCTCTTTCATCATTAAAACTTTCTAATAAACCACTACCCGCTTTACCATTTAATACAAATGCTAACTTCCAACATAAGTTATAAGCGTCTTGTATAGATGAGTTTGAACCTAATCCATTCGAAGGTGGATGACGATGGACCGCATCACCAATACAAAAAACTCGGCCTTTCGAATATTGCTCTGCATACATTTCATTTACTGTCCATAACGACTTACTATTTATACTTATTTCAATGTCGTTATCACCAATAAGCTGCTTACAAATTGCAATTGCCTCATTATCGGTGAGAGATGGTTCTTCTTTTTCAATGTCATAACCCCAAACAATCTGCCATTCATTCCAAGGTCTGACCATCCGCAATAATCCTAACCCGATTCCACCAATGTTTGCTCCAGGTTGTATAATCCACCAGAGGTAACCAGGTCGATGCGAAACATATTTTGTTAAATCGGCTTTAAAAATAATGCTGATACTGCCACTTTTCCCCATTTTACCTGCCATAGGTAAATCTAAATCTTTTACGACTTTACTGCTCGCACCATCAGCCCCGATTAAATATTTACATCGGATTAAGTATGTTTGTTTAGTCAGTCTATCTAAAACAGTGACTGTTACACCATTCTCATCTTGTACGTGAGATAAGTATTCCGTATCGAATCTTGGATGACTCCCTCGTGATGCCGCATTTGAAAGCAAAATAGGTTCAAATAAGTGTTGAGGAAGATCACATTGTTCACAAGGACTCGCTTTAACATATTCCGAGATTCTTGCTGGATGATTCATTCCATAAGGAAAGCGTCCAATTTCGTCACCCGTTAAAGATGTGCAATAAACAACATCTCCCATAACTTCTTTTGGTGCTGCTTTTGCTATTACTTCATCAGATATCCCTAAATCTCGAACAATTTCCATTGTTCTTTGACTTATGTAATGAGCACGAGGACTGTTTGCCAGCCATCTATATTTAGTTATTATGATATTTCTAATTCCATAAGTACTTAACATAAGAGCAGCAGAAGAACCAGCTGGACCACTTCCAACAATTAAAACATCAGTTTCTAACATTTTTATCCTATTACTTACATATTATTGATAGCTAAACAGCTATTTCACACATCTAAAGAAAAATAACCATCTTGGATATATTATTGCTTATAAAAATTAAGCTTAGTTATTAATAAAGTATTCACAACATTAAGCGTAAAATAAAATTTCGCTCTGATTTTTAAATATAAATTATTCCTATACCCCCTATTTACAAAATAATCATAAATAAAATCTCTACCCAATAACAGCTATTTATTAATTTTGATAATTTTTTAAACTATAAAATTATTCGTAAGTTTTCAAAGCTCCTAAACTACTTTCTATAGTATGGAGATCTAATAAGGTATCAGCAATATTTTTTGTATATTAAACATATCTCAATCATATTTATTAAATAAATTTTGATCATACCATTTTTCAAATTCAAAACTAGTTTCAGGAAAATTCTTGATCATATCCTCACATTCCTTAAACATTTTTTCTACTTCACTTTTAAAATCAACCTTTACTCCCCCAAGATCTTCTAGTTCGGTCCCTCTATGAATTATATTAATTAAGTCGATAGAGTAATTATTTTCTTTCAAAAGTCTAAGCATATATGGTGTATACAAAAAATGTTCAGCTTCATTTATATCTATATAATCATTTTTTAAAGAATACAAAACACCCAGATTAACTAGTAAAAGTAACTTTTCCAAATCAGTTTTTCCAGATCTACTCATTTATCTCTCCAACTATTCTTATATTAATCTCAAAACCTTATTAAATTGACTTTAGTAATAATTGATATGTTCATTTTATATCTAAGTAACTCTATTAAATTTTTCTATTTAGAGTCATTTAAAATCCTACAGATTAAGTATAGTAACCTTCAACCTCCAGACTAGATGCTGACACAACTCAATCAATTTATGCCATAGAAATAAAAAAAGCCCCTGCTTTTAACAGGGGCTTTTCAAATTTGGCGGAAGCGGTGAGATTCGAACTCACGGAGGACTCACACCCTCGTCGGTTTTCAAGACCGGTGCATTAAACCGCTCTGCCACGCTTCCATGTGCGTAAGAATACAAAGCTTATTCATTTTATTCAAGAAAAAAATCATCGCTTTGTGTTCAAGTGCGTATTGTTTCATCAACTATTACAATTGAGCAGCTAATTCTGCTCCTTCTTTGATCGCACGCTTCGCATCTAGCTCTGCTGCGAGCTTTGCACCACCAATAATATGGTAGTTCGCTATAGTCGACTCACCTTCTTTTGGCATCAAGTCTTTTACTGACTCTTGTCCTGCACACACCACCACCGTGTCTACACGTAAAAGCTGATCTTGCCCATTATGCTCAATCCAAAGCCCTTCATCAGTGACCGCTTTATATTGCACACCGCGAAGCATCTGTACGCCATGTTTTTTAAGCTGTGCACGATGTACCCACCCCGAAGTTTTGCCAAGACCAATACCCAGTGGTGTAGTTTTACGTTGCAATAAGTAAATCTGACGAATTGGGAGCTCAATCTGAGCAGGTTGCATGCCACCTTCAGAAATATAGTTCGGATCTGGGTCTACACCCCACTCCCGTTGCCATTCGGCTAAAGGTTGAGGCTGTGGTTGATGTGGAGGTTTAAGTAAAAACTCCGACACATCGAAACCAATACCACCTGCACCAACGACAGCAACTCTTTGTCCAACTTCCGCCCCTTTTAATACTTCCGCATAGGAAAGTACTTGTGGCGCATTACTACCTTCAATTTTTAATGCGCGAGGGATTACACCAGTTGCAACAATCACTTCATCAAAACCTTCGCGTTCAAGCTGCTCGCGATTCACGCGAGTATTTAAACGTACATCCACCCCTGTTTTTTCGAGTTGTACTTTGAAGTAGCGAATCGTTTCGTGGAATTCTTCTTTACCCGGTACAACCTTGGCAAAGTTGAATTGACCACCCACATCAGTGCTTGCTTCAAACAAGGTGACTGCATGGCCACGACTTGCCGCAACAGTTGCTGCGGACATTCCTGCTACACCACCGCCTACTACTGCAATGCGTTTAGGCTGCTTGGTTTTTAAATAAACTAGTTCAGTTTCATGACCTGCACGTGGGTTAACTAAACACGACACACGCTGATTTTTAAAAGCGTGGTCTAAACATGCTTGGTTACAGGCAATACAGGTATTAATTTCATCAACACGATTGGTTGCAGTCTTATTTACCCAAAAAGCATCGGCCAATAATGGTCGAGCCATTTGAATCATATCCGCTTTCCCTGCCGCCAAAATTTCTTCGGCAGTTTCAGGCATGTTAATACGGTTTGATGCAATAATCGGAATTGAAATATGTTGTTTTACATGAGCAGTGTAATCGACAAAAGCTGCACGAGGCACAGACGTTACAATGGTAGGTACACGTGCTTCATGCCAACCAATGCCTGTATTTAATAAAGTTACACCCGCTTTTTCTAAAGCCTTCGCAACAGTGACCACTTCTTGCATGGTATTACCGTCATGAACCAAATCGAGCAATGACAAGCGGAAACAAATAATAAATTTCTCACCGACTTTGGCACGAATCGCCTTTACGACTTCGACTGGAAAACGCATACGGTTTTCAATTTCACCGCCCCAACGGTCGGTACGACGGTTCACATGGCTACTTAAAAACTGGTTAATTAAATAACCTTCCGAGCCCATAATCTCGACACCGTCATAGCCTGCTTTTTTGGCAATATCAGCGCAATGTGCATAGTCTTCAATCGTACTTAAAATATTTTTTTCAGATAGTTCACGTGGTTTAAATAGTGAAATTGGCGATTTGATCGGACTAGAAGACACCACAAAAGGTTGATAACCATAACGACCGGCATGCAAAATCTGCATTAAAATTTTTGAACCATGCTTATGTACCGCATGGGTGACTAAACGGTGCTGTGGAATATCGGTTAAACCATTCATGGTTCCACCCATCGGTAGTAGCCATCCTTGACGGTTCGGAGAAATCCCCCCCGTAACAATCAGGCCAACACCACCTTTGGCGCGCTCTTCAAAATAAGCTGCCAGTTTGGGATAGTTATAAAAACGGTCTTCTAATCCCGTATGCATGGATCCCATCACCACACGGTTTTTAATTGTGGTAAAGCCTAAATGTAATGGTTTTAATAAATTGGCGTAACTTGTCATGCTGCGTCCCAATAGTTTTTGCAACTTGTTGCATAGTACTTTAATACTTTTTTTATGTTTTAGGATGACCATGTAAAGAAATTTATCGGAGCTTATGGTCAATCCATTAAAATCACTCCTATTGCTTTTATTTAATGACACTAATGAAATTTGGCTCTTTTTCCCATTTATATAATAAGCACAACATAATCAATCCAAGAATGGTGCCAACTGGAAATGCAAAAAGTAAAAATACAGTTAAGAAAAGTGAAATATATCTAGAATTTTTTGAGCCATCTAAAACTCTTTTAGCAGCATATATATGAAGCCCAATCACAACTACTTTTCCAACTATTCCACCGAGTAAAGAAGCAAAGACAGAGCCACTTATTGCCATATAATGGTAAATCATATAAATCACGTCGAGTACCGTGATTATAGCGACGACATAGTGCGCACGTGATAAGCCAATATTTTTCTTCATATTCATCCTATTTTCTTTTTAAGTCATTAAAAGTCTTTTCTTATTTGAACAACAATACTTCATTCCCTCCTTCTCATTCTATAAATACGCTTAGATTTTTTACCAAATGAAAACTTCAGGCTAGAAGGAATGAATTAATGCTTTTTTTGCCAAAAAAAGCACCATGAATAGTGCTACAATAGCCGCCATTCAGAATTCTCGAGACCACCTGTACGGGGTCTTTTTTATAAATGTTAGGATTAGCAATGACTGATAATGCAACTATCTTGCAGCATGTACCAGTAGGCAAAAAAGTTGGGATTGCCTTCTCCGGAGGCCTAGACACTTCAGCTGCTTTATTATGGATGAAACAAAAGGGTGCAGAGCCTTATGCATATACTGCAAACTTAGGCCAGCCTGATGAAGATGACTACGATGCAATTCCAAAGAAAGCAGAACAATATGGCGCTGTAAAAGCTCGCTTAATTGACTGCCGCTTACAACTTGCGCTCGAAGGTATTGCTGCAATTCAGTGTGGTGCATTCCATATCAGTACAGGTGGTGTTCCTTATTTCAATACGACTCCATTAGGTCGTGCGGTAACAGGTACAATGTTAGTTACTGCAATGAAAGAAGATGACGTAAACATCTGGGGTGATGGTTCAACTTATAAAGGTAACGATATTGAACGTTTCTATCGTTACGGTTTGTTGACCAACCCGAATCTTAAAATTTATAAGCCTTGGTTAGATCAAAACTTCATCGACGAACTCGGTGGCCGTGCAGAAATGTCACAATTCCTGATCGACAATGGCTTTGACTATAAAATGTCAAAAGAAAAAGCGTACTCAACTGACTCAAACATGTTGGGCGCAACTCACGAAGCAAAAGATCTTGAATACCTAAACGCTGGTATCAAAATCGTAGACCCAATTATGGGCGTTGCTTTCTGGAAAGATGAAGTTGAAATCAAACCAGAAGAAGTAACTGTACGTTTTGAAGAAGGTGTACCTGTTGCGTTAAACGGTCAAACTTTTAACAATCCAGTTGAGCTTATTCTTGAAGCAAACCGTATTGGTGGTCGTCATGGTTTAGGTATGTCTGACCAAATCGAAAACCGTATTATCGAAGCTAAATCTCGCGGTATCTATGAAGCACCGGGTATGGCCCTTCTTCATATTGCTTACGAGCGTTTGGTTACTGGTATTCATAACGAAGATACAATCGAACAATACCGTATTAACGGTTTACGTTTAGGTCGTTTACTTTACCAAGGTCGTTGGTTCGACTCTCAAGCGCTTATGTTGCGTGAAACTGCACAGCGTTGGGTTGCTAAAGCTGTTACAGGTGAAGTAACTCTAGAGCTTCGTCGTGGTAATGACTACACGATCATGAACACTGAATCTCCAAACTTAACGTACGAAGCTGAACGTTTAACAATGGAAAAAGGCGATTCAATGTTCTCGCCTATGGACCGTATTGGTCAGTTGACTATGCGTAACCTCGACATTACCGATACACGTGCAAAACTTGGTATCTATACAGATGCTGGTTTACTTTCAATCGGTCAAGGTTCTGCTATTCCTCAATTAGACAGTAAGAAAAAATAATTTTCTTATAGCGTCAAAAAAGGCCACCTATTAAGGTGGTCTTTTTATTTTAAATGTTTGAGTTCAAGCAATTTCAGAGATTTGTAAAGGCTGATAATAAATTTGATTGCGGCCAAGCTCCTTTGCCCGATATAAAGCTTGATCCGCTGCGTGAATTAACTTTTCCTGATTTACTTTCAAGTCCTCTGTATAAACAGTAAAACCCAAACTAATTGTTACATGTTTAGAAACTAAAGATGCCGCATGAGGGATAGCTAAACACTCTATGGCTTTATAAATATTTGCAGCCACAGCATATGCACCTTGAGCCTGTGTTTTCGGCAAAAGAACGACAAACTCTTCGCCGCCATATCGAGCAACAAAATCAACATGGCGAATCGAATTTTTAATTGCAGTGGCAATAGATGCGATGACCTTATCCCCCATCTGGTGTCCATAAAAATCGTTATAGTTTTTAAAAAAATCGATATCTATAAATAAAACCGCCAAAGGTCGTTGTTCTTGTTTTGCTCGATAGTAAAAAAAGTCAAACATCTCATCAAAAGTACGTCGATTAGAGATTTTAGTCAGCGCATCTTGCTGACTTAAATGAAGCAATTCCGAAGCTTCAATACGTAAAATCTGTTCATTAAGTTCCGCAAGCTGATTATTTAAAAAGAGACTTCTTTCCCTAGACGAGAGCATGGTACTAATTGAAAATCCTAAAATACAACTGCCAAATAACGCCCTTCCCAAAGCAATATAGTCACAGTTCGCATTTAAAAAAAGCAATAGTGAAAATACGCAGATAGCTGCTCCCAAGCCCACATAGAGCATATGCACAGGCTTTATACCACTCAAAATAAAGCCAAGCATATATAAGAAAGAAAGCAATAACATCGACTGATTTTTAAGTGCGGCATTGCCTACGCTAAGCAGGAGCATTGCATTAAAAATAATCGTTAAAAAAACAATGCCGCACGCTGCAATATAAAAATATTTAGTGAGTTTCTTAAACTTTGCAAAGACCCAAAATAGCAACAATGCGCAGGCAATATTAATCGCACTGAGAATGCAATAAATAAAATCCCAAGTAATGTAAGGCACCCCAATAACTAAATAGTCTGTAGGTAGAGCCAGCAAAATAAAGATGAGATAAGTTAAGATGCCACTTGCTAAAAATTTGGAGATATTTTGCTTGGTACGTTCAAGATTTAAATGCCAGAATTTTTGTTCTAATTGATCTGGCAATGGGGTATTAGCATAACGGTGAGTATGTAGCGTTACTAAATATTCTATTTCTTCTTTTAATTTGAGTAATTGATGTACATTTCCCCTATTTGCCACTACTCGATTCCTGCATACTACATATTAACAAAATATAACATTATTTTTTAATGCCCTATTGGCTTTATTTTGCCATTTGTCCGTAATTCTCGTTACCATTTTCACACTTTATCGATTATCATTTGTTTTATTTCGAAGTTTGAACTGCCTTGAACTCTATTACCCTGCTCCAGCCAGATGATTGGCATGCACATTTACGTGATGGTTTAGCATTAAAACGTACCGTACCTGATTTGGCTAAACAATTTGCCCGCGCGATTTGTATGCCGAACCTTGTTCCGCCTGTTAAAACAGTGGAAGAAGCCTTAGCTTACCGCGAACGTATTCTTGCTCATGTTCCAGAAGGTCTCAATTTTGACCCACGTATGGTGCTTTATTTTACTGATTTCACTTCACCAGACGAAGTTCGTAAAATTAAAGAATCTGCGCATGTAAATGCAATTAAGCTTTACCCAGCAGGTGCTACCACTAACTCCGATAACGGTGTAAGTGACATTCGTAAAGTTTATGCAGTGATTGAGCAATTAGAAGCACATCAAGTTCCGTTATTGCTTCATGGAGAAGTGACTCATAATCACGTCGATATTTTTGACCGTGAAAAACGCTTCCTAGATGAAGTTTTATCGCCGTTATTAAAACAATTTCCGAAACTTAAAGTCGTGCTTGAACATATTACGACAAGTGATGCTGCACACTTTGTTTTAGAACAAGACCGTAATGTGGCTGCAACAATCACACCGCAACATTTGTTATTTAACCGTAATGACATGTTGGTCGGTGGAGTTAAACCACATTTCTACTGTCTACCAATTTTAAAGCGTCAAACACATCAAACAACTTTGCTTGAAGTTGCAACAAGTGGTAATCCTAAATTTTTCTTGGGTACAGACAGCGCACCTCACTCACAAAATGCAAAAGAAAATGCGTGCGGCTGTGCGGGCTGCTATAGTGCACCTAATGCAATTGAACTTTATGCTCAAGCATTTGACCAAGTCGGTAAATTAGAACGCTTAGAAGGTTTTGCTAGCCACTTTGGTGCAGACTTCTACGGTCTACCACGTAATACTTCTACCATTACTTTGGTAAAAGAAGATAACCTTGTTCCAGAATCTTTTGATTATTTAGATGATCAAAAAATTATCCCGCTGCATGCCGGGAAAATGCTGCAATGGAGAAAAGTGTGACACAAGAAACCTCTGTCCCGGTCATTGGCCAACGTTTTCGTGGCTTCTTACCTGTTGTTGTTGACGTTGAAACGGCAGGTTTTAATGCCCAGACAGATGCATTGCTAGAAATCGCGTGCATTCCAATTGTGTATGATGCTCAGGGACAATTTGTCCCTGGTCCAGCATTCCATGCGCACATTAACCCGTTTGAAGGGGCTAACCTCGACCGCCGTTCGCTAGACTTTATTGGCATTGATCCATTCAATCCAATGCGTATTGCAATGGCTGAAGATGAAAGAACCGCTTTGCGTCGCATTTTTAAATCGGTCAATGAAGTTCGTAAACAGCAACACTGTACCCACGCGGTGCTGGTTGGTCATAATGCTCATTTTGATCTTGGTTTTGTTCAAGCAGCGATTGCACGTACAAGTACAAAAAACCAGAACCCATTTCATAGCTTTTCAGTCATGGACACTGTGACTTTAAGTGCTGTTATGTTCGGTCAAACTGTTCTTGCTAAAGCCTGTATTCAAGCTGGAATTGAGTTCGATGGTAAAGAAGCACACTCTGCTTTATACGATACTCAGAAGACTGCTGAACTGTTTTGCTATATTTTGAACAAACTGTCTCCTTACCTACTTGACAGTTTGGTGGCGGCTTCTTAAGATACCGCCATCCTCAACGTCCCTATCGTCTAGAGGCCTAGGACATCGCCCTTTCACGGCGGTAACCGGGGTTCGAATCCCCGTAGGGACGCCATATTCTATTCTTATAAAATTCCTTTTTATTTTCTTAACATTCTATTTGTTTTTTAAACACACCTTACTTCCAAATAAAATACACTTGTATTTAAATATCATTGATCCAGTATTTTCTTTATATAGTTTTACATTATAATAATTCTTATTTTTATATTGATATTTATTATCAAACAGGTTTTAAATGGATCTTAAGCTTCGTCTCCTCTCCTTGAGCATCGCTCAACTCTGCTGTATTTCAAGTGCTTTCGCAGAAACAGATAACTCCCCAACGACTCTGGCAACTATTAAAATTAAGGCCCAACAGGCATCTGACCAAACCTATAAAGTCGATAATTCGAGTAGTGCAACACGCAGTGAAGTCGCATTAATAGATACACCACAATCGGTTAGTGTTGTAACCCAAAAAGTAATTGAAGATATTGGAGCAACTCGCTTAGTCGAAGCGCTTGATTTAGCCGGAGGAGTTACACGTGCTAATAACTTTGGTGGTCAAGGCTTAACAGGGTTTAATCTTCGTGGTTTCACCAGCGGTGAGTTTTACCGTAATGGATTCCCGATTAACCGTGGTTATCCGAACGCTCCAGATAGCAACACGATTGAACGCGTAGACGTTTTACGTGGCCCCTCTTCTAGCTTATATGGCCGAGGTGACCCTGGTGGTACGTTTAACTTAATTTCTAAAACACCGAAGTCTGAGCAACAAACCACTTTAGGTGCCCAGCTTAACAGTGAAGGTTTATATCGCACCACGGTAGATACGACAGGAACCGTACCCAATGCAGATAATATCGGTTATCGTCTAAATGTAATTGCAGAGGGTGGTGATAGTTATCGTGACCATGTCGAATCCAAACGATACGGAATTGCACCTGTCATTCAATGGCAAGCTTCCGACGCTACCAAAGTAACTTTTGAGGCCGATATTTTAAGAAATCAGCATCCGCTTGACCGTGGGCATACGCGCTATGCAGGTCAGAAGTCTTTTAATAGCTCACCAGAAACATATTTATGGGAAACAGGTAAATATAACAATCGAATCTACAATGATAACAATATGACTCAATTACGAGTCGAACATGCTCTGGGAAATGACTGGAAGCTGAATGCTGGTGTGCAATATTTAAACGGCAAATTGTATGGCTATGCAGTAGAGGCAAATGGTATTCAAAATGACGGTGAAACTTTAGGCCGAAATTACAACTACCGCGAATTAAAATGGCAAGATACCGATGCCCAAATTAACCTAACAGGTAATTTTCAGCTTTTAGGTTTAGCACATACCTTAGTGACTGGGCTTGAATATGAAAATTATGATTACAAGTCATACATTATTCGTTCAAGTGGTGATGTCGGTAGTTACCCTATTAATATTTATGACCCTGTTCTAGGGCAGCCTCTACCTGAACTTAATCGCGTGACCACACATGACCGCGAAAACTTAAAAACAACTGCTGTTTTTGTACAAGACCAAATCGATTTAAATGAACGTTTAAGCGCGCTATTGGGTATACGTTTTGAGCACTATGAGCATGACTATAAAAACCTATTACCAAATACTGCAAACTGGAATACGAGTCACGATGCCTTTATTCCCCGTTTAGGGTTAGTTTTTAAAGCCCGTGATGATCTTTCAATTTATAGCAATGCTGCAAAATCTTTTAAACCAAACACTGGTGCAAGTCATAGTGGTGAAGGCTTTGATCCAGAAGAAGGTATGGCTTACGAATTAGGCTTTAAATGGCAAGCACTAGAAAATATGTTGTCGGTTGACTCTGCTATTTTCTACGCGAAAAAAGAAAATGTCTTAACGGATGATCCTTTATTTCAAAATTATAAAGTTGCTGCTGGCGAAGTCCGTAGCCAAGGTATTGAGCTAAATATTGCAGGGCAAATTACTCCAGCTTGGAAAGTTATTGGTGGATATGCCTATACAGATGCAGAAGTGAGCAAAGACAATATTTTGCAAAAAGGAACAGCACTGGCCAATATTCCGAAGAATAGTTTTAATCTTTTAAATATCTATGAATTTCAAGATGGCCCTTTACAAGGCTTAGGTCTAGGGATTAATCAAAAATATATTGATAAGCGTGCAGGACAAACCGCCAATAGTACTTACATCATGAAAGGTTATGCCGTTACAGATTTGGTTTCTTACTATCAAGCAACACCAAAACTTCGTCTTAACTTAGATCTGAAAAATATTTTTGACAAAGTTTATGATGAAAGTGCATTCAATTTATATGCCTATCCGGGTGAATCACGTATGGTTCAATTGGGTATGAGCTATACGTTCTAAACTGAACTATAAAGACATCTGATATACAGCAGTCTGTTCAAGGCAACAACCTTGTAGGGCGGATCTCGTTAGGGATATCAAACACTAAAAGCCACTGCATTTTTAAGGCAGTGGCTTTTTATTAAGCTACTTTTATAGAAAAAATATAATTTACTGATTTATAAATATTTTTATAATTAAATTATGTTCTACACTAAACATAGATCAAAACTATAATTTGAACATGATATGCAAATTCGATTATTTCACCTAAAAAATTCGCGCTCTCAACGCATCATTTGGTTTTTAGAAGAATTAGGACTCGACTATGAACTCACTATTAAAGATCATTCAGGCATAAGCGAAGATAAAAACTCACCTCATCAATTATCAAAATTTCCAACTATTGAAATTATTGAACAAGGAAAGACTTCTATCTTAGCTGAAACCTCAGCAATCCTAGATTACCTATCTCATTTACACTCCCAATTGGGACCGAACAACCTATCAAGCCAACAGCTCCAAAATTTTTATTATTGGAAAAATTATTGTGAGGCGACATTCATTTCCGATCTGGTACTTAAACAAATTTTTCACCAAATTGCACAACGTACGCCTTTTCTGGTGCGTTTCGTTCCAAAACTTTTAAAATACGGATTTGATCAAGGTTATCTCAATCAATCGTTACAACGACAAATGAAAATGATTGATGAACATTTAGAGCAACACGTATGGTTTGCCGGAGATCAATTTACTATTGCTGATATTTTGATGTGGTTTCCATTACTGGCTTGCTCACAAAATTACAGCCAGTTTAAACATATACACCGTTATCTTGCCCAAATAGAAAACAGACCTGCCTTTAACAATGCTTTAATTAAAGGCCAATGGTCTGCTTCTACATTTAACGCTTACTGGACGACTGCATGGTAATGAAATTATGCAGACTTACGTGAATTCACTTGTCCTTGAATCACCGCTTTAATATTGCCTTTGGCATAATTTAAAAACACCACAAGTGGTGAAAGTTTTGGATTTGGTTTTTTACCCTTGCCAATGGTTTTGAATTGGGCCGCATACCAAATGATTTCCATGATTGCCATTTTATCGACAAAAGGTAAACCTGTTTTAATTGGTTTTACTGCGTAGCGTACATCTTGGCCCGCAATTAAACGTTCAGTCAGATCTGTTTCAACCGCAAATGGACGAGCAATACCAATAAAGTCACAAGCACCACTTGCAAGTGCTGCATTCATACCATCTACAGTACGGAAACCACCTGTCACCATGAGTTTACATTTAACATGTTGGCGGATCTTTTCAGCAAAATCTAAGAAATAAGCTTCACGAGCAATGGTACTAGTTTTACGTTTATCAGCCTTAGCACCTGCCATTGCTGGTGCTTCATAAGAACCACCTGAAATTTCGATCAAATCAATACCAGCCCCATCAATGGCTTTAAATACTGAAATCACATCTTCTTCGCTAATACCGCCGCGCTGAAAGTCGGCAGAGTTGAGTTTAACCGAAATAATAAAATTCTCTGAGGTTGCTGCACGTACCGCTTTATAAACCTCTAATAAAAAACGGCTACGATTTTCAACTGAACCGCCCCATTGGTCAGTACGTTTGTTGGTTAATGGCGATAAAAACTGGCTAATTAAATATCCATGTGCACCATGTAATTGCACCCCTTCAAAACCTGCTTTTTCACAAATATGAGCTGCAGTCGCAAAACGATTAATAATATCTAGAATTTCATCATGAGTGAGTTCACGAGGTGTTCCAAACATGGTTGCTAAAGCTGGGCTAAAAGGCACTGCTGACGGTGCTACAGTTTCTTTATTTAATCCTTTTGGACACTGACGACCAGGATGTGACAATTGAACCAACTGCACCATTCCATATTTTTTGCCTAAGGCCGCCCACTCTTTTAAGCGATCAAGGTCACGTTCAGTTTCAATAACCACAACACCCGGTTCATTTTTTGCTCCAGCGTTTACCATGACATTGCCCGTAATGGCACAGCCAAGTTCACCTTTTGCCCAAGCACCATATAAGCCCAAATGTAAATCATTTGGTTGGCCTTCATAATTTGCAAGCGCCTCGCTCATTGCACCTTTAATAATTCGGTTTTTAAATGTGGTATTTCGAATTGTGATGGGTTGTGCAATCTGGTTCATGGTTAACCTCATTTTTTGAATTTTAGAGCATTTACTCTAATTTAGACGAGTTATAGGGCATGTCAAGTCATTATAGACAACTGACAATAGCACATGTCAATTTTAAAAAAAATAAAAACATGCAACTTTTTGCACTAAACCAAAAATCAAATTATTTCAATAAAAAACAATTCCTTAATATAACTATCTAAAAGCTTGCAGTAATTAATTGTCTTGTATATTCATGTTTAGGATCAGAAAACAACAGTTCAGTTTTCTGATATTCCACAACTTTTGCATGCCTTAATACCATAACTTTATGGCACAAAGATTTAACAATATTTAAATCATGACTAATAAAAATGTAGCTCAACTGCTCGGTTTGTTGTAGGTGCTTTAATAGCTGAATAATCGCTTTTTGTGTAGTCCGATCTAATGCGGAAGTAGGTTCATCTAAAATTAAAAGCTTAGGCTCGACCACCAATGCCCTTGCTAGAGCCACACGTTGACGTTGCCCTCCCGAAAGCTCATGCGGGTAACGATGTTGAAAATCTATATTCAACTCAACCTTATCTAAAACAGATTTAAGGCGCTCTTGGGTCTGTATATCCGATAGGACCTTTACTTTTAAGCCTTCAGTAATAATCTGCCCTACTGTCATCCGCGGATTCAAACTACCAAATGGGTCTTGGAAGACTATTTGGAAATTAGATCTCGCAGATCGTAAAACTTTTGAAGGTAATTGATTTAAATCTTGGCCTAAAAAAATAATCTGGCCTTCACTTTTAATGAGTCGGACCAAAGCCAGAGCTAAAGATGATTTACCCGCACCACTTTCCCCCACAATGCCAAGTGACTCACCTTGAGCTAGTTCAAAACTTAAACTCTCAATTGCCGTAATATATCCCTGAACACGGTTCAAGATCCCTTTCCTAATCGGGAATTTCACGCTGAGCTGATGAACGAATAAGATATTCTTTTCTATTTCAAGCGGCGCTGCATTTCCAAAATCATGTTCTAATAATTGCTTGGTATAGGCTGTTTTAGGGTGTGCAAAGATTTGTTTAAGTTCCCCTTGCTCAACAACACATCCTTTTTGTACCACCACAAGCTCATCGGCATATTGATGAACTACATTTAAGTCATGGCTAATTAAAATAAGAGCCATCCCATATTTCGCTTGTAAAGATTTTAATAACTCTAAAATCTGAATCTGTAAAATGACATCAAGTGCCGTAGTCGGTTCATCGGCAATTAAAATTTTGGGCCGAAGCGCCAATGCCATCGCAATCATGACACGTTGCCGTTGGCCACCAGAAAGCTCATGCGGATAGCGCTTTAAAATCTTTTCAGGTTCACTAATTCCCACATCAGTTAGCAACGCAACAACTTGCTGTCGAACTTCGAGTTTTGAAAAACCGCTTAAAACAAGACTTTCACCTACGATTTTTTCAACCCCATGCAATGGATTCAAAGCGGTAGCAGGCTCCTGAAAAATCATAGCAATTTGCTGACCACGCACCACAGCTTGAGCTTTTTCATCCATTTCTAAAATATTTTTGGGGCCAACAAAAACCTGCCCTTTTAATTTTAAGTTTTGGGGTAATAGCCCCATCATAGCCAAACAGCTAATTGATTTACCCGAACCACTTTCTCCTACAATCGCAAGTGTTTGGCCAGCTGCCAGCTCAAAGTTAAGATCGTCTAATAAAATCTTTTGGTCTTGCGTTTGAATTGAAAGATTTTCTACCTTCAATAAAGTAGAAATCAGACTAGAATTATTTTCTTGGGTCAAATGCATCTCGAGCAGCCTCCCCAATATAGATTAATAATGACAAAACAATAGCCAAGCTAAAAAAGCCTGAAAGCGCGAGCCACGGTGCATCTAGATTATTTTTACCCTGTAGTAATAACTCACCTAATGATGCGGCATCTGGTGGTAATCCATAACCCAAAAAATCAAGAGCAGTTAAAGCGCTAATATTCGTTGTTAGAATAAATGGTATTTGTGACAAGCTTGAACTAATGGCATTTGGCAAAATATGCTTAAAAATAATAACGCGATCCGTTACCCCTAAAGCTTGAGCCGCTCGAACATAGTCAAGTTGGCGAGCTTTTAAAAACTCAGCTCTGACCATTCCAACCAAAAATGTCCAGCCAAAAAACAGCATAATGAAAAAGAGCCAATATACATTTGGAACAAACATACTGACTAAAATCATGACCATAAATAGCATGGGCAAGCCATTCCAGACTTCAATCAAACGTTGTCCCAATAAATCTATCCAGCCACCGTAGTAACCTTGAATAGCACCTACAGTAATGCCTAATAAAGCAGAACAAAAGGTTAATGCCAAACCAAAAAGTAAAGATACTCTTAAGCCATAGAGAATACGGGCAAAAACATCTCGTCCCTGATCATCTGTTCCCAACCAGTTTTGCTTAGAGGGTGGCGATGGCACAGGAACTGCCAAATCTAAATTAGGAGTTTGGTAGGAAAACCGAATGAGTGGCCAGATCGCCCACCCCTTAGTATTAATCAACTCTTGCACAGCAGGATCTTTATAGTCTGTTTCTGTTTCAAACACACCACCAAATGTGGTTTCAGGATAAGCTTTAACTACTGGCAAATAGTAAGAATCTTCATATTTCACCAATAACGGTTTATCGTTAGCAATTAATTCAGCCGTTAATGACAAAACTAAAATTAGGCTAAATAAAATAAAACTGGCAAACCCCAATTTATGTTGCCGAAATCGCTGTATTCTTGTTCGCGTAATTAGAGACATTATTTGCCTCCTTGCGCATCAAAATGAATACGTGGATCAATCCATTGGTACAGAACATCGCAAATCAGACGTAAAATCAGGCTAAATAATGTAAAGAAAAACAAGACCCCGAAAATAACAGGATAGTCTCGCTGCACGATCGCCTCAAAGCCCAACAAACCCACGCCATCTAAATGAAAAATAATTTCTACAAACAGGTTACCAACAAAAAAAATACCCGCCAAAGCCTCTGGCAGCCCCGCCAATACCACTAAAATAGCATTACGAAATACATGTTTATATAAAACCTGCTGGCTATTCAAACCTTTCGCATAGGCAGCCAATACATAAGGTTTATTCAATTCTTCTAAAAATGAATATTTAGTTAAGTACGTTAAGCTCGCAAAACCGCCTAAAACCATCGTAATCAGTGGCAAAGTCATATGCCACAAATAATCTGTAATCTTGCCCCACAATCCAAGCTCGCTAAAATTATCTGACACAAGATTTTGCAAGGGAAACCAATGAAAATAAGAGCCGCCTGCGAAAAAAACAACCAGTAATATCGCAAACACAAAACTTGGTACGGCGTACCCCACCACGAGCAATAACGACGTGGTCTGATCAAACAAAGAGCCTTGTTGTCTTGCCTTTTTAATGCCCAGAGGAATAGAAATTAAATAGATCAGTAAAGTGCTGACTAACCCAAGTGAGATAGAAACAGGCATTTTTTCCCATAATAATTGCATAACAGGCTTATCTTTAAAAAAACTTTGCCCAAAATCTAAAGTTAAATAGCCTTTTAGCATTATAAGAAAACGCTCTGGTGCGGAACGGTCAAAGCCATAATATGCCTTAATTTGCTCAACCATTTCAGGGCTTAAACCTTGTGCTCCTTGATAATAGGTTTCTGAACCTAATGCACGGCCAATTCCGACACCACTTTGTGCCTGATGGATTGCTTGCTCAACTGGCCCACCCGGTGCAATTTGCACAACCACAAAGTTAATCAATAAAATGACAATTAACGTCGGGATAATTAAAAGAAGTCGCTTGAGAATATATGAACCCATATAACAGGATTTCCTTTATGGCAGGTGCTTTTTATTGTTGATGTAAATATTTGGCAACTTTTTTGGCTTTATTTGCATCACTCCACCAGTAATCTATCCCCGAAGAAAGCAACGGTTTAACCTGAGGTTGTTGATACATATTCCAATAAGCATACCAGTTTTCACCTTTACCATAGGTCGGAATTTGATAATATCCAGCTCTAAGCAATCGATCGAGAATACGCGTATAAATAATCTGTTGCTCACGATTTTTGCTTGCAACAAGTTTAGAAATCACTTGATCAATTACTGGATTGCGGATTCCCGCATAATTATAATTTCCATCTTGAGCAGCAGCCACACTCCCCCAAAACTGACTTTGTTCATTCCCCGGATTAAGAGATTGGGGCAAGTTCATGGTGGTCATATCAAAGTCATAACGGCGCGTACGTTCTAAATATTGCGGCGCATCGACTTGACGTAAATTAACTGTAATGCCTAATTTTTTCAGGTTACGGACAAAAGGCATAAGTGTTCTTTGCTTGCCATCTTGCTGAATCAAAAATTCAAGCTGGACTTTTTTTCCTTCAGGTGTAAATAACTGCCCATCTTTAACGTTATAACCCGCTTGTATCAGTAACTGCCGCGCAATTAATAAATTATGACGGTTGAACCCACTAGCATCCGACACTGGGTATTTCCAGTCTGCTAAGACACCCTTTTGCACTATTGGAGATAACTTAGGCAGCAACGGTTTCAATATTGCTAACTCAGTTTTCGAAGGCTGACCCGTTGCAGCCAATTCGCTATTTTCAAAATAACTTTGAAGGCGTTGATATTGACCATAAAACAAAGCTTTATTTTGCCATTCAAAGTCATAGGCATAGGTTAAGGCTTGTCTAAAACGAATATCATTTAAAGGTTTTCGTCTGGTGTTAAAAACATAACTTTCGGTTGCAATAGGATTATGGTGACGAAACTCATATTGAGTAACCAGTCCTGCTTTTACTGCTGGAAAGCGATAGTCCATTACCCATTTTTTAGGATTCGTCTCTTCATGTAAGGTGTATTGGCCAGATTTGAACCCTTCAAAAGCAATATCCCAATTTCGATAATAGACATATTTCAATCGATCGAAATTATAACGCCCCTTGTTAATAGGCAAATCTTTTGCCCAATAATTTGAGTTTCTTTTATAACTAATACTTCTACCTGCATCAACTCGTTCAACTACATATGGCCCCGAACCAATAATCGGTTGCAAAGTAACTCGGGTAAAATCCTTTTTTTGCCAATCTTTTTTTGAATAAATTGGCAAGGTTGCCAAAATAAATGGCATTTTAGGATTATGAGCAGACTTAAAACTAAACTTTACTTGGTGGGCACTAATCACTTCTGTTTTTGCCAAATCAGAAAGATACATTTGTAGCCCTAAATTTGATTTTGTCTGATAGGCATCAAAACTAAATTTAACATCTGTGGCTGTTAAAGGCTGCCCATTACTAAAACGGGCCTTAGGGTTTAAATAGAAAGTTACTGATTGAGTTTTTTCTGGGTCATAACTCACTTTCTCTGCCAAAAGAGGATATAACACCCCGACTTCATCTAGAGATTGAGTCATTAGAGTATCAAACAGATAATTAACACCTTCTGTAGGATTCCCTTTGCCATTCATACTATTGAGATTATCAAAAGTTCCTTGAGCTGCCTGACTTAACAAACCACCTTTAGGAGCATTGGGGTTTGCATATGGCATAGCCGTCATTCTTAAATATTTAGGGTTGGAATGAATGGCAATATAAGAGAATGTTTGCTGTGCAGAAAAAACAGCATGAGAAACGACACTGAGCCCGACTAGCAGACTCAGTTGCAAAGAGGATTTATGCATAAGTTGCTAATTATTTTATAAATTAGGCACTTTAATAACATCGCCAATGCGAAGCTGAGTAGAAGGTGTCAAATTATTCAGCTCAGCCAAGAAATTGGTTTCTAAACCATATTTGCTCGCAAGGCCAATTAATGTATCACCACGCTTCACTTTGTATTCCACAACAGTTTTTGGAATCACAATATTTTGACCGCGCTGTAAGTTAGCACTTGCCTTCAACGCATTCATTTCAGCAAGTTCACGCACTGAAATGCCTGCACGGCTCGCAATACTATTTAAAGACTCACCAGATTTCACAGTATATCTTTCAGTATTTTTACCAGCCGCAACTGTTTTAGTTGAAGACTTGGTATCAACTTTAGCTGTTTCAACTGTAGGCACATCACCTGTTAGCTTTAAACGTTGCCCTACACGAACACTACTGGTACGTGAAAGACCATTTAGTGATGCAAGGTAGTCCAATTGCAAGTGATAGCGGTTAGCAATATTACCTAAGCTATCACCAGATTTGACTGTATAAGTTTCTGGTGTTTCTTCTTTAGTATTTTTAGAAGGCTTAGTTGGTGCTTCTTCTTCAACTGTACCTGTGAGTTTTAAACGTTGACCAGCACGCAACCCAGCAGTACGAGACAAACCATTTAAATCAGCCAAATAACCTGTTTGCAAGTTATATTTACTAGCAATCGCATTTAAGCTATCACCCGACTTTACAACGTATTGTTCTGGAACACTTAACCCTGCTGGTACTTTTATCGTTTGACCAAGCTGTACATGGCTATTTGCTTTTAAGTTATTTAACTCGGCTAACTCAGCTAAGCTAATTTTTGATTTCGTTGCAATACTCGATAAAGTATCACCGCGCTGTACTTTATAGCCTTCTGTTTTATAAGAAATACTTAGCGTCGCTTTCTCAGATTTACTAGAAGTTTTAGTTTCAGCAACTTCATCTACAGAAATATCTTGTGTAGGCACATTAATTTTTTGGCCTACCATCAAGTTACTGCCAGCAGTTAGACCTGGGGTTAATTCAGCGAGTTCCTGATTAGAGAGTGCATAACGATCTGCAATCAATTTAAGGTATTCACCACGCTTCACAGTATAACTTTTAGTTGCTATACGTCGTGTACTTGCCTGAACTGCCTTTGGCTCTGCTTTAGCACTTGAACGACTATTTTTTGGCTCTTTTAACTGTAGTTTTTGCCCAACAAACAAACCGTCGGTCACTGATAAATCGTTATATTCAGCCAATTGTTTTACTGACAAATTAAACTGATTAGCGACACCACTTAAACTGTCGTTCGCTTCAACTACATATACATCTGGTTTAGCTGTACTTTTTGAAGTACTTTGAGTCTCTTGCGGTTTTGCATCATAAAGATAAAGCGTTGATCCTACATATAACGTCTTTTCAGGATCAACCTGATTCCACTTAGCAACATCACGCCAGTTTACCCCGTTTTTCATCGCAATAACGGCTAGAGTATCACCCGGTAAAACCGTATAAGTACTACGCTTGCCTTTAGGTTGTACAACCACTACATCAGTATCAGTCTTGATGTAGGGTTTGCCTTTATTACGCTGACCATCTTCAGAGTTGGAAACGCTCACATCTTCGGCTAAAGTTTTTGGATAAGCAAAACCTCTACTTACCTCTTTACCTTGTTGCTCTGCAACTGACTGGCTCGTCTGAATTGCGGTTAACCTAATTTTGCCATCATACGGATCGACAATTTCAGTTCCTTTAGGCGCGATTGCTTTTAATTCAGCAACGACTTGATCTTTTTCAGCTTGAGTTGCTTGCGGTTGTAAAGCTTGATCTACAGTCTCTTTTTCACCTTCAGCGCGAACTGCCGCTAAAATCTTTTCACGTTCAGAAGCCGAAATTGGTGGCTCCATCTTAACTGGCTGCTTAATGTTAGCTGCATTGGTCACAGCTACCGGAATACGCGGCGCACTTGGTACATCCGCTGATGCTGCAAAGGCAGCTAACGCATCTGAACCACGTGGGGTAGATTTTGAAATTGTTGAAGTATTCTTCACTGGTGAAGAAGGTTTAACTGGCTGAACTTGTGTTGTTGGTGTTGTTCTTGTGGTCACTGTAGTAGACGGACTAACAGTTGTCGGTGTAGACGGTGAAGTTGAATTTGCCCACCAACCTGAGCTACCACCCGTTTTTTTCCCTTTTAATTTATTATCAATTGAAGGACTTAAATCTGCTGGAATCAAAATACGCATTGGGCTCGCAGGGTCTACTGCTTCACCACGATATCCGGGGTTCAATGCATAAAGTTCTGCACGGCTTAATCCTGCTGTAGAAGCAATTTCATTTAAAGTTAAAGGTGCAGATAAAGTCACTTCACGGAAATGGGGTCTATTTGCAATTGGCGGTAGTTCAACACCATAAGCCTTTGGATTTTTAATAATTTGAGCAACAGCTAAGAAACGTGGAACATAGTTCATTGTTTCTTGAGGTAATTTTAATGACCAATAGTCAGTTGGTAAACCAGCAGCTTGGTTGCGGTTAATCGCCTGTTGAATACGTCCAGGGCCAGCATTATAGGCAGCTAAAGCGAGTTCCCAAGAACCAAATTGGTTATAGAGGCTTCCTAAAAATTCATAAGCTGCGCGAGTCGATTCAACCACATCTCGGCGCCCATCATACATACCTGTTTGCTTTAAGCCATAAATACGACCAGTACTTGGAATAAATTGCCATAGCCCTGCTGCCGCTGCGCTACTTGTTGCAGCTGGGTCATAAGAACTTTCAATTACCGGTAATAATGCAAGTTCTGTCGGTAAGCCACGGCGTTCAGCTTCTTTTACAGTATGGTACAAATAACGACTGGCACGAGCACTTAGACGATCAAGGTAAGGCTGACGAGAAATAAACCAGCTACGCTGAGCTTCAATACGTGAATCCCAATGATTCAAGTCCATTTTAAAACCAACAGACATACGCTTCCAGACATCACCATGCTTCAAAATAAGCAGACGATCACCTTCTACAGCGCGCATATCGGTTGCTGAAAGTAAGTCTTCCAAAGAGTCAAGACTACTCGCATCTAAATAACCTGCACCATTGACCTGTTTCGATTTTGAGGTTTTTGCAGATTGCGGAGTCGATGAACAGCCAGTTGTAATACCCAACGCAGCTAAAGCAGAGCTAAGCACGGTAATTTTGAACAATGATGCCGCAGATGGCTGCCACACAGATGTGGTTGGTTTATACATAAAAACTTCCAAACAACTCGCGTAATATTTTTTTGGGGTCTGCCCACAAACCCTAGGTCTTCGATGCCATTGTAGTAAAGCATGCAAGATAGACAAGGCAATAATTTAATGTCATTTGCATGGAAATGTTACAAGAAATTAAAAAAACCTTGTCTTGTAACGATGGAACCGAACTTTTTGCGTATACAATACACCATATTCAGTTCTTTTTCTTTTAGTTTAGGTTTCGATTTATGTCTCAAACAATCACACTGTATGTTGATGGTGCATGTCGTGGCAATCCGGGTTTAGGTGGTTGGGGCGCATATGTCATTACCGAGCAGGGTGAGCATAAATTATTTGGCGGTGAGCCTGAGACAACCAATAACCGCATGGAGCTCACAGCTGCGATTGAAGGCGTTTCATTTTGCCCATCCGATGCTCACTTAATTATCTGGACAGATTCAAATTATGTGAAGCAAGGCATTACTGAATGGATTCATGGCTGGAAAAAGAAAAACTGGAAAGATGTAAAAAATCCTGACCTTTGGCAAAAATTAGATGCTGTATGTGCAGGTCGAAATATTGAGTGGAACTGGATTAAAGGCCATGCTGGACATGCAGGCAACGAAATGGCCGATCAGCTTGCAAATATTGGAGCCGATCAAACTGCACTGCAAAAAAAAACAGTTCAAGCGACTGCCCTGCAAGATATAAAAAAGCCTGAAGAGGATTGGTTACTCGATGACCCTTTTGGGTTTGATATGGCAGAAGTAGCCGAAGAAGATAATATTGATCTTGAACAGCCCGAAGAAGTTGAGATGATTATTGTGGAAGAAGAAGTTATTGAAGTTGAAGCTACTGAGCAAGAAAACAAGCAGCCAATCAATAATATTCACCCTCAAATTGTTGTGACCGAAGCCAAATTACAATTACAAGGGCCTCGACAACTGATTCTCGATACGGAAACCACTGGTTTTTATTTCCAAGATGGCGACCGAATTATTGAAGTGGGCGCTATTGAAATGATTAACCGGAAACTCACCGGTAGCTCAATTCATATTTATATTAACCCGCAAAAACCAGTGGGTGACTCAGAAAATATCCATGGTATCAGTGATAGTTTCTTAAAAGATAAACCGCTCTATGCAGAGATTGCCGATACGCTTTTTGATTATCTAAAAGGCGCAGAGATTATTGCCCATAACGCGACCTTCGATATGAACTTCCTTGATATGGAGTTTAAACGCGCCGGTCTTCCCGCGCTTTCTGAAGTATGTGAGGTAACAGATACTTTAGCTTTAGCGAAAAGCAAACATCCAGGACAAAAAAACTCACTTGACGCCCTTGTAAGACGTTATGAAATTCCGGCACGTGACCGTACTTTCCACGGTGCATTACTCGATGCTGAAATTCTCTCAGACGTTTACCTAGCAATGACAGGTGGACAGGTTTCTTTTGATATAGATGCCTTATCTCAAAGTGAAAATAGCCAGAACACATCAAATAAAACTAGGATTCAAATTGACCTACCAGTTATTTTCCCTTCTGAAGAAGAGTTAAATACACATGAGACTTGGGTCAAAGAATTTGAGAAAAAACATGGAGAACCTTGCCTTTTTGCAAAATAAATTTTTGATTCTTTAGCGTTTTTAGCTTTTCCCCTTTGTAAGTTAAGTTATATTAGTCACATAGATTTTTAGCTCAAATTACCGAGCACTACGAATATAACAATTGATTTTTTTTCAAAGGGGAACGTTTATGTCTGAGCATACTTCGATTCATTTCGATCCAACAGCTTTACTCATCATTAAACATGAAATTGATCGCTCAATAAAACTGGTTGAAGGTGCAGTCAGCACTTTAATTGAAGAACAAACGCTCCCTTTTGGTATTGATGATGCATTAGAACAATTTAAGCAATGCACTCAAGTCCTGCGTTTAATTGATATCCCCTATCTTGCAAAAATCACTCAATATTCAACTGAGCTGATGCAAAAAATTATTGCGAAACCAACGCAAATTAATACTGACGATGTCGTTGCGCTGAGTGAAGGCACGACCATGGTAAAGCGATATATTGAGTTTATCTGCTTGCGTGAATTACAAGTCCCTCAGTTTCTTCTTAATACCTTAAATAATTTAGAATTAGCTTTAAATAAACCGCTGACGTCTTCTGGACAAGCGATTACTCCTTTACTTGCAAATGCTTCGCTTGAACTTCCATTCCCAGAAGTATTCATTAATGAAAAAACTCAGTTTATTCATCAACTCTATAAACTATCATTGCATCAATTTTTAAATAAAACAGAAGCTACTCATCATTATCAAGCTTTTAAACTGATCGGTACCTATTTGGTCAGCATGGCAAAACATCAGCCAAGCCAACAATATTGGCAACTCGTCAATTATGCTTTTAATCATATAGACAACCTGCTTTTAAATGATTCACGCCTACGTGTACTCATCAATATTGAAAGTTATATTGGTCAGTTCTTAGCAACGCCAGAAATTTTTAAGCCCGATTTGGCTGCGCTTGCAGATATTTTAAGTATCGTTATTGCTCAAGAAGATGAGGTTGCTCACCATATTCGCAACCAACTTCATATAGGCGATGAAACACCGACAGACACGCAACTACTGGTTTTAAGCCGCCATCTTTTTGGTCCTGACTTCGATACCATGCACGCAGTTAGCCAATTAATTTTGAGCGAAATGAATAAAGTGCGTAACGATATCGAATATAACTACCAAAATATGTCGACTGAAAAGGCACAGCAATTACAGACGAGCCTTTTACAGCTAGCATACACATTCAAACTACTTAACCTTGAAGAAGCCTCAGCTGAGCTTTCTCAACAAGCGAGCAGTTTAAGTCAGCTCAATATATTAAGTAATGAGAACTATGCTCAGCAGCTTATGGACAGCATTTTGTCTGCCATGAACTCAATTGGTATTTTGGTCCGCCAATATACATCTAGTCGCTTACAGCTTAATGTGAATAATACGAATATTTCCTTAGATCGTCTTGATGAGGCACATCAAGCCTTACTCACCGAGACAAAAAATTTAATTGATTTTATTTGTCAGAGCCTTACGTTATATGCAAATGATTCAACACAAAATATTGAAGCAATTGCAGGTTCACTAAAAGAACTAGCAGGTGCGGCCGAATTTCTAGGAAGCACCATTCAACAAGATGCTTTACTTCAAACTGCTCAATTTGTTCAACAACAACTTGAACAAAACCAGCCTTTTAATACAGACCAAATTCACTGTATTTTTAACGTATTAGCAGGCATTGACATGTTGGTTGACAATTTAAAAAATAAACAACCTGTTCTACAATCCATGTTTAATGTAGCATTGTCGAGTAGTCAACAACTTCAAGAAAAGGCAGCTTAATGTCTGAATTATCACTTGCTTATATTTTTCATCATCAACAATTACTGGTTGACCAAAACCTTCAACTGCCCAAAGTCGAAAAGTTAGCAAGTGATTTACTTTTCACTCATGATGAGCAGGTCATTGCACGTGATTTGCTTGCTGAGGAACCCATCCCCGAGGGCTTACAACTGGTTCCAATTCGCCAACTCATTACAAGTTGGTCAAAAGAACAGTTTTTACAAGCGAGTCGTGCTGTACAGTTACTTGAATGGCGACGTAATCATAAGTTTTGTAGCCACTGCGGACACCCAACAGAAGTTCATCCAACTGAATATGCAATGGTGTGTCCTTCTTGTCGCTATCACCAATATCCTCGTGTAAATCCGTGCATTATTACCATCATTACTCGAGGTAATGATGAAATCTTGCTGGCGAAGTCAGTCCACAATAAAACCAACATGTATGGTTTGATTGCAGGCTTTGTTGAAGTTGGTGAAACGCTTGAAGAAGCGGTACAACGCGAAGCTTTTGAAGAAGTAGGCCTAAGACTCAAAAATGTTCAATATATGTCAAGTCAACCTTGGCCTTTCCCAAGTAATCTTATGGTTGCGTTTAGAGCAGAATATGAGTCTGGTGAAATTAAGCTACAAGAAGAAGAAATTGCAGATGCACAATTCTTCAAAATTGATCAATTACCTGAAATTCCATTTAAAGGTAGTATTGCTCATTCAATGATTATGCAGATTACCCAAGCGGGGTAATCTGCCGTGTTTTAAGCGATATTCTCGTTTAAAACACTTCTTCAAGAAAATGTAAAATCGTTCTTTTAGTCCTGAAATAATGACTAATAAAACTAGAAAGGCTGGCCAAAATTGTAATATGACCAGTTTTAGGAATCACGGCGATATGGCTGTGATTTCCCTTTTCTCTAAGTGCTAAATCCATATCTAAAGTATTGTGCTTTTTCACAATCTGATCATTTTCAGCCATCAAAAGGTAATGTTTAATATTATTTTGATTGACGAAATAATATGGCATAACTTCTTTATAAGAGATACCTTGATCAAACGCATCTTCGGCCAGTGGGTCACCCTTATAGTCAAAATGATAAGGGCCAGCTAAACCAATTATTGCCTTAATTTTCCCTAGACACTCAATTTTAGTTGAATCAGGGTGATAAACAGCAGACATGACATTAAATGCACCTGCCGAATGCCCCATCAGCACAATATTTTCTGTAGAGATTTCTAGTTTGTCTTGATTTTGATGTAGATAATTCAATGCCTGAGTCAGGTCATCAACAAAACTTGGGAAAATATTTTTAGGTGCTAACTGGTAGTTAATCACAGCAACGTCATAGCCTTCTTTGGCAAATGTCTCACCAATGAAAAGGTAATCTCGTTTATTACCATGTTGCCACGCCCCACCATGCACAAAGACAATAAGAGGCTGATGAGATAGCTTTTTAACAGATCGGTAAACATCCAAACGGTGACGAGGCTTTAGGCCATAACGAACATTTGAAACCTGCTCAAAACCATCTTTTGGCGTAAAACGGTTTAAAGCAAAACTCCCCAAATCATACAGGCGGAACTCTTTATAAAGAGTTCGCGCCTGTTCAATTTTGCTTTGTAGTTGTTCAATCAGATTCATATATTACTGTGCAGTCGAAGCAGGATCTGTTTGGTCAGGATCAATTGCAACAGGTGTTTGAACTGTTGGCTGAGCAATGACGTTATTAATAATTGGTGTAGTCGTTGCGCTACCAGTACTCGCTGCTGGAGCAGGCGCCAAATCAACATTATCAATTAAAGTAACAATTTTGGTAACGTTACCAACGTTTTGTAAGACGCTGTTTAAATCATTAATTTCAGCAGTATTTAAACGGCCCATTACATAAAGTACGCCGTCTTCAGTATGTACCAGAACCTTACTATCAGAAACCACAGGTGCCTTCATTAAAAGAGCACGCGTATTTGCTGTTACACCCGCATCTTGCATGATGGTGTTATAGCCCACCTTGTTACCCACCGTAATATAGTTATGTACGGCTTTCACATCACTCATGGCTTTAAGATTATCTTCTGCCAATTGTTTCAAGTACGGATCTGGCACTTGGCCAGTTAATAAAACTGTACTGTGGAAGCTTTCGATATTAATACGTGACTGTTTGAAACGTTGATCAAGTTTATAAATGTTGATATTTGCTGTTCGTTTAATTGAAGAGTCAATGAATACTTGGCCTAGACTGCGGACACCGCTATCTGTGCCCACTGGAGCTGTGCCTGTTCCACCAGAAATAAAACTTGCGCAACCTGATAAACTTGCGACACAAAGCATTGTTACAGCAATACGTTTTAACACTCCACCAGACTCCTATCAATTTCTTGGCTTGATCATAAAGCATCAGACTTAAATTTGCTCGAAAGAGTAATGAACTCTTAATCCAAAGTAAATGCATTTTCGATCCATTGCAGATCATAATGGAATTTTGAAAAGTCTTGCTGTACTGTTTTTGCAATTTTCTGTGGAAAATCAAAACAAATCACATCAAAACGACAATAAAAATCCTGATAAGATGGATAGCGCTGTAGAAAACGCATCGCAGTTTTGATAATTTTCTTCTGTTTTGACCACGTTACCATTTCACAAGCCTGCCCATAATTTCCCATGGTACGCGCCTTTACTTCAACAAAAACCAACTCTTGCCCTCTTTTGACGATTAAATCAACTTCGCCACGGCGTGAATGGTAATTACTTGTGACCCATACATAGTTTCGTGCTTGCAAAAGGCTTAAAGCAGTTTGCTCTGCCCATTTCCCCAACTGCTGTGCTAATAACATTTTTATTTCCCCCAATGAAAAGCATCTCTAGATGTTTTTATGCGTAAGTTATTTTCTTAAATTCATCTGCCATATCAGATCTAAATTGAACAAATGAAAATAAGATCATTTTCGAAAAGCTCAAGCTAGCAGACATTGTTCACGCCCAAATCATAATTTCGGGTAAACTACCCGATTAAAATTGTTTATCTGTACGGAGTAAGACCAAATGAGTGCTCAGTTATTTGTTGTAGCCACCCCCATCGGGCACTTAGATGATATGACTTTCCGTGCAATTGATATTTTAAAATCAGTTTCTATTGTAGCTGCCGAAGATACACGTCAATCAGCCCAGCTATTTAAACACTATAATATATCGACTCAACTTACTGCATGTCATGATCACAATGAAAGTAATAAAATTGAGCAGTTAGTTCAAAAATTACTTGCAGGCGATAGCATTGCTTTAATTAGTGACGCAGGTACACCGCTCATCAGTGATCCTGGCTTTAAATTAGTCCGTGCTGCTCAAGAGCACGGCATTAAAGTTGTTCCTGTGCCAGGTGCATGTGCTGCTATTGCTGCCTTAAGCGCGGTAGGTTTGCCAAGTGACCGTTTTAGCTTTGAAGGATTTTTACCATCGAGAGCTTCTCAACGTATTTCTCAATTAGAAAAACTTAAAAACGAAACCCAGACCTTAATTTTCTATGAAGCACCCCATCGTATTTTAGAGTCTATTAAAGATATGGCTCAGGTATTTGGTGAAGACCGTCCTGTAGGGTTTGCACGTGAAATTACCAAAACTTTTGAAACCATCAAAAAAATGACCTTAAAAGATTTGGTCAGCTTCATTGAAAACGACCACAACCAAGAAAAAGGTGAAATTGTAGTGGTTGTGGGTGGTGCAGCTGCAAAAACAGATCTGGAACAAGAAAAACTAGATGAACTTTTAAAGCGTTTACTTCAAGACTTATCTGTTAAAGCAGCGTCTCAACTTGCTGCCGATTTAACAGGAATTAAGAAAAAAGTCGCTTATCAGCGTGCGCTCGAGTTAACACAATCTTAATTTTTTAATTAGATATGGTGATGACAAACAATCTGTGTCATCACCATGTGTAAATTTTGCATAATAAAATATAAGAATAAGAGTACTAATATGACTGAACAAATGGGCAAACTTGGCCCTCATGAAGGACAAGAACTAGAATTATTACTTTTAGGCGAGAAATCTATCGCTCTATTTTACGATCTATTACCTGTCAGTTTTTTAAAGCATCTCGAACAAGGTACTTTATCAATGCTGAGTAAAGATATTGAAACCTCTTTACCTTTACCCTTTTCAATTATGCTGATCTATAAAGATGTAGCTTTAGCAGATTTAAATGAGCTAATGATGTGTATTGAAACTTTATTCAAAGAAACTAATTTTGAAAAATGCATAAAGCTTGAACGAAGAGTTGGACAGCTTTTAGGTTACTCAGAACAAGACATAGAGTTTTATATTCAGCATATTTCGAATCGTCATTTAAGAAGAAAGATGTAAAGACTATCTCAATATGTGTTTCGCTGACTGCACAATTGTCTCTGTCAGAGCATCTAACTGTTTAGACTGTCTTTTCCAATGGTGCCAATATAACGGGATGTCAAACTCAGCTTCAGGTATAACATCCACTAAAGTTCCATTGCCTAACAAAGATTGAACCTGAAGCTCGGGTACCATGCCATATCCCAAGCCTAATTGGATTGCTTTCACAAAGGCATCTGTAGCAGGAATAAAACTATAAGGATAGCTCTGCAAAGACAACCCATAATATTTCAGTAATACCTCTGAGTGCATCAGGTCTTTATGATTAAAAATTACAGCGGGTGCATTTCTTAAAGTTTCTCGGTTTACGCCCTGTTTAAACCAGTCAGCAGCAAATTCAGCAGAAGCCAACATTTTATAACGCATTTTTCCGAGTGGTTGAGCTAAACAGCCTGACATAACCTGCTCTTCAGCCGAGATACAGGCATTAACTTGTCCCGTTTCTAATAAAGTGTGCGTGTGAGATTGATCATCAATTTTTAGTTCTAAGACTATTTTTTCTTTAAAAAGCGTTTGCTGGATGGTAGGTAAAAGCCAAGTGGCTAAAGAATCTGCATTGGAAGCTAGAGCAATTTTATAAAACTCCGATTCAGATGACTTACCCATCAAACCTTGTAATAAGTTTTGCTCCATTAATCTCGTATGACGTAAATGCTGTAGTAGCGTTTGTCCAGCTTGAGTGAGTACACATGGACGACCACGTATAATTAAAATTTGGCCTAAATACTTTTCTAAAGCTTGCACGCGTAAGGATACTGCCGAAGGCGTAATATATAAATGCTCACCTGCCGCATCAAAACTTCCCACTTCTGCGACTGCAAGAAAGGCTTCACACTGTTTGCTATCTAACATATCAAACCTAAATTTTTTTTAGCTAAACCTAAATATTCTTAATTTTACTTATTTCTTAATAAAAAGTCAGATAATTCTCCCATCTGATTTTTCACCTTATTGTTATGTTCTCTCTTAGTATATTTTTAAAAGGTTTCGGTATTGGCAGCGGTCTTATTGTAGCAATTGGAGCGCAAAATGCTTTTGTTCTAAAGCAAGGACTTAAACAGCAATATGTATTTTGGTTATGTTTAATTTGTGCGCTGTCGGACTCGATTTTAATTGCCTTTGGTGTGTTAGGTTTTGCCGAAATCATGACAGCATCACCTATATTAATTACTGTCGCTAAATATTTAGGGGCAACATTTTTATTCGTCTACGGTGCGAAAGCATTTTATGCGGCATTTAAGACGACTCAGGGCATGGAACTTGATAGCAGTCAAAAACAGACTTTAACCCAAGCCCTAGTGACCTGTCTTGCCTTTACTTGGCTTAATCCACATGTCTATTTAGATACCATTGTTTTGATTGGTTCAGTTGCAACCCAGCTTGAAGATAAAATTAGTTTTGCTTTGGGCAGCATTGTTGCCTCTTGGATTTTCTTTTTTAGTTTGGGCTATGGCGCAAGGTTATTAAAACCATTATTTACCAATCCTAAAGCATGGAAAGTCTTAGATTTCATTATTGGTTGTGTTATGTGGAGTATCGCAATATCACTACTCATCTAATGCATTCAAACAGTAAAAAGTACCATGTCTGAATGGTACTTTTTATGCGCTCAAAATTATGCTTGAGAACCCAACACCAGCCTTGACTGTTTCCGTTCTTGCTGTGACTGTTTTATAACAGCATAACCAGAAGATACACCTAAGTAAGCAATGACAAAGGCAACAAATAAATCTGGAAATACACTACCTGTTCCAAACACCCCAACCGCCGCTAAAATCACAGCAATATTGGCAATAGAATCATTTCTGCTACACAACCAAACAGAGCGCATATTGGCATCGCCATCACGGTACGCATAGAGCATAAGTGCGACAGAAACATTCGCAATGAGCGCGATCACACCAATTGCCCCCATCACCATAGGCTCAGGTGGAACGCCATAAAAATACGACCAGACCACTTTCCCAATGACAAAAACGCCGAAAGCAGCCATCGTTATTCCTTTCACTAATGCTGCCGTTGCACGCCAATATAAGCTCATCGAAAGCACAACTAACGATAACGCATAGTTTGCTGCATCTCCGGCAAAATCTAATGCATCGGCCCATAGCGAAACAGATTGAGCCTTATAACCACCCAATATTTCTACCACAAACATCAATGCATTAATGATAAGTGCAATCCATAGCGCTTTTCTAAAACGTGGACTCACTTTTTTTGAAGGAGAACATGTTGAAGCACAACCACATCCAGCCATTTTATTTCCTCAAGAACTCTTTTATAGTGATTAAAAACCCTTGAGTAGCTCCAGAGTCAAGCCTTATGAGTCTTTCTATTGGTCAATTATCAAAAAAAGCGGATGTTCCAATTGATACGATCCGTTATTACGAAAAAGTAGGTGTACTTGATCGTATCCAACGTTCAGAAAATAACTATCGTGTTTATACTGAGCAAACACTTGGCGATCTATTGTTTATTAAACATTGCCGTGAATTAGATATTTCACTCAGTGATATTAAAACGTTAAAAGAAATGAAAACTCAGCCTAAACAGGCATGTACAAAAATTGATAATTTAGTAGATAAATACTTAAATGAAGTATCGGAAAAAATTGAACGACTATTGCTTTTAAAAGAATCTTTAATTGATTTAAAACAGCACTGCTCTACCAATCGAACAGTGGATGAATGTGGGATTTTAAAAGAACTACAAAGCTCTCCTTAAATATATTTTGGTGAATACATAGAAATAAAAAAGCACCACTCATGTGATGCTTTTTAAAATTAAAGGTCGCTATGTTCATCTGGGGGAACTTCGGTAATTCTCCCACCCCGAGCTAAAAATGCAGCGATTTCATCTTCCAGCGCTTGGCGCTGTTTCTGTTTAGCAGTTACAGTCAGCGTTTCTGCCTCAGCAAGGTCAGTATCACTCATACTACCTGCTTCTTCATCCGCTGCACCGCTTTCGGCTGCTTTCGCTTCATCTTCATCTACAGCAGAATCTTCTGCATCTTCATAATCATTGATATCTGACATTTCACACTCCCCACAATGATTTTTACTGCATCATCGCTATGGTTCTAAGACCTCAGAAATTTAGCAATCTCTTTGCATTTAGCAAAGAGCCAATTTGATCAATTCCGTATCTTTTATGACCAAATTGGTAATGATATATAAATGATTGTTCAAAAAATATCTACTGGCATTTAATTCGCTCAGTAGAGTATAGACCTAGTAAATATTTTAATGCCAATAGCGGGTACTTTGTAAAGCCCCTAAACCATTTGCTTGTTGCATAAATCGCTCCTTTAAAACTGGAGTCTGTTCAACTTGCTTAAGCCCCATATTGCGTGCCCAAACTATTGGAAATAATTCACTAGTTTCAAGCCAACCAATTGCCGACATACTATGCATCATTGCATCATTCTGACCTTTACGGCGATGCTCATAACGCATTAAAGTTTGCTCATGTGCCCATGCACCACGGTTTAAATCGTGAAGCAGCACATCGCACAGCACTGCCGCATCAAGACAACCAATGTTAACCCCTTGTCCAGCAAGTGGATGAATCACGTGTGCTGCATCACCAATCAAAGCCAAGCCTGCTTTGACATATTGTTTTGCAGCGCGAGCTTTCAGCGGAAATTGTGCTCTAGAGCAAACTTCTAATACTTCGCCTAACATATGCTGGCTTTCTCTTGTCAGAAGTTGCATAAACTCAGCGTCACTTAAAGCAGAGTACTCATCGGCATAATCATCTGGTAGCGTCCAGACAATGGATTGCCAGTATCCATTTTCAGTTTCTTCAAGACTTGCCATAGGTAAATATGCCAAAGGTCCTGTAGGTAAGAAAATTTGACGAGCAACATACTGATGGGGTTTTGCTGTTCTGATTGCACAGCTAATAGCTGCTTGTTTGTAGTCCAGTACATCGAGGTCAATAAAGGCCTGTTCACGTACAAAAGAATTCGCACCATCTGCACCAATAAGTAGTTTAGTTTTAAGCGTAGTGCCATCTGCCAATTGAATATGCCAACATCCAACACCCTGCTCAATACGAGTAACACGAACTTGAGTACGGTAATCTGTAAGCTGTTGCAACATTTTTTGTTGAATAGCGACATTCAGTACACTCGGTTCCACCATAGAACCCAAGGCTTGCTCTGGCATCGGTCTTTGTTGCGACTCATGGCCAAAATTAATTTCACCATAACCATTCAGATTCCAGACCTGCATACCCGTATAAGGCATTTGACGCGCAAGATCATCCCAAACATTTACCGTTTTAAGCAAATGAATGGTCGCTTGGCTAAGTGCTAAAACACGCGGATTCATCACGCTTAATGTTTTCTCAACATCAAGCACAGGAGCCGCATCAAGCACTGTAGGTTGTACGCCACCTTGTGCAAGTAATAAAGCAGTTAAACCACCAACCAATCCACCACCAACAATGACGACATCCAACACTTCACTCATGCTTTTAACCCCATTGCATAGTTAGCCACCAATGGTTTTACACCCGGAATAACATCAAATGCAATTAATCCTGTATTACGAATTAATTTTAATAATGGATTTTGGTTACTAAAACCACGAACGACAGTATCACAGAACTTAATTACGCGCTGCTGATCTGATAAACGGGCTTGTTCATAGGCAAGTAAATTATCAGGGTTACCCAGATCATCAGAAGTGGTTAACTGGTTCACTAAATAACGCACTAAAACATCTGCATCACGTAGGCATAAATTAAAGCCCTGTCCTGCAACAGGATGAATTGTATGTGCTGCATTACCCATTAAAATAACGCGACCAACAGCCTGCTTATGAGCAAGCACTTGCGAAAGCGGATAACTAAAACGTTTACCCGTTTTTTCAAACTTACCCGCTCGGTCACCGTAAGTTTGTTGTAAAGCACTTAAGAAGTGTTGGTCATTTTCTTCGCCCAGCCATTCATTTTCGGTGCCTTTTTTCACAGGCCATACGACTGAACGGCGGTACTCACCCGGTAAAGGTAATAAGGCTAAAGGACCTAATGCACTAAACCGCTCAAAACCTACTTGTTGATGTGGTTTGGATGTCTGAACCGTAGTCACAATTGCAACCTGATCATAATCATGAACATCAACACCCACGCCAATTGCCTGACGACAGAAAGAATCACGTCCATCAGCCGCAATTAATAATTTTGACTCAAGTTTTAAGGTTTCCTCACCACGTAGGGCTTCAATATGTACTTGTTCTGCATCTTGAGTTAAAGCTGTCACTTGTACGCCGTCAATCAGCTCAATCAAAGATTGCTGACGCACTTGAGTTAATAAAACACGACCGAGCCAAGCATTTTCAATCACTTGCCCGAAGCTTTCGACTTTTTCTTGTTCTGCAATTAAACGTGCTTTACCAAAACTACCTTGCTCAGTAATGTGAACTTGTAAGATTGGAGTCGCATGTTGCTGTAATGCATCCCACAACCCTAGCTTCTGATAAATCTGTACGCTACGACGTGATAAAGCCGTATTACGTGCATCAAAACTCGAATGGTAAGGAGCAACATTTTGATCATCATAGTTTGGGTATTTCACAGCTTCTAATAGCTTTACCGCAATATTAGCCTTCGCTAGCATGAGGGAAAGGCTCAAACCAACCATCCCCCCACCTACAATAATCACTTGTTGTTGCATCGAGTTTTGCTCCTTTGGCGAATACGTTTAATTATGCTTTAGCTTGCGCCATTAAATGTTCAATATCTGCAATATCTTTAACTACATTAGCAGTTAAAACTCGTGGGCCTTTCGAGGTTGCGACTACATCGTCTTCAATACGAATACCAATACCACGCCATTTTTTATCTACAGTCTCATCATCTGGCGCAATGTATAGACCTGGTTCCACTGTAACAACCATACCTTCTTCATATTGACGCCAGTCTTCACCTTTTTTGTAAGACCCGACATCATGTACATCCATGCCTAGCCAATGGCCTGTGCCATGCATATAGAACTGACGGTATGCTTCATTTTTGATGAGTTCATCAACATTACCTTTGAGCAAACCTAAATTAACTAAGCCTTCAGTTAAAATTTTGACTGCGACTTCATGAGGTTCACGGTAAGAGTTGCCAATACGAACTGCGTCAATCGCTGCATATTGGGCAGCCAATACAACCTCATATAATGCTTTTTGCTCAGCACTAAATTTACCATTAACCGGAAAAGTACGAGTAATATCCGAAGCATAGAATTCATATTCACATGCAGCATCAATTAAGACTAGATCACCATCTTTAAGGGGTTGGTTATTTTCAACATAGTGCAATACACAAGCATTAGCACCACCACCCACAATACTGTTATAAGACGGTACACAGCCATTTTTCCCAAAAATATAATTGAGCTCAGCTTCAAGTGCATATTCCATCATGTCTGGACGTATCATTTGCATCGCGCGGGTATGTGCTTCGGCACTAATATTTCCAGCAATTTGCATGAGCTCAAGTTCTTGCGGTGACTTGATTAAACGCATTTCATCCACAATACGGTCGAGCTGCAAAAGTTGAGCTGGAGCGCTCTCATGTCTGTGCTCATCATCTGCTTTTTTAATCCACTGGCTCACCCGTGCGTCAAACGCAGCATTGTGCCCAATCCGATAATAAAGACGCTCTTTATTTAATAACTTCTCAATAATCTCTTCATCAAGCAGATCAATTGCATAGGCTTCATCTGCATCGTAGTCTTCAACTGCACCATCAACTCCGGCACGAAAGCCATTCCAGATTTCCATCTCGCGATTACGTTCACGGCAAAAAAGGCTATAGCTATAGTCTTCATCTTCGAAGGTTTCAATAACAGCAACTGCCTCAGGCTCAGCAAAACCCGTCAAATAGAAAAAACTACTATCGGCACGGAATTTATAGTCCGCATCACGATTACGGTACATTTCCTCACGCGTTGCAATAATTGCAATGCTGTTTGGACCCATTTTTTCTGCCAGACGGTCTCTACGATGTCGAAAATCAGCTTGAGGCAATTTCATAATGATCTACTTGATTTAGAATTTTAAAGTCAAAAAATAAAATACAACCAATAACACATCGCCTCAATTAGCTTGGGCGATGTGGAGTAAACATTTCTACAATATTTTGTTCTGTGTCTACAGCAGCAGATTTACTTTTTGCATGAAAGTTTTTCAATAAAGAACTTTCAGTTACAGTAATTTTTTTTCTACCAATAGACAAACTTACAGGTATTAAGCGTACAAATTCATACAATTCTTCGTAACTGCTTTCACCTTCTTCATCATTATCAGAGTCTTCAAATTCGACCGCTGCAATATCTTGAAGGTTTTCAATCAACTCACGTTCATCATCACGAATATGACCCGATGCTAAACCAAAACCTAATACAACACCCGCACACCAATCTGACAGTGCTTGTACACGCTCTTGAAGTGGGTGCTCATCGTCAGGAAGCATTGGTAGATAATCTAATTCATCATCAGATATAGCGTGAACGACATCTTCTGCTTCATCAGTTAAAAGCGTTAGAGCATCTTCACTTAACTCTGGCACATTAAGGGTTGTTAAAATTTGTGACCATTCTTCACGCGTTGGCGCTTCTGTCACACAAACAATACCTGTTAATAGACCATGTAACTCACTAGGGCTTGAAATTTCTTCAATTCCTTCAAAATGAGCGTTCCAATCTGTCCAGCCTGAAATATCGTCTTGCATTCGTTTATCCAATCTCTATACTTTGTATATATTACCTTTGATTGCAATTCTGTGCGACCTCGTTATGTTAGAACAATTACAGCGGCTACAAGCGCATATTAGCGTATTAAAAACACGCTTACATCATTTAGAGAGTGAACATGCGGCACTCTCAGAAGCTAAAGAACTGGCTGAAACAGAGCATCACGCACAAGTTGTGCAAAAAAATAGTATTATTACTAAAAAACAAGAGGAAATTGAGTCGGTAACTGAGCAACTATCTCAGTTAAAAGGTCAATTTCAACAGTTGAATCAAGATGCTAACACACTTGCTGAACGTTATAGCCGCTTAGAAAAAAGTACGACTGATTTAAAAAATCGTTTTCAAGAAATTCTTGCTGAGCGCAATGAATTACGTGTTGCAAAAGAAAAGTTACAAGCCCACCAGCGTCAAACTCAACAAGAGCTTCATGATTTACAACAAGATCGTGATCGTTTGTTACAAAAAAATGAGCTTGCCAAGTCAAAAGTTGAAGCCATTATTCAACGATTAGGAATTTTAGGTACTGCCCAAGATCAGCATGCCCAAGAAATTCAGCAGCTTGCTCATCCTAATGCTGAAACTGGTGAGGAGATCCAATCATGAGTGAACAAGTCATGGTAGAGCTTAGGCTGATTGAGCAGACCTTTAGACTCGCGACTACTTTAGATAAAAAAGATGAACTTGAACGTGCCGCAGAACTTCTCAATGAGAAATTTAATGAGATGCGTCGTAGTGCTCCACGTGTTGAGCACAATAAACTGGTCATTATGGTTGCTCTACAATTGACTCAAGAAGTACTGAGCCTTAATAAGTCTTTGCAAGAATACACTCACTGCGAACGTTTACTACAAACGATATTGGATGATGTTGAACAAATTGTTTAATAAACTATCCATCTAAAAACGCCTTGCTCTATGAATAATAGATGCAAGGCGTTTTTTTATTTGCAGCTATCTATGCTATCTACTTAAATTAAATGCTATTTCATGCTTGCAAATGTACAAAGCTTCATCAAACGCAAACTAAGTTTACAGTTCCAGAGGTTTAGGTGATTGCCAACATGGTCAGATCAGTTATACTTAAACTGTCTCTGGGATGTTCGCCAGCGGGTCTATTCCCCTGCCGATACTTAAACTTATGGATGTGTTCTGTATATTTAGAGTGTATGCCTACCTTCGTGTAGGAAACCCAGCAAGTATACGTCGCGTCCACCTTGAACTCATCGGGTTCAGGGTAACGACACATGCAGCGGCATCTTCGGAGCATTTATTTACTTATAAAAACAACAACTTAAGACCAGCAACACCCTTTTAAAAACCTATTATTGTCCACCCAAACAATCAAAAATAGGCTTATAGTAGGCTTCAAAAATATTGTGGTATATTGCTGCGTATCGTTTCGTACTTTCTAAGTCACCATGACCCAAAGATATAAACTTACAAAAACATTTATCGACAACATCCCGCTCGAAGAAACGGGAACTAAATTTTATCGTGACTCAGTTACTATTGGTTTTGGTTTAATTGCAACAAAGTCAAAAACTTATTTTGTTGAAACGAGAATGCCCGATGGCCGAAACAAAAGGAAGTCCATTGGTAAACATGGCGTATATACTCTTGAGCAAGCACGCACGGAAGCTAAAAAAATATTGTTAATGATGCACCAAGGCATTGATCCAGTTGCTCAAAAAAGACAATTAAAGAATGACTTTAAATCCGAAAAGGAAGCAAACGAATTAATTCCAACGCTTGAACAGGCCTATGAAGTCTACAAAACTAAAAAGAAGCTAAGCGCTAATACGATTGATGCTTATGACCGATGTGCCAATGATTATTTTAAAGATTGGAAAAACATCAAAATTACTGAAATTACTCAGAAAATGACTTTAAATAAGCATATGGATTTATCTGAGCGAAGTTTAGCGCAGGCAAATCTTGCAATGAAGTTTTTATCAGCTGTTTATAACTTCAATGCCTCAATTCTATATAACGATAATGATGAAAAAATTATCACAGAAAAAAGCCCTGTTGGGGTTATCTATAAAGAGAAGAAATGGAACAAGATAAAACGCCGTAAGGGATATATTCGAGCAGACCAGATACATGACTGGTCACTTGCTGTGTGTACAACATGGTGGGCAGGCAACCAAAATCTAAATCATCGTGCATACACAAATCAGGACTTCTTACTCCTATTGATCCTAACCGGATTCCGCAGAGAAGAAGGCGAAACACTGGAATGGGCAAATGTTGACTTAAAATATGGAACTATAAAAATTCAGGACCCCAAAAATCATGAAGATCTTCTCCTACCGATGGGAGAAATGCTTTGGTATATATTGGCTGAACGAAAAAAACTTACTGGCAATAATAAATACGTGTTCGCTGGCGATACGCTTGATTCACATATCGTTGATAAGCGTGAAGCTCGTCATACGATAACTGAATCAACTGGCATTCAATTTACATTTCATGACTTACGGAGAACCTTCGGAACAATCGCAAATAGTTTAGCGATTGGTAGTTACACAATTAAAAAACTCATTAATCACATGGTTGGTGATGATGATAATGATGTAACCGATGGGTATGTCCAAGTGACCTTTGATGATCTTCGTAAAGCTATGAATATGATTGAAAATGTTGTGTTATCTGACATTTCAAAAGCTTTGATTAAAAACAGAATCTACTTTGAACAAAAATCAATAAGGAATATGAAAGAAAAATGGAATGAGCATAACAATATTATTGTAAGCAGATATTGTGAATAGTTGGGCTGGTTAAGGTGGTCATAAATATTAAATCACTTAATGAAAAATTGAGAATTAGCAAATGAAAGATTGGGTCTATTTCTATATCGAGCACACAATTAAGTATGGTGAACCATTCTTTAAAGAGTCTGGTTGGTCATTGGGTTTAAAGAATAATTTTATAGTTTTAAGTGGAATTTACTCTTGATGAATATAATTAGCGCCCTTTTAGTTGCTTTATTTTCTGCACTTATTAGCTTTCTAGTTCAACTATATTTTAAAAAGGATGATCGGAGTTATCAGGCAAAATCTTTTGAATTGTCGATTATTGCTGAAGTAGCAGCGATTTTAAATATTATTGAGAAGAGGGAATATAGAAAAGGTTTAGAGGAAGGGAGATTCTTTTTTGAATTAGGTGAAAAGTTAGCTGTAAATGAAACTTATAAACTTGAAGTTCAAATTCAAGAAAATTATTGTCCAATTTATTTTAATAACTTAGATAAAATTTCTTTCATTAGTCAGGAAAAAGTGAAAGATGTTGTTAGGTTTTACTCACTTTTAATGAGTTTAGCTCAAGATGTAAAACCAGATGGTATTTTAAATACAGAACCTTCAAGAGAAGCTTATGATGAATGTCTGAATGTATTTGATGAGGCTGTTTTAATAGGTAATCGGATCATAAATTAAGTTACTTTTAAAATGTATGTCATAGTATTGATATGCTGAATATGGAGATTCTTATGTGTGCAAACTATGAACCTATATCAAAAGACCGGGTACACCTACTAGATCTCTTCGAACCTACTTTCGAATATAAAGCGGATGTTTATCCGGGTTACGACTGCCCTCTTATATTTAGTAATGATGGAAATATAGAATGGAGATCAGTTAAGTTTGGTTTGATTCCTAAATGGAAGCACGACCTTAAATACTCTCGCTTTACATACAATGCTCGAACAGAAACGGTTGCCACTCTTCCAAGTTTCCAACATGCTTGGGAAAAAAGTCAGTTTGCTTTAATACCAGTCGAAAAAATTTATGAACCTAAATACGTGGACGGTAAAGCAGAACGTTGGGGAATTTATCGTGAAGACGGAATGCCCTTCACTGTGGCTGCCATTTATGAATCTACAATAATTGACGGACAGCAAATTAGATCTATGTCGATGCTGACCATTAATGCAGATAATCACCCTTTCATGAACCAGTTCCATAAACCAGAAGATGAGAAACGGTCGATTATTGTTATTCCTGATGAGTACAGAGAAGATTGGTTAAATTGTAAAAAAGAAGAAGCGCACCAATTTTTCTTTGAAATGCCGATCGGTGAATTTACATCAAATTATTTTCCAAAAGCTAACAAAAAAACCGCCAACCTAAGTCAGCGGCTTTAATCAGTCTATATTAAGTAGCAAGTTTATTAACGAATAATAAAATCAGCTACTTGGAGTAAGTCAGCGATAAAGCTTAATACTCGCAAGCAAACGACTAACACTTGGTTACCCATCGTCGCTCTCCTTAAAAGAGCATTGCCTTATGCCAAGTTTTGCGCTTTAATAACGTTACTGCGTAGCGAATTTTATCGCCGAAGTCAGCGTCGAAAACGTCGCGGACTAGAGTTAAATTTCACATCGCAATCTCCGTCGTTAAAGTCAATAACGTAGTCAGCGTTACAGACTTCAGCGAACTGTGTTGTAAAGCAATGCAGCTAAGTTTTACTACCCTCAGTTGATAAGTTCCGGCAAGAAGTAGTCAACTGAGGGTAGCTCCAATTCCTTCCAAAATTAATCAATAATAAATTACCGAGTTTCATGGCTTGGAATATAGAAGCATTGTGCCCTATGTGCTTAAGATATGGGATTTTTTATAGTAGAGCAATCTTGACTTTATAGTAATTTTTTATCTTTTTGATATATCGGTATATACCATAGCAAAACTATTAAAAAACATGTTTAGATAACTTTGTGGATAAGTCAAATATCAATAACTTACGCAAGAATTAATGTTTACTGAAATTTCTTGATATAAATTCATTTTAACTTTCATACACTTTATTTCGTGTTTTACTTATTTTTAGAGTAATTTCCGACCAAATACATTTTTGGCAACGACACTCTTTGACTTCTATTTGTTTATCCACAACTTTTTAAATTTGAAATTTAACTAAGCTCTAGCATATCATCTTGAATATGTTACAAATTCAAGTTAGGGGATATTCTATGAGCGAAATTGCACCATCCATTATCCAGATAAAGCCTTATCTAACTCAAGGTTTTGCTTTGTCTGATGTTATGTCTATCAAGCTAGTTGTACCCTCCTCTCATATGCTTATCCCTTATGCACTTGAGAAGATTTCAGCAGGTTTCCCAAGTCCAGCACAAGATTATGTAGATAAAGCGCTCGATATGAACGAGCACTTAATAAAAAATGAAACTGCAACTTTCATTGTCAAAGTTGCTTCGCTTTCTATGTTAAATGCAGGCATTGATATTGATGACGAACTAATTGTCGATCGCAGTCTCGATGCAAAACACGGCGATATTGTCGTGGCACTAATCGATAATGATTTTACAGTTAAGCGCCTAATGATCGATGAAAAAGGCCAATGGCTCAAAGCCGAAAATCCTGAGTATAAAAATATTTATTTAATGGATGGCCAAGAATTAATTATCTGGGGCGTTGTCACCTGCATCATTAAAATGATTAGAAACTCATGAAACATGAAAACAAAGTCTTTTTCTTGATTGACGTCAATAATATGTATGTTTCATGTGAGAGAGTCTTTGACCCAAGTTTGAACAATAAGCCTGTAATTGTTCTGAGCAATAACGATGGGTGCGCCGTGGCGCGTAGCAACGAATCCAAAGCCCTAAATATAAAAATGGGTGTGCCGTTATTCCAAATTAAAGACATAGTTCAAAAACATAACGTAGTTGTCCTATCAAGCAATTATGTAATGTATGCCGAAATGTCACGGCGCTTTCATAAGATCCTTGCTTCATACGTAACAGATGAAGAAGTAGAACCATATTCTATTGATGAATGCTTTGTTGATTTCACCGCTTATGAAAGAAACTTTGATTTAGAGAAGGTTGGCCAGCAAATGCGCCAGCAATTATGGAAATGGCTAGGCCTTCCTGTATGTGTTGGTATTGGTAGAAGTAAAACTGAATCAAAGATAGCTAACCATATAGCTAAAAAGAATGCGGGATTTAACAGTGTTTGCGATCTCGTAAATATGGATCCGTGCAATAAAGAATATTACTTCTCACTTATCGATGTTTCAGAAGTTTGGGGCGTTGGTCGTAAGCATGCAAAGAAGTTGCATTCAATGGGAGTTAAATCAGTATTAGATCTAGCTTGTACTGAACCGCGGGAAATGCAACGGCAATTTTCTATTGTAATGGCTAGAACGATTAATGAGTTGCAGGGCATCTCATGCATTGAAATTGAAGACACCCCGCCATCAAAAAAACAAATTATTAAATCATGTTCCTTTGGAGCAAAAGTAACTGAGCTAGATAATTTGAAAGAAGCTATAGCAATGCATGCACAAGAAGCATGTAAACGGTTGCGTGATGAAGAGTCATTATGTGGTTGTCTACTTGTATTTGTTCAATCAAGCCCATTTGATGAAAGTGCGCCATTTTATAATAAATCTATTACAGGTGCATTTTCTGAACCCACAGATTGCACAACAGATTTCGTAAGAGCAGCCGTAAGGATGGTGTCAGATATCTTTAAAGAAGGCATCAAATACAAGAAATGCGGCGTAGTGCTGACAGGTCTTGAGCCCAAATCTGGTCATACCTATGACCTGCTCACAGATTTTGAAGCAATAGAAAAGAAAGAGCAATTAATGAAAGCACTAGATAACGTGCACAACAAATTTGGAAAGAAAAAACTAGGCGTTGGTCCTTGTTATATACCTGATCGAACTTGGTCGATGTCGAGAGATAAACTCACTAAAAACCCATTTATGTGGGATCAACTAACAATTGTTAAATAATTTATTGAAGGAAGTAAAAATGAACTTTACTAAACTAACTGATGAGCAATTAACGCAAACACTTATTCCTAAGCGTTTTGTTCCACCAACACCGCCAGAATATGAGGGTAAAAATATTGTCTATGTTTTTGATAGTGAAGATTCTTTTAATTTAACCTATGATGAGCTTGTCGAGATTATTAGTAAGGCCCGAATGACGGGTCCTCAAATGATTCCAATTTTAGGAACAGTTGGTGATTAATGGATAAAGAAGATAAGCAATCGTTATTGCTCTGGGGAATTGTTGCATATTCAGTAGCATTACTATTGTATTGCACATCAAAAACATTGATGGGAGCTGATGCAGATTCTATTTCTGCATTCGGCTCAATTCTATCTGCTATAGCTACAATTTATGCCACTTATGTCGCAATAAAACTATACGCAAATTGGAAAGACCCACACCAAGCTAGCTTTTATGTCAATGAGTGTAAAAATGTTTTAGACATTTATAAGCAATTACATTTATGTCAAAGAAACTTGTATATTCTTGAAATGGATTTACTAAATTTAATAAGTACTGAAAATGGCTTGGGAATTCGCGATGAAAGTGATTTTTCTAAAGAGGAATTAAAAAAATTAAATACACTTAACAGCTTGGTAGATAAAGGTATCGATGCTTTATTTACAAAAATAGGTGAATTACAAGCTGAAGTCATTATGCTTACAGCTTTAACTGAAGATCATAATTTTTTAATACAAAGTATTAGTTTGGAAACTAGTCTAACAAGATCTTATTCTGTACCACGTGAAGTTGATAGTAAGTTAGATATTTTTGAAAAAAGCAAAAAATTAAAAGTTGCCAACCAAAATAATTACTTAATTGTACAAGGTAAGGAGTTAATCGAAAAAGCTAAGGAGTGGGGTAAAATTTAACATAAGCTAACTTTTTATTTTTATTAACATAAATTTCACTAAACACCTTTACAAACTATGAATCAAGAAACTAAATTTTTATTAATAAATGTCTGTGGCTGGATTATTTCAATAAGTATTATCTTTTTCTTTTTTATTCATTGGCTGTATTCATACAACCAAATTGATGAGCCGTTAAAGGAAGCATGGTCTTTAACCATTAGCATGTTATCAGCTTTAACAACTATTGGTGCTGCCATAATTGCAGCTAGTCTATTTAATCATTGGAAAGATTCCCAAACTGGAGTTAATCGAAGTGAGTTAGCGAAAAATATTCAAATTAACTTAATTGAACTGAAAAACTTGTGTGACTATCATTTAAGTATGCTTTCAGCTGATATTGTTTTAGATAAAGCCAAAGAGGATCCGAATATTTCCAAAGATTTTATTTCTAGAAGAAATGAAAGATACAGTCTCTATAAAGTCGAAAAAAACGATTTTAAAACTGAATATAGCAAACAACTCAAAAATCTTATTTTAAGTATTAGAGTTTACGAAAGTATATTTTCGATAATCTTATTACCTGAACAAGAGACGTTTAATTTCAACTCATACTCATATCATATTGCAGCAATTTATACATCTTTAGAAAATCAAGATGAATACGATCGTTTAAGACATATTGAAAGAGTTACACAAAAATTAAAATTAGATATGGAGAATATTTATATGAAAATAATTACTGATGAAACCTCAAAGTATATAAATTTAAGTGGTGTAAAGTGAGCCCTCCTCAGAGAGCTTTTACACAAATGCCGACACTCACATTACTATTAATAGTCTGAGCTGTGCATCCTGATAGCAGAATGCACAGTATTAAAGCAGCTAGTTTACACTTATACATTTTTGGCGCCTATCTAGTTGTCTGCTCCAAACGCCATAACAACCATTAGAGCGAATGGAACAATCGCGCTTTGCAACATACTTCCATTTTAGAAGTGCATCACACGCTTGGCGTGGCTTATTTTGAAGCAGTAGTCGGCGCATTGAAGATTGATTCCAGTTGCTTTGCCCAAAGTTGTAAACAAAGTCTAAATAAACATCATATTCAGTTTGAGTTAGTTTCACACCTTGCAACGATTTGCGAAAAGCAACCTCATCTTTTGAAATGTGCGCCTTAGATATTTGGATTGCGCGCTCTTTTGTAATTGGTTTATCAGTCATTTTGACTGTAGAACCGTTTTCATATTTTGTTGAACCTATGCCAATTGTGGCCACTTTTCCGCTGTCTAAATAAGGCTTAGAGCTGTAACCTTCATACCCAATTAAAGAAGTAAAAAAAGTGGCCGAAACCACTAAAGATCCAACTACATATTTAGTCTTGTTTGACATTACATTCACCATTTCGTTTTTTCATTTCTAGCTCGTGCAAATCTTGCTCTCTCTGAATACGCAACATCGACTCAAGCTCTTCACGCTTATTTCGCTTAAATTGAAAATAAGCATTTAAAAGAAAACCGACTACCGCAACTAAAAGACCCGTTAAAGCGACCCAATCAATTGATGTAATAAATCCCAAAATTGTTGCTCCCGCCCCTGTGTATGTTGCATACGTTGCCTTTGTTGCCGCTCCAGCCGCCACCTCAGCAACACTACTTGCTGCATGTTCTGCCATTTCATTTCTCCAGAAGTAGGCAAAAAAAAAGCACCCGTTTGGGTGCTATGAATTAATTTAAATTAAGCTTCAGAAGTACTTTGAGTAATCTGATTTGTATAATTCCAGACTGTGTTTTCCCATACATCCCGTACAGCGACACGAATGTAATATGGGGTTGTTGGTTGTAACCCTCCAAAAGTAGTTGTTAAATCTGTGCCGGTCCACGTTGGCGGCGTTTGTGTAGGATCAAAATTAGAAGTCGTGCTAAGCCATACCGCATAATCTTTCAGGTCTGGTACTTCGCTTGGTACCCAATTCACGGTAATAGAATCTTTCGTAGCAGCTGTATAAACATTTAGAAGTACTGGCGGTACCGGATTACTAATACTTAATTCAGCATAGGTGCTGAACTGGTCGCCGTTCTTACTTGCTACACGTATTGTATAAGCTCGGCCAATACCATCCGTTTTAGCGTCTTCAATCGAATAGCTATACTCCGCATTCGTTGTATCTACTTGACGAATCATTGCGCCATTTGACCAGACTTGCACACGATAACCATCTGCACCGGTTGAGCTTTGCCATTGAACTTTAAAAGTAGTTCCAACAAATGGCGATTGCAGCGATAAACCTTTTACACCCGCAGGACGCCCACCCAACAGGGTATAGCTATATGCTGTTACCTCATCTAATGTCTGTTCTTTGCGCTCCAATCCGTTAAAACTCGTGAACTTTAAGAAGATCTGTTTACCCACCAAATTTTCATTATATGGATATTCAAAGATAGCCCGATCAAGGCGTACAAAAGGCTCACCAGCATTATGAATCTGGGCATCATCAAAACGACCACGTAGAACATCACTTAATGTATAAAGACCTGTTCCATTTAATGTGGCCACTTGGTAATTAAAATACTCGTCACCGACTTTACAAAGCGTTTGATCGGCTTGAGCATCTTGTAAGGTGCCGCTGAAGATTCGACTTGCTGTATTTAGCTCTACTTGTAAAGCGGTATCATCTGCATCAATAGCCGTTACAAGTTGCCCGTATCGTGCGGATCCGTAAATAGTGCCGATCATTTCATAGGTCGTATTATCAAGACTGGCCCAAACATTGGCACCGCCCCAATTGATGCCACCTGAAACAGCCACCCAAACTTGATTTTTTCCATCCGTTAAATCTAACGGAGGCTCAAAAATAGCTGGAGCATTCACATTACCTGGTTCTTCATTGCCGCCTTGATAACCATTAGAAGCTTGTGAATCGTATTCAATAGCGGATCTTGAGCCTACAGCCAATTCTTCAGCTGTGATAGTTAATTCACCGAACTCATCTTCCTCAATACGTGTGATACGTACAGGAAATTGATTTAGCCCCAAAGCTTCATCAGTAATGGTGACAATGTCCATTGGCTCTAATCGGCAATACTTCCAACCTAAGGTAAACTCATATTCGTTACGAACATAAAGCAATCGTTGTAAGCGAAGCTGGGCAGCATGACGGGCTATTTTGGGCTCACAAAAGTAATGGCTTTCCACTGGATCCTCGGTACGTAGGCCAAACATCTCAATGTTTGCTTGGTCCTTGGCCTCAGTAGTTTCTGTGTTGTACTGGTTATAGCGATTAATGTATTCAATCTGCACATGATTATAGGCATCCGTATCACGGCTACGGCGTACTCGTACCGGCTCATCATCACTAATAAAATCATCATCAGTTAAGTGATAAACAGGTGTCAGATCCGGAGTAAAAGTTACACCGTTACCTGTAATTGCAGAATCGCCAAAGGATCTAATTTTTAATCCATCTGGGCTTGGTACCACGGCACAATTTACAGCTTCTACAATCTCGTTGATTGTTTCATAGGCTGCCCGTTGCTCTGTAAAGGCTGGGCTGATTAAAAGATTGGCAGCTCGGCAATAAGTGCGGAACTCTTCTAAATCAGCCATGTTTAAATTAGGTGCTGCCCCATGGCGTGGATGTGTAATAAAGTCTTCAATTACATCTGCGGGATTAGCATCATCAATAGTTTCAGACAATGTAATGGTGCTAATCACTTCAAAGTTATGATTTGAAAGGCTGGCGCTATTCCCCATCTCATAATTAGCACATGCCACATATCCGAGATAAGGATAGTTGATTGCCTGATCAGGATGTTTCGATACTAGCCAGCCCCACGGCGGGTTACCATTCCCATCATATAATTCAAACTTTAGCTGATCGATTGGATCTAGCGTAATAGATCCTTCCTGCTTTGGTATGTACTGGTCCTTATCAACCCAAATCAAGCCAATCTTTTTAATCTGGTTCTCACATAACCCCAGCATGAGAGAAGCACTATAACTAAATGTTGTATTGCTGGTTTTAGTGCTGCCACCCTTTCCGCCCGATTTCTCTACAGTAGTATGAGGGGTTGCTAAGAAATCACCGTACCAAAACATGTTAGCAGCTACACGAGTTTTGCCATAAACCAAAGGCTGGCAAAGCCCATAAGCTGATTGCTGGATTCGCATTGAGTTAATACGGGTATCCGTTGTACTAATTGTAGTACCACCAAATAATCCACCCATTTATTTAAGCCTCTTCATACGAAAAAACCCGGCAATTCGCCGGGCTAAACTTCCTTTGGTTCCATCCTGAATAATGACTCCCTGATGGATGTAACTATGAATGACCCGTGGCCACTCGATGACAATTGCACCATGACTGATGCATTTGCCAAAGTGATATAAAACAATATCGCCAGCCTGCGGTGGCCCATCAACTGGATCACATACACCTAGAATGAGTTCTAAATAACGTTGCCCCATCTGGTGCATGTGCCAATCAGGCGGATATGGCCGTGGATCTAAATGATCCATGAGTCCTACTTTTTCATAGACCTCACAGATTAAAGTTCCACAATCTACACCAACACCCTTTACTCGCCCTTGGTGATGATATGGAGTACCTAACCAAGTTAGAGCTTCTTTTACTGCTTCTTCATTTTTCTTCATGATGGTTACACCGTAGACTTAAAGTAAGGTGTAAGCCCATCACTTTCTTGGTAATAGCCAGCAGTTGAAGAATGCACACCATTAGACTGTTCAATTACAGTTTTCGGATTACGGGCATTAACTGCTACAGGTGATTCAGGATAGTTGTTTTCAGTATCAACATTTGTGCCGGCACCAACAAAATAGATTCTAGAGGCTTCCTTACCACTGTAATAAGCAGAAAGTAACTTGTTGAAAATTGCAATATTACGTTTCGCCCGTTTAGATGTTTGACCACACGCATAGTTATAGCCAAAAGCGTCCTGACTTGCGTAAGTTGGTGGTGAACACACAGCAACACGAATAGTTGAATTTACCGCAAGAATCGAATTGATAAGAGTATCGAGTTTCGGAAAACCGGTCGTACAAAAATCAATTGCAGCCTGATCAGAAGTTAAGCTAAACGTATCATTCACACCAAGAGAAATGAAAACATCATCAGGTGTTTGCAAACCATATGTTGTTAGATAGTTTTGATAATCAACTTTTGAAGCTGCTGCGTTCCAGAATGGATTTCCAGATTGAGACTGAACATTGCTAAATGCAATAGTGCTATCACCAATCATTGCCGCATCTTTCTTGCTTAAAGTACCCGTTGCACCATTCGTAGGAGCTAAACCGGTAAAGCTACATAAAAGAGTACCTGAGCCATTAGAAAGATTAGTTTCTTGAACAGTAAACTCACCGCCATTAAATGTATAAATTGTTGCATTAATAGCGGGTGCTGTAGTAATGCCGCTTACTGTGAAAAGGTAATAAGTTCGCCCAGCGGTCGTATAGTCGTTAATCGTCCAGCCGCCTCGCCCTTCGTGTAGGTTTGGTGCGGTACCTCGTGTACCAATTAAAGTGATTCCCATCTCATCAGTTGAAGCATTATTTAAAATGCCTTGAGTAATACCGCCGGATGCAATACGAGAATCACCAATACCCTGAACCTTTTTTGTAATTCCGGAATTAGCATTTTTACTGACAATTACAACCTGAGAAGTTGCAACTGCTAATTGCAAACCCGTGTATTTATCAATAACACCTAAACTTAAAGAAAAAGTACCTAAACCATCATTTGCTACAGGCTTAAAGCGCCATCCTCTACGTTTATGCATTCCCTTAGAACAGTTGAAATCGAAATCATATAAATTATGATCCACGACCATCGTGTTTTCTAAGAAAATATTGCCTTCCAAACCCTCCATTACGTAGATTTTAGGAGGCAAAAAAACTTCAGGAACATATGGCTGGACAGGAGGATTTCCACCACCGCTACTTGCTACTTTAAGTAGTAGTTGAAAACCCGCACTGACATATGCGCTTGCAGGGGGTGTTGGTGGTGATGTAACTGCAATAGGTGCTGTGCCCCAATCTCCAGTACCATTTGAGAAGTTAAATCCGCGAGATTCTAAGTTACCTGTAGCTGTGCCGAAGTATCTTGTATTAATAACTTTAATTGTGTCTGATCTAAATACAATAACGAACGGTACGTTTGGAGGTATCGAGATTACTTGATCAAGTTGGATCTCTTGTGCTGAGCCAGAATCAGCAGCAGGGAAGTTTTTACATACACCGGAGTAATCTGGGCTGTTTACATTAGCTTGCGGAACGAAAGAACCACGTGTATCAGTAGTTAGTTTGGCGCCAAAGTAAACCCTATATTGAATAGGCTCAACAGTAGTACACCAAACGTTAGCTTTAATATAATTAAAGTTAACGCCACCTGAACCACTGACATTGTTATAGCCCACATAAGGCGAAGTATTCCAAAGCACCGATCCAGTTAATTCACTGGTCGTGAATTGTTTACCGAAATATTTATCCTGAGATAGGTTGTTTAGAGCAGCTGCAACAGATAAGGCAAGTTCGGTCTTACTCGTATACGCTAGGTCAAACTCAGCTTTAAGAGTAGCTGAGTCTTTAAAGACAGACCAACCAGACCACAATGATTCGTACTGTTTATTAACATAAAAGGCTTTATCCCTTCCATACGGCGTAAAACGCACTTCTTTGTATGCACTATTAGCCGTATAGCTTACTTCTAGCTTACCGAACTTATACGGCATAGAAGGCATGTTAAGTAGCGAGTCACCGATAGGTATTGTCGGTGTGTAATAACGACCTACAGGCAAGTTTAGTACGTCTTGCCCTGTAGTTAGCGCCGTCATTGATGAAAATTGCGTTGAGCGAGTTACAAAGCTATCCCACACACTGTCATAGTTGCCAGTGGATTGCAGCACTTTACGGAAAATCGGAGGTGTATTATCCAAGAAAGGATAGAAAGTTTGAGTACAGCCTGAACTTTTAACTCCTGAAGGATCAGGATTGTAAATTACAGTTACGCCTTGTACCAAGTTATTACCCGAGTACATCGGCCCATTAAGTACTTGCGTATTGGTTAAGTTGGCTCCCCAATGGTAATAAATACCTTGTTTATAAAAATTATTAAAATCATCACCAGCTACGATTTTAATGGGCTTGATAAATGGAACCCCATTAAACGTTTCGATACCGACCACATTTTCCAAAAATTGTTTAAGTGCGGTCTTAAATCCTTCCTCAGTTACCGTGGCGCCGATAAGCTGTTCAATATTAGGTAAAGCCATGTTCTAGCCCCATAAAAAAACCCCGCAAAATGCGGGGTTTTGGTTAAAGATGAATATGTTTAAACAGAAGTTTCAGGAACCGGTACAAAAGGTGCACCACGGAACCGAGCACGATTATTAAATCGATTGTCACATGTAGTAAGACGCTTATCACACCCGGGGTAAACACGGATAACCTCACCAATTGCAGGCATTTCTAACAGTGGCAAAGTCAGAAGCAAAGCACCAGCCTCGTGCAAACGAACGGTACGTTTAATTCCAATATTTACGCCTTCTAAAAACTCTACAACGCCTTGGGTAAACCATCCTTGAGGTTGGCTTAAATTGCATAGGATTCGGTTAGGCGTACTATTTGCAGCAATAGTTGTATTAACTGCGAAATCAGCACTGAGCAAACCACATGCGCTATCAAACAAAGTATTTAAACATCCTGGTGTATACAAGTTTCTAGGCATTTGAAGTTTTAAATTATCTACATCAGAAACCACACTTGCATTGATGTCATATCGATCAAGCTCAGGCTCAACGATTCGACCTTCAAATAAAACCATGGTGCCGGCACTGGTATCAGTTGGTGTGTACATATCCATAAACACCCGCTCTAATTTAAAACGAGCGCCGTCTAATATGCCATTATGAAAAGCCTGAGCTATCGGAACATCACCGAATTTAGTGTTTTCATTTGTCTCAATTTTGATAGACAAATTATCAACTTCAATGCCTAAAGAAAGGCTAGTTCCTTCTCGGCTGATGATTGGTCCATCAGCACGAAATTCTTTTCCTTGCACAGTCAAATTAACGTCATAGCTTGTATAACAATACTCAATACCTTGTATCGTCGTAATGGTATACAGATCAGCCATTACAAATTGATCGGCATCTAACAGCGCAATAAGTTGAGGTGATGCTTGTCTCATATCTTTGTTCCTAAGGATCCGATTAACTCAACCTTTCCGGCCTTCCAAAGTTTGTGCATAAAATTGACGTATTGCTGTGTATCATCTTTAAAACGGCATCGATAATAGTAAGTGCCCTTAATATTTAGCTCGATACCCGCTTCGATAGGTTGAGAAAGAATGTACTTACCATCTGCTGTAATTTGTGCAGTAGCGGTATTCCACATTCGCTTTGAGGTATTAGCATTCCACATCGATTTAACCGGTGTTTGGTTCCACATATTAGGATCTATGGCCTGAACCACTTTTTCCTCTGTATTGCCGAGTGGTAAAGGTGTGTTGTACATCATCTTGTAAAGCTGGTACGAGGTTGTTGCACCATCACCAATAAACTTACAATCAAACTGATTGTCATCTGGCATCTTATAAAGAAATGAATCAAATGCGCCTCGGCGTTCTAAATAAAAGCCTTGGAGTTGCTGCAATTCTTTTCTCCCTTTACTTTCCCGCAAGAATGCGTAAGACAATGAGATTTCATATTTAGGTGTGGCCTGAAAACTCGCACGGAGTTCTCGGCCATTAATTGAAGTCATGATCTTTGTATTGAACATGGGGGTAAGCGAGGTATCCCACTCAAGACCGGGTAATTCTGGAAATAATACGTTTGACACTTACACCTCCTTATTTACCAAAGCCACGGTGATAACCTTTTAAGCTGTCTGCAATGGCTCTACTATTTTTCTTCAACCAACGATCAGCGCCTTTGGTATCGAGGAAACCAAGGTTAATAACTGGCCCACCTCCACCACCTTCAGCCGCTGCGGCTGCTCCAAAACTTGCACCACTACGCATAGCTTTGCCCATTTCACGAATAGTATTTGCATGTTGTGAAGGTAAAACCATTTCGTCTTCATGTAGCTGGGTGACTGGATTCACACCTGATGGAATGTCGTAACCGCCTCGAGCAGATTTGATCTTGCCGGCTAAACCAGCAACTAAGCCGAACGCAGCAGCACCGGCACCCACGGCGAGAACTGGACCAATGTAAGGAATAGAAACCATGGCTTTAAATGCGCCCGCCATAGCTTCCCAAGCTGACATCATGATGCCTTTGACAGCTTCAGCAGCTTTTAAACCTAAACGAGTTAAACCACCTGCAGCTGTAACACCGGTACGTGTTGCTTCACCTGCGATCGTTGCCCCCGTTTGAGCCGCTTGGCCAGTTACTTCAGCCGCTGTTTCTGCACCAACAAAACCAAGTTTACGAGCTAACTTAATCGCTTGGATTCTGAGCCAGCCTTGCAGCTCTTTAGTAGCTGATTGCAATGCAAATGCACCCATGTCAGCAAGTACCGCTTTAGTTGCGTTACTCCATGTCAGTGTGCCATTCATTAAAGATTGAATGCCTTGATCCCAAAGGTTAGAAAGTCGGGAAGTGAAGCCGCCGAACTTAGCCTCAAAGTCTTTCATTTCCGCATCACTGATTAAGCCCATAGACTTAGTGTCAGCAACTTTCTGATCTGTCTCTAAATCAGAAATGTTGTTTGTGATTTGGTTTTGATTACCTTGCTTACCAGTAATACCGGTTTGCTCGTTCTCAAGTGCCAGACGCTCTAAAAGACCTTGCCGCTTAATTTCACGTAATTGATCTTCGAGCTGCTTCTCTAATTGAACCTTACGAACATTAGAAATTTTCTTAGCATCATATTCAGCTTGGATCCGTGCTGCCTCGATTTCATATAGGCGCTGTGCCTGTTGCTGATAATTGTCGATCTGTTCTTCACGAGCTTTTTTGTATTCCTCAAACTCTTTTAAACGGATAGCAATGATCTTGTCTGAGGCATCCTTTTCAGCTTTGACTTTTGCAGCAGCTTTTTCATCAGCAGTCATCTTAGATTTTTCAATCTCATCTAATGCCTTTTGAAGATCTAAAGCGACTTTCTTTTCTTCGGATGCATATTTATACCGAATATCAGCAAGTGCCTTAGCTGCCTGTTCAGCTTGACGTTGACGCTCTTTAGCCTCTTGCTCAGCTTTAGATTTTGCCGATGATTTAGAGCCGCCTTTCTCATCTTTCACACCAGTACCAATACCCTTATTTATACTTGGTGGTGCAGAGCCTAAAGCTAATTTAGGGGGCTTAGGCGGGCCAAGTGGAGTAGATGGATCCTTATATACATAGTTGGTAATCTTTTGATTACCCGCTGTAGTAACATCAAGAATCCGCTTGCCTGCTGTGACAAGTGAATTAGCTGCTGTGGTCGCGCCAGCGTTCCAAGAGTTTTTGAGATCATTCATTCGACCTTTCATTTGGTTGGTATATCGATCAGTAATACCGCCAAGCTGAGATAAGCCACCTTCCCATGCAGCAGCGGCACCAGAAAAGTTAAAATGCAGAATGTTATTTACAACGCTACCAAAGGTTTGAAATTTGACTTGCAATACATCCAGACCAAACTGAATAGTACTGCGAACCATGTCAAAGCCAGCCATGAGGCCATTAAATGCAATGATTAACGCCTCACAAACAGTTACGACTACGGCGCGTATAATTGCAAATGCAGATTGAACACCAACTTGAAACCCTGTTACCACAACACCCAAGGCGCGTAAGGCTACAGAAATAGCATCCATAAAACTTATCTGGGTATTTGCATCATCACCAATATTTCCAGTTAAGTCATTCCAGATACCTGCAATAGTTGTGAACTGCTCACTTAGAATAGAAAAAAGACTTTCAAAAATACCAATAATTGATTTAATTGAATCATCAATGGCATCTCTAGAATCTACTGCAAATGTCAAAAATTGATTTGCTAAATCAGTTAATGCCGGAGCGGCTTGTGCTGCAATACGTGTAAGCACACCTTGTAAAGTTGCTTGTACTGTTTCCAGTGCCGAATTAAATTCTTTAGTAGCAGCAATTGCATCTTCACTCATGATTACGCCTAAATCATGTGCTTGTCTTGCATACTCTTTTAATTTTTGTCCGTTGTTATCCAGTAATGGTGCTAATAAAGTCGCATCATTTGCAATTGCTTCCATGTAGAAGGTCATTTCAGCTTGCGAAACATTAGCTTTTTGCAAAGTCTGGTAATACTTTTCAAGGATCTGAGGGCCGGATAATCCCTGAAATTCTTTTGCTGTAACGTTAACTTTAGGGGCAATCTTTTCAAAGAAGTCGGCCATTTCTCCGCCGCCCGTTTGCATAAAATCACCAAACTTATCGTTTACATCTTTCATGATGTCCGAAAGTTTATCTTGCTCTACATTTACCTTTTTGGCTGCAAAAGCCCATTCTTGAAATTCTGTTGTATTCGCATTGGCTAAACGAGATTGAATTTCTAATTCTTTAGATGCTTTACCAACGGCGGAAACTAGATCCGGTATTGCTGCCACGGCCTCCGCTGCACTTCTCGCAATTTCTTGCCCTATACCAAGAAAGAAACCACCTTTAACCAAAGATAAACCACTGGTAAGAGAGCTTTTAATATCATTCCCTACTGTTTTAAATCTCTCTGAAAGGCCTGTCGCAAAACCATTTAACTCTGATCTCATATTTGATAGATCAAGTTTAAAATCGATATTATTTCCGGTGCTTTCAATTTTCTTTGAAGCATCTGAAACTATTTTTTCAGCATCTCGCATTCCTTCCTTGAGCTCAGAAGTTTTTGCACCGACATGTACTTCAACACGGTTATTATTTGCCATACCTACCTCTTAGGCATAAAAAAACCTTGCCGATGCAAGGTAAATGAAAATAAAAAACCCCGTACGAACGGGGTTAATTTTTAGGAATAATACTTACTGAACAACAACTAGGTCGGCTATTCCACAACCAGACGATGCAGCTTGAGAATGTATAAAGCCCATATTAAATTGATTTACTGTTTTAGTTTCACCAGCTTTAACAATCTCATAAATAACTCGACTATTACTATCGATCTTAGTTTTACTATTAGAAAAGTGCTCACACTCTACGGTGATATCTTTAATGTCATATTTACTGTTATTTTTGATCTTAAAATCAACCAACATGACACTATCAAACCCACCTTTAGCCCAATCATAATCTAAGACAGTATTTTTTAGAGCGTCTTCTTTTGGGGTTAACTCTTTAGTTCCATTTGATGTGGACGAACCTCCACCAGCAATTGCACCTATAACCATCAAAACAATAAACCCTAAAATAATCCAAGTAATTATTGAAGTTTTCTTTTTAACCTTAGCCCCGCAGCTTGGACAATTCTTAGCTTGTGTACTAACTTGTGCCCCGCACTCTTTACAATTAATTAAGGCCATTCAGTTATCCTTATAAAGTTTTAATTAACAAACTTTAACCAACACTTACAAAGATTGCAAATAAGGGCGGCCTTAACCGCCCTGCGGGTAACCGTTTAAGACTTCTAGCATATCATCTTCGTCATCATCTGAGACGGTGATTACTGGGTCTGTCTCTTCAATTCCTGCAAAAGCTTCCAAGATACGGCAAAGACGCTGTATTCCTATATGTGCGGGAGGGTTACTTTGCTGATATGCACTTAGTGCTCTTAATCTAGGTAAGTCCATTTCATTACGTACATAGTCGTAATCTTTACCCATTGTAAGCACTAAATGCGTGTACAGCTCCTCCCAATCTATTCCCCCGAGCCACCCGCGTTGCTGTCATTGTTTCCTTTGAGTCCTGAAACAGACATTACAGCTTCCATAACTTCGGTAAGCTGATCCATATAAATCATGTCAGCAACATCATCACGTGTGATATCAGGATAGTTACGTTTAAGTGATTTAAAAGCAACATCAATCACGGTACCAACATCATCGGGCTTGAATGCTTGAAGTACTGGTAGCAACTTTTCAACCGTGCCAAGCGACAATGGAGCAAAAACAAATGGCTGGCCATCAATAATAATTGTTGAGCCACGTGGGTTTTCAACTTGCTTAAATTGCATTTGGTATTACTCCGATAAATCAATTTTGAAAACACGGTTAAGGTCATCAGCCATAGGCTGGAATTCAAACTCAGGAATGTCGTAATCGTCCTGTTTTGAACTAAACCCAAGCTTGTTACTGGTACAGCGGTAGAAATTCATGTGCATGAATTTGCCTTTGTAATCACGCTGAAGATCTAAAGCAAATTCAGGTGTATAACCCATATCTAAGTTTGATACGGTAATTGACTTGCCACCTGCTACTGTTGCGGAATATCGGAAGCTAATAAAAACCACTTTCCCCACATCCGCCGTTGCAAATGTATATGCCCCTGTTGCAGCATCTACGCTGTATTGCCCCGTTGTTGGGGCTGACGCTACACGCTTAAGTGGAATAGCTTTACCATCAGTAACACCTAGATCCTTTGCGAAGGTTCCACTATTAGGAACTACTGGAGTAACTAAGCCACCTGCTGGAACGATTTCACCATTGATGGTTTGGGATACCGTCTCGATTCCACCTTCAGCAACAACGCCACCGAAGAAAATAGAATTTAGCAATGTTCCGTTAATACGCCCAAACGATGCTTTACCTTTAATAGATCCTTTACCACGTGCAGCATCTACGGCGAACTGTCCACGACCAAAGAGTTCTTTTAAATCGAAACTAATATCGACACCTACCGACTGCAATACCCCTACTTCAACTGGTGTGGGATTACTAATCGGCTGCCCATAAACGTCTTGAATCGGTGTAGCAAAGATCTTGCCGGCACCAAATAAATATTGAGCCATTTATTTTGACCTCTCTAAAATGACAAAAACCGCCATCGAGGCGGTCATAAAATGAATGTTTTGTTAATTGGTTGTGAGGATCCGGATAGGAATAATGGCAATCGCCTGATCATCCAGCATGTTTTCTACTGCTTCATATACTTCAACTGTGCCTTCGATCCAGCAATGTTCCACCAAACCACCCAAGGTTTGATATTCGCTAAATTCTGGATGGTCTGGCTGAATAGCTTCACGTACACGATCGATGAAAATATTCATCTGTGATGATGGGGGTTTAGCGCTATCGGCCTCATGGATATAGAGATAGACCTCGGCAGCAAGTTCAACTTTTGAATCTAAACCATGTACCGGCACTTCTTGCTGATTGCCTTGTGTAATAAACATGGCTGGGCGTTGTTCTGCTGTGACATGGTTAAAGTGACGTAAACGGCGACTAACCGTAATCAAACCTTCTACCCTTGTACTTAATCGATCAAACAATGCTTGATAGATTGCTTCACTATCCACCTGCTATACCTCGCTGAATTGCTGCATCAATATTTTTCGGCACAATCTTGGCCACAATATCCAATGAATCACGCATGAATCGTAACTCTCTAAAACGAACATTCCTTGAATGAGCCTTAATATTGACTTGAACTGGAGATATAGGACGGCCAAAAGCTTGCTTTATTGTTCTAAGGTGAGCTTTTACCCCCATAGAGCCATTTAAACCAAACTCATGTGCAGGTGCATAAGGTACTAATGCACCACCAGCTCCCACCGTTCCCTCTATCGAATCCTTTTCCTCATCCACTTTAGATGAAACGGATCCACGCAAGCGGCCAGACTGAACTTTTAGCCGTTGGCCGCTCAACATGTCTTCCTGAACAATCCGCTGTAAGCGCAAAGTAAGAGCGTTAATCGTGCGTCTTACTTCAAACCTAATGCGATCATTCATCTCATCAAAGTTGACTCGAGTCTCAACACGATTATCACTCATGGCTTATTACTCTTTAGCAGAGGCCGTCGATTTCTTTGGCTCAACCACTTCAACATAACGCTCAAAACCTAAGGGCTTTAACATATTAATAATGTCGTCCTCAGATTCTAAAACACCATTTTTGATATCTAGGTTTTGACCAGCAAGAACTAGTTTTGATGGCTTGTAGCCTTCGGGTGCCTGATATTTAAAAGGCATGGGAATCTCCTATACGACAAAAGAACCAACACCTAAACGGTTAGGGTTTGTGCCTTCATCATCAATTGGAATTGAATTTTTTAAAGCAAGATAACGCTGGCCATACATACTTAGATCATAGAAAGCTTCTTTCGATGACCGGGAATAACTCACGCTTTGGCCCGCAATTGTCATACTCGATGCGGTACCAAAAGCGGCACCATTGCCACTTGCGGTACCAACTTTAAGAATGTGTGCTGCATATAGACCTACAGCACGTTCCTTTAATGCCCCAAACTCAATTTGAGATACAACCAGATCCGCTTCTTCTAAAGCATCCTGTATTTTTGCATCAGATAAATTGACTAAGGCTGTATCAGTCGAGAACTTCTCGCGAAACGTTTGTACGTCCATAGGTCCACCTTATTCCTTAGCCTGATCTAACTTCGCCTGTAGCTGCTCAAGTGTTTCATCTTCACTGAACGTTACTTCAAGCGCTGCAAGTTCAGCTTTCACTGTGGCCAAAGCTGCTTCATCTGCTGCCTTAGCGGCGTCATTGGCTGCACCTGTTTGCTTGCCTCCTTTGCCACCAGTTTTACCCGCTGCTTTTGTTTCTTCATCTGGAATTTCCAAAATTTCAAGTTCACCAGATTCAACAAGATGCTTGGCAAACTTATTCTTTTGCAGTTCCTTATGCTGAGATGCTTCAAGCGCTACGGACATTCCTGCTGGCAAAGTTGCTACACCTGCAAAAACAAAAGCGGCATTAGAGCCGCTGTATGTGTATGAATATTTAGCCATGTGGTTTTAATCCTTATGCATGGTCAAAGTAACGAAGCGAATCAACACGCTTCAGCCAAACGCCTTGGTATTTGTAGTGACCCGGCACAAGCACATCTAAGCCTTTTGGTTGCGCTGTCAAGAATTCAACGCTGTTACCTTTAAACTGGATGCATGACGGATCACGACGATAGATGATGGAGCGGTCAGCACCTGCTGTACCTTTGCCATTACCACGACCAGAACCACGGATGGTTAATGGCTTGCCTTGAGTAGCGAAAATATTCTTTTCAGTTACCCAGTCAAGGAAAGTCTTACCACCTGAGTCAGCGACAATACGGTTGGAAAGATCCGAATATTGATTCGATGCAAGGATGTAGGTATCAGGTTCAATAGAAGCATCACCATCAAACAGATCTGTTGCATCTGCAAGGGATTTATTAAAGTCCGAAAGGACCTGTTCGATAGTTGCGGTAGCCCAGTTGTATTGCGCCGTCACTACCGTTACGCCAGTCTGGTTGAGGAAGCCGTTTACCTGAGTTAGTTGACCACTTGCATTCGCTGTGGTGTAGCCATACCAAGCCACATTCGACATGTGTTTTTCAGCAGCCAAGTTTGCAGCCTGAACTTTGTCAGCTTCAAGTGCAAGGTTCATTGCCTGAGCTGTCGCCAACTCTACAATGGAATATTGGTAACCGATCGTGCCGACTTTCACAGGTAACTGCACAGTGTCATATTCCACTTCTGCAAGCGGGATATCATCACCAGTGCCTGAATGGTCCTTACCAATACCAACACCTTTTTTACGTGACAGGATTTCACCGCCACCATATGCAGCCTGCACATTGGTTACTGGAATGAATTTGGCATAGTCCAGAACTTGTTGAAGCTGTGGGGTGATTTCGTTTTGCTCTTCAAGCTTAATGAAAAGCTGTGCTAATGCATCCATATTGAACGCATCACCTACCTGTGCCTGAATGGCGTATGAAATCGGCGTTAAGCGTGCTTTCATTTTTACTAATTTGCTCATGTTCTATTAAGCTCCACGAAGATTAAGAAGGGCTAAACCATCAGCACCTGTCACGGTTTCCCATGCTGCACCAGGTAATAATGTTCCGTCAGTAGCGGCACTTGAAAGTGAACCCAACGGCGCTGCTGTGGTACCGTTTGCAGTTTTCACATAAACAGCAGCAGTAATGTCTGTGATCGGCGCTGTAGGTTTAACCCAAATCGCACCATCAAACATTACTGGCAACATGTCAGCAGCTTTATAAGCTTCTTTGCCAGCCGCTGTTTTGCCAGTCTTGCCGACACCGTGGCGTACAACTACACCAAAACGTGTTGGTGTAGCACCAGAAACAGCCGTTACAGATTTGCCATCAGTCGTGCGGACAACCACATCGCCGTCATTGACTAGGGTTGTGCCTGAAAGCGGTAATGACAGTACAACTTCTTTGGCAGTTAAACGGCCACGCTGACCGACTACCGCATTTAATTGCTGAACCATGATTCAAGTTCCCCTTAAATTGTTTTGTATGCAGCAGACTTGTCATAACCCTTATTTTCTTTAGGGTCCTGATTATTGTGTTGCTGTTGTTGCTGTTGATTTAATGCGTCACCGACTGCATTGCTTGGTGTAGTCGACTTCACCGCTGACAGTGCACGGAATACCGTATCGATCTGTTCAGATTTGGCATCACCTACGGCAACACCACCTAGTACAGCCGCCACCAATGTGTCACCTGCTTTAGCCGCAATCACATCACGTTTGATTTGCTCACATGTGCAGCCTTCAGTTTTAACTGTTGGCACCAATGCTTTAGCATCCGCAATTACAGCGGCACGTTCTGTAGCAGCTTTTTCTAGTTTCTCTGGTGTCATCTGATTCTTTTCCAGATCTCCCACTTTTTGCTCAAGAGTAGTTTTATCAGTATGCAATTGGTCAATGACCGCTTGAACGGCGTTCAATTCATCACCGATTAAAAATTGTTTATCACCAACTTTAAGTTTTGCAGCCTTTAAATTTTCAAGCTGCTCTTGCTGGATCTTTAAGGCATCCGCTAAAGGCGTGTTATCGCCAATGTTATAACGCACACCATTTACAATAACTTCCATTGATTTATTCCCCTTAGGTGGAGTTTGTTGTTTGTCACCGATGCGGCAATCACCACCACAGCGCCCGTATTTAACAAGTGCTACGTGATTACCAATAAAATTGATAAATTTCGCTTGATACACCGTGCCATCTGGCGCCGTGCCCTGCTCTAAAACTAATGTGGCTCCATAACCAAGCGACATTTCCAATCGCTCGTTGTTCTGGATCAAGTCAATGCTGTCTTTATCTTTAATGAGCAAATCGCCCAATAGATATTCGCCTTCTTGGCGGACGTTCTCACAATAGCCAATGTGGTAGTCCTTCCAGTTGGCTGCATTAATTTCATTCTTGGGTGGGTGATAATCCGTAGTATCTGCCCCATCCCAACTTTTAATGGCTTCTGGTTTAAAAAGTTCTTCAGGAGGTGTATAGACATTAATTGTCTGATCTGCTGAAAAGCCTTCTAAATTTGGAAACTCATACGCATAGTACTGACGTACCTGAGGTGCTTTTCCCAAGCGAACATTTACGCATTTCAAATAACCTTCCGGTGTATATGAGCGTGATGATTCACTTGGGGCAAAGTCACCTACCTTGAAGCGGTAAATGTTTTTCATAAATTTCGCTCAATAAAAAACCACCCGAAGGTGGCTTGATTGAATGAGATGTTTACATGCGAATGCTCATGGCAAAATCTGAGCCGCAAATTTCAAAGTCCTCTATGCGGCCTAGAATTAATCCATCCCCATAGATATTAGTGCTAATAGTTGTGATTTTTGGAGGTTGAAACTTCTTAAAACTTTCCGCTACATCTAAAAGTTTATCCGCCACCTCACCCGCCGCTTTAGCTAAATTAGGAAAGCTACAATATGGAAGTTGCCAGTGTTCTAACTCTCCATTCCAATTAATATATCCACCTTTAACAAATCCTTGAGCCTTTAAACGGCGATAAAACCGTTCTTTTGAAAACTTTTTACGTCTCATAAATTTCATCCAAATAAAAACCACCTGTTTAGGTGGTTCTTTAAAAGAGTAAGAATTAAACTACGGAGAAAACAATTAGGTTAATAAAATGAATCATCTTAATAATTTATGGTCCTTTATCGGAACAAACTCAGGCCAATTACAAACACTTCTAGCCGTGATAGGTTTGATTCTTGCAGTTATTGCAGCTTTATATGCGAAAAAACAAATTAAGCTTTCTCAAGACCAAAGACTATTTGAATTAAAGTTGTCTATTTTAAGTTTAGCTTATGAATGTAAGGATCTCGTTTATGAAATTAAACATCAAAGTAATGCCCTGAAAGAAGAGTTTTCAAAATTGCTTAAACACCAAAATTTAACTCTTGAAGCTAAAGTTGAGGGCTATGATTATGACTACCATGAATATTTTAATCTTCACTTAAATTTACTTAAAGCTCCTGAAGATGTAATCAATAAACTGATAATTGGGCTAAGTGATGATAAACAAAAGCCTTCATTAAACGAATTAGAAAGATACTTAAAACTACTTACCAAAACCAAAGGTAGTATTTATTCTAGCTACAATGGATATTTAAGAAACATAGAAGACTTAAAGCAAAAAAATGAACTATTTAATCAATTAAAATATCCTCATAGTTAGGCAACGCCGTACAACGACACCGAACCTTTTGTCCGGGATGCCCACCAGTAGGTGGATTATCCCATCTAAAAGTCTGTCCTTGGTGACTACGGCACAATGGCCTTACTCTCTCATCTTGGGCCGTTTGCCAATCATATGTCTCAACACCCATAGAAAGCTGTCGGGCTTGGTTAATTTGGCCGTTAATCTTGCCCATCTGATCACTTGCAATAAGACGTGCACGATAATCTGTAGATAAACCCAATTGCTTAATTGCTTTAGCCAACTCTTCATTAGTTTGACCTGTCTGCAAAGCGTTGGTAATTAATACTTCAAGCTTATCGGCGTATTGCTGCGGAATAGACTTAATCAAACTGACATTTGCAGTGATGTTTAGATCTACCTCGTCCTGAATATCAGCAGCTCGATAGAATGGCGTTAGATCCACGCCAATAATTGTTTTGGTATGCTCTGCAATTTGCTTGTCCACTTCCTTTTGGGTGTCAGTCACAACTTTTGTGGCCAAAGGTCGAGAAACCTCAACAACATACTTTGTGAGCTTTTCCCTAAACGCAGTCATCATATCCGAGAACCAAGCATCACCGATGTTCTGCCCAACTGTAGGAATAACTAATTCCTTTGTTTGTTCCTGACAGTATTTTGATATGGCAAGTAATTGTCGCGTGTAATAAAGCTCTACACGGCGATTTACGTGCACAGCTCTAGGCTTAGAAGCTTTACGCCCTTTCTTACGTTTTTTCGCTTGCTGGAGGTGTGGTTTCAGGATCTGAATTATCGTCGTCATTAGGCTTCACCATTGTTTCAAGCTCTTTGATATGTTCTTCATCAATCACTGAATAAACACCATCAATAACAAGCTGTCTTGCTATCTGTGGCTCTGTAATGACACCCATTTGAAGATATTTATCATCACGTTCTGCGTTAGCTTTCTCAACCTCAGAACGGACCTTAGCATCCAATTGCCATAGTGGATTGAACACAACGTCTAAGCTTGGAATCTGACGACCAAATGTGGCTTGAATGATCACTTTTAAAAGCTTGAACATGAAAGGCTTCAATGACCATGTTTGCTTAGTTGCGATACTGTCGTAATAGTTGCGCGTGTCATGCTCACCTGTGGCATTCATACCTGCTGGTGATTGACCGAATAAAATCGTATATGGCATATCGGCTGCACCAGCAGCTTGAATAGAAAATTCACGCATAAGGTCAGGTAAACCACCAAAGCTATAAGATTTAGAGTCATACTCCTCCTCTTTATCCAAAACGATCATGCCGTTTAAGCCTTTAAGCAACCCAACACTAAGAAAACGTTCTGCTACACCTTTTAGATCCTCTTTGATCTTATCAACCAAATGCGGCGTTCTAATCACATCAATTTTAGATTCATGGACTAGACTAGCAGTGGCCTTCTTCACGGCTGCATGATCAAGCAGATCCTCATAAACTTCCTGTAAAACACTTACCGGCTCTTCATTGACCACATCTGCATGACCAAATTTAATCAAGCGTGTGTGGTGGATCCGCTGATTAGACTTTCCATCGAGCTTAAGCTTGTAAAATTCAGGTTGCTTCAGTAGCCCGCCTGCTTCATTTGGAGGTAAGTACTTTGAAGTATCGGCTTCAATCTGCTTTTTCTTAAGTACAGTGAAAAACTCTAAACGACCAACGCCTAACTTGTTTAAATCAAAGGGTTGATCTAAGTCACCGCCGTCAACAGTTCCCAGAAGCACATAGCAAACGCCATACAGACGCGAAAGGATTAAGCTAGATAAGAGCACTCCATCTAAGTTAAAAGCCTTACACGCCTCTTTAAGCTTCAATAACTCGTTATCTTGAACCCCTTCATAGAACCACCCAGCTCGGAGCATGTCGCTTGCTGGACGGTTCACAATACGTTTAGCTAACCAGTGTTGATAGACCGCTTCTAGTTGCTCATCTGGAATTACTTTCTTAACGAAAGAACCGTGTGATGCCTTGTCACGTTCGGTACCAAGATTTGAGACAAAGTTTGTGTACGCCCCTGCATCGCCAATTGCATCGGACTTTTTATCTTCAGCCATAATTTCCTCGTTTAATCAAATACAGTTGGCTTGCTTGCTAATGAATCGTTAATGGCATCAATGGTTGGATCCCACTGGTCGTCATGATCATGTGACCAATCAGCAGTAAGGCCTTCTATCTCTTCAATGTAGTTCAATAGCCAAGGTGCGTTAGCTGGCAATAAGACTCGACCCTCTTCAACATAAAGAATGACGTCCATAGTCCTCGATAGCTTGTCATCGCCACGCTGAATAGCCCTAATCGGCAATGTTGTTTCTTTAGCAATGGTTTGAATTAAACCAGTACCGCTGGCTTTATCCTCTACTGCCATATATCGAAGCCTGCCGATTTGGGTATTGCCATCTTTGTGTTTTTTAATAAAGTCCTTAGCAACTTTTAATAGCTCTGGCGCTTCCCATTTGCCGCGCTTCACATCAATGATGTAAAGGTTATTGTCATAGCCAAGGCCCGCACATAAGAACACTGAATAATCATTATGCTTCTTGACCTTCTGAGCTGTATCAGCCCATATGCCGCGCCACTTAAGAACAGGCAATTCAAGGTAGCGGCCAAACCATTCAGCTTTAACAAGATCACCGCCTAGCTTTTTAGGTGCTTGCTGATATTGGCTGGCAAACGTATAACGCGATACTGTCGCGCCGTCTTTATCCTCGCCACCTTTTTCCAATTGCAGCAATGAAAGTAAAGATTCCTTTAATGGCCAATAGCTTTGTCGGCCTTTAGCATCACGCTCAACGTTACGTGGAATTTTGCTCTGTATTTTTTCGGGTAACTTACTGATGTACTCATCATCGATAAGCGCGGGAATACTGATCTGTTCCCATTCACCAGGCACATTGCCGGTCATCACAAAGTTAGTCGGATCCTCAACGTGCAAACGCTGCATGATCAGAATAATGGGGGTATCAGATTTAGCTTTACGTGAGTTGACCGTGTTTAGAATCTTACGGTTAGCTTTACGTCTAGCGGTCTGGCTAAATGCATCCTCAGGCTTTAACGGGTCATCAAGAATGATTGCACCAGTAAAACCTTCATTGTCTAATGTACCGGCACGGCGACCAGTGACCTGCCCACCCATTGAGGCAGAATAAACATGACCTGCGTCATAGCCATCAACTGTAGTTTTCCAGCTCGACTTAGCGTCCGTACTAGTAGAAATCTTTACAGGCCATAAATTCTGAAAGTCTTCGGACTTAACAATATTTCTAGCTGTTGCTGATACATCCTCTACAAGTGATTGTGAGAAAGACAAATACAAAAAGCGTGAACGCGCATTACGCGCTATGCCACGAGCAATAAGGTTTGTTAATAATTCAGTTTTACCGCTTCCGGGTGGAACGTTAATTACTAAGTTTTTAACCTTGCCAGCAATTACCTCGTCAATCTTGTCAGCAATATATTCATGATGCCAATTGACCGAAAACTTAAAGCCCATACGTGGTAAGAAAAAAGCACGTGTAAAAAATAAATGTTCTTTCTCACATTTGATCCGCTTAGCTTTGCTTTTAACAGGATCAATATTCGTTCTCGAGTTCATCTATCGCCTGCCTTACCTGCTCATCGGTAGCAGTCACATAGGTAATATTTTCGCTTTGTAATGGACCACCGCCAGCGCCTGTTAGTTCTTTGCGATTGGTATAAAGGCCACCAACCTCTTTTGCTGCCTGCTCCAATAAGCTTGGAACGATGACGGGATTCTCCTTGAATTGTTCAAGGTCAATGAATCGCTGTAAACGTCTTAAGCGGTAGGCAATATTAGCGATAGGAATAGATTCGAGATTTTGATTCATCTCTCGTCGAATGCGGTAAAACTCAGTTTTAAATTCTTCGCTTAAGTCCTGCCCAGTTTTCTTCGTTGGGTCGTAGGCTTCACACTGTTGCTTAGTAACTTCGATACCAAATTCTTCTTGGACGCCCTTCGCTGTTTCGGTGGGTGTCTCATAGGTAGCAAGTGACCGTACTATATAGAGTTTTACCCGTTTATTTAGCCTTGCCATTTCTCTCTATCCGTCCAAGTACGTCCAAGTAGAGTGGCAAAAAAATTTAAACCACCTTCAAGTAACAAGTGCCACAAGCGTAATGAACATCAGCGCGTGACATCTCAGGTCTTGTATTTGCTGCCTCAACCATTCTTTTGACATCCTCACTTGCACCATATCGACGAACAACACCTGTAAATTCTTCTACATCGTGCCCTTGTATAGCTAACTTAGGCATACCCGTTTCTCTATTAAATGCAGGCGTTCCGTATTTATCTTTCATATGTGCAATGTGATAAAGCTCATGTTCAACCAAAGCACAAAAGTTCACATCACTAGCTATCAGTGAATATGAAGCGTCAAGAGTAATGAGATATTCAGGTATATATTCAAACCATTGGATGAACTGCTCTTCTTGTCGTTCTTTCTTCCAGCCACCAGCATTGATCATGACTTTTTCAGTAGTACCTATGACCTGACGACCTTGCTTTTTAAATCCTGATCTAGCCCACATCACAGCAATATCGGGATATCGAAATGAACGTAAATGCATGTGATCAATATTAAATAATTTTGATTTTGGATCTAGAAAAACCTTTTTAATCCAATCCCACATCTCAGGAGCTGGCACAAAGTTAGGTGTACCTATTTCAAAAATCCATTCTGGAGGCATTGGACGAACTGGAACATGAAAGCCGATTTCGTTTTTCATAAATTTGATCCATAAAAAAAACCGCCATTAGGCGGCTGAAAATTACTTTCTTAGTGATGCTAATCTTTTTTTAAAATCTTCTTTATTTTGTTTATGTGCTGCTAACTCACTAATTAAGTATTCGATACAGGCTTGTAAATTTTCTGCTTTCTCTAAACATTCATTGTCTGTTAGCGAGTGAACACCATCACTTAATAATCCATAAATTTGACCTAATGGATTAAATCCATCTGGTTTTAAATAGTCTGGAAGTGCATTATTAGCAATTCGGATTTTATCTGACATTGGGCTTGTTTTTTTAAGTTCTGCAAGACTTAAAGCTAAACTTGAATCCTTATCCATATCTTCTTGTATTAAATCCAAAAGACTATTTATATTATTTTCAACAATTCTACGCATGTAAGCAAAGGCAGCTACTCCATAACCATTTGCTAAACAAACAACAGCCTTGTTATATTCCTTTTTATCATCTTTAAAAAATTTACTTAAAACTTTACTTCTTGGTAATTCTTTTTGTGGATTTTCACCAATTTTAGTCACTTTTAAAAGGTCATTCTCTAGCTTTTCAAATTTTACTAGAAATGACTTTGAAAAATTGCGGCATGAAACACAAGTAAACGCCACAAATGTCATAAGATTTTGCTTAGATGGATCAAATCTATATATTATAAGATTGTCATCATCATTATGTAGAGGCTTCATGCATTCGCAATTGGGGCACATGTACTCAATTTCTCTGAGAGTCTGACTAGTGGTAATGTGCTTATTGAAAATCCTTGGTATCACTAATTCGTTATATAAAGGTCGATTTTCCAAAAAATCCTTTAATAAAATTTGCTCTTCAATCATGATTATTAAATAGTAATTTAAACTATGTATTTTACAATTAACTAGATTGTAATTGCGAGCCAAAAATCCTGCCAACTTTTGACTTACTGCACGCCTTTTCCTTTTTAAGTTTTTTCAAGACTTTTTAAATATTTTACACGAGACTTTTGGAAAATTTTCTGATTACCTCCCAATTCAATTTCATTATAGATACCATCTCAAAGACTACCAATAAAACCAACTTAAATTAACTCTACCTTATAAAGTTCCTAAAATGTCTAGCCTTGAGATTACTCCATAAACTTAAAAATATGGAATCAATAAAAATACCCCGCCAATAATCGATATTTAGCGGGGCCATTTTGCGCCGTAATACGTCCAGCAAACGATAAAACTAACTTTTAGATGATCGAAGCATCTCTAATACTTTGTTTGTTAGATCATGAAGATCAACGCCGTGAGGATGCCAAAACTCATAAAACACATTGTCGCGATTATAAATTTGAAGGTAATAAGTTGTTGATGTGTAGCTAGGGTCAATTTCAGAAGCTTTAAATATCTTCACATCTTTTTCAACCTCTTGACCATCTAATTCACCGCCAACACAAAGCGTCATTATATTTACCAGTTTTATTTCGTACTGGACTATAGCATATACAAAAGCCTCCTTTAGGAGGCTTAGCAATTTTAAATATTAAACATACTAGTACCCCAAGATATTAGTATATTCAGCAATTTCCTTATCTAACTCTTTTATAAAGTCATCCTCAGTAGGATAACCGATTTGTATCAACATAAATCTTAAATATTTAAGAACTAACCTCTCCATATGCTCTAATGTAAGACCCTGTCTCAAACCATCATTTATTACAGATTCTCGTAATTTGAAATGATTCAATTGCTCTCTAATTCCGTCTAGATGTTTGCCTTCTCCAAACATTTCGAACATTTGAATTTGAGTATTCAGAAAAGATTCTATTTTTTCTATGATTTCAATCTTCATTTCTTGGTGAACTTTTTGGTTATTAAGTATTTTTCATTATACACAAAAATTAAAAAAGCCCACCAAATGATGAGCTTTAATACCAGTGAACCACTTACACTCCGAACACTGTAATACGAATATGCCATACCCTGTATTTACAGTCAAGAAGATTGATTTTCCACTACTACAGTTTTAATGAACTTATCAAATTGAAAATGAGGATAACGAGATTTAATAAAGGCTAAGCCGCATTTAATATCCTGTTGTATTTGCGATCCATAAGTATCATTACTCTTTGCAATATCACGAATTGACTCACCCATTACATAATGCCACCAGATTGCACCGATCCATTCCTGTACAACCTCATCCTCTATTGACTCAAGATCATTAATAATTTTATGGATAGCACGTGCTTCATTATCGTTTAACTGACAGCAAGTACCCTTACGTCGAGTACACAATCGATCTTTTAAAGTTTTATCACTCATGTACATAGCCATTAATTTTTCACGTTGTTTTTGAGTGATGCGTTTAGTTGGCATGGTTTTAACAATTTTGACCATTGTTTCAGTATCACCGTTTAACCATGCTCCAAGCTGGCGACACCATTCCTCAAAACTATATTTAGTCCAATCGACCGCTTGTAAAATGTGTTGTACTGGCATATTCATAATCACCCCACCAATTGCTCAATTTGTTTAATCGCCACGCCTGCTTTAACTTGCTCTGTACTGAACCTTAAAACTGTAAAACCCATCATTGCCGCTTCGTTGTATTTTTCCATATCCCCCAAATAGCCTTTACCCCTTGTATGTCTTCCACCACTCCAGATCCCGCCTTCTACCTCAACCAATATCTTCTTACCCGTAATTAAAAAATCTGCTCTCCATTTACGTGTTGGATGGAATTTGTATTCCTGTTCAAAGCTGATCTTGTGTGTTTTTAAGTGCTGTACAAGCGTTGCCTCGCCTTCACTTACAATTCGTTCTTTTTTTACTGAAACACGGCGCTTAGGTTTGCTACGTGGTTTTGCATAAAGACGTTTGTAGTCAGCGAGGCTTATTGAACTCATTCGTCAATTGCCTCTTTTCTAGCTTTCCACCACAAAACAATTGCACCGCAGATAGCTGCTGTAAAAAATGAAATGAGTAAACCCCACGCTAAAATCTCGAATTTATTCATCTTGAAGCCTCATTTAGAAATTTTTGAATACGAAGACCTATCCATTTCATTACTGAAACAGCCATTGAATTGCCTAATGTTTTATATCGCTTACCTGAAGCCACACCTTTCACATTGGTATAGTTATCTGGGAAGCCTTGAAGACGCTCACATTCAACTTCTGTTAAATAACGAGCTAAGTAGAAAATGTTTGGAGGAATATATTTAAAAATTGCTTGATGAATTGCACCACCACCTTTACCTCCACATCTCACAGTTGGAGCAATATCCTGTGCAATATCAAATAAAGCGTCATTTTTGGTACCGCAGTAAACTACGGCATTCTTTTTAGTTGAAACTAAAGTGTATGAGAGCTCAGGGTTTAAGCCTGTTCCACTTGAACCTGTTTTTTCTAAATGACCTATAGTATTTCCATTTAGACCATAACTATGGATGACATAAGCATCACCATGACGGGCTAATAATGTTGGAAATACTTCATTGGAAATTGCAGCATTAACTGTTTGGCCTCCAATACCAATAGCATGCTTGATGTAATAATCGCCGCAAAATGCCTCTTGGTTTCCTAACCATTTCTTTTGGCCATGTGATGCTAAAATTGGTGGAGTGAAATTTTTTCCGCTAATAGTTTGGCTTGTTCGGAAAGAGTGAACTTCACACAATCTGGTAATGTCTTCCCTCTTGCCTCTGCTCTCCTTAGAATTCCCAGACAGGCTTTTGTGCTCAAAAAGTATTTCTCCGATACATTCTGCTCGAGCACTTGCGACAACAAACACACGCTTGCGTCGTTGGGCGAGTCCGAAATATTGAGCATCAAGGACTCTCCAATAGATTTGTCGTTGTGGTCCAAACACACAACCAGCGTTTGGCCATTTTTTCCCTGTAGGCTGTAATTCACACTCTTCGCCTGCGAGTGCAGCCAGAAAGCAGCCGAAAGCATTATCTTTTGTGTTGAGTACTCCTGGTACGTTTTCCCAAACGATAATGGATGGCTTAAGTCCTCGAATAGATCTTGCTGAATCGATTGCATCCGCTAACCTCACGTATTCTAAAGATAATTGTCCTCGTTCATCTGCTAATGAATTTCTTAGTCCAGCTAAGGAGAATGCCTGGCATGGAGTTCCACCAACCAATATATCTGGTGCTTCTACTTGTTGGTTTAGAACTTTTTCACGGATTTTGGTCATATCCCCTAAGTTTTCAACTTCTGGATAGTGATGTTCCAAAATTTGGCTTGGTGCTGTTTCAATTTCTGAAAACCACGCAGGTTCCCACCCAAGTGAGTGCCAAGCAACTGTTGCAGCTTCAATACCTGAACATACAGATCCATATCTCATGCAGCAGCTCCTTTACCTTGTTGGAAGCCGACTTGAATTAAGTACGGCATCCATTTTTGCTGTTGCTCAGGATCTGCGAGTTTTACTGCGATACGTGCTGCAAGTTGTTCATAGCTTTCGTTGCCTTCTGCATACTTGCTAGAAAACTCAGGATGTTTAGATAGCTTGTCAGCGAAAACAGTAATCTGTTTTTGACTTAAACCAGTTGAATTGTTTTGTTCACCAGAAAATGATTTAGCTGGTTGTGATGCTTTTTGACGGCGTTCGTATTTAGCTTTTGCATTCAGTAACCAATCAGCAAAATGGAAAATCAAAAGATCATCACAAAGATTCTTTGAGGCATTGTTGAGTTCAAATGCTCTAAGTTCTCGGTGGTACCATGACTCCATTACGAGTTGATCAAAATCTACAGACTTGTCAGAAAGTAAAATTTCTTCACGAAGTTTTTTAAAACAAAGCCAAGTTTTTTTATTTTTAGATTCATCTGAAAGATTACTTGATAGATTCCGTGTACCAACGTTGGTACTGTTTACTGGAAATGTTGGTACTGTTTGCTGGAAATGTTGGTACTGTTCCAATGTTGGTACTGTTTGAGAATCTTCCCCTTGTGTATCAAGGCTTTCCGAGTCTAACTGTTCCAATGTTGGTACTGTATTTTCTCGACCTTGTACACCAATTAGACGATAGACAATTACCTGCTTAGTTTTCCCTTTTCTTTCACCAGTATCGAAAATTAAACCTTCAGAACTGAGCTCATCCAGAATCTTAAAAAGGGTTTTTTTATTAATCTGACAGTCATCAGCCAAGCGTGTAGAACTCGGAAAACAGCAGTGCTGCTCATCCGCACGATCAGCCATTGAAAGCAGTACTAATTTTTTTAGAGCTGGCGAGGAACCACCCTTAGCTTGAGTGAATTTCTTTTTCCAAGCCCATACAGTAGCGTCTAAGCTCATTTATCCCCCTCTTCATTCAATTGAATGAAAGTGCTACCGAGGTAACGAATCCGTTTAGCCCGATATAAACTTGAGATGATTTGACCAGCATGGAAAATTGGCATTCTGTGCTGCACCGAAAGTGCATGCATAAACTCATCACGTTTTACTGCTGCATTATTTTCATCACGTTTTTGGTCACGCAAATTCTGCTTACGTACTTCAAGCAATCCTTCTAAAGTTCTAAGAGCTGGTTCATACCAAGATTGAATAATTTGCTGACGCTTCTGTTCTTGCAGATTGTCTTTAGTCGTATGATTTGATAAATTAGTATGCATATTCGATTCCTCTAGCCAGTAATTGAATTGAAAAGCCTGATCTCGACCATCAGGCTTTTTCATTTTCTAACGCAGCTGTACATTTTTTCATTTGTTTCAAAGCTGCTTGATCGACCGCCGTAATCAGCTCGATTAAGTTTTGCGTGAGATGATGAATTTCTTCATATTCCAACGGTGTAATAATTCCGTCTTCATAAGCCTCATAAACAACACGATTAGCTTTTCCATTCTTAATGTTGTGCTGCATCATTGCTTCAAAGATTGATAACTCATGATGCTTGGAGCTGCCACATCCCACAGGAACTAAAGCAAAGCCCAACTCATGCGCCCAAACTTTGAGTAATGCTGGGTTTTGTGTAAAAAAAATCATTGCCTCAAGCTTCTTTAAACTTGGTAGATAGGCGGGCATGTTCTGATTGCCGTAATTACAAACTGTGTTATGTGAGTCACCTATTGCTTGAGCTATTTCTTTTGCGGTGCAATTGGGCGTTTTATTTACCATTTGCCAAAGTGCTATTTGTGCATCTCGGCTAAGATTCATTTCTTGCATTGTGAAATCCTTCATTTCCTTCACATATATTTTTTGAACTTTTTAATTAATACTTACCTAACTTTGTTTTTAAGCTGTTTTTGAAGTTCCTAAAAAGAAATCAAATAGGCTTTTGTGAGTTAGTTTTTGATTACTTGCATCAACCATTTTTTGAATGGTTTCCATTCTTGGGTTTTTGCGGGCATGGATTAATTGAGTTTCCATATATCCATATGTAACTTTTACTTCTTCGCAGAATTTGAGACGTTCACTCTCACTTAATCCTCGCCAGTAGCTATAAAGAGTAAGCATTAATACACCTCACTGGTAAATTTATTTATTAAATATACCCACAAGGTAAATAAAATACAACCTATTAGGGTATTTATTTTTTTTACCTATTAGGTATTTTTGAGTTCAGCGCTAGAGGTGAATTGAAAAAAATGAGTGAATTAAAGACTATTCATGAAATTAGGCTTGGTAATACAAAGAAATTAATGAAGGAATCCGGACTAACTCGTTCTGAATTTGCCGAAAAAATTGATATGTCTTATGGATTGTTAAGCCAATATGTCGGCAAGAATCCAACAAAAAATATCGGGGATGAAACTGCATTAAAAATAGAAGAAGCTTTTAATAAACCTCGTGGTTATTTGGATCAGTCTGAAGGTCAAAATGTGCCCACTCAGCAAATAGATGGCGCTACAAGTTTTAAAAAGTTCGACGTAGAGGCCTTTAAGAAGAAATACAATATCCCTGACAGTGAGGATGCTGTGCTTTTTTCTACAAATTTAGAGAAACCTTTAGTTATTTCAAAAAGATGGGTTCCAGTTAAGGCATATAGTAAAATGGGCATGGACGGTTATTTTACAGACATGGGGTATGATGGTAATGCTGGAGATGGGTACGTTCCTACTCACACCGCTGGGGATCGATCATATGCTATTAAAGGTACTGGTGACTCAATGTATCCAGCTATCCGGAATGGTTGGTATGTTGTGTGTGATCCAGATGCAGAATTAACGCCAACTGAATTTGTGCAAGTTTGCTTAAAAGATGGCAGATGCACAATTAAAGAATATATTGGCATTCATAATAATGTTTTAAATCTATTAGCTGTAAACGGTGGTGAGCGCTTAACTTTTGATATGGATGATGTCGAAAGTATTACTGCCATTACCGATATTGTGCCTCCTAGCCAACACAGGCAACAGCATCCAAAGTCTCATTAATTAATTTAATAACCCATTATTTAAGCCCACCATTTGGTGGGTTTTTTATGGTCTTTACATTTAATACACCTAGCAAGTAAAAAAATAATCGAACTATTTCACCTCACAGGTATTTACTTTATTTTACCTTGCAGGTATATTTTTCTCACAGACAACAAAAAAGCACATCGACTCTTCTACCTTCCGATGTGCTTTGCAAACTGCGAGATTATTATGAATGCAAAAGCAATTCCACACAAGCATAAGGTAACAGGCGTTACAGCTATTGCTGTACTTGTAGCCTTGGGTTCTTGTGAATATCAAAGCGCTAATTCTAGCGTCCCCCCAAATTACTCATATGAAAGCAAGCAAATGGTTGCTTCTGAATATGAACTTCTAGCTGCTAAGAAAACTGGTGAACATTCAGGCGAAGGCGTAATTCGCATTGATGGCTTTAAGTTAAATGTCACTTTTGATTATGAAGGAGTTTCTGACAGTTACGGCGTAGCAGGATCTGACTTTACAGCTGCTGAAATTACTAACCTTGCTATTGAGTCAGTAACAGATCTAAGCGGAAAGCCTTGGAACGACTTCACCAATCGCGATGACCATAAAAATATAAATATTTTGTTGGTGGGCTACATCGATCGTAACCATTGGATCGAGGAGGCTTAATCATGACTAATTTCAAAAAGCACCCAGGTGGGTACAAGTCTTATTTAGGTCTTGACCGTTTAACCAGTCTCTATTCAGTTCGCATTGGCTGGCAAGTGTATGCATCTAATGCTAATGGCTCAGTTCTTTACAAGGTTAGAGACGAAGTTAAGACGCCTTTAGATGTTGAAAAGTTCAAAACTGAATATCCTAAAGTTTGGGAAGTTCTCACACAAGAAATTGATTTTCAACGTAGAAAGCAACTCGCAATAAAGCTACTTGAAACAAATATTTCTTCATATGACCGCAAAACGTATAAACAAAAACGCGGCTTTACTGGTAGTAGATAGGAGTAAAAATATTATGGCTATTGAAGTTTTTACACCTGAACAAACGTTATTGGTTCAAAGCGTTATTTGTTACCTATATACAGACCCTGGTCTTGGTAAAAGTTCTATCGCTCATACAGCTAACAAACCTGTAATTTTTGACTTTGACAAAGGTCAGCATCGTGTAGCGCCTGAGCTTCGCCGTGGCACCATTGTACGCATTGACACATGGTTAGATCTTGAGAACTTAAAGGATAGTTTTTACGACAACTATCAAACAATTGTGGCTGATACTGTTGGGGCTATGCTTGATGCTATCAAAGATCAATTGTTAAAAAATCCTGATAATAGACAACGCGACCAAACTCTAACCCTTAAAGCGCAAGGTTTAGCTGGTAACAAGTTTATGACTATAGTTCGCAAATGGCAGAGCCTTGGTAAAGATGTGGTGTTTATTGCCCATGCTATTGAAGAGGAAGCGGGCAAAGAAAAACTAAAAGTATATCGCCCAGATTTAGCCGGTAAAAACCGTAATTTGCTTTATCGCATGGCTGACGTAATGGGCTATCTCCACTCGGCCACTGATGAGAACGGCGATACTATTCGTACTATTCTTTTCAATCCTACACCAACTCACCACGCTAAAAACTCAGGTCGATTGGGTGCGGTAATGACAACATCTAGCGGTGCCGAAATCTGTACTGGTCAAGTACCTGTACCTGAGTTAAGCAGCTCCTCTACTTTCTTAGCTGATCTACTTAAACAAGCTAAAGAACACATTAACACTTTGACACCGGTACAAGCTGCTGAAATTAAAGCTCAGGCAGATTTGAGCAACTTTAAACAATCTTGTACTGAGACGAATCACGCAGGTGATCTAAACCAACTTACTGAATCTCTCGATAGAGAACACAAATATGCCCTACCTATGTGGCATGCAATTCAGTTACGTGCCCGTGAAATGAACTGCACTTTCGATCAAGAGAAGAAGAAATGGAGGAACCCGCCTGAGTTTAAAGGCATTTCAAATGAACAACGTGATGAATTACAGGCATTCATTGATGAGTGCGGCCTAGATGTAAAAACGGTTTGTGAACATCTAGGCATAGATGCCCTTACACAAATTGAGGCCGTAAAACTATCGGCAGTTAAACAAGACATTGAAACATTGGCTAAAACTGGGATGACAGCATGAATAATCTACTAACAGCATCTGAAGCATTTGCAGCTCTTCAAAAAGGTAAAAATGTACTTTGTCGTTACGCTGGTGATGGAACACTAAAAGCTGATAAGTCTTTCAGCACGCTTGATCAAATGCCCGCAACTGTATTTGGTCTACCCCATTACGAGTTCTGCATTCAGCTTGAAACGACTGTTTTAGCAGAAATTACATTTACTAAGCCAGTTGAACCGCATGATTTAGAAGATGGCCAAGTTATCTATATTGTTATGCCTTCCCATGTCTTGCGCACAATTTATAACTCTAAACATGGTGAAACTTGTCTAAGTGTTGGTAATGGATTTGCACAGCTTGATGAAGAAAATGCAAAGCTTCAACTTCAAGCTATAGGTAAAACTTTTGGCAATATGATTACTGATATTCAAGTAATAGACGTAACTAAAGACAAACCCAGAGGTCAAAAAGGTAAACAAACAAAAGCTGAACAAACAGTAGTTTCAGAAAAGACTTCTGAAGTTAATGCTGAAGCAAAGAAGCCTACGATTGTTATAACTGAGCAAACCAATGTAACCGCTTCTGAGGATCTATTAGTTCCAGATACTAATGACCCGACATTAGATCCTGAATATCAAAAAAACCTTGATACCCTTCTGCAACGCGTTAGTGAGTCAAAAACACCTGACGAAGTTAATGCAGTTTATCGCTATACCCGTACGTGGTCAGATAAACAAATGGAGCCTCTTTTATTAGCTACTCACAAACGACTTGAAGAGCTGGAAAAAGAAAAGGCTCCTTCAGGTGAACCGCCTTCTCTAATGTTTCAGATCCAAAATGCACCAGATCTTACTACTTTGGATGCACTTGAAATTGATGTGGCTACACGAGATCCACAGATTCAACCGAAGCTTATGGGGTATGTGAGAAAACGCCGCTTTGAATTAGAGAATCCAGCACCTTCACAACCAGAAGCTAATCCTGATTATCTACTGGGGGAACCTTTTTAATGTCGAAACAGATTACTCCAGAGTTTCTATTCGAGCCAAAGCTGCTACCCATGCAGCTTTTCGAGAAGTTCATAGTGTTCAACGTGAATGCGTGTTATCGCGGACGAGGTACGCCTCACGGTGTAAACCTGATTAAAGGAAATAAAGCCACCCTCTTCTTGACAGATAAAGGCGAGATGAACAAAGCAGCTCAAGAGTGATACAAGTTAATGCTTTTGAAGTATTTCAAAGAAGGTCGCTCAGCAATGGATGAGCTGAATCATGAAGTTAAACGAATATATAGAGCGGTGGCGTGAATGATTGAAGTTAAAGCCGTTGTTGAACTTGATGGTGATGAGTTGAGGAGCTAAGGAATGAAAGAAGCACTCTACGGAACAAATATTTTATGGTTTTTAGCTTTTTTAATTATGGTTTTTTGGTGAGGTGATTTAAATGAAATGTATTGATAAAAAGGCAGAGATTGAAAAGTTCCATGCCGCTAATGATGATGCTGAATTTTCACCAGAATCGCTTGCGGCAATACTTGATGTGTCGACCTCTTGGTTGCAAAAAAAGCGTTGTGAAGGTGGTGGTATTCCATTTTCAAAAGTTCACTATAGAAAAATATTCTACAAAAAATCAGATGTGATAGCCTATATAGAACGACATCGCATACAATCAACATCACAAATGGCGGTTTAACCGCCTTTTTTATTAAAAAATTTGTAGGCAAACAGTAGGCTAAAAACTTATAAAAATAGGCAAATTAAGAGAAATAGGCAGATAGTAGGCAAATAAAGTATATTATCGTATCATGACATACGCTTTAATATTGTTTCAGATATTTTTATTAAAATACAAAAAGTTAAAAATACTTTTCATGTGTTTATAAATGGTCTAATATCGTTTCATGTTGCTATAAAATCATTTCTACCCGAGAACTCATCGGGTTCAGGGTAACGACACATGCAGCGGCATCTTCGGAGCATTTAGTTTTAACTTTAAGAAAAATTCAAAATATTTATTTTAATTTAGCCTTTCATACAGACCTGTCAGTCTAAAAATCTCTTTTTAAACATTAAATTGCAGCTTACATCATTAATTTATCAATCCTTCTTTAATATTATTTTCCATTTTTATTAAGACACTCTTCATACCAACCTGTTTGAAAATCTTCTATTGCTTTTCTTTTAAAGAAACTGGTTCTGAATACTTTGGCAGAGTAAGCCGAATTAATTAAATCTTGATAAAGTTGTTTTGCTTTTGGGTCTTCAAGACCATTCGCTATCTGTTGCAAATCTTGAGATGGTACTTTTTGCTGACGTGCTTCCATGACCGTATAAGCAACTTTTTTCACTACATTACAAATCTCGGGATCACTTACGTTTTCGTCGGCATGGCAACCCAAAGCCAAAAAACTAAGAAAAAACAATCTAAACTTCATGATCCTACCTTATTTTTATAGTTTAAAACTAATGACAGAATTTAATTGTTAAAAAGAAATAGAAAATTTCTTACTATTTCTTTTCAAAAGATCACGCTGGATTAATCACGTAAAAATAAATAATAAGACCAGCTAAAACGGTTGAAGCAATTGTTAAGTATGTACCGACCGTATTAAAACTCTGTAAGAATTTCAAGATTTCCATATCTAGAACCCCCTAAATTACCAACTATCAAAGACAAAATGAAATTTATCACAATTCAATAATGCCAATCAATTCACACTTATCGGATTTTTTGAGATATGAAACATAAACTAGTTTATTGGTTACATCTAATCGCAAATGCATCCTTGTAGTAATCAGTTGCACTCTTTAAATCTGACAATAGTTTTTCTTCGGTATAAGGTTTAGGTGAAATTTTTATTAATGCAGGCATATATTGAGTCTTGTAAACTTCAGGATAATCATGGCACAAGATTTTGACTTTAACCTCTTGTGGTGTATTCGGATTATCCAATTGATCTAAAAACTCTCCAATTTTACGGTCAGACTCTTCAAATTGAGCTTTATAGTCAACTTCAGCAGCTTCAGGTTCTGTTTGTTTCGTGCACCCGCCAAGTAGTAATACGGCGCTTATTGTAAGGGTTAAATTTTTTAACTTCATAGGCTTAACAATTTTACGTTCATCTTTTTAAATATTCTTATCCCATTACATGTAAATAAATACTGGTAATGCGTAAAGAAATAGAATTTTTTATCGTTAATGAAGATACCTCGCATCTCTTTACGACAATTCATCCAATAAATTTAAAGTTATTTTCTAATTACGCTTCTATTTCCATAAAGCTATAGAAAAATAGGTATAATTTTGCCCGACTGATCTCAAATCTTTGTTAGATTTACCCATGAATGAACTTAGCTTTATTAGAAAAAATTTAAGATCTAAAAGACGCTCTTTAACTCCCTTAGAGCAAAAAAAAGCTCAGCTTAATGTTCTCCATCATTTAAATACTCTCGCTATTTTTCATTCATCAAAAAGGATTGGTTTATATTTACATGCCTTTGGAGAGGTTCATACAGACCTTCTTATAAAGTTATGTTTTCAAAAAAATAAACAAGTTTATTTACCTATGATTTGCTCTATGAATCAACGTCTAGTTTGGATCAAAATATCTAAAAACCAATATTTAAACCGACGTTTTTCTCATCATCCATTGGGGATGAAAGAACCTATGGCAACTCGGGGAAGACATGTATCAAAACTTGATTTACTGTTGATGCCACTTTTAGCTTGTGATCAATACGGTACGCGCATTGGAATGGGAGGCGGCTATTATGACCGTACATTGGCAACGGCAAAACATAAGCCTTATCGTTTAGGAGTGGCCCATCAATTTCAATTTATTGAACATACTTTACAACGTCAAAGTTGGGATCAACCCTTAGATGGATTACTAACTCCACAAAAATTTTATTATTTTAAAAGATGATTCTTATATAAAAATTTAAACAACAGTTTGATTTGAAATTCATCTTATTTGCTTTTTAACTTTCTAAAACGAAAAAAGTAACCACCCTAGGGATGATTACTTTTTCGTGACAGACCGCTTTACCCACTTATATTAGCACGTCTATTTGGTGCTAAACATTGAATAAGTTGTGAACTATTGTTACTTCTACTCTGCTTATAAATGGCATAGGGAAATGATTATTTTCTATCCAAACGCCTTTTTGTTATATGAATATTTCATAATTATTAAGCTAAATTACCTATCCTTTCTACAAAATTTTATTCTTCTTAATAATTAATTCATTGATTCGTAATATTTTTAAAAAAAAGTTGACTAAATTAGTCATTTTTTCCACATTTTCTATGGAGAGGCCCTTGTAATTTTTGAAATACACATCACTATAAAAACATGGCAACCTCGTTGTCACTCATTAGGAGTGCCCATGTCTGAACTTATTATGAATGAAAAAACTGACTTAGAGCCTCAGGTTCCAAGTGTATTACCACTTTTAGCGTTACGTGATGTAGTGGTGTATCCACACATGCAAATTGCGTTATTCGTGGGTCGTGAAAAATCGATCAATGCAGTTGATGTGGCTCGTAACAGTGACAATTTAGTATTTGTAGTTGCGCAAAAAGATTCGCTTACAGAAGATATTGATCACGATAACCTTTATCAGTACGGAACTGTCGCTAAGATTGTTCAGGTCGTAAATCATGAGAATGATGAAAACTGCATCAAAGTACTGATTGAAGGGTTACAGCGCTCTAAGCTTGAAAAAATTATCGATGAAGATAGCCATTTGACTGCTGAGCATAGCTTAAGTCCAATGACAATTAACGTAGATAAGGCTACCCAAGAAACTCGTTTACAAGAGTTACGTACTTTATTTGCTCAATATGCTGAAGCAAAATTACGTAATGCACGTGAACTGGTTGCAGCTGCCAACAAAATTGAAGACTTGCTACAGCTTATGTTCTTCGTGGCAACACGTGTGCCTCTAAATATTGAAATTAAACAAAAGTTTTTAGAGTACGATGAGTTTGAAGCTCATTTACAAGAACTGATGAGCTACTTGGTAAATCAATCTGCCGAACAGCAAATTGAACAAACTTTGCATGACAGCGTAAAACGCCAAATGGAAAAAAACCAACGTGAATACTTTCTAAATGAAAAAATGAAAGTCATTCAACGTGAACTTTCCGACATGAATGGCGGTGCTGAAGATGACGTTGCTGAAATAGAAAAACGTCTTGCTGAAGCGGATTTACCAGAACATGTACGTAAAAAAGCTGAAGCTGAGTTCCGTAAACTCAAAGCAATGCAGCCTGCATCTAGTGAAGCTGCCGTTGTTCGAAACTATCTAGAAGTCATTTTAGATACGCCGTGGAATAAAGCGAGCAAAGTGAGTATTAACCTTGCGAAAGCTCAAGAGATTCTTGATACAGATCATTACGGCTTAGATGACGTTAAAGATCGTATTGTTGAATACTTGGCTGTTCAGTCTCGTGTTAAAAAACTCAAAGGTCCGATCCTTTGTTTGGTAGGCCCTCCTGGTGTAGGTAAAACTTCACTTGGTGAGTCAGTCGCGAAAGCAACAGGTCGTGAATTCGTTCGTATGGCGCTTGGTGGCGTACGTGACGAAGCTGAGATTCGTGGTCACCGTCGTACTTATATTGGTGCGATGCCAGGTAAAATCGTGCAATCTTTAACAAAAGTTGGCGTGAAGAACCCTCTGTTCTTACTCGACGAAATTGACAAGATGGCACAAGACTACCGTGGTGATCCAGCTTCTGCATTGCTTGAAGTACTAGATCCATCACAAAATAGTAAGTTCAATGATCACTATTTAGATCTTGATCTTGACCTATCTGAAGTGATGTTCATCTGTACTGCAAACAGTATGAATATTCCTGAAGCATTACTTGACCGTATGGAAGTTATTCGTCTACCGGGTTACACCGAAGATGAAAAAGTTAACATTGCTGAACGTTACCTTGTTCCAAAAGCAATTAAGAACAACGGTCTACGTGCAAAAGAGTTAACCATTCATGAAGAAGCGATTCGTGACATTGTTCAACGCTACACACGTGAAGCTGGTGTACGTAATTTAGAACGTGAAGTATCTAAAATTGCGCGTAAAGTGGTGAAAGAAGCAGTAAGTAAAAAATCTAAAAACTTACAGCTTGATATTACCTCTGCCAATCTTCCAGAATACTTAGGTCCGCACAAGTTTGACTTTGGTATTGCAGAAGATGAAGCGCAAGTAGGACGCGTAAATGGTTTAGCTTGGACATCTGTAGGTGGTGAGTTACTTACCATTGAAGTTGCAGCTGTAAAAGGTAAAGGAAAATTCATTACCACTGGTTCACTCGGTGATGTCATGAAAGAATCTATTACCACAGCAATGACTTTAGTACGTACACGTGCTGATGAGCTAGGTATTGAAGCTTCTCGTTTTGAAGAAACTGATGTACACGTTCACTTACCAGAAGGTGCAACACCAAAAGATGGTCCATCTGCTGGTTTAGCATTAACTACTGCACTTGTTTCAGCATTTACAGGTATTGCGATTCGTCCAGATATCGCAATGACTGGTGAAACAAGTCTAGGTGGTCGTGCAATGCGTATTGGTGGCTTAAAAGAAAAACTTCTTGCAGCACACCGTGGTGGAATTAAACTTGTATTTATTCCACAAGATAATGTTCGTGATTTGGCAGAAATTCCAGCGAATGTTAAAGAAGGTCTGGAAATCAAAGCTGTGAAAAGTATTGATGACATCTTGCCTTTAGCATTAGTTTCGATGCCAAAGCCTTTACCTAAAACACCGATTGTAAAACCGGTGGAAGGTTCAAAAGCAGCACGTCATTAATCTTAATATGAAAAAAAGAGAGCTTCGGCTCTCTTTTTTTTGTTACACAATTTGATTGAAAAATATCCAACCATCCTCATAATAGGTATTAAGAGTATTTAATTAAATTAAGTGCTCTTCGTTATCTATTCTTTTATAGATAGCCTTGTTTTTATTCTCTATGATCATCTGAACTCCAGACAGATGATCATTTGATCGCAGTCCAACATCGTTTTTTGGACTGCGTTTTTTATGCCTATTTTACTACCACGAACTTATCTCTTCCTCAGGTATAATGCGCAAGCTGTTTTGAATGAATAGATAATATGAAAATTCGTATTCTGACCATTGGTCAAAAAATGCCTGCTTGGGTACTTACTGGCTTTGAAGATTATTTCAAACGTATCCAGCCTTTTGTGCAAACCCAAGTCATTGAACTTCCCATGGCGAAACGTGGTAAGAATGATTCAGAAGCCGATATTTTAAAATATTGTCAAATCGAAGGTGAAAGTATTTTAAATGCTTTAAAACCGAATGAAACATTAATTGCCCTAGAGGTCGGTGGTCGAGAACTCAGTACCGAAAAGCTAGCTGATACCATGAAACAATGGATGCTTGAAGGCAATGATGTCGTTCTCGCGATTGGTGGACCAGATGGCCTATCGGATCAAGTACGTAAAGCTGCCGCATGGCATTGGTCACTCTCAAAACTCACTATGCCTCATCCGTTAGTCCGTGTTTTATTAATTGAGCAACTATATCGGGCAATGACTATTAATCATAATCATCCCTATCACCGTGCATAAAAACAACAACCGTTTCATTTTAGGAACAATCCGTTGAAATCAGGATACTTTTAACATGTCCTGATTTTGGCATAATAACTATTATTCTGCTTTTTAACTTAGGTGTAATGCAATGGAACTACAAACCCTTCCTGGACTGTTTATTTCACATGGTTCACCCATGCTTGCACTTGATCCAGAACAAGTAGGCCCTGCTCTACACCGCTTAGGTGCTAATCTTCCAGCACCTAAGGCAATCATTGTGATGTCTGCGCATTGGGAAAGTAAAGCACTTGAAGTGTGTATTTCGACTCGTCCCGAAACATGGCATGACTTCCGCGGCTTTCCTAAAGAGCTATATGAAATTCGCTACAGCGCACCTGGGCAGCCAGAGCTCGCCGAAGAAATTTTAAAATTACTGGCAGATGCTCATTTTGTTGCACATGCCAATAGCACCCGCCCGCGTGACCATGGTGTATGGATGCCTCTATTACATATGTACCCTGACGCTGATATTCCTGTAGTCGAAATTTCTTTGCCAACAAATTTAAGTGCACAAGAAATTTATCGTATAGGACAAACACTCGCACCTTTACGTGACAAACAAGTTCTACTCATTGGTTCAGGTAGTATTACCCATAATCTTGCAGAGTTATCTTGGCAAGGAGACAACTCTAAGGTTCCTGAATGGGCTTCAACTTTTAGAAATGCTGTTGTTAATAAACTTACACATCAAGATTATGATGGGGTGCTGGAATGGCAATCATTGCCTTATGTAAAGCGTAATCATCCTAGTCTTGAACATTTTGCACCTTTGTTCTTTGCTATGGGCACAGGCAATCGTTTTACGATTGTTCATAGCAGCTTCACAATGGGCTCACTAGGCATGGATATCTACCGTTTTGATTAATTATTAGCAAATACCCCATTTTGCGGGGTATACCATCATTTTTGTTGAAAATGAGAATAACTTACAAACTTATACATTTTAAAAACCGAAACAATCAAATGTTTACATTTTCTTTTTTTAAGAATGTTTTAAGCTTACTGCTGTTGTTTTTTTACTTGAAGTTTTTTTAAATGAAAATTAAATATTTAATTCTTGCGTTATTACCTTTTTCTTTGATGGCGTGTCAAACAGTTACGAATACTCCTGCTCCAATTGTATCTGAGCAACAACAAAACCTTGCAACCACTTTAGGTGAATATGCTTGGACTTATCAAAATGTAAAAGCTTCTAAACCACTTATCCTTAACTTTAATGCAGATGGCAAATTAGCAATCAATACGGGTTGTAATGGCCAAGGCGGTACTTGGAAAGTTGAAGGTAACCAACTTGTTACTTCTCACCTCGTTTCAACCATGATGGCTTGCCAAGATGATTTAATGAAACAAGAGCAACTTTCTACTAGCATCTTTAGCGAAGCAAAGTTACCGATTGAAATTAGCAACAATAATGGTCAAGTGATTTTAAGCGTGACAGATAAAACTGGTCAAAAGCACATTTTCCAAGGTCAAAAAGCCGTGAACACTCAAGCTTTAACAGACTACTCATGGTCTTACCAACCTGAAAATACTAAAAAACCGATCGTTCTAAACTTTACAAATGATCGTTTATCTATCGCAACGGGTTGCAACCGCCAAGGAACAACTTGGAAAGTTGAAAACAATACCATCGTAACTGCTGATGTAATGTCAACAATGATGGCGTGTGAACCTGCTTTAATGAAACAGGAACAATTTTCTAGCAGCCTTTTCCAAAAACGTGCGATTCCATTTGAACTTAATACCACAAACGTTGATCAACCAACATTGACGATTTCTGATGCTCAAGGCCAAAAATATACCTTTACTGGTAAAATGACACCTGAAGCAAAATATCAATCTGAAGGAAAAACTGTTTTCCTAGAAGTTGCTCCGCAAACTAAATCATGTACTGGTGTTGCACCACAAACTTGTATGCAAGTTCGTGAAATTAAATATGATGACAAAGGCGTTAAAACTTACGCTGATAAAAACTGGTCATTATATTATGGTCAAATCGAAGGTTTTGAACACAATCCAGATCAACGCGTAATTTTACGTGTAAAACGTTTTGAAGTGAAAAACCCAGCAGCAGACCAATCTAGTCAAGCTGATGTATTAGATATGGTTGTAGAGCAAGAATTAGTTAAAAAACCTAAAAAATAAGTTTTTAGACTAAAAAAATCCGATGCTTTTGCATCGGATTTTTTATTTCTATTTTTAGAAAATACCTTGAGCAAGCATTGCATCAGCCACTTTTACAAAACCTGCAATATTAGCCCCATCAACATAGTTAACAGTACCGTCTTCTTTAGTACCATATCTTACACAATTGGCATGAATGTCTTTCATAATTGCATGTAGACGCTCATCGACCTCAGCATGTGTCCAGCTTAAACGAATTGCATTTTGAGACATTTCTAAACCAGACGTTGCTACCCCACCCGCATTAGATGCTTTTCCTGGCGCATACAAAATTTTAGCTTCGATGAAGTGTTCAACTGCTTCAAGTGTAGATGGCATGTTAGCGCCTTCAGCCACACAAATTACACCATTTGCAATAAGCGTTTTAGCATCTTCACCTGTTAATTCATTTTGCGTCGCACATGGCAAAGCAATATCGACAGGAATATGCCACGGTGTTTTTCCTTCAAAATATTCAAAACCATGTTTAGAAGCAAACTCGGAAATACGACCACGTTTAACATTTTTAAGATTCATGACTTCAACAAGCAACTCATCTGTAAAACCGTTTTTTACATAAACTGTGCCGTTAGAGTCAGATAAAGTAACAACTTTTGCCCCTAAGAACATCGCTTTTTCTGCCGCATATTGTGCAACGTTACCCGAACCAGATACTGAAACAGTTTTACCAGCAAAAGACTGTCCACGTGCTTTTAACATTTCTTCTGCAAAATAAACCGTACCATAGCCTGTTGCTTCAGGGCGCATTAAACTGCCACCAAATGAAATTCCTTTACCAGTAAAGACACAAGCGGTGTCATTACTCAGCTTTTTCATCATCCCTGCCATGTAACCGACTTCACGCGCACCCACACCAATATCACCCGCAGGAATATCAGTATTCGATCCTAAATGACGATACAGCTCAATCATGAGTGCCTGACAGAATCGCATAATTTCAGCATCAGATTTACCTTTAGGATCGAAATCTGAACCCCCTTTACCGCCGCCCATAGGCAAGGTTGTAAGTGAGTTTTTAAAAGTCTGCTCAAAACCTAAAAACTTTAAAATTGATAGATTGACCGAGGGATGGAAACGCATTCCACCTTTGAATGGACCAATTGCTGAATTATATTGAACCCGAAAAGCTCGGTTAACTTGAGTCTGACCTTGATCATCCATCCATGAAACACGAAATTGAATAACTCGCTCCGGTTCAACAAGACGCTCTAACAATCCCTGCTCTGCATATTCCGGATTTTTTTCTATGAATGGCCACAAACTCGTCATTACTTCTTCGACGGCTTGCAAAAATTCAGGTTGATGCGGATCACGCGCTTGCACGTAATTCAGGAATTCATTCAGATTGTTATATTTCAATGCACGGTCCTCAGCATAGTAATGAATTAAATTGGTGCAATACATTATTAAATGCATCATTTAGCAGCAAAATATTAAATCCCTTTCCATCAATTTTAACAATAGTTATTTTAAATTATTTTATTCACCTTAATTATCATAAACTTATTTTTAGAAAAACTACTCAAAGATAAGAAATAGTCATTTAACTTTTCACTTTTATTGATCTATTATTGTGCAACATTAGCGACATTTTAGGTCAATTCAAAAGCCCACAAATTCACTAAAATGCATTGACCTTACTTAGCTTTTTCTTCATTATCGCAACGTTTTAACCAAGCTATTGCTCATTATGAATTCATCTATTTCTCTCATACGCGAGATTGATGCGTTATTGCCACAAACACAGTGTGGCTTATGTGGACATCGTGACGGATGTCTGCCTTACGCAAAGTCTATTGCTGAAGGTGAAGAAGCAAATAAATGTGTTCCAGGTGGACAGCCTGTGGCGGATGCCTTGGCAACTCTACTCAATCGTCCTGTATTAACCGCTGAAACGAGTGTATGGCCTGTACAGGCCGATGGTCGCCCACAGCGAATGAAAGCGATTATCCGTGAAGATGAATGTATTGGTTGCACCAAATGTATTAGTGCTTGTCCTGTAGATGCTATTATTGGCAGTGGTAAGCTCATGCATATCATCTTGACTGACTTATGTACAGGTTGTGAGTTATGCATTCCACCTTGTCCAGTAGATTGCATTGATTTGGTTGAGGACACACAAGTCTTACCAAATGAGCAGCAGCGTACCGCAGAACAAAATGATTTAAGACAACGCTATTACGCACATATCCAGCGTGAAGAAAAGCGTCGCAGTCACCGTAAAGGGCCTGTGGTACGTGCTGAAATTGACACTCAACTGTTTGCCCAATTCTCTCAAGCACTTGATGAGTTACCTTCTATTGAGCTCATCGAAAAACCTAAAGAAGCCGTATTAACTGATGCAAAAACTACAATTGAATTAGCCAAAATCCGCACCCAAATTAAGAAACTGGAAAAACAGCTAGGTGTACGTGAAGATGCTAAAAAACGTCTTCAACTCGAAGAACTACAACAGCAACTCATGCAACTACAGGAGGTCTGAATGGCTGTCAAAAATATGACGAAAAAGCAGATTCAAATTTTCTTTGAACGCCTTCGCGAACAACGGCCCTCTCCTCAAACCGAGCTAAAATATTCATCTTCTTTTGAGTTACTCATTGCAGTTATGTTGTCAGCTCAAGCGACCGACGTGAGTGTGAATAAAGCAACTGATAAACTTTACCCTGTGGCGAACACCGCCGAGAAAATCTATAACCTAGGCGTAGATGGGTTAAAGGAATATATTAAAACAATTGGCCTTTACAACGCTAAAGCCGAAAATGTCATTAAGACCTGTAAGATTTTAATGGAACAATTTAACGGCGAAGTTCCAAGCAACAGAAAAGACTTGGAAGCTTTACCTGGTGTCGGACGTAAAACCGCAAATGTTGTTTTAAATACAGCTTTTGGACAACCGACCATGGCTGTCGATACCCATATTTTCCGAGTGGGAAATCGAACTGGCTTAGCGGTAGGGAAAAATGTACTTGAAGTTGAGCACCGCTTAATTAAGGTCATTCCGAAAGAATTTATTTTAGATTCACATCACTGGCTCATATTGCACGGTCGTTATTGTTGTATTGCCCGTAAACCTAAATGTGCTGAATGTGTAGTTGCAGATGTTTGTAACTGGCCTGATCGCTTTGAATTTGGTGCACAAAAGCAAATTGCTATTAAAAATATTGAAGCTTAAAAATATGGTTGGGTATAGGTAATATACCCAGTCAAACTTACTTTAGACGTTTTTTCTCGTTACGCTCTTCTTTTGCTTGTTTTTGCACCTGTCTAAGCATTTTATAGCTCTGATAACTTAAAAATATGACGAGTGCCAGACTTAGCAATATCACCAAAATCAATATGATTTTCATATTGTTCTCCTGCACCGAATGAAAGAAAAGAGCCCTCACAAAGAGGGCTCATTATCACAAATAATATTTTAATTATTTGTCTAAGATGTTGAACAAATCTTTTTGTACATCTTCAATTGTACGCAAGCCATCAAGCTTGTCATAAGTCGGTGCATTCTCACCAGATGCAGCACGGCTTTGATAGAAACCAACCAACTGCTCAGTTTCTGTATGATAAGACGCTAAACGTTTACGGATTGTTTCTTCTTGGTCATCTGGACGTTGAACCAGATCTTCACCAGTTTCATCATCTTTACCTTCCACTTTAGGTGGATTGTAAACTGTGTGATAAACACGACCAGAAGCTGGATGCTGACGACGACCAGAAAGACGTTGTACGATTTCTTCATCAGGAACATCAATTTCAATCACGTGATCAATGCTAATCCCTTCTTTTTCCAAAGCTTCTGCTTGTGGAATAGTACGTGGGAAACCATCAAAAATGCAGCCATTTGCACAGTCAGGTTGCGCAATACGTTCTTTTACTAAACCGATAATAAGTTCATCTGAAACCAAACCACCAGATTCCATTACACTTTTAGCTTTTAGACCTAATTCAGTACCTTCACGAATTGCAGCACGGAGCATATCACCGGTTGAAATTTGTGGGACATTGTAGCGCTTACAGATCAACTGAGCCTGAGTCCCTTTGCCTGCTCCAGGTGGTCCGAGTAAAATAATGCGCATAAAAAACATCCTCATTTAAAACAATGAATATGAAGTCCGGCAGAAAAAGTCTCGTTAATCTTCAATAGATCCTGCCCGACATCGAATTATAAGAAAGCCACAAACAAATGTATTGTACCAGCAATAAATCCGGTTACCCCACCTAGTACAATAAGAATCCACTCATCCTCCTGAAATGCAGGACGCAATAAATTCTGAAACTCTTTTGGTGTCAGTTCGCGAATACGCTCTTTAAACATTTGAAAAATCTTCTGTGCCCGGCTTGCGTTTAGTGCAGGGTCACATACGGGTCCCATCGTAATTTCAATTGAACGATCAATCAAGTCCGTCTTTAACCTTGCGTACTCTCTTGGCCCTAAAGAAAGCTGTAAAGATGTACGAACTAGTGGAGTTTCCATGATTTCATTAATATGACGCTTCACAATGCGGCGAGTTTTATCTTTTCGCGGCCCGTACATCATTTCGGTCATAATCGATTTTAATGTAATCAAATCTTCAGTTACTACACTTGAAAAGACATCAGAGACTTCCTCTTGACGCTTCATGAAAGCACCTTGGAAATTATAAGTCCCAATTCGAAGAACGGGTACAATCCAAGGGAACTTACGATCTTTTGTTAATCTAAAAATCTGTGGGTAACGAATATAATGCGGTTCAATCGGGTTAAATACCATCCAGATTGCAATCCAGTTGGTTAAAAAGCCCCAAATTGAAGCCCAAAATGGTACAGTCCAATGCCAAGGTACGACAAACCAAACAATCATTTGGAAAATACCAAAGAACATTCCAATTAAAGCGCTTATATGCCAAATAAAGTTGATTTCTTTCTGCCCAACTTTTAAGAACATACGAACCATTAAACGACGATCGCCTTCCATTTGGCTAACCACCATTTCACGCATATTAACCAGTGACTCGACGTTCATGGTCAGCTCAGTCACTAATTCTCTTAATACACCTGGTAATTGTTTATGTGCTTGAGCATAAATACGGCGTTTAATTGAATAAGGTAAGTTTTCCCAAAGCACAGCATTACGATCGATCATGACTTCATCAATCAGATGTTCAAGTTCAAACCCAACCTGCTCACCAATAATGCGCGCCATATCTTCAGGATCCATTGCTTCTAAAAATTCACGCAATGAACCTAATTTAGATAAAGTATTGTCGGTAATAATGCCCGAGATACGCCCTGCTTTACGTGGCACAATGCCTTGCCAACCTACAGGTAGTGGACCTAAGTGGAAACCCCAAAATTTGATTGGGTAAAACACCATTTTTAAAGCCATCCATACGTGTGCCCATGTGACAAAGGCAGTAACTGGAATAATACTTAAAACGGCCCAAAAATCAGGTCTGTGTAAAAAGGTCTGCCACAATCCACTGACGTACTCTAACATGTAAGACTCTCGTATTTATTTGTGCTCTGCTTATGGCGAGTTAACGATAAACTACTTTGTTTTATAAACCAAAACTTAGAGAATAAGAAAATTGAATTTGTGGTTTAGTATCAGCGGCAACATTTCCATTTTGGTCAGTCAACTTTTCAGCCGCGCCAATACCCACACTAAAAGTACTAATTCTTTCTGAATTCAACAATACATATGCTAAATCGACACCAGCACCTAGACGAGACTTATAATCACCATCTACCTCTTTACTATCAAGATGCCCAGCGTAAAAACCGATATAGTAACCATTTTTATCTGTACCAGTAAGATAATAAGGATATCGGAATCCGACTTGTCCACCTACTGTTTTATCACCATTCAAAAATGCGCCGGCTTTTGCATAAGCAATGCCGTAAGGGTTTACCCATTCGCCGTTTAAATGTAATAGTTTTTGTGTAAAACCGGCACCCACATTCCATGTAGATGCAGTATGTCCTGCTAATTTTGCTTCTGGAAGAAACGAATAGTCTTGAGCATGAGCCCAACTACTTACCGTCAGAACTGCAAGTAAGGGATAAATTTTTCTCATTATTTTCTCCATTTTCCCTAATCGTATGGTGAGAACAACCCTATTCTATTGAATGAGAGACTTTAACAGAATTATTTTGCTTCTTATATACAAGTATCTACAATTTTGTTGTCTGCAAAGTCAAAACGTATCTTATTAAAAGGCACTGAAACTTTGAAAATTATGCAATATTTTAAGCGCTCTTGCGTTAGAATAAGCAGCTATTTTTCTACCCTATGTCATTAAGTCGATCCTTATGAAGCAGCACTTTCCTTTAAAAGATATCCAGCAAGAAAAGCGCATTTATCGAGGACGAATCTTTTTTGCCGTAGGTCTTGTTATCGTTTGCTTATTAGTGCTGATTAGCCGATACGCTTATCTGCAAATTTTTCACTACGACGAATTTTCTACAGCATCTGATAAAAACCGAATTCGCTTGCAACCACTTCCACCTGCTCGTGGTTATATTTATGATCGAAATGGCGTATTACTGGCAGATAATTATCCTGTTTTCACAGCAACTTTAAGTAAAACAGATGTAGAAGATGCTGACCATGTTGTTGAGCAGCTACAGCCTATTTTAGATTTAACACAAGAAGATATTGACCGTTTTAAGAGTCGTATAAAAACTGCAAGAAAGACTGAACGTGTCGCAATTAAACTTAATCTAACCGAAGCCAATATTGCCAAGTTTAGTGAAGCTAAATATAAATTCCCCGGCGTAAGAATCGAAACACAAATGACTCGTTACTATCCACATGGCGAGTTATTTGCTCATGTGATTGGTTATGTAGGGCGTATTAACGATAAAGAATTAAAAAGTATTGATAAAGATTTATATGCTGGAACCAACCTAATTGGAAAGATTGGCGTTGAGAGAAGCTATGAAGATTTGCTCCACGGAACACCAGGTTATGAATCTGTTGAAGCAGATGCTCATAGTAACATATTGCGCCATTTAGGCCGTAAAGATCCTACTCGCGGCAATGACCTCTATTTATCTTTAGATTATGGTTTACAAGTCGTTGCATCTCAACAACTCGCAGGCCGTCGTGGTGCCATTGTCGCTATCGACCCTCGTACTGGCGAAATTCTAGCTTTAGTATCTAGTCCAAGTTTCAACCCTAATTTATTTGTGACGGGTATTAACCATAAAGATTATAGTTCTTTACGTGATAATTTAGATCAACCGCTTTATAACCGTGCTGTACAAGGTGCATATCCACCCGGCTCTACCATTAAACCAATGGAAGCAATGGGTGGTTTACACTACGGTATTGTAAACTGGTCAACAGCAATTTCTGACCCCGGTTATTTTCACTTACCTGGCGATTCTCATAAATTCCGCGACTGGAAAAAAACTGGTCACGGCATCGTAAACATGCATAAAGCCATCATTATGTCATGTGATACCTATTTTTATATTCTTGCCCATCAGATGGGTATTGATCAAATGAACCAATGGATGCGTCAATTTGGTTTCGGTCAAAAAACAGGTGTCGATTTACCAAGTGAAAGTGAAGGTCTTTATCCAAATCCTGAATGGAAAATGCGTACTCGCAAAGCCAAATGGATGAAGGGTGAAACTATTTCTGTGAGTATTGGACAAGGTGCTTTTACAGCGACCCCTTTACAACTTGCAATGGCAACTGCAATTACAGCCAATCATGGTTCTCATGTCACTCCTCACGTTTTACGTTCAACTCATGGTGCAAAACCATTTACTGTTCGTAATGCACCGGATGGCAAAATTAACTTCAACGGAACGGATGAAGACTGGATTCAAATGCGTGATGCTATGGTTGATGTAATTCAATCAGGTACTGGCCGAGGCATTCGTACACCTCTATATCAAATTGCAGGAAAGACAGGAACTGCGCAGGTTAAAAGTATTGCTCAGGGTAAACGCTATAATGAATCTGCCCTGAGCGAACGCCAACTTGACCATGGTTTATTCGTTGGCTTTGCACCAGCTGACAAACCAGAAATTGCAATTGCCGTGATTTGGGAAAATGGTCGTCATGGTGGTTCGGCTGCCCAACTTGCTAAACCTATTTTTGATTATTGGTTATTAACTCGTAAGAAAAACCCGATTCGACCAGCAAACCATCAAGTTAACGGCGGACTGATGACCGCAGGAATTAAACCGGGTGAACTCTCAAACGGTGGAGAAAATCCAAGTTCTGCTCCAGTAGCGGCAGCTTCAACCCCAGCGGTACCAACTCCTTCTGCAACGAATGAGGTTGATGATTAATGAAAAATCAATTACGCATTATTGGCGGCGAATGGAAAAGAAGAGTACTTCCCTTCGCTAGCATTGAGGGCTTACGCCCAACTCCAGACAGAGTACGCGAAACTCTATTTAACTGGCTCATGTGGGATATTCAAAATGCGCATGTCCTCGATGTTTGCACAGGCTCTGGCGCATTAGGTTTTGAAGCATTGTCACGTGGCGCTGCGTCAGTTCATATGATTGAACCAGACAAAACTCAGGCACGTTTTTTAAAAGATAATATTCAACTATTAAAAACCCAAAACTGTCATTTAATCAATGCAACAGCACAACAAACGTTGCCCCGTTTAAAAGAACAGTTTGATGTGGTGTTTTTAGACCCTCCTTATAGTCTCAATTTATGGCAAGAGCTTGCCGAACTAGCAGACCCGCTCATTAAAACCAATGCTTATATTTATGTTGAAGCTGACCGTGATTTATCTCAGCTTCATCTTCCTGCAACTTGGCAACAAGTTAAAACAACCAAAGCTGGTACTGTTCACGCAGGGCTTTATCAAAAAGTAGCTGAATAAAAAAGGTAGCCTAATGCTACCTTTCACTTTCAAAGTTATGACTAACTTAACCCAATAACAGCAACAATCGCAGCGCAAGCACCTACAATTTTTTTGCCATATGGCACATATCGTGCAAGCGCAGCACCGAATGCTAATCCACCACAATAAATTAAAGCCATCGCTGCAACCATACCTGTTACTAGTGCCACAACATGGCCTGCATGTGCCAATTCAACGCCATGTGCCATACCATGAAAACTTGCAAGTAATGCCGCCGCGATAGGTAAAATCCGATTTGATTTTGTCCATAGTGCAATTGCTGTAACGACTAAAGAAACAACGATTCCATATTCAGCAACATTCGCAGGTACTAAACCTTGAGCACCGATTAAAAAGCCTACAATTAGAGTGACACTCAAAGTAATGACACCCGCAATTTTCCACTGCTTAGCTGCTGACCAGAGTAAAACACCAAAAGCTAAGGCCATCACTAAATGATCTAAACCAGTAAATGGATGAATAAAACCTGCTACAAAACCCGAATGTTCATGGTCATGTCCCGGGTGTGCCATTACAAGTGTAGGTAACAATGCAAGGAGCCCTATGCCCCATTTTTTAATGAAGTCCATAATCTCTCCTTAAGCTTTAAACAGCCCTTGTTTCTCGATAAATTGAATGATTTCTTCAAGCCCATCTTGCGTTTTCATATTTGAAAATAAGAATGGTTTTTCTCCGCGCATGCGTTTCGCATCTTGATCCATAACATCAAGATTTGCACCTACCATTGGCGCAAGATCAGTTTTATTAATAATGAGTAAATCTGATTTAGTAATGCCCGGCCCACCTTTACGAGGGATTTTTTCTCCGCCTGCCACATCAATTACATATAAAGTTAAATCTGAAAGCTCTGGACTAAAGGTAGCTGCTAAATTATCCCCACCGCTCTCAATAATAATGAGCTCTAAGCCTTCAAACTTTTCACACAAATCATCAATTGCAGCCAAGTTAATTGAAGCATCTTCACGAATTGCTGTATGTGGGCAGCCACCTGTTTCCACCCCTACAATTCGGTCTGGTGACATCGCTTCGTTGCGCGTTAAAAAGTTTGAATCTTCTTTGGTATAAATATCATTCGTCACCACAGCCATGTTGTATTTATTACGCAAGGCTAAACATAAATTAAGTGTAAGCGCAGTTTTGCCCGAACCTACTGGTCCGCCAATTCCGACTCGTAATGGACTACGTTCTGTCATGATTTTTATCCTTTTTTCCTAAACTTAAGATCTGAATAACCGTGAATATTGTGTTTCATGTTTCATGCTCAGCATTGCATAACGAGGTAAAGCACTACTCAATTGTTCATCTTTGAGTTTCAAAGCGTTCTCCACAGCCTGTGGTACAAGCCCATGCAAATGCCATAAAATTCTTTGTCCAGCCATTTGTCCTAAAGGTACAGTTTTTACCGCTGCTAAAACCTGATTTTCTAAAACGGTAAAGGTATAAGCTGTGAGCACGTCAACATCGTTAAGCCCAAGTCGACCACAGAGCTGTGCATAGACAGGCACAAAACCAAACTGTTTTTTAACCTCAGCAGGTTTTTTTAAAACATCTCTAATCCACGCATTTAAAGAAAACGCCAGCTGCTGCGATTCAGCTAAAAGCTCTTTGCTTTCTCGGCTTGCTCTATATAAATTTGCCCAAACTAAAAACTCATCTGAATCATCATGATGCTGCATCAAACGTTTTAATACGGGTAGCTCAAAGCGTACTAACAGCATTTCCAGCACTTCTTCAAAATAAGCAATTGCTGACGTTTCATCGTGTATCAAGCCAATATCGATGGCTGTTTCTACACCTTGTGAATAACAATATGCTCCAACTGGCAATGCAGTAGAAGACAATGTCAGCAATTGAAGTAATTGCGCCGCGTTATGAATGGACATGGTGCAAAGCTTTAATTGGGCTTAAGCGATGGTCATGGCTATGCTGCGCATAAGCACCACTTTCAGGTTCAAACGGATGATCAGTTTCTGTCACTTTAAGCCCAAGCCCTTCTACCATTTCCGCAAGCACATGGTCAGGCTCAAAATATAAAGCAGTAGGTGTCAGCATTAATGGCACGTGTCTGTTACCTAAGTGATAAGCCGCTTTAAGCAAATCAAAATCGCATGCTGCACTGACTTGCATCAGACGTTCAGGCTTAGCATCTACACGTAGTACATCTCCCTGTTGTGTTGCAATGTAGGATCCACTACGCAAAATTCCGGTACGTGGTAAATCAGCACCAATATCTACACCACTCGCTAAAGTCGCCCGAAAGCGAGATTTTTGGCGTGTATCAAAAGTCAGTTCAACCGTTTCAAATGCTTGATCAGGAGAAATATGTTCAAGGCGTTGTGTATAGATTTTCATTTAGCTCTTCTCTCCTTATTTATTTCATTCATATCTACAAATACAGCAATGAGGCAAATCACCTCTATAAAAATCATCAAAACAAGAAATAACGCTGTGCCATGGGTAATACTTCAGCAGGCTCACATGTTAATAATTCCCCATCTGCCCGCACCTCATAGGTCTCAGGATGAACCTGCATGACAGGACAATAGGTGTTGTGTTTCATATCAGCTTTGCTAATTTCGCGTGTGTTTTTACACGGACTAATTAACTTTTTAAGGTTTAATTTTTCAGCGACATTTTCATCAATCGCTGCTTGAGATAAAAAGGTAATACAAGTGTTGTGCACACCACGTGGAGAGGCACCAAACATCGGGCGGTAATGCACGGGTTGAGGTGTCGGAATTGAAGCATTGATATCACCCATCGGTGCCGCTGCAATCATGCCACCCTTAATAATCATGGAAGGTTTTACCCCAAAAAAGGCAGGTTTCCACAATACTAAATCAGCAAGCTTCCCTACTTCAATCGAACCGATTTCATGGCTTAAACCATGAGTAATTGCTGGGTTAATCGTATATTTGGCAATGTAGCGTTTAACACGATTGTTATCATGAAACTCATTGTCACCCTCTAAAGGACCACGTTGAATTTTCATTTTGTGAGCAGTTTGCCAAGTACGTAAAATCACTTCACCCACGCGCCCCATCGCCTGAGAGTCCGATGACATCATGGCAATCGCGCCTAAATCTTGCAAAATATCTTCAGCGGCAATGGTTTCACGGCGAATACGGCTTTCTGCAAAAGCAATATCTTCAGCAATTGCAGGGTCTAAATGGTGGCAAACCATGAGCATATCTAAATGTTCATCAATAGTATTGATGGTATAAGGTCGTGTTGGATTAGTTGAAGACGGCAATACGTTACTTTGCCCAATCGCTTTTAAAATGTCTGGTGCATGCCCACCACCCGCACCTTCGGTATGGTACGTATGAATCGTACGATTTTTAAATGCTGCTAAAGTCTCTTCTAAAAAACCACTTTCATTTAAAGTATCTGTATGAATCGCCACCTGTACATCAAACTCATCCGCCACACTTAAACAGTTATCAATGGCTGCTGGTGTTGAACCCCAATCTTCATGCAGCTTTAAGCCAATCACCCCAGCTTTAATTTGCTCTCGAATTGGGTCTGGTAAACTTAAATTACCTTTGCCTAGTAGACCAATATTCATCGGCAAATCATCAATGGCCTGTAACATGGTAGCAATGTGCCAAGGTCCCGGAGTCACTGTAGTTGCAGAGGTTCCTGCGGCAGGTCCTGTACCACCACCAACCATAGTAGTGGTACCTGACATAAGTGCAGTTTCAACTTGTTGAGGGCAAATCCAGTGAATGTGGGTATCAATACCGCCTGCAGTTAAAATTTGTCCTTCACCCGCAATCACCTCTGTTGCAGCCCCTAAAGGAATCGTAATGTCCGGTTGAATATCAGGGTTTCCGGCTTTTCCTATTTTCCAGATGCGACCATTTTTTAAACCTATATCAGCCTTTACAATGCCCCACCAATCGACAATGAGAGCATTTGTAATAACCGTGTCTGCTACCTCATCTGCCAGAAGTTGAGACTGTCCCATACCATCACGAATGACTTTGCCACCGCCAAATTTAACTTCTTCACCATATGTGGTTAAGTCTTGCTCAACCTCGATAAAGAGCTCGGTATCTGCCAATCGAACACGATCACCTACCGTTGGACCAAACATTTCAGCATACGCACGACGTGACATTTTCATAATTTTTACTCGTATCTCTAAATATCGTTGTTATGTTTAATCCAACTTACCCATGACACGGCCTGCAAAGCCATACACTTCCCGTTTACCTGCCAAACTGACAAGTTCTACTTCACGACTTTGTCCCGGTTCAAAACGAATTGCAGTACCAGCAGCAATATTTAATCGATAGCCTTTCGCCATTTCACGTTCAAACTGCAATGCATCGTTTGCCTCATAGAAATGAAAATGAGAACCTACTTGAATAGGTCGATCACCAATATTGGCAACAATAACTTTTAAAGTTTGTCGTCCAACATTGAGTTCAATATCCGCATCGGGAGTAATGATTTCACCAGGGATCATAAGTGCTCCTTTTTATACGATTGGCTGATGAACAGTAACTAACTTAGAACCATCTGGAAAAGTCGCTTCAACCTGAACCTCTGCAATCATTTCAGGCACTCCATCCATCACATCTTCACGCTTTAATAAAGTTGTACCGTAATGCATTAAATCACTGACCGTCATGCCATCTCGTGCACCTTCAAGCAATGCAGCAGAAATAAAAGCAATCGCTTCTGGATAATTTAGCTTTAAACCACGAGCCTTACGCCGCTCGGCAACTAATCCTGCGGTAAAAATAAGTAATTTATCTTTTTCTGTTGGATTGAGTTCCATATCTCTTTCCTAAATTTCATTTATATTCATTAAGCAAAATGCATGCTCAAAAGCAGCATAGGTGTTTTAATTGTTTTTTAAATACGCAATTTAACGTAATTTAAGTTTTCCATATTCTTGGGAATTCTTCATCTAAATCAAACCAATACCGGCGCAATTTAGCTCGAATCGCTGCAAAAGCATCATGACAACGTCGAACATCATTTCCTAAGAATCGAGCACAGACCACATCATCCAATAAGGTTAATGTGACAGGTGCTTGCATACGCATCATTAATTCCCGAATGAGTTCCAACTGTTGTTCCAAATAAAACGAGTAACGATATTTTTGTGGAGCTACTGCCCACAAACTTCCCATAACAGCTTGATTATTCATACCTAAACATGATTTAAGCCAGCGGTCTTGTCCTTCAAAATGTAGGGTATCTGCAACAAGTAGTTTATTTTCACGCCACAATTTAAACTGGTTGTGATAGCTCCCCTGAACAAATTGCTCAGCACGTGCCTGCCGCCCAAGTACCAACATATCCCATCCAATAAAACTTGCGGCATCATCAAGATGAATATGAGTTTCCGAATATGCAAAAGCGCCATCAAACAACATCGTTTCTTGCGGAACCCACTCTAAAATAGATTGGTCTTTTACATTAAGATGAATATGCTGAAACGCTTGTTTTCCATTAGTTTTGTACCATTTCCCCGCTCCTGGAGTAGTCACTACTGCATGGGCTTGTTCTTTGGTTTCAATCTGAAAAGTAAGATGATCTCCACCAGCAATTCCCGCTGGAGGATGCACAATAATGGCATGGCAAACACCTGTTTTTTCAGGCCAGAGCATTTTTTGCACCCGAACAGGGCCATAATGCTTTCTATGACTCATTATGGTGCGTGAATTTTTAAAACAAAACCCGAGTTCTAGTCGTGCATACCAAAATGGTGTTGAAAGGTCCGTTGAAAATGGTTGTACCTGATTCATTCTGGATCAATGGTTCAAAATAAAGGCTTAAATTAATAAGCAAAATACGCACCAAATATGAAAAATAGGTAAATGATAAAAATAGATACAATTTTTCTATTTCAATGAGTTAAAAAATCATCAATGTCTAACATAAAACCACAGTAACTTATGGAATTGTTTATACAATAGCGCCCATCGTTGCTTCCATACCTGCTCTCCATGAAACTCTTTTTCGTGTTAACGCCACTTGTCTTTTTAACGGGGTGTATTTTTGGCCAATCTAGTGAGGTCAAACGTGCAGAAAAAATTCTCCATAATTTTGAATGTAAAAATGTTGAGACAAGCGAGATTGCGACAAGCTCAATTAATTCTTACTACCAACAATCTTTAGCAGTAAGTAAAGAAAAAGCAACTTCATATGTAGAAAGCTATAAAAATGGTGAAGAGTTATTCGACATGCCTTTAGATGAAGTATTAAAGCAGCAATACCAACTTTATAAATCAGCTTGTGACTCATTAGGCGGTGTTTCTGCTCAGCCGTAATTTATAAGGTATTCATTAAATATTTTTAGTGGATACCTCTTTTTTATTTTTGTTTTAATAATTATTCAAAATTTACTCACTTTACCTTTTGTTAAAATTAAATTACATACTTAAACTTTTATTAAGCTCTCATATTTCATAGCCTGTTCATTACTTTTTTTATTTATTTTCCGAGGTTTAGATCATCATGAAAAAAACATTATTATCAGTTGCACTTGTAAGTGCCCTTCTTGTTGCTTGTAGCAAAAACGAAAATAAAACCGATACAACAACACAAGCCTCTGCTCCTGCACAAACTACTGAAGCGAATAACAATGCAGTAGATACTGCTCATACGGCTGAAAACTCACTAGATTGGGATGGCACATATAAAGGTACTCTTCCATGTGCAGACTGTGAAGGCATCAAAACTGAATTAGAGTTAAAAGATGATAAAACTTATGAATTGACTGAAACTTATCTTGGCAAAGGTGACAAAAAACCATTTGAAACAAAGGGTACGTTTACTTTTGACAAGGATAATACTTCAGTCATTACCTTAGATGATAAATCTCAAAATCGTAAATTCTTTATCGGTGAAAATACGGCAACTGCTTTAGATACAGAAGGTAAGAAAATTGAAGGCTCTTTAGCTGAGCATTATGTATTGAAAAAATAATTATTTTTTCGTAATAAGAAAACCCGCTCATGTGAGCGGGTTTTCTTTTGAAATCAATTCTTAGTGAGCTGCGAATTGGTTCATTGTGTTTTTAGCATCATCATGTGCTTTAAGTGCGTTGTCACCAGAGAAGATTTCTTTGTGATCATCACCGATGTCAGAACCCGCCATTGCTTGGTGTTTCACACAAGCGATACCACCGCGGATTTCTTTACGTTGTACGCCAGCAACATAAGCCAACATACCTTCAGAACCGAAGTAACCTTGTGCAAGCTCATGTGTAGAAAGAGCAGCAGTATGGTAAGTCGGAAGTGTGATCAAGTGATGGAACACACCCGCTTCACGAGAAGCATCTGCTTGGAATGTACGGATCTTAGCATCTGCATCAGCAGCTAATTCAGTAGCATCGTACTCAGCGCTCATTAATTTAGCACGGTCGTAATTCGATACATCTTTACCTTCAGCAACCCAACGATCGTAAGCTTGTTGACGGAAGTTTAAAGTCCAGTTGAATGATGGGCTGTTGTTATAAACAAGCTTAGCATTTGGAATAACTTCTTTAACACGGTTAACCATGTGAGCGATTTCTTCTACGTTTGGAGTCGCAGTTTCGATCCAAAGAAGGTCAGCACCATTTTGAAGACTAGTTACACAGTCAAGTACAACACGATCAATTTGAGTGTCAGCACGGAACTGATATAAACCAGAAGGTAAACGCTTAGGACGGTGTAATTTACCATTACGTTTGATCAAGATTTCATCTTCTTGAGCATCAGCAATATCAATCTCAACAGTGTCTAAGAAACCGATGTATTGAGAAGCAATGTCACCTGGCTCTTTAACCACTGGGATTTTTTGAGTCAAGTCAGCGCCTTCAGAGTCAGTACGCGCAACGATGATACCGTCATCAAGACCCATTTCTAAGAATGCATAACGTAATGCATGGATCTTAGAGATGAAATCTTCATGTGGAACAGTTACTTTACCAGCTTGGTGACCACATTGTTTAGCATCAGATACTTGGTTTTCGATTTGAAGCGCACAAGCACCAGCTTCAATCATCTTACGAGCAAGTAAGTAAGTCGCTTCTTCGTTACCGAAACCAGCATCGATATCAGCAATAATTGGTACGATGTGAGTTTGGAAACCATCGATTTGAGCAGTAATTTCAGCAGCTTTAGCAGTATCACCAGCTTCGTTTGCTTTTTTTAGCGCACGGAATAAATCGTTTAATTCTTTTGCGTCAGCTTGACGTAAGAAAGTATAGATTTCTTCGATCAATGCAGGTACTGAAGTTTTTTCGTGCATAGATTGGTCAGGAAGTGGACCAAATTCTGAACGAAGAGCAGCAACCATCCAACCAGAAAGGTAGATATAGCGACGCTCAGTAGTACCGAAGTATTTTTTATTCGCAATCATTTTTTGTTGTGCGATAAAACCGTGCCAGCAACCTAATGATTGAGTATATTTGCTAGAGTCAGCATCATAAGCAGCCATATCACGACGCATAATCGCAGCTGTATATTTAGCAATATCTAAACCAGTTTTGAATTGGTTTTGCATTTGCATACGTGCAGCATCTTCTGGGCTAATATCGCGCCAAGTGCTACCGAATTTTGCTTTTAGTTCGCGGATTGCATCAATCGCTGTTTGATATGTAGTCATGATATTGTCCTGTATTCATTTTAGGATTTCATCGATCGAAGCCTAGAGTCATGTTACTTAAATTTCTGATGACACCAGCTGCTTCAGCATGAACACAGCTTAGACTTAGCCAATCAATTAATCCAATATCCTTTATTAATCTTCAGTATTTATTTAAAAAATGTACCGATAAATCGATATTATAGATAAAACCAAAAACTTTAACACCTTGTTTATAAAAATAAAATTATTCTAAAGGAGTATAGAATTTTATTCTAAAAACTTAGTAAGTCTTATTTTTATACAATTTTTGAAGTTTTTCCCACCCATTTTTAACCTTAAAAGTCAATTGTAAATTAGACTATTTCGCCAATGTTAAAAGTCAATTTTCATGATAGAAAGTAATAAGTTATATATAAAAATATTCTATTTGTCACCTTCATACTTAAAAACGTAGCAAAGACAATAAAATCGAGCGTTTGAAGTACTTTTCACACCTACTTAATTCAAACAAAAAATGTCGTTTTTCTCATCATTTTTTCACACAATAGTTATTAGATATGGCATAATTTGAAACAATTTCAGGGTTTTATTTTCGGTATTTTTTTTATGAATCTGGAGCGAGTAGATCTTAATCTATTAATATATCTTGATGTACTTCTTCGTGAAAAAAATGTTACACGCGCAGCCGAACAACTTGGGGTAACTCAGCCTGCCATGAGTAATATTTTACGTCGCTTACGTAATTTATTTAATGACCCTCTTCTTATCCGTTCTTCTGAAGGGATGACTCCAACAGAACGTGCTCTTGAATTACAACCTCGTATTCGCGATGCGCTTGCTGATCTTTCCATGATTTTGGAACCCCGTACCGAATTCCGCCCTTATACAAGTAATCGCGTTTTCCGCATTATGACATCGGACTATGCCGAGGCAACTTTAGTTCCTCGTCTTGTTAAAGCGCTCCGCTCTGAAGCTCCAAACGTTGTTCTTGATTTTCTTACACCAAGTGATGTGTCTTATAGAGACATGGAACAAGGTAAAGTTGATCTCGCAATTAATAGATTTAATGAAATACCGCAAAGTTTCCATCAGGTTTTAGTTTGGCGTGATAGCTTCAGTTGTATTCTGAACGACAAACACCCTGCTGTGACTCATTTAAATTTGAAAAGCTATTTAGACGCACAACATATCTGGGTTTCTAAAACAGGTATGGGTGTAGGTTTTGGCGTAAACCCCGATAAACAAGGTGGTTTAGGTTGGATTGATCAGGCATTAGAACGTATTGGTCAGCGTCGTAAAATTTCTGTATTTACTCGCCACTACCAAATGCCAGCGCTACTTGCTCAAAATGTAGACCTTATTGCTACCCTCCCAACTCGAATGGCACGCCTACAAACACAGAATCCTAAACTGGTTATAAAGGATCCTCCTTTTTATATTCCAGAGTTCGAACTTAAAATGGCTTGGTGTCCGTTGTTACATCATCACCCTGCTCATCGCTGGTTGCGCCAACTTATCTTATTTGTTGCTCGTCAAATGATTGAAGAGGAAAACCGTGAATTTCTAACCAACAATTCACAATTTTCTCACTATTAAATAAATTTTAATTTAATTGTCGATTTCAGGCGCTGGGCAATCAATCTGATTACCTCAGCGCTTTTTTATGTTAAAACATAGTCATAATAATGATGAATCTCAGGTGATTTGTGAGTCTCTTTCAAAATATCATTATCATCGTACTGCTTATCATCGGAGCAGGCTTTTTATCTTTAACCGAAATTGCACTAGCTGGTGCCAGAAAAGTTAAGCTAAAAATTCTAGCCGAAGCGGGTGAAGAACGCGCCCAACAAGTACTAGATTTACAAGAACAATCTGCTGACTTTTTTGCAGCCTCTCAAATTGGTCTAAATGCAGTTGCGATTTTAGGCGGTATTTTGGGTGAAGCTGCGTTTCGTCCTTATTTCGTCACTTTAGTTGACCGCTTCTATGCAGGTCCTTGGACACAAACCATTGGTTTTGCCCTATCGTTTACTTTAGTGACATCACTCTTTATTTTATTTGCCGATCTTATGCCAAAACGTTTGGCGATGATTGCCCCTGAAAAAATTGCAATAAGTGTTATTAATCCAATTCAAGTTTTTATTAAGGTTTGCAAACCTTTAGCTTGGGGAATTAACGCAGTTGCCAACCTGCTATTTCGTTTATTTAAAGTAAATACAACCCGAGAAGACAACATTACTTTTGATGATATTTCAGCAGTAATGGATGCAGGTGCTCAAGCAGGCGTACTTCAAAAACAAGAACATCACTTTATCGAGAATGTTTTTGAATTAGAAGAACGTAACGTACCATCCAGCATGACAACACGTGAAAATGTCGTTTATTTCACTTTAAATGAACACGAAGATAGCATTCGTCAAAAATTAGCCGAGTATCCTTATTCAAAATTTTTGGTATGTAATGAAAATATTGATCAAGTCATTGGTTACGTCGACGCCAAAGACTTTCTTGTTCGTATTTTAAACAACCAATCTCCAACCCAATTGAATGAAACAACCATTCGTACTGTCCTAATGATTCCCGATACCTTAACCCTATCGGAATTACTTGATCGTTTCCGCTCTACAAAAGAAAAGTTTGCGGTGGTCATAAATGAATATGCGCTTGTCGTGGGTGTTATTACCTTAAGCGACATTATGATTACGGTTATGGGAGATTGGGTAACCCCTATTGAAGAAGATCAGCAAATCATTAAACGTGATAATAACTCTTGGCTCATTGATGGTAGCACACCAATTGATGACCTAAGACATGCACTTGAAATTGATGAAATGCCTGATGAAGAAAATTATGAGACATTGGCAGGCTTTATGATGTATCGCCTACGCAAAATTCCACGTCCAGCAGATTTTGTGGAATTCGGTGGATACAAATTTGAAGTAGTCGATGTCGATCATTTTAAAATTGACCAACTCCTTGTAACTCGAATTTTAGAACAAACTGAATTACATTCATCAATTAATGAAAACTAATTTATATGCACCAAAATACCTCACAATTTTATGTGGGGTATTTTTTAATCTAAATAATTTTTTCAAATATATGTAATAATTATTCTAGATTCATAAATTCAAGTTGCTCTTTTAATCTAAAAGCAATATTATTTAAATCAACACTTATATTAAACCTTAAATACTGAAAAATAATAAAATAATCCACATATCTCAACCAACATGAAGCGACTAAGTCACAATTTACATCACTATCAAACTTATATAATTTAGCTCAAAGCAAGGCTTTAAATGGTTCTCCTTCTCATCTCAACCATTAAAACATATATAATTTAAAAAAATATCATATAATTTTTATTTTTATAAACCCTTTATAATCCATTATAATGAATTACATTTATTATATGCTTACTATAATCCTAATATATATGTTCAGTATTTCGCCTGAATATACCTCTCTAACTGAATATATATTAACCAAATAAACTAAATATATTATTTGTCTTTTTAATAAAAATTAATAAGAATAACCAAGGTCAGAGTTTTGAATAAACTTGTTCAGTAAAACTATAGGCAAAGGATTGATTGTATGCTGACATTACTTGGTGTTGGCATGATTTTGTGCTTCATGTACTTAATCATGTCCAAACGTTTAAGCCCTATTATTGCTTTAATTCTCATCCCATTTATTTTTTCTCTTATTGCCTGGGGCCTAGGTCACTACTTTGAAAGTTTGAGTCATATTGAACTCAAGGGTCTCAGTGAGATGATGCTGGATGGCATCAAAAAATTAGCGCCAACTGGCGTAATGCTTTTATTCGCAATTTTATATTTTGCCTTAATGATCGATGCAGGTCTTTTCGATCCACCGGTTAAATGGATTTTAAAAAAGGTTAAAGGTGATCCTTTAAAAATCACAATGGGAACCGTGTTTTTAACCACAATGGTTTCTTTAGATGGTGATGGCTCAACAACTTATATGATTTGTGTGGCTGCAATGTTGCCACTTTATCAACGCTTAGGAATGAATACACTCATCATGACTGCACTTATGCTGTTATGTAGTGGTGTAATGAACCTAACACCGTGGGGTGGCCCTACAGCTCGTGCTGCAAGCGCCCTGCAAATTGACCCAAGCCACATTTTCGTACCAATGATTCTTCCTATGGTCATTAGTATTGGCTGGTTATTCTTCTTGGCGTACTTATATGGTCGTTACGAGCAAAAACGTTTAGGCGTTATTGAGCTTGAAACTCACCATGGTGACAATATTACCGTATCGAAAGATCCTGAAGCGACCCGTCCACATTTACGTAAAATAAATATGGTGCTCACAATCCTTCTTATGATTGCTTTGATCAAAGGCATTTTGCCTATGTCTGTGTTGTTCATGATAGCGTTCTGTATTGCAATGCTCATAAACTACCCTGATGTTGATATGCAGAAAAAGCGTATTGCAATGCATGCAGACAGTGTCTTAGCTGTTGTAGGTTTAATTTTCGCAGCGGGTATTTTCACAGGTATTTTATCGGGCACAGGTATGGTTGAGGCGATGTCTAAAGAGTTCGTCGCAATGATTCCTCCAAGTATGGGCCCATATCTTGCACCAATCACAGCCTTAGTGAGTATGCCGTTGACATTCTTCATGTCAAATGATGCATTCTTCTATGGCGTTTTACCTATTCTTGCTGAAGCTGCTTCACATTATGGTATTAGTGCAGAAGCGATTGCTCGTGCTTCGATTGTAGGTCAACCTGTGCACTTACTATCACCTCTTGTTCCATCAACCTATTTGTTATGTGGTCTTGCTAAAGTCGATTTTGCCGACCATCAAAAGTTCACTTTAAAGTGGGCATTCATAACTTGTATGGTATTGATGGGAACTGCTTTAGTTATTGGTGTTTTCCCACTCTTTAGCACGCTTTAATTATTCTTCTATAATAAAAAAAGCCCCAATCGGGGCTTTTTTTATTTCTGTACATATTCAATTAAGTGATCTAACACAATGTGAAAATGCAATGTAATGTCTTCTTCTAAAATTTTATAGGCATTATCAAACTGAACCATTGGCCAACCTTCTTTCCAAAATGGAAAAATATTGTGTAGACCTTCAGTCACGATCGCATCTTCACGACTAATCGCTTGAGCAACTTGAGCTAAAACCTGAGCGGTTTCTGCACCATCCATAGCTAAATAATCAAGACCACGTGCTTTAAAAATACGGATACGGTCTTTTTTATAACGAATCTTTTTCGCCTGACCTGAATTTAAGCCTAATGCCAACGTAGCAGCTTCTACAAACTTTTCTTCAAAGCTTGCACTCAATGCAACTAAAGCCTGTTTATGTGCTTCTTGACGCCCAGCTTTTCCCCCATTACGGATAATCTCATTTGCTTCCGTATCCAGCTTATCTTTTTTCATAGACTGTAAAATGTCTAAAATTTCGATATCGCTTAAAGATTCAGGAGATTGCTCAAACATAGGAGTCCTTATACATACAACTAAAGGCATATTCTCTCATAAAAGCACTACTAAAGCAGAGTAAAATTTTAAATAGCCTATTATCTTGACTATTTTTATAGTCCTAACTTCATAGACCACACTTATAAAATTAGATAATTCTTTGGTTAAAATTTTAATTATTTGCCAAATTAATTTTACCCTGATAATATTATTTTACCCAGATAAAAATATACGGCTAAGATGAATACTAAAATCACCTATACTGCCTTCACTGGAAGCACGCTTATTGCGAGTGACTCTCTTATTGAACTGGCAAAAAAACTCAAAGATCTTCCGAAAACAACGGAAAATATTCTGATTTTTAATGATCAAACAGGTCAACAAATTGATCTTGATCTTTCTGGTTCTGAACAAGAATTTCAACAACGTTATGCTGAACCGGAAGAAATTAAAAAAGTTGGGCGACCTAAACTCGGAGTAATTTCTCGTGAAATCACTTTACAGAAGAAACATTGGGATTGGTTAGATCAACAAAGTGCGAGTGCATCAGCAGTAATTCGTAAGTTAATTGATAAAGAGTTAAATAACCCAAATTCTGAAGGTAATATTATGCTCGCTAAACAAGCCATCGACCGTTTTATGTCTGCCATGTTGGGTAATATGCCAAATTACGAAGAAGCAACACGCGCCTTATATCAAGGCGATCGAGATATATTTTTAAAGATGATTGAGAACTATCCTAAAGATTTAAGAGAATATTTAACTTTAAAAACTCAAAGTGTTTTCTAAACCCAATAAAAAAACCCGCTTACGCGGGTTTTTCAAAATCAATTCAGCCTATTAAAGACGAACTAATTCCACAACTTTTTCAGCTGCCTCTTCAACGGTTTCAGCAGTAACTTCTGTATCTGTACCTTCCACAGCTGTAGTGATAACCACAACACCTGTCTCACGCAATAAAGTAATTTGCTCAGCAGTTAAGTTGGCTTTTGCAATAGCAACCACACCTTGTTGGATCAATAAGCTTTCTAAAACTTGAGCTTTCTCGATTAACTGTGCAGGAATCCCAATCACCGCAGGCTTTTGACCCAAACGTGCAGCACGGTCTTCAGCAGTAACAGGATTACTATGTGCAGTCCACTCTACCGCAGACTCAACCATACCTGCACCAACCGTTACATTGCTTAAACGATCAATGAAAATAAATGAACCTGTGTATCGTGAATCTTGATATTGATCGAATACGACTGGCGCATCAAACTCAACAACAACATCTGCAATTGCATTTAATTCAAGCTCTTCAACCTGAGTATGCTCAAGCGTATTCACATTCACACGATAGTGAATATTAGTCACTTTCGCCGGAACAGTCTGCGTACCAATCTTAACGTTGTACAACTTGCCCTTCACTAGTGGATGTTCATTCATCCATACTACTGAAGCACGAACACTGCGTGAAATTAATGGCTGTTCACCCGCACGTACTAATACATTGCCGCGGCTAATATCAATTTCATCATTCAATGTTAATGTAACAGCCTGACCCGCAACAGCTTGGTCTAGATTTCCGTCGAATGTTACGATTTCTTTAACTGTTGAACGCTTACCTGATGGTAATGCAACAATCTCATCGCCAACGTTGATTTCACCCAAAGCAACAGTACCAGCGAAACCACGGAAATCGAGGTTTGGACGGTTCACATATTGAACAGGGAAACGGAATTCGTGTTTGTTTGATTCACGACTAATTTCCACAGATTCAAGAATGCTCATCAAGGTTTGACCCTTGTACCAAGCTGTATGCTCAGAAACATTTACTACGTTATCGCCATTTAAAGCAGAAATCGGTACAAACTGAATATTAGCTGGACGACGGTCACCTAATTGGTTTACGAAAGCATCATATTCAACCTGAATTTCGTTAAAACGCTCTTCAGAGTACTCAACCAAGTCCATTTTATTAATAGCAACAACGATATTTTTAATACCCAGTAAACTAGCAATAAACGTATGACGACGAGTTTGAGTTTGTACACCATAACGCGCATCAATCAAGATAATTGCAAGATCAGCGGTTGATGCACCTGTTGCCATGTTACGGGTGTATTGTTCATGCCCTGGGGTATCAGCAATAATAAACTTACGCTTTTCTGTTGAAAAGTAACGGTAAGCCACATCAATGGTAATACCTTGCTCACGCTCAGCTTGTAAACCATCTACAAGTAATGCTAAGTCTGGTGCATCACCTGTGGTTCCTACTTTTTTACTGTCACGCGTTACTGCTTGCAATTGATCTTCGTAAATCAATTTTGAATCGTAGAGTAAACGTCCAATAAGCGTACTTTTACCATCATCTACGTTACCGCAAGTCAAAAAGCGCAGAAGGTCTTTTTGTTCATGTTGCTTCAAATAGGCCAAGATATCTTGACTGATTAATTCTGATTGATGAGACATTGCTCAAACTCCACAAATTTAGAAATTGTCTTAGAAATAGCCTTCTTGCTTTTTCTTTTCCATTGAGCCCGCTTCATCATGGTCAATCATACGACCTTGACGCTCAGAACTCGTGGCTAAAAGCATCTCTTGGATAATTTCAGGTAACGTATCTGCTTCAGACTCAACTGCACCAGTTAATGGATAACAGCCAAGCGTACGGAAACGTACAGACTTCATCTGTGGAACTTCACCTTCTTTTAAACGCATACGTTCATCATCAACCATGATTAATGTACCGCTACGCTCTACTACTGGACGAACAGCAGAGAAATAAAGAGGAACGATTTGAATATTTTCTAAATAGATATATTGCCAGATATCCAACTCAGTCCAGTTAGATAAAGGGAATACACGAATACTTTCACCTTTGTTCACTTTACCATTGTAAAGATTCCAAAGTTCAGGACGCTGGTTTTTAGGATCCCAACGGTGTTTACTATCACGGAATGAATAAACACGTTCTTTCGCGCGTGATTTTTCTTCATCGCGACGTGCACCACCAAAAGCAGCATCAAATTGATATTTATCCAAAGCCTGTTTCAAAGCTTGGGTTTTCATAATATCTGTGTATTTTGAACTACCATGATCAAATGGATTAATTCCAGCTTCACGACCTTCTTTGTTCTGATGAACGATTAAGTCAAAGCCATGCGTTTTTGCCATGTTATCGCGAAATGAAATCATCTCTTTAAATTTCCACCCAGTATCTACATGTAATAATGGGAATGGAAGTTTAGCTGGGTAAAACGCTTTTAACGCAAGATGAAGCATTACCGCCGAGTCTTTACCAATTGAGTAAAGCATAACCGGATTTTCAAATTCAGCAGCAACTTCACGGATAATATGAATACTTTCAGCTTCAAGTTGCTTGAGATGTGTGAGTCTTGATTCAGTCATGAACACGTCCTTCTCTATCCATTTTGCCCATAAAATCTAGAAGTAGTATTAAACCACCACCTAGAAGACCATGTGGAGGAACGAGTGCCATAACAACTCCAATTTTTCGTGATAAATAATCCAACCACAAGCCTTTATATGGCTTATAGCATTAGTTATGCATTATAGTGATTTAAAACCGATTTCTTTTGCTTGTTTTTTCATATTGATATTCGATTTCATCATATACATGTAATATATTGATTCACCTGCATAACTTTACAATCGTAGCTTGTATAACTAAGTTAAGCAAATCATCATCTACTCTTTAGATTTCTCTAAAAAACATAAAAAAAAAGAGAAGCACAAACGCTTCTCTTTTTAAATACTATTTAATCTTAGAAACCGAACATTTTACGATCTAGTGGAATTTCGATCCCAATAGATGCACCTGCATCATTACCTTCTAGATCAGAATCACTTACCCAGCCATTAACTTTTAATGGAAGATCAGGTTTGATGAAATGCGTCCATGTTAAATCAAGCGCTTTAATTTCATCATCTTTAGGGAATGCTTTATTGATTGCCAAATTAGATTGATTAACTTTAACCACCATAGCACGTCCGCTTAAACGGTTCATGACATCAAAGCGGATATCACCACCCACTGAATACATTTGCCCATCACCACCCATAGCATGGCCTAATGGGTAACCATGTTGGTAATAGCCATCTTTATAAGTTGAATGAGCATAAGAGATACCTCTTACATCACCATTAGTGCGTGTATCCGCCCATTCTGCATAAAGTTGATAAGGCAAGTTATTGTAGCTAGATGAATAGTCCACACCTGCTAAGTACATTTTCTTAGAAGGTAAACCGCCAGCCTCATCTTCACCTACATATTGTCCATATATGCTAACTGGAACTTGGAATAGTGGTTGTAATAATAAGCGACCATCAAAGCCAGCAATTTGGTTTGATGGATCTGGCTCACCCGTTCCACCATTATCTTTATTGCCGACAAATGCATCCCATAAAGAACTAAAACTTTCAGGACGTCCGTCACCACCCCATTGAATAGCACGCGATGCGCCTAACTCAATATATGGTAATGGTTGTGCAGTTACACGCAAGCCAATTAACTTAGCGTCTGGGACTGATTTATAATCATCTAATTGACCAGCAAAAGCTTGATATTGCCAAGGCCCAATCCAAGATAACCATTTTGTATCAAAAGCATTTTGCACTGCACGTTGTGCAGTTACACCATAAACTGGACGACTCGCATCACCACGAATTAAGCTACCATCATGGCCAGGCCCCCACCATGTTGGAATTTGACCCGCAACCACCCACTGATTCCATAGCTTACCTGCCACATATGAACCTTCAACATTCACATCTTGCCCATTATCAATTTGTGGATCTTTTTCTGCATTTACTCGGATTTTTGCATCCCAGTTTTCACCACCTGCATTAAACTCTAAAGAACCTTGATATTGAGCTTTTTGGTTATCACCGAATGCTTGCGGAATATTTTTGCTATCGGTTTCAGCAAAAGCGCCCACTTTAACCGTATTGTTATCTGCTTTTAATGCATCAAGAACTGAATTAATAACTTTTTGTTGAGCTGGATGCGTCACTTGTGCTTGAGAGAGTGCTCTCTGGATTTCATCACCACTTAACGGCCAAGTTGAGGTGCTAATCTTGATAACACCTTGTTGATTCAACCAATTTAAGTCTGTACGTAAGTCCTCATTATTTAGCACTAAACCTTGTGCAAAAATAGCGGATGAAGCAGTTGCCAATATTGCAATCGAAAGTGTTTTTTTTAGAAACATGCCAGCCAATTCTCAAAGTTATTTATGAGCAACACCTTAAATTTTTTATCACAACTTTGCAATTGTTAAACTGTGCAATTACATTTTTTAACGCTATTTTAAGATTAGTGTAGATAGGTAAGTTTTTGAGATATAAAAGTAATAAAAAAAGGCAGTATAAATACTGCCTTTTTGCCTTTAGAAGATTAACCTTCTTTACGGCGCATGTGCGGGAATAAAATTACATCACGAATACTTGGAGCATCGGCAAATAACATCACCAAACGGTCAATACCGATACCTTCACCTGCGGTAGGTGGTAAACCATACTCAAGCGCTTCAACGAATTCTGCATCGTAATGCATTGCTTCATCATCACCAGCATCTTTTTCAGCAACTTGGGCTTGGAAACGTTCAGCTTGATCAATTGGATCATTTAACTCGCTGAAACCATTTGCCAATTCACGGCCACCAATGAAAAACTCAAAACGATCAGTAATATGTGCATTGTCATCATTACGGCGAGCGAGTGGAGATGTTTCAGCTGGATATTCAGTAATAAATGTTGGCTGACGAAGTTTAGTTTCAACAGTTTCTTCAAACACGATCGTTTGGAGCTTACCTAAACCAAAACCTGGCTTAACTTGTTCTTTTAATTCTTCACGAATAAATTGAGCAAGGAACTCACGGTCGCCAACATTTTCAGGCGTAAATTGTGGGTTATTCTCTAAAATCGCATCAAACATAGAAATTTTCTTGAATGGCCCTTTGAAGCTAAACACTTCACCTTGGTAAGGCACATCAGTTGTACCCAAAATATCCAAAGCCAACTTTTCAAGCATGTTTTCAGTTAATTGCATCAAGTCTTTATAATCAGCATAAGCTTGATAAAACTCGATCATCGTAAATTCAGGGTTGTGACGCGTTGACACCCCTTCATTACGGAAGTTACGGTTAATTTCAAACACACGTTCGAAACCACCAACAACCAAACGTTTTAAATAAAGCTCAGGTGCAATACGTAAGAATAAAGGCATATCCAAAGCATTGTGATGTGTTTCAAACGGACGCGCAGATGCACCACCCGGAATCACATGCATCATTGGCGTTTCAACTTCCATGAAACGTTCATTGTTTAAAAATGCTCGAATACCTGCAACAACTTTGGCACGGATTTCAAAAGTTTTGCGTGTTTCTTCATTCACAATTAAGTCAAGGTAACGTTTACGGTACTTAACTTCTGTGTCATTTAAGCCATGGAATTTATCTGGTAACGGACGAAGAGATTTTGTAAGAAGTTCAAAACCTTCAAGATGAACATATAAGTCACCTTTTCCTGAGCGTCCGATATAACCTTCAGCAGCAATAATGTCACCGAGGTCTAAACCTTTAATGGTCTCAAGAATATCTTTCGGTAAACCTTTACGGTCAACATATAACTGAATACGACCTGTCATGTCTTGAATAACCATGAAAGAACCACGGTTTAACATGACACGACCAGCAATTTTTACATAGACATGCTCAGCGCTTTCAATTTGTTCTTTCGACTGATCTTTAAATTGTTCTTGTAGATCAGCTGCGTAATGTTCACGCTTAAACGTATTCGGCCAAGGACTCTTTCCAGTTTCCTTTGCAACATCTTGGATTTGCTTTAATTTGGCATGACGCTGTGCGATTAAATCGTTTTCGGAAATAGTTGGTTCAGAAGTCGATTGAGCGTTTTGTTGCGTCATCTCTGCCTCGATTAAGTAAAAATTAAGTGCTATATCCTAACAGATTGCGGGAGTTTTTCGAATGATTTCAATCAAACAAAAATGAAAAAAGGCAATTTATAGAATCAAACACTACTTTTTAAAGGCAAAGTGACTTAGACCAATCGCTAAGATCATTTTTTAAAGCATTTAGTAAAATATAAAAAAATCCAAATAACCTCGATATTCAAAAGGCCCGATTTGCCTTTTATTTTATCAATGAGATTGTGTCGTAAATAATGAAAATTCTATTTTTACATGGCTTGGATTCTTCGCGTGAGTCGACAAAGTTCCATGCCATTTTACATCCTGAAAAATTTTGTATTGACGTCGATTATCGTAACTTAAGTTATGCATCTGTTGAGTACTTTTACCATCAGGCTATTCAGACGATCAAACCAGATTTATTGGTGGGTCATAGCATTGGAGGCTATTGGGCGCTAAAAACTGCTGCTCAACATAAATTAGCTGTGATTGTGGCGAATCCAAGCCTTACACCCAATTTTCGGGCAGACTATCCTCAACTTTCTGAAGATGAACTCACGCTCTCTAATCCTAAAATGGCCTATTTAGAATTAGGAGATGAGCAACTTGATATGTATCAGGTTCAAGAAAAACTTGCCCCCTACATGAATATTGAAACGTTTGAAGGTGGACATCATCGCTTGGCCTATCCTTCTCGAATTAATGATCTGATTATAAAAATTTATAAAAAATATTTGGCTTAGACTTATATCGTTTGATTATTGAAAAACTGGTTTATACGTGAATAAAAGAAGCTCTATTTTGCTTCTGCCATTTTTTTAACCACATCAAAACCTTGAACGAAGCCACTTTTCAACATGCCCATATATTCGGGTAAGGTAGCCAATTCAACTTTTAAAGTGGTTATATTATCTTTTTGAGTTAGAAAATATTTTTCCAAGGCACCGCTCCAACCTTTAACCTCTTCACTTTCTAAATCTTCTTTACCCTCCTTAATCATTCCTAAATGTTTAAAAATCAATATTTCCGGTTTTTGCATTTGCTCAATGGTAGAAACCATCCCATTTCCTTCGCCGTCAAGAAAATAAGTTTTTCCACCTATTTGCCAGTCGGTACGCATGGAGGAATCTGGTGCAAAGAATTTCGTCCATGCGTTATATGTCTCACTATTCCAAAGTATGTCCCACACTTTCTCTATAGGAGCATTAATTTCCACTTCATATACTAAATTTTCCATATTTCACTTCCCTGATTTATACCGTCTTAAATGACAGCAAATTTTAATTTTCGGTTTTAATAATGACATTCTGTAGCATGATAGTTTGTTGTTGTTTAGCTTTCGTATGAGATGAATCTTTTAAATAATGAGATATTCTTTATTTCAGTCTATTTTCATCAATAAAATTAACTGTAAGAATGCATGAGTTATTATTAGTTTATGGCGAGGTTTTGCCTAAATAACCACTTATTTGTCCTAACCTGCCATTCATCTTTGCTTACGAATGATTAAACTCCGTTATTTACTTTACTTTGAATGTAGAACTGCGTAAAAATTTGATATCCGATCAAAGGCACATTGGTTATTATTGACCGGATCGTAGTTACATTATTAATAGATGGAATAGTTTTACTGAAAGGCAGCTTTGAGCAAACTTATCAGTGCGGAGAGTCTCATGAAAAAATATCAATGTATCGTTTGTGGATGGATTTATGACGAAGCGGAAGGTTGGCCACAAGACGGCATTGCAGCTGGAACAAAATGGGAAGATATTCCAGATGACTGGACTTGCCCTGATTGCGGCGTTTCAAAAGCTGACTTCGAAATGATCGAAATCTAAGAACGTAAAGTAAAAGGCCATGATTGACATGGTCTTTTTTACGAATATTACCCATCACCGTACTAAATAAATAATTCTAACTCTGGAGAAAAAAATGCATCCTATCGTCATTATCGGATCAGGCATGGCGGGTTATACCTTAGCACGTGAGTTCCGTAAGCTTAGCCCAGAGCAAGAACTTGTGATGATTTGTGCGGATGATGCTGTGAACTATGCAAAGCCAACATTATCAAATGCATTTGCAGGTAAAAAAGCACCTGAACAAATTCCTTTAGGCGATGCTGCTAAAATGGGTACTCAACTCAATATGCGTATTGAGCCTTTTACATTTGTAAAAGAGATTTTAGCTGAATCCCATGAGCTTGTTCTTGAAAAGGATGGTGTAACGTCAAAGCAACTCTACTCAAAACTAATTTTAGCTGTGGGTGCTAACCCAATTCGTCTTGCAATTGCAGGTGACGGTAGCGATGACATTCATGTGGTGAACTCATTGATTGACTACCGCGCTTTCCGTGAAAATCTAGCTCAGCGTAAAGATAAACGTGTTGTTATTTTGGGTGCTGGTTTAATTGGTTGTGAATTTGCCAATGACTTACTTCATAGTGAATATGACATCACTGTGATTGATTTAGCTCCTCAACCATTGGGTCGTTTACTTCCAGGACATATTGCTTCTGCTTTCCAGCAAAATCTTGAGGAAGCTGGAGTAAAATTTGCACTTGGAACCACGGTTGAAAAAGTAAGTAAAATTAATAATGGCGAAGACTATGCGATAACACTCGCAAACGGACAAACATTGGTTGCGGACCTTGTTCTTTCTGCGATTGGTTTACAGCCTAATATTTCACTTGCTAAAAGTGCAGATATTCAAACGAGCCGTGGAATTATTACCAATGGCTTATTGGAAACAAATCAAGCAGACATCTACGCAATTGGGGATTGCGCAGAGGTAAACGGTACTTTACTTCCATATGTAATGCCGATTATGCAACAGGCTCGTGCTCTCGCAAAAACACTTAGTGGACAACAAACTGCTGTGCACTACCCTGCTATGCCAGTTGCAGTAAAAACACCAGCTGCTCCACTTACAGTTTTGCCAGCTCCAGTTGATGTAGAAGTGAATTGGGAAACAGAAGAGTTCGACGATGGTATGCTTGCTAAAGCAATTGACAATGAAGGAACATTGCGTGGTTTTGTATTGTTAGGTGCAACCGCAGGTAAACAACGCTTAACTTTAACAAAGCTTGTTCCAGATCTTATTCCAGCCCAAGCATAAGGTTTGTATCAGGAATACTCGCTAAAGAGTATTCCTTTAAGGAATGAATAACATGAATAGCGCCTTACAGTTTAACATTTCACCGTACACATCTTTCATGCAAGAAACCAAAGTCAACTTAGGCAATGGAATTGAGTTGCATGTAGAAGTAGGTGGAAAGCCAGAGCATCCAACCATTTTGCTGATTATGGGTCTTGGCGCCCAAATGCTTTTTTGGCCAGATTTTTTCTGTAAATCGCTGATTGATCAAGGATTTCGTGTTATTCGTTTTGATAACCGTGATATTGGACTTTCTTCAAAAGTACGCCATGAAGGTAAACGGTTAAATACCATGAAACTGATGGGTCGCTTTGCACTGGGTTTAACTAATCAGGGCGCACCTTATACTCTGCATGATATGGCAGACGATGTGTCTATGCTCATTGATCGTTTAGGCGTGAACAAAGCGCATGTAATTGGTGCATCAATGGGTGGGATGATTGCTCAAATTCTTGCAGCAAAATATCCAGAAAAGGTTGAGAAGTTAGGGCTTATGTTTACAAGCAATAACCAACCTTTTTTACCACCTCCTTTTCCGAAACAACTTTTGAGTTTAATTGGCAAACCCGAGACACGTGACGAAGAAGGGATTGTTAACCATAGTTTAAAACTATTTCAATTGATTGGTTCACCTGGTTATATCAATCAAATTGAAGCCATACAAACTGCACGTAAGCTTTATCAACGTAGCTACTATCCTGCTGGTGTACTTCAGCAGTTTTTAGCAATATTATGTACAGGCTCTTTACTACAACTGGACCGTGAAATTAAGCAACCCGCTTTAGTCTTACATGGCTCTCGTGATCGCTTACTTCCGCCTAGCCACGGTAAGGCTGTAGCAAAAGCAATTTCCGGTGCTAAGTTTGAATTAATTGATGGAATGGGGCATGATATCCCTGCACATTTTATTCCACAGCTTAGCGGTTTATTTGCGCATCATTTTAAATCATCAGACTAGGACACTATGGCTGCATTACCCTCATTAAGACAGCTATCATATTTAGTTACGTTGTCGGAAACTTTGCATTTTACTGAAGCAGCACGCCGCTCTTTTGTCACTCAATCGACCTTATCAGGCGGCATTATGGAGCTTGAACGGTTATTAGGTGGCGTTCTGGTAGAACGTGATCGTCAGAATGTGCGTTTAACACCTTTAGGTGAACAAGTCGTTGCTCGTGCCCGTGTACTACTAGCAGATGCTCAAGATTTAATGCGTTTGAGCCGTGAAATGAGTGAACCGTTAACAGGGGATTTGCATTTGGGCGTTATCCCAACCATTGCACCTTTTATCCTGACACGGTTACTTGATGAAGTGCATCAGCAGTTACCTAAAATTCAACTGCATTTACATGAAGCACAAAGTGAAAAAATTGTAGAGCGTCTAGAACACGGTAATCTAGACATGATCGTTCTTGCTCTACCATTTGACACTCGAGGTCTGAAAGTCGCTGAAATTGCAAAAGAAAATTTGTACCTTGTATGTAGTAAACAAGATGCGAATGCTCTTCAAGCAAACTCTCTAGATGATCTTGATTTATCAAGATTAATATTGCTTGAAGAAGGCCACTGTTTACGTGACCACGTTTTGAGTGCGTGCCCTATCGGTGAGCGTAAAAACGACAACCGTTTAAAAGCAAGCTCTTTACCAACGTTAGTTGAAATGGTTTCTTCTGATTTAGGCTTTACGCTTTTACCAGAAATTGCAATTGAAAATAGTATGATCAAGTTTAATGATCAGATTACTGCAAAACCAATTGAAGATGCACCGAGCCGTACTTTAGCGCTAGTAACTCGTAAAAGTACGCCATTGCAAAGTGAGTTCGATGTATTACTACAAATTATGCAGAAAATCACCACAAGATTACATGAATAAAAAAAGGAGTCTTCGGACTCCTTTTTATTTTATTGCGGTGTTAAGGATGCCCACTTAAACACCCAAGCAGATGGCATATTCAAACTATTATCAGCAATAATTTTTTCTCTAATAATTTGTGCAATGGCATAGTCATTTGCAGGATCTACCATAACTCGTATGCCTTTAGTCGTTGCACTGGTTACAACCTTGTACCCTTTTGCTTCTAACTGAGACTGAACCGTATTTGCCTTATTTTGATTAGATGCTAGCGCAACTTGTACCATCCATTTCTTTTCACCATTTTCCAAGATTTCTTTAGCGACAGCTGCATCAAGTTGCTTTTTACTGTCAAAATTTTTCTTTTCTTCTAGTTTCTTTGTATGCACGTCTTCAATTTTCTTTTGGCCTAAAAACTCGTCTTGTTTTGGTTTTCTTTTTTGGATGATTATTTTTTTATTTTTCTCTCCACTTTTGTTAGCTTTATCATTAGAAGAATTTACAAAATAAGGATATATCGCCTGATCATCAAATCTTTGAAATACGATGATATCCCCATAACACTTCTGATCTGCATAAGCGGCCCCTGGTATTATCCCCAAAAGTATTTTAATAAGTAAACTTCTAATAAAGCATTGCATCTTATTCATTTACCAAAGTTAAGTATATTTAATGCGGCGTATTAAAGTAGATTTCTCGTGATTTGTATATTTTTAAAATTCAATGTTTTATGTAAAAAATCACATATTTTAAAAACATATTGCAGTGCTTCAAATTATTATCGTTTATCCAGCAACCATTTAGAAAAACTAACTAAATTACTTTGAATTTCAGTTAATTAAAAAAGCCGACAAAATGTCGGCTTTTATTTAATCTTGAGAGTTCATTATTTAATGATTTCCAATAATGCTCTTTGGGCATTATGCAATTTTTCACCCTCTGCTGGTTCAGCCCTAATCCAAGTACCATCACCTTGTAGCAACCAAGCCTGTTGATTATCTTGTAAGTAATTTACCAAACCTTGTTGATAAATACGTTTTTTCAATGCAGGGTCTTCAACAGGGAAACACGCTTCTACACGATTAAATAAATTACGGTCCATCCAGTCTGCACTTGAACAGTAAATACGTGCATCGCCATTATTACTGAAGTAATAAACACGAGTATGCTCAAGGAAACGTCCTACAATTGAACGCACTCGAATATTCTCTGATAAGTTAGGCAAACCCGGACGTAAACAGCAAATCGAACGAATAATCAGGTCAATCTGAACACCAGCCTGAGAAGCTTCGTATAATTTATTGATCAATTGAACTTCAGTTAAGGCATTTACTTTAACAATAATCTGAGCTTTACGGCCTGCTTTAGCATTGGCAATTTCTTCATCAATAAAATTAATAAGCTGAGCATGTAGGGTAAATGGTGCATGTAATAGCTTTTTCAATTTCGCCATTTTGCCCATACCCGTTAATTCTTGGAATATACGGTGTACATCTTCACAGAGATCTTTATCGGTCGTCATAAGACCATAATCGGTATAAATTCGGGCATTCATCGCATGGTAGTTACCCGTTCCTAAATGAACGTAACGCACGAGTTTGTTGTTTTCACGGCGTACCACCATAATCATTTTGGCGTGAGTTTTATAACCTACAATACCGTAAACAACCACAGCCCCCGCTTCTTGCAAAACGTTCGCTACTTCAATATTTGACTCTTCATCAAAGCGGGCACGCAGTTCGATAACAGCGGTCACTTCTTTTCCATTACGCGCTGCTTCTGCCAAAATCTGTACAATTTCAGAGTCCGCACCACTACGATATAAAGTCTGCTTGATTGCCAATACTTGTGGATCACGTGCAGATTCGCGTAGCAATTGAATTACAGGCGCAAAAGATTCAAAAGGATGATGAAGTAAAATATCTTGTTTCTGCATGGCCGAGAAAATACTCTCGGTCTTTTTAAACACTTTAGGCACAACTGGCGTATGTGAGTCATAACGCAAATGAGGGCGTTTAAAATTTGAAACTAAACGAGCTAAGTTTACTGGGCCATCAACTTTGTATAATTGCTCATCAGTTAAATCGAACTCTTCCAGTAAGTACTCATAAATATGCTGTGGACAATTATGAGTCACTTCTAAGCGAACCGCTCGACCGAAACGACGAGAACTTAATTCACCCTTTAAAGCTTTAGCTAAATCTTCAACATCTTCATTTAATGCCAAGTCTGCATTACGTGTAACACGGAATTGATAACATCCGGTTGCTGTCATTCCAGGGAACAAATCTGACACATGTTCATGGATAATTGCAGATAGCATGACATGGTGTTCTTTACCACCTGTTAATTCATCTGGTAATCGCACAACACGAGGTAATGAACGTGGTGCTGGCACTACAGCTAAATCAATTTGACGACCAAAAGCATCTTTACCTTCTAGTGTCACAATGAAGTTTAAGCTCTTATTCACCAACCGTGGGAACGGATGGGCTGGGTCTAAGCTAATTGGCGTTAATACAGGTGCAACTTGCTCCTGAAAATACTTCTTAATCCAAGCCGACTGTGCTGGCGTCAACTCACCGCGACGAAGAAAGCAAATATCTTCTTCACGTAACTTAGGTAAGATTTCTTCATTTAAAATGCGATATTGACGTTCAATCGCAGCATGAGCAGTTTCAGAGATTTGTTGTAAAACCTGTCTAGGCGTTAGGCCATCTGGACTACGACTTTCATTGCCCAAAGAAAATTGTTCCATCACTCCCGCAACACGAATTTCAAAGAACTCGTCTAAATTACGTGAAAAAATGAGCAAGAAATTCATACGTTCAAGTAATGGATGTAAAGGGTCTACTGCTTGTTCCAATACACGCAAATGGAAGTCAAGAATAGACAATTCACGATTTATATAACGGTCATTATAACTGTATTCTATTGGGGGCGTTGTTGCTGTAATCGCTGTATTCATGTCTAACTCAATCTCTATCCAGCCAAATCTCTATAAACCAGTATGCTGCAAAAATATGACAATTTGGTAAAAACTAAAAAATTTACACATCTTTAAAACAGCATCATTCAGGAATCTGGGTGCTATTCATATAACGTAAAATAACGCGTTTTCTATATTGTAGTTTATGATCGTTGCGGTGATCTTGATAATATTTCGGATCAGGCAATAATGCGGCTAAAAAAGCAGCTTGTTCACGCGTTAAGCTTTTAGCACTTTTCCCATAATAATATTGAGCGGCTGCTTCAACACCATACCGATTTTTGCCGAACTCAACGGAGTTCATATACACCTCAAGAATTCGGCGTTTTGACCACATCCGCTCCATCATCCAAGTCGCGACTGTTTCTTGGCCTTTACGAATAAATGAACGTTTATTGTATAAAAACAAGTTCTTTGCAAGTTGCTGAGACACTGTAGACCCACCCGCAACCACTTCGCCCTCTTCATTATTACGCTCTAGAGCAAAACGAATACCATCCCAGTCAAAGCCATGATGATGGATAAATTTTGCGTCTTCGCCTGCTAAAATCGCATGTTTAAAATTATCGCTAATATCATCATAGTCCAACCACTGATGGACAATTGGCTCTGATGTATCAGACCAATAATCAATTCGCATGAACATGGTGGTATCCACTTCATGTGTCCGCCACCAGACCAAACTCGAAAAAATCCAAAGTTGAATAAGGAGAATCGCCCCAATAAAAATTAACAACACGCGAACAATAAAAGCTTTCATGTTCGTCCTGATCTCCTGTATTCAACTTTTTTCATGTTAAGCTGTAAAGCATGTTCATATATAACAAAAGCATAGCATGACTCAATATCAGCCTCCGCACATTAATCGTAAACTCAATGTACAAACTTGGTGGCTGACCGCCCTGCTCATCGCAATCAATGTAGGTTTGTTTGTCTGGCAAATTCTATCTGGCGTCGATATTAGTGACCCAGCCATGAAAGATGCTATTCATTGGGGAGCTGATTTTACACCACTTACTTTTTCTGGGCAGCCCGAACGTCTATTTACCAGCATGTTTTTTCATTTTGGTTTAGTTCATCTCATGCTCAACATGTGGGCTTTATATGTTTTCGGTAATGTAGCAGAGACACTATTTGGCCGCTTTTATTTCATCGGCATGTATTTGCTTGCTGGTTTATTCGGTAGCCTTTTAAGCAGTTATTTAACCATTCAAAATGGACATGAATTATTGCAACATTTTGACCAGAGTTTACTTCCACATGTAAGTGCGGGCGCATCTGGCGCTGTGATGGGATTAGGCGCAGCATTAACAGTGATTTCACTGTTTCCACCGCTACCGCATCAAGCCTACATACTCGATAAAAAAGCATTATTAATGATTATGGCAATCAACCTTATTTTTGGTTTTGTCGCAACTGGCATTAATAATGCCGCGCATATTGGCGGCATGGTTATTGGAGCATTTCTAGCACTGATGTGGTACTTAAGCTATGTGAGCAAATTTAAAAATATGCTCAAAATTTTAGGCTTATTCGGAGCAGTAATCATTACGGGTGGTTTTTATATGTACTGTTTACAACTCAACTCACCTTTACTTCCTTTATGGCATGAAATCATCATCCAGAATCCTGACATTATTCCTTAAGCTACAGCTGGTTTAGTTCTCTTAAGCTTTGTAAAGGTGGTAAGTTGCAAAGATAGCCTAGTCGATAACGGCCTATCAGGGCACAAACCAGCATCATGCCAAGAGGTAAAATCAGCCATATTTCAAAATGCCACTGTATTGCCATATTCATTTTATAACTAGCAATCGCACTAATCACTTCCGCAAAACAGCAGGCAACTATGCCTGCTAACAGACCAAGAAACCCAATCTCAAAACTGAGCATTTGCTTCATTTTATTTTTAGATAAACCAAATGAGCGTAGTAAAGCAACCTCACGGCGTCGCTCATCCATTAATAGATTCAAACATGCAATCAGTACCAATACGCCTGAAAAACCGACCAACGCTGCCAGTACAGTCACTATTTTGACCAAGACATTCATTAAGCGTTTTACTTCATCTAAAATTCGATCAACATCAATAAATACTGTATTTGAGAACTGCTGAATAATATTGATCATTTTAGGTTGATCTTGCTTAGGTACATAGAAACTACCTAAATAACTTCCAGCATTTTCATCTAAGGTCTTAGGGGAAAAAATAAAGAAAAAGTTAGGGCTAAAGCTTTCCCACTCTACGCTCCGGAAATTCACAACTTTGGCTTGCAATGTGCCTTCGGGCAGGCTAAAGGTCAGCTTGTCTCCAATTTGGATTCCTAAACTTTCGGCAGTTTTACTTTCGACTGAAACTTGCTCCACGCCATTAAACTGAGTTTGTCCCTGTGTAATTGCGTTGTCATTCGGCAATTGATTTGATTGCGTTAAATTCAATTCACGGCGCAAAGAATTATTTTGTTTTATGGCTTCTTCTGAAAAAGGTACATCATTCTTTGCGATCAGTCGGCCTCGGATATTTGGATATAACGGCGTGCTTTGCCAACCATGTTGCTTTAACTGTTGCTCAAAAGGTTCTAAATCGAATGGAGGCAATCCATAAACAAATTGATTAGGCGTTCCTTCAGGAAGCTGTTGCTGCCAACGCTGTAGTAAATCTGTTCTTAATACGCTGAGTACAGTAATGAGGCTTAAGCCTAAAGCCAGTGCAGTAATTTGTAAGGCACTTTGTGAGGGTGACCGAATATAAAAAGACAAACGATTTTTCATCTTTTTTAAACTACGAAGTAAGAGCCAAACAACGGTATACAGCAAAATACAAAGAACGATAATGGCAGCCAAAACCATAATGCTGAGCATCAAGTTTTCACTCAACACCAAGCTAAAAACAATCAGGCTGCCAATGCCAGCAAAAAACATAAAGAATAATGATTTTCGAGATTTAGCTTCTTCCCGAATCACCCGAATTGGAGGTGTATTTAAAAGCTCCCAAATGCTTGGCAAAATAAAACCAAGCAGCACAATCACACTCGTAAAAATAGCGATTGGTAAAGGCCCAAGTAAAAGTGGTATTAGCGAAAAACTTAACTCTAATTGAGGAATCAATTGCAACATAAGTTGAAGCAGACCAAATCCCATGATCAAGCCTAATAAGCTACCCAACACAATTGAAATCGCACTGACAATACAAAGCAATCCAATATAGGCCCATAAAATTTGGAACTTACTTGCTCCCAAGCATCTGATCAGTGCAATGTGATCTTGGTTTTGTTGTACATACCGTTGACTCGTTAAAGCAATAGCAATGCCACATAATAAAATCGTTAAAATATTGGCTAATTGCAAAAAGGTATCGAGGTTTTCAAGCGGACGTAATAACCGACTGTTCGATTCACTGGCATCACGTAACCGCAAACCCGCCGTTTCATCTAATTCTTTATTCTTAGTTTGATGCTGCTGTTTAAATTGCTTAGAAAAAGTCTGAACCTGTTCAGGGCTACCTGCCATTAATAAACGATAGTCTATTCTGCTGCCTGTTTGAATTGCATTCGTTTTAGCAATATCGGCTTGATGAATAATAACCGTTGGAGAAAAGCCTGAAAAACCGAGTTCCTGATTTGAATCACGCACAATCACACCGCTAAAACGGAATGAACCATCAGCAATAGAAACAATATCTCCTCTTTTTACTTTTAGTAAGTCCGCTGCTCTTTGACTTAGCCAGACTTCACCAGATTGAATCGCTTGAGTTTTTGGCGAAATTTCAAGCTGTCCTCTTAGTGGAAACGCAGGTTCTATTGCTTTTACATTGACCATGACAAACTGATCTTGAGTATGAGCCATCGAACTAAATATGGTCACATTGGTTTGTTTCAGACCCAACTGCTCTGCCTTTTTTCCCCAAAGCTGTTCGATAGGTTCGTTATTCAACAGAACTAAATCAGCACCCAACATTTGCGAAGCTTGCAAACTGACTGCATTTTTAACTTGGTCGTTACTAAATTTCAGGGCTGTGGTTGCACTAATCGCAAGCGATAGAGCAATAATGAGTAGATATAATCCACCCGTACGAAAACTTTGTAGGAAAAGCGGTTTTAAAAGATTATGCATAATTTAACCACCCTGTACTGTCTTTAGTCGGCCGTCATCTAACTCAACATGACGCTGACAAAGGCTTGCTAAATTACGATCATGGGTAACCAGAATCAGAGTCGTACCTAACTCTCGGTTTAAATCAAAGAGTAGGTTTTCAATTTCTTGTGCTGTCTGTCCATCTAAATTTCCAGTAGGTTCATCTGCAAAAATAATTTGCGGCTCTGCAATGAGTGCCCGTGCAATTGCCACACGTTGTTGCTCCCCTCCAGATAAGACTTTAGGCGTTTGTTCAACCTGACGACTAAGACCTACTCGATGCAACCAATCTAAAGCTTTTTTCTCTGCGGTTTTATAATCAAAATCTTTACGTAATCGTAAGGGCAACATCACATTTTCAAGCGCACTCAACTGAGGCAAAAGTTGAAAAGACTGAAATACGAAACCAATATGCTGCATCCTGATTTGGGCACGTTGTTCCTCTGTTAACTTATGAACAGCTTGACCGCACAGCCAAACCTCACCTTCAGATGGTTGATCTAAAGTTGCCAAAATTCCCAATAATGTTGATTTACCTGAGCCAGAACGCCCCGTAATTGCCACCTGCTCCCCTTCAAAAATTTCTAAATCGATATCTTTTAAAATCGTAAACTGATTTTGGTTAATCTGAATAGTTTGTGTAACTTGATGGGCAGCAATGATGGGTTGTGGCATGATGTAAAAAGTCCTATGTATTCAGAATCAGGGTCGAAGTACAAATGTCTAAATCTTTTTTGATTGGTTCTAAAAGCATCATGCTCATCTCATTAAGTATGCTGCCTATGCTTGTATCGGCGAAAACTATTTTAATTTTAGGAGATAGTATTAGTGCCGGTTACGGAATTGATCCCAAACAAGGTTGGGTACAATTACTGCAAAAACGCTTAGACCAACAGTATCCCAAACAACACAAAGTGGTCAATGCAAGTGTTAGTGGAGAAACAACTAGCGGCGCTTTAGCCCGATTACCGAAGTTATTACAGACTTATAAACCAAATGTGATCGTGATTGAATTAGGCGGAAATGATGGCTTACGTGGTCAACCACCTCAAATGATTCAAAAAAATCTGGATCAGCTCATTCAATTAAGCCAGAAGCAAAAAGCCCAAGTTATTCTTTTTGGCATGAAAATTCCGCCAAATTATGGGGCTGCCTATAGCAAAGCTTTTGAAAATAACTATAAAGTTGTCAGCCAAAAATATCAGGTGAAATTACTACCATTTTTTCTTGATGGAGTCGCAGGTCAAAAACAGCTTATGCAAAATGACTTGATTCATCCCAATGCTCAAGCACAGTCAAAATTACTTAATTTAGCTTATCCATATATAAAAGGTGCCCTGTAGGCACCTTTTATCTTTAAGCATTATTTTTAATATAATCAGAAATCAAAAAAGGTTACTTCACCAGTTTCTAGCGAATATTCTGCACCAACAACAATCAACTCACCTTTCGCAATGAGGCTCTCTAACACAGCCGAACCATGACGTAATTGATTGACCGAAGCAAAAACGTTTGAACGTACCGCATGACATGAAAGTTTTTTCAAATCATTTTTTAAATCAGTCTGCATTAAAATTTCAACTGACGGACGAACACGGTTCACAATCGACATTAAATTAGATGATGGCGGGTGATCAGGGTTCATTAACGTATCAATTGTCGCCTGAATAGCGCCACAATGACTATGTCCCAATACAACAACAACTGGACAGTCATAGCGTTCTGCTGCGAATTCAACACTACCGACTTGTGAAGGAGCAACCACATTACCAGCAACACGGATTACGAATAAGTCACCAAGACCTTGATCAAATACCATTTCTGCTGGAACACGTGAATCTGAGCAACCTAATACAATCGCAAACGGATTTTGATCCTTTGCCATTTCAGCGCGTTCATGATGCGATAAGGTTTTTGCAAGGGAACTATTTCCATTTACAAATCGTTGATTACCAGCTTTCAGACGATCTAAAACTTCTTGCGCAGTAGGCATTTTATATTTCCATTGTTTTTTCAAGGTTGGAAATCATTTTAATGTGTCAAAATTTGAATGTCACTGACAAAAAATTAAATCCTTTTCTATGAAAAATTTTAAAAATACGTTCTCTATTTGAATGGAATGTTTACCGTAAATTCCTTACTGTTTAGCGAAAAAATAGACATACTTTAGTTCTCGGATTGACTATAATTTTTCTCCTTTTGATCATTTGGCAAATGACTCATTGGCAAAGTTTTTCAATAATTTTCAAACTCGCTTATGCCTCAAGGATGAAATCTTATGACGACGCTGTTTGTATCAACCAAAACGACCATAAAGAAAACAGCTATGGCACTTGCCTTGGCTTGTAGCCTTACAACAATAACAGGTGTTTTTCAGACGCAAGCAGCTGATACGATAGATATAAACTTTCAGAATATTTTACAGCAAGAGCGCAGTTGGGCAGGTTTACAAAGTAAAAGTTTAAAAGTCGGCGAGGTTACATGGTCATATAGTGAAGGTGGTTCTACAGCTAAACCGACGTTGCTCCTTATTCATGGATTAGGAGGGAGTCGTGATAACTGGAACCGTGTCGCTCGTTATCTCACGGCAAATTATCATGTCATTATTCCAGACTTACCTGGTAGCGGTGGAACCTTAGTTGCACAAGATTTCGACTACTCAGTACCTAATCTTGCCGAAAAGTTACGTCGATTTGTTGAAGCTGCAAATTTAAAAGGTCCAATTCACATTGCTGGCCACTCACTTGGTGGTTCGATTGCCCTACTCTATGCTGGACAATATCCTTTTGAAACCAAAAGTCTATTCTTGGTTGATAGTGGCGGTATTTTCCGTTCTGCAAATACAATTTATTTAAAAGATCCAGCCTACTTAAAACAACTTTTAGTATCTAAAAAAGGTGACTTTAACTATTTGTTAAAGCAAACCATGTTTAATCCTCCATTTATTCCTAAAGAGTTCCTTCAAGCTCAAGAAAAGCTCATGATTAATCAGGCGCCTCAAACGCAAAAACTGGTTGATCAACTGATTGCACTCAATAAAGTCTACACGCCAGATTCATTTGCAGTACTCACGAAAACAATCGATGCACCGACACTGATTTTATGGGGTAAGCAAGATAAGATTATTAATGTAGAAGTAGCAAGTGAACTCAAACGACTTTTAAAGAATGCCCAACCTCCGGTTATTTTAGAAAATGTGGGTCATATGCCAATATTGGAAGCTGAGCAACTGGTTATTCAACAATATGTACCGTTTTTACTTAAAGTAGAAACAAATCAGTCTTTAAAAACGACTACACCTTAAATAAAACTTCGGACTTGTGAGACCTTATGTCTACCCAACCGCTTATAGAAAAACTCATTGAGGCTCATCTTGATTTTTTAGATGAGGAATTTGCTCAGCCCCAAATCATTCAACAAGAATTTGAGCAATTTTATCATTGGTTGGGTAGTCGGCAACTACAGCACCTCTGGACCTTTGAACAAATCCAGCAACTGATTCAAAAGCAGATTTTAGAAACTCCTGCTTCTGATTTTCTGCTTGAACAAATTGCAGAACATATTCGCTTTGCACTTATTCATCCAGCTAATGAAAATACAACAATTGAAGATGTTATTCCTGTTTTAACAATTGATGGAATTGCGCAATACGTTGCAAGTAAAGAAGAGCATCGTAAAAAAATCATTAAAATGATTGTGAATAATCCTGCATTTTCAGCACTATTGACTCAATTGATTCAACAAACAATGCATGATTACTTAGATGAATCTATGTCAAAACGTGTGCCGGGTGTAGGCCGTTTTATGAAAATGGGGAAATCTGTTCTAGAAACAGTGACTGATTCAAATTTAGACGACACGATTAATCATTATTTGCAAAAGAATATTTTAAAACTGAGTCAAATGAGTGAGCGCGTTTTAAACCAACATTTTGACAATGATAAGCTCTATCATTTTCAGGCAAATGTTTGGCATAAAGTTAAATCTATGCCACTTTCTGTTTTGAAAAACTATGTAGAAGTTCAAGATTTATCAAAAACTGTAGGTTTAGGACATGAGATTTGGGATCACATTCGCCAAACTGATTACCTGAAACAACAAGTCCATGATGGTATTTACACGTGGTATGTTCGAAATCAGGAACGTAATTTTGACTTGCTACTTCGTGATCTCAATATTAATGAAAGTTTAATACAACATGAACTGACTCAGTTGCTTGTGCCTGTATTACAGCAATTAGTTACAACGGGGCATTTAAGACGCCGTGCTCGTATTTACCTAGAAAAATTTTATTATTCTGAAAAAGCATTAAATATTATAAATAACAAAGGCGCTTAAAGCGCCTTTGTTATTTAACCAATTAAAATTTATAAATAATTCCTAAATTATAACGACGTCCGTCTAAAACATAATTATAAGTTGCCACATCAATGTCTTTATCAAATAAGTTGTAAATACCTGCGGCAACTTGGATTTTGTCAGTCGGTTTATAGTTCATACCAACATCAACCAGTCCATAAGCAGGCTTTCCTTCAGCCATTGAGGTACGGCTTAAATATTCAGAAGTTTTGCTACGAAAATTCAAACGGCTCCACATATTTACTAAGTCATTCACTTGCCAATCTAAAGTAGTATTAAACATATGTTCCGGCATTTCATTTAAAGGTTGACCTTTAAATTGACCACTTTTTTGCTCCGTATCGGTATAAGTATAATTAGCGTTCATTTTTAAATCTGGTGAAATCAACCAACCCAATGTCGCTTCAACACCCCTCATATTGGCTTTATCCACATTTGTGCGTTGACTCACAAAATCAAAATCTAGTCCTAACCACTGACACTCGCGAGCACCTGCATCTCCTGAGCAGGTTCTGACTTCTGTAATTTTATCTTTAAATTCGCTATTAAAAATCGTTAAGCCAGCATTCAAGTTATCTAAATTATCCCAAGAGAGTGACAACTCATAGTTGGTACTTTTTTCTGGTTTTAAATTTGGATTACCAACAATCACTCCAGCGGAACTGCTGCCTCCTGTAGCTTGCCCCCATTCTGCTACGGTCGCTCTTAAGGCAGGTGTTTTATAACCTGTTGATACACCACCTTTAATAATCCAGTTATCATTTAATGTCCATACACCATATACTTTAGGACTGAAATGATCTCCAAATTTTTCGTCCTGATCCATTCGTAATGACATCGTTAAAGTGAAAGGATCAATAATATTCCATGCATCTTCTGCAAATAACGCCCAGCTATAACGATCTAAATTAGAAACAGGTTGTGATCCACCCACTTTTAGCTGGTTACCTAAATCCTCTAATTCTTCTTTTAGATAGCTTCCTCCAACGCTAAGCGCGTGATTTGCTAGTGTGATCTGATTAAGCGTGTTAAATGTAGTATTTACAGCTTCCATATTTCTAGACGGATTTTTATTTTCTTCGCGTTGAATATAAGAATGAGTCTTCACAGGACCAATGTCACCACGATGCGTTAAACTATATTCTGTACGGTAATAATCTGTTAAGGAATCCACTGGTGGATTACGGCCAGTTTGAACAGGTGAAACTGTTTTACCAATTGTGGCATTACGATTTTGGATAGAACGCTGATATTCAAGCTCAATGGTATGTTGATCATTAGGGGTCAGGCTTAAAGTAGCCCCTCCTGCACGAATTTTTTGTTTGTTATAACCCCCAATAATTTCATCTTCATCTCTTTGTGAAAATGTGCCATTGGCTTTTAATCCAAGTAAATTCTTAATTAATGGTCCTGACACATAAGTATTGGCTTGGTAAAGATTTCCAGATTTATTATTTTCTTGAATTGTTGTGTCTAACTTAACCGAACTAGTCCAAACGTCTGCAACTTTTTTAGTAATGATATTAATAACACCACCCATCGCATCTGAACCATATAGACCAGACATTGGACCTCGAATAACTTCAATACGTTCGATACTTTCAATTCCCGGTAACCAACCTTGCTCAATACCTGAATTATCACTATTTGGTCGCACAGAACGTGTATTTACTTTCTTACCATCAACCATAATAAGAGTATAAGCACTACCCATTCCACGAATACTGATGTCAGATGAGCTGCCCCCACCTGTAACGACCACACCAGGTACATCTTTAAGTGCATCAGTTACATCACGATATGCTTTTTTATTAATTTCATCTTGAGTTAAAACAGAAATAGAAGCCGCTGCCTTCTTTATATTTTGTTCAAAACCACTTGCTGTCACGACAATTTTTTCTAATTGTGTAACTTCACTTTCTTTTTTATTTTTTATAGAAGAATCAACTAAAATATTTTCACTTTCAGCAGCATAAGCCGCAGGAAACATTACTGTAAGTACTGAAATTGATAATACAGATTGGAAAATACTCTTCGTCATACCCTACTCCAAAAATTAAATTATGAATAAATATTAAGTTTTACTTAAACAAATGTAACAAATTTAAATACAAAAATAAATAATAGTGATAATTATTTTCAATTACAAATAATAAAAAAGCCTCAAATCGAGGCTTTTTTATTTTACTTTTCAAACAATTTGATTATTTGAAATAAGCACCTTCAGCTTGTGTATGGTCTGTTTGGTCGACCACACGTTGAAGCTCAGGAATCTGCTCTCTTAATGTAGTTTCAACGCCCTGTTTCAAGGTCACGTCAATTGCAGAACAGCCTTGGCAACCACCACCAAATTTCAATACAGCAGTTAAACCGTGTTCTGCATCATCTTGTACTTCTACCAAGCTACAATTTCCGCCATGGCCTGCAAGACCTGGGTTAATTTCTGCTTGAAGAATGTAAGTAATACGCTCTTCAATCGATGCATCTGGACCAACACGTGGAACTTTAGAATTTGGTGCGCGGAAAGTTAACTGACCACCAAAACGATCCTTGTTGTAATCAATTACAGCATCTAAAAGATAAGGAATAGATGGCGCATCAATATACGCAGGAAAATCAGGATAGTCCTGTTTATAATCCGTTGGGATTACTTCTTCTGGTGCACTATATGCCATACAGCATTCTGCACGTGGCGTACCCGGATGTTCAACAAAAACTCGAACGCCAATTCCCGGAGTATTTTGCTTCGTTAATAAATCGTGCAAATACTCTTGTGCAGATGGTGTAATCAAAAGGTTTGGAATTTCTTCTGCAACAGCAGTGTTGGTGTTCTCAGTCGACATAACAATATTCCTCAAGCTGATGCCTTTATATTAACCGAAGATGAGGTGGATTTAAAAAAAATCAACTAAATTTGTCGGATTTATACACAACAGGGTTTCAACTTAAGTTTTTAATGGCATTATTGGGTTCAGTATTGATCATTTTTTAAATATTTCTTATGTTGCATTTGCCATTTAACCATACAGTTACTCTTATTATTATTACGGTCATTATCTCTTTAATTGCTTTTAGCAACCAAAACGTGATGAACCGGCTGATTTTTTGGCCACCTGCAATGCAACGTGGACAAATTGATCGCTTCATTACTCATGGCTTTATCCATGCCGATGGAACACATCTACTTTTCAACATGATTACCCTGTTCTTCTTTGGCAGTATTATTGAAAGTTTTTATCGCCAATATTTCTACGACATGGGTTTTGTGTTGTTCTATTTAGGTGGCTTAATCTTTGCGATTTTACCAAGCTATTTACAACATAAAAATGATGCGAACTGGGCCAGTCTAGGTGCCTCAGGTGCTGTTTCGGCGGTTTTATTTGCTTATATTCTATTTCAGCCATGGAAGCTGATTTTTGTATTTTTCATTCCTGTACCCGCTATTATTTTTGCTGTTTTATATGTAGCGTACAGCATTTGGGCAGGTAAACGTGGTAATAGCCATATTAACCATAGTGCTCATTTATGGGGTGCAGCTTACGGAATCATCGTAACCATTTTACTTGAACCAAAAGTTATTCCGCACTTCTTAGACCAGCTCACACGACTTCCATTTTAAATCTGATTTTTATAAAAAGCCCCTTGTGGGCTTTTCTTTTTTTCTCATTTATTTATCACTATAAATTCTCAGTCTTTTTTCTGCTTTTCTTCGATCATTTCTTTGTTTTGATTGCAAAAACCATCTGATTAAACTCGTGCCAATTCTTTTAATAATTCAGATGATACAATGAAGTACAAAGCTCTTTTATCCAGTCTTTCAATTGCCTTATTTAGCTTGTCTCTGGCTGGATGTAATGACAATGATAATCAGGAAAATGTAGTAACTACGCCTAAGCAACCGAATATCTTATTTATTATGGCTGATGACTTAGGCTATTCAGATTTAGGGGCTTTCGGGGGTGAAATTCATACGCCAAATATTGATAGCCTAGCTCAAGAGGGTCGTCTTTTAACGGATTATCATACTGCCCCGACTTGTTCTCCAACACGCTCTCAACTCATTTCTGGTACTGATCACCATTTAGCTGGTATTGGAGCAATGGCTGAACTCACGCCAGAACATTTGAAAGGACAACCAGGCTACGAGGGATATTTAAATGAACGTTCTCTATCTATAGCACAAGTACTTAAAGATAATGGTTACCGCACGTACATCAGCGGTAAATGGCATTTAGGGCTAACCCCTGAAACCAATGCACATGCAAAAGGTTTTGATCATTCGTTTACATTATTACAAGGTCTAGACCATCACTTTAAGCAAGCTCCAAGTGCCTTTAAGCGCAATTCAACGTATACCGAAGATGGCCAAGTTATTCCTGTTTCAGCTTTGCCTGATGACTTTTTCTCGACAAATTATTTTACCGATAAATTACTGAGCTACTTAGACTCAGGCAAAAATAGTGGCAAACCGTTCTTTGCTTATGCTGCCTACACAGCGCCTCACTGGCCAATTCAAGCACCAGCTGAATACCGTGAAAAATATCGCGGGGTTTACGATGTTGGTTATGATGCAATTCGTAACGCACGTATTGCTCGGCAAAAACAGCTTGGAATTATCCCTGCAAACTTTGAAGCAGCAGAACCAATTGCAACTCAAAATGCCCCTCAAAAATATGGAAAATGGGATGAGTTAACAGCCGAACAAAAAGCACTAGAAGCCCGTAAAATGGAAATCTATGCGGGCATGGTAGAAAACCTCGATGCTAACGTCGGCCGCATTATTCAATACCTCAAACAAAATAATCTTTATGACAACACTTTAATTTTCTTTGTTTCAGATAATGGCGCAGAAGGTTTTGTCCGTGGAGGATATGGCAGTGAATCTGGCTTTGATAACTCTGTAGCAAATGTAGGTACACCAACTTCATATCACTATATTGGACCACGTTGGGCCGAGGTCAGTGCAGCGCCTTTCCACTTATGGAAAGATACGGCTGGTGAAGGTGCAACGACTGCCCCTGCTATTGTAAAATTACCGAACCAGAAAAAAGCAGAAGAAACCAATCATAGCTTTGCATCTGTACTGGATGTTTTCCCGACATTACTAGAATACGCTCATATTCCAGTACCTCAAGGCCAATACAATGGTCGTACCATTAATACGCCATCAGGGGTTTCATGGAAACCTTTGCTTGAAAATAAAACCACTACCATTCGCCCTGCAAATTTTAGTTTTGCCGATGAACTACATGGCAGCAAATATGCAAAACAAGGTGAATGGAAAATTGCAGTTCAAGGACGCCCTGAGTTAGGCACGGGAACTTGGGAGTTGTATAACATTGCCACTGATCGTGGAGAAAATCACAATGTTGCTCAGCTTTATCCTGCTAAAGTGCAAGAACTCTTATCGGTCTATCAAAAATATACTGAAAAAAATGGTGTGCAGGAATATAACGCTAAATGAGATTAAAACCATTTTTAGTTACGACCATCAGCCTGTTTTTTATGACAGGCTGTAGTCAATCTTCACAAGTTTCTGAATCTACACCATCGTCTCAGCAGCAAACCTCTTTAGCTAACTTGGGTTCTATTGAGAAATGTAAAAACTACACAGGACTACCCCAAGGTTGGCTAAAACAGCCTACAGCTGGAATGGTTTTAATTGCTGATGGGCATTTTAATTTTGGTTCTGAAAAAGCCTATCCCGACGAACTTAATTTTGGAAAGAAACAACGGGAAGTTAAAGGATTCTGGATTGATCAGACTGAAGTTACGGTTGCTCAGTTTGCAAGTTTTGTAAAAGCAACGGGTTATATCACCGATGCCGAAAAACAAAAACAGGCTGCTGTTTTTTCACCAGACCCTCATCACCCACAACAATGGTGGCAGCTAAAATCAGGATATTCATGGAAAACTCCAAACGGTAATACTGGTGGCGTAGCCGATCCTAATGAACCTGTGCGATATGTGAGTAAAAATGATGCTGAACATTATGCAGTCTGGTTAGGACGTGATTTACCCACAGAACTAGAATGGGAATATGCAGCTAAAGCCAATTCAAAAACTGATACACCCTTACATCAAGCTCCTACCAATGAACACCAACATCCACAAGCAAATTACTGGCAAGGTGAATTTCCTTTTCAAAACTTAAATCAAGATCACTTTAAAGATGTTGCGCCCGTTGGATGCTTTGCACCAAATCATTTCAAACTTTTTGATATGATTGGAAATGTATGGGAATGGACATCTTCACCATATCAAGGTGCTCATGACCAACATATGGGAAATTATTCTGATTTAAGACAACAACAAATCACCAGTACACAATATGTAATTAAAGGCGGTTCATTTCTTTGCGCTCAAAATTATTGTTCACGTTATCGTAGCAGTAGCCGCTATCCGCAAGACTTTGATTTAGCTGCAACCCATGTGGGCTTCCGAACGATTTTACGATCTGATTAGTTTCTATTAATCAGAATTATTAAATATTTTCTTAACCAAAAGTAGATCGAAAAATAATCAGCATATTTCTATAGTAGAAAGGAGAATGATAAAAAAGTGAGAACATGATGAAAGCATTACTTCTTTGTGTAGCAGCAATTTTCACAATGTCATTATCAGCCTGTGCACTTCATACACCGGAAGGTAGTATTGTGATTGATCCAGATTCACCTTATCACAACCATCCAGGAGATTTTTGCCCACCAGGACAAGCGAAAAAAGGACGTTGTTAGAAATACCTTCTTTTAAAGTAATTTTGAAGTTACTTTAAAAAAATAAAGTTCAATAAAGTGAGTACGAAAATGGAGGGTTCCAACCCAAAAATAGATGGGATGAAACTAGAAAATTATGGTGTAAAAAAATCACCATATCCCCAAGATTTTTAAAAGACAATCTTATGTTGTCTTCTATCTAGTTTCACCCCAATTCTTTCTTATTCAGTCTGACTTTTCTTATCTTTTAATAAAAAAGTCTAGTTTTTAATCATTTCTGTATCTGTATTATTGATACATTTTGAACATTTTACCTTCAGGTTAAAACTGATGTATTTGCTTAATACAAAATAATCATTTATGTAACGTAAGTCTATAAAAATGTTCTAAAATTGTGAAAAAAATTAAGACCAAAATGAGATGAATTTATCATAATAATTTTCTCTTTCATGTTTCATCACATAAATAATCAATTTTATTTTGTCAGTTATTGCCACTCGTTTCTTTTCATTGGCATAGATAATGTATACATCTGTATATTAACCCAGTCGTATAACGAGATATTTTATGTCCAGCACAAGTCAAGTCGAAGGTCTACAATTTCCAGTACACGCCTCAACAAAAAAACAAAGCACATCTCTTACTGGCCAAGAAATTTTGTCAGAGGCTTTATCTGTCGTAGATAATAAAACTGCGCAACAAGTGCTGAATGAAAAAAACTGGCGAAAAAACTACCCTATATATTTTAAAGCACTTGTTAAACAAGGAATCTCTAATAGTAGCAACCCAATTACTATTGCTAAGCAAGGTTTGCATAAAGCTCACCATATTTTTGACTTTTACCGTGATAGTAAACACTATCTTTTAAAAGATGCGGTTCATATTGCTTCCTCTGCACCGCTTCATACAGTAAAACTTAAAGGTGAAAGTGAAGCAGCCCCAGAATGGTATGTTCCTTATAAAGGACAAAAACTAAGTGGGCAAAGCTTACTAGACCAAATTCAACGCTGGGAAGAGGCTGGTATTATTGAACCAAGCCATGCAAAAGCTTTGCGTGAAGCTACTGATCATCCAGAATGGTTTGATTTATCTGACCGTACCATGGTGCTATTTGGTGCAGCTTCAGAAGCAGGCCCCCTACCTTGGTTAGCCAAGTGGAAAGCAAATATTATTGCTGTCGACTTACCAAACCCACGTGTTTGGGGCAAAATTTTAAATACAATTCAACAAGGAAACGCTACCCTCATTGCACCGAGTGTTGAACAAATTGATTCATCAGCAAAAACTTCTGAATTAAAAGATAAATTGGGTGCAAATTTATTGACTCAATTACCAGAAATTGCCCAGTGGTTAGTTCAATTTCCACAAAAGTTAGATTTGGCGGCAATTGCATATTTAGATGGTGAAAAACACGTTCGTGTTTCCATGGCAATGGATAGCATCATGCAATTTGTGAGCGAACATAAGTCTGATACGAGCCTTATGTTTATGTGTACGCCAACCGATGTTTATGCGGTTCCTAAAGAAGTCGCCAAAGCTGCTCAACAAAAGTTTAAATCACGCACAAAAATACAAAAAATGGCAGTGAAAGGCGTTTCAACACTTTCCTTAAAACGTTTTTTTCAAGCACCTTATCAAGACCTGATTGATTGTGAAAATGGAAAAACTTATGGTATTGCCGACTGTCTAGTTGTTGAACAAGGACCAAACTATGCTTTGGCTAAACGCATTCAACAATGGCGTGCTATTTTGGCCCGCCATCAAGGACAACACGTGAGTATTAATATTGCTCCCTCTACAACGACTCACTCTGTGACTAAAAATCCATTGTTGAAAGCAGCTTTTAATGGTGCAGAGCTTTTTGATGTAGAAGCATTTAGTCCTGAAACGACCAATGCAATTATGGCTGCAATCTGGATTCATGACTTAAGAAATGAGTCTTCTGTAGCGAATCCTGAAACTGAGCTGGACCATCCGCTTGAACTCATGATGGAAGGTGCTAACCACGGCGGATTGTGGCGTGTTGCTTATTTAGCAAGAACTGCCCTGCCTTTTGCTGCAATCTATGGCTTTGCAACGGAAAAGCTACCTTTCGGAAAATCATCTAAGAAATAATTATATTAAAGCCCAATTCTAGAATTGGGCTTTTTCTGAGTTTATCTATTTATTTTGAAAATGTGATAGATATTTTTGCATTTCATCAGGTGGCACCATACCGCCTCCAGTCGCCCATATCACATGGGTTGCATGTTGTAATTTCTCGGCTGTTAGTTCATGCAAAGCCAAATAATCAGGGCTCGTCTGAACATGGTACGATCCCATCATTCCGGCTACCGCAGAAGGCTCAAGCTGAATATTTTCAGTTTGATTTAGAAGTGCTATTAATTCGTACAAACGCTCATCTTTAATTGTGTAATAGCCATCAATTAGCTGTTGCATAGCACGTCCAACAAAACCTGAAGCACGTCCTACCGCAAGCCCATCTGCAGCAGTTACGTTATCGATGCCAATGTCATTTACTGAAATCTGATCATGCAAGCCTGTGTGGACACCAAGTAACATGCAAGGCGAATGGGTTGGCTCTGCAAAAATACAATGTACATGCTCACCAAACGCCAGTTTTAACCCAAAACTCACGCCACCAGGGCCACCACCCACGCCGCACGGCAGATAAACAAATAATGGGTGTTCAGCATCAACTTTAATTTGTTTTTGCTCAAATTGCTGTTTTAAGCGTATTCCTGCAACGGCATAGCCTAAAAATAATGTTTTCGAGTTTTCATCATCAATAAAAAAACAGTGTGGGTCTTGCTCTGCGGCTTTTCTTCCCTCTTCAACCGCTACCCCATAGTCGCTGGCATATTCCACAACATTGACGCCCAATGAACGTAGTTTGTCTTTTTTCCACTGTCTCGCATCGGCAGACATATGGACTGTGACTCTAAAGCCAAGTTTAGCGCTCATGATGCCAATCGAAAGCCCAAGGTTGCCTGTAGAACCTACTGCAATTTGATACTTAGAAAAAAACGTTCGAAATGCGTCTTGGTCGAGTTTAGTGTAATCGTCTTCCAACTTGAGAAGACCTGCCTCAATCGACAATTTTTCAGCGTGAGCCAAGACTTCATAAATACCACCACGCGCTTTAATTGAACCTGAAATAGGTAAATGACTATCTTTTTTTAGCCAGAACGTTCCACTCAGTTGCACTTGTTCTGTTGAAGAAAGTGCTTGCTGCATTTTCGAAATTTCAACGATATCTGATTCAATTTTTCCATGTTGTGCTTGAGTTTCAGGAAACACTTTTGCTAAATAAGGTGCAAAACGCGCCAGCCTTGCTTCCGCGTCACTTACGTCCTCAGCCGTGAGTCCAACTTTTTCTAAAGCTTCTTTTAAAGGATAACGATGAGGTGTAAACCAAAATGTCTCTTGATAAGCTTGCAGTTTCTCAATAAGTGGAAATTGTTGTTTTAGCTGATCTATTTGAACCGCATCCATAATTTATCCTGATATCAAAGTATTAAGCCCAGCTTTTGGAGCTGCTTGATGCTCTATAACGACTTGTTAATTTATAATTGAATGTACATGAAAATAGACTGAACTTTAAAAAGAAACAAATAAAAAAAGCCACTGTGAACAGTGGCTTTAATTTTTTAAATGCTTTTATACAAACTGTAAGAATAACCAGTACAAACCGCCTGACAAACAGATTGTTGCAGGAAGTGTAAATACCCATGCAGATAAAATTGTTTTAACTGTATTGAAGTTTAAACCTGATCTATTAGCGACCATAGTACCTGCAACAGCACTGTTTAAAACGTGTGTTGTTGAAACAGGCATACCTAAACCGTCAGCAGCAGCAATTGTACTCATTGCTACAAGCTCAGCAGACATCCCCTGACCATAAGTCATATGATGCTTACCAATACGTTCACCTACAGTCACAACAATACGTTTCCAGCCAACCATGGTGCCTAAGCCAAGTGCCAAAGCAACTGCTACTTTCACCCAAGTTGGAATGTATTGTAAGAATGAATCTAAGCTACTACGGTATTCTTTCACAAGTTTTTCTTGTGACTGATCCATTTTTGGTAAGGCATTCGCTTTATCTAAACGCTTAAACGAAGTGGTGCTTAAATACATGTCATTACGAATTTCGCTAATTGCAGCTTCTGGAATGTCTTTTAAGTTGCTATAGCTAGAAACTCGCTCACCTAAGTGATCAGTCATGCTTGCCAATGCAGGCACTACTTCTGGAGTTTGCTGTTTAGTTTGAATATATTTAGTCAGAATAAGACGTGCTTTTTCATCAGTTAATTCTGGCTGATTTTGATTCAAAAATACGGCAGTTTGAGAAGAAAGCTGATGGAATGATTGAACTTGTTGTGTATCAAGGTTTTTATTTAATGAATAAGCCAACGGCACCAGACCAACCAAAATCAGCATGATGAGACCCATACCTTTTTGACCGTCGTTAGAACCATGTGCAAAACTTACACCTGTGCAGGTAAAGATTAAAATTGCACGAATGATTGCTGGTGGTGGTTTGTTACCTTCTGGTGGCTGAAATAATTCTAATTGGCGTTTAAAAATAGTTTTAACCAACAAGAATACAATCGCTGCAAAAGCAAAACCAATTAAAGGTGAAAATAATAATGCCTTACCAACTTTAATCACCTGATCCATATCAACACCACTGGTCGTTACGCCAGTCGATGCACTCAATAGATGGTTCATAATGCCCACACCCAAGATTGAACCAATCAAAGTATGAGAACTAGAAGCAGGAATGCCCAAGAACCAAGTACCTAAGTTCCAGAGAATCGCAGCAATAAGCAGCGCAAAAACCATTGCGAAACCTGCACCGCTACCCATGTTCATAATCAATTCAACAGGCAACAATGCAATAATGCCGTAAGCGACTGCGCCGCTTGCAACCATTACCCCAAGAAAATTACAAAAACCTGCCCACATGACTGCAACCGGTGCAGGTAAAGCATTGGTGTAAATCACTGTCGCTACTGCATTTGCAGTATCATGGAAGCCATTTACAAACTCAAAGCCTAAAGCAATCAAGAGTGCGGTAGATAAGAGAATAACCGAATAAAGACTCAAAGGCGGTACATGCGCTAAATCAGCACTCACCTGAAATCCAATATAAATAAGTGTTGCAACAATAATTGTCAGAAACACCGGCATAAAGAACTTAGGTGTCGGGACATGTACATTCGTCGATTTGACTTGCAGGTTTGCCGCAAGTTTTGAATCCGAAACAGGGGGTAGATTAGAATTCATGCAGACGGTAAGAGGATAGAAAAATCCTCTGTATTCTTAAGTTAAATTATGACAATTATATGACAAAGCGGCGCCTGATGAAGTCAATTTTTCATATTTTGACCTCATTTGATGCACCTTTCCTCGATCCATTTTATTTTTTTATTAAAATACAATAATTTAAATCAATTTATATATTCCCTATTTGTGACTATTTTTAAAGCAAAAATATCTAAAAAATTACCTAAATGACGCTTTTTTAAACAGCCTAATTGTCATAAAACGGAATATTGAAGGTGAAATATTTCAATATCATGATCATTTCATGAATATTTGATGAAAAAACAGTCTCTCTTTGTCATAAAAGCGGTTTTCGTAATGAATCACATACAAGTGAATGATGGGTCGTTATAGCTCATCAATTGTGCAACTATTCTGTTACAATAGCGCCGCATTTTTAAATTTGTACAATATCGGGGTTTTCTATGTCTACGCTTGCCACCCTAAAAGCGCTTCTTGCCAAACGCATTCTGATTATTGATGGTGCGATGGGCACCATGATTCAACGCCATAAACTAGAAGAAGCCGACTACCGTGGTGAGCGTTTTGCCGATTGGGCACATGACTTAAAAGGCAACAATGACCTTTTAGTGCTGACCCAACCCGAAATCATTCAAGGTATTCATGAAGCTTACCTTGATGCAGGCGCAGATATTATTGAAACCAATAGCTTTAACGGCACGCGTGTTTCAATGTCTGACTACCACATGGAAGATCTTGTTCCCGAGATTAACCGTGAAGCAGCACGTTTAGCCAAAGCAGCCTGTGAAAAATATTCAACTCCAGATAAACCTCGTTTTGTAGCGGGTGTACTCGGTCCAACATCGCGTACCTGTTCAATTTCACCGAATGTAAATGATCCAGCCTTTCGTAACATTACCTTTGATGCGCTAAAAGAAAATTATATTGAGGCAACTCATGCGCTCATTGAAGGCGGTGCAGATATCATTCTGATTGAAACCGTTTTTGATACATTAAACTGTAAAGCTGCAATTTTTGCGGTGAAAGAAGTCTTTAAGCAAATTGGTCATGAATTACCACTCATGATTTCAGGGACCATTACCGATGCATCAGGTCGTACCTTAACAGGTCAAACTGCCGAAGCATTCTGGAACTCTGTACGCCACGGCGATTTACTTTCAATTGGTTTCAACTGTGCCCTTGGTGCAGATGCTATGCGTCCTCACGTTAAAACGGTGTCTGATGTTGCTGATACGTTTATTTCTGCTCATCCAAATGCAGGCTTACCAAATGCTTTTGGTGAATATGATGAAACACCAGAACAAACTGCTGCCTTCTTAAAAGAATTTGCAGAAAGTGGTTTGATCAATATTACCGGCGGTTGCTGTGGTACGACGCCAGACCATATTCGTGCGATTGCCAATGCTGTAAAAGACATTGCACCCCGTCAAATTCCTGAAACTAAGCCAGCTTGTCGCTTAAGTGGTTTAGAACCATTTAATATTTATGATGACTCATTGTTCGTTAACGTCGGTGAACGTACCAACGTTACTGGTTCAAAAAAATTCTTACGCTTAATTCGTGAAGAAAATTTTGCCGAAGCTTTAGAGGTTGCACAGCAACAAGTGGAAGCTGGCGCACAGATTATCGACATTAACATGGATGAAGGGATGCTCGATTCGCAAAATGCGATGGTGCATTTCCTAAACCTTGTGGCATCTGAGCCAGATATTTCACGTGTGCCGATCATGATTGACTCATCAAAATGGGAAATCATTGAAGCAGGCTTAAAATGCGTACAAGGTAAACCCGTTGTTAACTCTATTTCCTTAAAAGAAGGTTATGACGAGTTTGTCGAAAAAGCTCGCCTGTGCCGTCAATATGGTGCCGCAATTATTGTGATGGCCTTTGATGAAACTGGTCAGGCCGACACTGCTGAGCGTAAACGCGAAATCTGTAAACGTTCTTATGATGTTTTAGTCAATGATGTAGGCTTCCCTGCTGAAGATATTATTTTTGACCCCAACGTATTTGCAGTGGCAACGGGTATCGAAGAACACAATAACTATGGTGTCGATTTTATTGAAGCCACAGGTTGGATTAAACAGAACCTACCTCACGCCATGATTTCTGGTGGTGTATCGAACGTATCGTTCTCATTCCGTGGAAATGAGCCTGTTCGTGAAGCGATTCACTCTGTGTTCTTGTACCATGCCATTAAACAAGGCATGACCATGGGGATTGTAAATGCTGGGCAAATGGCAATTTATGACGATATTCCTAAAGAACTCAAAGATGCGGTTGAAGATGTTGTTTTAAACCAGAACCAAGGTGAATCTGGTCAACTTGCTACTGAAAAATTGCTTGAAGTCGCTGAAAAGTTCCGTGGTCATAGTGGTGCTCAGCGTGAAGCCGAAAATCTTGAATGGCGTAACGAACCTGTAGAAAAACGTCTTGAATATGCTTTAGTTAAAGGTATTACCACATACATTGACGAAGACACCGAAGAAGCTCGCCTAAAAGCCAAACGTCCTTTAGATGTGATTGAAGGCGCTTTGATGGACGGCATGAACGTGGTTGGTGACCTGTTCGGTTCAGGCAAAATGTTCTTACCACAGGTTGTGAAATCTGCGCGTGTCATGAAGCAAGCTGTAGCTTGGCTCAACCCGTACATTGAAGCTGAAAAAACAGGTAGCCAATCTAAAGGTAAAGTCCTGATGGCAACTGTTAAGGGCGACGTACACGATATTGGTAAAAATATTGTAGGTGTTGTGCTGGGTTGTAATGGTTACGACATTGTTGACCTTGGTGTGATGGTACCTTGCGAGAAAATCTTGCAGACTGCGATTGATGAGAAATGTGACATCATCGGATTATCAGGTCTAATTACCCCATCTTTAGATGAAATGGTGTTTGTTGCGAAAGAAATGCAACGTAAAGGTTTTAACATTCCTTTATTGATTGGTGGTGCAACGACATCGAAAGCACACACAGCAGTAAAAATTGATCCTCAGTACCAAAACGATGCGGTGATTTATGTTGCAGATGCTTCACGTGCCGTAGGTGTTGCAACTACCCTGCTTTCAAAAGAAATGCGTGGCAAGTTCATTGAAGAGCACCGTGCTGAATATGTCAAAATTCGTGAGCGCTTAGCCAACAAACAGCCTAAAGCTGCCAAACTGACTTATGCAGAGTCTGTTCAAAATGGCTTTAAAATTGATGAGAGTTATGTTCCTGCAAAACCAAATCTTTTAGGAACACAGGTCTTAACCAATTACCCGCTTGCAACACTTGTAGAATATTTTGACTGGACACCATTCTTCATTTCTTGGAGCTTGGCAGGTAAGTTCCCGAAAATTTTAGAAGATGAAGTGGTGGGTGAAGCTGCAACAGATTTGTACAACCAAGCTCAAGCAATGTTGAAAGATATTATCGACAACAACCTTTTTGATGCACGTGCTGTATTTGGTATGTTCCCTGCTCAGCGCACTGACGCCGACACAGTAAGCGTATTTGATGAAGCGGGTCAAAATGTTACGCATACCTTTGAGCACTTACGTCAACAATCTGACAAAGTGACAGGTAAACCGAACTTGTCTTTGGCAGATTACATTCGCGCTGACCGTGAGCAACAGGACTACTTGGGCGGATTCACCGTATCAATTTTTGGTGCAGAAGAATTGGCAAATGAATACAAGGCCAAAGGTGATGACTACTCTGCAATTTTAGTTCAGTCATTGGCTGACCGTTTTGCTGAAGCCTTTGCAGAACACTTACATGAACGCATTCGTAAAGAGTTCTGGGGTTATAAAGCTGATGAACAGCTCAGCAATGAAGAACTGATTAAAGAGAAATATGTCGGTATTCGCCCTGCACCGGGTTACCCAGCTTGCCCAGAGCACTCTGAAAAAGCTGTGTTGTTTGACTGGTTAGGTTCTACCGACAAAATCGGCACTAAACTCACTGAACACTTTGCAATGATGCCACCATCTTCAGTAAGTGGTTTTTATTATTCTCATCCACAAAGTGAATACTTTAACGTGGGTAAAATCTCTCAAGACCAACTTGAAGATTATGCAAAACGTAAAGGCTGGACACTTGATGAGGCAAAACGCTGGTTAGGACCGAATTTAGATGATTCGATTGTTTAAAATTAAGCTATAAAAAATCCCCTCGAGTGAGGGGATTTTTTATTTTTATTCAAATACCCCAGCAATATGAGTCATACCATTAAGTGTATTTGCTCCTACTTTTACATTATGAAAATAAAAGGTTTGTCTATCACTATCTGAAGTTATACCAGAACAAGGGATTTCTCGATTTCCGCACATGAACTCTTGTTCACCAATTATTGTTTTAATGCTTAAATGTCCTGCAAGCTCCTGAATGATAGATATATCAATTAATTCATTACTATTTTCAAAACCTAGATTATAAATTTTTTGATCATTTTTAACTGTAGCTATATAACGATTGTGAATAGGCAACATTACTATTTTTTGATTCCCAAATTGTAAGTCACTATAAGTTTTAGGCATGTTCACATTTACACTAACATTTAGTTTCCTATTATTAGTGTGATCAATCAATTCTATATTTTCGAGATTAAAATCTATATTCTTTTGATCTTCCCTCCAAAACTGATCGCTCAATTTATCTATATTTGTAAAATCCCTACCTTTATATATCAAACTAATTAATGCATTACTTTTCACCTTGTTTTCATAAAATATTATACTTAAATATGAAATATCTTCATTTTTCTTCAAAGTAAATTTTTTTGTAGTGGATATTAATTCATTATTATAATATTGCTTTGACTCTTCAAAATCTATAATTTTAAAAATACTTCCATCAATAGCAATATCATTAACTTTGACAACTGAAAACCTATCTTTTTGAAACAATGGCCAATTTAAAGGAGCCGTAAAATTTATATTCCCAGACACAACTACGGGAACTCTATTTCCTACCTCCTCTCCGTTTATAGAAGTTACTGAGAACTCATTTTTGGACTGATTCAAATCAAAACTCAATTGAAATTTATCCCCTAAATTTTCTATTTTATATGTTGTACCATCTGAACAAGTTAAGATTGGCAAACATATAAGTGCCTTATTTAAAGTATCTTTCCATACCAAATAATCTAAACTGGCTATATTTGAATAAGGTTTCAATGAAATAAAACCTATGAGCTTTTTTTCCTGTCCTGTTAAATTAATCAAGACAGTCTCAGTAGGTTCATTACCATAGGCAACTAGATCATAGTTGGTTATGGCTGGGTTCAATTCAACCTTTTCATTAACATTAACGCCTTGTATGAACAATATATTATCTTTATTTGACACTATACTTTGGCTATTTTCACCACATCCAGTCAAAATTAAAAAACTTAATAGACTAAAGTGTATTTTTTTCATTTTTTCAAATCCTATTTATAATTTTTATTCATCTTATAACACATAATTATTTAAACCAAACCTTCAAAATAGACAACTTCCTGTGAATTGATGTCTACATTTCATTAGCATATTGAGATAAAAAATCCCCCAACTTTTAAGATTGAGAGATTTCAAAACTATCTATATCAAGTACACATTAAATTTATTTCAAATGTGACTTAATCTTCTCTTTAACTGCTTCAGTTGAAATACCATATCGATCATGCAAAGTTGGTAATGCTCCTGCATCTAAAAATGCATCTGGCAAACCAATCATGTCAAAACGAGGATGTTGGCCATTTCTTAGAAGTAGTGAGCCAACTGCTTCGCCTAAACCACCAATGACTGAATGATTTTCGGCAGTTAAAACAGGTCGTCCGCCTTTTGCGACTTCATCCAAAATAGTTTGTTCATCTAAAGGTTTAATTGTCGGCACATGCAACACTGAAACCTCAATGCCCTCTTTTTCAAGCTCTTCCGCTGCCTCAAGCGCACGCATGGTCAATAAGCCAGTCGAAATAATGAGTAAGTCTTTACCCGGTTTAATCACCTGTGCCTTACCCAATTTAAACTGGTAATTGTATTTATCGAGCACTAATGGAACCTGCCCCCGCAATAGACGCATATATACAGGGCCATTATGAGCGGCAATTTGTGGAATCGCCTGTTCAATTTCTAAGGCATCACATGGGTCAATGACCATCAAGTTCGGCATTGCACGAAAAATCGCAATATCGTCAGTCGCCTGATGACTTGGGCCATAACCCGTGGTTAACCCCGGAAGTGCCGCCACAATTTTGACATTCAGATTATCTTCCGCAATGGCCATACAAATAAAATCGTAGGCACGACGTGATGCAAACACGGCATAAGTTGTTGCAAAAGGAACAAATCCTTCACGAGCAAGTCCTGCTGCTGCGCTCATCAAAAGTTGTTCTGCCATGCCCATTTGGAAAAACTTGTCTGGGTTTTCTTTGGCAAAGATATGTAGGTCAGTGTATTTAGATAGATCTGCTGACAAACCTACGATATCGTCACGCTCTTTTGCCAAGGCATTCAGTGCATGCCCAAATGGTGCGGGTTTGGTCGGTTGGCCCTCGGCAGCAATAGAAGCAATCATTGCCGAAGTGGTTAGTTTTTTCTTAGGAGGATTGGCTAACTGGCTCATGGCGTATTCCTTACTGTCCGTAGTGGGTCAAAATATTTAAAGCGTCATCCCATTCATGTTCATCAACACGAATGAAATGTGTTTTTTCGCGGCTTTCCAAGAACGATACGCCTTTACCCATTTTGGTGTCACAAATAATGACTCTTGGGCGTGCTCCCTCATGGCTTCGTGCTTGGTCAAATGCCTCAAGTAAAGCTTGCATATCGTTGCCATCTACGCGTTGGGTGTACCAACCAAATGACTGCCAACGGTCTACAATGGGTTCAAAAGCTAAAATTTCACTGGAATGCCCATCTGCCTGTTGGTTATTTACATCAATAATGGCAATTAAGTTATCTAGTTTCCAATGAGAAGCAGACATCACGGCCTCCCATGTTGAGCCTTCGTTTAATTCTCCATCAGACAGTAAGTTATAGACAAAAGCATCCGACTTTTTTTGTTTGAGTCCTAAACATGCGCCGACTGCAATTCCAAGACCATGACCCAATGAACCACCTGTAATTTCCATGCCCGGTGTATATGAAGCCATGCCCGACATTGGTAGACGACTGTCATCTGCGCCATAGGTTTCAAGTTCTTCAAGTGGAACTATTTTTGCTTCAATTAAGGCTGCATAAAGTGCAATTGCATAGTGCCCAATAGAGAGATAAAAACGGTCACGGTCTTCCCACTCTGGGTTTTCTGGCTGATATTTCATCGCATGGAAGTAAGATACTGCCAGTAGATCTGCTGCACCTAGTGCTTGCCCAACATAGCCTTGGCCTTGTACTTGCCCCATACGTAGAGCATGCTGGCGAATGTGGTAGGCACGTTGTTGCAACTCGGCAATTTGGCCTGCTTTATCAACATTTAACATTGTCATTTTCTATTCCTTATTAACGATTGACCAATTTTGCCGGAACACGCAGAACCAGACTGGCACCGAAAATTAATACTGCTGTGATTAAGAACATGCCGATTGCATTTGAACCTGTATTGGTGGTGACCCAACCGATTAAATAAGGTGAGCAAAATCCTGCAAGGTTAGCGAAGCTATTGACTGCTGCAATACCTGCTGCTGCGGAAACACCACCCAAGAAGTTGGTTGGTAACATCCAGAATAAAGAGGATGCCGTCAGCACACCTGAGGCTGCGATGCAGAGGCAAATTAAAGAAAGTGTCAGATTTGAAGCGAGCAAAGTCGCAAGTGTGAGTGCAATCGCGCCCGCACACATTGGGATAATTAAGTGCCAACGGCGTTCTTGGAAATGGTCACCACTACGCCCTGCCAAAAGCATAACCACAATGGCGCACATATAAGGAAGGCTCGTAAGTAGCCCAATATGCCAGTTATCACTGATGCCTGAGTTACGAATAAGAGTTGGTAGCCAAAAGGTAATGGCGTATTGGCCCATCACGACACAAAAGTAAATGCCTGCGAGTAACCATAAGCGTTTATCCGCAATAAACTCTTTAACGCTAGCATGACCTTCTTTGTGCTGGTTATCTTGAGCAAGTTCTTGCTTTACCAAGTTTTTTTCTTCTCGAGTTAACCAGTTGGCATCTTGAACTGAATCTTTTAAAACAGCGAGTACCAATAGGCCAACAAGCACAGTAGGAATGGCTTCAATAAGGAACATCCATTGCCAACCGAACCACCCATGTACACCGCTCATTCGGTCCATGATTAAGCCTGAAAGTGGTCCACCAATCATTCCCGAAATTGGAATCGCGATAAACCAAAGGACTGTCATCCGTGCACGGCGGTAAGACGGGAACCAATAAGTGAGGTAAAGCAACAAGCCCGGAGCCAAACCAGCTTCAGCAACACCGAGCAGAAAACGTAAGGTGTAAAATTGCCATTCGGTTTCAACAAAGGCAAAACAGCCGGACAAAATGCCCCATGTAATCATGATACGGGCAATCCAACGTCTTGCGCCTACCTTATGAAGCACAATGTTACTTGGCACTTCACAAAGAAAATAACCAATAAAGAAAATCCCTGCGCCTAGCCCATATACAGCTTCACTAAACTGTAAATCGCTCATCATCTGGAGTTTGGCAAAACCCACATTTACTCGATCTAAATAGGCACAAAAATAACAAAGCATTAAAAATGGCATGAGCCGAAATGCAATTTTTTGATACGCTGACTTACGAAGTGCCGTATCTACTTCAGATGAAAATACTGTATCCATCATGCGAATCCCTTTACATTTGGCCACAGTATCCTCTTGTGACCATCATTCTATTTTTAGTTTTAAAATGGCGAGCGATTAATGAATCAACATGCCACCATTTACATCAAGGGTTACACCCGTTAGATAAGCTGAGAGATCACTTGCCAAAAATAATGCTGCATTTGCAACATCTTGCGCTTTGCCTAAACGCCCGAGTGGAATACCTGCCAAAATGTCGTGGAGACGGTCATCATTCATTAAACCGCCAGTAATATCAGTCTGGATTAGACCCGGCGTAAGAGAATTCACACGAATCTGATCACCACCAAACTCTCGAGCCATCGCTTTTGCCAGACCTAACACACCGGCTTTGGCAGCGCTATAATGTGGCCCACCAAAAATACCACCGCCGCGTTGAGCTGAAACTGAAGATAAGCACACAATGCTTCCACCACCATTTGCTTTCATGGATGGAATAACAGCTTGAGACATAATCAGTGTTCCGCGCAGGCTGACATCTAAAATACGATCATAGTCATTGCGCTGAATATCGAGTGTTTTAACCGGCTGAGTAATGCCAGCATTGTTAATTAAAATATCAATCTTGCCGTAGTGCTGTAGTGCTTGTTCAACAGCTGCTTTGACCTGTTCTTCATTTGCAACATTTGCAGCAAGACCTAAATGCCCTTCACCAAGTGCCTTTGCAGCGTTTTGGCTTTGAGCAAGATCTAAATCAACAATAATGACTTTGGCACCTTGTTGTGCAAAGATTTCTGCGGTTGCTCGCCCAATTCCACGTTCTGATGCTGCACCGGTAATTAATGCCACTTTTCCTTGTAGTAACATGTTCAATCCTCTTTTTACACTTTATTTCCTGAGTTCTGGCTTAGAATCTCTTTTTTCACAAAGCCCAGCAATCAGCTCGAATTCAACAAGGCATGAAAAAAATTCATGCCTATGCTATTTTCAAATAAGTTTTAGGGATAAAAACGGATCATTTCATGGATAGCAGTGAAAACAATTTCAATCAGATGCCCTCAATTAAAACATTACAGGCTTTTGAACAAACCGCCCGTTTTGGCAATGTTGCCAAAGCAGCAGAAAATTTAAATCTCACGCCTTCGGCAGTGAGTCATCAAATTGCTAAGCTTGAGGAAATGATTGGGCAGAGTTTATTTATTCGTGGTGCTCGTGGTGTAACGCTTACCCCTTCTGGCGAACGCTATTTTCAAGACGTCACCACCATTTTGCATAACCTAATGTTAGCCACTGAAAAAGCTGCCGACAAAAGCCCGAAAGACAGTCTATATATTCACTCATCTCCAAGTTTTGGTTTGCTTTGGTTGCTCCCTCGCCTTGAATCATTTAAAGAAAAGTTCCCCATGATTCAGGTCAACTTGTCATGTTCTTATGAAAATTTACACTTTACCCGCGACAAGATCGATATTGATATTCGTCATGGTTTGCCCAACTGGACAGGGGTAGAAATCAGAACGATTCGTAATGAAAAGCTAGAAGTACTTGCATCCCCTAAACTACTTGAACGCAGTCCAATAAATAAACCTCAAGATTTATTAAAAAAAGAACTGATTTTATCGCGCTCAACCTTGGTTACTTGGCCACAATGGTTTGCCCATCAGAGTCTAAGTATTCCTGAGTTTCCCTACACTTTGAGTTTTGACCGCTCTTATATGTCACTTGAAGCAGCCACACATGGACTAGGTTTTGTTTTAGAAAGTAATTTGCTTACCCAAAATTATTTGGAATCTGGAAAGTTGGTTAGAGTTTTTGCCGATGAGCTATCAATTCCTATTTCTGCTCATCATTTGGTTTATCCACGAACCCACCAGTTTATTCCTAAAATTGAGCTATTTTTAAACTGGATTCATGATGAGTTAGCAGATTGAAAAAGTGATTTCTTAAATGATTTGAATTTCCTCAATTCTTAAGTGATGCATCATCTCTCGAACAAATACAAAATAGGTAAAAATATAAAGCTGATTTGAGGCCACTTGGTTTGTGTAATAGCTCAAACGCTCTATAAATTCATTAAACCCATGCTCAAGCTCAATACGGCTGATTTGCTTTTTAGCACTAAAAAATAACTCACTGAGTTGTGTCATGGCTGCATCAGACGTAACAGCTACCCCACTTATCTTTAGATTTCTGAGTGGCTTTGACTCGATGATTTCTTCAATGAAATAAATCATCTTTTCGATAGCAAGTTCATTAATCACACCATAACTAATACTTTTTGAATCAACAAAACCCAAGCCTTGTTTGTGTTGAATGTTTTGATTATCTATGTCAAATGACAAGCCATTAAGACCAAGCGAAAATTTTAAAACCGAGTCGGGATGAGTCATAAAAATAGCTTACCGTTGAGTTTTACTAATAGGATTAGTGCCAGTTTGTTCAATACTTAGAGTTAACAGCGCTAATCATCATTAACACTATATATAATAAAAACCTCTTTAAAAAGATGAAAAATCAATCTTATATTCATCCAACCCTACGATTAAAAAATAGAGTATAAGCATGAAAAAATTAGTAATTTTAAGTTTCACCCTTTGTAGCTTTGCGCAAATTACAAATGCGGCAACACTAAATATAAAACCATATGGCACAACTCAAGACGGTCAAAAAGTTGACCTGTACACCATGAGCAATAACAAAGGAGTCTCTGTATCTTTTATAAGTTTTGGTGGTGTAATTACACAAATTTTGACTCCCGATGCACAAGGTAAACAAAATAATATCGTTTTAGGCTTCGATGACCTAAAAGGCTATGAAGTCACTGATACCAAGGAAGGTATTCATTTTGGCGGATTGATTGGTCGTTATGCGAATCGTATTGGTAATGCTAAATTTAGCTTAGAAGGAAAAACCTATAATCTTGAAAAGAATAATGGTCCGAATTCATTACATAGCGGTAATCCGGGTTTTGACAAACGTGTTTGGCAAGTTAAGCCCCTCGTTTCCAAAGGTGAAACCGTTAAAGCTTCTCTTAAGTTAACCAGTCCAAATGGGGATCAAGGTTTTCCTGGAAAACTAGATGTAGAAGTGATCTATAGTCTTTCAGATCAAAATGAATTCCAGATTGAATATAAAGCCAAAACTGATCAACCTACAGTCGTCAATCTCACCAATCATAGTTACTTCAACTTATCAGGCGCTGGCAATAACTCTTATGGCGTGCTCGATCATGTTGTACAACTCAATGCAGACCGTATATTGGTAACCGATCAAAACTCTTTACCCACAGGTGAAATTGCTTCAGTTGCAGGTACACCTTTTGATTTTCGAACGCCTAAAACCATTGTGAAAGATATTCGAGCGAATAATCAGCAATTGGCGTATGGATATGGCTATGACCAAACTTGGGTAATTAATCAAAAGTCTCAAGGGAAACTAAATCTTGCGGCTAGTGTAGTTGATCCAAAATCTAAACGAACCATGCAAGTCTTAACTACTGAACCAAGCGTTCAAATGTATACGGCGAATCATTTATTAGGAAATATTGCTGGTGCAAACGGCGTACTTTATCGACAAGCAGATGCTCTAGCATTAGAGACACAGCATTTTCCAGACAGCCCCAATCAACCGACTTTCCCATCTACACGTTTGAACCCAAATCAAATTTATAACAGTGTCACCGTATTTAAATTTGGTATTCAAAATAGTCTTTTTAATTAGAACTATATTTATCTAAAAAAGACTCTCAGCCTAATATGACTGAGAGTCTTTTCATTTATTTAACTTTTGTATTCGGTAAAAATGCCGTTGCAAACCCAAGTAATGGCAACAATGAACATAAACCAAATACCCATTCAATGCCGTTAATATCAGCTAAATGCCCTAACCCTGCTGCGGCAATACCACTTACCCCAAACATAAGACCAAACATTAAACCAGCAATCATACCAACACGGCCCGGAACAGCTTCCTGTGCGTAAACCACCATTGCAGCAAAAGCAGACGACAACACCAAACCTGCAATAATTGAGAAAACTGTTGTCCAAAATAAGTTTGCATACGGCATCATTAAGGCAAACGGCGCCATACCAACAAATGAAACCCAAATAACAGCTTTACGACCAATTTTGTCACCAATTGGGCCACCTGCAAATGTACCTAAAGCGACGGCCGCCAAAAACGCAAACAAATGCAACTGAGCAGTCTGGATGCTGATATGGAACTTTTGAATAAGATAAAAAGTAAAATAGTTACTAATGCTGGCAATGTAGGTAAATTTGGCGAACATCAATACACTAATTGTGCTCAAGGCAATAATGAGCTTACGACCATGCAATTTACTCTGTGCTTGGTTTGCACGCGCAGCCACCTGATTTTTAGCATGACTCACCGTCCAGCGGCTTACGCCAAATAAAACCCAAATCGCTAAAAGTGCAAATATAACTAAGCCCGCAACTGCATGCTGCCCAAATGGAACAATCAATAACGCTGCTAACAATGGACCAATCGCAGTGCCTGTATTTCCGCCCACCTGAAAAGTCGACTGAGCCGTACCAAAGCGCCCGCCCGATGCCATTCGTGCCACTCGCGAAGCTTCAGGGTGAAACGTTGCAGAGCCTACCCCAATAAGTGCAGATGCACATAACAACACTGTAAAGCTTGGTGAAAATGCCAACAAGATAATGCCGCAGAATGTGACCATCATTCCGAGTGGTAGAAGATACGGTTTTGGATGTTTATCGGTATAAAGCCCAATCCAAGGCTGGAGCAGTGAACCTGTAATTTGATATACAAACGAGATCAGGCCAACTTGAGCAAAACTCAGCGAAAAGTTTGCTTTTAGCATTGGATAAATAGCGGGTAGCACTGCTTGAATTAAATCATTCAGTAAATGTGCGACCGCCACAGCGCCTACAATTTTAATAATCATTCCTTGAGGCTGATCATTTGCAACGGTATTGGCAATACCGTCTTTCAATTGTATTGAAGACGTCATACCTGAAAAACTCCAATATTTTTAAATGAGATGCTTATTGTAAATTGTCGCTTATAAAGTTATCTTCCAATAATCATCGTATAAGTGACAATTTTTAGGATAGATTATGTCCGATTCTCTTATTCAGTCTGATTTATCTGAACTTGTGATTGGGCTCTCTTCTGAACATTCCTACCGAGAAATCACGCCTACCCACACACATACACGTGCGCAGTTTTTATATGCATCCACAGGAAACATTCAGGTGTTTACACCGAATAATGTCTGGATTGTGCCACCCATGTGCGCATTATGGATTCCTGCCCATGTTGAGCACAGTGTGATTTCACTGAGTCACGTGAAGTTAAATACGGCATTGGTTGAAATAAATGCAGCCGCTCTAATGGGTCAGCATTGCTTTATTATTCGGGTAAGCAACCTGTTGCATGAGCTTTTGATTCGTTTAAATGAAATTGAACGAGAAGCCACTCCAAATACGGCGACGTCTCAAGAGCTTTCTCGTTCTTTACAAATTTTGATTTTTGAAGAAATTCATCGAGCTAATTTGTTGCCTATTCAAATTCCTTGGCCGAAAGACAAGCGACTATTAAAAATTTGCCAAGAGTTATTACATACTCCTGACCATTCAAAAGATTTAACAGATTGGGCTGATGAGATTGGTGCGAGTTCTAGAACCCTAATGCGTATGTTCCAAAAAGAAACAGGGCTGTCTTATCGGGCATGGGTCCAGCAAATGCATATTGCACTTGCCTTAAGTAAAATTGCGAATGGTGAATCTATTGCTCGAATTTCTGAATCACTGGGGTATAACAACCCCAGTGCGTTCAGTGCAATGTTTAAGGGACATCTAGGAAAAACACCTCAGCAGTTTAGAAGTTCTGCGATGTCGCTATAAGTCTTTTTTTTTGCAGGTAGGTCATGCTTTTCGAGCAAATCATCAAAATCATGGTAGACATGAAGCTCACGATCTTTACCAGTTCTCGCATGATCTAATCGTTGTTCAGGATCAACTAAAACAAGGGTATGGCCATCATCAATCAGACGATCTACACCTTCTAAGAACATACGTTTACCCACATCGTGGATAAGTGAAATCTGAGTTAAATCAATGACGATTGTGCTTTGGTCAGTTGTCTCATCTTGTAAAATGCGCAACAACATTTCAGCTTCGGTAAATTTCAATACACCGCGAAGCACATACACACTTAATGAAGCATCTTTTCCTGTGCGGTAATGACTTTGTACAATAGTTTGTGCAGAAGGCGTACCTTCCATGAGGTGTAACCCCATGTCACGAGATAACCGTTCTAAAATATCGATGCCTCGAATACTATGACCATGCTCATCTAAACGAGGAGAAAAAGCAGCAATACTGACCTGACCCGGTAACACACCTAAAATACCACCAGCCACACCACTCTTAGCAGGAATGCCGACAGTTGAAAGCCAGTCACCCGCGGCATCATACATGCCACAGCTCATCATGACACTGAGCACTTGTCTAACGACAGATCGGTTTAACAAACGCTTTCCAGTTTTAGGGTCGACCCCACCATTGGCAAGTACACTACCCATACGGACCAGATCTTTAACCGTCACCAAAATCGCACATTGGCGAATATAACCATTCACAATATCGACTGGATCGGTTTCTAAAATTCCTACCGTTCGCAACATATAACCGATCGAAAGATTACGGTAGGCAGTTTTGACTTCCGAATCATAGACAGACTCATCAAAACTTAATTCACGTCCCGCAAGTTCGCTCATAAAACGGCGTAAAATTTCTGCGCTATGTAAACCATGTTTGACCTGAATCAAGGAATGTACAGTAATTGCGCCAGAGTTGATCATCGGGTTTTTCGGACGACCATCTTTACCCAATGAAATTTCATTGAAAGCTTCCCCTGAAGGTTCTACTCCTACCTTATTGAGCACCGCATCAATGCCAAGCTGTTGTAAAACATAGGCATATACAAACGGTTTAGAAATCGACTGGATGGTGAATTCAACATCATCATCTCCAATCGAATAAATTTCGCCATCTACCGTAGACATGGCCAAAGCCAATCGGTCTGGATTTGCATTTGCTAACTCTGGAATATAGTCAGCTAGATGTCCGCTATTATCTACCTCACAGGCTTCTATCACATTTGCCAAATAATCTGGGAGAGGGGTTTTCATGGTCAGTAACCTTAAATGAGGAGATTTACACTTTCGATCATTTTTTCAGCACAACCTGCTGATAATATTAAAATTATAATTTTTTTTGTGAAATAAAAATCACGATATAAGTATTGTAATTCCGATGGCTTATTTATTTCAAGCTCATTATAGGTTTTTCAAAACTTTAAATAGAAGATTAGATTATTCTTTCTACAAATAGAACTCCATTTAAATGATCGACTTCATGTTGAACAATTCGAGCAGGAAAACCATGGTAAGTGGTTTCTACAACTTCACCTTCTAACGTTACATATCTCACCTTAACTGTTTCAGCACGTTGAACTTGTCCGCGTTCATCTGGCACGCTTAAGCAACCTTCTTCCCCTAAACACAATTCGTTTGAGAACTCTAAAATCTCTGGATTTACCATTACCACCGCGTCCATTTCAGGTGCGTCGGGATAGCGCGGGTTTGGTCGAGAGGCAACAATAATTACGCGTTTAGAGATATAAACTTGCGGTGCAGCAATACCAACACCGTTACGTTCAAGCATAGTCGCATGCATGGCTGTCGCGAGTTGTAAAAGCCAATCACTGTTTAACTCATTTGCTGAGACAGGAGCAGCAATCAACGTCAAAATATCTTCACCGCGCTTAGCCACAGGTAAAACTATACTCATCTTTTGAATCTCTCATTAAATTGGCGATGACAAGTTTTATTGTGTCGCTGAACGGCCCAAAAGAAAAGTCATTCCTACATCTGTTTTTGTTTCCTCTAATGCATTTTTTGTTTTAAAGCTTTTTTATTTGAATGATAAAAATCTAAACCTCTTCATAGAACAAATTTCCTCCATTTACTTTTACTTCACTTTTCCATTAATATCCAAACTTCAATTACAACAACTAAGTAAAAAATGGATCAGGACTTAACTTTGCAGGATGCGAACTATCTTAATAAAGAAGATAAACGAACCCTTGCCCTTTCTTCACTGGGCGGTGCTTTAGAGTTTTACGATTTTGTGATTTATGTATTTTACGCCAAAATCATTTCCGACCTCTTTTTCCCCAGCACGCTTAGTCCTTTTTGGGCCATGCTTAACACTTATGGCATTTTTGCAGCAGGTTACTTTTTTAGGCCCTTAGGCGGGGTTGTCATGGCCCATTTTGGTGATCTGGTCGGGCGTAAAAAACTGTTTTCGCTTTCTATTTTGCTGATGGCACTGCCTACCCTATTTATCGGGATTTTGCCTACTTTTGAAAATATTGGTTATTTTGCGCCGCTACTTTTGTTGCTTATGCGTGTGGTGCAAGGTATTGCGATTGGGGGTGAAATTCCAGCCGCTTGGACCTTTGTGTCAGAACATGTACCTGAAAGAAAAATTGGACTGGCAAATGGTTTACTCACCGCTGGGCTGTCTTTAGGAATTTTACTGGGCGCGCTGATGTCTTTATGGATTTCACTCAAGTTTAGTGAAGGACAGATTCACGACTGGGCATGGCGTATTCCTTTTATTGCAGGCGGTATTTTTGGTCTAGTCGCACTTTATTTACGGACTTATTTAAAAGAAACGCCTGTGTTTAAAGCCATGCAGGCCCGTAAAGAAATTTCAGAAGAAATGCCTGTAAAACAAGTATTAAAAAGGCATAAAACAGCCGTTGCGATTGGCATGTTATTTACGTGGTTTTTAACGGGCTGTGTGGTGGTGGTGATTTTAGCCATGCCAAATTTATTGATTGGTTCATTTGGTTTTGAACGCGCACAGACTTTTGAAATGCAAAGTGCCGCTATTGTTATGCAAATGGTCGGCTGTATTTTGGCAGGCTATTTTGCTGACCGTTTTGGCTGTGGCAAAGTCATGATGGTCGGTGCGCTTGCCGTGGCACTCACAGCAGCAGTTTTTTATAACAGTTTAGGACATGCCACCCATTCAACCATTTTTGGTTTATATATGTTGTTGGGTCTATGCTCTGGTACTGTCGGCATGGTGTCGAGCAGTATGGTCAAAATGTTCCCTGCACCCGTTCGCTTCTCGGGCATTTCATTTTCATATAATTTTTCATATGCCATTGTTGGCGGTATGACGCTGCCTTTAGTCCATTGGCTCAGTCAATATAGTGATATTGGTGCGATGTATTATATTTTTGCGCTCACCATTTTGGCCTTTGTGACTGCGTTTGTATTTTGGAATAAGTTTGAAAAATCCAGATATTAAAAGCTTTAACTCATGAAATAAAAAACCACGCCGATTGGGTGGTTTTTTTAATGCTGTTCACTTTAGAAAGTAAAGCCGATATTAAAGTTAATACGATATAACCATTTGTCGCTGTTTGGCGAAGTGGCAGAGGTATAACCTGTTGAGTTGGTCGATCCGCCAATAATATTAGAGTTTTTACCCCACGTATAATCTGCCCAAACCATAAATGGTGAAGCAATAAACATCATACCTGTGGTGTTCATTTGCGAATCAGACCAATCATCACGTTTTTTATCGAGATAACTATAATCATTATAAAACTTAATGGCTTTTAGCTTACCCATATTGGTGACAGGCAACGTATAGGCAAGGTTTAAACTGGCAATGGTCCCTTCTGAAGCAATAAAGTAAGCAGGTGTAAAACCATTATTGCCCATTAAAGTCACATCATTACTTACACCATCCGGATTTTTAGCATCGTATTGATAGTGAATAACCGAACTTTGTAAGTTAAAACGTTTGTAGTTATTTTCGGTATGCAAACCGACTGCATAATATTTACCGTCTTTATCGGTCATTTTATTATGTAGCTGAGCAATTGCCCCCGAAACACCAAACTCTTGCTTACCAAAATCGGTCTCTAACTTGCGCACAATGCGAGTATTAAACTGATGACGTTTTTCATTCTGATAAGCTTTTTGAGATGGAAATGCGTTTTCTTCCAAGTCATCATAAGTTGCACTTTCAGGGGAGTAACGCAAGTTCGTCTCTAGCATTTGCGGATAATAGCCGAGTTTTACATCCCAATCTTTATCGTGATAATTCCAGTTGATCCCTGGCGCAATGTTGTTGCCATAACCTAGAAAGAATGGAATGTGGTAAGTCCAGCCATTTTGTGGATAGGGATAAATCGTAAATGGTTTATAAACCAGACCTGCTTCAATGCTGTTATTGGCATCAAGGTTATAACCCACATATGCTTTTTCAATGGACGTTTTTTGTTGATCTTGAAATAGATAGCTGGCATTGAGGTATGCATCATCAAACTTACCTTTGAGATCTACCCTGAAAATATCAAAATAGAGCTTACCAAAACCGCGGTTTGGCCCTTCCCAATCTTCATAACGTTGATTTAAGCGAACCACCCCACCTAACTTTAATGAGTCGGTGCCGTCATCACTTTTCCACTCAAGCAATGAGTCTTTTGCAAATGCATTGACGCTTACCCCCAGCGTAAGCTGTGCAATGAATGCCATGATCAATGAAGTCTTTTTCATCTCTACATCCTTGATTGAGTTCCAGCGTCCTGCTGGAACTTTATTTGTTTTACCTGTAAAACTTAGTTTTTATTGTTTTTTAGACAAAAAATTTTATCTAAAAAAAGGATGGCTTAGCAGCTCCCATCGCATATGTACTAAACCATCCAAACTGGTTAATACAGTTTCTTTTGCGGTGGACCCGCAAAGTTTAATGGCCCAATCGAGTTCATATCGAGCTCGATCACGGTTGGTCCTTCAAAAGCGACAGCCTCTTGAATAACCGTTTTAAACTCATCTGCACTACCAACTTTCCAGCTCTTCACACCCATTGATTCGCCAAGAAGTTTGTAGTCCGGTGTATGCAATTCATTGAAATATTGACGACCACCGAAGTAGTTATTTTGAATGCCACGCATTACGCCATAACCACCATCATTCATAATCATGAGGACCATGTTGGTGTTTTCTTGCACCATGGTTGCAATCTCGCCAATACCAAGCATTAAGCCGCCATCGCCGACTAAACCAATTACTTTTTTGTCAGGGTTCGCAACCGAAGCACCGATTGCTGTTGCAAGACCTAAACCAATTGCACCCGCGAGTGAATGGATATTTTGGTTGGGTGCTTGTACAGGGAATAAACGGCTCCCCCATGTGCTACCTGACATGGTGATGTCTCGTACAAAAATACCGTCTTGCGGTAAAGCTGCACGCAAGTGATCACAAATCAAAGCGTATTGGTCGATTTGCTTACGCAGTGCATCAATTGCAGCCTGTTTAGCAGCCACTACAGCAGCATCGTAGTCAGCATCAACTTTTGAAGTTCCTTGAAGCTGCTCTAACACACGTGTTAAGACATCTTTAGCATCGCCACAAATGAAGTTACGAATTTTGTAATTACGTTGCTGAGCCACGGGGTTAGCATCAACCTGAATAATATTTTCAGGGAACTCAACCGAATAAGTTTTAGTTTCATTACTACGTAAACGGGAACCCACCACAACCATTAAGTCAGCATCTTTTAATAGTTGCTCAACACCTGCCGAGTTATGGAATGCACCTAAACTACGTGGATGATCATCTGCCAGCACACCGCGGCCGTGTGTAGATGAAACAACTGGAATACCTAAATCTGCAATTGCTTTAACTTCGGCAACACTATTCAAAGTTCCACCACCAATCCAGAAAATCGGGCGTTTTGCTTTTTTGATTTCACTCACAAGAAGATCAATTTCAGCTTGTTCTGCCTGTGGCAATTCAAGTGCTTTCACTGGGCCTAAATTAAGTGGTAAATCAATTTCTGCTGCCTGCACATCAATTGGTAGCTCGACACTAACCGGTCCCATTGGAACAGTCGTTGCAACACGGATGGCTTCACGAATCACACCAACAGCATTGTCTGGACTGGTAATGCGAAATGCCGCTTTGCTTGATGCACGTAAAAACGTAAGTTGGTCTTTGGTTTCATGAATAAAACTTGCATCACGGTCGAGATATTCACGCTCAACCTGACCAGTTAAATGCAGTACAGGACTACCCGCATTCATTGCTTCAATGAGTGAACCCACCGCATTACCAGCCCCAGCACCGGTACTGGTCAACGCTACACCTAGGCCTTTAAAACGCGAGTGCGCATCTGCCATGGTAACCGCACCCGCCTCACCGCGGGCTGCGACAAAGCGCATTTTTTCACGGCGTCCTACTGCATCAGCAATAGGTAAATTGTGGATGGAAATAACACCATAAATACTGTCAACTTGGTGCGCTTCTAAAACTCTTGCGATTGCTTCGCCTACATTTACACGTTCAGTCATGTCTGTTCCTCAAAATTTGTTTTCAGTCCTTGAATCTATTAATCGCACCAAGGGTTAGGCTGTTCATTCAGCCCCATATAAATACTCTTTTGTTGCATGTACGATAAAATGCCCAAACGGCCTTTTTCGCGCCCAATCCCACTGTCTTTAAAGCCACCAAACGGCGCACTAATCGAGAACTTTTTGTAGGTATTAATCCATACCGTTCCTACTTCTAACACACGTGCAATGCGCCAAGCTTTGCGGTAACTTTCAGTCCAGATGCCTGCTGCAAGACCAAAACAACTGTCATTGGCTTGAGCAATCAAATCTTGTTCGTTGTCATATTTCATAACAACTAAAACAGGGCCAAAAATTTCTTCCTGACAAGTTTGAGCACTGTTATTTAAGCCCGTGATAATGGTTGGTAAGTAATAACTGCCTTTGGCATAGTCACCAGTCGTAAGTGCCTCACCACCAATCAGAACCTGACCACCTTCGCTTTTAGCAAGCTGCACATAACGGTCAACTGACTGCAAATGTTTGTCATTGACCAATGGCCCTAAATGCACACCAGCCTGTTCCGGATGGCCCACACGTAAGCCTTTAGTAATTTCAACCAGACGCGTTAAAAACTGATCGTAAAGGCTGCTATGAATAAACAAGCGAGAACCTGCGATACACGCTTGGCCTGCCGAGCTAAAAATACCGTACGCTACACCTTTAGCAGCCAGTTCGACATCTGCATCCGGTAAAATGATTGTTGGTGACTTTCCACCTAACTCAAGCGACGTGGTAATCAGTTTCTCTGCGGCAATATGTGCCAAATGACGACCCGTGGTTGTTCCACCCGTAAAAGAGATTTTCCGAACCAACGGATGTTGAGCAATTGCATCACCAATGATCGAACCGCGACCCACTAGCACGCTGAGTAAGCCTTTTGGTAAACCTGCTTCTTCAAAAATTTTGGCAAGCTCTAAAGCAATCAATGAAGTCGCTTCAGCCGGTTTTAACACCACTGCATTTCCCGCTGCCAAAGCTGGAGCAAGCTTTTGAACTTCACTCGCAATTGGAGAGTTCCAAGGCGTAATTGCTGCCACAACACCCACAGGTTCATGCACACTCATGGTCATAAAGTCTGGAGCACGTTGAGTGGTGAGCTCATCATTCAGTGTTTCGCATGCAGCCGCAACATAACGTGCAGTTGCCGCAGCGCTCATCACCAAACCACGAGTCTCGGTTAAAGGCTTACCATTATCACGCGTTTGTAATTTCGCTAATTCGTCTACGCGTGCTTCAATAATGTCTGCAACTTTATAGAGAATACGTGCGCGCTCATGCGGCAAGCTGTTTCTCCAACTCGGTTGACGCCAAGCCTGATCCGCTTTTTCAATTGCTTCATTTACATCATCAAGCGTTGCCGTTGAAAGCTCTGCATTAACCGACTGATCTGCCGGAAACAGGCTTTGAATGACTGCACCACGGCCTAATCGCCATTCACCTGCAATATAAATTTCCTTTGCCATGATCAAATCCTTCTTAAATCTGTATTGCTTCTACACTGTTGCGACAAGCACGAATCACGCTAAGCGCAGCCAAAGTTGATGTTTTCGGGTTACTTGCTAACGGCACGCCCACCAGCTCAATAGTCATTTGCCCAAAGCCACCTTCTGCCACGATGGTGTGTTTGTTTTTGTTGATCGTTGGATCAACAGTTAACTCGACCATGGTTTCATCCATTCCAAGCCCAGCAAGTGCAATCGTTGCAGCGACGTTGGCATTTGCTGGAAACTTCATCGCAGCTTCACGCGCAGTTCCGGTAAAAAAAACTGTAGCTTCAGACACATGATCTAGATCGACCAATTGCTCTGCATAGCTGCCCTTCCAGCTTTTTGGACTTTTACAGCCTTTATAAGTGACTTTTTGCAAGCCACCCTCTTTGGCCGCAGAAATACCGTCAATACCTGCAATAGCGCCTGCAAGTAAATGCAGATGGGCATTATTTTTTTCAGCAGTTTCTTTCAACTGAATCAAAAACTCGCTATCTGCTAAAGTTCCAACTGAAATCAGACCAATCGTCCAACCTTTAGCCAAAACCTTTTGAGCATGCTCTTTCACTGCTGCTTGACCTGCCACCTCAATGACATAGTCTGGCTCACCATCACATTGCTCAATATCTGAAATCACCTGAATCTCTGAAGACACTTGTGATTGAACTTTTTCAATACTGCGAGATGGCACGACAATCCATTTGAGTTGCAGATCTTGAGGCAAGTGAGCATGCACTTCTGCTGCCATTGCGCCAAAACCAATCATCATCAACTTTTTCATGACAGCACCTAATATTTATAAATGTTTGTTAAAACCACCTGAGACATCTATTGCCGAACCTGTGGTGTAAGATGCCAATGGTGATGCCAAGAAAACTAAAGCACGTGCAGGCTCTTCTGGACGACCTAAACGCTGCATGGGAATACCGCGGTTTTTAGCAATATTGCCTGTCCATTCTTCCCATGACTGGTTTAAGTCTGAACGGGTTTCATAACGGCGTTTCCACTGCGCAGACTCGACCATTCCGAGTAAAATCGAGTTCACACGAACACCATACTGAGTAAATTCATGCGCCAACGAATGGGTTAAATTCAATAACGCAGCGCGTGCAGATGAAGTGGCGATCATGTGCGGTTCTGGTTGCAATGCCAGTAACGAGTTCACATTGGTAATTGAGGCATTTGCAGACTGTTTTAAGTCGTCTAGAAAAGCCCGTACCGGATGTAAAACACTGAAATATTTCAGCTCGATTTCTTTCATCCAGTCTTCATCTTGCGTATTTTCAAAATTTGAAACACGGCCTTGCCCAGCATTGTTAATGAGCATGTCCACATTGCCCAAATTGAGTTTGACGTCTTTAGCAAATTGCTGAACTTCTTCTTTTTTCAATACATTGCATGCTTTGGTAAAAATATTGGCATGCGGAAATTTTTCTAAAATATAGTGCTTAGAAGCATTTAAACGTTCTTCATCTCGACCACACCACGCTACTTTTGCACCCTCTGCAACCAGTATTTCAACAGCAGCCAGCCCAATCCCAGATGAGCCACCGGTAACAACTGCAACTTTTCCTTCAACTTGGAAGCTCATAATCCTTAATCTCTCTTACGATTGTTCCTGAATCGTCAACATAATTTGGTTAAATGCTTGCGGTTGGTCGACATAACTTAGATGTCCTGCATCTTCTATGACGAAGCGCTGTTCCAACTGCAATTCCTGAGCAAGCTCTTGTATACCTAATGCAGGAGTGATTTGATCTTGCTGCCCTGCAATCACTGTGCATGGGACTTTTAAAGCTGTTAAGTAATTACGTATTTCGTCATAGGCAAGTAAGTACGATGCATGTGTGAAACCCTGTAGGGTCAACTGTTGCATCACCTCTGAAACTAACGCTAAGGCTTGTGGGTCTTGCTTATAAATCAAATGAGGCCCACGGCTTTCAGCCATGCCTTTAGCACCAAGTTCTTTCAACATTTTTGGTCTTTTTTCAAAAACCTGAATTTGGGTTTGTTCATCGTGGCGTTGGTAGCCTTGAGCTAAGTTAGCGACAACCAAGTGCTTCACTCGCTCTGGGTACAGTGCAGCAAATGCACTCGCCTGTAAGGCACCTAATGAGTGTCCAACCACAATTGCTTTTTCAATTTTTAAAACATCGAACAATGCGGCCAAACGCTTTGCGTAATCGGTAGCATTCGGCTGATTAGTTAAAAGTTCATCTGATTTGCCATAGCCCGGTGCGTCCCAGGCAATGACATGAAAATGATGAGACAACACTTCAAGTTGGTTCACCCATGAAGCAGAACCTGAACTAATGCCGTGCAACAGCACAAGGTACTCACCCTGACCGGCTTCTCGATATGCTTGTTGCTGACCTTGAACATTCACGGTTTTCACCGGAAATTCTGCTAACTTTTCAATGAGTGTCATCATTTTCATTCCTTTCTCTTAACTCACATCATCAAACAATTAACGTTTGATTTGAGACAATGGATGCTCTGGTGGATAGTTCGGAATGGTTGGTTTACCTGTTCCCAACATCACACACATCAAGGCATCTTCTTGACCTGGGTTAAATAGACCACGGTAAATACCCGGTGGAATTGATATCAGGTCACGCTCTTTTAAACGGGTCTCAAATTTTTCGCCGTTGTGCTCAATGAACAAATCAATTTCGCCGCGGAGCATAAAGAACACTTCTTCAACATCGTGGTGAATGTGCAAAGGGCCTTCACACTGCGGTGGTAAAACCATGGTCGAAAACGTAAAGTTTTCTGCTGGTACAGTGTTACCGTCATTTGCAACACCTGTTGCGCCCGTACCCATATAACGCATTTGTGCACGGCGGTATTTCGGGTCGTAATCAGCTTGGAACTTCAAAGCCTCAAAGTCATATTTACGAGTTTCAAAGCGAGCAATACGCGTGTTTAACCAATCTTCTAAAGAAGAACCTTCTGGTTGTGCCCACGATTCGAATTGTTGTGTAGTCATTTTTTAAACTCCTATACAGTGAATTAATAACGTTTTAAAAGAGGAACTAAGAACAACGATCCAATGACAGCGACAGCAGCCAAGAAAGTAATTCCTAAATTAAAACTATGTGTTTGCATCACGATGTAACCGATAAGTACAGGTGCAATTGCACTTGCAAAATTACCTAAACCATTAAATATTCCGCCCGCAGTCGCCCCTACATTTGAGGTGGTTACTTTTGCAAGCAGAGCAAATACAGCTGCTACTCCAAAGCCCCAAGCCATCGCACTTAAAGACATGGCCGCAATAATCAGTAACGGCTGGGTCATAATGACCATCACATACATGAAGATGCCCGCGAGCAATAAGCCGCTAAATACTTGAATTGCGCGGCGACCTAACTTGTCAGATAAAAACGCGCCAATGATTTCGCCAATCAACATGGCAATGAATGGAAAGCTTGAATACATCCCAAATTCTTTGAGGTTGAAGCCTTTGTCTTGCATTAAGTAAGAAGGAACCCAGCTGTTTAAGCCCCACAAATAAGTCATCAATGCAATGTTGAAGAGACAAACTAGCCAAAATGCTCTATTGCTCAAAAGTATCTTGGTATTGGCAATATGGCCTTTGAAATTGGTACGTTTGCTCTCACCATCAATTTCGACAGTTTTCTTGAGTTGTAAGTTACGTAAACCAAAAACAATGCTGAAAATGGCAATGAGTGTTAAACCAGCCATCACAAAAAACGTGGTATGCCAGTCATGGTGTGCCAAAACATTTGCTGTGATTGGGAACCCAAGGAATGCACCAATCGGCGTTCCAAGTAAGAACATAGTTGAAGCACGTGCTTGCTGATGGTCTGTATAGGTCTGTTTTACAATGGTGTACGCCAAAGCAAACAACGGACCTTCTGCTAAACCTAACAGCACACGTAAAATCAACATGCCTGAATAACTGGTGGTGAATCCCATGCAAAACATGAGTAAACCCCATGAAGTTACACTCCAGAACAGCATTTTCTTAGGGTTAAAGATGTCACCCAAAAAGCTTAGAAAGACTGATGAAAAACCATAAGCAAGTAAGAAACTTGTCATAAGCCATCCGAGCTTGGCCTTATCTTCAGCAATTCCCATTGCACTTTGAAAATGAGGATCTGAAAATAAAACCGCAATACTAATCTTGTCGAAAAATGCCAGTACCACACACACCATAAGGACAAAAGCAGGTACCCAATGCTTTAATCCACTTTTTTCTTCATTACTCATGT